>QWCU01000004.1_pt1 | contig 143376 bp, 106 predicted proteins | sample 1972601 | NCBI WGS metagenome assembly QWCU01 (sample SAMN09866700, study PRJNA288562) | Human vaginal metagenome isolate pre2_vaginal, whole genome shotgun...
CAACCTGTGAAGGTGTAGCCATTATCAGCGGTGACAGAAGGTACCGTGATTTCACTAAACTTAGTACCCTTCAAAACATCAAATGACTTAGAGGCTTGGTTGTCGATTGTAGCGTTTGTACCTGCGTTAAAGGTAATACGTACATAACCTTCTGGCGCATGGTCACCTGTCGCATCAATTACGTTCTTCTTATACTCAATAACAGCATCGGGGATAGACGACGCCGCTACAAAATCGCTCGCGTCACCAGTTTTTACCAAATAATCATACTCGTTAACGCCCTGCGCGATGCGCGCCTGCGCCGCGTCCACCGCACGCTCGATAAGCGCACTTCTAAATGCAGCATTCGCGCGTTGCGGAATGGTAATTGCACCATGCGGATCGGGATTTGGCTTTACCTCAAGCGTATCATTGTGATTCTCAAAAATGGTATATCCGCTCTTAGGCTCAGCCTGATACTTTTCAAACGTTGCAGAGCTGCTATACGAATCAATCCTCCCATGCTCATTAAGATTGGGATGGAGCCACATACCTGTTTCATACGAGGGCGCCTGTCCTTCGCCACTCTTCTCAATAACATAGCGAACAAAATGCGCACTCTGCGCAGGCGGCTGCGGAGTAATCAGCGAACCGTCCTGTTTTACGACAATTTTTCTGGTGATGGTAGTAGTAACTGCAGGTACCTGAGCATGTGCCCCCGCCTCTGCAGACGGCGTGTCGGTAACAGTTTGGACATCAAGCGCAACATCTATATGCGAACCATCGCTAAATGTCACAACAACGGTAGGCTTTTGCGCAACAGTCGCGCCGCCTCCAGGCTGCGTACCAGGCTCGCCACCGCCTGGCTGCGTACCTGGTTCACCGCCTTGACCAACAACCAATTTATACGTGACATCCGAAGGGACCGTACCGGTATGCTTGACAAATTTTTCGGCAATAAGCGACTGACCAGCATTCGCAAGCGCTTGCGTCCAATCAAAGCCTGTTGGTGTTAGAACCTTATTGCTAGTAAATACCTTCTTATCACGGTACTTATCACTTTGATCTTTAAGTGTGAAATGCAACACAATATCCGTAAAGTTACCCGACTCATCGAATACACGGAAAGTACGAGAATACGAGCCAGTTTGAGCGTTCTTGCCAAATGCACCACGCACGGTTAAGACATAAGGATCGGCCTCTGTACCCTTTGTACTGGTACCTAATTTTTGTTTATATGCATCGTGATCACTCGAGAAACCCTGGATATCCTCGCCCTGAACAGCAATATCAGAAACAATGTGAGAGTTATCATGCGCCTTAATATGAAGCTCAAACGCCTCATTTTTCCAAACCGTCAAATTGTACGTGTTTGAATCTGTGGACGACTGTTTCAATTCAACACTATTTGCGATTGTATCCGAGGTAGTACTACCCTCGCCCGCACCCGACAGCGGCTTAATCTCTGCTGGCGCTTCCACGCTCGCAACAGGTTTAGTTACATCATTTACAACAAGACGACCCTCTATTAACCTACTTGAGCCGTCGGCAAAAGTTGCCTTGATGGTCACTTTTTTGCCAAGTTGATCTTTGGTTATCGTATCGATTTTATGGTCATTTTCATCGTTAAACGTATAGGTTGCATCAACTTTTGCAGCTAGAAGCGCTTGTTTTGTATCGGTACTTACAAAATCAGCAGCTTGAAGGCGCACGCCTGAATTAACTTCTACCGTTTGCGTTGCACCCGTAAGCGCGCTGTCTTCAAACTGCGACGCCTGCTCTTTGACCACAAGTTTAAGCGTATAGCTCGATTTATTACCCGTACTGTCGGTAACAGTTATCGTGCGTGTAAACTGGTCATAGGTATGACCGTCTGTGCCGCGCTTGCTAAGCGTTGTACTCGCAGGAACAGTTCCCGAAATCGTTACAACGTACGGATCAACCTCGCTGCCTTTTTTATCTGTATATTCATTGTGGTGCGCATCGTGATCATTGGTGACACCCGATATAGCTCCCCCACTCATCACAACATCGCGGATCATGCCAGAATTATCGCTTGCCTTTGCCTGAATGCTAAAGTGCTCGTTGCGATATACCTCAACTGTAACCGTATTACCATTTTGCGTAACAGACGCGGTTTTATTACTCTCGCCTGCAGTATCAGGTGTTTTAACAACAGAAAGAACGGGCTTTACGCTATCCTTAACTTTAAGATGGCCAAGGACAACCTGCGTTGAACCGTCACTAAACTTTACGGTTACAGAAACCGTAGACCCAGCACCTGCAGTTACTTTATCAACCTTATGGTCATCGTTCAAGGTAAATGTATATGTTTCAGACCCATTGGCTTTTTCAAAGAGTTTTTTGGTAACCTCACTTACAAAGTCTTCAGGATGAAGCTGCTCTGTGCTATTTACTTCCACTTCTTTGGTTGCACCTTTAATATTCTTGTTACCATCAAACTGAGCTGCTTGTTCTTTTACAACAATTTGAATCGTTTCAACAGAGGTTTTATCCACACCATCCCACGCGCAGATAGAACGTGTAAAGACCCCACTCTTGCGTTTAGTTGCAGAATCCAAATCGTTTAAGTTTGTTGAAGCAGGAGCCGTTCCCGAAATCGTCAAAACGTAAGGATCTTGCGTAGTGCCTTTTGTGCCACGGTTGGCAGCCTGATAGCTGTCGCGATCATCAGAAATACCTGGAATATCGGCGCCTTGACGCTGAACATCGTTAATAACACCAGAATTATCCGTGGCTTGTGCTTGAATGCTAAAGTGTTCATTGCGATATACCACAATGCGCGTAGTGTGGTTAGTCTTATCAGGCGTTATTGACTCAACGAGGTTAGAAGCACCGCTTACATCAGGTGTTTTTTCAATCTTAAGTTGTGGTGCTGTTGTGTCGACTACTTTGAGCGTACCTGTTAGAGTGCGCGTTGAATTGTCGCTAAATTTGACGGTAATTGAAACGCTTTTGCCGTGTGTGTCAACTTTGTCAATAGCAGGTGCCTTGCCATCAGCAAAAGCATAAGGATTCTGTGCAAGCGAGCTACCAATCAAACGCTTGGTATCTTCGTTTACAAAATCTGACGGTGCAGGAGCAACCGAATTAACTTCAACTTCCTTCACAGCACCTTGCAACTGGTCTTGCGTAAAACGCTCGCTTTGATTTTTGACAATAAACTTAAACTGCGTGGTACTTTGATTTCCATTGCCGTCAGTTGCAACAATAGTACGCGTATATTCTCCTGTACTAGCATTGGCATTAAATTTACCACTGATATTCAAAACATAAGGATTCTGACCATGGTGAACACCTGGTGTATCGTGATCGGTTGTAATAGTAGCGTTCGGGAATGAAACTAGAGCATTTCCTTTATTAGAGAGCTTGGCATCATTCACAATTCCTGAGTCGTCTACCACACGCACGTCTACACTAAAGTCTTCGTTACGATATACGGTAATAGTTCGCTGTTCGTTATCTATGTCAACAACATTGGACTTACCAGATGTATTGTGTTTTACAAACGTAACCACAGGAGCATTTGCGTCTGTAACCACAAGCGTGCCTTGTATTTCTTTGGTAGAACCATCAGAGAAGTGAGCAAGTACCGAAACCGCCATACCGTCTTCGTTAACCGCGCTCGTGGAAGGAGCTCCACCTTTAAACGTATATGACGTTACTCCCCCATTGGCACTTGATAACAGCTTCTTAGTAGCTTCCGATACAAAATCTTCTGCTTTATACGCAAGTGGTTTATTAACCGAAATGGACTGTGTTCTACCCGCAACATTCGCGCTATCAAACTGCGCCGCCTGCTCTTTTATAATAAATTTAACGTCTGTCTGCTGTGTGTTATCAACGCCATCCCACGTCTGAACTTCACGAGTATAGGCATTGTAAGTGCGCCCAGATTGATCGGTTGTTGTAAGCTTCATGTGCGAATCAATCGTACCAGAGATGGTAAGCACATACGGGTTGTCCTGTGTACCACATTTTGCGCGATGATCCTTATTGTAGGTAGTAGAATCAGTTGTTATACCAGCAATATCACCAATTAAACGTGCATCATTTACAACGCCAGAATTATCACTCACACGAGCTTGGATACTAAAACGCTCGTTGCGATAAACCACAACCTCAACAGGTTGAGTAGTTTGGTGTATCTCAACTTTTCCAGCTAAAGGTTTATGCTGACTATCAACACCTGAAGTAGTAGCAAAGTTTACTTGTGCGGCTTTTGTGTCTTGTACAATCAGTTTTCCAATAATTTGTGTTGTGGAATTATCGCTAAAGCGAGCAACAACTCTCACATCAAAAGGTACATAACTGCGGCCATTGCGCGTGGATACCTTTCCTATTGATGGAGCGGTACCCGTAGTAGCACCCTCAACTTTTGCCCATTCGTAACTCACACCTTTTACGTTCTTTAAGGTGTTAAACGTTGTTTGGCTCACAAAATCGCGCGGCGACAGATGTGCATTTGGATCGTTTACTTCAACCGTTTGTTGTGTTCCTGTAAGGTTTTTATACTTTTGCGCTTGCGGTAAAACCTCCACAACAAATTCCATATAACCTGCATGATCAGCACCATCCCAGGTATTAACCCTAAAAGTACGCGTACCCTGCTCGTGCGCCATACCCTTTACACTTATAGTGTAAGGCGTTTTTGAAGTATCTTGATAACGGTGTCCTTGCTGATATGCAGCGTCATTTGAACTTAAGTAGCTACCTGCGACGTCACCTAAGCGTGCGTCGGTAACATGGTTTGAGTTATCTCGCACACAAACATCAAAACTAAATGCTTCATTGGCATACACCGTAAGCTTAGGCGCTTTTGAAGTGTTAAAAGAAGAGCCAACTGTTTGGACATTTACAGCAGCGCCTGTAATGGTAACGCCTGTCTTTGCAACAAGGGAAACGCTTGCAAGTTTGGTGTCTTGAACACGCAGTTTTGCATTCTCAACGTCAACAGTTGATCCATCACTGAGCCTTATGTGAATAGTTTTGATCTGAGGATCTTTTCTGTATTGGTTATCAAAGCCCGTACATGCCTTGCCTTCTGAATCAAGATAGCTAAAGCTGGCATTTTTTGGAAGAAGGGCCTGCTTGCCGTTTGAGGTATATATAAACGTGCGAATATCAGGAACTTTTTCGTTTACTTCTATGGTTTGTTCATGCGCACGAAGGTTATTATACCTGCGATTTTGTGGCAGCACACGAATCTTAAGGCGAGCATCTTGTGTTTGGTCTTTCACATCCCAAGCGCGTGCCGTCAATTCAAATGTTTGCTCAGCATTAGGATCGCTAGGGTGCTTAGGAGCAGTGCCGGTAAGCGTAACCACATAGGGATTTGCTTGCGATCCACGCGTATCACGCGCGTGATTTGTTTCGCGGATATACGTTTGCTGAACGCTGTCTTCATCAGAACTCACCCACGATGGGAAGCCAGACGTTGCTGATTTTACGCGCAGATCCTGTACGATATTTGAGTTATCGCTACCTTTGACGCGAATCGTAAATTTCTCATCAGCATATACATCAACGTTATAGCTACCATCGGCATTTGCGTGAAGAATTTCAATGTGTTCTTTTCCATCAGCTGTGTGCGTAACTTTTTCAAATGCAAGCTGGGGCTTTTTTGTATCATTGACACACAGATTGCCCGTAAAGTCGATAGTTGAGCCATCGCTAAACGTAGCTCGTACATATACAGGTTTAGAGCCGTTTCCCTTGTTGGTAAGTTTATCGATCGTTGGCGCAGAAGGTGTGGCATGTGAGCCAGGCGCAACTCCCCATGAATACGTAACTCCCTTTTTATGAGAATCACCCGAAGGAGCTTGACTTAGAAGTGCTTTAGTTCTGTCGTCTACAAAGCGTTCAGGCGTAAGATTTGCATGAGGGTCATTAACCTCAACCGTGACAAAACGGCCGTTTACTTTATTGCGATAACGTCCTGCTTGAGGAGCCACTACCACCGTTATTGGCATAGAGAACGTTTGAATGTTGTTGCCATCCCATGATTCAAACTTAAAGGTATACGTACGATTACCGTCACGATTAACGCCTTGTCCGCTAAGTGTTAACACATACGGGTGGTTGCTATCAACCGACATACCACGGTGCGTTTTTTGGTAATCCCAATGGTCACTTGAAAGACCAGGAACGTTTGAGCTTGTGGTAAGGAAATCGCTCATCTTATTGGTGGTGTCGGTTACCTTTGCTTGTACGGTATACGGCTCGTGATTATAAATCGTAAGCGTGGGTTTCACATTTCCGTTTGCGTCGGTAAGTGAAAACTCAGCAGATCCGTCTTGTGGCACCACTTCAACAGTGGAATAACTCAACGTGTCAGATGCTTTAAGCGTAAGCTTTCTATACTGCATGTCAGGCGCGTCACCTTTATGCTTTGCTGCATTAAAGCTAATCCAAAAACTTACACTTCCGTCATCATTCACCACAAATGGGTGCTTTGCATCGTTTTGCACTACATCGTAGTGGTCTTGATTTGCATTGATGATCGTTTGTTTAACTTTATCTTTTTCTGCTTGTGAAAGAACAATTTTTTGACCCTTAAAACGCACGTCGATCTTAGTTTTTTTGGCGTATGCTTCGGCTGCAATAATACGCACATTCAACGATTTTACTTCGCGGTTAGGTAAAAATGAGTTAAGACCGTCATCAATATGTCTAAGGTCACCATATACACGAGTAATATCATCATCCCAAAAACACGGAAAACCAGAACCTGCCCATGCAATATTCATTTCACTATTCGGCTTAGCAATAACTACTCCGCTTAGGTCAATTCGGGCGTTATGGTGCACATATGGGTTTTGTGTATTGTTATCAACATCAACAGGTACCTCTTTAAAGTCTGCATTAAAGAGATTTTCTTCGGTTTTACCTAACTGATAGCTAATCGGTGAATTACTCTTATAGTCACTTGTCCACATGTACAAGCCTTGCTTATCATTTTTAGAGGTAAGCGAAATGTTAGTTTTTTCACCTTCGTGAACAACAACATATTCATTTTTAGTGGTAGGGTCAACTTTAATGTCATTCTTAGTACCATTTACGGTAATACCAAGTTCGGGCTTAAAACGAATGCCACCCCACTGCATATAATTACAGGTTGTACCATTCTCATAGGAATGATAACCTGCAGCATAATAGGGGTTATGAACATTGGTTGAGTTAAAATCGTCAATTCGTGTATCGTAGGTAAACTCATAGGTATTGGTATCGCTACTATGTGTTTCAAACATAAATACACGATCAGAATTCTCTTGTATAAGTTGAGCGTAGTCTATGCGTTGATACTCGCTTGATTGGCCTTGCGCAAAATCAAACTTATATTTATATAAGTTATCTACAAACGGCCCCATCTTAATGCCATCGTCACCGTTGGTAAATTCGGCTTCATCGACCCATTCTTTTTGACCACCGTTCATGCGGTCTTTACATCCCGACTGCGGATAAGACGTTCCCTCCCAGTAATGCTTATAGATAATATCTTTAAGCGTATGAGCAAAGCCTACATAATTCCAACGAGCATACCAGCTTTTGCCCCACCAAATGTTAACGCCGTCTTTTTCGTGGTGCGCGTCATAATATTTAGTTGGACCTTCTGCGGTACCTGTAACACGGTTAGGAGGTAGAAAAACGCCTGCCGAATCAAATACCGTGTCAAGCGTTGCCCCTTTTTGAGTAACCGTTCCGCTGATATTATGATCTGTAGTACGAATAAGTGCGGAATCTTGATAAGTAATGCCACGACTTGCATCAGAATTTTGAGATGAAACGATCGTTTGACCTTTTGGCGTACTGAAATAAAAATGGCCAGAACTGTGATTTCCATGATTACCATTAAAACGCACGCGCCAACGGTATCCAACTAATTTACCGTCTTTATCACGAATGGGCTGATTACTTACATACACCGTACCGTTTATTTCTTTAACAGTTGGTATTTCGGTAGGATTATTATGCGTACCATATAAAAACGTACCAGGCTTATAGTGGTCAAATACATCGCCTGACTGACGATGATCAGAAGGATTCTCGGGAACAATGTACATACCACGTTTGTGCCAAAACACATAATCAAGCCAACGTCTAATTTCATCACGGTCACGAGCTTTTCTAATGCCTAAAATTGCATTTTGACCAATAGCCTCATCGGTAGCTTCTGTATTTCCCGCCGTCTCATCAATAACCTTATTGCGCTCATCTTTATTCCAGCTCAATGCATATTGTAAAAATGCAATAGCGGAATTTTTTGCTTGTTGGAGCTTAAACTCCTCGGAATTAAACTCCTTTGCACCTTGTACCTTATGAAGTTCAAGACCTTTAAGGTCAAAATCTCTATCTTCATCTTGGGATTTACCTAGGCTTGCAACAGAGCGCTTGGAACGAACAGTTGTAGTGGTTTGTGCAGATCTGTCTTGTGCTTGCGGTGTACTTGCATTATTAGTAGAAGGCTCCGCACCAGGATTGCTGTCTGCAGAAGCAGATTCCTTCTTTTGAGTTAGGGGGGGGGTAAGCGTTTTTTTATGAGTGGAGTCTTCTAAAGGCACAGATGAGCCTATCGCTTTACATGCAGACTTTTCTGCATGTAAAGAGGTGTGCTTAGGTGAGGACTTAGAATCGGTTGTGTCAGTCGCTGTTTCTTTTTTAGAATTGATCAGCAAGTTATGCGAAGAATCGTGCTCATCTGTAGTGGCTTCATGCGCCTCAGCGTGCGTGGCATTAACACCTAGATACAACGACGACGCAACCAGCATGGAAGTAGCTCCCGCTGCAATCGTAGAAACATCAGCGTGGTGGGTGTTTTTTTGAGCCTTAGTTCGTTTGGTGTGCTCTGTATGCTTACCTTGAGATTTCACAAAATCCTCCAATACCTAAAAACACAAATACTCATCTATTGTACCTTAAAATAATGTGAAATTTCAGCTTAGAGAAAAATTCTGGAATACAGCGAAATCAGTACGTCATAGCTGATTTTCTACTCCAGTGTGTCTACAAGTTTTTGCAAACGCAAAACACGATGATACATAGCAGATTTTGAGGCTTGAGGACAAACAAGCTCGCCAAGCGCAGCTAAAGAAAGCTCGGGATGTGCCTGGCGCACCTCACAAAATTGTCGGAGCGCGCGTGGTAAATCATCGGGCGCATAGCGCGCTTGAACTTTTTCAATCAGCACGAGCTGATCGGTTGCCGCCATACATGATCGCGTTTGGTTTGCCATTTCGGCATTTACCCTACGATTCACTTCGTTTTTAAGACGCTTTACCCTACGTATATTCTCAAAGGCACGCGACAGACGCTTTGCTCCTACAACCTGTAAAAACAGCAAAATTGAATCAAACTTTTTGATATATAAAGAAATGGTTGAACGCCTTTGATTACTGCGAATCACAATACCAAAGGTATCTGCAAGCGCTACAATTTCGCGTGCAAACGCAGCCGAAGACACCGAAATTTCCATGTGAAATGATGTTCTTGGGTCGCTCATAAAACCACCTGCAATAAAACATCCACGCAAAAATGCCTGCGCGCAACACGTTCGCTGTAAAAGCTTTTGAGGAATGCCTGTGCATAATGCACCAGTGGCATCCAAAATTTCGAGCGTATGCAAAAATGTTGGCAAACTGTCTTGATAAGGAATTTGAATAACGTAATTTCTTGTTTTATGCAAGTTAGAATGTCGTACCGTTAAATAGGTATCAAGATCAAAAAGTGTATGAGTAAGATTGATAATCATACGAGCCACTACACCAGTTTCGGTGGCAATGGTTACCGAATATCTTGAACGTGATGTAGTAGAGCCTTTAAGTGATAACGAACCACATATTCTTACAATACCTGATAAAAGAGCATAATCACAGTGTGGACACGTAGCGTTGATATGTGATAATTCGTCTTTGACAGAGGCGGTAAACGACATGGCTACGCCTTATCATTTGAAGGCTTAGCGTCATGCTCACACGTATTTTGAGATGAGGCGGGTGCGTCTGCATTGGCAAAGTGTAAATCACGATGTGAAACAATTGTTCGGTATGCTTTTTGTTGCAGGTAATGCGCAGTATATTCTGCAATTGCAACACTTCGATGTTGGCCACCCGTACATCCAATTGCAATGGAGAGCCGCGTTTTGCCCTCGTTGATATAACCTGGCATAACCACATCAAGAAGCGTTGTCCACGAGGATAAAAACTTGCGCGTTACATCATTATTGAGTACAAAATCACGAACAAGTTTATCGCGACCAGTTAAAGGGCGCATATGCGCATCATAGAACGGATTAGGTAAAAAGCGCACGTCCATCATAACATCGGCCTCTGCAGGAGTTCCGTATTTGTATCCAAACGAAAATACGTTAACGTCCATAAGCTGAAGATCCGAGCGCTCGCTAAACTCACGACGAATTTTAAGACGCAAATCGTTTACGCGCAGATGAGAAGTATCAATGATTAAATCGGCTTGTTGTCTTATAACAGCAAGCTGCTCACGTTCGCGCTGAATGGTATGCGATAAACTTTCTTTGCGATTTGCAAGCGGATGGCGGCGGCGCGTTTCGCTATAACGACGGATAAGAACATCGTCGCTGCTATCCAAAAACAAAGTCTTTACAAACATATGCGCGTCATGCAACTGATGCAAAATGTCGAGCATCTCATCAAAGAGCCCTTGGCTGCGTAAGTCACACGTTACTGCCAAGTGACGACCAATCCCAGAATTGATTCCAACCATTTGCGCCAGACCTAAAATAAGGCGCGGCGGCAAATTGTCAATACAGTAATAACCCATGTCCTCAAACACGTGCATTGCCTGCGTACGACCGCTTCCACTCATGCCGGTGATAACAACCACATCGGGAATCTGCGGATGGTTTGCAATTTGCTCTGTATGGTCTGTATGAGATGCTGAGTTCATGGGATGTCACAATCAAACAAACAATAAACTAGCACATACGCGTACCGTTTGGTACGGGATGTTCAAGCGTAGGCATAACAGATGGAATATTGTCCTCGTAGCCAATATCAAGCAACATGCCAGCACTGGTCATACCCGCCATCTTACGAGGAGCCATGTTCACCAAAAACAGTGTTTGCAATCCTTCGAGCTCTTCGGGGTTCTCGCGCTCTTCTTTAAGAGCAGTAAGAATGGTGCGCTTAAAATCACCAAAATCTACCGTAAGACAAACCAGCTTATTTGAATCGGGCACATCATCAACGTGCAAAATTGTTCCAACACGAATATCAAGTTTTTCAAAGTCGCTATATTTAATGTTCTCTTTAACTGGTGCACCCATACGTTATCCTTTATCCGATTGCCAGTAAGTTTACATGTGCATACGTACATCTGAAAAGTGTAGCATGCAAACGCATATCTTTATTATCATCCAAAATTTTGCGAATGAATAGTCGCGTACAAAATTTACAACGAAATTACGCCTGTAAAGCCTAAAACTATCCAACGCTATGAATACCACGCATGACCTTAACCATGCAAGGCTGTTAATGCCACGTTTGCAGAACTTCCCACACATTTTGTGCAACTTGAGCGGAGATACCTGAAACCTGTGCAATATCACGCACGCTTGCCGCGCGCAAGCGCTTCATAGAACCAAAATGAGTAAGCAGGGCATGTTTACGCTTGGGACCAACACCTTCAATTGAATCTAGAATTGATTTAGTCATTGCTTTATCGCGCAATTCGCGATGAAAGGTAATCGCAAACCTATGTGATTCATCACGAACTTGCTTAATTAAATACAAAGACGCAGAACCCGAAGGCAACACAATGGGTGTTGTATCCCAGGGCACAAAAACCTCTTCATCGGATTTTGCCAAACCGCACACCGGTATATCCAAATCAAGCGCGTGCAACTGCGAAAGCGCGGCAGAAAGCTGCGGTTTTCCTCCATCAAGCACCAATAAATCGGGCTTTTTGCCAAAACGCTTATTGCTCATAGTTTTTTTGCTATACCGTCTAGAAAGAACTTCCTGCATAGACACAAAATCGTTAGCCTCATCAAGCGGTGTTTTAATAATAAATCTACGATATTGACTTTTGTCCGCCCGACCGTTGGTAAATACAATCATGGACGCTACGGTAAAATATCCATGCAGGGTAGATATATCAAAACATTCGATGCGCAAAGGCGCACGGTCGAGCGCAAGCGCGCTTTCGAGCTGTGTTAATGCTAGATTAGTACGATCCTCACTATACCCCGTTCGTACCGAGTAGCGCTTAAGTGCGCATGAAGCATTTTGTATAACCATAGCAAGCAAATCACGCTTTTCACCACGTTGAGGAACGCGAAATGTCACGTGCGAGCCACGTTTTTCGCTTAACCAATTGCTAAGCGCATCTACATCAAAAACCATTTCATCAAGGTTAATTTCGGCAGGAATATCTGCTGTTTGATGATAATAGCGCTTGATGAAGCTTTCTTGAAGCTCGTTTTTTGAAACGTCTAGACCTTTATTCAAAATAAATTCGTTTGTGCGAATAACACGCCCCTCACGAACAATAAACACACAGGCAGCCGATATGGTTTCTTCGCGATAAAACCCAATGCAATCCATAGAGAGCCGCGACGAAAAAACAACTTTTTGTTTATCGTTAAGCGCCTGCAATACCTGCAAGCGATGCTTTATTCTCCCCGCTTTTTCAAACTCAAGATCTTGTGCCGCAGCGCGCATGCGCTCTTGCAATACATCCAAGATATGCTTACGCTTGCCCGATAAAAAGTCTTCGATAAGCGCAACATTTTGGCGATACTCATCAACACCTATACGTCCAATACAAGCACCAGGTGCTTTTTGCATATGATAATCAAAACACGCCTTACCGTGTTGTGCCAAACTAAACGGTGCGAGTTCTTTTTCGTCCGTGTGCTTTTTAAAATAACGCTCAAGTCTTTTCCACTCGGTGCACGAGGCGCTACATAAAGGCACTGCCTTGCGTAAAATTTCAATCGTTTCGCGCGCAGCATACACGTCGGTATATGGACCAAAATATTTTGTTCCGCGTTTATGATGCTCGCGCGTGTATTTAATTGCGGGAAATAGCGAATTTTTGGTAAGCGCAATATAGGGATAGCTTTTGTCGTCCTTAAAATCAACGTTATAATAGGGCTTGTACTGCTCAATAAGGTTGCGCTCTAATACCAGCGCTTCGTGTTCTGAACTTACAACCACATAATCAAAACTTGCAACTTCAAGCATCATACGAGGAATTTTAAGACGATCATCACTCAGCGTTACGTACTGGAGCATGCGCGCACGCAAGTTTTTTGCTTTGCCCACATAAATTACGATGTCCGATGCGTTTTTCCACAAATAGCACCCAGGAAGCACAGGAACTTGTTCAACTTCATGCACAAGCTCGCAGCGAATACCATGTATCGTGCGCGTGGGCGCTTGCGTTTGCGCGGGCGCTTCGCGCAGGGCTTGTTCATCTGGTACACACAAACCAACGCGCGCTTGTTGTGTAGTATGATGTATGCTCATATAGTTCCTATGATAGGGTTTGCTAAATTGTTTTAGCTTTGTATTGTAAGACTTATGTGCAGTATAACACGAGCTGACAAGCTAAGTTCATAATGAAGATGTGCTTGCAGGCGGTCTGACAACACCATTTCAAATGCAAATGAGGGATTATGCACGCGTCAACACTTCAAGTAGATGTTTTGGTTATCGGTGCAGGGCTTGCAGGTACACAAGCAGCCTACGCCGCCGCACAACTTGGAGCGCGCGTTGCTATTACCAGTAGTTCTCATATTTTTTCGGGGTCAAGTTTTTCGCGCAGTACCTACGAGATGAATGTGCTGAAGCCCCCTCGTGACTCAGAAAAAGATGAACTTATTCACACCATTGAAGCTGTAGGTCAAAACGTAACTGATCATGAGCTTGTAAAAACCATGATAGATCACATTGCAGACGCGCACGAAAATCTGAAACATCAAAAATTGAGTCTTATTCATCCCCGTGGCGAAGAAGCGCAAACATACATCCCGTCGTTTGACCATCGAAGGCGCCCCTGGTGCAAAATTGAGCCAAAACGATATCGCCACGCCTTAGAGCGCAAATTTCATGAGCTCGATATTATCGAAAAACCCCATCTGCAGCTCGTTGATCTTGTTGAACGTGGACAACGCGTACTTGCAGAGGATATATGGGACAGAGATTTCTTTACGCGCTGTACATCAAAGCATATGCCAAAAGATTACGCTTGGTCTAACACACCACAAGATACGCATGTAGACGCGCACACGCACGCGCCAGAACAAGCGGTGAAAGAAGCGGCGGAACACGTTATTTGTGGAGCACTATTTTTTGAAACCAACACCAACCGTTTTGTGTATATCAAAGCTACAAGTATTATTATGGCAACGGGTGGTTTTACCTCAATTTTCAAGCGGTCGTTGAGCGCGCGAACAGGCGCTGGCAATATCCATGCTGTTTTGCTTTCGCACGGTTTATGCATGTCTAATCTTGAGTTTATGCAAATCGTACCTGCATTTCATAGCAATCACGCACCGATTATATGCAACCGCAATATGTTTAAGTGGGCAGATTTTTATGCAGACGATACGTTAATTCATCCGCAGCATACAGGCGATAAAGACCTGTTGGAACACCGCTCGCAATATAGCCCGTTTACCTCGCGTCTTTCGAGCAAATCTTTTGACTTACAGCTTGCGTATCAAAGTCTTAACCATCAACTTTCACTTTTGTATACGCGCCTTCCAAATCGGCTTCCTCAATCTGTTCTGACCTATATCAACATGCTTAAAGCGTCCAAACTATCCATGCACAAACGTCTTAATTTTGACTTGTATGCATATACGTCTAACGGTGGTGTGGTCATTGATTCGCATACGCTTGCACGCACGGCTTGCAATCAAAATATTAAAGGACTTTTTGCCGCTGGAGAAATTGCCGCAGGCATGCAAGGAGCCGATCGCCTCGGTGCCATGTCGTCTACCAGCTGTATTGTCTTTGGTCAAATCAGTGGCTTTGAGGCAGCAACTTATGCACGTGCACAGCAAGCGCACAAACCGCTCGATTCAACAAATACTCGTGACGTATATATTGATAGTCGTACCCATACACTCTATACCGAACAAGCGCAGCTTTCGTTATGTGCGTCTGCTCAAGCGGCACAAGTTGAAGAAACGCTTCATATGCTTATGACACAACAATGTTTTTTGATCAAAGACGCACCTTCGTGTAAACGGGCGCTGAGCAGCATTACCTATCTGCATAAAGTTTTGGCAAGCACAAAAGAGCCAACCGCACAATATCGTGATGTTATGTACACACTTGCGGTGCAGCAGCAACTCATTATTGCCAAAATGTTTATTCTAGCGTCACTTAAGAGAAACGAAAGTCGCGGCTCGTTTTATCGAAGCGATTTTCCTAAGCGCAGCTCAAGTATGGCTTTTCCAAGTTATAGCTGGATAGAATCTTAAAAGCGCGTACAAAGCGTAATTTATACCGTGCCTGCGTACGCATGCGCTTATGGCAGATACCAGGCGTTCTTTACACAAAAACCCACCATGCAAACACATGGTGGGCACTATAGAATCTATACACAACATGCTTAACGGTTGCGTTTATTGGTACAGATCAAGCGGCTCTCTTAAAGCTTTTCAATAACAGTATGTGCACGATGTCCTGCTACATACAACGGATCGCGATGAGTAAGCGTTGATAAAACCGTGATTGCAGGTCCTAGCAAATCAACCGATGAAATCTCATGGTCATCAAATGCGCGGCGCAGCTCTCTTCGTAAAGGCTCGTTAACAATGGTATGGAAAACGGCAACAGGCACATCATTGTTCATATTTTTCTCAAGGTACTCCATAACCATTTCTACACTGGTTACATTACCTAACTGCTTTACAATAACACTGCCCTCTTCAAACTGATCTGCAGCAGCTTCAACAACTTTTGCAGCGGTCTCACCGCGTGAATCCGAAATTACAAAGATGCACGCTGTGCGGGGCTTCAATTGTTGTGGATGCGCTTCTAAAGACATAAAACCTCCAAACGAATTACTTCTTCTTAGTTAAAGCCGCTATATCTGCCACCTTGCTAAAGACGGATGTAAAGGTATTTAGCAAGCGGAAGCGGTTGTTTCTAATTTCAGTATCGTCGTCCATAATGCGCACGTCATTAAAAAATTGGTCAATCGGCTCTCTTAATTCGGCAAGCGCGGCTAATGCGCGTGCGTATTCACCGTTTGACAACGCTTTCTCCACATTATCACGACCGTTTGAACACGCGGTAAAAAGCTGCTGCTCAGCAGGCGTAAGTATGGAAACGTTTACATCGGTTCCCAAGCTTGCATCGGTTAGGTGCGAAGCACGCGCAAATGCAATTGCTAAATCTTCAAAGAGCTGAGGCTCGCGTGTACGCGCCGAATCAAATGCCTGTACACGCGCAAAAAACTCGCGCGGATCAATAATTCCTATTGCAGCGATAGCAGAAATAGATTCAGCACTTACCGATTGCTCTTTTGCAAGCGCTTGCAAACGAACCGAGAAAAACTCACTAACACAAGCTGACACCGCTGGCACATCAAAATCAAGGCCTTGTTCTTTAAACAAGTTCAAAGTAGCGTCGATAAGCGCCTTAAGCGAACACGAGGGCAACTCTTGTAAAATTGCTATAATTCCCAAAGCACTACGACGCTGGGCAAACGGGTCGGACGAGCCAGTAGGAGGCTCGTTAATAGCAAACATGCCGCAAATTGTATCAAGCTTATCAACAAGCGCAACAAGCTTTCCTACAAAATCATCAGGCGTTACGTCTTTAGAAAAACGAGGACGATAGTGCTGGGCGATTGCTTTGCACACACGCGGATCCTCGCCCATAGCGCGCGCGTAATAGCCACCCATAACACCTTGTTGCGAAGTAAATTCTACTACTGCATTGGTTACTAAATCAGCTTTTGCAAGATAAGCTGCACGCTCACAGAGTTTAGTCAGCTCGTCGTCTGCTTTAAGAAGCTCAGCACACACCAAAATGAGCTTAGTCATACGATTGGTTTTATCAAGAACGCTTCCCAACTTTTCTTGAAAGACAACTTTAGAAAGGCGCGGAACATATTCATCAAGCGGATGTTTGAGATCTTCTTCAAAAAAGAACTTTGCATCATCTAAACGCGCGCGAACAACACGCTCATTACCATCGATAATAGCTTTGTCGGCAGAGGCAGCGCCGTTTGAGACGATCACAAAATCTCGTGTGAGTTCACCGTCTTTGGTATAAATGGGGAAATAGCGCTGATTGGTAAGCATGGACTCACAAATAATCTCGTGCGGAACATCCAAAAATTCTTGATCAAAAGAACCAATTAAAACGCGCGGATATTCACATAAATTAATAACCTCTTCAAAGGTCTTTTTTGGCATGTCAACATGAAGTTGAGGATGGGTATGTTCAAAAGCCGCTACCTCATCTAAAATCTTTTGACGACGCTCGTCTTCAAGCAAAACACCCGCGTCGCGCAAAATTGAACGATAGTTGCCAGGACAATCAATGGTATGTGAGCCATGTCCTAACACACGATGACCTTGCGTTGTACAAGAAGAGCTCACTGCAGCATAAGAAAACGGAATAACTTCTTCATCTAACAGAGCAACAAGCCATCTAACAGGACGAACAAAAGATTCGGTTTCAAACGCCCAACGTTGGCTTCGATAGTTTGGCCATTCGAGCGAAGCTACTATGTCGTGACACATATCACCAAGCAACTCTTGTGCGGTGCGTGCAGCTATAAACTTTTGGGCAAACACATAATTTTTGCCGTCTTCTGCGGTTTTTTCGATAAGATCATGCGCATCTACCCCACACTTTTTTGCAAATCCCAAAGCCGCCTTTGTAGGCTGTTTGTTTGCATCAAATGCGATAGAGGCAGCAGGTCCACGCTTAATCTCATTGATCTCAGGTGTTTGAGCTGCAAGATCATGCACAAGAACAGCCAGGCGGCGCGGACTTTGGTGTGCCTCAACACTACCAAATGTTAAGCCACTTTTTTGCAAGTGAGCCTGCATAAGCTGAACCAGCTGTTTTGTTGCATGAATCAAAGGTGCTGACGGCATTTCCTCTGTTCCAATTTCGAGTAAAAATTCGCACGATTTGCTCATTTATGCCACCTCATTTGCAGTTGGGTTTTGTTTCGATAAAGAATTATCTGCAGGCTTAGGTGCCTTTGATTCTAGCGCCGCAAGAGAGGCTAAATAAGCCTCGCAGCACGCCTTGGCAACGCTTCTCACTCGTAAAATGTAATTAGCGCGCTCGGTAGCAGAAAGAGAACCGCGCGAATCAAGTAAGTTAAACGCATGAGAACATTTCATCACGCAATCATAGGCAGGCAACGGCAAATTACGACGCAAACAGGCATGACATTCTTCTTCGTATTCGTCAAATTTTTCGCGCATAAGTTCAACGTTTGCAACTTCAAAGTTATAGGTCGAAAATTCAAACTCGTTTTGGTGAAACACGTCACCATAGGTAACACAAGTTCCATCTGCAAGCTTATTCCACACCAAATCGTAGACCGAATTTACACCTTGTGTATACATTGCAATACGCTCAAGACCATAGGTAATTTCTACCGGCACAGGCGCAACTTCAATGCCGCCTACCTGCTGGAAATACGTAAACTGCGTAACTTCCATACCGTTGAGCCAAACTTCCCAACCAAGTCCCCAAGCACCAAGGGTTGGCGACTCCCAGTCGTCTTCTACAAAGCGGACATCGTTTTCTTGAGGATCCAAACCAATTGCTTCAAGCGAGCCAAGATACAAATCTTGTGCATCGGCAGGAGAAGGCTTAATAAGCACCTGAAATTGATAATAGTGCTGTAAACGGTTAGGGTTATCACCATAACGACCATCAGCAGGACGCCGACAAGGCTGAGCATAGCAGGTTGCCCATGGTTTATTTCCCAGTGAACGAAGCAGTGTTGCTGGATGAAACGTTCCTGCGCCAACTTCGCTATCATAGGGTTGCATAACGGTACAACCGTGTTGCGCCCAATACGTTTGTAGAGTCAAAATCATATCCTGAAATGTCAGGGGCGTTTTGCTCATATCAATCTCCTTACCGCTTTAGGAAAACTTACATGTGTTATGTGTCTACAAGCGCAGGCACACGCGCGCCACGCTTTAATGCGGACGCTCCAAACTTTTTGCATGGTCAAACGGCCAAATAATCCAAAATCCGCGCGACGAAACAGAAGAGATATCCACTGCACCAAACCAACGCGAATCAAGCGAATTGCCTCGGTTATCCCCCATTACCCATATACAATGTGCAGGCACCGTATAAGGAAACGTGATTGCACCTTGTGGACCTACTCCCTGATTGGTAATAGGCTCGGTGGGTTGATGATTAACATAAGGTTCGTTAAGTTTTTTGTTATCAACATAAACATTGCCATCACGCAAATCTATGGTTTGACCCTCAGTTGCAATAACACGCTTAAGCAGAGTATGTCCTGTACCTGCAGGATCGTTAAACGTGATGATATCGCCTGCTTGAGGTTTTCCAAACTTATAGCTGATTTTTTCACCAATAAGGCGATCTTGTAACTGCACGGTAGAAAGCATAGAGCCCGTAGGCACCAAATACACTTCCGCCACAAAAGCGTGAACTACAAACACAATACCTGCAGATATTGCAAGTGTTATGACCCAGTCAACACACGTTCTTAAAAATGAACTACGCTCTTGTTGAGGTTGCATATGTCTCATACGCATCACATTTCTTTTCTATAAGATGTTAGATTTTGAACAAAATCATACTCTTTATCGGTAAGCGTTGCGCTCGATAACAAATCAGGACGCCAACGAGCCGTTCTTTCAAGCGCATTCATACGTTTCCACGTTTTAATTGCTTCATGATTACCGCTGAGCAGAACATCAGGAACACGCGCTCCCTCTACCTCACGCGGACGCGTGTACTGCGCATATTCAAGCAACCCCGCGTCAGAAAATGATTCGTCACAAGCACTTTGTGCATCACCTAAAGCTCCAGGTATGAGCCTAATAGTAGCATCAAGCACCACAAGCGTTGCTAATTCGGCACCAGTAAGTACATAATCGCCTAACGAATAAATAGCGTCGGCTTTTTGGTAGACGCGCTCATCAATACCTTCATAGTGGCCGCATGCAAACAGCACGCGCTTTTTGTGCGAAAGTTCAGCAGCACAGGCTTGTGTAAAACGTTTACCGCACGGAGAAAACATAACAATGTAGGGCTTTTCTGCGCTATACGAAGAAATTTCAGAGAAAGCTTCAAAAAAAGGCTCGCACTTCATAAGCATTCCCTGTCCCCCACCATATGGTGCATCATCTACACTGTGATGTGCGTCGTGAGTCCAGCGGCGTAAATCGTACGTTGTAAGCGAATAGAGATTATGCGCACGTGCCCTGCCCATAATGGACGTATCCATGTATGGCTGAAACAAGTTAGGAAATATCGAAAGCACTTCAAAGCTAATCATGCACTTACAACCTACTTTGCAAATCAAGAAGGCTTTGCGGAATATGCGTAGTTATAACATCTGTATCTGCTGTTATATCATCTACAAACTCAGGAACAAGCGGAATCATCACATCAGAGTACCTGCCATGTACTAAAAGCGTGTCTTGAGCCGAACTTCTAAGAACCTCGCTTACCACACCTAAATCACCAAAACGCTTATCGTGCACTGCTTTATTGAGCACAGGCTCAATACTTTGCTTTGCCTGCTCGTCCGTTAAATCACAACGGTTGATAGCCAAATAAGTACCTACATACGACTCGGCCATGCTTCGCGAATCAAGCTCTGTGCACGACAAAACAAGTCCATCGGCTGCGCACGTGGCTGCTTGAACGTGAAGCACACGCGGACGGTGCAACATGGGAGGTATGCAATAGAGCTCTTGCTTTGAGGTGGGTGTAAAAGAAAAGCCGTGCACAAAGTGTGCAACGACTTCTCCTTTATTACCATATACCTTAGAAATGCGAGCAAACACGCTATATTCCGGGCAAGACATAACTTATCCTAAAACCTCAACCTCAACAGCTGTGTTTACACGCGAACCAAGAGCACGAGCAAGTGTACGAATTGCTTTAATGGTGCGACCCTTGCGGCCAATAATACGACCTGCATCTTCTTCGGCGCACGAAATCTCGATGAGCGCTGCGCCGTTACTATCGGTAACATCAAGCGCAACAGCTTCTTTATTGGTTACCAAACCACATACAATGTATTCAACAAGATCGGCAACTTTATCAGAAGCAAGCTCACCTTCTGCTAAAGGCAACGTAGAAAGAGACTCTTTGTGCGAGGCAGCATGTGCGCTATCTTGCGCGTCTTGAGTGTTGAGCTCTTCATGGGTTTCAGGAATATCCTGATCCATGACGTTTTCCTGAATTTGATCACTCACGTTAACTACTCCGCATCTTGAGCTGCGTCTTCTGCAGCAGCAGCAGCTTCTTCTGCAGCAGCTTGAGCCTTAGCAGCAGCTTTCTTAGAGAGTTTACGCTTCTTCTCTGGAGCAGCAGCGCCGCTGCGTACAATGTCGATAAGGTGAGAAACGGTAGAAGAAGGCTGAGCTCCTTTAGCTACCCATGCATCAACCTTTTCTAAATCGATATCAATTGACTTTGGATTGGTGAGCGGATTATAGCTACCAATTTGTTCAATGTAACGACCGTCACGAGGCATGCGACCATCAGCAACAACAACACGGTAATACGGACGCTTTTTTGCTCCATGACGAGCAAGACGAATCTTTACAGCCAAAGTAGAACTCCTTTACACACGCGACGCGATGGATACGAAGAAAAAGTGCGTCGCTTTGCCACTTAAGCAATGTTTAACTATACGACATTATAACAGTAAAAAACCGTGTCGTTTTTGTGAACTCTTACTAAAATCTTTGGTTTTTTATAAAAAAGTTCATAGTTTCAGCAGAAATTAAGTTTCATGCATAAACTTATATATATAAGATTTATTCACCTGTACAAGTATACTTTTAAGACAAACATGTGTTATTGAAAATTTTCGCTAAGGAGGCGGCTATGAACATTTTGGTTATAGAAGACGAAAAAAATTTAGCAGATGCCATCGTTCGTATTCTAACAGATGCTCATTACCACGCTGAAGCCGTATATGACGGAAAATCAGGACTCATCTCGTGCCAAAGCGGATTATATGATGCAGCTATTGTAGACAGAATGCTTCCTGGCATGGACGGCCTTGATATTGTCAAAGAAGTTCGACGTAGCGGCGACTCTATGCCTATTTTGATTCTTACCGCACGAACATCTACACAAGATAAAGTTGACGGCCTTGACGCAGGTGCCGATGATTATCTTACCAAACCTTTTGAAGCTCCCGAATTACTTGCTCGTTTACGTGCGCTTACTCGTAGGCAAGGAGATGTAATTATTGAGCAGATGAAGTTTGCTGATTTTTCGCTTGATTTAAGTACACACGACCTTATGTGCAAAAATCATTCCGTCCATCTTTCTGGTAAAGAGTTTGAAGTCTTAAAAATGTTACTGAGCGCGCCGTCACGTGTGGTATCCAAGCAGGATTTGTTAACCTATGTATGGGGTACTACGGCTGATGCGTCGGAAAATTCGGTAGAAGCCTACGTTTCATTTTTGCGCAAAAAGCTGGCATATGTTCATTCAAAGGTACAAATTACCACGCTTCGCATGTTGGGTTATCGACTTGAAACATATTAGACAATAGATGTATGTAAACATGGTAATCTCAGCACAATCGGCATGGTACTCCTGTTTTATGTGTTGTAGGAATTGCGATTGATAAGGCTCGTACATGTGTAAACAAAAAATGGTCATGCTCAAAGCACTTAAATATAAATTCCTATTGAGTATCGTCATTCTTGTTGAAGGCACCCTCATAGCGCATACCTGCATTTCTATGTATCTTACTTACCATGCACAAGAAATTAAGTTTAATAATTATCTTGAGTATATTATTACCGAGGATAACCCTGATATTGAGCATTTTGGACAAGTACCCTATCACCATAGCGATATTGCCAGCTCATCTAACATGCTATCCATGGTGGTTAAGCTTGGTGATCAGGGAGAAATTAAACCAAGTGAACATCCCGAATATATTGGATCAGCGCCCATTAAAGAGGTATGTACGCAAATTATGGAAAGCTCTGAGGCGCGCGGAAAACTCACCGATTACCATGTGAGATGGCTTAAACGTGGTAATACCATTGCTTTTGTTGATACCTCGGCTTTTGACTTTTCATTTTCTCAAAGCATTATTATGGTTTCGTGTATTATGGCCGCTACCGTAGTAGTTATCACAGGTATTGCATGGGGTCTTTCTACCTGGGCAATTAAACCTGTCGAAGAGGCAATGCATCGACAACGTGTCTTTTTGGGAAATGTTTCGCATGAACTTAAAACACCGCTTTCGGTAATTATTGCCAATACCGATATTTTGCTCCACAGCTCGCGCTTAGAGGCGGAAGAGCGTAAATGGGTTCAAAATACTTCAGAAGAAGTGTTGCAGCTCAAACAGATGATTAACGATCTTTTGGAACTTGCACAAAGCGATGAGGCCGCTGCTGGTGCGCCCAATATTTTACATCCCGCGCGCTTTAATTTTTCTGACATGGTATACGAAGCTGCGCTTGAGTTTGATACCTTGGCGTTTGAACATGGGTGCACCATTCAAACTGATATTCCAAGAGATTTATATCTATTTGGCGACGAGGAAAAACTCAAACGACTTGTACACATCTTGCTGGATAATGCATGTAAATATGCTGCCAAGTCTTCGGTCATTCAAATAAACCTTACAAAAACAAATAAAGCAGCAGGAAATGCTTTGCAACTGAGTTTTACCAATCAAGGCGAAGTTATCAGCAAAGAAGACCAGGCACATATTTTTGACCGTTTTTATCGAAGCGACAAAGCGCGCTGTAAAACCAATAAAAAAGGTGGTTTTGGACTGGGGCTCTCAATTGCGCTTGGTTTGGTAAAGTCGCATAAAGGCACCATTAAAGTTGAAAGTACGGCAGAAACAGGCACCACATTTACGGTAACGTTACCCACGCATTTATAAAGGGTGTCTGCGAGAGCTCAAGTGCGTGTCATTTTGTTAGTTGTGCGTCGTTCGCGCAGCGGTTCTCAAAACTATCTTTATCCGCATACGTACAGTCATCTAAATATTGTACAGAACTGTCTTCCCAAATATATTCCAACCGATACAGCGTGCGAATTTCGGCGGTGCAAATGTGCACCATAACACAGCCGTAATCGAGTACCACCCACGAATCGGCATGAATGCCTTCCACGGCTTTTGGAAGCTCATGCGCTTGTTTATGCACTCCATCTTCAACGTCTTGTAAGAGAGCGTGCAAATGAATACGATTACGCGCGGTTGCAACCACCATGTATGGACACAAACCACGCTCAGGCGGCAATGTAATAAGAGCTGTATGCTCGGCTTTTTTGATATTCAATATCTGAGCAACACATAAGGCAAGCGTTTTTTCACTAAAGTGCACCACAATACTACTTTCCAACATGAGCAAACGTACGAATATAGTGATTATAAAGCTGAATACTTGGCGGATAAAGATAACGCTGCGTTTTAAGAACGTACACAAGACCGCTGGTAAACGACTCAAAAAAGACGCGCTCAAGAGGTTGTGTCCCAACAGATGCGCGAATAGCATCAAGCGTAGGATAAGGCTTCCTCAGCGGTTCAATTCCATCGGCAACAAAAACGATCATATCAAGTGCGCTCATGTTAGTCCGTGCAATTGTGTGATAACGAATAGCGTCGATAATATCATCTGAAAGCTCAGGGAATCGTTCGTGCAACTCACAAGCAGCAGTGAGACCATGTAAAAGATGACAGGTTTGCTCCAAAGGTGCGGCCATATCAATTCCGTAATACTGTGCCTTTTCAATTTGATCAGGTGTACTTAAAATCTTATCCCAATCGTGCAAAAGTCCAGCAATATAGGCATGTGTTTGATTCTGCTGGTAAACTTTTGCCATGTACGCAGCAGTTTGAGCAACACTTTTACAATGCGCAAAACGCCGAGGGTTAACCTCACTCATGCGCGCGCTTAACGCCTGCATAAGCAAGGTAATCGTTTGTTTGTCGTTTTGAGAAAATTGTGGCGTAAAACGTTCAAATGATGAAAGCGATTCAAAAGACGCCATTTTGCTCCTCTCACCGTGCCAATAGCTATTAAAATAGTAACTGTTTTACCATTTGTGAGAAAGGTATACGGTGATTTTGCGTCAAAACGCTACGATTATAGGACCCATAACCATAGAACGTATGTCATACGGAGCCGAAGCTATCGCGCATATGCCAGATGGCAAGTGCGTGTTTGTACGCGGAGCAGTAACAGGCGACGTATGCGAAGCTGCGATCACCGAGGAAGCCAAGCACTATCTACGAGCCGAGGTAACGCGGATTCTTGCCGCATCGCCTTATAGAGTAAAACCAGCGTATTCATACGACGAACAAGCAGGTGGATGTCCGTGGGCAAACCTTGCATATGACGAGCAGCTCAAAGCTAAAAAAGCAAATGTTGTGGACGCGCTTATACGCACGGCACATATAGAGCCCGATGAAGCACAAACGTTAGTAAGAGATGTAATTCCTTCTAAAAAGCAATGGGGCTATCGCAATAAAATTGAGCTCAGTGCAAGTACAGAACATAATACCTTTTATTTGGGTATGTATGATCCTATTCAAAAGCGGCTTATCCAAGTTTTAAGTTGTGCACTTGTTGATAAACGTTTTTCCAAACTGACCAAATCAATTACGGGCGCACTGCAATTTATTGCACGCTCACAGGAGTTGGGGATCGAGCGCATTGCACTGAGAACTTCAGTTCGTACAAAAGACGTAGAACTGGCGCTTTGGACCACTCCTGGTGCTTTCCCACGTGGCTATGTGGTAAAAATTCTAAATTCTGCAGCACCAGAGCTCACTTCCATTGTACGTGTTCTAACCAAAGGATCGCGTCGCGCAAGGCGTGTGTGCGGTGTAGAAAAGTTGTACGGTAAAGGCTATTGGGAAGAACTTATTGCAGGTAGACGCATGCGGATTTCTGCTCCTTCGTTTTTTCAAGTTAATACGCACAATGCCGAAAAACTTATTGAGCGTGTTATGAATGATTTAGATGTACAACCAAACGAAACGGCACTTGACTTGTATTGCGGAGCAGGAACGTTTACGCTTCCACTTGCCCAGCGCGCGCGTGATGTTATAGGCGTTGAAGCGCAAGGCAGTTCTATTCAAGATTTGCGCAGACATATTAAACTTTTTAATTTAAATAACGTGCAGGCAATTGGTGGAGATGCGCTGCGCGAATATCCAAAAGCTCATGCCGATGTCATTGTGGTTGATCCACCGCGGGCTGGTTTGGAAGCAGGCGTTTGTGATAAATTGTCACAAAGTGGGGCGCGCGCAATTGCGTATGTTTCGTGCGATCCGCAAACACTTGCCCGCGATATACGTCGCTTTATTGATAAAGGCGCATATCTACCTGCAAAAATTACACCAGTTGATCTATTTCCGCAGAGCTGGCATATTGAAAACGTTTGCTTAATGTTGAAGGCGGATTAAGCGTACGTTGGGCGTACGTTGGGCGTGCACTGCTGGGCAGGCGGTTATTGCTGTTCATTTTGATTTTGCGCCTGCATGTCATTTACAATAAGTGTGCGAATATCGTTTTTGTCTTTCAAAAGCATATACAGGATAACGCCTGATAAAACACCTGCTATTACTTGCTTTAGAATATCAACGACAAAAGCAACAGCCTCTAACTTGTTCAATGTATCATTTTAGTTCATTTGTTGTTGCTGCTGTATATTATAGTATCCCTCGTTACATCTTACGCGGTCGATATATTTATTTCCATTGCAATCATGCTAAAAGCCATGTCTATCATGTAAGAAAGAGTATCTATTGTACTGAATGCGCAAATACGCTCTATACAGCGGAATTATTAAAAGTCGCACGGGCGCGTACCTTTGATAAGCGAATGAAGTTAGTGTATAGTGAGATTATATAGAGGTGGCATCTTCGGGCAGCTGCCTGAGGATGTCGCCTCTATTTTTTGTAGAGTTTCCAGTAACCTTGTTACTCTTAATCGTGGTGTAGTATATGGAACGCGCAATCGGCGAACCGTTCATCCATTTGCTCGTTTTTTATTACGCGCAAAGCTTAAGGTTTTCTCAATGCTGCTACTCAAATGCTTGTTATTGTATATATTTCAATTCAATAGCACTTGACAAGCCTACTTTACCAATAACATTTTGAGCCGCTATGCTTCTAGTTCTCTAAACTATTTCTGTATCGGTTTGAAAGACGCACTTGATACCTTGCTTTGATAAGCGCGTTAATTTTTGGTATATTGGATGTAATAAAAGAGGCTACTTCGGGGTTCAGCCCTATCGCAGTCTCTTTTATTTTTTATATCATCACAAGTAACCACTAGCTCTGCATGTGGTTCTTCTTGATGGTATAGTGTAAATAGCGGGTTATCGGCGGCGGACTTTTCGCAGCTGTTTAACCCGCTATTTACAAGTCCAGCCAAAAGTCAAAAATCAAACAACTTAAATAGCGCTAAATCCTGAATTCAATAACGAGTATCAATTGTACCGAAGGCTACCATGCTCAGTGCGTGTGAAAATTAAGGGCGCATGGACGCATCTTTAGGCGCCGAAGTAAATTGTGGTATAGTGTATTTAACCAGCTAGGGGGCGCTGGAGCTTTACCAGAGCCGTTTAGCGGGTTATTTGCTATCTAATCTTTTAATTGTTCTATCTTTTGAATAAAGAAAGCAATCGCAGAGGAATGTCTAAATCAGCGAATCAATCAAATTCTTGTATCAGTCAAAACCTGGAGAACTCCTTAACCAAGCAACCAATTGTAAGCTTATTAAAGCAAAGATTCCTTAAGGATTCCATTCCTTGAAAACACGTGTTAGCGGCATCTATTACGGAACGATTTGCCTAAATTATCTCGTAAAAACCCTTGTAGCAAAACTTGTTCATTATCGTTCAAACCTGTTTTATTAAATTGTATAAACTTACCTTTATCAATATAAATGATAAAGTACTTCTTTAATTCAAATGCTGATAACACAAGACGCCACTCTATTTTTTCGTAACCACGATGATCGGCACAACTTAGCCGAATACATCTATCATCAAATTTAACAATTCTGGTAATTTGTGGACGCTCAGAATGTGCATAATTAAAGCATTGCTGCTCACAAGAAAAAATCATAAGAGGAATAGAAGCCCCTACGGCTGCGCAACAAAGCAAAATGATATTGGATAAAGCAAGAAAACCCAAAAAATGAAGAGAAAGCAAAACGTAAGACGCAACGGCTGCTACTCCAACAAATAAAGATTGGAAGCGATGCTGTGCAAAGCAATCAAAATAGACAGCAAATCTAAAATCTTTTGGACTTGTCACAGATTGCAGAGTCATCGCTTCCATATATATCCTTACCTAAATTGACTTATTAATACTGGCCATACCTTTTTAGAACTTCATTTTGTGTTAAACGTATATTTTCGTCCGATAAAGGCACATATGTTCCTCCAGTTGCACGTATACGATAATAAATTTCAGATACCATTTCAAGAACTGTTGCTACCTTAAATGCAGTAGGAAGATCTTTACCAACACAAACAGCACCATGATTTCTTAAAAGACATGCGCTACTCTTCTTGCCAATTGCCTTAACAGCAGCATGCGCCAAATCTGGTGTTCCTGGTAACTGATACTCAGCACAAACAACATTATCACCTAAAGCTTGGGCAGCCTCATCGTGAATATTTACAGGAATACCTTCACCCATGGTAGAGAAAACTGTCGAATAAATAGGATGCGTATGAATAATTGCGTTGATTTCGGGCCGCGCAAGATACATTTCGCGATGAAGCTCATGTTCTATAGATGGGCGTCTTATCCCTTCAACAACATTGTCCTTCATGTCCATAACAACAATATCATTTGTAGTTAGCGAGCAATAATCCATTCCCGAAGGGCTAATATAGATTAAACTTGCTTCTCTATCACAAATACTGATATTACCCCAGGTTGACACCGTTAAATGGCTTTTGAGTAATTGCACTCCAGCTTCACGAATGCAGGCTTTTAATTCATTACTAAATTGAGACATAATACCAAAACTTCCTTTTCTTACATAAATTTATAAATTCTCATTACAAGTAGCCACATGATTTAATGCAGAATTCTCGATGAAACGATGTATTGCATCCATATGTTTGTGCACAAAGATATAGGCAACAATGTAAATTAATACAACAGCACCAATTAATACAAAATTCCTGGAAAGGAAAGCCATAAATACAAGTGCACCAATAGGCTGACCCAATATAACCAAAGACGTAATCATTCCATAGCTACCCAAATCAATACCTGTGGCAACAGCAACTTGAGTAAAAGCAGAACCCGTGATGGAACAGCAATAGAGATCTATAATCATAAAGACTAAGCCACCAATAAATGACTTTAAGATATTACCGTTTGAACAGGCTACAAAAGGCTGAATAATATAGGGAATACCAACCAAATCAAGCATAGGTAGTGTTAAGTTTCCAGGTAAGATAAATGAGATAATAAGCGTAGCAGGCATAAGAAGAATACCGGTAATTAAAGTAGCTGCCTCACCGTATCCTGTAGCATCATTAACAGCTAAATACCACTCTCTGTTTGCAACACCAGCAGCTTTCATCTTTTTCTTAGAAGCGTCTGTTATAGCAGAAAAAGATCCAGCAAAAATACCTGATACCTTAGGGAAAACAGACATAACAGCTGCAGTTGCAATAGCACACGTGGTAATTTCTCCCCAAGTTTTAAGCTCAGAAAGTTTATTAAAATCACCAATTAAACCTATGAGCAGACCTAAGAACAAACCAAGTGTCATTGGTTCACCAATAAAACCAAGTTTTTTTCTCAGAGTTTGAGGATCTGCTTTTATCTTATATAAGCCAAGCTTATCAAGCAAAATATTAATGGGTACTGCAAGAATACCAACCGTAGCGGTATGTAATGAAGCAATTGTACAATTAGGATATCCGTAATATGTTGACCAGCGCTTTGCAATAATCTCGGTGCATAAAAGTGTAATAAGCTGAGCAACAATCATGCAAGCCATAGAAAGCCAAAAATCTCCCGTCAAAACAAATAGACAAGCACCCCAAACAAAATAGGAATAGTTATTCCATAGGTCACCAGCTTGAAAAACCGTTGTATATTTAATTAAATACAAAACAACTTGCATAATAATTGCTACGGAAATATAGATCATGCCAACTTGATACGAGTAAGCAACTATTGATGTAGTTTGCCATCCTAAGTCAACAACAGGTAAATTAATGCCCATACTATGAATCATATTGTCTACAACGGGTGCCAAAATAGGACTATACGTTCCAATAACAAGGGAAAATCCTTCAAGTCCCACACCAGCAGATAATGCAGAAACAAATGCTTTCTTTTTGTTAACGCCCATAACTATTGCGATAACAAAAATAATAACTGGAACAAAAACTGCAGCCTGAAACGTCTTAAAAAACAAATTAAGCGCATTTAAAAATACGTCCATTGACGCCTCCTTTACATAAATTGTTTATTTATCCTGCTCTTCTAAGCATGCAATGGCTTCCTCTACAAACTCATCGTCACCCATACCAGTAATAAGTCCCATGGCAGAAAATGCTGGAACATCCCCATGAGGACCAATTGGACTTGAATAGGCGATAAAATTGTATTGACCTCTCATAAGATAGCCATCAAGCTCAGAAGGATTACACTCATCTGTATCAACGTCATAACCGCGCTCGGATAATAGATCAACAATTTTGTTTGCAACCATATGCGAAGTTACAACACCCGATCCACAAACGGATAAAACTCTTACTTTATCAACCATTTCTTCTCCTATCCTTGGTGATAAATTCCAATAATTAAACGTTCAAAATAGGGTCTAACTTACTAAAAATTTCGTCACGTGTTACAGCTACACTTATATCTTGTAAAAGCTGAGAATTCTGAATAATCGCCATGATTTTCTGAAGTGTCTCAATTTGCTTATCGGGATCTTTTATCGCAAGCATAAAAACAACAGTTGGTTGTAAAATTTTGTTCGGGTCATCCATCGCATGCCAGCCAACCGAATGTGTTAATGTAGCAACAGCCATGGAAGTCCGATTTACATTCTCGCTTGCACAGTGTGGAATTGCGATATCAAAGGCACGTGCAGAAATACCTGTAGGAAAATGTGCCTCACGCTCAATAAGTGCTGCTGCATATGATTCCTTAGCTAAATCAAGCTTAGTGAACTGATGTGCCATATATTGCAATACTTCAGTTCTTGAATCAAACTCTAGCTTAGGGAAAATCATTTCGCGCTCTAAAAAAAGAGTGCTACTTCTATTAACTTCCATAGTAACCCCGCTTCTTTTATACGAACATCTCTTATTCATATTATATTTTGTTTTTCTTTGTTTCTCTTTGTTTTACGGTGAGTGGTATAAATTTAGAGGCGAATAATCAATCTAATACCAATAGATACAAAGGTTCATTATCATTTGGTATAGAAATATGCTAATTTTGACATATGAGTTCACCTTATAAGAAAGGTACACAATATGATTAGCTCGTTGAGAAAAGAAAAAATTAGAGAGTTGCTGTACGAAAAAAAGAGTGTGACGGTTAACGGGCTGTCTAAGGTGTTTAATGTTACAACAGAAACGATACGTACTGATTTAAAAGCATTATCTGCCGAAGACGCTTCTATTAAAAGATCATATGGTGGTGCCTATATCTCAAACGGCGTAGAAAACCTTATTGACGTTAATATTCGTATGGACGTCTGTGTTGAGGCCAAAGAAAGAATCGCCCAGCATTCTAAAGCCTTGGTTGTATCTGGAGATACTTTGTTTTTAGATAACTCAACAACCTGTTTTTACATTGCAAAAGAAATACAAGATATGCATTTAACTGTACTTACAAATAATTTACCGATCATTAATTTGTTGTCTAATTGTTCTAACATCAAGCTTGTTAGTATCGGTGGTATATATTCAACCTCAGAAATGTCATTCTATGGGAATATCGCCGTTCAAACTATGGAAAACTATTTTGTTGATAAAGTCTTTTTTTCTAGTAGGTTTGTTTCACTACCAGACGGAATAACAGATTCGTCAGAACGTTGGACACTCATAAGAAAAAAAGCTTTAAAACATGCTACTAAAGCTTATTACGTTGCAGATCATTCTAAATTTGATCATACATCGTATAATCGACTTGCAGGATTTGATGAAATAGATCAAGTTATAACTGATACACCTTTGCGGCAAGAATGGCACGATGAACTTAAAAAGGTAAATTGTTTGTTGGTAGACGAATAAATTGTTGCAAAATACTGCACGCACTTTGCTCTAAAATCGCACAAAAAAAGAGCGCCGTTTGGACGCTCTACCTGCGGTTACTCAATGGAGGCGAGACCCGGATTCGAACCGGGGATAAAGGCTTTGCAGGCCTCTGCCTTACCACTTGGCCATCTCGCCGATTGATGTATGCTCACATACATCAGATATAAAAAAGACCGATAAAATCGGTCATTAAAATCAATGGAGCGGGCTACGGGGTTCGAACCCGCGACCTCAACCTTGGCAAGGTTGCGCGCTACCAACTGCGCTAAGCCCGCGAACGCAATAGATAATATACGCAAGAGTGGACAAGAATGCAAGACTCATTTTCAAATTGATAGCAATTTTTTGATACTATACAAATAAATTCAAAACCTAAAATGTTAAATTACCCCTTATTGACCTGCAGTGATAATCAAGAATATCGGTGAATAAACTTTCATTTAAGCGCGCGCGGCAGATATGAACTTCACAATATGAACACGTGTACCGCTGTGCCCCAAACGTTTACCTATAGATAAACCATCCACTAAAAGGCTCATCAAATGAATGCCACGACCGCGCATAGCTCCCTCATCAACTTTGGGAAGATCTTCTACACATGTAATCTCATAGCCTTCGCCACAATCGGTTATATCCACAATCGCACGATCAGAATATGCGCTAATTCTCACCAGTGAACAAGAACCATCTGTATGGTCAACAGCATTGCCCATAGCCTCCCCTATTGCAAGCATAAGGTCAAAAAGTTCGTCCGAGCTAAACGCAAGCTGACTCAATTCTTCTTGAACGCGTCCGCGCGTTGTGCATAAATGCTTGGGATCTATTTGAATTACACGCTGCCACAAAGGCAAAGTATGCGGTTGAAACATGTCCTTTTGACAAAAGGTATCACTATTTCTTAAGGGAATAAAATCAAGCATGCGCGCACGACGCAAAATTGCTAACACCTGAGGCTGCACATTGATCATAGAAATAATTCCTTGATGTGCGCGTATACGCCTCATCGTGCTCCACAACAGCCCCATACCCGACGAATCAATAAAAGATACGTCGGCAAGATTCAAAATCATACGCGGATATTCGCAATACAAAAATGAATCTATCAGCGCCGATGCAGATGCTACCGTGGTCACATCTAAATCGCCTTTAAGCGGAATAACTACTATGTTTGGAATTGCATTCATATGGTTTTTATTCCCTTAAATGCTGGCAATATACAGAACGTAAACAAATTTTATTGCAAACGCCACTTAGTCTAGCAAACAATCGCGACACACTTTTACATGTACATCATCAAATCTTAAGCCAACAATTGCCACATCATCTTGAAGATGTTGAGAGGTAAACGTATCAAGACGATCAAGCAAGCGCTGCGGCAGTCCTTGAATACCCTGGCTTCGCTCGCGCAGCAATGCGTCCATTAAGCCGTCCTCACCAAAAAAACTCCCGTCTTGCGCACGAGCCTCAGTTGTACCGTCAGTATAGAGAACAAGAATATCGCCCTCAAAAAGCTCTGTAGTGCCATCTGTATAGCTCATTTCGCTAAAAGCACCCACAGCACCCGACTGAACGTTAAGCTGCTCAATAGTACCCGTAGAAGCTCGTATAAGCATTGCAGGAGGATGACCAGCCGAACAATAGGTAATAACGCCTTTTTGCAAATCGATAATGCCTATAAACAATGTTGCAAAAGTCTCGACGCGAGAAAAACTCAAAAGAAACCTATTAAGCAATCTCACTTGCACTGCAGGCATAAGACCTTGCCACGCATAGGCACGCAAGGCCGTTTTAACCGCAGCCGACACACTTGCCGCTTCAACACCTTTTCCCGAAACGTCGCCCATAATAACGCATGCGCGACACTTTGGCAGCCTAATCAGATCGTAAAAATCTCCTCCGATGGTAGCTGTCTGTGTTGCCGACGAATAAATTCCCTGAGCGGTAATACCTTCTACCTGTTGCAACTCATTGGTCATACCAGTTTGTAAGGCTTGAGCTATGTGTTGATCGCGCGCGTGACGCTGATCATTGGTAGTAGTATCGTGAATATCGTGAGCTAAACGGGATAAAAAATTAAGATCCGCAGAATCAAGGCGTGCACTATTTTCTTCACGAACAAAAATGCACATACAACGACTTGAACCCAAAAGCCCAAAATCAACCAATGCACCAGTACCTACAATAGCCTGATCTTTAAGCACAGCTCCAAGGCTATCTTGAGCGCAAAACGTACTTATACTCACATGCTTGGGAATACCAAGCGCAGCCGAAAAACACGGGCAATCAAAACTAAAAGCGGGATAGTGAGGACTTTGCGCAAAAAATTCTGCCGCAGGCAAAGACGTTTTACACGTCTTACAAGCGCCAGAAAATAACGTAGGTTCACCCTGGTGTTTTTCGCTATGGGCATACAAAGAGCAATAGCTTTTTGCATCACAGACAAATACCAACTTTGCATCAATTGCCTTGGCCGCAAGATTTGCATATTTCCAAACGTGCGATAAGCCTAATTCCTGCGCATGCAACATAGACTCGCGAAGCTTGCTTGAAGTTGCAATCAGGCGATTTTCACGCTGTGCCTGAGCTGCGGTTATCGCGCCAATCAACTGTATCGATAAATAACGCGCAATCCCATTAAGATAATCAAGATCACTCTTATCAAACGAATGCACAATACTATATCCAACAAGCAAAAGCGCAATCACGCGCTCACCATACCAAACGGGAACGCTTACAAATGAACTAAAGGGCGGAACATTACCAGCTTTTAAGCGCGTGATATCCCCCGTTTTGTCATCACGTAAAAATACAACATCAGGTGTAGTATCTTGTGAATAAACATTTGTTGTGGGTAAAGCATTATGCTTATGTGTTAAAGGCTCAACAGCTGCCTCATCAGGCGATACAACCGTAAAGCATTGCGTTGATAGCTCATGTGGATTAAAACACAAGCAATCTTGCCTACACGCTACTTTGTCGGGAAAGTGATGAGGAATACCTGCAAGATCGGTATTGCTCTGAGTACCTCGAAGATAAAAACCATCATGGGTATGAATGTAACAAAGCGTTGCCGTAGCATCCATAGTTTGCGTAAGAAGCTTAAGCACGCGCGAGCAAAGTGTGTCAATATCTTTTGCATCAAGCGTATCTAACACGATATCAAGCAGCCCTCGAGTGCGCTTCTGAGAGGTTTTAAGCTTATCTTGAAGCTCCTTATAGGAATCCTGCATATGTGATATATCTACATCTTGCATAGAGCCTCCATAGGACGTATGAAAGCATAACTTGCTTTGAGGCGCATTGAGGCAAGTTATTTGTAACATAAGCAATAGAAATACGCTCTTTAAGAAAAAAGGACTCTTTCGAGTCCTATCATTCAAAAATGGTGTCGGAGGCGGGACTTGAACCCGCACGACCTTTTAGTCAGTCACTAGCACCTCAAGCTAGCGCGTCTGCCAATTCCGCCACTCCGACGCTTGTTGCGCGAAATGTATACTACCATGCTCTGACTATGTAATGCAAGTGTCAATCCAAATTTTTTTTGAAATAACGCTCAATACCACAAATCATGCAAAACATTTAATTTCAGCCTTAAGTTGAATACTAAGCAAAACACAGACATTGGTTAGCTTCAAAAGTTATGAGAACACCTAATTTCATCATGACGGTACTATCCCCCATACATCACTACTTCAACTTACCTAGAAGCTCGTTCAAGATGTTGCTGATATGTCGTCAAGATACATAAAAGCGCAGGAGCAAGGTATAATACCGACATTATAAATGTATGAATCATATCTGCATGGATACCAAAAACATGAAAAAGGAAACTCATAGCATAATAGCTCATTACAACGTAAGGAAGTTGTAAAAACAAAGCGAGCGTGAAACCCTTAATGTAACGGATAAAAGGATGTATCGTAGAATTTAGCACACAATTACAAAGACTCATAACCGCAGCCATCATACAGAGTTGACACATAAACACTGCTATAGAGCCACCTGTTGGCATAGTTATAGACATATACATCTGATCTGGGTAAACAAAGAAAGGCAGGAAAAGACATAATACCAGAAAGCTTCTTACAAAATCTTGTGCACACGTACGAATGCATTGAATCTGAAAGCTCATCGCAACCTCTTTAGTTTGCGTTAACGGTAAAACCTTCACCTGAAGCAGTGGTTACATCTATTGTAAGCGTGTATTAGGCTTTAGGGAAGTGATAGGTTGTGTTTGCAGGAATACTGCGGTTGATCCACGCATTTGCTGCAATTACGCTTCCACTACCGATTGTAGTTTGTCCACCTAAAATCGTAGCATTCGCATAAATTACTACGTTATCACCAATATTCGGGTGTCGTTTTCCACCTTTTACAGGATTTCCCTGTTCGTCCAGCGAAAAGCTTTTTGCACCAAGCGTGACACCTTGGTAGAGCTTAACGTGTTCGCCGATTACAGTTGTTTCACCGATGACAATGCCAGTTCCGTGATCAATGCAAAAATATGCGCCAATTTTTGCTCCTGGATGAATATCAATACCTGTTTTTTGATGAGCGTATTCGCTCATAAGCCTAGGTATGAGCGGCACGTTAAGCTCATAGAGTGTGTGAGCTGTACGATGAATAAGCAAAGCGTAAAAACCTGGGTACGCAAGTGCGACTTCTATTTTGCTTTTGCAAGCTGGATCTCCTTCATACATAGATTTAATATCCGTAAGGAGAAGTTTTTTAATATTTGGAAGTTGCTGCAGATAACGGCTGCAAGTTTCATGAATTTTCTCTTTGTCAGTTGTATAGATTGTAAGCTCGTGCAGCAAAATGCTTTCCATGTTATATAGTGCGCTGTTTGTTATAGCATTTAGCGAGCTATTTGTTGCGTTATGTACTTCGTGTTTGTTGCTATTAAGCAGCACGTTATCATCATTGCACATATGCAGCTCAGGAAACAAAGCAACCCAAGTTGCATCTATAAGCGCAATAACATTTTGGTAATTAGGTATGAATGTAGCTTGTCTTATGTCAGGATCATGAATCGAGTTGAGTTGGTTTGTAAGGTCAAGATGCTTATTCATACATTAATCTCCAGTATTTCCTTTTTTATTTTCTCGTTTCAATAATTATGTAGTGTCTGCATATAGTGTCTGCATATAGTGTCTGCATATATGAGTTGATCAAAACTCGCGATTTTATAGTAATGTTCCTCAATAAAGTTAGTCTTCAAATAATGCAGTAGACAAGTATCGATCTCCTGAATCTGGCAGTATCGTAACAATGACTTTGCCGATGTTTTCTTCTCTTTTTGCTTCCTCAATCGCTGTCCAAACTGCAGCTCCAGAAGAAATGCCCACAAGAATGCCTTCCTTTTTGCATATAAGTTTGCCAGTTTCGATTGCATCTTCATTGGTTACCTGAGAAATACGATCGTAAATGTTTTGATTAAGCACTTCTGGCACAAACCCCGCGCCAATTCCTTGAATCTTGTGAGCTCCTGGCTTACCACCTGAGAGAACAGGAGAATCAGCTGGTTCTACTGCAATTATTTCAAGCTGCGGATTTTGCTCCTTTAAATAGGTACCAGTACCCGTGATTGTGCCTCCAGTTCCAACACCAGCAATGAGCATATCAACGTTTCCGTCAGTATCCTGCCAAATTTCTGGACCAGTTGTGTTGTAATGCGCGTGTACATTTGCTTGATTGGTAAATTGTCCTGGAGTCCATGCGTTTGGAGTACTGTCAACGATTTCCTTCGCCTTTGTAATTGCACCTTTCATGCCATCTGCAGCAGGAGTAAGCACAAGCTCAGAGCCGTAAGCTTTCATGAGTTTTCGGCGTTCAATAGACATGCTTTCTGGCATCACAATAATACTTTTGTATCCCTTGGTTTGCGCAATCATTGAAAGACCAATACCCGTGTTTCCAGAAGTTGGCTCAACAATTACAGAGCCTGGTTTAAGCATGCCTGCGGCCTCTGCTTCTTCAATCATCTGCTTTGCGATGCGGTCTTTTACAGAGCCTGCTGGGTTTAAGTATTCAAGTTTCACGAGGATTTTTGCTGCTAGATTGTATTCTTTTTCGATGTGTGTGAGTTCAAGAAGTGGAGTGCGACCTACGAGTTCTTGAATGGACTTATAGATGGTAGACATAATATTTCCCCTTACGTATTGGTTTTATTTAATTGTTTTTAATTTTTAAAAGTAATTTTAGATAATAAAGTGATTACGTATTTGCGGGGTTCTAGTGTAAAAGCATTTAACACAAACTAGATGTTATCTATGCCTAGTACCCGCAAACAATACTTCTCTTATGAAATGCACCACAGTAACGTAACGTTAACAACATGTCATCATATTGGTATGATACATGCGCGCTCCTTTATCCGCCGAAATTGTAATAGGAGACGACTATAACGAATGGATTTGAGTTTGTCAAACTAACATAGTTGATTCTAAAACGTAGGAGAGCGCCTAAGAAACACACGTACTAATACAATAAAAGCGCACGTCTCGTAAAAAAACGTGCGCTTTAGAAACTTACAACTTAATGGAGTCCTCTTTTATAGGGTTCGTTTCTGCAAAATGGCATGCACAAAAATGACCCGGTGCAACTTCTTTCAGCTGAGGCATGGGCTCTTTGGCACAGATATCTTTTGCAATAGGACAGCGCGTATGAAAACGACAACCCGAAGGCGGATTAATTGGGGAAGGAGGATCTCCTGCCAAAATAATACGCTTACGATTATGCTGAATATCTGGATCAGGAATAGGAACTGCACTCAACAAAGACTGCGTATAGGGGTGATTAGGCTCAGCATATAAGCTTTTCCAATCTGAAAATTCCATCATATTACCTAAATACATAACGGCAATACGATCGGAAATGTGCTGAACAACCGATAAATCGTGCGCAATGAACAAATAGGCAGTTTTGTACTCTTTTTGCAAATCGCTCAACAGATTGAGAACCTGCGCTTGAATGGAAACATCCAACGCAGAAACAGGCTCGTCACAGATAATAAGCTTTGGCTTTAATGCAAATGCACGCGCAATACCAACACGCTGGCGTTGACCACCAGAAAACTCATGAGGATAACGGTTAATATGCTCAGGATTAAGACCCACCACATCCAAAAGCTTACGAACATAGTCTATACGTTCTTCACGATCGGGCATAACGTTGTGGATCACCAAAGGTTCAGAAACAATTTCGCCAATAGTCAAACGAGGGTTTAAAGATGCATAAGGATCCTGGAATATATACTGCATATTACGACGCATATGCTTTAATTCCTTTTTATTCATCTTAACGATGTCTTTACCCTCAAACTCAACAACACCAGAAGAAGGCTGAATTAAACGCATAATACAACGACCGGTTGTAGACTTACCACAACCACTCTCGCCTACCAGTCCAAAGGTCTCACCAGGATAAATATCAAACGAAATGTCATTTACCGCGTGCACATAGCGTTTCTTCATCTTTCCAAACAAAGCACCACTTGCTACAGGGAATAATTTTGACAAATGCTCAACATGTAAAAGAGGCTTACCAGTAAACTTATGCTCTGAGCTTACGTTAGACTCTATATCAGCCAAGGTTAAAGGCGTTGGGCTTTCTTGAGCGTCACTACCTTGCATGTGCTCTTTCATTACTTTTGGCCTCCCTTCCTAGTTCTTGAGTTTTCGGGCGCATGCGCCAAAATAAACTCGGGATCATTTGCATAATGACAACGTGAATAATGTCCAGTTTCGGTAACAAACAGTTCTGGACGTTTCTGCTTGCATAAATCAGTTGCATACGGACAACGAGGTGCAAACGCACATCCCTTAGGAACATTAACCAACGAAGGAGGATTTCCTTCGATAGGCGTCAATGGCTTTTTCTCGGTCATAACCGCATCTGGAATAGAGCGCGTTAAACCCCAGGTATACGGATGCATTGGATTGTAGAATATCTCGTCAGCTGTTCCAAACTCAACAGGAGAACCTGCGTACATAACCATAATCTTATCGGCAACGTCGGCAACAACACCTAAATCATGCGTAATCATGATAATCGCGTTACCGTTCTTCTTTTGCATCTTTTGCATAAGCTCAATAATTTGTGCCTGAATGGTTACGTCCAAAGCGGTTGTAGGCTCGTCAGCAATAAGAATATCTGGATCACATGCAAGAGCCATAGCAATCATAACACGCTGACGCATACCACCTGAAAACTCATGCGGATACTCTTTAACGCGCTGCTCAGGATTTGGAATGCCTACTAAGCTTAAGAGTTCAATAGAGCGTTTAAGCGCGTCCTCTTTTGAATAACCCTTATGTAAGCGTAAACCTTCGCTCAGCTGGTGACCAATAGTATAAACAGGATTCAAAGACGTCATTGGATCTTGGAAAATCATGGCAATGTCATTACCACGGATATGTTCCATCTCTTGTTCACTCATTTTAAGCAATGAATGCCCACGATAACGAACATCGCCACCTTCGATTTTTCCTGGAGGCATATCGATAAGACCCATTATTGTCATAGACGTAACCGATTTACCCGAACCAGATTCACCTACAACACCAAGTGTTTCTCCACGGTCAAGGGTATACGAAACGCCATTAACAGCCTTTACGATACCGTCTTTGGTATGGAAGTACATCTTTAAGTTATCAACTTCCAAAAGGTGTGCACCTTCAGGTACAGGTTGATTCTTAAGATCTACCCACGCACCATCTTTCTTTTTTCTAAAAGCAAACAGCTTTGATACATCAAACATTTTCTTCGACCCCATGGCTTATGCATCCTTCATTTTTACATCAAGCGCATCGCGCAGACCGTCACCTAAAAGCGTGAAGGACAAAACTGTTGTAAGAATTGCAAGACCCGGCATAATCATAAGCCAAGGCTGTGTTGCAAGATAAATTTGACCATCTTGAATCATAATTCCCCAGGAAGGATCGGGTGGAATAACACCCATACCAAGATAGGAAAGAGCGGACTCGGTAAGAATTGCACCACCGATATTCATCGTAGAGTACACAACGATTGATGCAACAGAGTTTGGAAAAATATGACGCATAATAATACGAGTGTCAGATGCACCCATTGAACGGGCGGCATCAACAAAATCGGCTGATTTAACAGAGAGAATAGCCGACCTAAAAACACGCGCAATCGAAGGCCAGCCAAGTACACCAATAGCAAGAAATACATTTTGAATACCTGGACCTATGACCGCTAACATGGCAATTACAAACAAAATATAGGGAAATGCAAGAAAAATATCGGCCAAGCGCATGATAAGCGTATCCCATATTCCACCATAGTAGGCAGAGAATGAACCCATGACCAAACCAATAACGGTGGAAATAAGGGTAGCTAACACACCAACAGAAAGTGAAATACGTGCGCCATAAATAACACGACACAACACGTCACGACCGAGCGTATCGGTACCAAAAGGATGCTCAAGTGATGGTGGAAGCCTTGAACACTGCGACATTGTTGTAGAATCGATCTCGGTTGGGTTACCCAGTGTTTGAGGTACCCAAAGATCAGCAGTTAAAGCTACTAAAATCATAAATATAATCCAAATTATGGAAGCAATAGCAAGCTTGTTGCGGCTTAAACGTCCCCACGCATCGCCCCACATAGTTCTGGTTTTTGGTTTATCAATAGGGTCAGAACCCTCCTTAGGAGCGTTTTCTTTTTGTTCCTCAGGAGTTTGAATGCCTATAGGCTTTAATTTTTTTGACTTATCAAACATGTTTTTTAAACTCATCATATACACTCCCCTTATTCGCTCTTAGATGAACTGAATCTAATGCGTGGATCCAGGAAGGCATATGAAATATCAACAAGAAGATTGATGACCATAACCACCACAACGATTACGGTTACCGATCCTAAAACTGTAGGCCAGTCACGCTGCGTAATAGCACGATAGGTTTCAAAACCAACGCCAGGCCAGTTAAAAACAGTTTCGGTAAGAATAGCTCCTGCCATCATACCACCGAAATCCAGACCGATATAAGTAACAACAGGAATAAGCGCATTCTTAAGTGCATGATGCCAAATAACGTTTCGACGTGAAAGTCCTTTGGCACGAGCAGTTCTAATATAATCTTGGTTAAGAACTTCCAAAAGCTGCGAACGCATGATTCTTGCAACGTATGCGGTTGAAACAGAAGCAAGGGTAACTGCAGGAAGAATATAATACATCCAGTCGTCAAAGTTAGAGCCTGGACCACCAACACCAGAGATTGGCAAATAGAAGAATCCATCGGTAACATCTTTAAGCACAATACCAAAGAAGAGCTGAAGGAGCATACCAAGCCAGAACGCTGGCATAGCAACCAGTACCGAAGTTGCAAGCGTTACAAACATATCCCAAAACGAATATCGCTTAATTGCCGAAATCATACCAGCGCCAATTCCCACAATTGCTTCAAGACAAATAGCAACAATGGAAAGACTAATAGTATAAGGATACTTAGCAAGAAGAATTTGTGTAACAGGTTGTCCGCTACGCTGGAATGAAACGCCCAAATCTCCATGAAGCAGACCGCTTACAAACAAGCCATAGCGTTTCCATAAAGGAGTATCTATGGTATGGCCTTGCTCATCGAATATGGGAGCTCCGTTATCATCTGTCTCGATGAAATGGAAGGTAGCTCTTAAATTAAGCTCTGTTACCTCGTCGAGTTTTTTCTCTCCCGCCATAAGCTTAACAGGATCTCCAGGAACCACGTTTTCCATAACAAACAGGATAAGTGTTACACCTAAAAATACAGGTATAAACTGAAGAAGACGCTTCATTATGTACTTGATCATAAGTACGAATCCCCTTGTTTAGTTTGACAACAAACATATAATTAGCTGCAAGCGCTCTATGAAAACCCTCTACCGTTCATATATACGCCCTAATGCATATAAAGCTAATTACATAGACTTTAAAAGTATAGCCTATTAGAAAAGATACATTGAATTTTTAACACAATGTTAAAAGAGAAAACACAAGATACTCGTTTTTTGCACAATTCACCTCAAAATGCAGTGCCAAACGCAAAGTACCTAGCTTACGGGCATGAATCAATAAATTCTTGATATGGCAAGCGGGAGCAGACCATATTAAAGCCAGCTCCCGCACTACATACCTGCTAAGGTACTACACACGTATGACGTTGTAAGGACTTAAGCCTTTACTTCTGCATCGACAAAGTTACCAATGCTTTGAGGATTGTAGAAGAATTGCTGAATCTTTGAAGAACCTACGTGATTGTGTGAGTAGTACAAAATAGGAATCAAAGGACAATCTTCTGCAATCTGAGCATTGATCTCGCGGTATTTAGCCTTACGAGCCTCTTCGTCTTTCTCAAGACGAGCTGCATTAATAGCTTTATCAACATCAGGGTTGTTATATTTACCCATGTTGTTTTCTGCAGTTGAGAAGAAGCAAGGATAAATAAAGTTATCAAGCGTTGGATAGTCGGCAACCCAACCCATACGACCAATTTGGTAATCACCTTTTTGGCAAGCGCTTAAGTAAGCAGCCCACTCAAGAGTCTTTTGCTTAACTTCCAAGCCAATAGCCTTAAGGTCACCTTGAACAGCAGACATAAGATCTTCGTGTCCACCACCAGAGTTATAAGTAAGGGTAACTTCGGTGCCTTTAAGTCCGTTATCGTCAATAATCTTCTTAGCTGCATCTTTGTCGTACTTGCAGTATTTCCAAGCGCTAAATGGATCGTTATCCAAAGCAACAGGGATAAAGCTTGTTGCAGGAGTACGAAGGCCTTCAAACAAGGTGTCAACAATGTTACGACGGTTAATTGCCATACAAATTGCACGACGAAGGTTAACGTTTTTCATAACTGGATCGTTAAGGTTAAGCAAGAGATAGTAAACACCCAGCGTTGGACCGGTAAGAACTTGTTTATCAGGAGTTACCGTGTCACCATCTGCAGATTGACCATATTTGTCGATATTCTCTTTAAGACGTCCAGTAGGAACAGCACAAAAGTCCATGTTACCTGCTTCAAACTCACGATAAGCAGTGTTGGGGTCTTTTTGAATTGAGAATACGATGGAGTCAAGATTAGCCTTCTTGGAACCATAGTAGTTGTCATAACGCTTAAGAACGATTTTTTGACCGCTTTCCCATTTACCGTCCATCTGGTAAGGACCATTACCAATAGGAGCAAGCAAGAAGTCATCAGGAGAATCAACCGCTGCCTGAGGAACAGGAACAAGAGCGATACATGCCGCTACATAGGGGAAGTCGTACATAGGTGCAGTAAGCTTAACCTCAAAAGTGTTCTCATCTGGGCAAGAAAGACCAGAAATAGAATCAGCTTTTCCACTGTGGAACTCTTCATAACCAGCAATTGGTGAAAGGTGGAATGAGATTTGAGAAGGAGTTTTCATCTTAGGAGATGCAATACGCTCCCAACCACGTTTAAATGATTGTGAATCAACTTTATCACCGTTGTGGAATGTTGCACCCTGAACAAGATGGAAGGTGTAAGTCAAACCATCGTCAGATATATCCCAAGATTCTGCAGCTAAAGGAACAACCTTGTGAGTTTTCCAGTCAAATGTAGTTAAAGGATCGAACAAGTTGTGCTCAACTTGGCTACCTTCTGATTCTTGAGTGTTATACGGGTCAATTGCAACAGGCTCATTAATGTAGAATTTAAGAGTACCACCCTTATTTCCTCCACTTTTATCACCTGAAGCAGATCCACCTTTTTTTCCGCATCCTGCAAGCGCAGTTAATGCAGCCGCAGCGATACTGCCGCCAATGAAGCTACGACGCCCCATCATAAGCTTCTCATTCGCCATGATGCCTCCAATACTCATAGTCCAAACGTTATACGCACGCTTGAATACACGAACGGGATAACGAACTTTCCTTGCGTATTATTTTGCCCCGTTATGCATACGTATGCAAACTCTTTCTATAAATGTTAACAATTATGAAATACTTGAGGCTAATTTTTCCAATATTCACAGTGGCATATCATTTGTTTTTTGATGTGTAAGTATGTTTCTCTTGTGCGCGATATTGCAATGCATGTTTTGCCTAAATATCAGCATATTCTTGTATCTTGGCACTATAAATGCGGCTATACTCATTATTTGCAAAGATCATTTATACTACTATCGATTAAAGCAGCTACAACCATGGAGATTTACATGCAGAAAGATGGCTTATTAAAAGATGTGCATGCAAAGATTTTGCGTGATATACGCCCTTATCAGTCAGAACGTCTTGCACGTTTTAATGCAAAGCTTGTGCCTCATACTGACCCACAGACCATTTTAGGAATACGCACTCCCCTTTTACGTACATATGCAAATAAGGTAAACAAGAAACTCCGCGGTGATTTTTTACAGGCACTTCCGCATCCTTATCTTGAAATGAATATGCTGCATATGATTATTCTAAATAATGAAACACATTTTGAAACGTGGACAGACGAAATGGAGGCGTTTATCCCCTTTTGCACTAACTGGATGGTAACAGATTGCACTGCGCCAAAAATGCTTAAGATAAACTCTTTGAATTATGCAAAACAAGCACTAGAGTGGCTGCAAAAAGATGATCCATGGGGTAAGCGTATTGCTCTTGTTTTGCTTATAAAACTTGTTGGCTGCTCTAAGCTGGCGCAACATGAAAAGTCGGCTACCTTAGATATCATTGCACACTTACCCCACGATATACCCTATTACGTGCAAATGGGTGCGGCGTGGTATATACAAACGCTTTATAAGAAAGATCCCAGCTCTATAACTGACTATCTAGCAACTAATACGCATCTTGACGCGCGTATTAAAAAGCGAAGCATGCAAAAAATCCGAGAAGGAAAGCAGATCATCACAGGCGAAGATATATAAAAAAGCGTTTAAGAAAAAGCTCGTTTGAGAAAAAGTTGGTTCGAAAAGAATTAAGAATACCTAAAGCCACATAAATATTTCTTTGAGAAAACCTCATGCACGACATAAACAAAAACGCACGATTGCTCGTGCGTATTCATAAATTTGTAATCTAGATTCCAAAGTAGGCTGAAAAAATATGAGCTTAGATGACACCCAAAGGAAATGTTAAAGCCATAACACAAATGCATAGACCAAAGATAAGCGCCATGATAATGGTGAGGCGATCAAGGTTTTTCTCCCAAACGCCCGAACCAGCAGTTGAGTTATACATAGAAGAAGCAATCATGTCGGAAACGCCTGTTCCTTTTCCTGAGTGCATCAGAATAAGAATAACAGTAAAGAAACCAGAAAGTGCAAGCACAACCAGAAGCGCAAAATTAAGTGGACTCACGAATACTCCTTTTCACCGCAGACAGCAGACGCACATCATGCGCATGCGCTACGCGAACACACAATAAAACACATGTATGATATCACAAACTTAAGATATAAACGAAAGCTAGACAAAATTGGTAGAAAAGATGAGCACCAAAGTTGAAAAAGACTATCGGTTAAGTTAAAAATAGACAATAACAAACAACTCAAAAAAAGAAGCAGATATCTCCTGATACCTGCTTCTTAAAACGTATTAAAACAGTGCTTCTACACAAACGTGCATAAAAGCGTCTTATTTACATACTATTTTGCAGCTTTAACCATAGCGGCAAAAGAGTCGGCCTTAAGAGAAGCTCCACCAACTAATGCACCATCAACATCGGGTTCTTTAAGGAAGCCCTTGATATTTTCAGGCTTTGCAGATCCGCCATAAAGAATGCGAATGCCAGAACTAAGCTCTTCGCCAAAAATTTCTTTAAGGGTAGAACGAATAGCCGAGCAAACCTCTTGTGCATCGGCAGCAGTAGCAGTTTTACCTGTACCAATAGCCCAAATTGGCTCGTATGCAACTACATATTGCGATGGATCGGTAAGCTTTAAGCCTTTGGTGTCTGCTTTAATTTGCTCAACAACAAACTCAACATGCTTACCAGCTTCACGAACTTCAAGGCTTTCACCGCAGCAAGAAATTGGAACAATATGATGAGCAAGCAAAGCCTGTGCCTTCTTGTTTATATCCTCATCGGTTTCTCCAAAATAACCACGACGCTCGGAGTGTCCAATAATGCAGTAGGTTGCTCCAACACTTGTAAGCATAGAAGGAGCAGTTTCTCCGGTATATGCACCCGATTCTTCCCAATATACATTTTGAGCACCAAGAGCAATTTGAGCCGAGCTTTGTTTAAGAACATCGGCAACGCTTTTAAGGTCAACAGTTGGTGGGCAAACAACAACATCAACCGAACCAGTTCCATCTTGCAATTCATCAACCAAGCCAGATGCAAGTTCTGAAGCTTCGTTGACATTTTTATTCATTTTCCAGTTGCCTGCAATCATTACATTACGCATCTAAAAGCGCCTCCACTCCTGGAAGTGCCTTGCCTTCAACAAGCTCCATAGATGCTCCACCACCAGTAGAGATCCAGCTCATCTTATCTGCAAGGCCAAACTTATTGATAGCTGCAACAGAGTCTCCACCACCAATAATTGAGGTGCAAGAAGAATCTGCAATAGCTTTTGCAACAACTTCGGTACCGTGTGCAAATTGATCCATTTCGAATACGCCCATAGGACCATTCCAAAATACGGTGGCAGCACCAGAAACAGCATCTGCATAGAGTTTCTCGGTCTTAGGACCAATATCCATGCCCATACGGTCACTAGGAATAGCATTAGAAGCAACAGCTTCTCCTACAGCGTCTTCACCAAAGTGATCGGTAACAATGTTGTCAACAGGAAGCAAAATCTTAACGCCTTTTTCTTGTGCTTTCTTGAGCATTTCACCCGCACGCTCAACCCAATCGGGCTCTTGAAGCGACGTACCAACTTGGTAACCTTGAGCGAGGAAGAAAGTATAAGCCATGCCACCGCCGATAATAAGCGTGTCACATGAATCAATTAAGTGGTCAAGAACGCCAATTTTGCTTGAAACTTTAGAACCACCAACAATAGCAACAAACGGACGCTTAGGCTCAGAGAAAATAGAAGTAAGCGTATCAACTTCTTTTTCGAGCAAAAAGCCTGCAACAGCAGGGATATATGCAGCAGGTCCTACGACAGAGCCTTGTGCACGATGAGCGGTACCAAAGGCGTCGAGTACAAAAATGTCACCATATGATGCAAGCTTCTTTGCAACTTCAGGATCATTTTTCTTTTCGGCCTTTAAGAAGCGAACGTTCTCAAGCAATAAAATGTCGCCTGGTTTTACTGCGTCTACAGCAGCTTTAGCCTCTTCGCCATAGGTATCAGCAACAAAAGATACTTTATACCCGCTCAATTCCTCAAGTTTTTTAGCAACAGGAGCCAAAGAAAGGGCTTCTTCGTAACCAGTACCGGAAGGGCGACCTAAGTGGCTCATAAGTACAATACCTGCACCATGCTCTTTAAGGTACTTAATGGTAGGAATAGCTTTTTGAATACGGGTAATATCGCCTACGACACCGTCTTTTACCGGTACGTTAAAGTCAACACGCATAAGAACGCGTTTGCCATTAACGTCTATATCGCGAACGGTCTTTTTTGTAAAGGCCATAGTAAGACTCCTTTTAACTTTTAGACGCACCATTGATGCACGAATATGCGTCTGATGTGTACGGATACACAATTTCAATAAAAAGGCACGGTCGCGGCTATGTTTAGCTGCTACCGCGCCTTGTGGCTTCGCAAACTAGTAATGCTGACTAAGCAACAAATTTCTCGAAGTACTTAATAGTACGTACCATTTGTGAAGTGTAAGAGTTCTCGTTGTCGTACCAAGAAACAACCTCTACCTGATAAAGACCATTGCCAAGATCTTGAACCATGGTTTGAGTTGCATCAAACAAAGAACCATAAGTCATACCGATAATGTCGGAAGAAACGATAGGATCTTCGTTGTAACCAAAGGTCTCAGGATCGCTTGCAGCCTTCATAGCAGCGTTGATAGAGTCAACAGTGATCTCTTTGTCGCTCTTAACAACTGCGAAGAGAAGTGTGGTTGAGCCAGTTGGTACAGGAACACGCTGAGCAGAACCGATGAGTTTACCGTTAAGCTCAGGAATTACCAAACCAATTGCCTTAGCAGCACCAGTTGAGTTAGGAACAATGTTGATAGCTGCTGCACGAGCACGACGGAGATCGCCTTTACGGTGAGGACCATCCAAAACCATTTGGTCACCAGTAAATGCGTGAATGGTGCTCATGATACCGCTTTGGATAGGAGCATAGTCGTTAAGAGCTTTAGCCATAGGAGCAAGGCAGTTAGTGGTGCAGGAAGCAGCAGAAATGATGTTGTCGTCCTTGGTAAGAATTTCGTGGTTTACATTGTAAACAATGGTAGGAAGATCTTTACCTGCAGGAGCAGAAATAACAACCTTCTTAGCACCTGCATCAATGTGAGCTTGAGCCTTAGCCTTTGAAGTGTAAAAACCAGTGCACTCAAGTACAACGTCTACATTAAGCTCGCCCCAAGGAAGATTGTGAGCATCTGCTTCTTTGTAAATCTTAATGGTCTTACCATCGACAGTAATAGAGTCTTCACCAGCAACAACAGAGTGATTACGTGCGTAGTTGCCTTGTGAAGAGTCATACTTGAGGAGGTTAGCGAGCATCTTTGGATCGGTTAAATCGTTAATTGCAACGATTTCTGAACCTTCGTGACCGAACATTTGACGGAAGGCCAAACGACCAATACGACCAAAGCCGTTGATAGCAACCTTAACTGCCATGCTTTCTCCTTTCGCAAGGTTTGCAGGAAGCCTATCTTCCTTCACGAACCTTTTGCATTAATACACAACTAAATAAAACATATATAGTGTAGCTAAACATGTAGCTAAAAAGTGGCAAAGCACTCTTAAGACATAAACAATGAATTTTTAACCAAGTTGAATATGAATTGATATACAATTTTGTAAACGGTTGAAAAGTTCATGTGAACGTCTTCACAACATGTAGTTTACAACGTTTTGTTATCATTTGGAAACAAAAATTAAAAGTTTTTTATTTAGCACAAATCTTATACGAACTCACTTATATTTTCTTGCCTGTTACATATCTATGTGTGTGATAAACAGGGCACTCAACTGCCAAAATGTCGATTAATGGAGAGTTTGTACAAAAAAAGAGGCTGAGTAAAACCAGCCTCTTTTTAAACATTCAAATCTTGCTACGTAGCAAGCAGTGAATAACTAGCTTAGCATCTAAGCTTCGGTAGAAGCTTGTGACTCAGCATCTTCTGCAGGTGCTTCATCAGCAGGTGCAACATCGTTTGCTTCTTCGTCTTGGTCTGTACCGAGGGTTTCTGCAGCTGCCTTAATAGACAGAGAAATGCGACGACGCTCAAGGTCGATTTCCATAACCTTAACTTGTACAACATCGCCAACTTTGCAAACCTGAGCAGGAGCATCTACATGAGCCTTTGCCATCTCTGAAATGTGAACCAAGCCCTCTACCCCATTACCAAGGTCTACAAATGCACCAAAGGTAACAAGTTTAGTTACGGTACCTTCAACGATTGCGCCAATTGGGTACTTCTTAACAAGAACGCGCCATGGATCTTCGGTGGTTTGCTTAAGACCCAAAGAAATGCGTTCACGGTTAAGATCGATATCCAAAACCTGAACTTCTACTTCTTGACCAACTTTTACAACCTCTGCTGGGTGGTTAACGTGGTTCCAAGAAAGCTCTGAAATGTGAATAAGACCGTCGATACCGCCAAGGTCTACAAATGCACCAAATTCAACAATAGAAGAAACGGTACCTTTAAGTTTCATACCAGGTTTAAGCTTGGTAAGAATCTCAGAACGCTCGGCTTTGCGTGCAGCTTCCAATACAACACGACGAGAAAGAACAACGTTATTACGGTTGCGATCCATCTCGATAACACGAGCCTCAATGCGAGTTCCCATGTAAGCGCTTAGATCTTTAACACGGCGAAGGTCTACAAGAGAAGCAGGCAAGAATCCGCGAAGACCGATATCAAGGATAAGACCACCCTTAACAACCTCGATAACTTCACCTTCAACATTAACGCCAGCTTTAAACTTCTCTTCAACAGCATTCCAAGCACGCTCGTACTCGGCACGTTTCTTAGAAAGAATAAGACGACCTTCTTTGTCTTCTTTTTGAAGAACCAAAGCCTCGATGGTGTCACCCATATGTACAAGCTCTTCTGGGCTTGCATCTTTACGAATAGACAACTCACGGGCTGGAATTACGCCTTCGGACTTAAAGCCGATGTCCAACAATACCTCATCGTGCTCAATTTTAACAACGGTACCTGTTACCAGGTCTCCCTCATCAAAATCGGTGATGGTTCCATCGATAAGGCTATTAAGCTCATCATCGGAAACATCATCTAATGAGAAAATAGACGAGTTTTGAATCTCACTCAAAGGTGGACCCCTTTCAAATACGGGGCCCCGGTACATGGTTGGTGCTTTAATCACAAGGCGTGGTAAAGCTTGTTTACAAACAAATGCAAACGTACATGCTCTCGGGGGCCAACAGATATAAGTGCACAACTGCTACGCACACGCATGTATGCACGAAACAACATATGCATTAAACAGAATATCTTATTAGGTATGGTGATTTCAAGATTTTTTTGTAAAAAATAGCAATTTCATTTCAATATCAAAAACTCAAGCTACCTAGTTTAGCATTTCTTAAAAATATGCCCGCCTCAAGCGAGACGGGCATATCAAACCTTGATACAAACAAGATGTTGTAAACGGTTTAAGAATCTACACAACCATTAACGTAATACCATTAACGCAACACTTAAGATAATCAAGTTGCTAATAACAATAGCTATAACAACTCGAACTACAAACTTAAGCCAAGTTCCGTACTCAATACGGGAGAGTGCCAAACCACCCATAATTGCACCATTGGTAGGAGTAAACAGATTTACAACACCAGAAGCAGATGCAAAGATCATAACCATAACCGCAGGGTTAAAGCCAAGGTTTTGGGCAAGAGGTCCCATAATCGGCATAGAAACTGTTGCCATACCAGAAGTTGATGGAATAAGGAATGACAGTACAAAGTACAGGAAATATGCACCTACCGAGAAGATAACACCTGACGTACCAGAAAGTGCCTCGGATGACGAATTAAGAATCCAGTCTGCCAAACCAGTTGAGCTCATAAGTACAGAAACAGCACGAGAAACTGCAATAATCATAGCAACGCTTATGATCTCACCAGATCCGCGCATGAAGGAATCTACGATTTCGTGCTCGGATAAACCGCCAACAACACCAATAACAATGGCCATAAGAAGGAACCACGTAGTTGATTCAGGGAAGTACCATTGCCCCAGTGGGACACCAGTTAGCAAGGAAGACCAACCAGCATTATCAACTACTTCTTTTTTAACACTAAAGTTTGCATTGCCTTCGATTTTAAGTTCACCAAGCTCTTTTTCTTTAAAAGTCTTAGTAAGGTCTGCAGGAGCCACTTGTGTTACTTCATCGTGAGAAGCTGCATCACATTCAAAGAAGTTAACGCCAAGTTTTGTCCAAGGAATGAAAGAGATGATCATGATAACAAAGGTAATAGCAAATATCCACAAAGAAATTCTTTGTCTTGTGGTCAGTGCAACATCTTTATTAGTTTCCTCTTCTTCAGTTCTGTATACTTCATCGGCAGCTTTAACTTCGTCAAGACTCATCAAGGTGCGACTTGGATCTGCTTTAACGCTTTTTGCATACTGCATCGTAAAGAAAACGGCAATAGCATAGGAAACAACAAGTAAAACAGCACCAAGACCAATAATAACGCCTTGGTCTACTGTAATGCCTTTGTCTACTAAAGCTGACGCTGCAACACCAGTACAAAATGGGTTAACAGTTGAGCCCAAGCAACCAACACCAGCACCAAGAAGCACGATCATAGCACCTGTAAGTGAATCATAGCCTGCAGCCATCATAGTTGCAGAAAGAAGTGCATAGAATCCAACCGTCTCTTCGCACATGCCATAGGTAGATCCGCCAAGAGCAAACAATGCCATAAGGATTGGAATGAGTTTAAGCTCATTACCTTTCATGTTCTTGACCAGTACGGAAATACCAGTGTTAAGAGCATCTGTTTTGTTAACGATGCCTAAAAAGCCACCGATAACCAAAACAAATAAACAAACACCAAGCGCATCTCCAAAGCCTTTAACAGGACTCATGAAGAAGTCACCCACCGTAACAGCTGTGATACCAGGAACAAAGGGAGCTATTGCTACCGATATCAGCGCTACAAGGATGAGGAGAATGAAGATAATGGAGAAGGACGTAAGCATCTCTCTCTTTTTCTTCGGTTGCGTAGTTGTAGAACTCATTTCGCAACTCCTTTCACCACAAACATACATTACATGTTTCGCCATCAACATGCTCAAACTCTGCACGTCGGGCTCTTTGTAAGAATATTGTAGAACATATGAAGAAATTTTGATAGAGTCAATCATGTAATTCGGTTAACGTTATGCATTAAAGCGTTAACGGTATTGAATATCATTATTTAGAGCTTTATAAACCAGTCTGGAATGCTACAGATACGCACGCGCAGAAACAAGCAACATAAATTCTTGTATTACCTTGTCTTTTATTAAACTTTACTATGATATTATTCTTTGGTTTATAAGATTCAATACAAAGATGCCTTTTAGATTCTTACGTATAAGCAGGTATTTTTATGCAATATAGTTGTTATTTTATTCATAAATTAAAGAAATAGGTATTAAAGACTATATACATTGATAACTAATATGGTGCGCGTTTCCGAACCTCTGTTTAGTTATAATGCACCTCTGTTTGGTTATAAAAAACCTGCATCTTAGGTGCAACCTAAGATGCAGGTGAATACTAACTATACGTGCTAACTTTCACACAAAATCTTATAAGGAGCAAACAGCTTAAAAATTAAACCTTCTATTTAAGCGTTGCATACATAACAGCCTTAATGGTGTGCATACGATTTTCTGCTTCGTCAAATACCTTAGACTGTTTAGACTCAAAGACCTCGTCGGCAACTTCCATCTCGGTAACGCCAAATTTCTCGGCAATATCTTTACCAATGGTGGTGTTTGTGTCGTGGAAAGAAGGCAGGCAGTGCATAAAGATAACATCGTCGTGTGCATTTGCCATAACTTCTTTGGTAACACGATAAGGCTCCAAAAGTTTAATGCGCTCTGCCCAAATGTTATCAGGCTCGCCCATAGATACCCAAATGTCGGTGTAGATAACATCGGCATTTTTGGTTCCTTCGTGAACGTCTTCGGTAAGCGTAATGGTTGAACCATGTTCAGCAGCCAGCTTTTTGCAGGTTTCTACAAGCTCAGGATGTGGCATTTGTTCGCGCGGACCGCAAGCAGTAAAGTTAAGACCAAGCTTTGCACAAGCAACCATAAGCGAATTGCCTACATTGTTACCAGCATCGCCCATAAAGGTAAAGTTAAGGCCTTTTAAGCGACCAAAGTTCTCTTGGATGGTAAGCATATCGGCAATCATTTGAGTTGGGTGGAACTCAGTAGTAAGTCCATTCCAAACAGGAACGCCAGCATTTTTTGCTAAACACTCAACCTTTTCCTGCTCAAAACCACGGTACTCAATACCATCGTACATACGGCCTAAAACGCGCGCAGTATCTTCGATAGACTCTTTTTTACCCATCTGCGAAGATCCTGGCTCAAGGTAGGTAACGCCCATACCTAAGTCCATACCGCCTACCTCAAAGGAGCAGCGCGTACGAGTTGAAGTTTTCTCAAAAAGAAGCACAATGTTTTTACCTTCAAGATAACGGTGCGGAACACCTGCCATCTTCATGCGTTTGAATTCTGCGCTTAAATCGATGAGGTATTTAATTTCCTCGGTTGAGAAATCGAGCAATTTCAGAAAACTTCTACCACTTAAATTAACACCCATGTGTTTTCCTTTCTAAAGGGCAGTCATATAAAACCGGAAGTTTTTAACTTCCGGTTTATAACCTGTTACAAATCTTCACGAACAAACGGCATGCTCATACAACGGGGACCTCCACGGCCACGAGAAAGCTCGGCCGATGGAACAACCAAAAGCTCAAGACCAGCTTTATACAGCGCGTCATTTGTTACCGTATTGCGTTGGTAGACGCAAATCTTACCAGGTGCAACGGTGAGCGTGTTGGAACCATCATTCCACTGTTCACGAGCAGCGGCAACAGGATCACCATTACCACACTGAATCAGCGTAACATGATCAAGACCCAAAGCTTTGCTTAAGATGTGCTCAAGCGTGTCGTTCATTTCTTCAATCTTTACTTCTCCAGGTACCGAACCTGCAGTCAGCTTAAATACCTGCAAAGTACCCAAAATACCAGGATGAATAGTGAACTTATCAACATCAATTTGCGTAAAGACTGTGTCAAGATGCATGAACGCACGAGAGACTGGAATATTAAACGCATAGATCGTATCGATTTCGCACTCGTCGGACTTATCCCAGAACATATGCTGTGCTAAGCAGTCAATAGCAGAAGCTTGGGTGCGTTGTGAAATACCAATGGCAACGGTATGCGCATTGAGGTTGAGTACGTCTCCACCTTCTGTATGATAAGCTGCATCACGACGATACCATAAAGGAGCATCGTTATAATCGGGATGGTCACGGAAAATATATTTACCAAAGAGTGTTTCGCGATTGCGTGTAACCGAGAACATACGATTGAGGTTAACACCTTTGCCAACAATGGCAAACGGGTCACGTGTAAAGTATGTATTAGGCATAGGGTCAATTAACAAATCGGAGTCGGAACCTTGGTTCATATTAACCATGTCTACCAAAAGATTATTGGAACGATCAGGTAAATCGATCTCGTTCTTGCGGATTCCTGCGATACATTTTTCTACAAATGTTTGAGTATCTTTAATTGAATCCATAAATTCTTTAACGGCAGCACGCGTATGAGTTCCATGAAGGCCTGATTCATCAAGCCATTGATTGGTAAATTCCTCTCGCGAACCGGCTGCATCAAGAGCCTCAGCAACCAGTTTCTCAAGATACAAAACTTCTACACCCTGCTCGCGTAAAATTTCGGCAAAACGATCGTGTTCTGCTTGAGCAACATCGAGAAATGGTACATCGTCAAATAAAAGGCGTCCTAAATCATCTGGCGGAAGATTAAGAAGCTCTTCACCTGGGCGATGAAGCAAAACCTTTTTAAGAGTACCAATCTCGCTGTGGACGTATAGCCCGTTAGCCATGATGCCTCCTGTGATCCGATTTGAGACTAAAGCCATGCTATAAAAAGAGACCTTAGCACTCCAACATCAATAAGAGCACACAAAATGTGTACCTATTGAGAGTATATCCAATAATTAAAGTATGGACCATCTTATGGCAGAAGTCTCGGTTAACGGTATAAGTTTTTATCTAAGTGGCTCGTTTATACATTATTAATTTATTTACCTGCACTTTTCTAAAATTATCGTGCATACATCGTAAATAGTTTTTTATCCCGCGATATTCTTAAAAGCGAACATAAGCAAAGTATGTTTCCTTTTTTATTCGATATTAGTTCTTTTTTATTCATTTTATAGCTCATGCGTACGATACAAATATCCAATATGAAATATGTATGAACGCACATCAGACCCACAAAATAGAGGATTTACTATGTGATACATACTAAAAAACAACAAGTCACGATACACTAACAAGAAGTATTAAAATACATATATATACATCAACGATCCCTTATTAAAGGAGTTAACGTTTATGGTGCAAAACAACAAGAACAAGCGTCAAAAGCTTATTCTGTATCTAATTATAGGGTTGGTAGCTGCTTTTATTGCGCGCTCACTACTTATGCCAACACTGGGAGATACCCGTGTCGAGCAGGTAAGCTATAGTGAGTTTCTGCAAAAAGTTGAACGAGGCGAAGTAAAGAAAGTCCAACTTGATACAGGAACAAAGTCTATGCGTTTCACAACCAGTGATGGTGCAGGTGAAAAAGCATACGAGACAACGCAATTCCCCAACGATTCGGGCTTGGTTAAACGTATGGAAGCCCAAGGTGTTGATTTTTCGGCCAAAATACCTGACACCAGCAAAGACATGTGGATTTGGTTACTCATCAATTTGTCACCGTTTATCATTATTTTTGGTGGCGGCTGGCTTATCAATCGTCGTATTAAAAAGCAGATGGGCGAAGATAATCCTTCTATGAACTTTGGAGGAGGTTTTGGCGGTTTTGGACCTTTTGGTGGCGGATTTGGAAAATCAAATGCCAAAGAAGTAAAAGGTCAAGAAACTGGCGTTACCTTTAAAGATGTTGCCGGTCAAGATGAGGCAAAAGATTCGCTGCGTGAAATTGTAAGCTTTTTGGATAATCCTAAAAAATATGCAGCTATTGGCGCACGTTGCCCTAAAGGCGCTTTGCTTGTAGGACCTCCAGGAACAGGAAAGACGCTTCTAGCACGAGCTGTTGCAGGTGAAGCTAAAGTTCCGTTTTTCCAAATATCAGGTTCTGAGTTTGTTGAAATGTTTGTAGGTAGAGGTGCGGCAAAAGTTCGCGACCTCTTTAAACAGGCAAAAGAGAAAGCTCCTTGCATTATCTTTATCGATGAGCTTGATACCGTTGGCAAAAAGCGTGGCGTAAGCGTTAACAGCAACGATGAGCGCGAGCAAACGCTTAACCAGCTCCTTGCCGAGATGGATGGTTTTGACAACCATAAAGGCATTGTGGTACTTGCAGCAACCAATCGTCCCGAAACACTTGATTTGGCCTTGTTGCGTCCTGGTCGCTTTGACCGCCGAATTCCTGTAGAACTCCCCGATTTAACAGGACGTGAAGCAATACTTAAGCTTCATGCAAGCGACGTTAAGATGGAGCAAGGAATCGACTTTGCCCAGGTTGCTCGACAAACGCCAGGTACCTCGGGTGCAGATCTCGCCAACATGATAAATGAGGCGGCTTTGCGCGCTGTTCGTATGGGTCGCAGTCGTGTAAGCCAAAGTGATATTGAAGAATCAGTAGACGTAGTTGTTGCAGGCGAAAAGAAAAAAACAGCCGTGCTTTCTGAACACGAACGCAAAGTTGTTTCTTATCACGAAACAGGACACGCCATTGTTGCGGCGGTTCAAAATGGACGCTCCCCTGTTTCAAAAATTACGATTATTCCTCGTACCTCAGGAGCGCTTGGTTTTACCATGCAAGCCGAAGAAGATCAGCGCTACCTAACAACCAAAGAAGAATACAAACAGCGTTTGGCGGTATTATGCGGTGGTCGTGCTGCTGAAGAGCTTATATTTGGCCATATGTCATCAGGTGCAGCGGACGACATTGAAAAAGCTACTAAAATTGCACGCGCGATGGTAACTCAGCTGGGTATGTCATCGCAATTTGGCATGGTTGCCCTTGGTCAAACTCGTAATAAGTACTTAGGTGGAGGGTCTGAGCTCACTTGTTCTGAAGGAACAGCACAACAAATTGATAAAGAAATTCAAGATCTTATTCGTGAAGCTCATGAAACTGCGCTAAAAACTCTTGAAGCATATAAATTTAAGTTGCATGAAATTGCAAGATATTTACAACTTAAAGAAACAATTACGGGTGACGAGTTTATGCAGATGCTTAATCGAAAAGATGGTTTTGCTCCAAGCACAAACGCAGATACCCAGTAGCTTTTTGCAGTAAAGAGCATCTTATACTTGAGAATCTATTTGGATCCCCCACGTGCTTTGAACACGCGGGGGATTTATTATGCATAAGATTGGTAAAACACGAGACGCGGTATGCAAGTTAGAAATATGCTATATGCCTGAAATTTGCGGTGATCTAAAACTATTGCAGGTTAAACAGGGTAAACGCATACTTGGCACTTAAGCATTCATAAAGGTTAATAAAAAACGACCGAAAACATCGGTCGTTAGAAATCACGTGGTCGGGTGGACTGGATTCGAACCAGCGACCCCTTGACCCCCAGTCAAGTGCGCTACCAAACTGCGCCACCACCCGAAATATACAAAACTACGTTTTGCGCCTACTTATAGTAACACGTTTATGAATTATTCATCTTGAACTTTACAGCTTCCACAATTTTTCACAAGTACACAACAAAGCACCCACGCTAAAAATTATGTCAATCTTCCAAGAGAGTTATGTTTATCGTCCGATAAACTATGCATTATCAAACTGTGAGGCAAACAGTTGCGCATACTCGCCGTGTTTTGCAAGTAACTCGACATGCGTTCCCTGCTCAACCATAGATCCTTTGTCCATAACAATGATATGGTCAGCATCTTTAATTGTGGAAAGCCGATGCGCTACCACAATACAAGAGCGACTCTCCATCAGCTTTTGCAAAGCCTGCGTTACTTGAGCTTCGCTACGTGTATCAAGCGAGCTTGTAGGTTCATCCAAAAGCAAGATCTCGGGATCAAACACCAGCGCACGAGCAATGCAAATGAGCTGTATTTGTCCTTTTGAAAGTCGCGTATCGTTTTGAGAAAGATGCGTGTCATAACCTTGTGGCAACTGTGAGATAAAGTCATGTGCTCCCACTTTACTTGCAACCGAACGAATATATTCAGGCGTAGCGTTTGAACTTCCATAGGCAATATTTTCGTATACGCTTGCATTTATAAGACTTACATCTTGCAAAACCATGCCAAAATGTTTGCGAACCTCTTGCGCACTCATTTGCTGATACGCCACTTCCCTAAAATAGATCTCACCCGATCCAAGCGGATACAGGCGCATAAGCAGGTGTAGCAAAGTTGATTTACCACAACCCGTATGACCTACTAAAGCCAATGTTTGATGAGGATATACCTCAAACGATAGATCGTGGATAACATTATGCGTTCCATCGTAAGAAAAAGAAATGTTTGAGACTTTTAGAAGCGGCGCGCGAGGTGCACTTACATGTGTAGACGTATTGCATATGCTCTGAACGTAACGTGTATCGCACGGATCACAAGGATCACATGCTTGGGTCGTATCACCTGTAGCACGAACAGACGCAGTGTTTGTAACTGCGCGCGGTGCAGAGTTACCATCAAAGGCCTCATCTGAATTGTTTTCATAAGTTTTTGCAAACATAAGAAGCTGAACAATTCTAATCATTGAGGTATAGGCCGTTTGAATTTGCGTAGACAATCCTGATAGTTCGTTAATTGGCTTAGTAAGCTGTTGCGTATACACCAATAAACTCACCAGAGCACCAACGCTTAAGTACCCAAATTGTTGCGTTACCACGCAAAACGCGCCAAATGTTACCACAAATGCATATAAAAGATTTTGAATAAGGCGCGTGGTAGGATTTGCTAACGAACTCAAAAACTGAGCACGCTTTGCTTGTACTTCAACCTTGTGATTAAGCGCGCAAAACTGTTGAGAGCGCGCTCGAAAAGAGTTGGTTGTTCGTAACAATTTTTGCATACGTGCGCTTTCGTGAATGAACTGCATCATGTTTTCTTGCGCGTGCAGTTGTGCCTCAAAATAGGACTGTCCACGAGAGGCAATATAGGAATTGATAAACATTAAACAAGGCAGCAGAACAATAATGATAAGGGCCATCTGCCAACACAGAAGGCACATGCACACAAACGAACCCACAATAATGATAAGCCCTCGTACGCTTTGATTGAGTGCAAGGATAAGCCCATCGGATATTTGGTCACAATCCATGATAAGACGATTGTGAATATCGCTCACCACATCTTTAGTAATATAGGTAAGCGGTATATTTTGAATGAGCGCAAAACATCTACTTCTGAGAGCACGAATACTTTGCACGCAGGCATGGGTAAAACGCACAACGCCTGTCCATTCAAACAGAGCACTTGCCATAATTGAGACAAGCAAAAGGAGCAAATACGTTGATAGAGACGGCATGCCCGGCGTAAAAAGTGCATCAACCGATAAACCAATACAAAGCGGAATGCTAAAAGAACAACATGAAGCCAGCATACACAATACGATGCTTTGTATAAATGAAGCTGTCATAGGCTTAAAAAACGGCATAAGAAAATGCACAAGTTCTGAGCGCGTGGGCGCAACAGCATGAAAAACAAGCGCATCCGTCTTAGATTGTACAGTACTCGAGCCAGATGCCTGCGAATTTTGTGTATTAGAAACTATAGTTTGTGCCGAACCAGCTGCAACATAAGGATTTTTCATCGCATCCAATTCCTTTTTTAATGTTTGCTCATTTTATTGCGTACTTTACCTGTATTACCTGCGTCTACCATCACAACAAGTCATTCTCGCGTATACGCATGTTGTGTTTCATAGAGCTCCTGATACACCTTACATGACTGTAAAAGCTCTGTATGCGTACCCACGCCAACCAGGCGTCCTTTATCCAAAACTAACGTCATATCTGCGCATTTCACATGACTTATCTGCTGAGATACAAGCACAACGCAGCTCTGCTTGGCTCGGTTAAGAAGATGTTGCGCAACCTTTTGCTCGGTAAGTGCATCAAGCGCCGATAAACTATCATCTAATAAAATATGTGACGCGCGCGAAGCAAATGCCCGAGCAAGTGCTAAACGCTGCTTTTGACCACCCGACATTTGAGCCGAGCCGTGAGTAACAAAGGTATCAACTCCTTTGTCAAGGCTGCGAACAAAATCAAACGCGCACGCCTGCTTAAGCGCATTGTTTATATCTGCATCAGTCAACGTATCATTACCAAGAGATATAAAATCACGAATTGAAGTTTGTAACAGCTCAGTTGTTTGAGGTACATAGCATATGTTTTGTGAACATACGTTAGAAGAAAGCTGTGAAAGATTGTATCCACCAAAACAAATTACACCTTTTTGAGGAGTGTACAGTTGAGCTAAGAGTGCTAAAAGCGTTGACTTTCCCGACCCAACCGATCCAACAACACCAATAAAGCCGTGTGCAGGGATTGTGCAGGTAATATCGGTAAGAGCAAAACCTTCTTCGGCTGTTGATTCTTTATCTTTTGACATCCCACACAAACACGCGCCCTTAGTACCTGCAGCTTGCGTACTTGTGCAGCTACAAGGGTTATAAGTAAAACTCACATGATCCAAAACGTATTGTGTATTCGTTGGTACAGAAGTATCTGCCAAAGCATCAGCAGTAAGAGCATGATCTGCTGAGGTTGAATCCTTGCAGGTACAGATTTCCATAACACGCACAGAGGCAGCGGAGGCTTTGGTAAATACCAACATAAGGTTTGAAATATAGACAATTGCCAAAAGTGTTTGCGTCATATAGTTTATCAAAGCAACTAAGGTACCTTGAGAAATGTTGAACATCGAAAAAAGTGCATATCCACGCAGCGATGCCACATACATAAGCATCATAATGCCCATATTCATAATTCCAAACGTTACTGGAGACAAAAGCGCAGAAATGCGGCTTGTTGCTTCAAGAAGCTGTATATAGTGTTGATGATCATCTTCAAAACGTTGCATTTCTATCTTTTGTGTACGATACGCTCTTACAAGTTCAACAAGTTCCAAATTTTGCAATACATGATCGCTTAAGGTATCAAGCGTACGCTGCAAAAGCGTAAACATACGTGAGAGTCTTTGAATTGCCCACGCAAAAATAAGAGCCACAAGTGGAATGCAAACACAAAAAATCAATCCGTAACGCCAGTTCAAAATCAATGCAGAGATAATTGATGCAATTGCCAACAAAGGACAGCGAATAAGCTGCCTAATGGCAAGCGCAATCATGAGCTGTATTTGATTAACATCAGTAATGGATCGATTTACCAGCGTTGAGGTAGAAAATTTATGCAGGGATAAAAGCGGCAGAGTTGAAATCTTTGAAAAAAGTTCACGGCGCACGTCGCAGGCAACATTCACAGAAACCTGTGCAGCAACTGATTGACAAATTAGCGTTGCGCCATAACTAATACCAGCTGCAGCTACCAACCATGCACCGTAGTACATACAAACCGTAAAACTATGGCCCATGATGCCTTCGTCAATCAGGCGCATAACAAAATATGGCGTTATGACCTCAAAAATAACTTCTACTGCTTTTCCTGTCATACCACATAATGCTTGCAATCTGTATGGCATTACAAAGCGTTTTAGCATGTCAAACATACCCACTCCAAACGAACGATGAGCATGTATCTCGTTAAACGTCATGCTCTAAAGTGATTCAAGTTTTTCAGAAAGCGTAAGCCACTGAGTTTCTAGTTCATCAACTAACCTTTGCGCTTCACTTAACTGTTTTTGCAATTTTGCAAGCTGTTCATAGTCTGATCCATCACATGCTTGCATAAGTTGTTGAATTCGATCTGGTTCATCTTGTTGCTTGGTAAGCTTTCTTAAAACGGCGTCACATTGTTTTTTAAGCTCATAGCGCGAAACACCATCACAAGCTCGTTGCTGTTTTGCTGCACGATCTTTGTTTTTTGACATTGAACCAAAATCAAGTGCATGAGAAGAACTTGCGTCTTTGCCCTGCGAAGCAAGACGCTGCATGTATTCGTCTATGCCACGAGGCATATGAATAAGTTCTCCATTGAGCAAAGCATAAATATCGTCACAAACACGTTCCATAAGATGACGATCGTGTGTAACTAAAAGAAGTGTTGCAGCCCACGAATCCAGAACATCCTCAAGCGCAGCAAGCATATCGGTATCTAAGTCATTTCCAGGCTCGTCGAGCACTAAAACATTAGGCTGCTCTAACAGTGTAATCATAAGAGCTAAACGACGCAATTGTCCGCCCGAAAGATCACACAAACGACTTTTTTGATCAAGATTTCTAAAGCCTAGCCGTTCAAAAAGCTGCGTGGGCGTATAACTTTTACCGTCAATATACACACTTGATTTTGATTGAGCTAACACGTGCTCAACCGTTTGGTTTTCCTTATGAGCAAAACACGACAAATGCTGGTCAACGATGCCAAATACAACGGATTTTCCCACTTTTACAACGCCTTGCGAAGGCACTTGCTTAAGCGTCATGATTCGTAAAAGAGAAGATTTACCGCTTCCATTTTCTCCCACAATGCCAATGCGCTCACCAGGCCCAATGATCCAATCGAGAGGCTTAATTACCTGATGAGAACCATAGGCACACCCAACATGCTCAAGTGTTATAACTTGTTTTCCTAAGCGCGTTGCTGCCAGTGCCTTAAGCTCAATAGAATTTCTTAATGGCGGATCCAACGCAACCATCTCTAAGGCAGCTTCAACCCTAAATTTAGGCTTTGAACTGCGAGCCTTCGCACCGTGAGCAAGCCAATTAAGCTCTTTTCGTAACATATTTTGACGTTTAGTTTCTGCAACTTCGCTAAGACGCTCACGTTCAACACGTTGTTGAATATAGGCACTATATCCACCTTCAAATGGGTCAACGCAGCCATCGTGAACTTCCCACATGTGGTCGCATACCTCGTCTAAAAACCAACGATCATGCGTAACGATAACCGAACTTAATCCATGAATACGTTTACGATCTTTAAGATAGGAAGCAAGCCATGCGATGGTTGTCATATCCAGATGGTTGGTAGGCTCATCCAACAGCAACACATCCCATGATCCAAGAAGTACACGCGCAAGGTCACAGCGATGGCGCTGACCGCCAGAGAGTTTGGATATAGTGGTATCAAATGAAACATCTTGCAGCAAACGATTAATAAGAGAACGCTTAAGAGGATCTTGTGCCCATTCATAAGTTTCAAGCGATTGAAATACAACATCGCGAACAAGATCGGTATCCTTAAATGCATCGCGTTGTGCAAGATAACCAATGGAAGAAGCATTGCGCGTTATAACACATCCACTATCGGGCTCCATAATATGCGCAAGCACCTGCAGAAGCGTTGATTTTCCTCCGCCGTTTTGACCAACCACGCCTATGGTATCACCTGCGCTTACGCCAAGTGACACTTTCGAAAGTAAAACCTTTGCAGAGCGTTCCACACATAATTTATCTGCACTTATAACAACTGACATTGCGTTCCTTTAACTGATGTTTTCGTACCATGAGCCTTGTGTTATGCACTTGTTTGTATATGCAGCAAAGACTTTACTTCGTTAAGAACAACTCGTGCAACTTCAGGCAACTCTTGTGTATCGTGGTGTATCAGATGATCGGGATATACGATGGTAATTTTGTCGGTTTGTGCACCAAAGGTAGACTCTGCTTTTGACACATCATTAGCAATAATGCACGTACATTGCTTAAACTTTAATTTTTCAGCAGCATTGCGCTCCACATTCTCGGTTTCGGCAGCAAAGCCAATAACAATTTTTTGAGGATACAGACGCGCAACCGTTTGCAAAATATCAGGATTTTCAACAAGACGAAGCGTATATGACTTTGGGTTTTGCGCATGGGTGCCGCCGGCACAATCGAGCGACACAGAACTTGAGTTTTCTGCATGAGATATGAATTCACCATGAGGCTTTTTGATTTTTTGCGGAGCAACTGTTTCGGCACGCCAATCCCCTACTGCAGCCGTACAAATTATGACATCAGCACTCTTAGCAGCTTCTAGCGTTGCCTCATACATCTGTTTACCATCTACTACAGAGATAAACGAATCAACAAACGGTCTAGGCAAAACAGAAGGACCACTAATTAGTACCACACGCGCTTTTTGAGCGCGAGCAGCACGAGCCAGCATATAACCAAGCTTTCCTGTGGCATGATTTGAAATAAAGCGTATAGGATCAAGCGCCTCTCTGGTAGGACCTGCTGTAATCACCACAGTTTTGCCAGCTAAGTCAGCAGAAGCACAACGCGCAATGCACATAACATACCAAGCAAGTTCAATAGGATCAACAAGCTTTCCCGTGGCATTATAGCCACAAGCAAGATGACCGCAAGCCGGTTCAACAACGTAATAACCCCAAGATCTAAGGGTATTAACATTAACCTGAGTTGAGCGCGCCTGCCACATATGCACATTCATAGCAGGGGCAATTACAACAGGAGTATGAACTGCTAAAAGCGTTGAACTTACCAAATCATCAGCAATTCCTGCTGCTAGTTTTGCCATGATATTTGCCGTTGCTGGAACAACCACACTTACCTCTGCCCAATCAGCAAGCTCGATATGGGCAATCGTGCTGTTGTGAGTAAAAAGCTCGGTATATACATCGTGTCCCGATATTGCCGCAAATGTTTGTGGGCCCACAAATTCGCAAGCTGCTTTTGTCATTGCAACGCGAACATCGCATCCGTGTTTTTGTAACTCTCGAAGCGTAAGTACCGCTTTATATGCAGCAATTCCTCCGCATACCACTAAAAGTACCTGTAAAGGTTTATCCGATGTATTCATAGTTATTCCTCTACGGTCTATCTCTACGATCTGTCATGAGAAGCAATGATAAGCAAACGATGACAATACGGACATTCTGCAATAGTTTGATCTGCTTTGATCTTGTTATACAAACTGGGTTGCAACTTAACGCAGCAAACCGATGGCACATTTCCTTTAAGCTCTTCAACACAAATACCGTTAAATCTGCTTTTGAGGCTGGTATATAATGCTCTATGTTCATGGCTAACACTACATTTTACCTCATCACGAACATGTAATAACGAAGCGGCTTGACGCTTGATGTCTTCAATGCTTTGTGCTTGTTCGTCTTTAAGCGAAGCTAACTCCCCATGTAATTTTTCCTGCAAAAGATGGGCATTGTGCTCGGCTTTTTTAAATTTTTCTAAATCTGCCTTAAGCTTTTTTTCGTCAAATTGCAACTTTTCAAACTTCTTTGCAAGGCTGGAAAGCTGAAGCTCCAAATCACTAATACGACGATAATCGCTGCCTGCAGCCTGTGCCTCAAGCTTTACGTTTTGGGTGATTTCTTGCAAGTGTGTTTGCATATCGTGATTATCTTGAAGTTCTGTTTCGATGTCTTTGCGTTGTGCTAACAGTTGAGTTTGCTGCTGTTTTAACTTTTTAAGCGCTGAGGTACAAGCAGGTATGCGCTTTCCTTCAAGAAGGGCATGAAGTTGTTGGTTATACCGCATAAGCTGTATGTCAACCTCTTGAAGTTTAAGAAGTGCTTGGTACTCTTTCATAGGGTTCCTTTCATGATACGTACAGCTTATAGGGCAACTTGTGATGTGGTAACAATTGATAAAAGCGTGTTTGCAAAACGTTTAAGCGTATCTTCGTCTACGCGCTCATCAAACGAAATCCGTAACGCACCAAGCGCATCACGCTCGCAGATTCCCTGCGCTCGTAAAACATGAGATGCGCGTGCAGAATCCGAGGCGCATGCAGATCCAGATGATATGCCAAAACCCTTGCTATCAAGCTGCAACAAAATTGCCTGAGCATCACAATCTTTTGCTAGCACACTTACAATGCCTGGAAGCCGTTTGTCAGCAAACGAAAGCGGAGTTGTTGGAGTTATGCGATCTGATGCACACAACATTTGCTCAAGCATGTGTGCACGTGCGGCAACTGTAGACCGTCTTTGTTTTATATGTTGTATGCACTCACGTGCTGTTTGTGCAAATGCTTCGCACAAACACACTGCTTGAGTACCAGGACGGGTGCCACCTTCTTGACCACCTCCAAAGGTAAGAGGCACAAAAGGCGTATTTCGTTTAAGAATCAAAGCTCCAATACCCACTGGCCCACCAATTTTATGCGCCGCAATAGAACATGCATCTATCTCTTCTAAATCACAAGGAATGCGACCAAACGCTTGCACAGCATCGCTCATAACGTAGGAACCCACCTCATGAGCACAGCGTGCAAGTTCACTAATTGGCTGGATAACACCTGTTTCGTTATTGGCATACATAATGCAGGTAAGCGCAACATGCTCATCTAAGACAGATCGTAATTGTTCGCAGGTAATTTCGCCCGTTGACGAAGGGCGCACGTATACGATCTCAAATCCTTGTTCTTTCAGACGACCAAGCGGTTCAAGACACGAATCGTGCTCAATTGCAGAAACAACAATCTTAGTACGATGTGGCTGTCTAAGCCGATATGCCTGTACAATACCGCAGAGCGCCATATTATTAGATTCGGTACCACCAGAGGTAAAGTGCACCTCATAAGGGTCTAGAGCTGTTGTGAAACATGAGGCAATCTCGCGACGACTACGCTCAAGTGCCGCATAAGCTAAACGTCCTGGTGTATGCAGCGAATTTGGATTGGCTCCTGCGTAGGCAGATTCCTCGTAAGCTTCTTGCGTCTGAAGAGAAATTCGGCGCTGCGGAGCTGAAGCCGCATAATCAAGGTATACGTATGATGAGGATTTCATATTATGCACGCTTTGCTTCCAAAGCTCCGCGTTGTGCAGAGCTACGCAATGCTTCGATAGCAGCTGATCTATCTTGCGCGTTAAAAACCGATGACCCCGCAACCAGCATTGTTGCACCAGCGCGCGCAACATCGTATGCATTATGAGCATTGATGCCACCGTCTACTTCGATAACAGGATTAACACCGTGTTCATCGCATAGCGCTTTGACCTTTGCAATCTTTTTGCAGGTAGACTCAATAAATGATTGACCACCAAAACCGGGATTTACGCTCATAACCAAGACCATGTCTACATCTTCGATAACGTCGTCTAAACTCATGACGGCTGTTGCAGGATTAAGCGCAACACAAGCACGCTTATGAGCTGAATGAATAGTATCAATGAGTCGCTTTAAGTGGGTTTGGGCTTCCATATGAATGGTGAAGGAATCGGCTCCTGCATCAAGATACCACTCAAGCGTTGCCTCGGGATTATCAACCATCAGATGAACGTCAATGGGTAAATCGCTAGAGTCCTTAACCGCGCGTAGAATAGGACATCCAAAACTCAAATTTGGAACAAAGTGTCCATCCATTACATCAAAATGCAGATAATCGGCCGTTGCAATAGATGATAGCTCATCTGAAAGCTTCATAAAATTGGCGGACAACATTGACGGCGCAATGCAAATGGGATGTGTATCCATGAATGAACCCTTCTAATTGTTTGTTGACATACCATAAAATTCTTCGTGCGGAATTCTTTCAAGCAAAAGTGCAATAACGTCTTCGAGCTTGGCGTGTTCATATAAAACTGAGTAGACCGAGTTGGTAAGCGGACTTTCAATAGAAAGCTTTTTGCATAACTCTTGTGTGCTCAAAGCAGCACGAGCCCCCTCAACAACCATTGACGTACGCTGTTCATATTCCTGCAAACTTTCTCCTTGCGAAAAAGCACAGCCAAACGAGCGATTGCGCGAGTGCACAGACGTACAAGTTGCAATAAGATCCCCCATACCTGCAAGACCCATACAGGTAAGTGATTTACCACCTTTTGCAATAACAATTCGACTAATTTCTGCAAGGCCGCGTGTCATTAAAACTGCTAATGCGTTGTCTCCGTATCCCAAACCGGTACAAATTCCACAGGCAATCGCCACCACGTTTTTAATAGCAGCGCATAGTTCAACCCCAACTACATCGTCAGACAAATAGATTCTAAAATTTTCATTCATGATCAAACGTTGGAAAAATTGAGCAACCGATGCATGAGTCGAGGCAATAACAGCCGCCGAAATTTTACCTTTACAAATCTCTTCGGCGTGATTAGGTCCGCTCAACACCGCAATACGAGCAGGATTGCCCCAAACTTCGGACAAAACTTCGCTCATAGTATAGTTAGTATGATTTTCGATACCTTTTGTAAGAATAAGAACAGGCGTTTGTGAGTCTACATAGGGCTGGGCAGCTTGTGCACAAGCTCTAATAAATTGTGATGGCACAACCATAACTATTGCTTGTGCATCCTTCAAAACGCTTTGATAATCAGTTGAAGCGCTCACACACGAAAGCATCGTATAGGTATTAAGTTGAACAGGATTACGATGATGTTCATTGATATAATCGGCTATTTCTTGATCGTGGGACCAAATCATAACTTGATCTGCATGAAGTCCAAGCAAGCCCGAAACAGCTGTACCCCAACTGCCTGATCCTATAACGGCAACTTTTGAAATCGACATCGGCTTTCCTTACTCTATTCTCTTAGCTTCAACTTACGTTTTATACGATATTCTATTGTGATGCACACAGAGCATGCTTATATCATAGAGGTTATTGCAACAAAGAGACCTTGCAACAGGGTATATCTCCACAACTTTTAAGATTTTGCCTTTAAGGGTTTTTCCTCTCCTTTTATAAGACGTGCGATATTGTTACGATGCGCCCAAATAACCAAACAAGCAACCACGATAATAGGTATAAGTTCAAATGATGTGTAACCAAATACATATGCCCAGCACGGAAGTGCAATCGCAGCCGCTAACGACCCGAGAGAAACGCGTTTTGAAGGTATCGTAAAAACAAAAAATGCCAAAAGTGCAAGCAAAGCCGTTTGCCAATTGAGCATTAATGCCGCTCCAAACCCTACCGAGATTCCTTTACCACCCTTAAAATGCAGGTACGGAGAAAAAATATGACCACACACGCAGGCTGCATAAACAACGCTATTAACAAACATACAAAGTTTATAAACATCAGAAAAAATCTGCGAAGTTGCACAAAATTGGATAAGTTCTTGTACGTGGATAGCGACAACCATATTCAGTACATAGATAGCTATGCCTAAACTTAAAGCGCCTTTTCCTGCATCACATAAAAGTGTAAGCGCCGCTGGTAGTTTTCCAGCTACGCGCGCTACATTGGTCATGCCTATATTACCGCTGCCTGCATCTCTCACATCAACGTGACAAAACCTTTTTGTTAGAACCACGCCAAACGGTATGCCGCATACTGCATACACAAACACAAGCACCACTAATACCGAAATGCAATACCCTTGCATAAAGCTCTCCTTAAAGGGTTAAGGTTTACCAGCTTACAGACTTAAAAAGTAAACACTTAATCTTTATTCCTAAACTTAAGCCGAATAGGCGTACCTTGCAAATCAAACGTTTCACGCAAACGGTTCTCTAAGAAACGCATGTACGCATCATCGAGTAAATCCTTTGCATTACAGAAAAAGGTAAATTCGGGAGGACAATACCCTGTTTGTGTTACATAATGAATCTTAAAACGACGGTTTTTATGCACAATCGTGTGGCCCGCCTCACGAATTTTAGTAACAAGATTATTGAGCTGAGAGGTCTTAATGGAACTGGCATGCGTGCGATATGCACGAAGTGCTGCATCAAGCGCCTTATTGACAGATTTACCCGTAAGCGCACAAATGCTTATTTGCTCTGCCCATGTTGCAAAGGTAAGACGGATAGCGAATGAATCCAGGAGTTTTTGACGATCCTGCTCGTCACGTAACAAATCGGTTTTGTTAAGAACCAAAACCAACGCGCACCCACGATCTATTGCCATACCAGCAAGTTTTTGATCCTGTTCGGTCATACCTTCATGTGCATCTATAACAAGCAGGCACACATCGGCTTTATCCATTGCCTGCAAGCCGCGAACCATGCTGTAATATTCAACATCCTCATGAACTTGCGTCTTTTTTCTCATACCAGCAGTATCAACCAGGCGAATAGTTTGACCTTTATAATCAAAGGTGATATCAATAGCATCACGCGTTGTACCCGCATAATCGGCAACTAAGCTGCGCTGTGAGCGAGAAAGTTTATTAACAAGCGATGATTTACCAACATTTGGACGACCAATAACTGCAATTGCCACTGATGAGTCTTTTGGCTGGGGTGCTTCTTCATGAACAGGCAAAGCGTTAACAATATCATCAAGCAAATCACCTGTTGCTGTACCATGTGTAGCCGAAATAGCACGTGGCTCGCCTAAACCGAGTTTTAGATAGTTCCATGAATCTAAAACCTCATCGGGATTATCAATTTTATTTACAACCAAAAAAACAGGCTTATGCATACGACGTACAATTTGCGCAACGGTCTCGTCTTCGTCGGTAAGACCAATGCTTCCATCAACAACCATAACAATAACGTCTGCTTCGTCGCAGCCTAAAAGTGCCTGCTCACGAATACCTAGAGCAAAACGATCCTTGCTTTTAAGCGATTCAATACCGCCCGTGTCGATAAGCGTAAACTCACGACCGTTCCAATCACAAGCATGATAGGAACGGTCGCGTGTAACACCGCGCGACTCGTGCACAATTGCCGACTTGGTAGTTGCAAGTCGATTAACAAGTGTTGATTTTCCTACATTCGGACGACCAACTATGGCTACCAGTGGTTTTGACATATCATTCCATTCTAAAAAACGTACAGGTACAAGCTAAACTGTTACACCTAGTATATATGCTTTCATGCAGATACATGTAAATCATATTGCTTATACATGTGAACTTCTTGCTTATTTGTCTGACGAAGGATACAAAGACATAAGTCGTTTATACACTTCATCAATTTGATACTGAGGTGTAGACGCGCCAGCGGTAATGCCTACTTCGCTGGTAGGAGAAAACCACGCAGGATCAAGCTCTTCGGCAGTCTCAATATGATATACATGATCACAATACGTTCTGCATATCTCAGCTAAACGCGTGGTATTAGCAGAAATTTTACCGCCAATTACAATCATGCAATCAACCGACTTTGCCAAATCTGTTGCTGCATCCTGACGCAGCGACGTTGCCTCGCAAATCGTATCAAACAGACGTATTTCCTCAGCTTTACCTACAAGAGCCGCTACAATTTCTTTAAGACGTCGACGACTTTGCGTGGTCTGGACAACAATTCCTACTCTTCGTTTGATTGAAAGAGCCTCGATGTCTTCGGGCGTTTCAACACACACAGCACCTGGTGCATGACCTAAGGTGCCTTCAACTTCAGCATGACCTTTTTCTCCAAACACAAGCACCTGATAGCCCTCTTTGGTAAGCGTTTCGGCTGCTCTATGTGCACGAATTACAAAAGGGCATGTTGCGTCTACTACAATGTCGTGGCTTTGATAGGCTTTCTTTTCTTCCTCGGGAGTAACGCCATGCGTACGCAGCAAAATTGCTTTGCCCGATACCTCATCAGCACCATGAATAACCTCAACACCTTTGGCGGCAAGCTTTGAAACCACTTGAGGGTTATGAATTAAAGGGCCAAGCGTATGAATGCGTCCATGTATTTTATGAGAAAGAGCTTCTACCATATCTAACGCACGATTCACACCGTAGCAAGCTCCAGCTTCTGTGGCTATACGAATATGCATACGACCTACTTTATCTTAGGGTGACACAACAGTTTTACTACAGCTTATGCGGATAACGCTGCATAAGCTCTTCGCGCAAGGTATATACCCTATCCATTGCGGACGTTTCTAACAGCTGCATCAGTTGTTTTTTAGATATAGGCTTTTCTACCTGCTGTTTTAGCTGGTCAAGCGAAAGTATTTCTCCTACTTTAAAGTAGATGCGTCCAACTTTTTTCCACAAACGAGGCGCATGTGCTATTGAATACGCACCTAAAACGCAAATAGGCAACACATCCACATGAGCACGAGCTGCTAAAAGCGCAAAGCCTCCATAAATTTTTGGCTTAACAGAAAGATCTTGTATACGGGTACCTTCTGGATAAATAAGCAACCATTCCCCCCGTTTAAGTGCATTTTCGCAGCGATGGATGCATGTAATGTCGGCAGTATGACGCTGTACGGGAATACCCCCTGCAAGTGCTAAGGCAAAAGCATTAAGCTTATGCGTATTGAATTCGCTTTTATACATCGATCGTACATGTATGCCGTGGAAGTAAAAATACATCACGCACATAAGCGGCTCTAACGCAGAGACATGATTCATCACAATGATGTGCGGCTTTTTGGAGCGAAGCAGCTCAGATGGCATGTTGTAAAATTTCCATGGCCATAAAATTTTGGTACCAATCCAACAAAGTACCATAACAAGTGCAAAAAGCAGGCGCGCATACCACGGGTGTTCTTTCATCGGCGTGTCGTAGTAGCTGTCAAACGAATTACGCTGACACGTAGCATGCGGCATGCATGCAGATGAATCTGTATCTTTTGAAGAAGAACCATCTGTGGGCTTCGTATCAAAAGAAGCGTTATCACAGCGTTGATCCTTAGCATTAAGAGCTGATCCATCATGGGAAACAGACTCATTCATATACTGCATAATCTGAGCAACAATCTCATCAACACTCATATGCGAGCTGTCTATATGATGTGCATCTTTTGCAGCTTTTAAAGGTGTTGTCTTACGGTGAGAATCAATATCATCACGCTTAAGAAGATTGGCTAAAATTGCTGCTTCTTCATCGGGAGAAACGTGTGCTTCTGTAGCAGTTGCCAGATCTCCGCCAGCACGCTGGACGGCGCGCCTATGCGCGCGAGCTGCAGCATCGCAGGTAAGAAAAATCTTAACTTGCGCATGAGGAAACACAGCTGTACCAATATCTCTTCCCTCTGCGACAACATCGCTTTCTTGTCCAAATGCGCGCTGTTTTTCGAGCATGAGAAGCCGAACCTCAGGTACCGCAGCAACCTGAGACACGTGCTCATCTACCTGCGCACTTCTAATCTCGTGGCTGACGTCTTCCCCATCAACTTCCACACGCAGTCCACGTTCATCTGATTTCATAACAAGCTTCATAGCTTGGGCGCACGCGATGATAGCACGTGTGTCATCAAAAGACACCTGATGTTTGAGACAACGCCATGTTATTGCTCGATACATAGCACCTGTATCAAGATAGGTAAGATGTGCTTTATGAGCAAGAGCCTTTGCAACGGTAGATTTACCCGAACCTGAAGGCCCGTCTATTGCAATGATCATGTATTATCCTCACAAACTGTTTCGAGATCGTGTATTTCCTGTTGTGTACACATGCGCCACGATCCTAATGGAATTTGAGCATTAAGGCACAAAGGGCCAAACTGAAAGCGATGCAACTTTATAACTGGATGTCCAATTTCTTTCAACATGCGTTTTACCTGATGATTTCTTCCTTCATGTATTTTAAGTTCACACAGTGAGCTTGCACCATTGAGGCACATATCATCAAAGAGTGAATGATTTTTATCAAGGTGAGTGCATGGCTCATCTTGCGTGATAGTGCGTATAAAACAAGGACTCGTCATGCCATCTTCTAGCATTATACCTTGAGAAAGCTTTTGCATTTGAGATGAGGTAAGTTTACCTTCGATAAGCGCAACATAGGTCTTCCACACATGATGTGACGGATGAAGCAAACGATTGCCCATATTGCCATTGGTAGTAAACAGCAAAACTCCTGTAGTATCGCTATCCAACCTACCCACTGGAAAAAGGCCTGGATAATCATCGCAAGGCACCAAAGAAGCAACGCAAGGAAAACCAAAAGGATCACTCATCGTTGTAAGCACCTGTGAAGGTTTATTAAGCAGCAAATAAACATGGTCATTTCCAAGCACATACTCTTTGCCATCAACTGTTACATGATCGTATTGAGGCATAACCTTAGTACCAAGAACCCTAACTTGTTTACCATTAACACATACTCTACCTGCTGATATAAGCTTTTCCGAACCACGGCGCGACGCAACGCCTGCGCGCGCTAAAAACCGCTGCAAACGCATCGTAAAGTGATCGCTTGGATACTTCCCAGCTATAATATCTTGTTCGTTATAATGAGAAGAATCAAGTGCCATTTATTCATTACCAATCTGCGAATTTTGAGCTTCTACTTCTTGGGCAATATCCTCGGATAACAGTTCTGTCTGCTGAGATGTTGCTTGAAGACGTTGGCGAATAAACTCTTTTGAAGCATCGTTTGCTGCAAATTGCTCGAGAGGTGGCAAATCAGATAGGCTTCTTAGGTCAAACGCTTCTAGAAATGCTTTGGTAGTAGCAAACAGCACCGCATGGGGATTTTGCTTATCGTGGCCTGCTTCGCGAATGTAGCCTTTCTCTTTAAGCGACGCAAGTGGCCCATCGCTTGCAACTCCTCTAATAGCTCTAATACCCTCACGGCTTACTGGCTGATGATATGCAATGACCGCAAGCGTTTCTAATGCAGCCTGAGAAAGACGCTTATAATCCCATGTTTGAATATATGCCTGTATTAAATCCTGATATGCAGGATGCGTATACAGACGCCACCCACCAACAACTTCACATAATTGGAATCCACGGTTTTCGTTACTATACTCATGTTGCAAACGGACAAGTGCATCTTGTACCGTATCAGCAGAAACGTCTAAAAACGTACTAAGTGTTTGTGCGCTTACAGCCTCTTGAGAAACAATAAGAAGCGCTTCTAATTTTGATTGCAAGGTATCCATATGCGCCTTTCCTATCCTAGTTCTCGCCTGCATAACGCGATGTATCAAACGCTGTAGTTTGTGTGCCTTGAACCCGTTGGAGCACAATGCTTCCAAATGTTTGTGCTTGTTGTACTTCTACAAAGCCGATATGTACAAGCTCAAGCATAGCAAGAAAATTTTCGACAACAACCACCGGTGTTAGATCTTTGCCTACAACTTGTGCAAATTGAACACAAGGTTTTTCGCGCGTGAGTTGATCGAGTTTGGCAATACTTACAGCAATAGGCCTGCGTTTTTTAGCAATATGAGATGCCTCCAAAAGAAACTCTTGATGGCGGCTGTCGATATCTGCACAGATAACAGCCAATGTTCTGAGAGTAATACCCTCTAAAAAGTTAGGCGTGTAGTTGAGCTGATCTGGCAGAGGCAACACACGAGCTGCAAACATACGTGCATGTTGTTCACTTCGTGCTTGCAGCATACGAGCAACTTCTCTAAATTGTTTGTACGCTAAAAGCCTTGTAACAAGTAAATCTTGTGCTTGCTGTGGTGTTAAGTCATCAAGCTCTTCTGAATCTATCTCTTGAGGTTGATTGCTCTCACTAGTATCTAAGGGAGCAACACTTGATGCTTTAATCATAAGCAACGTTGAAGCAACTAGAACAAAATCGCTTGCAACCTCTAAATCAAGCTGCTTAAGATGCTTAATTTCTTCTAGATACTGATCAATAACATTGCTTACAGAAATGGTGTCAATAGCAACTTTTTGTTGATACACTAAACGGAGCAACAGATCAAAAGGACCGCTGTATGTAGGCGTTTGCACACTGAACGACATGATCTATCCTCCTTATATTCTTCTTTGGTATGCTCATGCTCTGTTTGTGTTTGTATACTTTGGCTTGTACTATCTTGTAAGGCAAAATTTTTGCAAGCAGATACTATAAACCCTGAAGCATAAACTCCATCGCAAAATGAATAACAGACGTAACATACCAACTTATAATATCAAAATGCAAGATAGAAGGCAGTACATATAACACCATCATAAGAATAGGCAAAGAATAGTGCTGTATATACTCGTATGTTCGACGAAGTTCGCCCGAAAGAAAAAGACCAAGCAAAGAAGATCCATCCAACGGTGGCAACGGTATGAGATTAAATGCTGCAAGCGAAATATTAACGACCATATATTGCATTAAAATTTTATATACAAATATAGCTGTTGTTATATCTTGCTGAAAGAGCATGCTTTTAAAGGCGTTTGTTGCAAACAATACGCGCACTATTCCAAGAGCTACGCATACTTGTAGTACGTTTGACAAAGGCCCTGCAAGGGCTACTAAAACCTCTGACAGTCTACCGCCTTTAAGACGGCGCGGATTATATGGAACAGGTTTAGCAAAACCAAAAATAGGACCATGCGCCAAACTCATAAGACACGGCAAAATGACCGAACCAAAAGGATCGATATGTGCAAGTGGATTGAGCGTTAAACGATGCGCGCGCTTGGCAGTGTCATCGCCCAACAAATATGCAACAAAACCATGGGCAATCTCGTGGAGCATACAGGAAACAACTAAAATAGCCACGGTTATTGCAACAGAGGTTGCACTGGAAATGGGATCTTTGAGCATAACACCTACTTTTTACGCGAACGCGACCTACACCATGCATATGCCAATATAGAACATATGTACTCATTTATCATAGCGGTAAGAGGGCATAAGGTCAACTATATACAAGAAATACACAAGGAGGATATATGCACTTTACCTGCTGTTTCGTAAAGTAAACGCAAGACGACAGAACAGGTAGTCAAGCACAAACAAAACAAGAGTTACTATCACATAATCGCCACGCAAAATGCCACCAAATGGACTCTCGATAACAAACGACCCCACCAAAACTGGCGGTAAAATACGTGAAACCGTATGGTAAAGCATAAGAAAAGCAAAGCGCAAAGGTGCAAACGGAAGCGCACTTCCTATAATAATGAGCGAGAGCATCCATGCGAACACGCGACACAATACTGCAATGAACTGGCAAAACACAGATACAAGTGAACCTGTAACGCCGTGAAACAGGCCTGAGACTGCATGCTCTACTGTTGACTCTTGATAATTTGCGCGTGGCGAAGGCACGGGCGTTGCACGCGGCATAGGACGCGGCTCATACCTATCCTGCGGTGCTGCATATGACGCATATTCAGAATCGGAACTTAGATCATAAGGCTGAGGCGATTGTGCTATCCGTTGACGACGTACCGTAGGAGCTGCATATGCCTTGTTCGCAAAAGACGCAGGCATAACAGTTGTTTTATCACAGCGATTGGCACCTTCACCATAGGTAGCGCGCTCATCATAAGCGCCACGTACACCATACGCAGCTCGCGTATCATCAGGCACGCCATATGGATTATGCATACTATCGGGATTACTCATGTGTCCCCTCTTCCACAATACGAGTTAATTCGAGCCATTCTTGTTCTAAAGCGTCAATTTTTTGAGAAAGCGCATTATATTCGTTCATGCATTCATTAAATTCATCTTTATGCTGATAAATTTCTTGATCCGACATACGAGTTTCAAGCTCATGTTTGCGCGAAGTAGAGGCCTGCAAAACAGCCTCAACTTCTGACAAGCGTTTTCGCTCACGCGCAACACGTCTGTGCGCGCGATTTCGCGCTTCAGCCTCAAGACGGCGTTGCTCTTTGGTTTTAACATTACGTTTTGCCAGATGATCGTGTGAATCCAAAGAGGAATCTGTACGCGTGGAGTTCTGAGAAACAACAGCCTCAGGTTTCTTGCTCTGTGAAGCTGCAGCTAAAGACGCACTTCTCTGTTCGTTCGGTGCATGCAACAACCCAGTATTGTCTACACGCGCTTGTGTGTGCACTCCAGCAGCATCTTTTTCTTCGCGTGCGTCCAGCTCTTCTCGCTTATACAAATAATAATCGTAATCACCATCAAAGACACGAACCTGATGATTGCGCACTTCGATAATTTTATTTGCTACATTTCGTACCAAATGTTCATCATGGCTTACCAACAAAACAGTGCCCTTAAAGGTAGTTAATGCATGTTCAAGCACTTCAACCGAGTCGATATCCAAATGATTGGTAGGCTCATCCAAACACAAAAGAGGGTCGGGAAAGACCAGCATTTTTGCCAAAGCCAAACGAGCGCGCTCCCCACCCGAAAGCACACTGACACGTTTGTCAACATCTTCTCCGTGAAACAAAAACGCACCTAAAAGCCTACGTTGTTCAGAGGTAGTCCATGTATTTGAGGCTTCACCCATTTCTTGCAATACGGTATTGCGCTCATTGAGCGTTTCAAGTTGATGCTGAGCATAATAAGAAAACTCAACATTTTTCCCAAGCACAATGTTTCCTGCCGTTGGTTTTTCGATGCCACAAATCAACTTCATAAGCGTTGATTTACCTGCACCGTTAGGTCCTACGAGCGCAACATGATCTCCTCGATACAAAACAACATTCACATCGTTATACACAACTGCATCTTCAAAATGTTTTGACACATGCTCAACTGACACTACCGTATCTGCTGTTCGTGGTGGCGCAGGAAAATTAAAATGCACTTTCTTTGACGCTTGCGGCAATACTACAAGCTCCGACTTAATTTGCTCAAGACGGCGCACGCGTTCTTGCACCTGTTTTGCTTTGGTAGGTTTATACCTAAAACGATCAATAAACACCTGCATATGGGCAATATCGCGCAATTGAGCTTCACGTTTTGCGCGCAGCTGTATAAGATTATCTTCACGCTGTTTAAGATAGCGCGTATAATTTCCCACGTACGTCATAACGCGCTTATTTTCGATTGACGCAATGTGCGAAACACAAGCATCCATAAATGCACGGTCATGAGATACCATAAGCACCGCGCCATCATAACTTGACAAAAACGATTCAAGCCATGCAACACTTTCGAGGTCAAGATGGTTAGTTGGCTCGTCTAACAGTAATAAATCTGGATGCTTGAGCAGCAACTTGGCAAGCGAAATACGCATTTGCCATCCACCCGAAAATTCGCACGCAAGCTTGTGAAAATCCTCTACCGGAAATCCCAAGCCACCTAAAATCTGCTGAGCGCGCGCCTGTAGTTCGTAGCCGCCCAAACGCTCAAAATTTTCTTGATTCTTGCTATAATTTGCAAGCAATTCGTCCAATTCTTTTTGTTGAGCTGTATGTAAGGAAGAGCTACTGAGCTGCGCAATTTGATGTTCTTGATCACTTAGAAGCGATTGTAAACGCACAACTTCGTGAGCCGATTGCACAACTTCTTCTAAAGCGGTTGTATCTTTTGAAAGTTTTGTTTCTTGCTCAAGATAGCCAACACGTATATCGCGCGCAAAGCTTACACGGCCCTCATCAGGGGTTTCAAGTCCCATAAGAATCTTTAAAAAGGTTGTTTTACCAGCTCCGTTAGGACCAACAAGCCCCCAGCGTTCGCCAGCGTTAAGTTGTAAGACAACATCAGACCATAACAGTTGCGGACCAAATGATTTAGATAATTTTTCGGCAAGAGCTATCACAAAAGATACTCCTTATCGTTACCACTCATACAATAACTAACCATCCTACTACATGAATATACCATGTTGCATGCTATAAACTTTGTCCACAACATGCTAAATGCCCCACACAAACACGTGCCTGTTGGTTTACGAAGCTGCGCACAGCAACTCGTGTAAATACACTTCTGCATCAAGCTCAGGATGAAACGAGCAGGCAATTTGATTATCCTGCCGCACGGCACACGAATAACCATCCAAACTTACCAACGTTTCAACACAAGAATCTTGCGCAATAATTTTAGGCGCACGAATAAACGTAAGCTGCATTAGATGAGGCTGAGCAGGTGCACTTGCAGATGGCGAAGCAGTGGCTAAGGAATGTATTGGTGCTTGCGCATGAAAACTTGCAAGTTGGCGTCCATATGCATTGCGACAAACGCGCACCTTAAGCGTTTGAAAACCATGTACTGCAGCGCGCGTATCAAGGACACTCTGTTGAGAAAAGGTCTCGGTATCACCAAAACCTTGTTCGCGTAAAGGCGTGTGCTTATCTTGAGACGCATCACAAGATTCTACACACGCTAAATCTCCCGATCCATCAATATGAGCAGCTAATAAAATAAGACCTGCACAGGTGCCCAAAACAGGCATGCCTTGTAAAATATGGTTGCGAAGCGGCTCAAACAACTGAAGCTCTTTAAGAAGATGAGCTTGCACGCTTGATTCTCCTCCAGGCAAAATAAGTCCATCAAACGAATGTGCTATATCATGAGCTTGTCTAATCTCAAAACAGTCAACGCCCAAGCTGCGCAGCAAGTGGATATGCTCGATAAAAGCACCTTGGACGCTTAGAACGCCAATTCTTTTTTTCCTAAATGTTGCACGTACGTGCGTATTGTTCATATCTATCCTTTAATGTCTATCCTTCATAATTTAGAATTATTACAGACACAGCTTATTTACCACGCTCAGCCATAAGAAGCTGGATTTCTTGCTCGTTAATACCAACCATTGCTTCTCCTAAATTCTGTGACACACGCGCAAGTGTAGAAGGATCGTTAAAGTTTGTAACAGCTTGAACAATAGCCTCGGCACGCTTTTGAGGGTTGCCACTCTTAAAAATACCGCTTCCCACAAACACACCTTCAGCACCCAACTGCATCATAAGTGCAGCATCGGCTGGCGTTGCCACACCACCTGCCGCAAAGTTAACTACAGGAAGTTTTTGATGTTTATGAACATAGCTTACGTACGAAACAGGAACTTGTAGACGCTTTGCCTCTTCAAACAGTTCATCTGCGCGTAAAGCAGCAATACAGCGAATCTGCGATTGCATACGGCGCATGTGTGTAACGGCTTGAATAACATCTCCCGTACCAGGCTCGCCTTTAGTGCGAATCATCGAAGCACCTTCGGCTATACGGCGAAGCGCCTCTCCTAAATCTTTGGCACCGCATACAAATGGCACGTTAAATTCGTTTTTATCAATATGATAAACACCGTCTGCAGGGCTTAAGACTTCGGATTCATCAATGTAATCAATATTGAGCTCTTGCAAAATTTGCGCTTCTACAAAATGGCCAATCCTGCATTTTGCCATAACGGGAATAGAAACTGCTTGTTGAATACCTTTAATCATAGAAGGGTCGCTCATGCGACTTACACCGCCAGCCGCGCGAATATCAGCAGGAATGCGCTCCAAAGCCATAACAGCGCAAGCGCCTGCGGCTTCGGCTATACGCGCTTGTTCGGGCGTTGTGACATCCATAATAACTCCGCCTTTAAGCATAGCGGCAAGTTGACGATTAAGCTTTTGGCGGCTTGTGCAGTCGCTCATCACTTGTGTATCTGCACTTACGTTGACATCAGATACATTGCATACCGAGGAATCCGAGTTATTCATAAACGTTGCAACTCCTTTAGTTGTATGTTGACTTCAACCTTTGATGTTATAAATGGTATCAGGTTTATTCATAAGATGGAGCAGTTCCATAAAGACATAAGACAGATGATGATATACCTGCAGCTAAGCTCATATATTACGATGTGAAATGAACAACACGAACAGACGCTGCGTCGCATTACTTAAGTTTGCTATACTTACCAGTAACGCACGAAATCAAGCCACACACTTGTTGGGTATATCACAAGCCAACTGTACCATGCTTACCGTTGGGCAAACCCGTGATATACACGTACTTGTACAAACTTGTATGTGCCTATGATTTCAGCCGGGATTATAGCTTAAGGGCAGATAGGAGAAGCCTTGAATACGCTTGCTAAAACAGTAAAATTTGCCGCGCTTACATCGCTTTTGTTGGGAATTATCTCAATTATTGCAACATGTTTACTTATTGCGGCAGACCCCATGAAATTCCATGTGTACTTATGCGTCATAGAAAGTTTAACCATGATATATGTGGGCTATGTTTCTGCGCGCCTTATAAACGTACCCTCACGCGCTGTAACGGTAATGAACCGCGCCTCACTTGCCGTGCTTTTATGCTTTATTTGTGCCGCATTTGGTATGATGGCACGAGACAAAACACTCCTCGAATTTATTATCAATGCTCTTGGTCTTATTCTTTGCCTTGGTATATACGCATCTGCGCGGAGAATGGTTGTATTCCAAAGAAAAAAATAATACGTATACAAAACTCTTGGATACCCTATGCAATGGGTACACAAAAATGTCTAGAGAACACTGGGCAAATATGCGAGTTGTGCATAAAATTATAAATAGGTGTCAAGACTTCAAACTTAGCTTATACTATACAAGGTTATGTAAATATTTTTCATACATAAGCATTTATGAAAGGAGTTGCACATGAGCAACATTAAAAGCGTGTATGGCCGTGAGGTTCTCGACTCTCGCGCAAACCCAACAGTAGAGGTTGAGGTAGAACTTGAGGACGGCTCGTTTGGTCGCGCTATTGTTCCTTCTGGAGCTTCTACAGGTGAGTTTGAAGCTGTTGAGCTTCGCGACAACGACAAAGATCGTTATCAAGGAAAAGGTGTTTTAACTGCTGTTGGTCATGTAAACAACGAGATTAGAGAGCTCTTGGTTGGTCGTGACGCAAATGATCAACGTGGCTGCGATCTTGCTATGATTCAAGCAGACGGCACTCCCAACAAAGGTAACTTTGGTGCTAATGCCATTTTGGGCGCAAGCTTGGCTGTAGCTCGTGCTGCTGCTGCATCCGCTGGTCTTCCTTTATATGAGTACCTTGGTGGTGCAAATGGTCACACCCTTCCTGTTCCTATGATGAACGTACTTAACGGTGGTGTTCACGCTGACAACAACGTAGACTTCCAGGAATTCATGATTATGCCTGTTGGTGCTCCCGACTTTAAGACTGCACTTCGTTGGTGCTCACAGGTTTATCACACTCTTAAAAATGTTCTTAAGGATTCTGGCCACAACACAGGCGTTGGTGACGAGGGTGGTTTTGCTCCTAACCTTAAAACCAATGCTGAGCCTTTAGAGTACCTCATGCAAGCTGTTGAGAAAGCTGGCTTTAAGCCTGGCCAAGACTTCATGTTTGCTATGGATCCTGCTTCTTCTGAGTTCTATAACAAAGAGACTGGTAACTATGAGCTTAAAGGCGAAGGTCGCACCCTCACCAGCGATCAAATGGTTGACTACTGGGAAGAGCTCGTTAACAAATTCCCCATCATCTCTCTTGAAGACGGTCTTGCAGAAGAGGACTGGGAAGGCTGGAAGAAACTTACCGAGCGCATTGGCAAGAAGGTTCAACTTGTTGGTGACGACCTGTTTGTAACTAACACCAAGCGTCTTGCTAAAGGTATTGAAGTTGGCGCAGCTAACGCAATCCTTATTAAAGTTAACCAAATTGGTTCTCTTACCGAAACCCTTGAGGCTATCGAAATGGCTAAACGTGCTGGTTACACCGCAGTTGTTTCTCACCGCTCTGGTGAAACCGAAGACACCACTATTGCAGACCTCGCAGTTGCTACAAACGCTGGTCAAATCAAGACTGGTGCTCCTGCTCGTACCGACCGTGTTGCTAAATACAACCAACTTCTTCGTATTGAAGATCGTCTTGGTTCTTCTGCAGAATTCTTGGGTAAAACCGCTTTCTATAACATTCGCTAATACAAAGTGTTATAAAGTAGCTCTAAGCTAAGCAATAAGCCTCGTAGGTGCTGTGGCACGTGCGGGGCTTATTTGTCAGAAATTTACACACATCACAAAAGACGTATGCGCTTACCGCACAAGAGATAATGGTTTTATCAACGCGATACCAATAAGATTTACTCGACGTCATCACTATTTATTCAAAAACACATGAGTATCGAACCATTTGTATGTGCAAAAATTTGATGAATAAAATGAGAGCGCCTTTTGCATACAGTTTACGTCCTCTATAGCATCCCTTAAATCAAATCGTAATTTTTTAAGGCTTCCTTATGCAAACATGCATTACATCTCGCAGCTTCTCTTTACGAGAATGTTACAGTTTATTGGATATTTATATTACTTTATACATCTATAACTTATATCTTACCTATAAATAAACGTAAATTTATTCGTAATTCTTGCATTTTATATAAAGGCGAGTAAAATTTATGCCAGCATAAGGTAGAGGAGCGTTTGGTAAAGATTACTTTTTCGAGCGGGAGCTGTGAAGAAAAGGAAAGGTGCCAAACGCCGAAAGCATATTGTTGCCAAACAATATGCTTGGGTACAAGGATAATATCTTTGTAACTGTCACAGATGTGGAGCGCTACTGAAAGACTAACAGTTAAACGCTTATACATAATTGTACTTGGAGCGTATAACACAGCAGGTATGATTAGAGCCAAGCAAAACTGTTTTTATATATGCCTTTGTGGCACTACATCTCAGACTGTATACATACGTATCCGTGCTCAGCCTTATCGTATCTACACCGCATTTCAAGCGAAAGGCGTCTTATGAACGGCTCAGCACAGCATAAGCACACACCCCAACAAATTACGCAATTTCTCAAAGGATTGTATAGTACTGCGGCTCGTACGTATCGAAAATCTTTGTATTATGCGTATTCATATTTAAAGCAATTGCGCGATATAACAGCAAAACACCTCTTGCAGTTTATGGGTAGCACACTCGTATGCGCGCTCCTCCTTGCAAGCACATATCAGCCAGGTATTGCTCAAGAACAGTCAGGCTCAACAGATACACAATTACCATCAGAACTTTCGCAAACTGAGCTCTCGGAACCAGGCGTTCTAAGCGTTGGCATGGAAGCAAACTATGCGCCATATAACTGGACACAAACCAACGACGCACACGACGGTGTGCCAATTAGCAATTCTACCGGTGAATATGCAAATGGTTACGACGTGCAGGTTGCAAAACGTATGGCTGACGCCCTAGGTCTTAAGCTCAAGATTGTTAAAATGGAATGGGATGGACTCTCGGTTGCGCTTCAATCGGGTAAAATTGACGCTATTATCGCAGGCATGACCTCCACACCAGAGCGCTGCAAAGAAATAGATTTCACACACCCCTATTACTATTCCGATATGGTAATGGTTACTAAAAAAAGTGGATCATTTGCAGGAGCAACATCCATTCAAGACTTTGCTGGTGCCAAAGTAACCGCTCAGCTCAACACGTTTCACTATAAGTTGATCGATCAAATTCCTAACGTAAATAAACAAGTAGCATTTAGCGATTTCCCCACGATGATTGCTTCTGTTATGAGTGGAAAAATTGATGCGTATGTTTCTGAACGACCTGCTGCTATGGCTGCAGTAGCTGCAAATAGTGAATTAACCTTCATTTCATTTGCTAACGGAGCAGGGTTTGATACTCATGGCATAGATGCGTCTACCGCAATTGGTATACGCAAAGGTTCAAAACTTATGGAATATCTCAACCGTGCTCTCGACTCTTTTGCTCCTCAACAACAGCAAACACTTATGCAAGACATGGTAAATCTTAATCAACGAGAACAACACCCCAGCTTTTTTGATCAAATTGCAGAAATCTGGAATACCTATCATGACCAATTTATTCGCGGAACATTCTATACGGTTATTATCTCGTTTATCTCTACGTTTGTAGGATTTTTAATTGGACTGCTCATTGCAATATATCAAACCATCCAGGTATCAAAACATCATCGTATCCGTTATATGCTCTATAAAAGTATTGCTGTACTCATACGAATATATATTGAGGTATTCCGTGGTACACCTATGATGGTTCAGGCAATGCTTATATTTTACGGTTCAAAATTACTCTTTAATCTAGATTTATCACCGCTTACCTCGGCATTTTTCATTGTATCGGTAAACTCAGGTGCATATCTTTCCGAAACCGTACGCGGCGGCATTTTAGGTGTTTCCAAAGGTCAGCTCGAGGGCGCTCATGCACTTGGACTCAACCACTGGGATACCATGGTACATATTATTTTGCCGCAGGCAGTTATCAGTATTTTGCCGTCAGTTGGTAACGAGTTAAATATGAACATTAAAGATACATCGGTATTAAATGTTATTGCCGTATCGGAACTCTTCTTTATTACTAAATCTATTGCAGGTACCACATATCAAACGTTTCAAACGTATCTCATTGCAAGTGTTATCTATTTTGCACTTACTTTTCTTGCAAGTTTAGGACTCAAATATGTTGAAAAGCATATCGTTGCACCTAATGCGTATGTATCTTCTGCTAAAGCATAGTTCTATCCATGTAAGCGTATAAGGAGTCATCATGGCACAAAAAGAAATCATTCTAGACATACAACATCTTCAAAAATCATTTGGAGAACACAGCGTTCTTAAAGATGTATCGTTCTCATTGTATAAAGGCTCGGTAATTAGTATCCTTGGTAGTTCTGGTTCGGGTAAGAGTACATTTTTACGCTGTATAAACCTGTTGGAAAAACCCTCGGGCGGTCAAATTTTATATCATGGAGCTTCTATTCTTGATCCCGATTTTGAACTAGGACCGTATCGTGCAAAAGTTGGCATGGTGTTTCAGCAATTTAATCTGTTCAATAATCTAAGTGTGCTCGATAACTGTGTTATTGGACAAACACATGTACTTAAACGCAGCAAAAAAGAAGCACAGGACAGAGCTGCTTTGGAGCTGGAACACGTTGGGCTACAAGATTTTATTCATGCAAAACCAGCTTCTTTATCGGGCGGTCAAAAACAGCGCGTTGCTATTGCGCGCGCACTTGCAATGGATCCCGAAATATTGCTCTTTGATGAGCCTACCAGCGCACTTGACCCCGAAATGGTAGATAGTGTACTTGCTGCAATGAAGGATTTGGCAAATGCCGGGCTTACGATGATGGTGGTAACGCACGAAATTGAATTTGCACGCGATGTTTCTTCGCATGTGTGTTACATGAATGAAGGTATCATCTTGGAAGAAGGAAAACCTGAAGAAGTTATTGATCATCCACAGCATACGCGCACACAAGAATTCCTTGCACGGTATCTGCACGGTCAAAAAAGTATATAGATTTATAATACTACCAACGCTTAGAACGAAAATACGAAACAATCATATGAACAGAGGTCAGCAGGTAATCGGTATAGTGTTCGATGAATATTCCCCGTACATACATGCATACGGTAGTACACATAGAGAAAGCAAACTGTTCTAACAAAAATCCTCCTCGTTTTAATGAGGAGGATTTTCTTTAGCTATGCTTTACGAAAATCGTAATTCAAATTAGTGACGCATACGCTTTCCAAATGCAATGGAAGTACCACCAAGTGCTACTCCGAGCATAGGAAGAAGTGCTGCAAGGAAGTCTCCAGTCTTAGGAGTCTTAGTTGCTTGAGCTCCCTCTTTACCCTCAGAAATCTGATCATTAGAAGTATCACCAGAGTTTGTACCAGCACCTGAATTGTCAGAAGCAGGAGTTTGATCAGAACCTGGATTCTCAGTATTGTTCGAGTGACTGTAAGTAGAAGCAAGATCTTTCTTAATTGCCTCAGTTACGTCTTTATTGAGCGCATTGTTGAGAATGTCATCCGCGCTTAAACCTCCAAGAACTTCTCCAAGAGAAAGACGCCCAGAAATTGAAAGCTCCTTCTTTAGATGAGCTTGTTGAGTTTCCAAATCTTTAATCTGCTCTGTAATAGACTTATAATCTTGATTATCTTTAACATTTTTGATCTTTTGTTCAAGAGTTTTGATTCGGTTTTTAACCTCATCAGTTTTTTTATTCAAAGCTTCCCACGTCTGAGTCTGTTCGGCTTCTTCACGCGGAATCATTAAGTATTCTTCTGAAAAATCACCTAAATCAATAGTTTTTAATTTTTCGAGTTCAGCCTTTTTACCTGTAAGCCATTTCTCATAGTTACTCAACTTAGTAGAATCTGGAACTTTGGTAGCTAACTCGCTCTTTAGTGCATCAATCTGGACAGTAATTTGTAACAATTGCTTTTGTTGGAGTATCTTAGTTGCTTTTGCTATTTCATCTTGAGCACTAACAACTCCCTTCTCCGCCGCTTCGACTGCTTTATTGTATCCAGCCAACGCTTTATCTTTTAACTCTTGAGGTGCGTCTTGGTCTAAATCAGCCAAGTAATCAACACTTTTAGCTTTCTGTAACTCGTTTTCAGCTTTTTCGAGCGCTTTATATTTCTCGTGCAGATCATGAGAAGCCTGATTCTTTTCTTTTGTTACTTGTTCAAGAGAGCCACCAGGTTGTGCAAGTTTATTGCCATCGATAACTTTTTGCTCCTGATCAAGCTTGGCTTTCATGTTTTTTACATCTTTTACAGTTATCTTTGACTGAGCTGTTGTGGGATACAGCTTGTCAAGTTGTTCCTGAGTTGCGTCAGGATGAAGCTTTGCAGCGTCATAGGTTTGGACCTGTTGAGCTATTTTACTAAAATCCTTAACTGCTGACCTTGGAGCAGGATCGGCAACAGCCATTACTGGTGCTACACCCAAAGTAGAACATACCATAAGTGCCGACAAACCTGCACTTATGGCAAATTGTGCGTTACTTTTTTTGGTTACTTTCATATGCTTCATACAAAACACCTCTTTATCGCAAAGCATGTAAAGTCTTCGATGTGAAGCATATAAAAGTTTCAGATATAACATAAAGCTTGTTAATCTTTGGTATGCTAAATCGAATTAACAATGAGACTACCCCCCCCCCCGTATTATTTGTCAAGCTTTTATACATCACTTTGTGAATACTTTATGAATTTATTGCGAGAGTTTGTGCACACACAGTAAGACAGGTAGTTGATATTGATGAGACATGCTTTACAAAAGGCATTCAAAATGCAGTAAAAAAAAGGAATAAAAAACCACCCGCAAGGATGGCTAAAAATCAAATGGTCGCGGGGGCTGGACTTGAACCAACGACCTCCGGGTTATGAGCCCGGCGAGCTACCAAACTGCTCCACCCCGCACTGTATGATAAGAACCCTAAAGTTATTGAGGTTCCCATGCGCAAGAAATAAATATACGTTCTTTTACAAAACCTGTCAACACTTACTACAGCACAACATACTTCACCATATAACTCATACATTTCATGTATGTACTGTGTATGTGCAAAATATCTATTCACTGAAGTACCGCAACACGCTCGGACATAAATACCTGCCATCATGCTCCTATCGTGATTTACTCATGATTTTTGTGCGCCGTGCCGCGCGAGATAGACCACCTTGTAAACTCTTATGAATTTCTCATGAACTATAACCAATATATTTCAAAATAACAAATTTTTTATGAGGACGTATTTTCATTTATATACTTAACAGAATAAGTTCAAGTTCATATTATAAGGAAGCTATACGTCATGCTATACCATAAAGAGTCAAAACACTCCCCTATTTCAACGTCCGTTCATGAGCGTATTCCTCGTATAGGCATTACTACAAGAAACCTTTGCGCAACAGATGAATACGCAACGTTAGGTGTTTATATTCGTGCAATTAGCGCATGTGGTGCTGCACCTATGCTTTTACCAGTAACAAGTGATGCTGCTGTGATCGATACTTACCTTGAAGCCGTTGACGCCATACTCATTACAGGCGGCGACGATGTTAATCCTGCGCTCTATCATGAAGAAGCGCTTGCACAAACCCAACTTCCCCACGATGACCTTGATGCCTTCGAAGTTTTGCTTATTTCTAAAGCGATTGAACTTGATATGTGCGTGTTTGGAATTTGCCGCGGTATTCAAATTATGAACTGCGTGTTTGGAGGAACACTGTATCAGGATATCCCCACGCAATTGCCTAACGCTCATACGCACAGTATGCGTCCGCCTTATTTTAAGCCGTGGCACACCGTATCAATCGTACAAACCACTCCTTTGGCAAAGCTTTGGGAGGAACATATTTTGCTTACGCATAACCATGTTGGCGTAAATAGTAGACATCATCAGGCACTTAAGGATTTAGGTACAGGCTTTGTTCCTATGGCATTTTCTGATGATAATCTTATCGAAGCAGTGTATATGCCTGATAAAACCTTTGTTCAGGCTGTTCAGTGGCACCCTGAACTTATGTGCTTTGATTATCCAGAACATATGCAGCTTATCCAGAACTTTGTAAATGCCGCACGAGATCATATGGACGCATAGCCGCATATGTAGGCATGTAGGTGCACGTGCAACGATATATTTATTGATGATACGAAGTTAAAAAATCGGCAATTTTGCCAAGAGCGTCGGAAAGTGTTTGCAAACGTGGCAAATATACAATTCTAAAATAACCTGGAGTTTCCCAGTTGAAACCTTTTCCGTGCACGATAAGCACGCGTTTCTCGCGCAACAAGTCAAGCGCAAATTGTTCATCATCGCTGATATTAAACTTTTTCTTATCGAGGTGAGCAAACATATAAAACGCGGCGTCGGGTTTTACTACCGAAACACCTTCCATGTTGCAAAGAGCGTTATATGTAAATTCGCGCTGTTCGTAAACACGTCCACCTGGGGCAATATAATTTTCTACGCTTTGATATCCACCCAAAGCTGTTTGAACAATAGACTGTGCAGGAACGTTTGAACACAGGCGCATGTTTGAAAGCATGTTAATGCCCATAATGTAGTCGCGTGCGATTGATTTATTTCCCGAAAGCGTCATCCATCCAATACGATATCCTGCAATCATATGCGATTTTGAAAGGCCGCTAAACGTAACACAGAACAAATCGGGCGCAAGCGAGGCAATTGAAATATGCTTTTTATTGTCCATAACAAGTCGGTCATAAATTTCATCAGAGAAGATCATCAAATTGAACTCACGCGCAAGTTCAACAATATCTTCCAGTACTTCGCGTGAATACAGAACGCCGGTAGGATTATTGGGGTTGATAATAACAAGAGCCTTGGTACGAGGCGTAATTTTAGAGCGCATATCGTTAATATCAGGATACCAATGAGCCTGTTCGTCGCACAGATAATGAACTGCAGTACCACCAGCAAGCGTTGCACACGCGGTCCACAATGGATAATCGGGACTAGGAACCAAAATTTCGTCGCCAGTGTCCAATAATGCCTGCATAGAAAGGTTAATAAGCTCGGATACGCCATTTCCCGTGTAAATATCTTCCATCGAAACGTTAGGAATGCCACGGAGCTGATCGTATTGCATGATGGCTTTGCGCGCGGAAAAAAGTCCACGACTATCAGAGTAGCCTTCGCAATCGGTTAATTGCTGACGCATATCGTAAATGACCTCATCAGGCGCCCTAAATCCAAACGGCGCGGGGTTTCCAATATTAAGCTTAAGCACATGAACACCGCTTGCTTCCATACGATATGCCTCATCTACCACAGGGCCACGCACATCATACAAAACGTTATCAAGCTTGGATGATTTCTTAAAGCTGCGACATGGCTTTTTAGGTTTTGGCGTATGAGTGGAAGTTGCAACGACATGGTCATGCTCTACATGAGAGCTGCTCTGCGCCTTGCGTAAGCTATCTTGCGTGTTAGAAGCTTTGGGTGAAGACGCGTTTAGAAGATCATCGGCGGTACAGTTAAGCAGCTGTGCAAGCGTTTGAACCATATCATAGCGAGGAAGCGACTTGCCACTTACATACTGGCTCAACTGACTTTTTCCAAGCTTAACTCCCTTTTGACGTGCGCGTTCAATGAGATCGATTTGGCGAAGACCTGCTTGTTTCATAAAATGTACTAATTGTTGCGTAAATACTGGCGTAACGAGAGATGTATTCATGGTAGCGCTCCCCCCTCATAGGTGCAACACAGCACCTTACCTACAAGGCTCTAAGGTGTCGTACAGCCTTTGTGCAGAGGCAACGAACATTAAGCTTACACAACGGCGCATCATACAACACCATACAAAAACCCTGAGCTCAAATTGAACTCAGGGTCTATTGTACTACAGAGTTCATTTTATAACCATCTAAAATGAACTTTTATTGAACTTGTATGCACCATGCCCCAAAGACTAAGCACGATCTTTAACAGCTGATACAAGCGCATCAGCAAGTTTATCCAGTTCAATGAGGGTATCTTCTTTGGGTGCAGAATGAATCGTTACGCGCGGTTCTAGAATCGTGATGTTTTTAAGACTTTCAAGCTCTTTAGCCATCAACGAGCCTGCCAAAGGACCCCAGGTACCATTTTCGATAAGACCAACACAGCGATTGCGCAAATTATGCGTTTTGATATCGTGTAGCAAAAAATGCATGCGATCAAAAACCCCTAAATTATACGTTGCTGCAGCAAATACCCATGTAGAATACTCAAATGCACGGGAAAGCATTTCGGATAAATCGGTTTTTGACACATCAAACACACGTATGTTTCTTATACCTTTTTCTGAAAGCTTTACCGACAGAATGTCCGCCGCATTTTCGGTTCCGCTATACACAGAACCATAAAATATAGCAACTGAATTGGTTTCGGGTGTATAGGTAGACCATTTTTCATAACGATCAATAAGCATATTAAAATCTTGTCTCCACACAAAGCCGTGCAAAGGACAAATATATGAAATATCTAAACGAGAGGCCTTCTTTAACAGCGCATGTGTTTGTGGACCGTATTTCCCCACAATATTGGTGTAGTACCTGCGTGTTTCATCTGACCAATCCTTTTCCCAGTTTACTTCATCGGCAAAAAGACTACCGTGCATAGCACCATATGCGCCAAACGCATCGGCAGCAAAAAGCACATGATCAGTTGTATCATAGGTTACCATTACTTCTGGCCAATGAACCATAGGAGCCATAATGAAGCGCAAAACGTGCTTGCCAAGCGACAAGGTGTCACCTTCTTTAACCACAACCGCTCGACTTTGAACGTCAAAATCGTAAAACTGTTCCATCATGCGAAACGCTTTTTGCGTTGCAACAATTTTCATATCAGGAAATTTTTCGGCTAAATACGGAATAGCCGCACAGTGATCGGGCTCCATATGGTCAACTACCATATAATCAAGAGGCCTACCGTTTAATACATGATCAAGATTGTCGTGAAACTGATGTTCTACCGCTGCATCAATGCCGTCCATAAGACAGGTTTTATTGTCCATGATAACGTAATTGTTATACGACATTCCTGCAGGTACACGATAGGTGTTTTCAAAAAGTTCAAGACGACGATCTTGCGCACCTGTCCACCAAATATCATCTACCACCTTACGCACGTTATACATACGTATCCTCCCTTATACCACCTGCGCAACAAGAGGCGACGCAGAATGGTGTGAGTTGAATAAGACAAAGTATCAGTGCGCTTAAAAACCCTCTCCAGCTTTCAACCGCATTGCATACAGCAATTATATAACCATAAAAGCAAGTTTTAGAAATTACAGCGTTGAACGCCGAACATAAGCGCGAGCTTGTTGGAATACATATGTACAGATAAATGCCAGCAAAGTAATGATCGTCCATTCAAGATGCAAATCGGCGAGTGGCACAAAATCAAATGGAAGCGTAACTGTTGTAAAGAACATATCGCGAATTACCACGATACTTGTCTCGAGCGCGCATACTAAACAGGCAATTTGATAAGGTAGCCAGGTATCATCGGGCAGCGTGGCACGTTTCTTCTTAGTGTATGAGGTGATGAGAGCCATTGCGATGATGCAAACCGCCAACGGGTACATAATCGTTAAAATTTGTACAGAATAACTTAATATTGCGGATAATCCAACGTTAGCCAAAACAAACGAAACAAAACATACCGCACGTAGAGCCCAGCGGAAGCGTGGACCTTCACTTGTCTTGGCAAAATATTCACCTGCCGCACACGACAGTGTCATACATACGTTTAAGCACGCAATCGTAAAAATTGCAGCTACAATTAAGGAACCCCATGAACCAAATTGAAACGCCGCAGCAGAAGCAATAATAGAAGCGCCTTGATCGAAGTGTTGAGCTGTTCCCGACATACACCTACCAACAAAGGCAAAACCTGCATATATGCACATCATAAGTACACCAGCTATGCAGCCTGATTTTATAACTTGACGAACAACATCTTCTTGCTTGGTAATACCTTGCTCTTTAATGTAAGGAATTAAAATAGAACCAAAGATAAATGCTCCAAAAACATCCATGGTTTGATAGCCACAAATAAAACCTTGCGCAAACGAATAAAGCCCTGATTCTAAAGCGTTTGAATGTTCAACAATAACATGCTGCTGTGAAAAGGCTGAAAAAGAATTAACAATCTGAGGTGGTGTACTTGGACGCTGAAAGAAAAACGAACCAATAAGTGTAAGCATAAGAATCAATAAGCATGGTCCCGAAATTTTTCCCATGATATTTGTTAAACTGCCTGGATGAACTGCACAGCTGTAAGCAATAGCAAAGAACAGCGCGGAAAACAATATCAACATGAATGCACTCACAAGTACATCTATATGTGTAGCAGCTACCTGAGCCTGACCAACTAATGAACACGCAGCTGTACACACGACAGATAAGGGAGCTACAAGCCCCTGCATCAATGGTTTAGTCATTTCATATGCACATGCGGCGGTACGCGGCACAATCATGCAAGGACCTAATGTTAAAAATACTAAAAGCGTAAAAATTTTGCTAAAAAGAGGTGATATATGCATTGAAATCGTGGCAGGAGACCCCACCAAACACAACGCAATAAGTGCCAGCATTGGCAATCCAACACCCGAAATGAAAAAACCAGCAAGTACCCATAGAACATCACGCCCTGCGTTAGCTCCTATATAAGGTGCAAGAATAAGATTTCCAGCACCAAAATACATAGCAAACAAAGCTGTTGCTATTACAAATGTTCTCCGTACGTCACGAAATGAAAAGTTCAAAGCCTTATCCTACTCTTTACCTACAAATAAAATCTTTGATACATGTACAAACTAAGCGCAGCCCATACCTCATTACTTTAAGCGAGTAATAGTGTTATTCCCAATTTTGCAGTGAACACAGGCGAAGGCGTCTCCTACACATAAGCGCATGATTGAGCTGCTCTACCAACGTGCAAAAGTACGCTACAATAGTGCGAAAGTAATTGTATCGTAAAACTAATTATTTATAATAGTTGTTATGGTGCTACAACAAATGTGCTCATCTCTGTGTTTTGGACATAAAGGAGCAAGTATGAAAGACCAAACATATAATCGAAACGATTCTGATACGCATGTAGGCGCTTCTGAAGAAGATAATTCTCTCGAACAACAGCCAGAAGCTTCAACTGAACAAGCAATGCAAGAGATAAGCATGCCTCATGCAGAAAGTTCAGCTCATATAACAAGTACTTCGCTTTTGCATAAAAGTGTTTTCAAAAATCTTGCTGAACAAACCAAAGAAAAGACACACCACAAGAATTATAAGCATCATAAAGCTTTTTCGATCGTTAAGGCAGTTGTATATCTAGTAATACTTGTTGTTGTTCTTGCGGTGCTTGCATTTATTGGATATGCCGCCTATCTTGAAAGCCACTATTCGCGCATAGCCGATAATAAAATGCTTAAAATTGAAAGTCCACGCACCGATTTGCAAGGTGATCAGCCTCAACAAGTGTCCTATGACACCACCTATACACTTACTACGTACAACGTAGGTTTTGGTGCATATACGCCCGATTATACCTTCTTTATGGATAAAGGTGTTATGAAGGACGGCACACCTAAACAAGGGGCCCATGGAAAGGCAGTAAGTCTAGAAAGCGTAGAAGCCGCAACTCAAGGATCAATTGCAACAATTGCTCAAGCAGCAAATGGGTCCGCGCCCGACTTTATGTTCTTTCAAGAGATCGACACCGATTCTGATAGAAGTTATCACGTTAACCAAGTAAAGGCAGTTAAAGATACATTTTCTACCTACGAATCAAGTTTTGCGTCTAATTTCCATTCGGGTTTTCTTGCCTACCCCTTACACGATATGCACGGAAAGGTTAATTCGGGAATTCTTACATTATCGCGCGTTAACATGATAAATTCTATTCGCAGAAGCTATCCTGTTACCACTGATTTCCCTGATAAATACTTTGACTTAGATAGATGTTTTCAAATTACACGTTATACGCTTCCCGATAAACATTCGCTGGTGCTCATCAATTCGCATATGTCGGCCTACGATAAGGGCGGAAAATATAGAGCAGCGCAGCTTAAGATGCTTACTGACACCCTTGTCAGCGAGTATGCAAAGGGCAATTATGTGATTGCAGGCGGTGATTGGAATCACGCTCTGTGTGATTCTCTGGAGCTTTATCCAAGCGAGCAAGGTATTCCCGATTGGGTGAAACCGCTTAATGCAAGTGACCTTCCACAAGGCTTTACCTGCGTTGCAGCGGATAATTTATCGGAAGTTCCAACGTGTAGAGGCGATGATATTGCCTACGAAAAAGGTGTAACGTATACCACAACCGTAGATGGGTTTATTGTTTCAAATAATGTTGAAGCACAAGCGCACAATATAGATACGGGATTTGCAACCAGTGACCATAATCCTGTTCTGTTAACGTTTAAGCTCAAAGCTGCTGCGTAAGCTAGGATAAAGGTACTTAGATAGCCTAAGAAGTACTGCATGAGTACGTTAGTGCGTGTACAAGAAGTGCTCCTGCACAAAGCTTGGGCGCTTATTTGTTTCGTATGGAAAGTTGTACTCACCTGTGCGTATCGCTTGGCTCATGAGTTAAACATGTGTTTTAACGTGTTATACGTCTTTTGAACACTATTCAAAAGATTGCAGTTCGCGAAGCCAATCGGTACAAAGTGCATCAGAAGGCATTCTAAAGTCACCACGCGGAGAAAGGGCACACGATCCAACTTTTGGTCCATCGGGTAAGCAGCTACGCTTAAACTGCTGACTAAAGAACCTGCGATAAAAGGTTTTAAGCCACATAAGGATCGTCTTTTTATCGTAGCTATCTGCAAAAGCTGTTTGTGCCAAGCGAAAGACTTTTGAAGGCCTAAAACCACGCCTTAAGACTTGATATAAGAAAAAGTCGTGAAGCTCATACGGGCCAACTAAATCCTCGGTCTTTTGTGCAATGGTACCATCATCGTGTGCTGGTAAAAGCTCGGGCGACACCGGCGTAGCCAAAATATCAAGTAATACATCTTGTAAATCCTGCGATTCATCAAAAGACGTAGAGCAACTATGAACCACGTGTGCGACTACATGACGAACAAGGGTTTTGGGAACGCCAACATTAACAGCGTACATCGACATGTGATCACCGTTGTATGTTGCCCAACCAAGCGCAAGCTCGGACAGATCACCTGTACCGATTACCAGCGCACCTTCCTGATTGGCAATGTCCATAAGAATCTGCGTGCGTTCGCGCGCTTGAGAATTTTCGTACACAACATCTTTGTCGTGAACATCGTGGGCAATATCTTCAAAATGCTGTAAAACAGCTGCAGAAATGGGAATTTCTTTGAGGGTTGCATGAAGGACATCGGCTAAAACAGCCGCATTACCATGAGTTCTTTCGGTAGTACCAAAACCTGGCATGGTTACCGCTATAATTCCTGCACGATCAAGCCCTATCATATCAAAAGCACGCGCACATACTAGAAGTGCAAGCGTTGAATCAAGACCGCCTGATACACCAAGCACGACAGTTTTTGTATGCGTATGTAAAAGTCGCTTAGCAAGGCCGTGAGCCTGAATAGAAAGCACATCTTCGGCACGGGCGGAGAGCTCGGCAGTTTGTGCAGGCACAAAGGGATGCGGATCAATAAAACGTGTAAGCGTACAGGAGCGCACCTGCAGGTCAAATGAGGTGGTCACATACGTTTTTATGGCGGCAATAGTGCTGGTATACGTAGACGTACGACGACGCTCCTGATCAAGCATGTCTACATCTATCTCGGTAGAAACGCCTGTATGTGAAAATGGCTTACTTTCGGCCAAGAGCGTGCCGTTTTCGGCAATAAGATTATGCGAAGAAAACACCAGATCTTGAGTTGACTCCGTCCACCCAGCGCAAGCGTATACATATCCCGCTATCAAATGAGCACTTTGATTGGTAACTAAATTACGACGATATGCGCACTTGCCAATTTGTGCATCTGATGCAGATAAATTGCAGATAATTGTTGCACCAGCTAAAGCATGAGCAATAGAGGGCGGACAAGGTGTCCAAAGATCTTCGCAAATTTCTACAGCAACCGTCAACTGAGGTACAGAACTGCAGGTAAAAAGTTGATTCATGCCAAAAGGAACATGAGAAAACGATGCAAAATTGATATAGGTTACCTCGTGTTCACCTGGGGTAAAATGGCGTAGCTCGTAAAACTCGTTATAAGTAGGAAGCGCGTGTTTTGGAACAATACCCAAAAGACGCCCACGATGAAAAACAATTGCACAGTTATAAAGGTTAGATCTCACCGAAACAGGTGCACCCACTAAGATAAGAGCATCAAGGTTAGCACATTTTTGTATCAAGCGTTCTACGCCTTGTTGAGCCTCGGTGATAAGTTGTGCTTGCCAGAACAAATCTTCGCAGGTATATCCTGTTATGCTTAGCTCGGGCAACACAATAAGGCGTGCCTCATCGTCGCGGTAAGCACTTAAAATTTCTTCATAGCATGCTGCAACATTTTCTGAAACACACCCCACCTGTACATGCGGCGAGCGTGTAGCAACCTTTATAAAACCGTCTTTCATACTAGTGTGAGGCTCCTTTACCTGTGCCGTGAGGAAAACGTTTAGGAGGCCAGTTAGGCGAGACACAAGGCTGTGCCAAACAAGACCAATCACCAAACTTAGAATTAGGATTTGCGTCTAATGAAAAGTCAGCAAAGATGCCTGCGCGCCAATTCCTTAGTGCAACCAGGGCAATCATGGCGCCGTTATCACCGCAAACAACCATCGGTGGAACAGTTACACGTATGCCTTTTTTGGTAAACGCCTCGATATAAGCATCGCGCAGCTCTTTATTAGCAGCAACTCCACCGCCCACACAAAAATCACGCGCACCCGTTTGTTTAAGTGCTTCGTAAGCTTTTGCAACTTGAACATCTATGATAGCTGCCTCAAACGAAGCCGCAAGATCGGGTAAATTGATAGGTCTACCTGCTTGATTTTCGTGCTCAATGTAGGTAATAACCGAAGTTTTTAAGCCCGAAAGCGAAAAACTATAGTCGTGCGAATGAAGCATTGCGCGAGGAAAATGAATTGCTCGCTTATTACCTTTAGCAGCGAGTTTAGAAATGATAGGACCACCTGGATAGCCTAAGCCCAAAGCTTTTGAAACCTTGTCAAAAGCCTCTCCTACTGCATCGTCAATCGTTGCTCCTAAAATTTCGTAGACGCCCCATGCTTTAACATGGACAAGCAGCGTATTTCCACCCGACACCAACGATGCAATAAACGGTGGCTTAAGATCGTTTGTTTCGTACAGATTTGCAAGCATATGCCCTTCAAGATGATTTACTGCGATAAGTTTAAGATGAGCACCTGCTGCCAAGCCTTTTGCAAAAGCGACGCCAACGACCAACGCGCCAACAAGACCAGGACCTGCCGTTACTCCTACAGCTGAAAGATCCTGCGGAACCAAGGTGTCAAGACCGAGCTTCTCACCAGCTTGTTGCATAACTTCTTCAAATACGCCAACAATAGCTTCTACATGCTTACGTGAAGCAATTTCGGGAACAACACCGCCAAAACGTGAATGAAAATCAAGCGAAGTTGCAACTACATTTGCAAGCACTTCGCCATGAGAATCAATAATAGCAAGGCCTGTTTCATCGCAGGAAGATTCAATAGCTAAGATAAGATCACCAGCATGCCTAAGCGCATCTAAACCTGCTTGCGAGCGCGTAGCAGCACATATGGGCCACGGGCGCACAGAAGCGGCGGGACGTGCCTGTTCTTTTTTATGAAGGGACGTGGTGTCAAGAGGCAAAGCTGCACGAAGCACAAGTGCATCGTGACCTTTTCCGTAATAATCTTTTCGCGTTGCAATGCGTGTAAATCCAAGTTTGTTATACAGCGCGCGTGCAGGTGTATTATCTGCTTCTACCTCAAGCGAAACCGACGTACAACCATACATTTGACCGTCGTAGGCTACACGCTCAAGCAGGCGCTCTCCAATATGGTTTTGCCTACGCGCTTGAGCAACGGCAATATCGCTTATCTGGAACTCGTCACCCGATAGCACTGCTCCTGCAAATCCAATAATATCTGCTTCGTCATGAGCAACCCACCATGAACGATTGGGTTGGCTTAACTCGTCTGCAAACATCTGCTCGGTCCAGGGCGTATGATGTGTTTGAGCATGACAGGCTTTTTCGAGTGCACAAACACTTTGTACATCGTTTACCGACATAGGACGCAACTGGCAATGAAGACCTGCTAATTCATCGTTTACACCTGTTGTTTGTACCTGAACGGGCTCTTTCAAGCCAAGCCTTTGGCGTTCATGCTCTTCGGCATCGGAAAGACGTGTGTACACAGGAAGCACCAAAGCAGGATCTCCGCTTTTAAGTTGGTTGTGAGTAAGTGCATAGACATAAGCTTGTATAAGGCCACTTCCGCTTGGATGCCACAAAGACTCATCCGCAATACGAGTAAGACCTGCACCTTTAAAGAGATCTGAGTATTTAGTGAATGCATCTCCCGAGAATAAAAGTTCATCTTTATCAGCACGTGCGCAAAATTCTTGGACGGCGACATCGGCTTTTACAACACGTTCAAGCGCAAACGTGCGCAAAGCTCCTTCTTCGCATAGATTATAAATTCCAGGGTAAACTTCTTTTCTCATAGCATCTGCTACCACAGCAACGCGACCTCTTACCCCTTGAAGCCACATATTCCATGCAACACTGTCAAGCGTCGATACACCGTACAATTTTTTGCTCATGCCGCAAGAAAGACCCTTTGCGGTAGCAATACCAATTCTTACGCCTGTAAATGAGCCAGGACCTCGTCCAACTATAACTGCGTCAACATCATCAAGCGATATATGCGCACTATCCAAGCAGCCAAGCATGGTATTAACAAGCTCTACATTTGCACGACGACGGCATAGGTGGTCTTGTGCGTGAACATCAACTACCTTAAAAGATGCGTTCTGCAAAAGGGAGCTTTTCTTTTCTGCATTATTTGAAGTGGGTGAATCCAAAACAACACGCGCGGTTGCGCAGGCAAGCATATCGGTAGATGTATCAAATGCAACTACATGGCACGATTTTTGAGTAGCAAAATTCATAGAGTTCACTCCTTACGCACAAAAATGCGAACTTATCTGGTCGATAAGGTGGTGCATATGGTCATTATGTGCAATAAAGCTAATTTGACGAGGCGGTTCTGCCATAGTGTGGTCGTCTTGCGATAAACGTGTAATAACAACGTCCATACGATCTGGGCCAATTTCATCAACAAATTGCTCACCCCACTCGATAACGCATGGGCCGTCTGAATCCAAAACATCATACAAACCAGTATCTTCTAGCTGTTCGGGGGTGCTCAGACGATACAGATCAAAGTGATACAGTGGCATATGTGCACCTTCGTACACCATTTCGATAGTAAATGTTGGGCTGGTAACATCGTCAGTAATCTGCATACCTGCAGCGATGCCTTTTGTCAGCTGAGTTTTTCCCGCGCCCAAATCACCCGTTAAAATAAGAACATCACCTGCAGAAAGAAGCGTTCCAAGCAGCATACCCAAAGCTTGCGTTTGCTCTGTTGACACCGTAATAAACGTTCCTAGCGATGTCATATGTATAGACGAACAGATGTTCTTATCCATTGAAATCCCTCCCCGGGATATATGAGCATAAAAGTTACACGGTACAAACTATGTAACAATTATAGCCATTCTTAGAGGTAGATTCGCTCTAAGCGTAAGGAGAAATCACAAAGAACTTCGTAATTGATGGTGTTGCGCAAAGCTGCTAGTTCATCGGCACTGATGTATTCTGCACCATCCTCACCTAATACGGTAACAACATCCCCGCGCTCGATGGGCTCAAAGCCTTGGGGATGGGCAAGCGTTTGGAGCGGATACGCAAACATGCACTGATCCATACAGATACGACCAACCTGATGAACACGCTGTCCTTTAACTAACACATCCATTTTGTTAGACAAGCTGCGCGAAAGACCATCAGCATAGCCAAGTGGAATGGTTGCAATCTGTAGGTGAGGGTCGCTTACACGATAGGTCATACCGTAACTGACGCCATCGCCAATACGAGGCTCAACCGCACGCACAACGCGCGCTTTTACCGACATAACAGGTGAAAGCTCAAGACGAGAAACTGTAGCTTCGCTGGGGTGAAGACCGTAGAGACCAATGCCTACACGACACATATCAAACTGTAGTTCGGGATGTAAAATAGTTGCCGCGGTACTATTGCAATGAATAAGACCCGTATAAAATCCAGCCGCATGTAACTCGCGTATAGCATCTGAAAATACTTGATATTGACGCCTAAAATCCCAGTCGCCTTCAATATCGGCTGTAGCAAAATGCGTTGAAGTTCCAATGCAGCTAATGCCTCGATGAAAATCTATGGTGTGACGAAATTCTACCGCATCGCTTGCAGCAACTCCAACACGTGTCATTCCCGTGTCAAGAGCCATGTGATATTTTCCAACGGTATTATGTGCAACGCAGCGTTCACCATACGCAAGGACAAATTCTGTGGTATAGATAGTAGGAATAAGCGAATACTCAATAAGGTCATCAATCGCTGTTTCAGGAGGCTCGCTTAGCAGAACAATTGGCTGAGTGATACCAGACTTTCTAAGCGCAATCCCCTCGTCAACCGTTGCCACCGCAAATTGATTTGCACCAGCAGAGCTCATAGCACGCGCACATGCAGCGGCTCCATGACCGTATGCATCGGCCTTAACAACGCACATAAGCCTTACTGATGGGTTAAGCAATTTCTTAAACGTACGAACGTTACGACGAAGTGCGGAAAGGTTGATTTCCACCCATGACCATCTGTTCTTTGGACCTATCTCTTGCATGTACTATCCTTTTACTATCCTTTGCCAAAATCTTGCAATATACGTTATAAGCTGTGCGTCGTATCATGAAATATGCATGAAAACCCACATTGTGCTCATTGAGCAAAAACGCATGAGCTTGCGTAGATACTTTTGCATGAACAGATAACGTAAGTTTTCATATACGTCATATGAGATCTATAAACGTATCAAAAAAAACTTAAGCCTGCGAAAAAGAATCACCAAAATCTTGTGCAGCCAGCCCAATATAGTTCAGTAAATCATGCGCCATAACTGCGGTTTCACCAAATTTCTTTTGTGCTAACAGCGCGGAAACGCCGTGCAACTCGCATGCATACGAAGCAAGCAACACCAACTCTTCGTTAGTTACATGTGATTGAGCCAAAAGCGACGCGGTAATACCTGCCAAAACATCACCCGTACCGGCTGTTGCAAGACAGGCAGGGCCTGGCTTTGGTAAAAGCGCAACATCGGTTGACACACATGCCGTTGCAGACGATTTTGCCATAACTACCAGCTCGGATCCACCATCAGACCACACAATACGGCGTGCAGCTTCTAGCGTTGCGCTCAACGTAGAAAGAGGTTCTTTTTCAAGACCTACCAAACGAGCAAGTTCTTTTCGGTGCGGCGTTAAAATCAAGGGAGCATTACGACGTATAAGCTCGGGGAATTTATCAAGCTTGTTACCAGTAAGACGAGCAATACAGTTAAGACCGTCTGCATCAACTACAAGCGGAACATTTAACGTCAACAAAGCTGATACAATGCTTACCGTGTGCGCATTTACTCTCATGCCTGGCCCTATAAGACACGCGTCAAATTTAGGGGCTAGTTGCGCAACTGCTTCACATGCAGCAGCTCCAAAAGTTCCCTCAGGAGAAGCAGGAAGCGCAAGAACAGGGATGTCTAGCAGATGAGATTGAGCAAGTGCAGCTATAGATTCTGGAACTGCAAGCGTTACATATCCAGCACCAGCGCGTGCACACGCTAAAGCAGCCATAATAGCTGCTCCTGGAAAACGAGTAGAGCCCGCAACGACCAATACCGTACCACGTGAATACTTATCGTGCGCCTTAGAAGGCTGTGGAATGACATCAGCATAATCATCAAAATCAACACGCCATGCAACAGGATCAGCTTCGCGCACAAGATAATCACTTTGTTCTGCTAAAGGAGCAACTACAATAGCGCCTACTACATCACGGGCATCATCACATAAAAGTCCTGGTTTAAGCGCGATCATCGTAACCGTTAAATCAGCAATAATACAATTGCCCTGTTTAAGCCCTGTTTGCGCAGAAAGGCCGCTTGGAACATCAACAGCAACAACGCGTGCAGCAGATTCGTTAACACAGTCGATCCAAATAGAAAACGGCTCGTGAGCAAAACCGCGAAAACCCGTACCAAACATAGCGTCGATAACAACATCGCTTTTAAAGAGTAGCTCTTCCAGCTCTTCGCGAGGAGGAGCAACAACCACTGCAACCCCTTGAGCCTCTGCTGACTTTGCACATACACGAATGAGGTCTGCTTGTAGCTCATCAGTTTCAACTGGTGTTACAACGGTAACGGTACAACCTTTTTTAAGTAGATAAGCAGCAGCTACCCAACCATCTCCAGCGTTATTACCAAAGCCACACATAACGGTAACGGTTGAAACTTCTTTAAGCTCAACGACTTCTCTTCCTACAGCCAAGCCTGCACGATGCATAAGTTCAGAAATACTTACGCCTACATCAGCTAAATGGTGCTCGACTTTTTTTATATCCTCAACATTGAGAACCGGTTGCATGAAACACTCCTATAAAACACGCCCGTACTTATACGTTTTACCACGTCATACGCATTAAGCTTTGGGTGTAGCTTAATACGTATGACGCCTTCGATCCGTTAGAATTATTATACGTTTTTATATAATTTAATAGAGCTACATTATACGGATAACACATGTCTAATTTGTTGATGAAGAATTCTTTTGTGCATGTGTTTCGTAATGCATAAGCTCTGCGTAATCAAGCCGCTCAAGCTCATCAATAAGGCCACGTGCCTGCTTAAACGAATACGCTAACTTCTCTTTGGGCGAAGGTTTAGCGTCATCAGACGCTATCATATCCTGCGTTAGTGCTAAAGCATTGGCAACGGCAACCGTATGCGTATGGCTCAGCGTCAAAGCAATTTTAATAATACCAGCTTGATCTGCAATTTCTTGAGCGGTTCGCGATAAAACAGGATAGGGCTTTCCAAACGCATCGTGAGCAACGCTTATATCAGCATATCCAATGCCACAAGCAAAACCTGTGCCCAACGCTTTAACTACGGCTTCGCGCGCAGCAAAAAATGCAGCAAAATGCTCGGCAGGACGGGCGCAAGCATCGGCATAGCTAATCTCATCGGCCGTAAATACGCGTGTTTTAAGACTTGGATGTAACGTGAGTGCACGCTTCATGCGTTCGATTTCGAACATATCAACACCAATGCCTGATTGCATCATGCTCTGATGTTCCATCCTGCATGCACTCCTTTTATCCAAACATATGATCTTGCGCGTTATTGTGCGTTATCGCACGTTATCGTACGTTATCGCACAAGTTGTAATCAATACCTGCCAATTAACGCAAACTATTCAACCGTGACCGACTTTGCAAGATTGCGCGGCTTATCAACATCACAACCACGCAGACGCGCCACATAACGCGCCAAAAGTTGTAAATGAATAATAGCCACGATAGGCACAAGATCCTCTTCGGGACAAGCGGGAATCCAAAGCGTATGCTCACATTGAGCAGCAACCGATTCATCGCCATCTGTTGCAACCGCAATACATGTTGCGCCGCGTGCAATAACTTCTTGAATATTTGAAACGGTTTTATCGTGTACATGGTCTTGCGGAACAATTGCAACAACCAAAAAGCCTGGCTCCAAAAGTGCAATTGGACCATGTTTCATTTCACCAGCAGGATAGGCTTCAGCATGGAGATAGCTAAGCTCTTTGAGTTTAAGCGCACCTTCAAACGCCGTGGTTGAATTTGCACCGCGGCCCAAAAACAGCGCGGAATGAGCATTTCTAAATAAAGGAGCGATTTGTTTGTCTTGCCATCTGCGAGAAATGACTTCACGAATAAGATCACTCAATGCCAAAAGATGCTCAAAATGGGCTTTAACGTCACTATATTCCAAGGTTTTACGGACGTATGCAAGTTGAAGCGCAACAAGCGCACAAGCAACAATTTGTGCCGTATATGCTTTTGTTGAAGCAACGCAAATCTCAGGACCTGCTTGAACGTATACAACACCATCTGCCTCGCGCGCAGCCGATGAACCCAGCACATTGGTAATGGCAATAACTTTACATCCCAGTGCCTTCATTCTTCTTGCTGCGCAAAGCGTATCTGCCGTTTCACCCGACTGTGTAATGATAATGCAAAGGGTGTGATTGGTAATAAGTGGTTCTTTATAGATAAACTCTGAAGCAAATTCACAGCAAACAGGAATTTTTGCCCATGATTCAATGTATTGGCGAGCAATCAAACTTACGTGATACGAGGTACCGCAGGCGATCATATAAATTCTGTCTACAGATGCGAGTTCATCGTTAGTCATTGCAAGTTCATCGAGCTTAATTCCGTCAGACGTAAGACGACCTTTAAGCAAACGCTCAAGTGCCTGAGGTTGCTCGGCAATCTCTTTTGCCATAAAGTCGGCATAACCACCAAGCGTTGCTGCTGAAGCATCCCAATCGATATCAAGCGTAGTAGGATGAGCAATTTCTATGCCGTTATCATCAAATACCGTAATTTCACCTGTTGAGTTAAGACGCGCAAACTGATTGTCTTGGAGCTGAATAACATGTGAGGCAACCGATGCCATAGGTGTAATATCGCTTGCGGCATAGGCACCTTGAGGTGTAGAGGCAAGAACGAGTGGCGATCCTTTGCGAGCAACAACCACTTCGTCTGGTAAATCGGCACATGCAACAGCTATTGCCCAAGTACCTTGCAAACGCTCGCATGCATATCTAACGGCTGTCAGCAGATTACCTTGTGCTGGGCCATTATATGCGTCACTTACCAGGTGAGCAATAACTTCAGAATCTGTTTCGCTCCTAAGCGTATGACCTATTTGTGCAAGATACGCTCTTAGTTGGCGGAAGTTTTCTATAATACCGTTATGAACGATGGCAATTCTTCCGCTATCGTCTAAATGAGGATGCGAGTTTTTGTCGGTAGGAGCACCATGTGTTGCCCAGCGTGTATGCGCAATGCCTGTAAATCCATTGAGGTTGGCAAGCTCACTGCGCTCAATGAGCGTTTGAACACGACCTGCACATTTTACACTGTGAAGCTCTTTGTCGTCGGAAACAACCGCAATACCTGCGGAATCATAACCGCGGTATTCAAGTGCCTCAAGGCCTTGTAACAAAAAATGTTTTGCTTGTTTTTTTCCAGTAAATCCAACAATTCCGCACATACATCCTCCGAAATAGTCATTAACGCGGGTTTCATACACCGCATGCGGTGCGTAAGAGTGCACCGTATGTTGGTCTTTGTGACTTGTGATTACCTATCCTAGCATGAACTACAGTATAAAGCATTTTGGTGCATATCATCCATACGGCACAAGGCATTACATAGAATTTTGTATGTTGGTTCTTAGTTTGTTGGTTGTATGTTATGTGCGTAGAAATTTGCTTGTGATGTATCTACTTTGCAATTAACGCTTGTTTGGAAGATTATGTTTAACACTAGATTTTAGATATTTCGCTCCTTTATACTATGTAAAAAGGATTTATATTCTTACACATACGTCGAATGACAATATGCATATCCCAACACACGTCTTATGATTTGTTTATGCGTTGCGTTCAGAAAGAAGAAATTTTATGGGAGACAATACCAACAAAAATAAACGTATGGAACATAGCACCACATTAAACAGTGGACATACTATGCCCTTAATAGGATTAGGCACGTACAAGGCGCATAACGCGATTGATTTAATGCTTAAAGCACTCGATCTTGGATACCGCGCGCTTGATACGGCATGGATGTACCAAAACGAAGCAGAAGTAGGTCAAGCAATTGCTCACACCGATGTAAAGCGTGGAGATCTCTTTGTTGCAACTAAAATATGGCCCAACTATTACGGCGAAGAGCTGGCAAAACGCTCCATTGATCGTTCTCTTAAAGATCTGCAGGTAGATTACCTTGATATGATGTATCTGCATTGGTGGGGTAAAAATGCTTTAGAAACATGGCATGTGTTAGAAGATTATCACGACCAAGGCATTATCAAAAACATCAGTGTAAGCAATTTTAATGAAGTTATGCTTAATGATCTTATGCAGCACGCGCGCGTTATGCCAAGTTGTGATCAAATTGAAATTCATCCGTTATGGCCCGAAGAAGCTTTAGTACGTTACCTGCATAAACACAATATTCAGCCAGTTGCATACTGCCCCATTGCACGTGCAAATCCCCAGGTTATGCAAAGCGATATCGTTCAAAGTTGTGCTCAAAAGTACCACAAAACTCCGGTACAGGTGGTGCTACGCTGGCAACTTGATCGTGGCATTGCGGTGATTCCTAAAACTGTACACGAAGCGCGCCTGCCCGAAAATTTGAGCGTCTTTGATTTTAAGCTCACCGAAGACGAAATCAAAGGCATTACCTCACTTGGAAGAGCGGATGGAAAGATATCACACCCCATGAACGATGAGGTCTGGCTTAAAGAGTGTATGAATACTCCGCTATAGCATGGCTAAGGTAGAAAAATTGGAATGTGTGCTCAAATATAAATTAGGGTAATAGAAAAAACTCCGTATCCGCTTTATCGGGTACGGAGTTTATTGTTTTACGTTCAAAAATGCAAACAGGCAACGTATCACCTCTATGACAACTGAGCTTTAAGACAAATGATGCTCAATTTTGCGCGCACGCGACCAAAAAAGAACAAGCACACCCAACACAATAAGTGGCAGTGAAAGACATTGCCCCATCGTAAGCCAATCAGTTCCACATAAGTACCCAAGTTGTGCATCGGGCAGGCGCACAAACTCAACCAAAAAGCGAAACGTGCCATACAGCACCAAAAAAATGCCGATAAACTCCCCTTCATAGCTGCGCTTCTTTGAGTGAGCAAGCGTAAAAAGTACGGTAAAGATAACCAAGCCTTCAAGCACAGCTTCGTACAACTGTGAAGGATGACGATACACAAATCCGCCACCGGTATGAGCAAACATAACACCCCAGGGAAGATCGCAAGCCTTTCCCCATAATTCACCGTTAATGAAGTTAGCGCATCGGCCAAAAAAGAGACCCAGGCAGGTACCGATAACAGCTAAATCGCACACAGTTACAAATGAAATTTTATATACAAAGCGACACATAATATATCCAGCAATAAGCGCACCCAAAAGTCCACCGTGAAAACTCATACCGCCTTGACTGAGAAAAAAAACTTCAAGTGGATGTTCACTGTAATATGAAAACCCATAAAACAGCACATACACTAAACGAGCGCCCACAATCACGCCGATGATACTTGCGTTTACCAACCCCATTACGCGATCAATACCCAAAGGAATCTTCCACGCTTGCGATGTTTTATACATCACAATACCAGCGGAAATAAAACCAGCAATATAGGCAAGCGCGTACCATCTGATAATAAAAGGGCCTATTTGCAAAGCAATAGGATTAAGCGTTTGGTAAAAATCATTTAGCCACATAGCATCTACCACATCATCGAAGGTTCAACTTTTACAACACCAGGAACATGCTCTTTTAAGATACGCTCTACGCCTTCGCTCATATCGTAGGCAGACATCGGGCACCCTGCACACGCGCCAACCATATCAAGCGTTACTACGCCATCATCTGACACGTTAACGAGCACAATATCACCGCCATCAGCCTGCAGACTTTCTCGAATAACGTCGAGCGTTGCTTCAAGAATTTCGCGATTAATAGGAACATGAGCTGGCTTTTCGCTGGGTGTTTCATGCGCTTGAAAGTTATCGAGCTCATGCTGGGCTTCAGGTGAAATATCAGGAGATGAACCTGTGGCAGCCGCTTGGGTATCCGCGGAAGCTTGGGCATCTTCAGCGTGCTCAGAAGCATCATCTTTAACGTCGGCATCACATGCGCGCGCAGCGGCTTCATCTGCCGCAAGCGCACGAGTGCGCGCAGCAGCATCTGCAGCTACGTTATATTCGTTAATTGAAGATTGCTCTAAATCTTTGAAATCATCGCTCTTAAAACCTTCCGTGTACGACGAAAATTGCGAATCATATGTTTCTTCCACGACCGTACCCCTATCACTTATATTGAGCTTGTGTACTTTAAGGTTTCAACACGCACGTACCGATAGCGCACATCTACAAAACCCAAGCTCTGCCACATGGTACATACGTATTGTTAAGTCTTTGTCTACCCTACTTCTTCTACCCTACTTCGTCAAAAAGTCTGCCTGCCGAAAAACCAACCATGCGCGGCTTTGGCTGTTTATGATTATACCCAGCAAGTACGGCATGTTGTACATGATGGATGTATTGTACAATTTGTTCAGTTGACAAAAGCGTGCAATCCACCATGAACATATTCATGCCTGCTTCCATAAGTGCTGGAATGTGAGGCGTTGCATCAAGCGGATGCGCCGAATACAGCCTGCTTCTTCCTTCTAAATCAACGGTAAAGGCATGTTTATCGCCACGCTCAGACTCAAGCCACATGTGCCTTTGACGCAATCGGCACTTAAGACAATTATGAATACACTGGTTTGCCGCCTGTAAAATGCAGTGCTCAGTTGTCATCGTACGAGGCCTTCCTAATACAAGCATACCCGTACACAAAGGCGAGGCTTTGCTTAATCCAATAAGCTCGCGCAGGCTTAATTCAGGCGAAAACCATATAGTATTTGCACCGTATCGCGCAAGTGCCTCAATAGTTGAGGTGTTAAAAACCGGCACACAAGGTCTGATTTCGCTTATTGCACCGCTTTGATGAGCAAGCAAAAGCTCAGACATGTTTCCCACCGCACAAGACTTATCGCACTGAACAAACGAATCATTGCGCACATGATCGCGTTCGCGACAAACCTCGTCTAACAAAGGAATGGGAACGTGGTGCGCAGGCCATGCTTGATGATGGTGTTTTGCGTACAAAAGCGTATCAACGGTTGCATAAAGCCTGGTTGCGCCAGCTTTAATTGCAGTGTATGCAGCTTCTACCGAAGGCACCAGCGCACAGATAACCGCTCCATAAAAGAGCTGCGAAGACAATTGCTCATGCACGCGGCTATCACGCATGCCCAAGAGCAAATTTTTCTGACGACCATACGTCAGCTCGGTTGCAAGTGCGTCCATAGTAGGCTTTTGAGTAAACGGTAATCCCTTGCGCATACGACGAAGCGCCTCAGTGCGCGCACGTTGTGACGTGGGCTCCAATAAGGTATTCTGAAGATCCTCAAGTACCTGTTGGCGCAGATGATGAAGCGTTGAGAACGCCATGCCAAGTCCTTCGTCCATATCAATAGAAAAGGATTCGACCTCAAAAGGAGAAGTTCCCACACGTCCTACATGCGCAATAATATCTTCTTTAGTAAGCGCGCGCGTTTTTGCCACCTGCGGCGGATCGCCTGCAAGCGTGGCCACAGCGCGACCATCTGCGGTTTGAGCGCTGATAATAAATTTTTCGTTCAGGTGTGCATATATAGAAAACACAACAGGCAGACGACGTACAAGCACATGACGAGCAGCTTTATCGGCTATATCCATCAATTCTTGAGAACGTATCATACGAACAGGACAGCCCTGCGGAAGAGGACGCGCGGTTTGACAGATAATTGTATCACCAGCTTGTGCATCATGGGTAACACGCGAAGTCAAAAAATCGCTGTGACCGTCTTCGCGCAATTCTAATAAATCGTCTTTATGAACTTCGCAAGACAATAGCACCGTAATTTCTGCCGTTGGCTTATAGCGAAAACGACCTGGTTTATCGGGCCGTGGGCGCTTAAAGACGCCTAAATCACGAGATGAAGCAACGCTTCCAACCAATTGACCACGATTATTTGAGCGATCAAAGCTCATCATTTCATTTCCAGAAGTTCCATCTAAATACGCATGAGTAAAGCCGCGGTTAAAACTTCGTTGCAGCAAGTTATGAATGTTTTGTTCTTCTTCATGGCTTAGATCTCTGTGTTCCAAAAGTGCCTGCATACGCAGACGATATGCACGAACAACGGCATAAACATACGCAGGACTTTTCATTCTTCCCTCAATTTTAAGCGAGAAAACTCCTGCTTGTGCCATATCCTGTAATTTATCTTGTACGCAATAATCTTTTGGACAAAGAAGATGATCGTTTTTCTTGATTGTGTATACGTGGCCTTCGTCGTCGTACATACGATAATGCAATCTACACGGCTGAGCACAAAGCCCGCGGTTTGCAGAACGATCACCGTTAAGTGAGCTGAGCATACACAAACCTGAATAACAAAAACACAAGGCACCATGCCCAAAACATTCCAAATCAACTCCCTCTTTTGAGAGCTTGGTCAATTCGGGCAAACTAAGCTCGCGCGAAAGTGTGACGCGTTGTGCACCGCACGCGCGACAAAATGCAATGCCGCGGCAATCATGTATGTTTGACTGAGTAGAAATATGACACTCGATATGCGGAAAGCGCCTGCGGACTTCAAACAGAACGCCCCAGTCCTGAATAATAAAGGCATCGGCACCAAGCGTATACGCACGTTCAACCAATGCTAATACGCGCGGAATCTCCTCGGTTCGCATTTCGATGTTAATGGGTACGTACACATGTACGCCTAGAATATGCGCGTCTTTACATGCCTGCTGAAAATCTTCGTCCGAAAAATTATCCGCACTGCGGCGTGCATTAAAATCGCAACCAAGCGCACAGTATATAGCGTCTGCTCCTGCGTATAAAGCCGCATAAAAAGCAGCAGGACTTCCTGCAGGAGCTAAAAGTTCTAAAGGAAACTGAGCTTGTGAGCTGTGAGGTGAACAAACGTGCAACGAAACCCTTTCCTATAAGCAACGTGTAAACCACATGCAACTATACCCCACTGACACGCCAACTATCACAGTTATGCGCATTACTTGATTCCCAGATAATTTTTCCAAAACTCAACAGAAGTCATTTCTGGCATAGCTTCCTGATAAGCACGTTCAAGCTGGTCCTTGTGTTCATTATAAAACTTCATATCACGCTTAAACCTATGGTACAACTCACGAAAAGCATGAGCGTCACGAGTACGAATAGTTCCTGATCCATTAAGACCATTAATAACCAACAGCGTTTTTCGCTGAGAAATAATACCTGATGGATATACCCACCCTGCAGCATCAATAATAGCGGGCTCGGGATTTGAATGCGCCAACCATGTAAAACGTTGCCCGTTAAACGTGATAAGGTCTATCAACCTTTGTTTAAGAGAACGCGAAACATCGTACCCATTGCCAACAGGTGCAACATATGAAGATCCATACACATCAGAGAGTGTATAGTTAAGCTTACTTTTAAGCTGCGCTTTAAACTCTTCAGCTGGCAGCAAATGCTCAGCTACTTTATGCGCATACATAAAGCGCTCCTCTACGGTACCAGGCTTCATAATATAACTCGGACCTTTAAGAAAATCTTCAAAGCCTTCAAGTGCTAAACGTGCGTCTGCATAATTAAATTTTCTAAGATCAAGACCAAAGGCAAGATCTCTAAAACGTACAACTAACGAATGCCTAGAAGCAATATGAGTTGTACACTGCGTAATAAAGGAATTTCGAGTAGTTTGATAGCGCTCTACTGCTGCGTTATATTTTGCATTGAAACCCAAGTGCCAAACAGCAATACCATTCATACTGATAAACTTTGGACGAACCCGCAAAGAATATTCAATATCGTCAAATCGAACAAACAGTGGCAACGGCAAACCAAAACGCTTGATGGTAGCCGCAGGAATTACACAGTACCACCAACCAGCATAACAATGTTTGTTATCAGCAATCTGGTTAATTTCTTCGTACGAACAAGCCACATCATTGCGCACAATGTTTTGGAAATAGGCCATAGAACCTGGAACCTTAAGAGGAAGGCATTGGCCAATTTCGGTCATGTGACCCAGATCTTCCCAACGCGTGTCCATAGCATCCAAGCACATCATAGCGCCGCTGATAAATGCATCACGATAGGTATCACGTACCAGAGAAAGGACTGCATACGTACGCATAATACTTTCGGGACAAACACTTACATCATCATCCATAAGCAGCACATGCGTTGCCGGATTTTCTTGGCGCAATGCCTCGATCATACCGCGTGCATATCCACCTGAGCCACCTGCATTGGGATTGGGGTGAAGCTTAATACCTGCGCATTCAACATCGTTTACCTTAAGCGTACGTCCATTATCAACAATGTGCATAGAAAAATGCTTGGCAATGGGCTCTGACGAAGCCAAAATGTAATCGCGTACCATCTGTGCATTCTTTATGATAAAAGATTCTTTTTTGAACGTTGTTGTACATAAGGCCAACTCAGGAGTGCAAATATGCTCGGGCGCAACCGATGTATAGTAATAACAGTTGCGAATCATTGCATCAGAAGTTGTTGTTATTTTAAATCCGCATATAACTACATCTGTATCAAGCTCATAGGCAATGTCTTGCGTCTGCCATTCATCAGCTGCACTGCCAATTTCATAAGATGCCTGATAAGTTTGAGGATTCTCGTCATAAGCTTTTGCGTAGGTAAGCTCTATCTTAGCAGGTGCGCCCTTGTATTCCACGTGTAAGAAAAATTGCTGAGCATAGGTATAGGTAGCCCACTTTTGCACAGAGCATGCGTTCATAAACGATGTAAAGTCATATGTTGCACCACCAAACAGTTTTGCTTGATACATGTCAACAGGCTGCAAAGATGCCGTTGAGAAATAGTAAAGCGTGGGAAACTGATAAAAACGCTGAGAATCTTCAAATATAACGTGTGCAAGCGTAAAATTCTGCATAAATCTTCCAATCAACGATCAACACTCAATAATTAACACCCAATAAAAATCTATATAAGCTTTGCCCAGCTACGTTTACCAAATTGTAAAACCGTACCCGCGTGCAGGCGCTCATGAGAAATGTTATACGACTTAGGCGCAACCGCTTCTCCATCGATCTTTACACCACCACCATCAATACGTCTGCGCGCTTCGCTTGAGGTAGGCGCCAGTTTGCAATCAACCATAAGTTTTGCTAAATACACCATTCCATCGTCATTAACATCTACAAGAGAGGTAGAAAACTCAGGGATATCATCGGGAGCTTCATGATGTTTAAACTGAGCATCAAACTGATTTTGTGCAGCTAGTCCTGCACCTTCTCCATGATAAAGCGTTACGATGTTTACGGCCAAAGCGCGCTTTAACGCATACGGATCGGCTGTTTTATTCTTAAACTGTTCGTCTACAGCATCAATTTCTTCCAAAGAAAATGTTGAGCATAAACGATAGTACGATGCAATAAGCTCGTCGGGAATAGACATGAGCTTACCAAACATATCGTCTGCAGAATCGGTGAGCCCAACGTAGTTGCCATAGCTTTTAGACATCTTTTTAGTACCATCGGTACCAACCAATAGTGGCATAGTAAGTGCAACCTGCGGCTCCATACCTTCGGCACGCATAAGATCTCTACCAGCTAAAAGGTTAAAAATCTGATCATTGCCGCCCATTTCTACATCGGCGTGAACAACAACCGAATCGTATGCTTGCAAAACAGGATAAATAAACTCATGGAGTGAAATTGACTGGTTATTAGTATAACGATTGTGAAAATCTTCGCGCTCTAATATACGAGCTACATTAAACTTGCTCATCAGTCCAAGCATTTTGCTAAGGTCAAGAGGCTTAAGCCATTCACCGTTATGAACAATTTTTGTCTTTTGAGGATCGAGGATCTTCATAGCTTGTTCAACATAGGTAGCCGCATTTTTTTCAACTGCAGCTTCGGTAAGAGGAGGACGCGTAGAATCTCTACCCGAAGGATCACCAATAAGAGCCGTACCGTTTCCAATTATCAGGACAACGTTATGGCCTAAATCTTGAAACTGACGCATTTTGCGCAAGGGTACAGCATGACCTAAATGAAGATCGGGAGATGTAGGATCTACACCAAGCTTAACGGTTAAAGGCTCTTGACGACTGAGTTTTGCTTTAAGCTCATCAACGGGAACAATTTGCATAGTACCCGAAGTAATAATCCTAAGCTGTTCTTCTACTGAAACCAATACTCTATCCTCCAAATATACGTTAAACCACCACTATCAGCTGTGCAAACCCACATATCTGAGGCTTACTTAGTACTTTGTATTTGCTTAAAACGAAGCAGAGTTCAAAGCGATTTACTACACTGTACCATGTTTTATAAATGTAAAACACATGGCTAAGAAAATCTATATAGTACACATGTTCGTAAACTATTTGTTATTCTTGGTAAAAACGTAAGAATACGTTAATTTAAGTCGTATATCAATTATAATGCGTTATATAACTGACTCTGTAAGGAGGATTCATGGGCGTAAGAACCCGTAGAGCACGACAACACAGTAAAACACATGCGGTTAAATTTGGGATAGCCGGTGTCTTTGGTTTTATAGCATTATTTGGTATTGCACTTGCATTTTCCCTAAGCTCTCTTATTTCTTCATGGCTTCAAGACCTGCCTGATTACACCTCAGCAGATGCATATGTTGTAGGCGAACCTACTACCGTTTATGCTGCAGATCATTCGGTGATTGCAGAATTTTATTTACAAAACAGAAGAAGCGTTAATAAAGATCAAATTTCTCCTTACGTGCTCAAAGCTATTGTAGATACCGAAGATAGCCGTTTTTATAAACACAATGGTGTTGACCCTCAAGGTATTGTTCGTGCTATTGTAAAAACCGCTCGTGGTGGATCTGAAGGCGCGTCAACCATCACTCAACAGCTTGTCCGTAATACGGTTTTATCAAAAGAGCAGTTTGAACAAACCATACGCCGTAAAGTTCGTGAAGCATACATTTCCATTCAGATGGAAAAAATGTACACCAAAGACCAAATTCTTAATATGTACTTAAATACCATCTATTTTGGTCATGGTGCCTATGGTATCCAAGCAGCCGCTATTACATACTTTAATAAAGATGCTAAAGATTTAACACTCGCAGAAAGTGCAACACTTGCAGGATTGCCGCAAGCTCCATCCTCTTATGATCCACTGGTTAATCCCGATAATGCCGTTGCGCGTAGAAACATCGTATTACAGCGTATGCTTACATCAGGCGATATTACCCAAGATGAATGTGACGCAGCAATAGCTGAACCACTACAAGTAAATGCTGGTAAGTTTAGCGATAGTAAAGGTCGCTATCCGTATTTCTCTGATTATATCAAGCAACTTTTACTTGCCGATTTTGATAAAAATACGGTTATGCAAGGCGGTTTAAAGGTTTATACAACGCTTGACCCTGCTATTCAAGATAAAGCACAACAGGCAACAGATAAAAGACTTAAGTTAATTGGTAATAAACGACTCGAAGCAGCGCTTGTAGCTGTTGAGCCTCAAACTGGTCATATTAAAGCTATGATCGGTGGAAAAGATTACAATACCAATCAGTTTAATCTCGCAACACAAGCATATCGACAAACCGGTTCTTCGTTCAAAACATTTACGCTTGCATGTGCCATTAACAACGGCATGAGCCCACAAACACGCGTCAACTGTAATTCGCCAATTCAGATATCTCCCTTGTGGACACTGGGTAACTTTGGCAACCAAAGTTTTGGAACTATTAGCATAGAGCAAGCTTTTGCAGTATCTTCTAACACGGGCTTTGTCCAAGTGGCTCAAACACTGGGGAATAATAATGTCGCAGACATGGCGCATAATTTAGGAGTCCACGCAAAACTCGACGCATACGATTCTATGACCCTTGGTGTAGACGGTGTTCCAGTTATTCAAATGGCTGAGGCATATGCAACAATTGCAGCTGGAGGTCAACATCGCGATGCCATTGCAATTACAAAAATCGAGGACAGAAATGGCAATACCGTATACGAACACAAAGATGCACCCAGCCAGGTAATTTCTCCCGAAGTTGCACGTGCAACCATTGATGTAATGAAAGGCGTTTGTAAAGCAGGCGGAACCGCAAGCCAACTTGCTGGTAGCGTAAGAATCAAGCAACCTATTGCAGGAAAAACAGGAACCTCTCAAGAATGTCGTGATTTGTGGTTCTGTGGAATTACCCCTAATTTATCGGTTGCTATTTGGTTTGGATATATCGAAGAAGTACCCGTACGCGTAGGTGGCGGATTAGGTCACCCCTACAATACTGCTGTTCCTTTATTTGGTGATTTTATAAATCTAGCTCTAGGAGATGCAGGAGTCGCCGATTTTCCAGATGCAACTGGGACTATAAACTTTAAGCCCAATAATTCGTGGACCTTTAAGTTTACCTCTGACAACGCCAATACAAGTGAAACCGATACCCTTGAAACTATCGAAGAAGAACAAAAACTGGAAACGATAAATCCTGAACAACAGCCTAATCGTCGTGACAATCATAATCAAACCACGACGCCGTCTCAGCCAAATACTCAAAACCCCAATCAGCCTAACGGAGGAAATACAGGACAGCCAAATCAAAATAATCCTGGCGGAACCAATCCAGGTGGTACGCCTAACAGGACAAACCCGGGAGGTAAAAACCCCGGCGGGCCTGATAACAAACAACCGCCCGCGCGGCGATAGGCATCGTGGATTGTTCATGGTTGCCGCTTGAACGCTGCTCATACGCTTTTATGCAGCTCGTATGTAAGTTTGCGCACACAAGATATCCCCTCACACATCAAATTAATCTGCACGTGAGGGGATACATTTTTAAAACGCCTGCACAGTATTTGAACAGGACCTTAAATGTTCTAAGGAAAATTTACGCTTCACCACAAATTGCAAGCGAAGCCGACGCACCGATACGCGAAGCACCAGCTTCTATCATGACACGCGCTTCTTGGGATGTATGAATACCACCTGCAGCTTTGACGCCAAGCGCTGAGCCAACCGTTTTCCTCATCAATTTGACATCCTCAATTCGCGCACCATACGTAGAAAAACCAGTGCTTGTTTTAACAAAAGCAGCACCTGCATTACGTGCGCATATGCAACCCTGTACAATTTCATCTGCTGTCAAAAGGCAACACTCCAAAATAACTTTAACGGGTAATTGTGCAGCGTCTACCACCGCTTTAATATCTGTTGTACACGCTTCATAGTTTTTATCTTTAAGTAGACCAATATTAATAACCATATCAATTTCGGTTGCACCATTATGCGCAGCTTCGCGAGCTTCGTATGCTTTTGCTTGAGAAGTCATGGCACCCAAAGGAAAACCAATGCATGCACTAATTCCAACGTTACTCCCCTGCAAGAGCTGTGCTGCATATGAGACCCAGCAGCCGTTAATTGCAACTGTTTTAAACGAATGACTTACTGCTTCGTTGCATAAACGTTCAATATCATGCCTTGTAGCATGAGGAGCTAAACACGTGTGGTCAATATACTGATTAAGTTCCATACCGCTTTGTGCTACCTTTCTTGTAAAAGACTGATCAACGCTCTAAGATCAGCCCACATACCAATACGCACTATACGCACGTAAATGCCTAGATCGCTAAGTCATGCAACGCGCCAAGCACCAAACGCTACGACGTCGCGCTTACCGCGTACAGTTTACAAATTTGATCGGTAATTTTGCTTTGCTCCCACGTTGCATCTGTAGCCGTTTTGCTTGTAGGATCATACAAAGACGCCGTACCATTTTTGTTGACCCGTGTAACAACAGCCCAATGCCGATATGGCGAGGTAAAGCCCTCTTTTAAGCACACAAGCGCAAGCTTTTTTTCTCCATCGCACGAAAGCTTTAAATTATCCGCTGAAACCGTATATTCCTTAATGGATAAACCAGCATCTTTTGCATGTTGTGCAAAGAATTCGCCTTGTGTCCCACAGGTATCATCTGCATAATCTTTTGCCTGTTCAGCAAAATCGGTAGGTGTTTGCGATGCATCGCCTAAAAGCATAGTGCGAATCATAAACCACGACACCAAACCAGAACCATCGGTAGCAATAGTTCCCTGCCCATAGGCCGTATTACCCCATAAGCTATCCCACGTATAATATGCAGTCATGCTTCCTTTTTGCGGCGTAATCTCGGATGCAGACACGCTTTTACTACTATCAAGAATGCTTCTCACAAACGGTGCGGCGCTTTGCTCGCGAATTGCAAGCTCGGGTAAACGCTCGTCACTATATTCATGCGCGTGTGCGGCAATCCAGGTAATATCATCAGCATAATCAAGCACGGGCGTAAACTGATTGGTAAGATTTTCCGAGGTACTAGCCTCAACACGAGAATCAATTTCGTTGGTCTGGACAACTGGAGTTTCTTCATGAGAACATCCGTGGATACATCCACTTACGCAGTTGGCAAGACACAACAACAAAACAACGCAAACAACAGCGGAAATACCAATTAAAATATATGCCAACATATCGTCTGAAAGCGAGCCGAACAACCTACGAGAACGGCGAGAACGCTCAAAATGGCGCAAATTAAGGCCAGCGTCTGTCCCACGAATCGTACGATAATTACGATGGCTTTTATAGGGAGAAAAACGCTGACGTTTACCAGGCTCTGCTACTTTAGCATCGCGATTTGAAAGCGAACCAGAATTTCCACGAGAAAGCGTTTGACCACGGCGCGAGGAGTTTGCGCCCCGTGTGTGAGGACCTTGTAAAAATGCCATTAGTTATGCCTCCTCGTACCTTACAGACAGTCAGCAACATGGTAGATATGTATCCATATAGATTCAGTTTAGCGTATTTATAGTGAATATCAAATACAAGCTTCCCGCGGCGGACGAATATAATGTATAAAGCCGCTGCATTCATAAATTCTATGCAACATTTTACCCGCTAATATTAACAAAATGTAACAATTATTGACTTTTTAGTCATAGTTCCGTATTTTTAAGAGGATTAATACTCACTTTATTTGTCAGAAGATTCATGTATACAAATCTGTACCGTCTGCGGTGTGAGAGAGCCGCAGGCACATGAACCAAAATATGTGTGAGTGCTCTAGGAAATGCTCAATATGTTCGGAGGGTTACATGGTCAAGCGGCGGAACAATCGACAAGACGCCATACGTGATGTTGTTCGTGGCCAGTCGATTCGTACACAAAAAGCTCTGGTAGATCAGCTGCAGGCGCTTGGTTTTAATTGCACACAAGCAACGGTTTCTCGTGATATTGCCGATATGGGCTTGCGTAAGCTTCAAGAAGGTATTTACGTCCTTGCCGAAGATCTCCATTTACAACGCATGGTGTCAGAATTTGTTACCAATATTGATCAAGCAGGTAACTTAATAGTTATCCATTCACAACCAGGCACTGCACCTGGTGTTGCTGCTGCAGTTGACGCGGCATCGCTTCCAGAAATTAAAGGCTCTGTTGCAGGTAATGACACTGTATTAGTGGTAGCAGATGACATGGAAGCCGCCGAAGATTTTGTTTCGCTCATCAATAAGCTGCGCAATTCTACGCTTATGAAATAAGAATCCTACACAAAGCAGGCGTTTACATTCCAAAAGCCACAAATAGAATCAGCATAAAAAACGTGCTCAGACTCTTATAAGTCTGAGCACGTTTTTATTGAACATCACATATGGCACGTAACACGTTTACTACACTTGCACTACTTTTACATCTTAATAAGAACCAGCATAGCACGCCTTACAATGCAAACATTTTACGCAAACAGCTCATCAATCGTAGAAGACAGCTCGTCTTGCAGGCGCAGCGCATCCTCGCGCGTAGAACCATAGGTAAAGATGTATGCTTTGATCTTTGGCTCGGTACCAGAAGGACGAATAATAAGCTTATTTTTGCCTTCTAAGTTAAATTCAAGAACGTTTGCGTGTGGCAACAGCTGACTTGGCTCTTTCTGCAACCCAGAAATGCGCTGCATTTCACAATCGGTAAGGTAATCTACCATAGACTCTACGCGTAAACCACCAAACTCACAAGGAGCTGCTGTACGGAGCTTATTCATAATAGCAACGATCTTTTGAGCTCCAGCTTCGCCCATAAATGCCGCGCTCACTGTTTTGTTAAGGTAATAGCCATAGCGTTGATAAAGCTTATCCATAGCTTCATATAAGTCTAAGCCCAGCTCAGCATAATAGCTTGCCATTTCAACACAGAGCATCGTGGCAGTAATAGCGTCTTTATCGCGCGCATGAGTTCCTGCAAGATAGCCGTATGACTCCTCAAAACCAAACAAGAAACGATCTTGTTCGCCTTTATCGGTTAACTGATCTACCTGCTCGCCAATATATTTAAAACCGGTTAACACGCGTCTGAGCTCAAAGCCCCATTTTTCTGCAAGCGCGCAACTCATATCAGAAGAAACGATAGACGACACACATACTTTAGAAGCAACATCTTCGCCCTGCTCGCGCGCCATGCGAGCACGCCAATCCATAAGCAAAACGCCCATTTCGTTACCAGAAAGCAGCACGTAATCGCCATTATGAGGAATGGCGGTACCCATACGATCGGCATCGGGGTCGGTTGCAACCAACAGATTTGGCTTAACTTTATCGGCTAATTGTAAACCTAAATTCCAAGTCTTTCTAAATTCGGGGTTAGGATAGGTGCAAGTTGGGAAATTACCATCTGGAAATTCCTGCTCGGGAACAATGGTTACATCTTCTACGCCAAGCTTCTTTAAGATACGAGTAACACATTCTCTACCAGTACCGTTAAGCGGCGTATACACAACTTTATAACCATCAGAAGCCTTAAAGCCCTCAACAGAAGTTTTCATAACGTTTTCGATAAACGAATCAAGCACTTCTTCAGGCGTCCACTCAATAAGTCCACGCTCAAGGCCTTCGTCAAAGCTGATGAGTTTTGCTCCGCCAAAAACGGGAGTTTTTGCAATAGATGCCGAAATCTCGGCAGCGCATTCATTGGCAATTTGACCGCCGTTATCGTTATACACTTTATAGCCGTTATAAATTGCTGGATTATGAGAAGCGGTAATAACAATACCAGCCGATGTGTGAAGATGACGAACAGCAAACGAAAGCGCAGGCACTGGCTCGATACGCGGGTAAACATACACATGAATACCGTTAGCCGCCAAAACACGAGCTGCAATATTTTGGAAATCCTCGCCCTTTAAACGAGAATCGCGACCAATAGCCACGCTGGGATTATCAAAATGAGCGTTGAGATAATCTGCAACTCCCTGTGTTGCCTGAGCTACCACATAAACATTCATACGGTTGGTACCAACACCAAGCGTTCCGCGCAAACCAGCAGTACCAAATTCAAGACAACGATAAAATGCATCATTGAGTTTTTCTTGGGAATCTGCATCTAAAAGGCTTTGTAACTCTTGACGCAAATCTTCGTCTTCTACATGTTTACGCCACAGCTCAATGCGCTCTTGAGTTTGTGAATCCATCAAAATCTCCTTGGTTTTAGTTGAAAGAAAAAAATTACACACAAAACCATCATAGGTAACATTACGACAGATGTAAAGACGAAAACAAACGCTTTCATATTGCGTAAAGATTATAGACCGTTTAAGCTGGGTATACATGCGTGTACTACAGCGAGTAAGCTTTATGTATGTACTACGCAGATAGCTACAAATTATCGTCTACCGCCAAATTATTGGTCATGTAAACAAGCTTAGATGTCTGTTCAAGATTGGCAGCGTTATATTTTTAGGATGTATAAAGCGTATTACAACAAGTTATGAAGCACGCACGTGCAAATATCCTCTATGCTAGATAGAAACGTTATATATTTACTAAGCAAAAACATTAAGAATCAGTGTCCTCTTACGTTATCTAAGTACCATAGCACAACCATTAAAAGGAGCAATCTAACACATGAGTAACCTGTCAGTTGCAGATCAAATAGAGTTTTTTGCAAGCTGTCCCTTGGGATTTGAACAGCTGTTAAGTCGCGAATTGCGAAGCATTGCTCCGGTAAAAACACGTCCGCTACAAGGACGTGTACAGTTTTTTTCGACGCTTAAAGATGCATATACCATATGTCTTTATACGCGCTTAGCATCACGCATTGTATATGTGATCAAACATATCGATGCAACAGACGCACAAACACTTTACCAACAAGCAGCAGAAATTCCCTGGTGGGAACATATAGATCGTGGTACAACCTGTGCAATTGACGCTCATGGTACCAATGAAAACCTCAGCAATTCTATATTTAGTGCGCAAAAGGTAAAAGACGCTCTATGCGATGCATGTATAAAAACGCAAGGATGGCGTCCATCTATTGACACACATCACCCCGATGTAATGATTTCGTTACGCATTGCAAAAAACCGCGCAACACTTGGCATTGATTTAAGTGGTGAGCCACTTTTTAAGCGCGGCTGGGAGGCTCAAAAGAGCACGCAACACCATCTTGCATTTTTGCGCCCTGATTATGCAGCTGCTCTGTTAAGCCAAAGCAGCTGGTACAGCTGTGTTCGACATGAACATGCAACACTGGTATGTGCATATCCTCAAAGTGGGACGCTGTGTATCGAAGCTGTAGAACAAGCGCTACATCTTGCATGTGGTCGTAATCGTATACATTGGGGATTTTTAAAGTGGAAAGGTCACCAGCCCGATATATGGGAAAACGTTATCAAACAATCAAAAAAAGATGAGCAATGCTATCAAAATCATAGGTGCACTCTGGTTTTATACGATGATCCGTCCGCTCAACGCAAAAGCATACAAACTATACGCTTTATGCTCTCGCGTGCTCATATATCAGCTGCGTGCGTAAACTTTGAAACTGTTGATTTTGACGAATTCATACAACAATATGCGCTGTTTTCGCAAGGTCAAACCATTGCAAATAACTCAAACGCGCCTCACGTTGCAAGCAACGCATCTGCAACCGCGTTTATATTCAACGCAAGCCAAACAGATGTAAGCTCAACTGCCGTATGTGCTGATAGAGTGAGTAAACTTATTCGAGCAGCACAGGCAACTTGTAAGGAGCATGAGCCGTCTAAAGATTCTTCTGAGACGCTTAAACACAGTTTAACGATAAGCATTCCCGAAGAGTTAGCACACGAAGCTGGCGATGCTTTACTTGCGCAAACGTGCACCACGCGCCTGGGTACGCAAACCGTGCTGTTTGGTAATCTACGTCCTGCCGCGCGTGAATTGTTTTCTTGCGAACTTGGCGGTGCCTGGTCGCAAGGACGCATGCAAGACATTACGATATTTGATAAAGGTGCAGTCCAATTTGCTGCGCGCCTTAAGAAAACGCTCAAGCAGCGAGGACCTTGGGCAAAACGCGAAGATGTCAGTTGCTACCGCGTCTACGATGCAGATCTCCCCGATTTTGCCTGTTCAATAGATGTGTTTAATGCGTATCAACCGCGCACCACAAAGACCGCAACGCAAGATGGGTCGGCGCAGCGCTGGCTTAATATTTCTGAATATAAAGCACCAAAAGTTATCGATCCCGTGAAAGCCAAGCTCAGACTCTATGATACGTTGCATATTGCATCGCTGATACTCCAAACCAAACCCGAAGATGTATTCGTTCACACCAGAATGCAGGCAAAAGGTGGATCGCAATATCATATGCCACAGACAAGCAATATTCGTAAAACCGCACATACGCGCGATGCAAGCACAACGGCTTTGCGCAACGCAAGCGCATCGCCTTTGCGCAAATCAAGCATGCCCGAAGGATCTCATCTTATCGAAGAAGGTGGCTTGATTTTTGAAGTTAATTTTACCGCACGCCATGACTGCGGAATTTTTCTTGACTTTAGAGAAGTAAGAAACCGCGTGCGCGAGATGGCGAAAGCAATGAAAGGCTCCAAACGCTTTTTGAATCTGTTTGCCTATACTGCAACATCTACCTGCTATGCTGCCGATGGAGGCGCAAACTATACCACAACAGTTGACATGAGCGCGCCAACGCTTCAATGGGCACAGCGTAACATGGAGCGAAACGGATTTAAAGGCAATCAACATGAATACATTCGTGCGGATGTACTTACGTGGATACAGGATATGCGTCATAGCAAAAACAGATGGGATCTTATTTTGTGTGATGTTCCAACGTTTTCAAATTCAAATAAAATGCATGGAAAAACATGGGATGTTGCGCGCGATCATGTTGAGTTAATTATTACACTTTCTCGTCTCTTAACACGAGATGGAAAAGCCCTGTTTTGCTGCAATCTTAAGCACTTTACGCTCAACAAAGAAGCGCTTGGCAAAGCAGGCGTTGTCATACACGATATTACCGCGGATACCATTCCTTTTGATTTTGCGCGTACGCAAAATGTACACCATGCGTATGTTGTAACCCGCGGTTAAAGTTGCGACCGAAGTCGTGACTAAAGTCGTGACCGAGGTCGTCGCTAAAGTTGTGAGAGAAGAACAGCCAGAGGACATCTGACACATATTTTGAAACAACTTGGAATTTCTCCATCTTGAACAATTAAGATGCTTTATAGCTCGATTGTCGAAAGTAAGCTCTTATAAATGATCTTCATATATTCACTACTTAAGTAAAAGTTAATAATCTCTTTATTTTTGAAGTTATATTTCTTTTAAAAATTTTAAAGCTAAATACAACTTGCCAAGATCATGGTTGGCACTATGAAGTCCTTTAACTTCATAAGAGCTCTCATTTAAGACATCTCCCGCTTCAAGAAAATTATAAAGTTCAAACCCATAAAAAGAACAAGCTGCTTGAACACCAGCAAGCTCCATCTCTACGGCTATACATCCATCAGCTTTTCTCTTTGCGACGAGTCCACGAGTCTCACGTATTAGAACATCTGTAGTCCAGACCTTTCCTTTAGTATAAGGAGCGTTTTCTTTGATAAAAAATTTTTCTACCTTATCATGGTTTTTAATTGCAAGGTAGTCCGAAGGAGCTGCATAATAATAAGATGTTCCTTCACCTCTATAAGCTTCTGTAGGTATGATGTACTTGCCAAAGGTCTTTTCTTTATCGAGGCTTCCGCAAGATCCAAACATAATAAATTTATGTGCACCAGTAATCCAATTAACTTCTACACAATCTGTTGAAGCAAGAGCTGACCCCATCATAGAAAGGTAGAAGGCGAATTCCTGACCTTCAAAAGTACTTTTATATACGGGTCTTGAACCATTAACGGATTCTATAGTACCAATTTTTTGGCATTCAAAGTTATCAAGTAAATACTCTATTATAATTTTTGAAAATATTATCAAACATTTTTCTGTCAAATATTTTCTTTCCTTGTAAAAGTCTTTTAGGCTTATAACAGGCTCTGTATTGTTATCATAACTATCTATTATCATAATTTAACACCTTAATTTCTAGTATCTATCCAATACCTTTGCATAGCCTTTTCTTCTTTCGCTAGGTCTTATCCCATTGCCAATATGGCCGCCTTCTTTCAAAAGTAACTCATTCAGATAATGTCTAATATCTACAGCTTTCAAAAGCCTGTCTCTTTCTGCATCTAAAATAATCAGCTGTTCTCACAGTTAAACTAACATATTTTGTTGTTGCTGCAAACTTTTTATTGTTTGCCACTTTACCGTCTTGCGCATTTACTGAATTGCTTGTCTTGATTATACGTGGCAAACAGATATTTTAACAGGCATTTTAGAAGCCAAGAAAGCAGCTGGCGTCCTCGCTTACAAAACTTTTGAGAAGAATTCGAAAAATACCCTGTTTGACACGAGTTCTGAAGTCAAAAATTGCCCTTCGCACCGCTTTTGAGAGGTTCTCAAAACGGTATCAGCGCGTATACCTGGGCATATGCAAAACACGTTTTTTGATCCTGTGTTGCCGCGCCACAAAAACTCGTGTCAAATAAGGCTTTTTTCGAATATTAAGCGAAAAGTGTGCGCACAGGCAGCATTTCTACTTTTTTTGAGTGCACGCTATGGGTATTGGACGCACCTTTTAACGATAGTAAAAGCTATCGTTAAAAGGTTTTAATGACTTAATCACTTAATCACACTTCGATACATATATTACTTTCATCTGCTTGCATATGCTTGCACTATTTTATAAAATAAGGGCAAAAAGGATGTGAACACAATGACAAATACAAACGCTGTATATGCAAGGATCGATACAAATCTTAAAAAAAATGCTGAAAGTATCTTGAATCAGCTTGGTATAACTCCATCTTCAGTAATCCAAATGCTTTACAGCCAGATTGTTTTACAAAATGGTTTACCTTTTGAACTTCGCCTACCGGCTCAAAAGCACGAAAAGCCACTTGCTTTAGGTAATTTAACTCAAGCTGAACTGGATACAGAACTGCAAAAAGGTATCGACTCACTTTCGACCGGGAAATCATATAGTGCCGACGATGTCGATAAGTTTTTCGCAAAGGAATACGGCGTATGAGCAAAGCATACAATATCATTTATTCCCCGCAAGCCTTCCTTGACCTCACTGAACTGTACGAATACATCCGTTTTAATTTGCAAGTTCCTAAAACAGCTGAAAAACAAGTCAATCATATTAGAAAAGCCATTCGCTCTCTTGATACTATGCCTATGCGATATCCGCTTGTTGTTTGGGAACCATGGCGTTCTAAAAGCATACGTCGAGTTTCCGTCAATAACTACACAGTCTTTTACCAAGTAGACGAAAATAAAATGACAGTTACTATTATTCGCATATTCTACTCAGGCAGAAATATAGAAAGCATTGTTAACAACTCAAATAATTAATGCGCGATTTTGGCTAGAAAAGTAACGAAAGAAGTAACGTAATTTCGAACGTTTCACCTAGCTCTAATAATGTGCTGTTATTAATTTAATGCTGTCTTCAATAAAAACCTTAGAATTTTGAATTTGAACTTTATCTTTATTAACTACAAAAGTAATATAATCTCCATTTTTTTAATTTAGCATACGTGCGCAAACAAAAAGCGCACCTACGCAAACATACGCAGGTACGCCTAAAATGTAAAAACAAACAGCACGAGCACCTTTATGTTTGCTCATACACGAGTGTCTGTATACGTGCTTATTTATGCCTGCTTATAAAACGCTTCCATATCCTTTGAAAGCTGCGCAAGCGTTGGGGCATCGGTATATGCCATGTGACCACAGTTATACAGATGCCACTCAAGTTTCTCTTTTAATTCGGGAGAAAGGAACTGGCAGGAAATGTCGTGAAGAACATTCCAATAGGTAGTTGCTGCATCGTAGCGACCGCCCAATATACATACTTTCATGCAAGGATTTCTACGCATAGCAACGCTTATATCGTATGCAACGTTAGCAGACATGCTTGAGCCATCTTTGCCTGGTGTAGTATGTTCCCATTTCCAGTTAACGCCTACGCGATCATAGTTCATAGACATATACGGGGTCTTAAATGAATATCCTAAGGCATTATGACAAAAGTCTCTAAATGCACTTGTCCAGCTTGCCTCAACTGCATCATCAGCAGGATCTTGCGACGCAAACCAAGAACTACTCGACTGAACAGCAACAGGAGCGTCACTTGAATAACGCATATCCAAACGACCTACCACGCGTCCTTGTTCGTACAAAAGATTACGACGGAAATCGTCGAGCGTAATACGTAAATGACAAGCGCGAATATGAGCCTCGGGTAACCCAATAAAGTGACTCATCTCCTGCGCAACGCGCTCTTCTTCGTTGACATCAAGACGATCTCCTTGTAAAAGCGCAGGTGCAAGCGTTTTATCGGTCCATGCAAGCGCTTTATCAAACCAAGATTCAATAGTTTCTTGTGCACCTGCTTTACCAAAGAAGTGAGCAGTTGCGGCCATAGTTGGGAGCATGCCTAAATGATAAAGGTCACTACCCTCTTCTACCTGGGCAAAGTCAAAAATAGCAGACAACATGGTCACACCTGCAACTTTGATGTCTTTTTCACCCAAAAGGCGCATCAAAACTGCATTTCTGGTAGTTCCGTAAGACTCACCAAACAGATAAACAGGGCTCAACCAGCGGTTATGTTCCTCAAGCCAGGTGGTAATTGCGCGACAAAATGCGTCAGCATCTCCATCAACACCAAAAATAGACGAAGTGTCTGCACCTTCGGCAACAGTTGACCAACCAGTACCCAATGCATCTAAAAATACCAAATCGGTTGAACGCAAAAGGGTATATGGATTATCCTCAACTTCAATAGGAGTACCTAGATGTTTAACACCATTTGATACTACACGACGAGGACCTAAGCCACCAAAATTGATAGGAACCGAAGCGCATCCAGGACCGCCGTTAAAAGCAAAGGTAACAGGACGTGTGCTTTGCGTTTTTCCATTTTCGTCCAAAGCAAGATAGGACATGGAAAACATATTACCAATAAGCGCTCCTGTATCAGAACGTACATCCACATGAGATGCTTGTGCTTGATAACTGATCATTTCTCCTGATGTTTCGTGTGATCCACGCCATACAAGGTTTGTGGACGCAGCCTTGGGCAAATCAATTCGTGTTTGAGCAGGAACAGTAATAAAGGCGTCCTTTATTTTTGAAGCACGACTTGAACTTTGTGGCTGAATATTTTGCGCACCAGCAATGCCATCTTGTAATGATTGTGGTGTTGTATCACTCATAGAAATCTCCTTACTTGCATAACTTTTCAAATCGGATAGGATTACATATATATTTGTATGTTCCCCTATTATACGGGTTAACCTACAAATTTTTAGGTGAAAATGGATAAAGAAATTAGGTGTTCATGTTTACATCGTCTTCTGGCGCATCTGGTGACAATATGCAGTCGACACAACATGCAAACGTCACAGGTCGCATAGGACAAACGGGTCGCATTGCTACAACAGCGCGTGCTAAAATGCCGTCTATACCCTTAAGCGCGTCCATGATGCTGGTAACTCTAGGTATTGTATATGGTGACATAGGAACAAGTCCCATGTATACGCTTAAAGCCATTATGACAGGCAACGGCGGACTTATGACTATGAAAGAAGATGTTGTATTAGGAGCTCTTTCTCTTATTATTTGGACGCTTACCCTTATTACAACTGTAAAATATGTATTTGTAGCAATGAGCGCCGATAACCACAATGAAGGTGGTATTTTTGCGCTGTACTCACTGGTAAAGCGTTTTGGAAAATGGCTTATTATCCCTGCGATGATAGGCGGAGCTGCGCTGCTTGCAGACGGTATTTTAACACCTGCCGTAACAGTTACCACCGCCATCGAGGGTCTGCGAACCATTCCTTTTATACGCGTGCTTATGGGTGGACGCCAAAGCGTGGTTGTAATTATTACCATCACTATTATTTGTCTTTTGTTCTTTGTACAACGATCAGGAACATCCTCAATTGGTAAGGCTTTTGGCCCTATTATGACCGTATGGTTTCTCTACTTAGGCATTTCAGGTCTTCTCAATTTATGCGCCGATCTCAATGTTTTGCGCGCGCTTAATCCCATACGTGGAATTGTATTTTTGTTTAATGGCCAAATCAATGCAGCTGGTTTAATGGTGCTTGGTAACGTGTTTCTTTGTACCACAGGTGCAGAAGCACTTTATAGTGATATGGGCCATGTTGGTAAGGTCAATATTTTTGCAACATGGCCTTTTGTTAAGGCCTGCCTTATCCTTAACTATTTAGGACAAGGCGCATGGATACTTGTGCACAATTCATCATTAGGGCTTGCGAGCATGGACGATTTAAATCCGTTTTTTCAGATGATCGATCCAAATTATCGTGTATTTGCAGTTATACTCTCTACACTAGCAGCTATTATTGCATCTCAAGCACTTATTACTGGCTCGTATTCCATTATTTCCGAGGCAATTCACTTAGACCTTATGCCACATATGAAAATAAATTATCCATCGCTTAATAAAGGACAAATTTATATTCCGCTGGTCAATAATACCATGTGGCTTGCGTGTATATTGGTAGTGCTTATCTTCCAAACATCCAATCATATGGAAGCTGCCTATGGTCTGGCTATCACCGCAACCATGTTAATGACCACCATTTTGTTGTACACCTACTTAACTTCAATTAAACGTAACAAACCTGCAGCTATTATCTTTGGTCTGTTCTTTGGCGCAATCGAGCTGATGTTTTTCTTCTCATCACTCACCAAGTTTTTCCACGGAGGATATTTTACCGTGCTTATGGCAGCAGCAATGTTTGCCATTATGTATATATGGAGGCGCGCAACAGCAGTAGAACATACACAAACCGTCTATTTACCTATCGTTAAATATATCGATCAGCTGCGCCGTCTTAAACGCGACCGTGAATTCCCCTTTACCGCTGACAACATTGTCTTTTTATCAAATGACTCATCTCAAGACCGTCTTGACCGTGACATTTTATACTCAATTTTGGATAAGCGTCCAAAACGTGCAAAAGCATACTGGTTTGTAAATATTAAAGTTACCAATGAACCATACACTCACGAATATTTGGTAGAAAACTTTGGTACCAACTTTATTTTTAAAGTACAGCTCCGTCTTGGATTTAGAGTAAACCAGCGAATTAATACCTATCTGTATCAAATTGTTTCAGATATGGTAGATGCGCGAATTCTGCACCCTCAGCATCACAAGTATTCAATTTATCGAGAAAATAGCAATGTTGGCGACTTTAGATTCTGCATGCTGCGTAAGGTTTTGTCGCCCGAAACCAATATCTCTGGTCTTAATCGCGTGGTAATTGAAGCTAAGTATATTATTCGTAGACTTTGCGGATCGCCTGTCAAATGGTATGGCCTTGAAAACTCAAGCATTATTTTTGAGTATGTACCACTCTTTACACGAGCAAAACAGCAGCACCGCCTTACACGCATTATGAAACCACTTCACGTAAACCCCTCTCCTGAACAAACAGGAGTTATGCACATAGACGACAGTGATGAAGATATCTTTTCTGCCAGCGTTAAACACGAACTTGCAGATTCGTATGAGTCGGTTGAACACTCACTTATTGGTGGAGATACAGCTAGCTTTAGACCACTTAGACTGGATGATAACGATGATAGTGAAGATGATGAGTATAGCTATCAAGGTGAAGAATTTATAGGCACTGATACGGGCATTTTTGAACCTGAGGCGCAAGACATGCATAATGCGTATGAGCATGAAACCTACACAGATTCTCAAAAACACTTTACAAGTGATAAACAAGGGGGATCGAGGCGCAAACATTCATAAACACGCCCTTTCGTAGGTGCGAAATGAACCCACCTTCCATAAGGTGGGTGCTCTCATCGCTTGTTCCAGCTTCCTCAACTGTGAAGGATGCCTGTACTGAACACGAAATATGAGCTCCCTCAAAACGCTTGTCGGTTCACCCAGTTGTACTACGAAAGGACGCTACTATTACTATAGCGAATTTTTTCACTATAAAATAGACTTGAATAGAAAGTCATTATCGTTCAAACTTAAGATATATGTAACTATTGGCCAACAAAGTTGATTTACCTCGTGTCTGCAATAACGCAGGGTAAGATAAGGAGAAAGCTTTATGCTCACAAATCTTATAGATTATAGCGTGAGCAATTTTACCCACCTTGATCCCGCATTTTCTACTTCAAGTTATCACCCTCATATACAAGCACTTAGTGTATCTTGTTTTAAGGATCTACCTATATCTACATCTTCTTTAGGATTCCTAAACATCCTACCTGTACTTGGAGGAATAGTATCTCCATTTACGCTTATGTGTTCTCTTTGCTTATTTTTTATAGCATTCGTAACTGTTTTGGCACTGACACCACTTGCCAAAATAATCGCCCACAAACTTGGAGCTATTGACTACCCCGGAAAACGCCGCGTTAATAAAAAACCCATTCCTCGCATGGGTGGTGTTGCCGTTTTCACAGGAATTTTCTTAACACTGCTCATTCATTACTTAGGTATTCTAGCTCATCTTTGGCCAAGCGTATTTTTACCAAGTGAAGTATTTCAGTACATTAACTACCCACTTATTATGCTTGGCATGATCTGCATTTTTATCACTGGTGTTATTGATGATATTTATCATTTGACGCCCCTTCAAAAACTCATCGGTCAAATTATCTCGGCTGCATGTGCCGTCTGCGGCGGCCTTGTTATTGGCGTGATTGTTAATCCATTAAGCTCTGGCGCACTCTATTTAGGCTGGCTTGCGTATCCTTTAACAATTCTTTACTTAGTTGCATACGTTAATATTTTTAACCTCATCGATGGCCTTGATGGCCTTGCAACAGGACTTGCTTTTATTGTAAGTGCAACTATGTTTGTACTCTCGATTATGGCACATAGACTTGATGCTGCGTTTTTGGCAATTGCACTGTGTGGATCAACGCTTGGTTTTCTAAAATATAATTTTAATCCCGCTTCAATCTTTCTAGGCGATTCAGGATCATTGCTGATTGGCTTTACCTTAGGCGTTATTTCGCTGTTATCGGTAACACGTGTAGCAGGTCTTACCACCATCATGGTACCTCTTATTATTTCGGGTATTCCTATTATCGATACGTTTTCGGCAATTATTAGAAGAAAACGTGCACATATTAGTATTAGTCAAGCTGATCAAGGGCACATTCATCATCGTCTTATTTCTGAAGGATTCAATCAAAAACAAGCAGTTCTTATTATGTATGCGTGGACAGCATTTTTGTGCTGTGGGACCTATCTTATGACGCAAGTTGAGGTATTGCCACGTATCTGCATTTTTATCGTTCTTTTTGCGCTTTCGCTGGTGTTTACGCTTAAATTGCATTTGTTTGAGCCCGTACTTTTCCACCACACCAACCCTACTACAGGAAAAGACGAACTGGTTTCGCCCAAAGATCCCGAATTTAAGCTGGAAGAAGAAAAGTTTGAACAACAACACCACAGTCACAATCTTACCCATATATAGCGAAATAAGCCATACGCAAAGGTACGCATGACTTATTGCATAAAAGCACACGAAGTACGCCTCGAGGCGCATTAAACGGTCTAGCGGTGTGATTACAAACGATACATATAGGTAAATACATCTTCGCGCTGCATGGTAATTTGAACGTGCAACGTTTCTCCAAGCTTATCCAGCGACTCTTGAATCTCGGCAAAACTAACACTGACTTCTGAAAGATCTACAACCATAGTCATCGTAAAAATAGAAGACATAATTGTCTGCGAAATGTCCAAAATATCTGCATTATTGTTAGCAAGAATCGTTGCAACTTTTGCAACGATACCGCAGCGGTTTTTTCCTAAAACACTTACAACCGCGCGATTATGCGTACTTTGTGCACGATCAAGCGTTGTTTGTGCATCCGATACCGTATGAGATGAATTGTGATCCATAATGACCCTTCCTGTGTGTATTATGGCTACGATACTGTTGTACTACTATCAAACGCCGAGAATCAAAGGTTTAATTACTACTATCGTCTTGACTCTGCTCATCTTGCTCTTGTTGCTCTTTTTGCTCTTGAAGAGCAGATAATTGCTTAACGCAGGTACTTACCCATTGGATAGCGTTATCTTGCGGATGTCCTTTAACTTCGGCAAGCTCAAAGCCCTTATCCCATACGGGTGTAAACTGAACGTCTTTTACACCATCATAATGTTTTAGAGCAGCAACCAAATTAAGCTCGGTAGTTAAAGGAGAGGCCTGCTGCATAAGCCCTGTATTGATGCGCCAAAATGGTGCAACTTGCGCTTTGCCAAAACCCTCACTTGAGCCACACAAGTTATAAAGCGGATTGAGTGCATTGATACGAAGCTGCTGCGAAGAGCCTAAAGAATCTTTCTTATCAAGGTCATTACGATATACATCTACAAGCTTGGTATCAAAAGCAGAATCTTTTTTATATGCATCTTGGTGCTCGGCAAGTAAATGCGCAACATGCGCATCAAAGTGCAAGGTAGATTCGTTATCAACTCCAAAGAGCTGATTGCTTGGCGTAGACTTATCTAGTGCGTCAAAAGCACATACTGCTTTATTGGGAATTTTACAGTGTTTTACAAATTCCCATAGATTACTAATCGTGACCGTTCCTTTTGACGAAGAATAGGTAATCCAGCGCGTATCGCTGTTAAGTGATGCAAGATAACTTGATGGTGTTTCGTACGAGGTTCCCTGTACCTTTGAAACTCCTGTAGAAGTTTTATCAGACGCTGTTGGATCCCCCGACAATTTTTGTTTTGACCCATCTTGAGCAGAAGAAGATGATTCTGGCTCTTTAGTGGCACTACTGATACATTTTTCGTTCAAATTACCCGGAAACGCAGGTTCCATCAACCGTGAAGGTGTTTGAACATAAGGGAATTGCGTATGCGTAATAAAATCGGTTGCAGCGTCAGTAAGCGTTTTCATCACATAATTGTAATATGATCCATCACAGTAACTGCCATCATCCAATTTTGAAAGAAGAAGGCGTTCGTTTTGGTTATCACACAGCCCAAGCTCATTCAAGCGAGCAGCATACTCTTGCGCAAGATCTGAAGACAATTGCTTTTTGAACGAATTCGCCTTGCGAGATTCATCCGTTACAAATTGCCCCATCATCCATTCATAGGCGCAGTCTCCTAACTCGGCATCAAGCAAAGGACACCACAGCGCACAACCAGCAATTTTATCGGAAATAGTATTTCCTTTACTATCGTGTGTGGCTGCGCCAACTTTTTTGAGATACGAGGTATAGAGGTCGCTATCGCCACTAGAGCCTAAAACAGAGCTTATAGTTGCCCCTGCACCATAAGAAAGCGTAAAAATATTATCGGTATTAGCAGGCAGAGCAGATGCATTGTAGCGCAAAAATCGAATAGCACTCTTAAGATCAACCACACTCCAAGGCGCTCCCCCAGAGAACATTTCTTTTTTATCGCTTTCAAAACCCGAGCTTCTACCCCTAAAGCCGGCATACACATAAATCATACCCGCTTGTAAATACCTACGCATGCCTTCGTACTCATAGACATTAGGACAGGCTTGTGGCGTAAAGAACGCTGAATTAAGTGGCATAACAATAGGAGCAGTTTGAGGCGTATAATCACCTAGCTGCGCGTCATCTCGGGTGGTACATTGCCACGAATCACCTTTTTGTTTTGCAAGAAAATAGGTACCAGGTACATAAATTGAAAGCGAACCGTATGTTTTTGACGCAGGATGTAAGCAATACGGAATACCAAGTTGATAAAAACAGTTGTTCACTTTATCAAATTTCCAACCATCGCGTTTGAGCTCCAATGCCTTAAATTCACTCAAGTTGGGCGCAGGCTCAGGCGATTCCGAGGAAGAAGTATCCTGAGGCTGATCTTCGGTTTGGCCCGTACAACCTGTTGCAAAAAGCAGAGCGCAAGACGCAAGTGATAAAAAAGACTTTCTTGTGATGTTCATACATCCTCCAAGTACCTATCAAAAAACTTCTTATATTATGACTAAAATGTTGGTAAGTTCCCACCACATTCACAAGAAGAAAATATAAAAAGACGTATGTGCAATACACATACGTCAATTACATACTCAATTGCTCGATAAAGTGCTCAAAAAAGCTTAAGCTACAATGCGTGTTCCCGTCTTACCTAAAAGCCCTTGTTTAGCGCATTCAAGCGAGGTAATGAGCGCCTCACCTGTAGGTGTTTGTTGTACGAAGTTTACGCACGCAGAAATTTTAGGAAGCATAGATCCTGGCGCAAACTGGCCTTCATCGCTATATTGCTTTGCTTGTTCCACGTTTATTACATCTAGGTCTTGCTGATTAGGCTTGTTAAAGTTAATGGCAACTTTTTCGACGGCAGTTAAAATAACTAAACGATCGGCTTTAATATCGTGAGCAAGTAAAGCTGCGGTATTATCTTTATCGATAACAGCTGCAACGCCTTTATAACCAGCTTCGGTTTTAACAACAGGTATTCCGCCGCCACCTGCAGCAACAACTACACACCCACTTTCAACCAGCGATTTAATAGTATCGGTTTCTACAATATAGGTTGGAAGCGGCGAAGCAACTACCCATCGCCATCCACGTCCCGAATCCTCAACATAGACGTCACCCGAGTGTTCCATGCGCTTTTTTGCTTCTGCTTCACTATAAAAGGCACCTACCGGCTTAGTAGGATGCTGAAACGCAGGATCTGCAGCGTCTACTAGCGTTTGCGTAACTACTGACACCACGGGCTTGTGTATATTTCTGTGAGCAAGTTCGTTGGTCATTGCCTGTTGAAGATGATATCCAATGTAGCCTTGCGACATAGCCCCGCACTCTGCAAAGGGAATTTCTGGTCCAACACCATGTTGAGAAGCATAATCGGTAGAAACTTTAAGAGCCCCAACCTGAGGGCCATTGCCATGCGTGATAACTACGCGGTAACCCTCCTCGATCATATCAACAAGCGATTTTGCCGTATTTTGAATAAGCGCCAGCTGCTGTTGAGGAGTTTTGCCTAAAGCGTTTCCTCCTAAAGCAACAACGATGGTTTGTTGTGTATCCATAGTTTCTCCTTGTAGAGCGAACATGCACAGTAAACGGTGCCGCACGTGTTCCTTATAACATATCACAGTGTAAGCCTACCATACTTCTTACGCATAAAATAAAAAAGTTATTGTATAAATTTGTTGATATGCAAAAATTATCGGTAAATGGTCTTATGCTTTTGTATTCTAGTAATCAAAGCTGTCTGTAATTTTTTATTGCATACAATTTATTGTATTTTTTTATCGTTTAATACATATACTACGCGCAATTTAAATGAAAATCCCTCGTAATAGTCATTCTTTTGTATAGAAAAAATAAAATAAGATAATAAACGATGCTGCGCCACGTGCAACGAAACCATAACAACAACTCCATAAATCACTCGGATGAAATTTCCTATGATTTCTGCATATTTATACCATTTACCACTCACTTTTATCCGTTAACCAAATTTAACATCAATGAATTTAAAAATGTGATATGGACTTCTACTTTACTCATACCCTCTGTGTTAAAAGTGCGTTAAACTAAAAGGTGCCTAAATATTTTGTGCACACGTAGTACAGGTGCACATAATCTTAATACAGCCTTTAGTAAAAGGAGTTGCCATGAAAGTACTTGTTTTTGGAACCATGAGCTACGATAAGGATTCATTCAACAAAGAGTTGCCTGATTTCCCTCATGTAACACTTGAATATACCGATGTAGACCTCACTCCAACAACTGCAGCATTGGCAAAAGGTTATGACGCCGTATGTGCATTTGTAAACTCTAACGTATCCGCAATGACTTTGGAAGTACTCAAAGGCTTGGGTATTGAGCTTGTTCTTATGAGATGCGCAGGATTTGACGCGGTAAACGTTAAAACAGCTCAAGAAATTGGTATGAAAGTTACCCGCGTTCCTGCATATTCACCCGAGGCAATCGCTGAGCACGCAATGGCTTTGGCATTGGCAGCCAACCGCCACATTTGCAAAGGTTACAATCGTATTCGCGAAAACAACTTCTCGCTTACCGGTCTTGTTGGCGAAACCTTACACGGAAAAACAGCAGGTATCATAGGCTGTGGTCGTATTGGTGCTGCACTTTGCCGCATTTGTAAAGGTTTTGGTATGACAGTTTTGGGTTACGATTTGTATCCTAATCAAAAATTGGTAGACGAAGAGCACTGTGTTGATAGATTTGTTTCCCTAGACGAGCTCTATGCAGAATCTAATCTTATCAGTCTGCATGCCTTCTTAAATGAAGAAAGCTACCGCATGATCAATGATAAAGCAATTGCCAAGATGAAACCTGGCGTTATCTTTGTAAACACTGGTCGTGGCGGTTTAGTTGATACACAAGCTTTAATTCGTGGTATCATTTCTGGCAAAATTGGAGCAGCAGGTTTGGACGTTTATGAAGAAGAAGGTCCAAATGTATATCAAGATCGTACCAGCGAAGTCTTTGAATCTGTTACCAGCCAATTGTGCGCATTCCCCAATGTTGTTATGTCATCTCACCAGGCATACTTTACACACGAAGCACTTAGCCAAATTGCGCGCGTTACCCTTGAAAATGCTGAACGTTATGCAGAAGGTAAAGAGTTTATAGAACGTAGCGTTGTATGCTAGATTTTTTTGCTACAACAACTATAATGCTAGCGGATAGAAACAATACATGTGAAAGGATATAGATGAAAAGAACAAAAATCATCTGCACCATGGGTCCTGCAACTGAAGATGATAACGTCTTACGTGAAATTATTAAAAGCGGCATGAATGTTGCTCGTTTTAACTTCAGCCACGGTTCTCATGAGTACCACCGCACAAATATCGAGCGTGTTCGCCGTATTTCTCAAGAGCTCGGTATTCCTGTAGCTATTATGCTTGACACCAAAGGTCCAGAGATCCGTACGGGCGAGCTTGAAAATCACGAAAAAGTTGTTTTAACAACAGGTGAAAAAACCATCGTTACCACTGATGATGGCGTAATTGGAAACAAAGATCGTTTCTCACTTGACTACAAGCGTCTTCCTCAAGAGGTAGAAAAAGGCTCCATCATTCTTATTGATGACGGCTTAATTGAATTAACTGTTGACCATGTTGAAGGTACCGATATGTACTGCAACATTGACAACGGTGGTGAGCTTGGCGAGCGCAAGGGTGTAAACGTACCTAACGTTGAAGTTGGTCTTCCTTCTGTTACTGAGCAAGATAAAAAAGACATTCTCTTTGGTTGCGAGCTTGGAATTGACGCTATCGCTGCTTCGTTCATCCGCAACGGTGCTGCTGTAGACGAAATCCGTCAACTCTGCTTTAGCCAGGGTCAACGTCACATTGATATCTTCCCCAAGATTGAATGCGCACTTGGTGTAAAGAACTTTGACGAGATTCTTGAGCACTCCGACGGTATTATGGTTGCTCGTGGTGACTTAGGTGTAGAAATTCCACCTGCAAAGGTTCCTCACATTCAAAAAAGCATTATTAGCAAATGTGCTTCGGTATATAAGCCTGTTATTACCGCAACTCAAATGCTTGATTCTATGATCAGAAATCCTCGCCCAACACGTGCAGAAGTAACCGACGTTGCCAACGCAATTTACGATGGTACCGACTGTGTTATGCTCTCAGGCGAATCTGCAGCAGGTAAATATCCTGTTGAGGCTGTAAAGATGATGGCAACTGTTTGCAAAGAAACCGAGAAATACTTAGCAGAGCGTGGTATTTATCACGATTCAGGTGACGAAGTTAACGCAGCAATTGGTTTGGCAGCTGTTGAGTGCGCAAATCGCGTTCATGCACATTGCATTATTTGCCCAACTCACTCGGGTCGTACCGCACGTTTGATTTCAAACTTCCGTCCTAATTTGCCTATTATTGCAATGTCTCCTTCAAACCACGCAATCAGAAAGACCTGCTTCTACTGGGGTGTTACTTCTTATAAGACACCTGAGCAAGGCTCACTTTCTGCTACTTGCTATAACGCTTTGCGCGAGGCAAAAGATCACGGTTGCGTAAACAAAGGTGATCTGGTTGTTATCACCGCTGGTGACCCACAAACTTCACCTTCTCAAGGCGACTACATCACCTCAACTAACATGACTATGGTTGCTCAAATTCAATAAGCACCAACGTCTTACATGTTAAGAAACCCCCCTCTATATCTGATATGTACCCCTTTTACTGGACACAACCAGTGAAAGGGGTTTTGTATGAAATACGATTATGCTTTTAAACTTAATGCTGTAGAACTATATCGCTCTG
>QWCU01004616.1_pt1 | contig 136323 bp, 139 predicted proteins | sample 1972601 | NCBI WGS metagenome assembly QWCU01 (sample SAMN09866700, study PRJNA288562) | Human vaginal metagenome isolate pre2_vaginal, whole genome shotgun...
AGTAGAAGCAACAGCCTTAGCCTTAGCCTCAACATAATCCTTATTAGCCTTAGCAGTCTCAGCAACAGCAAAAACAACCTTAGCCTGAGCACGATCTACAGCATCAGCAAGACGCTGAGCCAAAGCAGAATCATTCTTAGCAGAAACATTATAAGCTTCCAAAGCATCCTGAGCAGCCTTCAAAGCCTTCTCAGCAGCTTCCTGAGCAGCTACCTTACCAGCCAAAGTAGCCTTAGCCTTCTCATACTCAGCATAATCCTTAGTATAAGCAGCAAAAGCATCATCAAGATGCAACTTAGCAGTCTTCACAGCCTCAACAGCCTTAGCCTTATCAGCAGCCTTCACATGAACATGCTTTGCTTCACCTGGCTTAGTTGGCTGTGAAGTTGTAGTCTTACCACCAACGAGTTTAGCAAGCTCTTCCTTCAAAGCCTTAAGATTAGCAACATCCTGAGTATAACCAGAATTATATGCCGCTACCTTTCCCTTGGCTTCATCAAATGCAGTCTTAGCCTCGTTATAAGCATCTTGCGCAGTAACAATTGCCTTACTTAAATCCTCACCACTCTGCTTATTATCAGCTCCGTAAGCCTTATCTGTATCTTTGTCGAAGTCATCAGTCGACTTCTTATCATTGCCAGCCTTTGCTTTATACGCCTTAAATCCAGCGTCATAAGCAGCGTAAGCAGCATTAAGAGCCTTATCAGCCTCTCCAAACTTAGTCTCAGCCTGAGTATAACCGTTCAGAACATCCTCAGATGGCTTAAGATTGTTATTCTTCATCTTTGTCTCAAGAAGAGCAATAGACGTCTTAAGATCTGCAATCTTAGCATCAGTATCAGCATCAGCCATTGCTGGGGTTGCCATTGCGAAGCCGGCAAGCAAAGTAGCGCCAGCAGCGAAAGCAGCGATAGCCTTCTTATTCATCATTTTAATTTCCTTTCTTCTTCTCCTCCGATGCGGTTTCCCGCGTAGCACCAGTTGAACTAGGGATTCACTGGTTGCTGATTCAAAAGATACAACATGCTTTAACAAAAATCAACCAAAACATTCAGCTTACATTCAGGTTTGTTTTGAAGTTTTTCTGAAAATTCACAATAATATACACAATAAAACGTAAAAATTACGACTAATCATATTTAAAAACAGAAAAATATCCAAGACACGCCGTATATAGAATTTTTTTAAGATTCTTTCAGGTTTTTTTTAAGGTTTGCATTTAATTGGCGTGTCGTCTGTACCTTCCGACAAACTTTTGCAATCATTTTCTGCAAAATAAAACATGTACACAATCAAACAACAAAACGGCATGAAGCTTATGCAAAAACACAAACTCCATGCCGCACTATAGGAGAAAACTACGGGCACATACTTATACTGTCCACCATAAATCACTCGTAGTTTCGATGACGATAAGACATATCCTCATACGTAATTGATTCACTGCTATGAATAGCATATATAACAGAATCAAGAAATATCCAAGATGCCGTCTCCCACAATGTTCCCATTGGGTGAATCGTAGGAACCAAATCCCCCTTTCCCTTATAAACAGAAGCAGGTATAAAAATAGTTAAATCAGAAAGTTTAGATGCACTACTATCTGGAACACCAGTAACACATATCAATGTTGCTCCACTTTCTTTTGCCAATCTTGCAACAGTCAACAAATGCTCAATCTCACCAGATCCACAAGTAAAGAAGAAAACATCTCCCTTAGAAATAGATGGTGCTGTGTCATCCCAAATCCAATGACTAGAATACCCAAGATGCATTAATCTCATACAAAATGCCCTACATGTAAGACCTTCACGACCTACACCAGCACAAACTATTCGTCTAGCAAATTTAATTTTTTCTATTACTTCATCAATTGATGAATAGTTCATAACATCAAAAGTTTGATGCAACTCATTTAAAATAGATTCTACATCTTTAGAATTCATAAAAACTCCTTTGTTTTAATAATTTCCCTAATAATTCAATAACATAATTACATGTTATTAATACTATTTTTTAGAAATATTATTATCTTTATTATCATGTGATGATTTGCAATTTACAGATGTTTTATACTCCAAAAGCCTATTAACAATCATCACAAAAATAAGAGCCGCTCCCCATGTAAGATTTTTAATAAATGGAGAAAAGTTTAATATAGTAAAACCAGTTTGCAAAACTTGAAGCATAATGACTGAAAGGAAAAGATTGGCAAACTTGCCTCTACCGCCAAATGGATCAAATCCAGCAAGAACTACAACCAACAACGCCTGAAGCAAATATGTTCCACCAAAACCAACTCTAGCTGAATTCACCCTAGCAACCATAACAAGAGCTGCAATAGCAACAAATAAACCAGAAATTGCATAAGTTATAATAATAGTTCTATTAACTCTATGCCCTGAGAACAGAGAAGCTACAGGATTTGAACCATAGAAATATAGTTCTCGACCATATCTAGTATGAGAGGCAACCCATCCAGTAATCGCATAACTAATTATTCCAATCAAAAACACGGTAGGAATACCAGCTACAGATGATATTCCAAACATAGAATAATCAATCACAGATACTCCTATAGATGAGCCATTGGTAGCAGCTGTTGCAATGCCTGCAAATAAAAGTTGCGTGCCCAATGTAGCAACAATAGGATTCACTCCAGCCATGCTAACTAAACACCCATTAATAACACCACATACAATTGCGGAAAGAAGACCAAGTACAACAGCGATAACTATAGATAAGATTGGCGAACCAATTCTGCCCAATTCAGATCCCGACAATATCCATGCAATAACTATTGCAGCAACGTTCATATTCGCAACTACAGATAAATCAATGCCACCAGTTAATACAACAAGTCCCATAGCTAAAGCAAGAAACATAAACTCACCTATTTGGAAACCCATTGATTGTAAAGTACTCCAGTTATATAAAGTATCGCCTAATAAAATATAAAATATAAGACAAACTAATATAACAGAACAATAAAGAACCTTACTAGAGCGCTCAATATTTGACCATACACGTTTAATATTCGATAAATTGAATATATTTAATCCAGCCAATAAATGATTTAACATAATTTAACCAATCAATCTTAAATTTATTTCAAATTTCAGCCAAGAAAGGACATATTCTTACGATTACGCAATTTCTCTCCATAGTAAATCGCAACTACTGCAGCAATCATCACTCCGCCAATAAATAGATTGTTCCACGATGATTTCAATCCCAAAAAGACAAGAGTATTATTAAGCAATTGCGTTAAGGCAACGCCAAGAAAAGTGCCAAATAATGTACCATATCCGCCAGTAATTCTAGTTCCCCCTATAACTACTGCAGCAATAACAGTTAACTCTGTACCCATAATGCTTGTTGGGTCAACAAACTTTAAATTGGCGAATGAAATAATTGCCATTATTGCAGCTAAAACACCCATAAGAGGATAAATGAATAGTTTTATACCAAGAACTGGCAGACCAGCACGTCTTGCAAACTCCTCCGAATTACCTATAGCGTAAATACTGTGTCCCAAAGAAGTATGATTCATAATAAACCATACAAATATGTAGACAAATATAGATATTAGGAAGAATATGGAAATACCATTTTGCTGACCATTCACTGTGAAGGAAACAATATTACATCTTCCAAATTCTAATAAAGAAGATGGCATCTTACTGATAGTAACTGGTTTAGTTCCAACCGTAGTTGTCATTAACCCATAAAAAATAGAAGATGTTCCCAATGTAACTATAAATGTTGGTAATTCAAGCCAATGAATTAAAAGTGCGTTTATAGCTCCTAGAACTGCTCCTATAACAGCAGCAATAATAAGAATAACTAAGATTGAGTTTATCTTAGCGTTAACAGCAAATACAACTGATGTATATCCAGACATAATAGCTACAGCTGGAAAAGATACATCAATACCTCCAGCAATCATAATAACGTATACTCCTGCAGCAAGTATCGCCATTGTTGCACCATTACGCGTCAAATCTGCAAGAGTTCCCAATGTAAAGAAGTGCTTATTCACAACAGAAACAGTCATGGCATACAAAATTATTATTGTGAGCAATGTCTTTTCCATAGAATTTGGTCGTTTTACATTAGGCAACAATGATCTTAATTTTGGGATCACAACGCACCTCCATTTTGAACAAAAGAAACAGATTTGTCTGAAGAAGATATAAAACTCTCATTGGATTCATGAGAATTATCCCTATCTGTAGATTCCCTGAAAATCTTAGAAAATCCAGGTTCTAATTCATCACCAGTTATTTGAGTAGAAACTTTTCCTTGTTTAAAAATGTAAATTTTATTGCAAACAGCAAGGAGCTCTTCTTCCTCATCAGATATAACTATAACCGATATGCCTTTCTCAGCTAGTCTGCGTATGATCTGATAAATTTGAGATTTAGATCCAACATCAACACCAACGGTTGGAGAATCTAATATCAACAGCTTTGGGTTAGTTGCAACCCACTTACCTAAAAGAACTTTTTGTTGGTTACCTCCAGATAAAGATTTAGCCAACAAACTGAGATCATGTGTATTAACTTGCAAATCATTGAGGATTTCATCCCCAACTATTTTTTCTTCATTTTGATTTACAATTCCAAAACAGTTAGATATCCTACTCAAAATTGCAGAAGCACAATTACTTAAAAGATTACTATCTTGGAAAAGACCTTGCTTATACCTATCTTCAGGAACTAAAGCGATACCTCTTTCTATAGCATCACGAGGATTATTTATATCAACAATTTTTCCATTAATCTTCACAGAACCACTAGTTATATGATTAAGTCCAAATAGAGCAAGTGCTGTTTCTGTTCTGCCAGAACCAAGCAATCCACTAAATCCAACTACTTCACCAGGATTTACACTCAAAGTAACGCCATTAACTCTAGAAGCTTTTACATCTTCCATATTTAATGTTGGAACAACTTCCTTGTTCATGTCATAATTATTAGGAATACCGAATTGAACATCATGACCAATCATAAGAGAAGATAATTTTCTAGGATTTAAGTCCTTTGCATTATAAGTTCCAACTAATTCACCAGATCTAAATACTGTGATTCTATCTGCAACAGAAAAAACTTCATCAAGCTTATGCGATATAAAGACTACAGAAACTCCATTCAATTGTAGATTTTCTATAGTCTTCAATAATTCTTCAACTTCTGAATAAGTAAGAGCAGTAGTAGGTTCATCCATAAAAATAACTTTTGCATTAAGCACTAATGCTCTCGCAATAGCTACCTGCTGACGAGCAGCCATTGATAAATTCTCTACTCTTTCATAACAATTAATATTAGCTCCTATACGTTCGAGTGCTTCTTTTGCAACCTTATCAGCCAAAGAATTATTTATAAAAAATCTGCGGTGATGGACTTGCTCTGGCAAACAAATATTATCCTTTACCGTCATCGTGTTAAACAATGATAAATCCTGATGAATAACAGCTATACCGAGATCGATTGCTTGTCTAGCAGTTAAAGCAGAGTAATTCTTACCATCAACTTCAATACTTCCAGAATCAGGTCGCAAAACTCCGGATAAAATCTTAACTATCGTTGATTTACCGCATCCATTGCCACCAGCTAAGCAGTGAACTTCACCACTAGAAATATCAAAATTAATATTTTTTAAAGCATGCACTCCACCAAAACTTTTAAAAATATTCATTGCCTTTAGACGCATGTCCATCACCTTTATTCTTGAATCACTATGAAACTTAAAAGATTAGAAAGGATACTTTCCGTCTGGGAAATCACCTTTCTTAAGAACCATAGGAGCATTACCTCTTACTTGATGACCATCAACTTGAATATCTTCATAACCTTTTACATTTAGGTTTGTACCATTACTAATCTTCTTGCCCTTAATCTTGTTATATGCAAGAGATAGAGCTGCGTAACCAGCATCAGCAGGACGCCAAGCTTTAGCATACTTAACCCAACCTTCATTTATGTAAGGCATATCAACAGATGGAATACCAAGAGAAGAAACAAATACGTTTTTATTTCCTCGCTCTTTCAAAACAGCAGCCATATTAGCTCCTGCAGAAACGGATGTGCCAAATAGTCCTTTCAAATCTGGATGCGCATTAAGTATCTCCGTTGAAACCTTTCGAGCAGTATCATCATTATTGTTATCTTCATACGGTTCGTCAGATACGAATGAAATATCTGGATATTCTTTTTCTATCAAAGACTTACATGCCTTGTACCAAGCCATATGTGTTTCCATCGTCTTTGAACCAACTATCGCTGCTATCTTGCCCTTACCACCTATTCCATCAGCAAGAGGCTTGCAGAATCCCTCACCAAAGTCTTTATTCTTAAATGCTTCTATATCATAGTCAACATCATCAGCAATATTGCCACCTTCGTGAGAAATAACAACTATGCCTTTAGCCTTAGCTTGCTTTATTACTGGCTTAAGAGCTTGAGGATCATTTGGAACAACAACAATAGCTTTGACGTTTTGCGAAATTAAATCAGAAATCATCTGAGCCTGCTTTGCAGAATCACCAGAATCTGGAGCAATTTGTTTAACTTCAACTTCTCCTTCATGATCTTTACCAAAACGTTCAACACCACTTCGCATATCATCAAACCATGGAATTCCCTCTTGCTTGGCAACAAGAACCATTTTTATTTTTCCATTTTTTGACGATTGCTTTGATCCTATTAGACCACCTGATCCACATGCTGACATAGGAGCTAAAAACGCAACAGTCAGCATCGTTGCCAATGTTACTTTCATTGATTTACGCATCTTATTCTCCTTTGATTAGTGATGCATATGATTTTTTAATTTATAAACTATAAATATTATTTTTTACGATTATCGATATATATTAGTTTCAATGTTTTATCGTATCTATTGCCATACAATCTACAGCTTCTGAACGCGTTATAAAACGTTCAGAAACTTCATTAAATCGCTCTGCAATAAATGGAACATAATCACCTATATACTCACTAGACAATCTAGGCACCCATTCTGGAGGCTCAGAACCACCACAATAAACCCACGCAGCTTGTTTTGAAGCTCCATCCGCAACATATTCGCTATATTCTGGTACACTGACAGGCAATCCAAGAACGCATGGAGCAATTCTTCTAACAGCCTCAGACTGAGCGCCGCCTCCTATAAGATTAATCTTATTAACTTTCATTCCTAGAGATGTCATAGCTTTTATTCCGACACCAACTCCGCATAGCATTCCTTCAATCGCAGCACGTGCAATATTTGAAGGAGTAAAATTCTCACAAGTAACTCCATGTATTGCACCAGTCGCATCTGGCAAATTCGGCGTTCTTTCTCCTTCAAAATATGGAAGAACAACCAATCCTTCTGATCCAGGAGGAGCACACAAAGCAGAATGCGAAAATTCTTCATGTGTCATATGCAAAATTTGCCTAAACGAATCAATTACTCTAGATGCGTTTAACGTACAAACAAGTGGCAAATAATTTCCTGTAGCATCTGCAAAACCCGTAACATATCCTTTTGAATCGTGAATTGGAACTTTAGACACCAAAGACACAACCCCAGAAGTACCAATAGATAAAACAACTTCCCCTGGCTTTAGACCCAACCCAAGAGCAGCAGCTGCATTATCTCCAGCTCCTGGACCAATCTTCATATTAACGCCACAAATATTTGATTCACCGATACACTCATGAGGTCCTACCACTCGAGGTAAAACAACTTTACTTGCAAAATCATCTCCAGCAGCCATAGAGATTATACTTCTCTTGTATTCATTATCTTCTGAAGAAAAATATCCAGTTCCAGATGCTTCTGAACGATCAGTTGTTAAAGTATTTATGTCTTTACCGTCTTTTAAAACCCAAGTAAGCCAATCATGAGGAAGTGCAATAGCTGCAGTTCTCTTTAGATTATCAGGTTCTTCACGATTCATCCATCTGAGTTTGGTAATGGTTAAAGATGCGACTGGAACACTACCGACAGACTTAGCCCATTTTAATTTTCCATTTTCAGTAGAACCATTTCCAAATTCGTTTATTAATTCATACGCATCAATTGCAGATCTTGTATCATTCCATAAAATAGCATCTCTAACTACGTTACCATTGTTGTCAAGCGCAACCATACCATGCTGTTGACCTGCTATAGATATAGCGACTACATCATCCAATCCGCCGGCTTGTTTAACAGCTTCATCAAAAGCATTACGCCAAACATAAGGATTTATTTCAGTACCTCGACCATGCTTGGCAGAACCAGACCTTACTAATGCGCCAGTTTTCAAATCGCGAATAACTATCTTGCATGATTGAGTAGAAGAGTCAACACCCGCTACCAATTTATGAATACTCATATTACCTCCCAACACCATCGTCAGGTTTAATTGCTTTATGCAACATAATACGTCAAATAATTAACTTTGTCTACACGAGCAACAAAAATATCTTAACAATTCCAACATGTACGGCATACTATATATATGCAGTTGATGGATTACAGTAAACACACAAGCGCGATGTCGCTATACAATAATCGACTCGATCCAGCACGGTCAAAATCCATTCGAAACCATAATTTGACGTTAATAGCTAACACACTGACTTCAAGCAACAAACATTATTCTAGAGCAGAATTAGCAAGAATAACTGGATTAAATAGGTCAACTCTTACACGTTTGGTAGATTCACTAATAGAATATGGAATAATTAGCGAATTACATTCAGAAATAACTGGATCAGGAAGACCAGCAGTACCACTGACCCCATCATTACATACTTATGCATCAATAGGATTATCTTTATCAAAATCAAATTTGGAAGCCTGTGTAATAGACATATCTGGAAATATTCTTTCAAGATATTATGAACAAATAAATGACACAAATCCTACAATAATATTGAAAAAAATCAAAAACATTATTTACTCAACGAAGCAAAAATTGCAAAAAGCAAATCTTCCAACAGTATCAATATCTATAGCAATTAGCGGTTTAATGAATACAACTGAACAACACAAAATATCAAGCCCAAATCTTAAATGGAACCACGTTGATTTATCTGACTTCTACAATAAGAACGACAAAGATAATAACTTAGAATTCATACCAATATCATTTATAGACCTTGCTGCAGCTGGAGCATATGCAGAAATCTATTTAAGAAACAAAAAAGGTAATACAATACCGAATTTTCTCTATATACATAGCGGCAATAGCATAGACACAGCATTAATAAAAAATAACACTTTTGAACAAGGGTGCAATAATTGGGGCGGAAAGTTCGGGCACGTTTTTGTATCATCGGGAAAATCTAATTGTTCGTGTGGGCATACAGGCTGTTTAGAAAGCTTTGCTGGAAGTCGAGCCTTAATAAGGGAAGGAAAACTAGGAGAAAATGCATCGATAAATAATTTTTATGCAGCACTATTCAGAAATGAGCCTGCTGCAACTCGAGCCGCAAATATAGCAGCAGAAAAGCTTGGAATAGCAATATCATCATTTATAAATATATTTGACATGCCAGTTTTTATATTTGATGGAATATATTCAGAAATTTTCGATTCTGTAAAAGATAAAATAATTGAGACTATTAAAGAAAGAGCAATATGCTCAAACTGGTCATCTATAGAAATAATGAAATCTATTGTTCCAGGTAATGCATCAGCATTAGGGGCAGCATGGAAAGGTATGAACGAATTCTTAAATACTCCAGAATTATGGATTAAAAAGTCTAAGGAAGCTTTGTCATACTACCCTATACAATCCATGTCTTCAGATATATAACTCATTACATTATTTGCATAACACATTTGTATACGACATACAAAATATAAATTCTGGCTATTTTATACGAAGTGAATATATAAACTTGCAGTACGCATTGTATTCACTTATTAGGGAAGCTAAAACCTTCAACTGTCACCTGAGCCTGCATCAATACGCCATAAGATTGCTGAAGTATTTTAAACGCCTCGGACATATCAATAAGAAGAATGCCGCCTTCATGTAACTGAACGGTCTCTCCAGAACCTACGAAATATTCACGATCGTTTAAATCACTGTAACGCTCAACTGGTAGCAAATTTCCTTTATCAGCAATATCAATATAAGCAGTACCGCTTACAGAATACAACGCAGTTTGATATCGTCTCGAACCTATAAACCGTTTTTCAACAACGCATCGCAAATCATGAGTCCAAAATGTAATAGAATCCCCTATAGAGTAAGCCTCATCATTAGATAAACACTTGACCTTACCAATAGCCTCAATAAAACGCTTCCATTTTCGACTTCCATTTATACATACTTCAAATTCTGAAACATCGTTATAAATACGCATAATATCTTTCTTTTCATATCAATCCATTGTTGCATTATCGCAAATAGGCATAAAGGAAAAAGCGAAATTACAATTCTCAAAACGAATTCTATGAGAATCTAAAACCTCACTGCCCCATGAGTTAGATCCCAAACCCAATATTTGATCATTGAGATTTATTGTAACAAGATCATCTTCATGTAATTCATTTCTATGCTTCGCCTGTTCAATAGTATTGGAAGTAAACGGCCAAGCAGAGTAAGAGAATCCATCAGTCATAGAACTACTAGACAAACGCGTTACTAAAATACCTACCCCACTACTATTACGCACAGATACCCACCGCGTATTTTGATGGTTTCCATAATCTTGCGGACGAACGTATGGAGTGATCATATCGTCAACACTGGCTTCCCAGAGTCCAACAACTTGAGAACTACAAGAATCTGGATATGTTTCACCCGGACCACGACCATACCAAGTAATATTGTCATACTCTCGAGGCATAGCAAAAGTTAATCCCACACGCGGAATAATATCTTTATAACTACCATAAGCCTCAGCACGTATTTCAAGATTAAGTACTCCAGACGAATTTACAACATACCTACTATTTAATTTCATTCCGAACGATAATACGGGAGGAGCAAATCTCTGCTCTACAGTGACTTCAACAATATCATCACAACTCTTCCAATTAACGGAACGAGTATCTAATTGCATAATATCTAAGAAATTAGGCTTCCATAATTCATTGTACTCTTGTCTATAATTATCAATAAGAGGTCGCCAAATATCAAAATGAATCGGAGCTTTAATCATATCATAGGAAGCATTGTACCAATGTATGAGATCACCAGAAATTCTGTCAAATACATATTTCTGCGATTTCGATGTGATAACAATATAGTCTTCATCAACTTTAATATCTGGTCGAGATACAGAACACTTTTCTTGCGAACATGGCAGTTTTATATTACCAGTCCTATAACAATACTGATATACACCAAGCGGAGAATGCTCATCATTCCACCAATAACGATGCAAACTATAAACATAAGCAGTTATTAATAACTCCCCAACATTTGAACCTAATTTAGGAAATATTTAATTTCACACGCATCGTATTAGAAGGATGTAACTCTCCCGGAGAGATAGTCGTATTATAGATGGCACGACCATTCTCACTCAATGAGAGATCAATACGAATATCATCAAGGTCAGTAAAATAACGCTTATTGGTTATAACTATATATTCACCATCTAAATCTACATGAACTGGACATAAAACCTGTTTATACTCTAATAGACCAGGACTTGCCTCTTTCCACGGAAAAACAAGACCGTCGATGCTAAAGTTGCCATCATTTGGATAATCATGAAAATCTCCGCCATACGCATTATATGAACGACCCTGTGAATCAACTTGAGCAATTCCATGATCACACCATTCCCAAACAAAATGCCCTTGAATACTAGGATAACAATCAATAACCTTCTGATATTCCTGTAACCCACCAGGACCATTGCCCATAGAATGTGCATATTCACACAATATTCTTGGCTTTTTTGTTGGATGTTCACCAAAATCATTCATTTGAGAAACTCTCGAATACATAGTTGAAAGAACATCAACAACTTCACCAAACCTATCTTCCTCATAATGTACTGGTCGCGTTGGGTCAAGCTCTTTGCATCTATGGTACATAGCCCGGAAATTACATCCAAACCCCGATTCATTACCAAGAGACCACATAACAATACACGCATGATTACGCTCTTGAAACACTTCACGTTCAATGCGTGACACATAAGCTAGTTGCCAATCAGAATCATCACTAATCATGGAGATATTACCAACATGTTCAAATCCATGACATTCAAGATCAGTTTCAGCAACAACCATAAAACCAAGCTCATCACATAATTGATAAAACCTAGGATCATTAGGATAATGAGAAGTGCGTATTGCATTTATATTATGCTGTTTCATCATTATAAGCTCATGTTTCACATCAGCAATATCAATAGCACGACCTTTATTCTGATCAAAATCATGACGATTAACTCCATGCATAACAAAATACTTACCATTAAGATACATGAGACCATCTTTAATGCTTATTTCAACGAGCCCAAGACGATGCGACACAACTTCGTTAGATCCAGTATCACTTGTAACAGTAATTACCATGTCATATAAATATGGGTCTTCAGGATTCCAAAGATGCGGATTGTCAATATACATTTTTGTATGTACTTCTCCATTTGGAACCTTTTGCTCAATACGCGAAACCACAATACCGTTATCCTCAATACTGCATGAAAAAGAAGAAGTTCCGCTTATTGTAGCATCAAAAGATAAACAGGCTCTACCATCATCTAATAAATGAGTGCGAGCGAAGAAATCTTTCAAATGTACCTTTGGTCTACGATATACATATATATCACGAAAAATTCCACTAGCCCACCACATATCTTGATCTTCAAGATACGTTCCATCGCAATATTGCATTACAACGATAGCGAATAAATTCGTGCCTTCAACTACGGCTTCAGTAATATCAAATTCAGCAGAAAGACGTGATCCTTTTGTCATTCCAACATATCTGCCATTTAGATAGACTTCACCATAACTTTCAATACCGTCGCAACGCAAAATAATCTCTTCATCATCGTCAATAGATGAAATTATTATTTCCTTCTGATAAACAGCCGTTGGAGTCAAAGTTGGAACTCTAGGAGGATCAACAGGAAAAGGAAATGCTTCGTCAGTATATTGCAGTTGACCATAACCATCAAACTGCCACATATGAGGAACATTTACTTCATCCCAATTGGATTGTAATTCTGTTTTCATATACTTTCGGACAGAATTGGGACTGTTCAATAATGCAAATTTCCATTTTCCATTTAAACATACATATCCATGCGCAAATTCACGCTTATAAGTTTTTGCTAAACTAGAACACTCATAACTTAAAAAATATGCTCGAGCCGGTAATCTATTTTTACCAGTCAACGAAGGGTTCTCCCAATCATTAACACTTTCTACCATTGTTAAACCCCATTTACTTACGAAATACTGCTAGCAAATCGCTAAATGCATGGATATTATACTCAGCTTTTAGCGATGAAATTGCAATACTACCAAAAGCAGCACAATCCATACATCCAGCATGGGCCGCTTCAATTCCAGCTATGGCATCTTCTACAACAAGACACTTAGATGCCTCACACTGCAATAATTGCGCAGTTTTAACAAAAACCTCTGGATTTGGCTTTGAGTGTGTAATATCATTACCATCACACACTCCATCAAAATAATCATCAAGTTGAATCTGATGAAGAATATACTTAGCATTTTTACTAGATGATCCAAGCCCCAATTTTATTCCATCACAACGAAGCGACTCCATAACTTCTTTTACTCCTGGCAATATGTCATCTGGGCTCATCTGAGAAAGCATACTACGATAATATTCGTTTTTTTGATCCGTCCACTTTATTTTTTCTTTGTCAGTCATTTGACCTTTGTACTTTTCGAGAATAATATCAAAACTTTCCATTCTGCTAACGCCAAGTAATCGTTTGTTTATCTCTTGATTAAATTCAATATTTAGTTCGTCTGCTATATGTTTCCAAGCAAGATAATGATACTTGTCAGTTTTACAAATAACTCCATCTAAATCAAAAATAACAGCCTCGTACTTATACATTGTTATATCACTCCTTTGTTGAACGACGTATAAATGATGAAGGAAGACTAGAAATGAGCACTGCGCACAAAATAATTGCACTGCCAATAATCATACGAATGGTTACTATTTCATTAAGCAATATAATTGAGAATAAAGTGCCAAAGACCGCCTCTAAAGATAACACAATGGCTGATTGCGTTTCATTAACGTATTTTTGACATGCTGTTTGCAGAAGATAGCACACAGTCGTACTTATAAAACCAAGATAAATTACACTAATCCAACCGTTTGGCGAAGCAATCCAATGGCATTCTCCAGTAAATTGCATTACAATAAATGACAATAAAAACGCAGTACACATTTGTATACAATTGAGTACATTAGGTCTATAAACTTTTACAAATATTCCAGTTAGGACAATCTGACTAGCAAAACCTAAAGCACAAAGCAATGTCAGCAAATCACCAAAGGAAATCGTAAAATTATTACTTAAAGAAAGTATTGCGACACCTAAAACGGATAAAATAGCTCCTACAATCTCCTTCACGCCTACACGTTTTTTAAATAAAAACATACTCAAAAAAGGAACAATTACGACATTCAGAGAAGTAATAAAAGCATTTTTTGATGGCGTTGTATACTGAAGCCCAAATGTTTGTAAGGAGAAACCTGCAAACAAAGCTACACCCATACCTACGCCAGCTAAAATCTCCTTATAATTAATGACAGTAAATTGCTTAGCAGAGATTACAAGCATAACCAATGCAGCAATAGCAAATCGTATTGTCATTATTTGCATTGGTGCAAATGAGCCTAGTGCTATATCACTTGCTACAAATCCACCACCCCATATAGCAGTAACAACAGTTAAACCAATTATTGCCAATTTACGACGCATACTACATACCATCCTCAGCACACCCATTTATAACTACTGGTGCACCATGTATTAGAATTTTCATGCTGCTACCTTGCAACATGTGAACTTCAACTTTATCTGCTGATATATTTATTTCCAACCATCTACCAGCATAATGCAATCTGAAAACTATAGACTTCCATCGAGATGGAAGTTTAGGATCTATAGTCAATACATTTTCAGCATTAATATTTATGCCAGCAAATCCAAAAATAACAGTTTGCCACACTCCACCAGCATTAGCAGCATGTATCCCTTCGCGTGTGTTACCCTGTAAATTAAGTAAATCGAGTGTAGCAGACCTCTTTATATAACGATATGCTTTAGAGTCATCTCCAACTACAAGACCCATAATGGCATGGATACTAGGACTAAGAGAAGAACCATGTAGCGTCCTAGCTTCATAAAAATGATAATTGTTTTTTACCACTTCTTCAGAAAACTCATTCCTCAAAAGATGCATTAGCATCACAACATCAGGCTGTTTAATAATCTGAGTTTTCTCTACTGGATACTCTTTCAATGCAGATGGACGAATTGGCCAATCATTCTCATCATATTGACTAATAACTACATCTTTCAAATTAAAGTATCCCTCAAATTGCTCAATAATTCCATTACAATCTTTCGGAAGATATATGTGATCTGCTACATACTTCCAATGAGCAATCTCCTCTTGAGTAAGGTCAGAATTATGAATAATTTCACTATACTTTTCAGGTTTTGCCACTTTTATTTGTGATAATAGTTGCAAAGAATAACGTATATTCCAACGCGCTAGATAATTTGTATATGTATTATTATTAACTGGCTCATGCCATTCATCAGGACCTGTAACTTGATTAATCTCATAACGAGAATATTTTTCTACCCACTCACAACGACTTACCCAAAAACGAGCAGTCTCTAATAAAATATTTATTCCTTTTGAATATAAAAATTCGTGATCATGAGTAATTTGCAAATACTTAGCAACACCAAAAGCAATTGCAGCAGTCACATGCTGCTCATATTGCGCAACATAGCAACGATAACAAGTACCATCTGGCTCAATCGTCCAATCTGGGCATTGTTCAGATCCGTCATCAGCTGACTCCCATGGGTACTGAGCCCCTAGTAGTCCATTCTTTTTCGCATTCCTCTTAGCTGCTGGTAAAAGATTATATCTATACTCTTCTAACTTACGCGCAGTATTTGGAAACACAAAAGCAAAGAATGGCAACATGAACAACTCGCTATCCCAGAAAGCGTGCCCTCCATATTCCTCTCCACTTAATAACTTAGCACCAATATTAACTCTATTATCTTCTTCATTCGCAGAACTCATAAGATGAAAAATATTGAATCGTATTGCACGATTTAATTCATTATCTCCTACAATTTCAATATCCGCGTGATCCCACATCTTCTCATACACCGCGATATGATTTTGCAGTTCTTTTTCTACACCATCAAGAATCATTGCATTTATTTCTGACTCTACATCTTCAAACAAATGATCAACAGGTGTATCTCTACTATCTTTTACTGCAACATATTTCACGAGAATAATAGGTTTTTTGCATTGAACAGAAACGTCACAAAATTCAACACCTCGTTCTCCAAAAGCATGAAAACAACGATTCTGTAATATGTTTACAGTAGACTCAAAATTATTGTCGTATTCATATCCCAACAATCTTGCACCAACTGCAACATGAATATTGTCATCACGTGTAGCCACTTCTAAATACGTACCATCAGAACTTAAACTATTATTACGTATTAGCTCTGTATGCTTTACTTTAAATCGTGGAGCATCGCAAAAATTGATAATAGACCCATCAATAGTGTGTTCTATTTCCAACAAACCATTGTAATTTAATGGAATTACTCGAACCACAACTGCCATACGATTACGATGAGCGCGACTCACAAATCGCAATGTATCAATCTGCGTATCACGCCCTTTTTTATCACGCAACACAGTATATTGTCGTAGACAAGCACGTTTCATATCGAGCCATCTACGATATTGTATAATTTCACAATCTTCAATACCTATACACTGCTTCTCAAGATATAAGCGAACGCCTAACCAATTAGGTAATGTTGCTAATTCTTTCATAAAAGTTTCGGATTTATCAAATATGCCGTTTATATACACATAAGGAAGAGAAACACTAGTTCCTTCTTCATGAGCACCACGAATTCCTAAATAACCATTTGATAATGCAAACAAACTCTCATATTGTAAATTTTTTTCAGAGCAATATGAATCTTCTGTTATACACCAATCGCTATCAAACACGCTGAAAATATCAGAATTCATAAGCATAGAACAATCCCCCTTTTTTGCGAAAATATATACAATGACAAACACTGAAGAAATAGAAAAACTACTTTTACTTTATTGAACCACTAGTTCCCTCAACTATGTACTTCTGACCAGCTAAGAAAGCAATAACTGGAGGAATAATCATCACGACAGTAATACAAAGCATTGGAATAATTTGCGTTTGATGCACACCTTTGAATGATGCCAAGCCTAACGCAAGCGTGTACTTACTACGATCTTGCAAGAAAATCAAAGGTCCTAAATAATCGTTCCACACGGTAATAATGTTCAACAAACCAATTAGAATGAGGCACGGTCGCATGATTGGCATATATACTTTCCACCAAATCTGCAAGTCATTACAGCCATCAATGCGTGCAGCTTCTTCGTATTCTTTTGGTACTCCAAGAAGGAATTGCCGCAATAAGAAGATGTAATACGCTGATCCAAAGAACGCTGGTACAATCAACGGGAGCAATGTATTTATCCAACCAAAAGCCTTAAATTCCATATACTGAGGAATCATTGTTACATCCCAAGGAATCATCATCGTACTTAGCAAAATGATAAAAAGAACATTCTTCCCTCGGAAATTGTAACGAGCAAATCCATACGCAACAAGTGAACAAGAAAGAATCTGACCAATTGTAGTAAATACCGTCACTATCATAGAATTCATGAAAAATGTTCCAAAAGGTTGAGAATTCCAAGCTGTGACGTAATTATCCCAGTGCCATTCTTTTGGAAAAAGTGTAGGTGGATATGCAATAGCTTCAGAAGATGTTTTTAATGTTGAAAACAACATATACCCAAATGGTGCAAAGAAATAAATTGCAACCATTACCAATAAGGCATACACAACCACCTTAGACTGGATAGACATTTTCATAGCACAACCTTCTTACGCCCAAATTTCTTTATATTTTTTGCTGCATTTCGACCCTCAGTCTCATAGAACACCCAAGCGCTGGACGAACGAAAAACTAACGCAGTTAATAACAGTACGATAATAAACATCACCCAAGCATTCGCGCTCGCATAACCTAATCTATGGAATTTAAAGGCATTTTCGTATGTCATCAAACCGTAAAAATAGGTTGATTTTAGAGGTCCGCCATTGGTTAAAAGCATCACTAAAGTTACCTGTTGGAAAGAGGTAATAATAGATGTAACCAAATTAAATAATAGAGTAGGTGTAATCATAGGCAATGTAACATTGAAGAATTGCCTAGTCATACCTGCACCATCAATAGCAGCCGCCTCATATAGTTCTATTGGAATATTTTTTATATCTGTATAAAAAATAAGCATCATACTACCAACACCAAATGCACTAGCAATAATTACTGCTAACAATGCCCACTTTGGATCAACAAGCCATTGTGGACCTTTAATTCCTAAGAAAGATAGAAGATAGTTAAGAACACCATAATTTCCATTTAGTATCCACCCAAAAATTATAGAAACTGCAACTCCTGAGATAACACATGGAATATAAAACAATGTTCTAAAGAATCTTACTCCCTTCACAGGCATAGCAATAAGTACAGCAAGAAACAGAGCGATTATTAGATTTAATGGAACAAAAATCGCCGCATATTTAAGCGTAATGCACAACGCATTCCAGAATTGTACATCATTGAACAACATCTCACTATAGTTTCCTAGCCCACGAAAAACTGGAGATCCAGTTATTCCCCAATCAAAGAAACTAATAGCAAATGATAAAAGCAGCGGTCCTAATGTAAAGACCAAAAATCCAATAATCCAAGGAGCAATAAAAAGATAGGGCCAAATACGCCGAGACACTGACGCAGTCAGCCCCTGTGTCCTATTAGATATAACACTCATAATATGCTCTATTTCAACACTTCTGACAGAGCATCTTTAGGAGATACACTAGAGCTTGGATTATACATTTTTTCAAAAGCTAGAGAAAGCTGATCAGATTTTTTGCTCCAATCTTTAACAATGAAACTAGCTGGAGTAAATCCATCAGACAATTGCAACATATCATAGAATGGGCGGTAATGCGGCTTTTTATTCATACCTTCTGATTTCACAACACTTATTCTTACAGGTAATTCGGTTCCGATACGAGACTTATTTGCCTCATCATTTGTCCAGAACTTCATAAACTTCCATGCCAAATCCTTATGTTTGCTATTCTTTGACATAGCAACACCCGAAGAGCTTAAAATAGAAACAGGCTTTTTCTTCGCATGGTCAAATGACGGTATATTTACAATCCCATAATTAAGCCCATCTTTATCAAAAGTATTCAAAGCCCAAGCTCCATAAACGAACATAGCTACATTGCCAGATCTAAATTCATCAGTACCATTAGATTCGGTGGCAACTGCAATGCCTTCTTTGCCCATATCTTGGAAGAGCTTGAATGCTTCTAAAGCTTTATCAGAATTTACATTACCTTTCAAATTACCGTTTTTATCAGTATATTTTGCACCATTACTCCACAAATACATTTCAAAATCATAAGGATCAGGTTTCATTTGATATGCAAAACCCTTAACGCCAGTCTTTTTCAGAATCTTCTTCGAAGCAGAACGAACATCATCCCAAGTCCAATTATTTGTAGGTTCTTCAACTCCTGCTTTCTTAAAGATATCCTTATTGTAATACAATGCGTGAGTGGTGAATCCAACAGGAAGACCTAAAGTTTTGCCATCATAAGAGTTATAATTCCAAAGAGTTGGGTAGAAAGCATCTTTGTAAGACTTACCTTCTTTCTTAATGTATGAATCAAGAGGTTCGAGACCATTTGCGTACCCAGGATAATTCCACATATACATTACATCTGGCGCATCATGAGAACCCATTCCAGCACTAATTTTTGCGTCAAAGTCCTTACCATACGCTTCTAGCGTTACATGAACATCCTTATTTTCAGAATTAAACTTATCAACTAACTGCTGTTGACGATCAACATCTTCCGCTACATCCCATGTAGCAAATCGAAGTTGAACTTTACTATTATCAGCAGTTGAAGAACCGCATCCAGACAAAAGCATTGATGTTGACGCAATCAATGCACATGCAAATAAAATTGATGACTTTTTCATAGAAACTCCTTTGCTAAACACAGTGATTTATCAGCAAGGATTCGACGTATATTCGCCGATTAGCATCATTGCTTAATGTCATTCTAGCGAAAAAAATACATTTGTGCAATCGGTTGTCCTACGGCGTGTCGGCATCATACTTCTGGCAGATTATAATGATAATAATAGATTTTTATTTGTTGCACGCATTGAGGACATATGAACACATCCCGTAAAAAAGCAGTAACTCTTGCAGATGTTGCTGCAGCTGCAGGAGTGTCTCGCTCAACTGCATCACGCGCACTAAATCATTCTCCGCGTATAAGTAAAGGTACAACTGAGCGCATAGAAGCTCTTGCAACTACGATGGGATTTGTTCCAAACGCTCAAGGACGAGCACTTGCTTCTGGTAGAGCAGAAGCAATCGCAATACTAGTCACTGAACCACTTAATGAATTATTTACTGATCCAACTTATGGAGCATTTATCGGAGGGATCACTGCAAAATTAGCTCAGACTTCTTATCTACCGATGTTACTGCAAGCAAGCAGCGATGATGAACGCCAAAGAGTAAAACGACATTTGGAATGTAGGTCTTTTGACGCAGTCATTGATATATCTCCATACACTGATTCTTACTTGTTAGATATAATGAATAAACTTCATACCCCTGGAGTATTGTTAGGACAAATCACAAATGAACGCTATCAAGGTATGTTTTCTGTAGTATATTCTGACGATACAAAAGGAGCTAAATTAGCTGCTCAGACAATTGTAGATCGCGGAAGAAAGCATCCTGTAGCAATAGTAGGACCTCGCGATAATCCGGCTTCACAATACAGAATTAAAGGATACACTTCCGTCTTTGGAACTAAGTTAAGTCCAGATTCTATAATCTACACACAATGGGATGCAGCTGCTGGATTTGCCGCAATGATGCAAATCCTGAGCCAAAAGAAGCCAGTTGATGCAGTATTAGCTGGATCTGATCGCATAGCAGTAGGAGTTCTTGAGGCATTAAAACAATACAACCTACAAGTTCCTGACGATGTATCAGTTATTGGTTTCGATGATCATAACCTTGCACAAACTACAACACCATCGCTTACTACGATACATCAGCCGCTCTATGAAGAAGGACAATTAGCTGCTGAGCTTGCTATGAAAATGATTGAAGGTCAAGAGCCAATAACATCCATTCTTCAAATGAAATTAGTAATAAGAGACTCAGTGTAATTACTCCACAACACACATTATTTTGTGAACAAATACACTACAAGGTAATCACGATTACCTAAGCCTATCTTTCCCGCATTTGTTCTCTTTTAAGCAAATCTGACTACAAACACGGGCGCTAGACCTGCCTTCGCGCTTAAAGCGTAGCGCGCGAGCGATTTTCCCGAGATTGTTTACGTATTTGGCGATTTTGGAAACAATATCGGGCGAAAAGAAACAAACGCAGGCAAAAATACACAAACGCAAACAAAAAGGGCTTCTAGCCAATCGCTAGAAACCCTGCTTGCGGATGAAGCGAGATTTGAACTCGCGGAGGGTGTAACCCTCACACGCTTTCGAGGCGTGCTCCTTAGACCGCTCGGACATTCATCCATTTTGCGCAAACTGCAAAACGCAGAAAGAAACGCAACTTTTCAATTGTAAACCAACCCTAGAATATACACAAATTTGTGTTGAGAATTTTGCAAACAATCAATCAAGTTCTTCAAGAGTTCGACGAGCGCGAATCGCATTAGCCCTAACTTCAAGTTGATCTTTCGGAGGATATTCAACATATTCCAAAGTCAAACCATTAGCCGCAATAGGACCAGTAGAGCCTTCTCGAATCGGATTTTCAATCTTATCCTTAAACCAGTCAACAGAACGCTTACCGCAACCAACTTGTACACAAGCCTGAACAAGAGAACGAACCATATTATGTGCAAACGCATCAGCAACAATAGTAAACTCAATCAAACCGTGCTCAATAGGTGGAATATTGCCAGTTGATCTAGAAGCAATAGACGAACCAACAGGCGCGCAACCATCCAAACAAACGCGATTCCAAACCGCTTTTTTAACGCAGCGAATCGTAGTTCCACCAGGATTTGGACGAGCAAAAGACCCAAAATCATGCAAACCAACAATCATCTGTGCTGCCTGATTCATAGAATTGACATCTAAATCGTAATCAATTTGCAACACAAAACCACGCATACGCGGATCCAAATTCTCGCGATTTGCCGCATCACTAATCCTATACACGTATGTGCGATCAAGCGCAGAAAAACGAGCATCAAAACCGCTTGGTGCAATTCTTACACTGTGAATCGAAATATCTTTAGGCAAAACCCCACGAAGCCTATATTCTAAAGCTTTTACAGGCGTCAAATTTGTGTGTCCAACACAATTTTGTAAAATATCATCTTCTACATCTAAATGACAAACCTGATAAGAAGCATGAACACCAGTATCCGTGCGACCAGCAACTGTGAGTCGAAGCGGAAAACAGGAATCGCCATCATGCACACGCAAAACTTTATATAAAGCGTCTTCCAAAGTGCCTTGCACTGTTCTTAAATTCGGCTGCCTAGCCCAACCGTAAAAATCACCGCCATCATAAGCTAAATCCAAACGAAGACGCATCAAAAAAACCTTCCAAAACAATTATTATAAAAACCGAATATTAGTTGCCCTAGTCGCCAGACTGCAACAATAATCTTTTCAATTCTTATGTTCTGATCCACCAACACCAGTAAACGCACTCATAATATTACGAATTAACTCATAAGTCTTTGAATCCATATGCGTTGCTATGCTCAATATTTTCGGCAAAAGCTCCGACCAATGCGCAGAAATTTCATCAAAAGTAGGATATCCTAAGCTAGTTAAAGCGTTGTAAACACTATCGATTCTGCGTTTTCGCTCTTCGAAAGGCAAATTCAACATCCAATCATTAGCAGCTTTAGAAACAGCAAGCGCACGCGGAGTTACATGATCACAATAGTCAAAATCTCCGTCTTTAACCTGCCAATACATGCCAAAATGTTGCATCAATCCAATCGACTCAGCAACCGTAACTTTATACGGTACGCCAGTATCCATAATCAATCCAATAAAAGCAGATTGTGGAACGACTTTTTCGATTCTGGAAACAACACGAGAAAAAACCTTTGGATCAACAACATCCGAGCCAAAACTAGGACCGTCCATAGAATAAATTTTACTGACAAGATCACCAAGTTGTTGATTTTCTGCATCCAAACGCATTGCCGCATATGCAGCCATATTCCCGCCTTTTGAATGACCCACAACAAATATTTTAGAATCATTATTTTGATTCACAATATCGTTTTGCAGCGTATCAGCTTGCGACATATCAGCTTGCTCTGGCTTCTTCCCAAACAAATTCGCAAAATAACCAAAAATTCTATGAAAAATATTATTCTTAACGCCACTTTTGCAAGAATCTTTACACGCGCGCCTAGATATAGAGAGCAAATATTCTGCAGCAGACTCTTGTGCTGGAACTGGGCAGCGAAAAGCCATATTAAAATCTTCCTTCCACCCAACAAGAGTGTTATCAGTCCCCCTGAAAGCAACAACAAAACATCTATAGCCAACACAATCAGTCAAATCAAAAGTAACTGCAGCAAACTGCTGTTCACACGAATCATCAACCTTCGACTCGTCAAAACGCTCAAGAACCTCGCCGACTCGCATTCCCCTATATCGCGGACTAGCTGCAACAGCGAGAAGAAGACTCTTACGAAAATCATCAACTTTAGCTGAACCAGAGCTAAACATTGAAGAAAAATCCTCACCGCGAAGCAATTCGCTTAAAGGAACGGTTGCTAGTGCGTTAGAATCGTCATTATACTTTGGAATCGATTCAGGCATGCAAACATACGCCAACTCGCATAAAATAAGCGAATCTACGGCGTTGAATTTTCTATCTTTAAAGTTAGTAAAATCGTTATTCACTAAATCGAGAATATTCGTCATATTTCAATAATAATTGATACCAGATATAGAAAAGATATATCAGATATAGAAAAACGGGCTGGAGATAAAACTCCAACCCGTTCAATAAATCTAAAACACGACGACTACTCGTCGAAAGATTTACTTACCGATGCATCAAGATGCTAATCTAAACTACTCGGCTGCTTCTTCTTTAGCAGCAACTTTAGCAGCAGACTCAGCTTCCTTAACGACAGCCTTCTTTGGGCTTACTGGCTCAACAACAAGCTCAATAATAGCTTGTGGAGCAGTATCACCACGACGAGGAGCCATCTTAACGATGCGGGTATAGCCACCTTCACGCTGCTTCATCTGCTCAGCAATTTGAGTGAAAAGCATGTGAACAACGGACTTATTGCGGATCACGCGCAACACACGGCGGCGCGAATGCAAGTCGCCACGCTTAGCGAATGTTATCAAACGCTCAGCAAGTGGACGAAGACGCTTTGCCTTTGGCAAAGTAGTCACAATACGACCGTGCTGGAAGAGGCTAGTAGCCATGTTGGCCAGCATCAGGCGCTCATGCGCTGGGCTAGAAGCCAAACGAGGCCCTTGTTTCGGTGTAGGCATTATTACTCCTTATTGTCGCAGAATTCAGGTGGGCAAAAACCCGAACATCCAAAAACCACGACGATTGGCGGTGGACTGTTTACTCGTCTTCTGGCGAGAAGAACGTGCCACCTTCGAGATTATTGGCGTCAAAGCCAAGCGGCGAGGCCTTAAGAGACAATCCCATAGACTGCAATTTCTCTTTAACCTCATCGATGGATTTCATGCCGAAATTACGAATATCGAGCAAATCCTGCTCAGTGTGTACTACCAGCTCACCAACAGTGTGGATTCCCTCACGCTTCAAGCAGTTGTAGCTGCGCTGCGTAAGATTCAAATCCTCAATCGGAGTAGCCATCTGAGAATCAACTTCTCCCATGACTGGAGCTGGACCAACTTCAACACCTTCTGCATCGACGTTAAGCTCACGGCAAAGACCGAAAAGCTCAACCAAAGTCGAACCAGCAGATGCAACTGCATCTCGTGGTGTAATAGCTGGCTTAGTTTCCACATCCAGGATGAGCTTATCGAAGTCCGTGCGCTGTTCCACGCGGGTAGCTTCGACCTTATAGCTCACCTTCAAAACTGGTGAGTAGATCGAATCCACTGGAATGCGACCGATTTCGCTGTTTTCCTGCTTATTCATCTGAGCAGGTACATAGCCACGACCGCGCTCCACGGTGAACTCAATTTCAAGCTCACCATCTTCAGCAAGTGTAGCGATATGCATCTCTGGATTGGCAATAGTGACGCCAGCAGGAGGAGTAATATCTCCAGCTGTTGCTTCACCCTTGCCGCTCTTGCGAAGATACATCACTACTGGCTCGTCATACTCACTTGTAAGTACGATACCCTTAATGTTCAGCAGGATTTCAGTGACATCCTCTTCAACACCTGGCAGAGTCGTGAACTCATGGAGAGCACCAGAAATGCGTACCGAAGTTACGGCAGCACCTGGAATGGAGCTCAATAGGGTACGACGCAGCGAATTGCCGAGCGTGTATCCGAAACCTGGTTCCAACGGCTCAATAGTAAAGCGAGAACGCTGGGGATTCAGTGATTCCTCGGTAAGTGTTGGACGCTGTGCGATAAGCACTTTTGTATCCTTTCAGCTTCTGGTCGGTGGTGCACTCGCCGCCCATAAGCGGGTTGGATGGATGGATTCGTAAGAGTGCTCAGACGCGGCGACGCTTTGGTGGGCGAACGCCGTTATGCGCTTGTGGGGTGACGTCGGTAATAGAACCGACTTCAAGACCCGCGGACTGAAGGGAACGGATAGCGGTTTCACGACCGGAACCTGGACCCTTAACAAACACGTCGACCTTCTTCAGGCCATGTTCCATTGCCTTACGAGCAGCAGACTCAGCAGCCATACCTGCAGCGTAAGGAGTCGACTTGCGGGAACCCTTAAAGCCGACATCGCCACCGGAAGCCCAAGAAAGGACTGCACCCGATGGATCGGTGATGGAAATAATCGTGTTATTGAATGTTGATTTAATATGCGCCTGCCCAACCGGTACCGACTTGCGGTCCCGGCGACGCGGCTTGCGCGAGGCTTGCTTTGCAGCTGCCATTGACCCTCGTTTCCTAATGACGAATTAGTTGGTATGTCTAGGCGATGAGAATTAACTCGTGGCCTAGAGCCGACCACCGACTACTATCTGGTGGCCTTCTTCTTCCCGGCGACAGTACGCTTCGGACCCTTACGAGTACGAGCATTAGTCTTAGTACGCTGACCACGCACAGGAAGACCCTTGCGATGACGCTGGCCTTGATAGCAGTTGATCTGAATCTTACGACGAATGTCTGCATCGATTTCACGACGCAAATCGCCTTCAATCTTATAATTAGCTTCAAGATAATCACGCAAAGTGATTAACTGTTCATCCGTAAGATCCTTGACGCGAGTATCCGGATTAACACCGGTCGCGGCAAGCGTTTCCTTAGCGCGAGTACGGCCTACACCAAAAATGTAGGTGAGGGCAATCTCAATGCGCTTCTCATTGGGAATATCTACTCCGGCAAGACGTGCCATTGTAATTCCTTTACTATTACGCAGGTCGTGCACCAAGTCTCCCGCAATCCTGCGGCCTGGGCCTGCGCACCCAGGGTTCAGCTTTAGCTGCGACTTAGCGCCTTATTCCTTTATCTTCGCGGTGGGGATCCACTCAGCCCTGACGCTGCTTATGACGTGGGTTGATGCAAATCACCATGACGCGACCGTGACGGCGGATCACGCGGCAATTTTCGCAGATCCTCTTCACGCTAGGGCTGACCTTCATGGTTTTCCTTTGCTTGTACCTTTACTTATAGCGGTACGTAATACGACCACGGTTCAAATCATAAGGGCTCATCTCCAGCACAACACGATCTTGAGGAAGAATACGAATATAATTCTTACGCATCTTTCCAGAAATCGTAGCCAGTACAATGTGCTCGTTCTCAAGCTGAACGCGAAACATCGCGTTTGGCAGTGCTTCAACTACCGTGCCTTCGACTTCAATCACACCGTCTTTTGCCATGAGCCTCGTTCCGTTCCTTGGACGTACTACTTTACGTATCCGAAGACACGCCAATCTTCTATGATACAGTAAATGCGCCCAATACAACACTCGGCGTGTCGCAAAAGGCGCATTATAAATACGAGAAAATCTAAATTTTAAATAAATCTCATACCAAAGACTCAACTATGCGATTGTTGATTTCAGCAATATCGCCAACACCATCAACCTCAACAAGCTGACCACGGCTTTCATAAATATCAAGAAGAGGAGCAGTTTCCTTCTCGTAAGTTTCCAAACGAGTAGCAATTACCTCAGGAGTATCATCTGAACGACCCTGCTCAATTGCGCGCTTCTTCATACGCTCAAGCAAAACCTCACGCTCCGCTTCAAGAGCAACAACGTGATCCAAAGGAGTACCAAGCTCCTCAAGCATAAGATCCAAAGCCTTAACCTGAGACGCATTACGTGGATATCCATCAAGAATCCAGCCATTCTTAGCATCATCCTGAGCAAGACGATCCTTAACAATGCTATTTGTCAATTCATCTGGAACAAGCTCACCCTTATCAAGATAACCCTGAACCTTCTTACCAAGCTCCGTTTGATTCTTCAAGTTGTAACGGAAAATATCGCCAGTAGAAATAGCAGGAATCCCATAATGCTCTGCAAGCAAAGCAGCCTGAGTGCCCTTACCAACGCCCTGTGGTCCCATAATTAGCAATCGCATATTAATCTCCTTGTTTCTTTATGCTCCATCGCAAATCTTAACAACAAAACCTATCTAGTAATACTATTTAGCAACTTGCTTACTATCGTTATGATCAAACAAGAATCCAGCATATTGGAACTGCTCGGTCTGAGCCTTGGCTTGACGCAAAGTATCCAAACCAACACCTGCGATAATAAGAATCGTAGTACCACCAAATGGAAGCTTCATATTAAGGTGCAAAGACATAATCAAAACTGTTGGAATCAACGCTACGAATAGCAAATAGACAGCACCAACAGTGTTTAATCTATTCATGACATAGCTAAGATAGCGACTTGTAGCACTACCAGCACGAATACCTGGAATAAAACCGCCGTATTCCTTCATGTTATCTGCAGTTTCATCTGGATTAAAAGTAATCTCAGTGTAGAAGAAGCAGAAGAACACAATCATAACTGTGTACAAGGCTATGTACCACACAGAAGTAGAGTTTGCTAAATTGACATTAATCCAACGCACCCAATCCTTACGACTATCACCGAACTGAGCAAGAAGAGTTGGAATAGCAAGAATCGAGGATGCAAAAATTGGTGGGATAACACCACTCATATTGACCTTAAGAGGTAAGTATGTAGAAGAACCGCCATACATCTTACGACCAATCATTCGGCGCGTATACTGTACAGGAATTCTACGCTGAGCAAGCTCCACGAAATCAACAAAAATAAGAATTACAAGCAGAACGCCACCGACAATAGAGAACTTGGTCCAATCGCCATTAGTACCATTGGTTCCCCAACCAATTTCCCACAGCTTTGGAAGGAAGCCAGAGCAGATAGACATGAAGATTAACACTGACATGCCCTGACCAATACCCTTATCCGTAATAAGTTCTGCCATCCACATGATCAAACCAGTGCCACCAGTCATAATCAAAACCATAACCAGTAAGCTCCACATAGAGCCATCTGGAATAACCTGACCACACTGATAATTAAATAGTGCACCAGAACGTGCAGTAACCAAAATGGTTGTGGACTGTAAAATTGCCAAGCCAATAGTCAAATAACGAGTGTACTGAGTAAGCTTTGTTTCTCCAGACTGACCTTCCTTGTGAAGAGCCTCAAAACGAGGAATCACAACCCTAAGCAGCTGAATAACAATAGACGCCGTAATATAAGGCATAACGCCCAATGCAAAAATAGACAGCTGCAAAAGCGAACCACCAGAGAACAGGTTCACCAAACCAATAAAGTTTTCACTAGAAGAGGCAAGCTTAGCTGTGCAAGCACGTATAACTTTGTAATCAACGCCAGGAATTGGAATAAAGGAACCAATTCTGTAGATGATAATCATTGCGAAGACGAAGAGGATCTTATTCCTCAACTCCTTCGTCCTGAAGGCCTGGATTAACGTTTTCACCTGGGTCTTCCTCCCTTTTTTGCGCTACGATCTAGGCGCAACAGTAAAAAAACAAACTCTGAGGCAATAGTTTATATCACGGTGCATACCGATACAGTCATTCCGTGAGTTTAGACAATAAAAAATAATCCCTCCAGCCAAAACTAGAGGGATTATTAAACAGTCAAATCACTGCGTTAATTAGCATTATCAGCTGAGTACATTACTCTTCGCTAACAGAGCCACCAGCAGCTTCAATCTTGGCCTTAGCAGATGCAGAAGCTTTAACTCCCTTAAGAGTCAAAGCAACCTTAAGATCGCCATCACCCAAAACCTTAACTGGGTAACCATCACGCACAGCGCCCTTAACTACCAAATCAGCAACAGTAACTTCGCCACCATTTGGGAAGAGCTCTTCGAGGGCTGCAACATTAACAACCTGGAACTCTTTCTTGAATGGGCTCTTAAAGCCACGAAGCTTAGGCAAACGCATGTAAAGTGGAAGCTGGCCGCCTTCAAAGCCTGGACGAACTTGGTAACGCTTCTTCGTACCCTTATCGCCACGACCCGAAGTCTTACCCTTAGAGCCTTCACCACGACCCACGCGAATGCGATCCTTCTTAGCTCCTGGAGCTGGACGCAACGTGTGCATGTGCAACATTGGTTCTTCATTAGCCATAATCAGTCAACCTCCTCAACGCTCAGCAAGTGGCGAACGGCCATAACCAAGCCACGATTGACTGGATTGTCCTCGCGAACAACGCTCTGGCCAATCTTGTGAAGACCGAGAGTTTGAACGTTCGCGCGCTGACGCTCGGTGGAATGAACCAAACCGTGCACCAGAGTGATCTTCAAGTTAGCCATCACTCACCATCCTTTGCTTGGGCAGCCTTAGCAGCCTGAGCTTCTTCACGAGCCTTGCGAGCTTCGGCAATGCCTGCAGCGCGCTCACGAAGCAATGCGTCTGGTGCAACTTCCTCGAGGGAAAGTCCACGACGAGCGCAAATCTCCTCTGGCTCTTCAAGCTTCTTCAAAGCATCCACAGTAGCGCGAACCACGTTAACAGCGGTTGCAGAGCCCATGGACTTGGTGAGGATATCGGTAATGCCAGCGCACTCCATAACAGCACGCACAGCGCCACCAGCAATTACACCAGTACCTGGAGCAGCTGGACGAAGCAAAACTGTGCCAGCAGCATCGTGACCCAACACAGGGTGGGTTACGGTACCACGAATACGTGGAACAGTGAACATATGCTTCTTAGCATCAAGCTGACCCTTAGCGATAGCTGCTGGAACTTCGCGAGACTTACCGTAGCCAACACCAACAGTGCCCTTACCGTCGCCAACAACAACAAGTGCTGCAAAGCTAAAGGTACGACCACCCTTGTGAGTCTTGGAAACACGGTTAATAGTAACTACGCGATCCAGAAGCTCTTCGCCGCGGTTTTCTTCACGACGGTTACGACGCTCTCCGCGCTTACCTTCGCCCTTAGAGCGACGGGAACGGCGATCGTCAGTACGCTCCTCGGCGGATGCCTGAGTGTTCTGAGTTTCTTCAGCCACTTGGGTTTCCTTTTCGTTATCGCTCACAGTGCTAGACCTCCCTGACGGGCGCCTTCAGCTACTGCTGCGACGCGACCATGATACTTATTACCGCCACGATCGAAGATTACAGCGGTAATACCCGCTTCCTTCGCCTTGGCAGCGATTAACTCGCCAACCTTGGTAGCAGCTTCAGTCTTCGTACCAGTAAAACCAGCGAAGTCAGAAGTCAAGGTGGAAGCGCTTACAAGGGTAAGACCCTTAGTGTCATCCACAATCTGAGCAACCATGTGACGGTTAGAACGAGAAACTACCAAACGTGGGCGCTCTGGAGTGCCAGAAATGCGCTTACGAAGACGGGCGTGACGACGCAAACGCGCGACTTTGGTACCCTTACCGAAAATCTTAACGCTCATATCACTTACCAGCCTTTCCAGCCTTGCGCAAAATACGCTCATCGCTGTACTTAATGCCCTTACCCTTATAAGGTTCTGGAGCACGCAGCTTGCGAATGTTAGCGGCAGCCTGACCAACGGCCTGCTTGTCAGTACCCTTGACGATTACCTGATTTGCGTTTGGCAATTCAAACTCAATACCCTCAGGTGGCTGAACGGTAATAGTGTGAGAATATCCGAGTGAGAACTCAATGCCCTTACCCTTCATCACAGCACGATAACCAGTTCCAACAATGTCCAAAGTCTTGGTGTAGCCTTCATGCACACCCTTAACCATGGACGCTACGATTGCACGAGCCAAACCGTGCTTTGCACGAGTTGGACGCAAATCATCAGCTGGGGTTAAAACGATCTTGCCATCAGCAACTTCAGCGGTAATACCTTCTGGAATTACATAGGAATCAGAACCCTTAGCGCCCTTAGCACTAAAGGACTGACCTTCAATCTTTACTTCCACGCCTGCAGGAATGTCGACGGGGAGCTTACCAATATGCGATGCCATTTTCAGCTCTCCTTTCTCACCATACGTAGGCGACGATTTCGCCGCCAATGCCTCTGTCGAGGCATTCCTTCTGAGTCAACAATCCCGAGCTGGTCGAGATAATAGCGATACCGAGACCACCAAGAGGCATAGGCAAAGAATCAGACTTTGCGTAACGACGCAAGCCTGGCTTAGAAATGCGCTTGATTCCCTGGATGGAACGCTGACCATTGGAGCCATACTTTAATATGACTTCCAAAGTCTGTCCAACCTTGGCTTCCTTAGCAGCAAAGTCTTTAATATAGCCTTCACGCTTCAGAATCTCGGCGATATTCGCCTTGAACTTGGAGTACGGCATTTCCACGGTATCGTGCTTTGCCGCGCTCGCATTACGCAGACGTGTCAACATGTCTGCGATAGGATCTGTCATTGTCATGTTGGGCTAACGCCCTTTCTCGCCGTGGTTTCCACCGCCTGTTTTAGTTATTCTTAAAGCAGTGGACCTTCAGCGTCGATATTTACCAACTGGACTTCGTAACACCCGGCAACTCACCGCGATGTGCCTTTTCACGAAGGCATACACGGCACAGACCGAACTTGCGATACACGGAGTGAGGACGACCACAAACCTGGCAACGCGTATAAGCGCGCACCTTGAACTTCGGCTTAGCGGCCGCCTTGTTTTTCAGAGCGGTTTTTGCCATATCAGTTCTCCTTGAATGGGAAACCGAGGTGCTTAAGTAGCGACTTCGCTTCCACATCGTCCTTGGTGGTGGTCACCACGGTGATGTCCATACCACGCTGATGATCAATCGAATCAGGATCAATCTCGTGGAACATTGACTGCTCCGTAAGACCAAAGTTATAGTTACCCTGACCGTCGAACTGGTTGCCATTAATACCACGGAAATCGCGGATACGTGGCAAAGCCAGAGTGAGCAAACGATCCAAGAATTCCCACATACGATCACCACGAAGAGTTACGTAAGCGCCAATAGCCTGACCTTCGCGCAAATGGAACTGCGCAACAGACTTCTTAGCCTTAGTAACCTTTGGCTTCTGACCAGTGATCAAAGTGAGATCCTTAATCGCACCTTCGATAAGCTTGGAATCGCGAGCTGCAGCGCCAACGCCCATAGAGACGACGACCTTCTGCAAACGAGCCACCTGCATAGGATTAGTGTGGCCAAATTCCTTTTCCAAAGCTGGAACGATTTGATCATTGTATTGCTGCTTTAAGCGCGGAGTTGCCGGCGCCTCAACTGTAGTATCGGTCATGCCAGCTCCTTTCCGGACTTCTTAGCTACACGCACGCGCACGGTCTTTACTTTGCCGTCGCGAGCTTCTTGCTTAACAATCACGCCCACGCGGGTTGGTTGCTTGGTCTCTGGGTCAATCACCATAACGTTAGAACGGTGAATTGGAGCCTCAACAGAGACGATGCCTGCCTGCTGACCCTGCTGGGTAGCACGCACATGCTTCTTAACAACCTGAACACCCTCGACGATCAAACGGTCTTCGGCGAGTACACGAAGTACTTTGCCTTCCTTACCGCGATCCTTGCCGCGGATAACCTTTACCTGGTCGCCGGACTTAATCTTGGCTACCATCTCAGATCACCTCCGGGGCGAGGGACACAATCTTCATGAAGCGCTTATCACGCAATTCACGACCGACTGGTCCAAAGATACGAGTGCCCTTTGGTTCACGGCCAGAGCCGAGAATAACAGCGGCGTTCTCGTCGAACTTAATATAGGAACCATCAACACGACGATGTTCCTTGACAGTACGGACGACGACAGCTTTAACTACGTCGCCTTTCTTGACCGACCCGCCAGGAATAGCATCCTTAACGGAGGCGACGATGATGTCGCCGATGCCGGCATAGCGTCGCTTCGATCCACCGAGCACGCGGATGGCAAGCAATTCCTTAGCACCCGTGTTGTCGGCGACATGAAGCCGCGTTTCCTGCTGAATCATTGATTCTCCTTAGTCGAGCTGGTTCTCCCCGCTCACCCGTACCTACTAAACAACAGGCACAGGTGAAGCGCGGAGCCTTGCTGAACTTGTTTACTTGGCGCGCTCGATAATCGAGTCGAGACGCCAACGCTTGGTCTTGCTCAAAGGCCGAGTTTCCATGATACTCACGAGATCGCCAATATGCGCCTCATTGTGTTCATCATGTGCCTTGACCTTGCGTGTGGAGCGGACGACTTTACCGTAAAGTGGGTGTGTCGAACGCTGCTCCAGCTCCACGGCAATTGTCTTGTCCATGGCCTCGGACACGACGTAGCCGCGACGAACCTTGCGGAAAGTTGCGCTCTTGGTTCTCAGCCATGCTTACTTCTCCTTGACCTCAGTGGCGCCAGGCTCTTGGCTGATGCCGAGTTCACGCTCACGCAGGATAGTATACATCCTGGCTATGTCGTGCTTGACCGCCTTGAGGCGAGCGCTGTTTTCGAGTTGACCAGTTGCTGCCTGGAAGCGCAAGTTAAAAAGCTCTTCCTTAGACTTCTTTAAGAAGCCTTCGATTTCAGCATTAGTCTTCTCGTTTAAATTCTTGATGGTGTAGTCTGCAGTTCCGACTGGCATCAGATGTCACCGCCTTCACGCGCAATAACACGGCATTTCATTGGGAGCTTGTCGATAGCGCGGCGCAAAGCCTCGCGAGCGACGTCCTCAGAAACACCACCGATCTCGAACATTACACGACCTGGATGGATGTTAGCAATCCAGAATTCTGGAGCGCCTTTACCGGAACCCATTCGTGCACCAAGCGGGTGCTTGGTTAATGGACGATCAGGGAAAACCGTAATCCACACGCGACCACCACGCTTAATATAGCGGGTCATTGCGATACGGGCTGCCTCGATCTGACGGTTAGTGATGTACGCCGGAGCCAGCGCCTGAATACCGAAATCGCCGAAAGCGATAGCGGTTCCACCCTTAGACATGCCGCTACGGGTAGGACGGTGCTGCTTGCGATATTTAGTCCTTTTTGGGATAAGCATCTGCTCACTCCTTCGTTTCCGTTGCGGCAGGAGCTTCAGCAGCTGCAGCTTCAGCTGGCTTCTCAGCCTGTGCTTCGGCAGCCTTCTGCTGGTTGGCAGAGCGTGCGCCACGACGTGGACGACGATCGCCACGGCGACCTTCACGCTTACCCTGCTGGGCCTGCTGCTCTTCGAACTCACGCTCGGTCATATCACCCTTATAAATCCATACCTTTACGCCGATACGGCCGTAGGTAGTCTTAGCTTCAAAGAAGCCGTAATCAATAAGGGCACGCAGGGTCTGCAGTGGAACGCGACCCTCACGATAGAACTCAGAACGGCTCATTTCGGCGCCACCAAGACGACCAGAGAGCTTAATACGGATACCCTTTGCACCTGCGCGCATTGCATCCTGCTGTGCTTTACGCATAGCGCGACGGAATGTAACGCGATTGGTTAACTGTTCCGCAATTCCCTGAGCAACCAATTGAGCGTCAAGTGCAGCATTCTTCACTTCGAAAATGTTGAGCTGTACTTGCTTACCAGTGAGCTTCTCAAGCTTTGCACGAACACGCTCGGCTTCTGCGCCACGACGACCGATAATAATACCTGGACGAGCGGTGTGAATATCAACACGAACGCGGTCACGAGTACGCTCGATAACGATGCGGGACACGCCTGCACGTTCGAGGTCATGGCTCATTTCCTTGCGAATCTTGTCATCCTCAAGGACGAAGTCACGGTAACGCTCGCCGGCTTTAGTAGAATCAGAGAACCACCTAGAGCGATGATTCTCGGTAATGCCCAGGCGATAGCCGAAAGGATTGATCTTCTGACCCATCTTTAGCGATCCCCTTCCTTAAGCGAGACGATAACAGTGATATGGCTTGTGCGCTTGTTAATGCGCGCAGCGCGACCTTGTGCACGAGCGCGGAAACGCTTAAGCGTTACACCCTCATCCACATAGGTTTCCTTGATGACCAAGTCTTGCTCACGGAATGGTTCTCCAGCCTTTCTCAGCCTTAACGCGAGCGTTAGCGATCGCGCTTTCAAGAACCTTACGCACTGGTAAAGATGCGTCCTGAGGAGCAAACTTCAAAATGGTAATAGCTTCGCTTGCACGCTTGCCTCGGATGAGGTCGACCATGCGGCGAGCCTTGCGCGGCGTCACACGTACGTGACGAGCGATTGCTTTAGCTTCCATGTGTCCTAACTCTCCTTTAGCGGCGTGCTTTCTTGTCGTCCTTCACATGACCCTTGAAGGTCTTGGTTGGGGCGAATTCACCGAGCTTATGACCAACCATTGCTTCGGTAACGAATACCGGCACATGCTTGCGGCCATCGTGTACGGCAAAGGTGTGTCCAATGAAATCAGGAGTGATCATCGAACGACGCGACCACGTCTTGATGACGTTATGCGTGCCCTTGTCGTTTTGTTCGTCGACTTTCTTCTGTAAGTGGGCGTCGACGAAAGGGCCCTTCTTGATGCTACGAGTCATCTGTTCGACACTCCCTTACTTGCGGTTCTTACCATTCGGACGACGACGAACAATCATCTTGTTCGAAGCCTTCTTCGGACGGCGGGTACGAACCTCGCCCTTGCCCCATGGAGAAACAGGTGGTTTACCACCACGGGTACGACCACCATGAGGGTGATCAACAGGGTTCATAGATTCGCCTCGGGTGATTGGCCTGCGACCAAGCCAACGAGCACGACCTGCCTTACCAAGCTCGATATTAGCGTGGTCAGAGTTGCCAACCTCGCCGATTGTAGCGCGGCAACGAGCGTCCACGTTACGAATTTCGCCGGATGGCATACGCAACTGAGCGTAAGCGCCATCCTTAGCTACGAGCTGAACGGCAGCACCTGCGGAGCGTGCAATCTTTGCGCCACCAAGTGGACGAAGCTCGATTGCGTGCACCACGGTACCAGTTGGGATGTTCTTAAGAGGCAAGTTGTTGCCTGGCTTAATATCAGCCTGGGCGCCAGTCTCAATAACATCTCCCTGGGAAATGCCTTCAGGAGCGATAATGTAGCGCTTCTCACCATCTGCATAATGCAACAATGCGATGCGAGCGGAACGATTAGGGTCATACTCAATATGAGCAACCTTTGCTGGCACGCCATCCTTGTCCCAACGCTTAAAATCGATGAGACGATACTGACGCTTATGTCCGCCGCCGCGATGGCGGGAAGTCATGCGACCGTAAGAGTTACGACCGCCAGTTTTGCTGAGTTTGCGTACCAACGACTTTTCAGGAGTGGAACGCGTAATCTCGGAGAAGTCCGAAACGGATGCGTTACGACGTCCTGCAGTCGTAGGCTTATAAACGCGGATAGCCATAATGTAGTATTCCTTTACTTTTCTCGGCTAGCCTTCAGTTACCAAAGATATCGATTGTCTGGCCCTGTGCCACGGTGACAATAGCACGCTTCTGATTCACACGACGACCGAAGCCGGTGCGAGAGCGCTTAAGCTTGCCAGCGCGATTCAAGGTGTTAACATTCGTTACCTTGACTTTGAAGATTTCTTCGATAGCCTGCTTGATCTGAACCTTGTTAGCATTTGGAGCTACCACGAAGGTGTACTGACCACGATCGGAAGCTGCATAGCTTTTTTCAGAAACAACTGGCTTTAAAATGATGTCATGTGCTGGGTTATGGACTGCGACCATTTAAATCAGGCCTCCTTAACTTCAGGCTCGGTCTTAGCTGCAACGAAGGCTTCGAAACCTTCCTTGGAGAAGACTACGTACTGAGCGGTGATGACATCGTAGGTGTTGAGCTGATCAGCGAAGATCACATGCACCGTTGGAATGTTACGAACAGACATCCACTCATTGATGTTTTCACGAGAGAGAACAACAGTGGTGAACTGATCCTTAGTTACTGGCGTAAGTGCTGCAACTGCTGCTTTGGTGGATGGAACATCCTTAATACCAAAGTCCACAACTGCAATGCGACCAGCATTTGCACGATCCGAAAGAGCATAACGAAGAGCAGCTGCCTTCATCTTCTTTGGAGTACGCTGATCGTACTTGCGAGGAACTGGACCATGTACAACGCCACCATGTACCCACTGTGGAGCACGAATGGAGCCTTGACGAGCACGACCAGTGCCCTTCTGCTTCCATGGCTTCTTACCGCCGCCAGATACATTAGCGCGATTCTTAACCGCGTGAGTACCCTGTCGAGCAGCAGCAAGCTGAGCAATAACGACCTGATGAACCAATGGACCGTGAGCCAAAACGTCTTCGTTGGAGATGCCGAAAATCTCAGCAGGAGCTTCAACAGTTCCGTTTGCATTGCCCTTGGTGTCAGTTACGTTCAGAGTTACGTTTGCCATTTAAATCAGGCTCCCTTCACTGCCGAACGGACGAGAACGATAGCACCTTTAGGTCCTGGAATAGCACCCTTAATAGCTAAAATACCGTTCTCAACATCCGAAGAAACGATTGTGAGGTTGAGCGCAGTAGAAGTCACATGACCCATGCGACCAGCCATACGCTTGCCCTTCAAAATGCGGCTTGGAGTTGCACATGCGCCCACAGAACCTGGACGACGTTCATTCTTGTGCGAGCCGTGAGTACGACGGTAAGACTTGAAGCCCCAACGCTTGATTGTGCCAGCAAAGCCTTTACCCTTTGTAGTACCCGTTACGTCGACTTCGGCACCTTCAGCAAATACTTCAGCGGTCAATTCCTGACCTGGCTTGTAATCTGCTGCATTTTCAGTGCGCACCTCAGCGAGGTGACGACGAGGAGTCACGCCAGCCTTTGCAAAGTGACCAGCCAATGGCTTGGTAACCTTGGTAGGATCAATCTGGCCATAACCGAGCTGTACGGCGCAATAACCGTCAGTTTCTTCGGTCTTAACAGCAGTAACTACGTTAGTAGCAACCTCAACCAGAGTTACGGGGACAAAAAGGCCGTTTTCATCCCAAACCTGGCTCATGCCCAGCTTACGGCCGAGCAAAGCAGTGCGATTCTTATTTTGCGACATTATTTACCCCCCTTCCTACAGCTTAATCTCGATATTTACATCCGCAGGCAGGTCAATGTGCATCAAAGAATCCACAGCCTTTGGCGTTGGATCAACGATGTCAATGAGGCGCTTATGAGTGCGCATCTCGAAATGCTCGCGAGAATCCTTATATTTGTGAGGAGAACGGATAACAACAAACACGTTCTTCTCGGTCGGCAGAGGAACCGGACCCACTACTGTGGCGCCCGCGTTCGTCACCGTCTCGACGATTTTCTTCGCCGATTGGTCGATGACCTCATGGTCATAGGACTTAAGCCTGATGCGGATTTTCTGTCCCGCCATTGCCGTCCGCCCTTTCTAGCGATTCGTTTACTGTTTACCAACCTGTATCAAAGGGCACCGGGAGAATAGACACTAAAGGTCATTCCACATCAGTGCGCAGCCTACAAAAATCAACAAAAATCTGCGATTTCTGTTTCTGCGCTCGCTTTTTTGAATTACAATATGCGAGCCTTAAAAACAGGCAACTAAGTAATTAAACCATCAACCTTGGATTAACAAAAATCGGGCGTGTCGGCTATTTTCCAACGAAAAATGGCAGAAACTACAGCTAGTGCAGCCTCTGCCATTTGCAACTAAATATACAATAATTATTCAATAATCATCTAAATAATCATTCGAAAATCACTTAGATTCGTGATCTAAAATTACTTAGATTCTACTTAGATTCGCGCTCCAAACGCATACGATGTCCTTCTTCTTGGGAAACACCATAATACGCTGCAATCGCAATATCTTTCATATCTTCGATTTGAGGAATACGAGGATTTGCAGGAGCGCACTGATCTTCGTAAGCACGCATGCCAATCTGATCCAACAAAGACCAATAGTATTCTTCATCCACACCGCATGCCTTAAACGAAGCATCCATACTAAGAAGATTATCTCGATAATTTTCAACAGCGCGCGCCAAATTCTCAACGCCCTCTTGAGGAGTTTTACCAGGATCTATGCCAAGATTCTTTGCAATCTGCTGGTATCGCTCCGGAGCGATGTAGCGATTGTACTTTGGCCAGCTTGTAGGCTCTTGTGGAATTTGACCATTGTAGCGAATCACATAAGGCAGCAAAATCGCATTTGTGTGGCCGTGCGCAACATGGCACAAAGCTCCAATTGTATGCGCCATTGCGTGGCACATACCAAGGAACGCCGAACCAAACGCCATTCCAGCCATAGTAGCCGCATTATGCATTTTTTCTTGAGCTTGAATCTTGCGCTCAGAATCATTGGAATTCACAGAATCGTTAAGATTATCCCAAATCAACTTTGCTGCATGCAATGCCATTGCGTCCGTAAAGTCGTTAGCATAAACAGAAGCAAAAGCTTCCATAGAGTGCGTCAAAGCGTCAAAACCAGAATCGCAAGCCAAACGACGAGGCTGTGTGCGCGCCAAAACTGGATCCACGATTGCAACCGAAGGCGTAATTGCGTAGTCAGTAATCGGGTACTTGTAGCCAGTCTTATGATCTGTAATAACTGCAAACGGAGTAACTTCCGATCCTGTTCCAGAAGACGTTGGTACACAAATCAAGCAAGCCTTTTTACCAAGAGGCGGAATCTTAAACGCGCGCTTACGAATATCGAAGAACTTTTCGCGCAAATCAGCGAAGGAAATTTCTGGGTGCTCGTAAAGAAGCCACATAATTTTTGCAGCATCCATAGGAGATCCGCCGCCAACAGCAATAATCGTATCTGGTTGGAACTCTTCGCGCATCATTTCCGCGCCGCGCTCAACAGTTTCAACGCTTGGCTCCGGCTCAACGTAGTCAATAATCCTAAACGTTACGCGATTGTCTCTAGCACGAAGCTGATCAATCACCTTGTCTATAATGCCAAGCTGCTCCATAACTTTATCGCACACAATAACTGCGCGCTCAATGCCATACATGTCTCGCAAATAGCGAACAGCATTCGGCTCAAAATACGTTTTGGCCGGAATCTTGAACCATTGCATATTGTTATTCCTTCGCGCTATGCGCTTTATATTAATAAGATTTACTGCTTGAACGTTTCCAGAAACAGAGTTTCCACCATAAGAACCACAGCCCAAAGTGAGAGAAGGCGCGATTGCGTTGTAAATATCTCCAACGCCACCCAAGGACCCTGGGGAGTTCCAAATGATTCGGCAAGCGTGCATGCGGCTGCCATATTCGCGAGCAAGCTGCTGATTATTAGTGTGAATCACAGCAGTGTGACCAGCTCCGTGAACAAGCATCTTCTCGCACATTTCAAAGCCTTGTTCCTTGTTATCTGCGCGAAGCAAAGCATGAACAGGAGCCAACTTTTCCATTGTTAGAGGCTCCATCTCGCCAACTTCCTTGCACTCGGCAATAAGGATCACAGCATCATCAGGAACCTCAAACCCAGCTTCATGCGCAATATATTGAGGAGATTTTCCTGGAACAACTGAATTAAGCTTAGGAGTTTGACCTGAATACGAAGTGCAACCAAACATATACTGTTCAAGTTTCGCTTTTTCATCAGCGTTAACGAAATATGCTTTACGACGCTTCAATTCCTTTAACAATGGCTCATACACGTCTTTATGCGCAATAATCGCCTGCTCTGTTGCGCAAATCATGCCGTAATCAAAATGCTTTGAAAGCACCAAATCGTTTGCAGCGCGCACAACATCTACATCCGCATCAACATATGCTGGAGCGTTTCCTGCACCAACGCCAAGTGCTGGCTTTCCCGAAGAATAAGCAGCCTTAACCATTCCAGGACCGCCTGTTGCAAGAATTGTTGCAACATCTGGATGCTTCATTAAAGCTCCAGTTGCTTCGATTGATGGATGTTCAATCCACTGAATGCAATTTTCTGGCGCTCCTGCTTCTATCGCTGCATCGCGCACAATTCTTGCAGCTTCTGCTGAGCATTTTTGAGCGAATGGATGGAAGCCAAAAATAATTGGGCAACGAGTTTTAAGAGCGATTAGCGATTTAAAAATGGCTGTAGATGTTGGGTTTGTAACTGGAGTCACGCCTGCTACTATGCCTACTGGCTCAGCGATTTCATCGATTCCAAGAACGTCATCTTCTCGAATAATTCCTACTGTGCGCTGACCTGCAAGATAATGAGTAATATGTTCGCATGCAAAAATGTTTTTTGTGGCTTTATCTTCAACTAATCCACGACCTGTTTCTTCAACAGCCATTTTTGCTAAGACTAAATGCTTGTTTAACGCTGCAATAGACGCTTTTGCTACGATTCTGTCTACTTGCTCCTGATTTAATTTTTCAAACTCTTCTAAAGCAACCTTTGCTTTTTTAGCTAATTCATCTACTTCTCGTTTGGCTGCTAATGCGGCTTGCTCTTTTTCATCAAGCACTGTTTCTTGCGCCTTTTCTTGCGCCTGCGCCATTTGGTCCTCCTCGATCATTCATATATTTTTATATTTACATTTCATATGCAGACATTTACATGAAGAATCTTCTTTATAAACACATCTTAAATGTCTAACAATGTGATACAGTTCACAATCTACTTGATTTACTGTACTATTTTGGATTTGCAGCGAGTTGCGCTATTTATGAGCGAGGTTTATCCTCTAATGTTCGTTATTTGTTATTATTTGTGACTATTTATGTGCGATTATCCTCTAAATTTTCTAGAATGTTAGATTTAATGATTACTTATAAACGATTAATAACATTTAGAACATTCAACCGCATTAGATACAAAAATGGCTTCCAGCAAAAGCCAGAAGCCATTGAAAATATAAATTCTTCGCAGCTTAACGCTTTGAGAACTGAGGTGCACGACGTGCCTTGTGCAAACCAGCCTTCTTGCGCTCCACAACGCGAGCGTCGCGAGTCAAGAAGCCAGCCTTCTTCAAGGAAGCACGGTTTGCATCACGGTCAATAGCATTCAAAGCACGAGCAACACCCAAACGGATTGCACCTGCCTGACCAGTGGTACCGCCACCATCTACCAAGACGACAACGTCGAACTTACCTTCAAGCTTCAAAAGCACAAATGGGGAATTAACTTCACGCTGCAATAAGCGAGATGGGAAGTATTCCTCAAGAGCGCGACCATTAATAGTCCACTTGCCAGTACCTGGAATCAAACGAACGCGAGCAACGGCTTCCTTACGACGACCAGTGCCATAGCCTGGAGCAACAGCAGAAGTACCAGTGCCTGCACCAGCGTTTGTCTCAGTTGTATAGCTAGTCAGTTCTTCTTCATTCTCAAGAACCGCGGAGTTGTTGTTATCTACCATAATCATATTCTCCTTACGATTCACTTAGCCTGCTGAGAGACCTGAGAGATCTCGAAGACCTGTGGTTTTTGTGAAATATGAGGATGCTCAGCACCAGTGAACACACGAAGGCGATCAAGCTGAACCTTAGCAAGACGATTCTTTGGAAGCATTCCCCTCACAGCGGAAACGATGATGCGCTTTGGATTCTTCTCCAAAAGCTCAGCATAGCTGTCGCGACGAAGTCCACCTGGACGACCAGAGTGAGAATACAATTCCTTGCTCAACTTATTGCCAGTTAAAGCAATCTTATCTGCATTAATGATAATGACGTGATTGCCAGAATCAGCATGAGGAGCAAATGTTGGCTTATTCTTACCACGCAGCAAAATGGCTACCTGGGAAGCCAAACGACCAAGCACCACATCAGTGGCGTCGATAATATACCAGTCATGAGTTAAATCTGCTGGTTTCGGTGTGAAAGTCTTCACAATCGTACCTTTTCTCTATTGTGTTTCGAGCTTTATATCTTCTTGGTTTATAGGAGATATGCTGCTCATAATCCGTGGGCTCCCTGAAAGTCCTCGATGGCGAGTGGGAAAAGCGCTTTGAAGGACCCCTTAGGGAAACACAACAATCTGCAAGTATATCGCCATATGACGACTATTTGCAAGTTTCTATTTTACATACAATGCGGACTGCAACGCTCACGAATATCAACAAACGCTGCAGCCCGCAATTAATCACGCATCTAGAACTACTTATTCATGATTTGCGCTAAAGACTTAACTCTAGGCAAGTCAAATAAGTTGTCTAAAAGAACAGGATTACAATTAGCATCAGCCAAAGGAATACGCCAATTTGGATATTCATCATTGGTGCCAGGCTGATTCTGAGCACGATGCTCACCCGTTGCATCAACAATGGATGCAGCAAGCAGCTTGGAAGGAGCAGCTTTAAGTGCTCGATATAATGCTTCTACAATCTCTTGCTCATGCTCAGATTCATTTTCTAGAGCCTTCTTGTCTAAGAAACCTCCAGAAACAAGCATTTTCAGCATCGCATTATGCTCTTTAACAGCACCAGCGCGGAATTCTTCTACGGATCCCGAAAGAAGATTCAAACGCTCGCGAATATTAACGTGCTCGTAGTTTAAGTAGCCTGCAGCAGGTGGCAAATCGTGAGTGTTTACAGAAGCAAGTGTCATTTCGCGCCACTTCTTAGGCTCGCGGAATTCGCCGTCCCCTTGTTCAAACCACTCAACTGTGCATCCAAGAACCTTATTCTTAGCCAAAACTTCCAAAGTTTCAGCTGGCACAACACCAAGGTCTTCTCCAACTACAACACCATTTGCGCGCGTGGCTTCAATCGCAAGAATGCCAAGCATAACATCTGCATCGTAGTAAACGTAAGCTCCGTCACCTGGAGTAGATCCTTCTGGAATCCACCATAAGCGGAAAAGCCCAAGAATATGGTCAATTCGCACAGCGCCAGCAGACGCAAACATTCCGTGAACCATATCTTTGTACACTTTAAATCCAGTGCGCTCAAGCTCGAATGGATTAAGCGGAGGCTGAGACCAGTTTTGACCCTGCTGATTGAAGTAATCAGGAGGCGCACCTACGCAAGCACCATTGGCAAATCGCTCTGGATTCCACCAAACCTCGGATCCTGATGGGTGCACGCCAACAGCCATATCCGACATAATGCCAATGCGCATACCCGCATTTTTAGCTGCAACTTGAGCATCATGCAATTGCATAAACGCAATCCACTCAAGCCAACGATAAAACTCTAGAGTATCTGGGAATTGTTTACATAAAGAGCTAATTTCATCGGAATCTTTAGTAAGATGCTTCTCCCAGCAGTCTTCTCCCTTAGGAGCACCCCACTTATCGTAGCAAAGACACCAAGTTGCATAAGATTCAAGACGCTCACCCATGTCCTGCTTAAATGCTTCAAATTCTTCGGAGCGTTCAGCAGAAAGCCCAGATTTAAAAATAATCCACAAAGCATGCATTTTTACTCGCCACATGGAGTCACGATCAACAATTTGAGCATCATTATTAAGAGGCTCTACTTCGTTATGAAGATCGTCAACAGTCTTACGATCCTTATCATTAAGCGAATCGTATTCTGGAATGATTTCTGGGCGAATATAGGTTACATTAACCATTCCTCTTGCAACTGGCAAATAAGGAGATGGTGTTAATGGAGCAACTGGTTCACCTGCATGCAATGGGTTTACAAGCACAAAATCTGCACCTGTTTTTTTCTTTGATTGCACAAGAAGATCAGCTAAATCTGCGTAATCGCCAACACCCCAAGACTTAGAAGAACGAATGGAATAAAGCTGAGCCATCCATCCCCAAATCTGCTTTCCATCTTTTTCAAGCTTTTCTAGAGTATCAATGCTTTCTGGAGCACTAATAAGTGACGCCTCTTCTACTCGATCCGCGACGCTTATTCGTAGAGTGTGATACCCCATAGGCACGTCTGCTGGAATCGTCAACAAAGAGCTTGCCACAAAAGTACCATTAACAGGGAACGCAACATCATCTTTGCATGGAGAAATCTGCAAGTCACCTTTGTACTGTTCTCCATCTTCCAATATCAAAGTTGCTGTAGGATACTCCAAAATACCTGTGTTGATTATAACGGTGTCTTCTTTACCAACCGTATGCAACACCGTTGGAGCAATTAAACGTGTATGACGTTCCAAAAGAATCTTCTGCATTGATTCTTCAATCGCTTTATCGGTGCTTGCATCTACGCACAGCGAGCGCAATACTTTTACAAGCACGTTATCAGCAATCTGATGTTCTATTCCATCCGATCCAACGAATTTGGAGCGTACTCCCATTAACTCAGCCAAACGCCTTAATGGGCTTGTCTGCTGAGTACTTTCTTCATTTGTATTGTTCATAGTTTCCATCGTAGTATATATGTGAGTTTTTTATGCAAACGTATGTAATTATTGTTTAATTTAATTTTACACTCAAGACTTATCTAAATTTTTTAATTTATTTAAAACTTTATTTATTTAAAACTTCTAATGCGGCAGAGGAAACATCTGGGTCTTTGTCTTTTGACAAAGCCATCAATGTTGACTGCGACACACCAGGATTAAGCGCCACTGCTCTTCTTACCATTGCGGAAAGTACTGGCGAATCCTTACTTTCTTCATCTACACCAAGTGAGGCTAAGTAATCTAATGTTTTTGCCCCAACGCCTTCGGTTTGAGCACCCTCGAGACGCATTTTCCATGATGTCTGTGGATTGCACAATGCAGCATCTCTAACTTCTACGCAAGAATCTTTAGTAAGTCTTCCTACTAGCCAATTTTTAGCATTACGATTTTTAGCAACAGCTAAACGAACGTTATCAGATTTATCCTGTGAAAGTTTAACCAAAATATTAGGGAATGGCATCACTGTTGCTAGATGAATACGATCTTCTTCTGGAGTATTTATGTTGCCTGCTACAGCTTCTAGTAATGCCGTAGCCCTAGAAAATTCTGCTTGATCTGCTCTATCTGGGAGTTCTTTTACAGCAAATTCGTGAAGCTCTTTAGAGTTACTGGAGTGGCGTAAACGCTCATAAATAGATGTCAAAGGCTCATAAATTTCATGAGAATCGTCATGAGAATTACTACGCGAATCATCATTGTGTTCAAGATTATTTTGATCTTGTATATCACTCATAATCTACTCACCAACCTTTTAGCTACCAATATCCAATATAATGTATCAGTTTTACGCCACAAATTCTAAAACAGACAAGGTGAGAAAACTTTATCAGGAAATCCTACTGTAAACACCACATGATTTAGGAATTATTATAGCTGAAAATGTATTTTTCACTGATTCTAAAAATCTATCTGATTCTTCAAAAGGAACACAAACCTTTAAATCTACAGAAATTCCGTATTCTTCATCCATAATTTCTGCGTTATGCTTTAGCAATAAGCGTTTAAACATTCTTAGCTGAGCATATTCGACTTTGCAAGAAAAACAATTACATTCTATGATATCTGCCATTTTGCTCGACTGTATAGCGCCAGCTGCTGCATGTGAGTAAGCGCGCATCAATCCACCAGAGCCAAGCAAAATCCCACCAAAATAACGCGTAACTGTTACAACTGTATCTGTAAGATTAGAAGCCCTTACAACATCTAGAATAGGCTTCCCAGCAGTACCTGAAGGCTCTCCGTCGTCACTCATGCGCTCACACAGTCTGCCATTATTGTCTCCGCACACAGCAGCATAAGCCACGTGCCGCGCCTTAGGATGTTTTAGCCTAATAGACTCTACAAAATCTATTGCTTCTTCAAGAGTTGTTATATGGCAAGCATCTGAAATAAATTCAGACTTCTTTTCCACGAAGGCAAAGTGCGCAGGCTCTTCAGATAAATCAGTTACGGTTCGCATATTATTCATACTTAATATTCAAATCGTTTTCAATTCAAACAGTTTTAAACGCTATCGATAAATTATACGAAACCGTTAGAATCACAAATCACGATTTATCGTATCTCATTAAATGATCTACAACATCAACAAGTTCGGCAACTTTCTTGTCGGTAACTTTTTGATCTGAAGCATTTTGAAGCAGCCTCTAAAGCTTTTGAGATTTCCTGATGAGCAACTATAAGGGCAACAGCTCTAAGAGCTGCAGTAGAAGCAGAAAGCTGCATAAGAATATTTGTATAATCTTCTCCCTTTTCGATCATATTCTCAACAGCATGAACCTGTCCACATACCCTATGTAGACGAACCAACATTTTTTCTTTATCTATGTTGTAGTCGCTCATATAAAACCTCGTAATATAAACAGCACTTCTTACATATTGTCTATATCAAAATTGTGCGTTGTATAGTATGCATGCATAAACTACGCCACGTCAATAAACTATATCTATAGAAAACGATATCTATAGAATAAATTATGCATATTATACAACGCAACAATTTTATTTGTATTTAATATTTTGTTAATATACAACGCGATATATATTTTTTCCCAAAACTATAGCACCAGCAATAAGTAATACTGCCATAGAAAGCATCAAAACACTCTCAATTTTTATACCAGCATTAAATAAAGATGTGGCACTTACAACACCTGCACGAGCATGCCTGCGCTTATTCCTTTTTGTATTTGTATACTCTGATTGGCTTTCTGCAAGAAACTCAGATCCTAAACCAGATGCTCCTTTTTTAAATTTATCATCATTCTGTTCATCAGTATTTAGGTTGGAAACCGCTGCAGAAGCTGCTTTCTTTGTTGTGCGACCATCTTTTTTATCACTATTCGTATTGCCTTTATGCACAGTTACACTACTACCAGAATCTTTCTTAGATGACTTATCTGCTTTATCACTGTGAACATTTTTGTTACTCAAATTCTCATTATCAGCGTTTTCCGTATTCTCTGCATTCACAGATTTATCTGATTTACCAGCACTACCAGCGTTTCTTGCATTATCTGATTTACCAGCATTCCCAGCATTATCTGATTTACCTGATTTACCTGCGTTTGTTTTATCTACTACGCCAGCATTATTTTCTTTATCACTTTTATCGACTTTGTTACTTTCATTATTCTTTTGCGAAGAACCGTTTACATTTGTATTATCACTATTAACAGCAGAATGAGAATCAGAACCACTCTGAGAACTATCTACATTAATATTGCTATTTTGTTTACCTTCAACATCACCAGTTTGCTTATGTTGTTTTTGCGAACCAGCATTTTGACCACCTTGATTCTGCGCAGTTTGGGTACTATTGCCTTGACTTTGTGTATTTTGATTAGTATTTGACTGCGTATTTGACTGCGTATCTTGTTTATTATTTTGTTGCGCACCTTGATCATGAGAGCCTTGCTTGTTGACGATATTGTCTACAACAGCGCCTCCAGCAGACGTTTTTGGATCTATCTCATTCTTAGTGACTTCACCAGATTCTTCTACTTTATTATCATTGTTGTTTACTTTATTATCATTGTTATTCGTAGATACGTTATCACTTTTATTACCACCATTCGGCTTCGCATCACCACTTGGCTTACTTTCACCACTCGGTTTATCACCACCATTCGGCTTAACGTCACCGCTCGGCTTCGCATCACCACTTGGTTTATTATTGCTCGGCTTTGCATCACCATCTGGCTTATTACCATTTGGTTTAACGTCACCACTTGGCTTACTTTCACCACTCGGCTTTGCGTCTCCACTTGGCTTGGCATCACTATTCGGCTTTGCGTCACCAGTATTACCTTCAGAATTATTATTTACTGTTTTATGCTCTTCTTTTTCTTGAATAAATCTTCTTCTACTGTCTTCATCGTTAAACGCTGTTTTAAACGCTTCTGCTCTAGAAGAACCAGGGAAATCATATACAAACACATACATTCCACTTTCGCCCGAATTGCCAGACTTCAAATTAACAATATCGGCAACTTTCTTTCCAAGCTCTGACTCTTCTTTTTCATTACTCTTTTCACTATTGCCAACAGCACCACTATTACCAGCGCCATCCGCAGAATCTTCCTTTAGCATCACTTTTCCGTTAGCAATCGTATAAACGCCATTTCGAAGCGGAACTGACCATTCGCCAATTTTCTTGTGATTATCGTCTTCCTCAGGCTCTTTATCTGATTTTGGATTTAACTTACTCATAGACTCTTTATCAACAGTGCCATTTTCATACCCAATCCACCACAAGCGAACTTTCATATTTTCATCGCCATCAAATCCATACTCTTTATTGCCTTTAAACATTCCGTAATCTTTTGGCGCGCCACTAACAACAATCGTATCTGATACTTCATTTGAATCTTTATTTTTAGCATTTTTAACATGTTTTATGTTTACTTTTGCCATATGAGTTAAAGTAGATTGTGCTTTACCAAAACCTTCAATAAAATCACTAGAAACAAAATCTTTAACGTCATTATCTTGCTCATTTTTAGCAATAGTCCAAACCCATGTACCAAATAGTCCAGCATCTTGTTCACCAACTTTATATTCTGTTGCTTTTTCAAGATTTTCTGGTTTCATATCTCCATTTGTTACATGAACAACTGTTTTAGCTTCTTCACCTGATTTAGTAAAGTAAACGTCACTTGCACCTACTTGTCTAATGCTAGAATCAGCGCGCAACTCTTTTATGTAGTCATCTACGCTACTACCCACTGCACGTTCTTTTAGAATATTTTCATACGATCCTACAAAGTAGTATCCGCGCGCACGAATCTTCTTATTTTCAATCCAAGGCTTATTCTCTTCGTTATTAACGCTACTTTTTACATTACCTTCTACAGAATCGCCTAGTTTTAACTTTTTAACTTCAGATTTTGATGTAACAGCTGGGTAAAAATCTCTATGCGCATCAATAGAAATCGAACTATCAATATTATATTTCACAGGAGATTGCGATAATCTAAGCAAGTAGCAACCGCTTTTTGTATCTCTTCTCTCCAAGTTTGGAAGATAATATTCGCCATTAATATCAACTTTGCCTTCTCCAGACGCAACCCAAACAAATTCATCTGAATAATCTTTGTCTGTACGTATAAAACCTTTGCGTTCTGCTTTTAATTCACTATTGTTGTAATAATAGTTATCTTTGAACATAATATTTCCATTCGATGCAGTTATTTTAAAATCAACACCGTCATCACCGTTATATGCTGTTCTTAGAACTCCTTCTGCTTTTACTTTTATTTCACCAGAATTGCCTGAAGTCCCATACAAATTTTCAAATGAAACTTTTGTAGGAATTTTGCTAGCAGCTTCATTCCAAAGTTCATCAGCTTTAGCAGCTATTTCACTAAAATCTTTAGTACTGGTGAACGAATGCTGTTTCGCATTATTCCATTTGTCTTTATCTTCAAAATGTTCATGAATAGCATAAGCAATTGCGACTCTGTCTCTATAGTCACCGCGCCAATACTTTCCATTAACGCTCAGTTTTATCATCATTGCAGCAATCGCAACATCACGATTATTTACTACAGGACCCCAAGAAGTATCTGCAAACGCGTTTCCAGACTCATGAAGATCAACGCAATATGTAATGTCGTCATTAACTGAATACAATCCTTTATAGTCACCTTCAGCTCCGCAACCAGAGTAATTGCTTATATACGTAGGAATATCGTCAAACGCATATGCTCCGCTAATTACACCATTTCCAACAACAATTGCAATAGTCGCCAGCAACGCTGTCAGTAAAGAGAACATTCGCGTGCGCTTATTGCGTAAAAAGATTGGAATCTTTTTACATCCATGTTTTCCCATATCAACTCCTTAAACGTTGTTTTCTCTTACGTGACAAACGTTTTGCTAGTCACGATGAGCTACAAGAACACTCATGGGTCTAACTATGGTTTAAGGAATTTCATATGTAAATAAAAATCTATCAATGTGGTTAAAGCCTATTTTAAAGGCGACTTATCCACAGAGTTATCCACAATTCTTGCGGTTGCTGGCGACTATTCAATGGGAAACAACCTGAGAAATAGCCCAAAATATCTCAAGGAAAAATTGTAATTACGGGAATCTGCACAAACGTAAGAAGCTCTAAATCATTGAAAAATCAACGATTTAGAGCTAAAACCGCGGAGTCAGAGAGATTCGAACTCTCGAGCCGCTTACACGACTAACACCTTAGCAGGGTGCCCCTATCGGCCACTCAGGCATGACTCCACTTTGTAGCTATTCAAGATAGCAACAGATTCAGATTATATCACCTCTTGAGGACGTGCACAATGCTTCAGCGACACACCAAACACACAAAAGTGGATTGAATAGCCAAACAGCAAGATTTATGCAGGATTATGGTCTCCCGAAAATGTAATCGCAACAGCCAACATAACTAAAGCCATTCCACAAACGTCAATCCAAGTTGGCACTTCTCCAAATCCCATTCCGACTACTGCCGCAATAGCAGGATATAAAGCCTGCATAACAGAATATCTTGCCGAAGACACACGTTTTAAAAGAACTTGATCCAACAGCGTAGGAATAAAAGATGCGCATATTGCAATAACAACCATCAAAGCTAAAAGCTTTATAGAACCGCCAGACTGTGCAGCCCAAGTAGCTCCTGGCTTAGGGTATATAACATGAGAAATAGCAGGAACGGCAAGTACACTAGACTGCAACAACCATCCAATTAGAACAGCTATACTAACTCTGTCTATGGCATTAGAACCTCTAGCCAACATTCGCCCAGAAACAATATACATTCCCCACATGGATCCGCCAATAAGAATTGCAATTAATCCAACAAGGAAATGCGGACTTTCATTAGAACCCATAGAAGCGCTTGCAAGAAGCACGATCCCACACGCGGCAATAACTATACCAATGCGCTCACGCCACGTTTTACCCGTTATAACAGCAACCATAAGCGGTCCTACAAACTCGATAGTAACTGCGACCCCCACAGCCATGCAACTAATAGCTAAATAAAACATGGTGTTCATAAGAACTACAGACACGCCTACAGCAACAACAACTAACCATTCTTTTAACGTTTTAGGCAAAGAATTGTGCGCGCGCTTTTTGTGCGAAAAAGGTCTTCTCCAAGCGAGCAAAAACAAAGTCATAAACCCAACGCGATACCACACAGAATACAACGGATCGAGCTGACTAAACGCGACTTTCGCTATTGATGTTGCTAAATAAACCATCGCTGCTTCTACAACAACAATAAGCAAAACAGGCATGCGATTTAGCGCGTTCACTATGATTTGTTTCATACAGCATACCCTACACGGCAGTAGTTATATTTGCATATTTTTGACTATATTTTTCGTAAAATTTATCGCGACACACTATAGATAAAATCGAACGTTTGTTCTACTATAAATCCATGAGCACAGCACCGCGAGTTACAGCAGCTAAACGCGACTGGGGGCATGACACGTCTGGCTGCACAATACTTCATATCGATATGGATGCGTTTTACGCATCACTCGAGGCAGCGCGTAATCCTAGGTTGCTTGGTAAACCTGTGATTATTGGTACAGGCTCGCGCTCCGTAGTTTCGGCAGCCAGCTACGAGGCACGTAAGTATGGCGTCAATTCAGCTATGCCTGCAGCGCGAGCACGAAGCTTGTGCCCTAATGGCATTTTCTTACCGGTAGATATGCCATACTACGTTTCCATTTCATCTAGGATTTTTAAGGAGGTTTTTTCAAAAATCACAGATAGGGTTGAACGAGTCTCTGTAGACGAATGTTATATGGATGTTAACTCCGCACTTTTACGCTGGCATACACCTATTGCTATAGGCGAATGGATACGAATCGAAGTCGCGCGTAAGTTTCATATCACCTGCTCAGTAGGAATAGCATCCAATAAATTAATAGCAAAAATGGCATCAACAAATGCAAAGCCAAATGGAATGCTGGTTGTCCCCCAGAACCGCAACGCTGACTTTGTGTCAATAATGCCATTGCGAGCAATACCAGGAATTGGACCAGCTCTGGCAAAAAAGCTAGCAGCATGGGGAATAAATAGTATAGAAACACTAAGAAATATAGATGAAAAGACTCTGGAACGAATTGCCGGCTCTAAGATTGTTGCACAAATGCTTTATAACACTTCGCGCGGAATCGATAATCGGCAAGTCATGCCCCATGTTCCAGAAAAATCCATTGGTACAGAACAAACTCTCAATTCTGACACCACAGATATTGCAGCAGTGAAAAACCTGATCAGGCACTGCTGCAATGATGTGGCACAAGAACTACGCAAACGCAATATGGCAACCAAAACTGTTACGTTAAAGCTACGATTCAGCGATTTGCACTATGTTACTAGATCTAAAACGTTAAGAAACGCAACGGATTCTTCCCATGAATTATATAAACACGTTGACGCATTGTTAATGGACGCAAACCCTGTAGTACACAATCATAAATTAGGCGGAAATAATATTTGCTTATTAAGCCCAGTTAGACTGGCAGGAGTAAGCGCTAGCAATCTTGTAAAATGCAGCAAAACGTTCATTCAACCAACTATTAATGACATTCTCGAAGAAAGCAAAAGAGAAACCGCAATAAACAACGATACATACAAAAATTCAACATCAATTAGAGAAAACGCAGTAAAAAATACTTATGCACGAATAAGTCACGCAGAACATGTTTTAGATGCTGTAAGAGAAAAATATGGAAACAATGCGGCGCAACTAGGTATTTAAGCATCTCTTTTAGGAAGAGCAGCTACACGATCTTCATCCCAGCCAGATGGACCAGCTTCTTGCGCTCCACCTAAATCACCAAGTTTGTTAAAGTACTCTACTGCAGCGTCTTTATACCATTCCCACTCTTCTGGAACATCGTCCTCGTAGAAAATGGCTTCTACAGGACAAGCTGGTTCACAAGCACCACAATCAACACATTCATTAGGGTTTATATAAAGCGTACGATCGCCTTCATAAATGCAATCAACAGGGCACTCGTCAACACAAGCTTTATCCTTAACGTCAACACAAGGTTCTGCAATAACATAAGGCATAACAAACGCCCCCTTTCTGCATTAATTTTGCACTAATGAAACAATTTAACTTTTCTATTATAGTGCAAACACGGCGCGCAAAACTAATTGAGTCGACACGCGTAAAACCGCATGCCGACTCAATACAGTTAAATTAATATATCTAAATTAATATATCAAAGGCAAAGCTTACTGAGCAGCCTCTTGAGCAGACCCAACGGCCGCCTCTTGAGCAGCTTCAGCTCGAGCTTGGTCTTCCGACTCGCCTTCCGCAACTTTTTCAGCTGCAACAGCATCTTGAGCAAACAATGACTCTACAGGAACACCAAGCTTCTTAGCCTTGCGTAACTGCCTTCCAAGCAAAGAGTTGCGGTAGGAATAGCCGAAGTACACTGCAAAGCCAATCGCAAGCCAAATCGCAAAACGAATCCATGTAAGCACGGAAAGGTTTAGCATAAGCCAGAACGTAGAAAGCGCAGCAAAAATAGGCAAAACTGGATTCCATGGAACCATAAAGGATCGGTGCAAATCTGGTCTACGCATACGCATAATCGGAACACCTGCAGAAACAAGCAAGAATGCAGAAAGCGTACCGATATTCACCATATCAGAAAGAATTCCAATATCTAATGTAGAAGCGATTATAGCAACTACAATGCCAGAAACAATCTGAATACGTGCAGGAATGCCGCGTTTGCTAACCTTAGAGAAGCTACGAGGAAGAAGACCATCGCGGCTCACAGCAAACACGATACGCGTAAGACCAAGAAGAAGAACCATAACAACAGTTGTTAAGCCGATTACAATGCCAAGAGAAATAATCTTTGCTGCCCAAGTTGCGCCTACAAGCTCAAAGCTTGTAGAAAGAGAAGGAGCCTCTTGCTTAGCCAAATCCTTGTACGAAACCATGCCAGTTGTAACAACAGCAACAAGAATGTAAAGAACAGTCACAATCAAAAGACCAAGACCAATGCCCTTAGGAATGTTCTTGTGTGGGTCCTTAGTTTCTTCTGCCGTAGTTGCAACAACGTCGAATCCAATAAATGCAAAGAACACAAGTGCTGCGCCAGAAAGAATACCAGTAACACCGTAAACAGCTGGCTGCATGCCAGTAAGCCATTGCCAAAGCGGCTGGCTCATTGTGCCAGAAACGTGGATTCCCTTAACGCTAGCAACATCTGTTGCAGGTGGAACGAATGGAGTGAAGTTAGAAGCCTTAATGTAGAAGAATCCAACAACAACAACGAACAGAACAATACCAATCTTCAAGATTGTTAAAGCGCCATCAAAACGAGCAGAAAGCTTTGTTCCAACAACAAGCATAATCGTAAAGAATGCAACGATAACTACTGGAGCAAGATCGAAAGTAAAATTACCCAGCTTTACAGAAGTAGATACATTAAGACCAAACAAGTGCATTAAATCGTTAAGATAAACGCCCCAATATTTGGCTATAACGGATCCTGCCATAAGCATTTCCAGAATCATATCCCAACCAATAATCCAAGCAATAAGCTCGCCTACTGTGGTATACGTAAAGGTGTATGCAGAACCAGCAACAGGAATCATCGAAGCAAACTCAGCGTAGCACATTGCAGCCGTTCCGCAAACAATACCAGCGATGATAAAGCTAATAATAACTGCAGGACCTGCGTGGAACGCTGCAGCCTGAGCGCCAACGGAGAAGATGCCAGCACCAACAGCCACAGCTACTCCCATAACGGCAAGATCCCATGCATTTAACGTACGCTTAAGATGGCGATCACCATCCATTGTTTCTGCAATAGTCTGTTCAACAGACTTTTTTCTCCATATTTGCATAATCCAACCTTCTCTAAAACTACGTCTAAAACATTCCATATAAGGGTATATATGTTATTAATAGCAAAAAATACAGTTCAACACACATTAAGTGCCATCAAACAATAATTTTTACGATATTAAAAGAGCATAGTACTGTGTTCAGCGGAAAATCACAACATAAATCGCGATTTATTATGTTAAATTATGCTAAATTTGTGTTAACAACTTACATTAACAATCTAAGTTAATGCCGATTAGAACAGGCTCTGGAACAAGTTTTACGCCAAAAGAATCATAAACACCATCTATGATTTTGCGCGCTAAATCAACAATATCTTTGCATTTTGCGTTATTGCGATTGGTCAATGCCAAAGTATGCAAAGAAGACAACCCAGCCTCACTTTTTATACCATTGTTTTGCGTAAGCCTAAATCCTTTATGGAATCCTGCATGATCAATAAGCCATGCGGCAGAAGTCTTAACACCCTTAGATCCATCTGGCAAAGTGGCGTCAAATTGCGGAGCGTCTTCTGGAAGCAAATCTGCCTGAGATTCTGTCAAAATCGGATTCATAAAGAAACTTCCACAACTATGACGATCGGCATACTTAGAATCGCCGTCTAACAAATCTCCACAAACATAGTCTTCATTTTGAAGACTAATCGCAGACTCAACACCGCTCTCGCTTTTTGCGTAGCACATCCACTTATTTGCATAACGCATAGCATCTTCAAGCATGCCCTTAGACGCTCTAACGCGCAAAACTTCGCGACGAATCTTAGATGTTTCCATCCTATCGCCAACTTGCACGCCAAGCGCGTGAGCAAGCTGAGAATGAGCCACAACACCCGTTTTTGAATGCTTTAAGCAAAAAGTAACAGATAAAACAACATATCTAGGCGTTGGGAAGAAGCAATCGGCAGCAACACCAGGCGCCTTATACATGCTTTTTTTAAGAACAGACGTGCGGTATCCAAACTTAAGATCCGCAAGATTCATATAAAAAGTTGTTTTATCTTTACGATCCCAAACTTCTACACATTCAACGCTTTGCGCCACTTCCGCACCATATGCGCCAATGTTTTGCACAACAGATGCCCCAACAGTTCCAGGAATACCAGATAGCGCTTCTACGCCTTCTAAGCCAAGCTGAATCGTATGCGATACAAAATCATCCCAATTGCATCCTGCTTCTGCACTAACGTGAACTAAACAATCTCCACTATCCTTATCAACGCCATCTTCGCTAGGAGCCGCCTCATCTAAAACACAAATTTCACGCCGAGCATCGCGCACAACAACTCCGTTAAACAACTCGTCGCTAACGAGCATGTTAGATCCACCACCAATAACACACAATGGCAATCCCGCACAATCGGCATCTTCTACAGCTTCAATAACAGCCACCCTGCTATTAGGCTCTACAAAACGAGCAATACTACCCCCAACCCCAATTGTTGTAAGGTCTGCGAAAGTTGGATTATCAGATTTCGATAAGGATGATTGCATACTCATATGCCTAATCCTAACAGCACTAAATAACAAAAAACCCCGCAAAACGCGGGGTAAATAAAGCTACAAAACTTCGCCGAAGCTCACTCGCTTAGCGAGTCTCGCGATGGAGAGTATGCTTGCCGCAACGTGGGCAGAACTTGCTCAACTCGAGACGATCAGGCGTATTACGACGATTCTTCGTCGTGATGTAATTACGCTCCTTGCACTCCGTGCATGCAAGCGTAATGCCTGGACGGATGTCTGCGCTCTTACTTGCCATTTCGTTCACCTCTAGAATGTTGTGTGTTGACCAACTCCTGCTGGCCATTGTAGCGAGGAAGAGACTCGAACTCTTGACCTTACGATTATGAGTCGTACGCTCTAGCCAGCTGAGCTACCCCGCCAGAGAGCCTCGAGTGAGAATCGGACTCACGACCTCTTCCTTACCAAGGAAGTGCTCTACCACTGAGCTATCGAGGCGTGGCGGGTAGTGGATTTGAACCACTGAAGCACGAAGCAACTGATTTACAGTCAGTCCCATTTGGCCGCTCTGGTAACCCGCCAATGTTTCCGAACGGAGAAGAATATCTCCAAACGGCAACTTTGTTATTTTGCCACGAACGCGAGACTAATGCAAGATTAAGACACGCCGAAAGGCAAAAACCGCATCTAAATGCAGTCAAAAATATGATTATTTGAGCGAAAAACCATCTTTCTTTAAAGACTCGCATATTTTAAGAACACGGTCATTTGCTTCTGTTTCCGCAATTGTTATGCGAATACCTTCTCCAGCAAAAGCTCGCACAGAAAGACCTGCATCAACAAAACGCTGATTAGCTCGCTCTGTGTCTTCACCAAACGGCATCCAGAAGAAGTTTGCGTACGGCTCGACAATATTCCACCCTTGTTCACGCAAACCGCTTACAACGCGATTACGCTCCTTAACAAGTGCATCTACGCGGTTGCGCATCTCTACAAGCGCTTGAGGTTCCAAAGAGGCAATGGCAGCCACTTGTGCAATTTGGCTTACTCCAAATGGAACAGCCACTTTTCTCATGCCGTCTACAACATCTGCAGCGCCAATAGCGTATCCAATGCGCAAGCCAGCTAAACCGTATGCCTTAGAGAATGTTTGAGCAACAACAACGTTTGGATATTCGCGGTAAAGTTGCATGCCATCTGCCGTGCCTTTTGCGTTGTTAAATTGCACATACGCTTCGTCAATAAGCACCAAGACGTCGCTTGGTACAGCATCCAAAACCTTTCTAGCATCCTCATCAGAAAGTTGCGCGGATGTAGGATTGTTTGGATTGTTCAAAATAACAAGACGCGTGCGCTCATTAATTGCATCAATCATTGCGTCCACATCGTGCGACCCATCTGCGCGATTAGGAATTTTAACGCTTGTAGCGCCAGCACCCGTAACAATAATTGGATATGCCTCAAAGCTTCTCCAAGGGTATATAACTTCGTCTCCAGGACCAGCGACTAAGTCTACGAGCTGCGTAATAACCTCTGTGGAGCCGCAGCCAAGCACAACTTCATCGGGAGTAACGCTAAACTTTTTAGCTAACTCTTCTACAACTTCTGTTCCACGCATATTTGGGTAACGATTAATAACACCAAGCGCGCGGTTAGAAATAGCGTCTTTTACGCTTTCTAACGGCTCAAATGGGTTTTCGTTGCTCGAAATCTTATATGCGCGAATGCCGTCTAATGCGGGCGCTGGTTTGCCTTGCTTGTAATTTGGCAAACTATCTAGAATACTGCGGTGTTTGTAATCCATGATTTTATAATAGTCGCGTCTTAAACAAATTAAGCAAAAACGCTGAAAACAGCGGCGAACCGTTATTTTCAGCGTTAAATAGATTCAAATATTATTTGATTAATTACAAGCGATTAGCAAAGCAATCAACCAAACAATTAATCAAAAATCAGCCAAGGATTGCAAGAACGTCACGAGACGAAACAATTAAATAATCTTCGCCTTCGTAATGAACTTCTGTGCCGCCATACTTGGAGTAAAGAACCTTGTCTCCAACTTTAACGTCCATAGGAATGCGCTCACCCTTGTCGTCGCGACGACCTGGCCCAACAGCCAATACTTCGCCCTGTTGTGGCTTTTCCTTAGCGTTATCTGGAATATACAAGCCAGAAGCAGTTTGAGTTTCTGCCTGAGCTTGCTTAACAATAATCTTATCTTCCAACGGTGTGAGCTTAATCGACACTGTCGCCACCTCTTTCTTAAGAGAAATGTAACTATTCGCACAAATAATATTGACGAGGCTGACGATCACGTCAAAACTATCGCGCACTGTGATTTATAATAGCGCGTTTTTAGCACTCTACCAACTAGAGTGCTAAAATTTTGGAAAATTTTTTAAAAATATGTGTATTTTAATCTACTTTTAAACTTATTTTCATGCAGTGCGACGAGCTAAAACATCTCGCAAATCAGCTTTTCCTAATGAATCTTCAGTAATAACTGGTGGTTCCACATTATTATCGGAAGCTTCTTTAGTAGAAAGCGGTTTTTTAGCTGAAATTGCCTTAGCAACCTGCTTAGTGGACTTTATTTCCAAGCTTAACGGACCATTATTCTTGTCATTTGAAGAAGATTCTGTAGAATCAGACCCAAACGAGAAAGATATTAAATCTTGATGAGATTCAGACGAATCAGACGCGCCAGAAGAATAAGATACATCAGGCAAAGACGATGACTGATTACCAGCAGATACATAACCATTAGCATTCTGCGAATTGACGCGTTCTAAAGCCATACTAATTTCACGCTGCTGCATAACAGAAGTTTCTGTATTGTCTTGAGTATTCGACAAATATTGTGTAACAGAACCTGATGAATAATTTTGATACTCTTCTTCATGAGCTACAACAGAATTGACAATCGCATCAAAAACTGGTTCCACAATAGATTCACTAGATTCGCCATAACCTTTTTTACCATAGTTTTGCGGCACTCCAGCAGATTTGTTATAAGCAGCAACGCGCGCTTCCCAATCTCGCGCATGCTTTGCCGCAATAGAGCCAAAGTAAAGAACTGTTGACACCATAGCGAATGGTATAAGAGCGAACCAAGCAGAATATAATCCAGACAAACCAGCTACAAGAACCACAAGTGTCAAGAAAACAAGCGAAAAAACCAAAATACGGCGACGACGAACCGCAGCGCGACGAAGAGCACGAATACGAGCCACATGTTGCGGAGTAAAATTATCTCTTAACACCTTTGACTTATTGCTCTTATTTTTAGTGTTCTTATTTTTATTCGATCGCTTCTCTGACGGTTGCATTCCAACCCCTTTCGCCATCGCACCACTACACTCATGGAATAGCGAAGCACTACGCTCATCCACAATATGCAGCGAAGGTGAATACCTATCTTCGCTGTGTTCCAACATTGACTTCATGCTGTTAACAGTGCGCTTAGGCAACCAACCAAACATTAAGGCTATGATGATGATTAATACAATTAACGCACTCACCGATTCATAACCCATACGTATAAATATAAAGTGCGTTACGGATGTGAAGAGCCAAAATCAATTCGGCGTGTCGCAATTATAGGAATTATTACATTAAATTTTTACAAATTACTGCATCTTTTTGCATATATTTTAAGTCATCTTTCATGCGGTGCGGGAATGAGCTAGGATATGTGATGGAAATAAAGATCGGAGGAACCGTTGCCTACTTATCATTACCGTTGCAAGCAATGTGGATATGATTTTTCGGAATATCAATCGTTTGAAGATGACCCAATTACAGTGTGTCCAAAATGCGGAAAACCAGAACTTCGTAAGGTGTTTTCTGCGCCACCAATCAATTTTAAAGGTAGCGGATTTTATCGCACTGATAAATAATTTTTCAAGCAGGTACAAACAATTTGTGGAAATGTGCATAAACAATTTCGCTTATTAGCAAATTTGTGGAAAAGTGCATAAAATCGTCTAATTTACAATAGAAAATAACCTTTAACCACATTGACAAAAATATCTTGTAGAAGCATCACCTTTTATTAGATGATGCTTCTATGAGCATGATATCAATATTAAAAAACACATCTAGCACGCATGATGCGCACGAAAATCAAGTGCCAGCCATGCTTTTAAAACGCAGGCAGAAAGCACTTTTGTTAAATGCGCTTACAGTATCTTTTATTAGCGTTGCAACACTTATTGCAATAAATATGATTACGAGCTGTCAAGAAACGCAAATCATACCTGTAGCAATTAGAGATATATCTAAAGGCACTCTTATTAAACAAGATGATTTGTCTTATGTTAACGTGCCCAAAAACAGTGTTTTTAATCATGTTATTAACAAAGATTTGATCAAAAATGCTATTATCGCAACCTGCAATATCAAATATGGTATGCCTATCTTTACTAGTCAGATTACACAACAAGCAAAAATTCCACCAGGATTCACAACGATTTCAATAAAACTGGCAAGCAACAACCAAGATTTAAACATTGGAGAAAATATTTCGATAGCATTTAGCAAAGTTTCAAGAGGAGATCACAACGAGAATGACATTGTTCAAGAAAATAAAAACATTTCTTTTATCCACGATGTAATAGTAGTCAAAACAGGCAATTCATCTCAAAACGCGTTACTAGCCATGCCTGCAGAGTCTGCGTTACAGATAATAAATACACAATCTATTATTCCAAACCTTGCGGTTATTGCAATACGAGGATAAAACAGCTTTACCTACCACGTTCACTAAAAACTGCCCAATGAGGCGGAAGCTCTCCAAGAATACGATTATCGTCATCTTTAGAGCGCTGGTCTAAAGTCTGAAAATCCGAAGGCTCCAGCTTAACGCCATCAGCATCAAAAAGCTCAGAGCCTTTACGAACTACTCGATTATGCGTTCTAGAACATCTGCGATTGGGATTATAGTCACTCACCTATAGTCACTCACCTATCACGGCTCACTGATCTTCACCATAAAGCTCGCCTATTCTAGAAACAACCCGCTCAACCTCTTTTTCAGGATTTACGAATGCTCCAACGCTCCAAACATTCATAACAGACCAGCCAAGATACTCCAAATCTTGCGCAAACATGCGATGACGTTCACGCGTTGATTCTATATTCATGAATCTCATATCATCCGTTAAAACAGCAAGAGCAAAAGGCTTATCTGGCAAACCAACAACAAGAGGAATACTGTGTTCCTTATCAAATCCGTAATTCACCGCCACGCACAATCCGCGAGCGCGAATACGATCCGCCAAATCAGTAAACAAAACATTATTAAAACTGTCTACTGAAGAATCAAAAGCCTCCGCACGCGCACCTGCAGCTTCTGCCTTATTTTCTGCCTTATCTTGATCATATTCAGGTTTTGCTTCATCAAAATCAGTTGGATTTACTGGACTATCATCCAACTGCTCAGCCCAAATAAGCAATTCTTTAAGCAGCTTAGGACCATCCTGATGCAAACGTTCATCTTCCATATCACTAGATTTAAACGCGCAAACAATATCTAAATTCCTACGAGCTAATGCTAACGAATCAAGAAGTATACCCTTACCGCCTTCTTCTTCCAAAACACCAAATTGTTGCAAAAGCCTACCGTGAGAAGTTTTTGCATAGCATAAGGAAAGAATAACATCCGTAGCGGCAGCACCAACAGACTCACTAGCATCTACAAGACGAACATGGCGAAGGAATCTATTCATATTTTCATCTTTAATAGCAAGAGCCTTAAGCTCCGCTCCTAAACGATTCCTAAACACACTCGTAAGAGTTACAACTGCAAGAACATAGCTGGAAGGAACTACCGTGAAAGTCGTAGCACGCTGTTTTATCAAGGAAACAACTTCGTCAATTTCCCTCTGACTACTCTCAATCAAACCAGTAGACATAACAGGAACACCAGAAGCCTCAACTTGGTGAAGCTTAACTTTACCTTGCATTCTATCTACAGGAACATCGTGACGAAGCGAACCATACCCATGATTTTCAAGGAAATTGGCAAGACGAAGAGAACGCCTAGTAGCACGAGATTTAACATGTACAGAAGGCAAAACACTAATCAAATCGTTAACACTCTGCGAACTTACCGTATTCTTATGAGCAATGACCACAACTTGGCGAGCACGAGCGAGAATGCTAAGAAGCTCAATATTGCTCAAATGCTCAACAGAATCAAGGATCACAATGTCTACAATCGGCTTAAATTCAGTCATCATAGTCAAAGTAGAAGGCATAGCAACCATAATTGGCTTAGCAGCAAGAAGAAGATCTGCATGAGAATTCATCAATTTGGTAAAAGTCACGCCAGAACTATTACTTGCCAGAGTTGTGTGAAGCTGATTAGCTTCCTGAGACCTAGAGAAAAGAAGTTCACACAAACGTTTTAAAGTCTCTTGTTGAACCATAGGCCCCACAGAGCGCACATGCTCAGTATCTACCTGAACAAAACGGTCAGAAGCATCTTGCATAGCCGAACCATCTTGGTTAGAAATAATCGCGGAAGAATTAACGATATCTTCAAAAACCGTAGTCCACCAAGCCAAGTGAAGCTCACCATCTAACGCAGAACCAGTAACATTACGCCTACGCAAATCGCAAACAAGGTCTTCTAAACCAACACCGCGTAAATCGCGCTCAATCACACACCTACCAGGTAAAGTATCTAAGGAAGCACGATTGTCATGTAAAGCCTGTAAACGCTCATCAAGTTTAGTAAACTCAACATTTTCAAGATCAGCACCCAAACGCGTGGTGGAAAGAACAGCATCAAGAGCTACAAGATTACGATCCAAAAGCTCCTGAGTACTAACAATCTCATCTAACTTAGGCGGTAACACAGGCCACCCTCCATGAGGAACAAAAGTACGCCACTGAGCAGCTTGCTGAGCAACAATCTTCAAAGCCTCATGAAGATCATCTACTTTAGCTCCTACACGCAAAAGACTACGAGCTTCTTTAATATGACGTCTACGCTCCCAGAAGCCCATTACTGTACCTTCACGCTTGCGAACAGCTTTAGGCTTACTTGCTTCAATCATCGCGCTAAGATCACGTTCAAAAATATCTGCTTGGAAAACATCTAAAACTCGGCGAAGATTCTTTAACACCGTAACCTGTCTACCCCATTCGCGTGCGGTAGCAGGAACAGGAAAACCGCAGTTTTGAACAGTTGATTTAACATGTTCGCGTGCTGCAGGAAGAAGCTTTAGTAGAACATCTACAACGCGCTGATATACAGCAACAGCCTCATTCTCATTGAACAAAGACGCGCCAAACCACGGGGTATCTTCAGGCTTTATCGTAAATTCTCCAAGCTCATCTGCTTGATGTAATTTTTGCGCCCATTCATCTAAATGACCAGAAAGCGATCTTGCAGCAGCAACATCTAGTCTTACATGAGTACAAGGATGAGTAGGCAACATTGCAATAGCAGCAAGATTTTGCATTGTCTGATACGCTGACACACCCCAACGCTCATCTACTCCGTGCAAGTCTCCCAAATAACGATTTAAGCGAGTTTTAACACCAACTAACTCGTCACAAACCTGCTCAAAACGGCTAGAAGCAACGCTTTGACGCGCCCCAACTGCAGCTATGAGCTGAGAATCCACATGTTTTGCAAGGTGAGAATCCGAAACGTCTAGCGCAAGCGAAGAAATCTCATTCGCACTAAGAGCATGACGGAATCGACGCTGTTGTTCCATAACATTTGGAACATATAAAATGGACTTTCCAGCAAGAACACAGCGTGAAGAAATCGCAGCCGCGATAGAAGCAGAATCAGATCCAGCATCCACGTCTAAAGCCAGAGAAACGCCATTAGCAGCTAAACCAGATGCATAACGTACAACATTATCTACATCACCGACTTCATATTCACCATGAGGGTCTACGTCTAGTGGAGAATACTCTTGCCTATCATTTGCTGCCAACTCTTTAAGCGCACGCTCATCGCCAGCAACCGCATCAATCATAGTGTTTCCAACATTCCCAACTTTAAGCGCCTGCAAAATCTGAGCGCTTTCAGCCAAAAATCTGGATCCCGAATCAGTAAAACATCCAAGAACAATATCTCGTTCAATATCAAAATCTGGGAACACGCTGCGAGCAGATGCACAAATTGCATCAAAAACAGCTGACGTTTCTGGTGTTCCGCTCTCATAGTTTGCGCCGTCAAAAAGCGCATCTTCACTAAGATTCACGCCTCTCTCTTGCAATCTAAGAACAAGAGCATGGTTTAAACGCACATTGCCAGAAAAGTAGATTGTTGCGTATGTTTCGTCCTTGCCCGACTCTCGAATAACTCGCACTGGGTATGTTAAAACTGGCACATGATTACCGCTCCACGATGCCACTCCAACAACAAGCGAAAGCTCCGAAACACCATTTTCGTGCGCTTTATTGTCTCTATCTTCAAAAACCCTATCGAGTCTTCTTCCTGCTGCGCGCAACATTCCAGAATCACGGAATAACGCCTGAAGAGTTACTTTTCCACTCGCAAAAAGCTGCGCTATACCAGATGGGTGAGCATGCGTTAATTCTAATTGTGCGGAAAGTTTTGTTATGTCTTCAAGCGGCGAAGGCGCAAGCTGCGACTTGTATTGTTCGCGCCAAGAGTTTATTCGCCTTAACTTTTCGTCTCGTGAAGCTGTAGCCTGCGCACTTTCCTGCTTCATTTGTGCATTCTGCTCGTAAGCTTCTTGATAATTTTGCTCACTCGCATTATGTGCTTGATTTACTTGGCTTATAAAATCATTCTGTTCGCCGCTCATACTACTAAACTCCCCTATTTATAAACCTACTGCGTTGCGATAAGCGTTATACCCGCTATTTTGCGCTAAAGCTTCATCTACGTCTGCATTGCCTTGAGCTGAAAGCCAAGCGTATAAATCGTCATAAAGACCTGTATTCATGGCTAAAAATGGCAGTAATTCTTGATATTTTGCTATCTCAAACTGCTTAGAGAAATCAGTGGTTTTCTGAGCTTCTTCCGAAGTGAATCCACCTGCTTGTACAATTTCTTTATGCGCGTTGAATTCTCCATTTGACACTTTTTCGAACACAGACCCTGGTTCAAAAGCTGGAGTATATTGCGAATCCTCTTGAATATTGACTGAATTGGATTGAATGAATTGTTCATTATTTAGTTGAATTTGAGGCTCATCTTGCAATGAATCGTCGGTTGCTGGCGACTCATCTTCTGCCCCATCTTGTAATTCATTCTCATCTTGATAATTAATTTGAATTTCTGCTATCTCTTTTTGTTCAGTATTCTGATCTTGCGTTGTATGATCCTCGTTTTCAACGTCTACATTTTGCGAGTCCTGAATTTTAGAATCGTCTTGAACATCGTGAGAATCAAAAGAATCATTTGCAAGAACACTGTTGTCAGAAATAGCAGCATTACCTGCAACAGCACTGTTATCCACAATATTATCTGGATTCACAGTTTCATCACTATTAGTTTTGTCACTACTAGCTTGTACTGCATTAGCTTGTGCTGCATCATCAAAAAGATTACGAGGTTCTGCAGCAGACTCAAAATCTTCACGCACAACAGGAAGAACAACCTGACTAGCAATCACGGGATCGCTTTGTTTTACAGGATTTACTGAAATATCAGCCTTGCTTGCACTATAAACATCATCAGCTTTACCGGCAGCATTTAATTTGGACTGATTATCCCACATTAAATTAGGGTGTGAAACAGATTGTGCACGGAAAACACCTGTTGGCTCCCCAGCACGAATATCAAGAATATCATCAACCGACAAATCCGAAGCATCTGGCTCTTTAATTGAGCCGTCAGCAGCATAAGAGAACAAGTCGCGCACAGGCTCCGCACTATTTTCGGCCAAAGGAACTGGCTCTTCTATACGCACAAAGTCAATTGGCACATCTCCAAATTGCATGCGAACAATGCTATCTGGCATATGAAAATCAACATCTGGATCTAGTCGCAGCAAATCGCCGCTTTCGTTTACAAGATAAGTTCCGTTTGTAGAATGCAAATCTCGAATAGTCGCCACGCCACTTGTGTCTACTATAAGAAGCGCATGCCTTTTAGACATTGAGCGCTTATTGTCTACAATGTCTACACGCATAAAACCGTCTTCGCGCAAAGGTCGTATAGGCTTTCTGCCAATCTCCACAGACTGACCCGCTCCAACGCGCGCCTGCTCGACACCACCTACTGTAATCATCCAACGCTGCAAGGTTTGTCGACTTCCCACGGAACCTGCTCCCTTCAAAAAACACACTACATACTATTGTGTCATGCTTTGTGTATATTGCGCGAATCGACAACTCCGAGCTGCATAATGCGCGAGATCACCTAAATTCGCTGAGACTATTAGAGCAGAAGCAATAGCTTGCGTTATATTTGTAGCTCACATGATGCGTTTGTAACGTTTTTACCGCAAAAAACATTACAAACATCTCATCAATGATGCAAATATAACGAAAATCAGTCAAAAAAAACGTTACAAATGCCTCACAAGCGATACAAATATAACAAACAAGAAAAGTACGAGCAATGTAAGCTATATCTTTTATCTTTGAAATACAAAAAAAGCCCTCGTAAAATACGAGGGTTATTCGCTGGGGTACCTGGACTCGAACCAAGAATGGATGAACCAGAATCACCTGTGTTGCCAATTACACCATACCCCAATTGGCAGGCTTCGCGGCTCTTGGAACCGTTCCGTCTTTGTACCCCCGACCGGATTTGAACCGGTGTTGGCGCCGTGAGAGGGCGTAGTCCTAGGCCGCTAGACGACGGGGGCTTCATTTATCTGCTACGCCTCTAGACGCAACAAACGTCGACTTTACAACATAACAGCTCAATACGCAACTGCGGCGTGTCGTACCAAACGAAAAATAATCCCCAAATCAGCTACAAAAATGCCCCAATGCAAGCAAAAATCAACAAGCATTGGGGCAAATCGCGTTAAAGCTTAATCATTTTTACAAATGCTCACGCAATCCAGCCAAACGCGCCAAAGTCACGTCTTTACCAACAATTTCCATGGACTCAAACAATGGCGGAGAAACGCGACGACCAGAAAGAGCCACTCGCACAGGTCCAAATGCCAATCGCGGCTTGTAACCAGCTTCCTCAACAAGCTTCTTGTTCAAAAGCTCGTGCAAAGAATCCGTATGCCAATCAGAAGCATCAACACTTTGCAAAGCAGCGAGCGCAGCATCAAGCACATCACCAGCAGATTCCTTAAGCTGCTTACGCGCATCGTCATCTGGCTCAATATAGCCATCTTCGCTCAACAAACTGCCAACCATTCCAGCAACTTCACCAAGCAAACGCACTCGAGGCTGAACAAGAGGAGCAGCAGCGGTGAGCACTTCACGCTCACGGTCAGTTAAGGCATCCCAATTGTCCGCGCTAACTACGCCATCCTTATGCAAATAAGGCACAGAGCGATTTAAGAAGTCTTGCGAATCAAGCATGCGAATATGCTCAGCGTTAATGGAAATTGCTTTATCCAAGTCAAAGTGTGCAGGGTTTGCCTTAACGTCTCGCACATCAAACTTTTCAATCATCTCGTCCATAGTGAACACGTCGCGATCAGGCGCAATAGACCATCCAAGCAAAGCCAAGTAGTTCAGCAAGCCTTCTGGAATAAAGCCGTTATCTCTATGCAAGAACAAGTTGGACTCAGGGTCTCTCTTAGAAAGCTTCTTCTTGCCTTCGCCCATAACGTAAGGCATGTGGCCGTAAAGCGGAGTTTCCTTCGCAATACCCATTTCCATAAGATAACGGTAAAGCACAATCTGACGAGGTGTGGAGCTAAGAATATCCTCACCGCGCAAAACAACGTTCACATCCATTAACGCGTCATCAACAGGGTTCGTAAGCGTGTAAAGCGGATCACCATTCGGGCGCACAATCACATAATCTGGAACAGATCCAGCTTTAAAGGTGATTTCGCCACGAATTAAATCGTTAAAAGTAATGTCTTCATTTGGCATCTTCAAACGAAGTGCAGGCTTGCGACCCTCCTCGCGGAAAGCTTGCTTCTGCTCCTCAGTAAGGTTGCGATCATAACCATCGTAACCAAACTCAGCTGGGCGCCCTGCAGCAATATTGCGCTCTTTAATCTCTTCTGGAGTAGAGAAGGACTCGTAAGCGTATCCTGCATCAAAAAGCTTTTTCGCTACATCCTTATAAATTTCCATACGCTGAGACTGGCGGTAAGGGCCATTTTCTCCGCCAACATCAATGCCTTCGTCCCAATCAATATTGAGCCAACGAAGAGCCTCAATAATCTGCTGGTAGCTTTCCTCGCTATCTCGCTCATTATCTGTATCTTCAATGCGGAAAAGCAATTTACCATGCGTGTGGCGAGCTTCCGCCCAGTTAAACAGCGCTGTACGAACCATGCCAACGTGAGGCGTGCCGGTTGGCGAAGGGCAAAAACGCACACGAACATTCTTTGGAAGTTCAGGCTTTGTGGATTTTGTTGCATTATTAGCAACTTCTTGAGTTTCCTCTGTATCAGTCATAGGTTCCATTGTGCCGCGCGTTACGGACGTGCCTATCTAGTCAAGCGCTTGCGTTGATTCCTTATTACCTTCCACATGCGCAAACTTTGCGGCCAATGCTTCTCTGGACTTTCTATCGTCTTCTTCTTTTGCAAGCTTCTTAGCCTCTTCTGGATCCCAAAGTACGTCTTCCTTATGCTTTAACCATTCACGCTCAAGCAATGGGGCTGCAATTTCAAGTAGCGTGCTCATACTATTTTCGCCATTTTTCGCTAGCTTCGCTAGCTTTACCACTTTTTACGCAATCAACAAGCTCACGCCATTGATTATCCTTAAACATCATTCGCGGAACTCCCGCGCACTCACACACTTCGTTAATATATAGGAATATAGGCAAAGTTTCGTAAATGTTGCTTGTTTTTTCAATAAGACTTTTAAGAATAGACAGTATTGCTGTAATTTTTTGCGATTCTACAGAATTAAGTCCGCAAAAATCACACTCTTGTTTTGCGCATCTAAACGCATCTTGCAAGCTATCAACACTCCAATTACCTGCAACGCTTAAAGAATCCGCAGCACCGTTGATTGCGTTAACATCATTAGAAAGATTTGATTCAAGCTTGTTAAAAATAGCGCTAACATCATTCGTGTTATTTTCTAGCTCTTCTTGCGCTTCGCTGTAGTCTGGTTCGTAGCATAAATCCATATCATCGTAAGCGTTTGCAGCAGCCAAAAGCGCGTCAACTATCTCTTGAGGGCGTCCTGGAATTTCGTCTGCACCTTCATACACAAACTCTGCATCTGGAACAGTAACGTCTAAATCTGTAATAATTCGAGCAATAGTGCGAATCGCCCTAACCTCAAGATTTTCAGCATATTTTGCGTCATTATCTAAATGGCGAGCTTCGCTTAAAGGCCACAATTTAGTTAAATCCGCGGCCGACTTTGCAGCAGACTCAAGCAGACTCAAAGCCTGTGAATCCAGCTTTTCTACAGAATCACCCATAATAACGCTCCTTCGCATTAGCTGTAAAAAACACGGTTTCTACGCATCTTTTATGCATATTTTAAAGTCTATTGCTTATTATTCCACACGTTCTATTGCACACGCGCCGCAGGATCCACATATGTGATGGAAAGCACATTCATATTTGCGCAATCGTACGTAATCGAAGTAATCGATGCTAAGGCCGTTTTACGCAAAAGCATATTGTGCTCAGCGTGACCTGTTTCTAGCAAATGACGGTAAGACCATATTGGCGATTCGTGCGTTACAGCTACGATTTGCTCTCCTGGGTGATTTTTCACTTGTTCGCACGCAAAATCGCCAACGCGCGCAGCAATACTCTTGTAGGATTCTCCCCAACTTGGCTTCCACAAGTTAGATACAAGTTTCCAATTGTTGTTTTTCCACAAAGCGCCTTCGCCGTAGCCGATTCTTTTCCCTCGAAAATTGTTTTCTGCTTCGATTAGACGATTGTCTAAAATAATCGGGCCAATTTGCAAAGCGCTTGCGATTTGTTGCGCTGTTTCTTGCGTGCGCTCCAAAGGAGACGAGTAAATCGCACTAATTCCGCGCATTTGTGGAACAGTCGCAATGTATTTTGCTGTAGCGCAAGCCATTTTTAAGCCGCGATTAGATAAGTGAAATCCTGGGAGCCTCTCGTAAAGCACGTGATTTGGATTTTCCACTTCCCCGTGGCGCACAAAATGAATAGTCGTAGCTGGCATATTTTCTAAACCTACTTCCAAACCTACTTCCACCCTTTTGGAGAGTGTGACTTAACGACCATTCACCTAACTTGTGAGCAAAAGTATTGTCTTTAGCGGCATCATAATCAGGTTTTTGCGACTTTGCGTCGTCTAAAAGCCATTTTCTAATAACAAAATTCCACACAGCTACAACAACTGTTGCAATAAGCTTGCCAATGTTTGTGCGAAGCATGTAAATCGCAGTACCACGCAAAGTTTGTGCCATTCCAAGCGTGCTAAGCCAAATAATCGCATCGTTAATAAGCAAACCAATAACTGCAGAAATAATAAAAATCAGCAATTCCATCCAACGAGCCATGTCTTCGCGGTGCTTAAACACGTACTTCATGCTGGCAATATAGTTAAAAATAAGTGAGATTATAAAAGATATTGTTCCAGCAACAACGTTATTAAGATGCACAAGAAGAAGCAGGTTTAGCAATACTACGTCAATAATCAGCGCAATGATTCCTACGATTCCAAACTTAACAACCTGTTCAATAAGTTTTTTCATACATTCAATTAAACACGCGGAGGCTAACAATTCACTATAATTATTGCGTAACACAGGTTTATTATTGCGTAACATATGTTGCGCAGCACAAGTTTATAAACTTAGAAAATTCATAAAATTTAGCAAAGGAGCGATTATGCCAGTTATTCACACTCATGTTTCTGTAAGCACTACACCTGCTCAGCGCGATGCCTTAAAAGCAGCATACGGCAAAGCGATTAGCGCAGTTCCAGGCAAAAGCGAGCATTGGCTTATGTGCCCGTTTGAAGACAATATGCCAATTTATTTTGCTGGAGACAATTCTAAGCCTGCAGCATACGTTGAAGTGAACGTTTTTGGCTCTAGCGTGCCTGGTTCGGCTTGGGAAAAGTTGACAGAGCAGATTATGGCAGCTTTGAATCGCGAGCTTGGCGTACCACAAGATCGCACTTACATTCGTTACACTGCAACAACTGACTGGGGCTGGAACGGCGGCAACTTCTAGTCGCAAGTCGCAAGCCTAAAATCTCAACTCGCAAAAATCGCCATATCGCAGCTCATATGAGCATTAATATGGCGATTATTTATTATTACAACTATCTATACAAATAGTTGTGAATTAGTCACTAAGATTGATTGCCAAAATTAGGCTCGTCAACAGTAGACTTAGCAGATACAGCGAACGCATCCGACTCGTCAAAATCAGCATCGCTTGAAGAATAGCCATCGCTATTAGCAACGCTGCCTTCAAGATCTGGGCCAGCAGCTACGCGAGCCACTTCTTCCATACCTTTGTTGTCACATAAAACCATACGAACATAGCCAACAACAAATCCAACAGCAGCAGGGCAAACCCAAGCCATTCCAAATTCCGAGAACGGCAACCAGTTTTGAGCAACCAACAACATATCGTTCATATGCAATGCGTTGCGCAAAGCGGATGGCAAACTATTTAAAAAGTCAAATACAGCTGCAACACCAGTAAAACCAAGTGTCCAAGCGTACACAACTTTGGAATTTCCAAAAAGTCGACCACACAAAGCCAAAAGAATCAGCACGATTGACAGCGGATACAAGAACATTAATACTGGAACCGCATATTCGATGATTGCGCTCAAACCAAAGTTTGCAAGGCCAAACGAAACAAGCGTAATCAATACAGACCAAACACGATAGCTAGGACCTTTAGGGAATAGCTTAGAGAAAGTTTCCGAACAGCTTACGATTAAGCCAACTGCCGTCTTTAAGCATGCAAGAGTTACAGTTGCAGCAAGCACGAATAAGCCAACGTTTCCAAGATGATAGCGTGCAACTTGCGCCAAAGTCACGCCACCATTTTCCGCAGGTGGGAACAGCGCGCGGCTACGCACACCAACAACAACAATCGCAACGTAAATCAACGCCATAAGCAAGCAGCTAAAGAATCCAGAGCGGGCAGTATTCACTGCCACATCTTTAGGATCTTTTACACCAAACTGACGAATGGTGCTAACAACAACAATTCCAAATGCCAAGCTAGCTAAAGCATCCATTGTGTTGTAGCCATCTAAGAATCCTGTAAAGAATGACTTATTAACATAATTTCCTATAGGAGCAGCATCCGAAGAAGCGCCGCTTATAGGAGAAAATAGTGCAGTAAATACCAAAACCGCTAGGAACACAAGGAAGATTGGCGTAAGAACTTTACCAACCCATGTAAGTATGCCGCTTGGTTTCATAGCAAAGAAGAACGCGAGCGCAAAGAACACTACAGAGAACAAGAACAAGTACAGTTGTCCGTTTCCGTCTTGCGGAATAATTCGCTCCAATCCAACAGTGTATGAAGTTGTTGCACAGCGCGGAATTGCAAAGAACGGGCCGATTGTTAAATAAAGAACGCATGTAAAGAACATGCCGTATTTTTTGCTAGCTTTGCTAGAAAGCTCAAAAAGACCGTTTGCGCGACTCATTGCAAGAGCCGTAACGCCCAACAATGGCAAACCAACGCCAGTAACAATAAAACCGATTGCTGCAGGCGCAGAATTGTTTCCTGCGTTAGCACCAAGGAATACTGGGAAAATAAGGTTTCCAGCGCCAAAGAACATGCCGAACAACATGACCGCCACGTATGCGGATTCAATAATTGTCAAGTTCCTTTTTTTCGGGGCACTGTCTGTGCTGACACTTTGTGTTGTGACGCTCATGCTTACACCTCCTATATGGTGAAAAATTGTTTAAGCATATTATTTAACGCATTGAATAACAAAACTGAAACCGAAAAATAATATTAGGGGGTATACTAATCAATCGCATGTACTTAATCGACAAAAATTTGCAATTTCGCGCGTGTCTACTAGTCAAAAATAAAAGGACGCTAGCGTAAAAACTAACGTCCTAAATAAAAAAGCAAATGCACTAAATCACATCTTGTCTGGAGCAGAAACTCCAAGCAAATCAAGGCCAGATGCAATAACTGTGCGAACAGCCTCGTTAAGCTTTAAGCGAGCTGCAGCGCGTGCTGGCTCTGGGCACTTTGCAATGCGCTGAGCTTCGCGCTCTGCTTCTGGCAAACGATTTTCTGGGTCGCTCAACTCCATTGGCACTACGCGCTCAAGGTTGTACCACTTGTGGTAGCTTGCTGCCAAATCTTCAAGATAATGCGCAACTCTGTGTGGAGCACGCAAATCGCCAGCTTGTGCAAGAGCTGCAGGCCATTGCGCCAAAGCAGCCAGCACTTCGCCATCTGCCTCGGTATTAAGCAAGCTTAAATCGGCTCCATCTGCACTGATTCCAGCATCCGCAGCGTTACGAGCCACATTGCAGCTGCGTGCGTGAGCGTATTGCACGTAATACACAGGATTATCGTTGCTGTGGGAAGCAAGCAAATCCAAATCAATATCAACGCTTGTGTTGTAGTCGGTGCGCGCAAGCGAGTAGCGAGAAGCATCAACGCCAATTGCATCAACTAAATCGTCAATCGTAATAACGTTTCCAGCACGCTTACTCATGCGCACAGGCTTACCATCTTTCATAACGTTTACCATCTGACCAATAAGAATCTGCATGTTTTCGCCTGGCTCATCCCCAAAAGCCGCGCACATTGCCATCATTCTGCCAATGTAGCCGTGATGATCCGCGCCGAGCATGTAGATTGCTACGTCCGCAGGATTCTGTTCGCGATGACGCTTGTTGCGATAGTACGCAATATCTGCAGCAAAGTAAGCGTAATTGCCGTCAGACTTAATAATTACGCGATCCTTGTCGTCGCCATGCTTAGTAGATTCAAACCAAGTTGCGCCATCTTTTTCAAAAATGTCTCCGCGAGAACGCAAATCTGCAATAGCGCGCTCAACTTCGCCATCCTCGTACAAGCTGTTTTCGTGGAACCACACGTCGAAGCCAACGCGAAAATCGCGCATTGACTTACGAATTTCAGCAAACATCATTGGCACTGCGCGCTTGCGGAACTCTTCACGCTGCTCAGAGTCGCCCTCGCCAAGCGGCAAACCTTCCTCGTCTTTACCAAGATCAATTCGAGGTAAGGAAAGAACATCAACGCCGTCTGCTTGCGCTTCTTTTATAACAGCATCCGCGATTTCGTTAATATACGCGCCTTTGTATCCGTCTGCAGGCGTTTCTTCGCCGTTAGCTGCAGCAACTAAAGACTTAGCAAAACGGTTGATTTGCTCGCCGTGATCGTTGAAATAGTATTCGCGCACAACTTTTGCGCCGTTCGCTTCCAAAACTCGAGCCATAGAATCACCAACTGCCGCCCAGCGAGTTCCACCAATATGGATTGGACCAGTTGGGTTTGCTGAAACAAACTCAAGATTCAAAGTTTTGCCGCTCAAATGCGTATTCTTGCCAAAATTAGCACCCTGCTTTAATACTTCGTCAACAACAGCCGCTGCAGACGCAGAATCAAGCGTTATATTAATAAAGCCAGGGCCTGCCACTTCTACGCGCGCAATACCTTGCGCTTCTTGCAAACGCTCGGCAAAAAGTTCGGCTAAATCATGAGGCTTCATACCAGCTTTTTTAGCGAGTTGCATAGCAACATTCGTGGCCCAATCGCCGTGTGCGCGATCTTTTGGCCTCATAACTGCGAGTTTTTCGGCAGCTGGAATCAAATCTTCTGTTAGATTGCCAGCTTTACCACTTGCTACTAAATCTTTCGCGATTTTTTCAATTAATTCACTTAAGCTTTCTGGATTCATGGTTTACAGTCTAGCGTTACCGCGCGATGCTTAGTATTTACAACACACAAAAAGCGCTGGAGTCAAAGATTAACTTACAGCGCTTTTGTTTTGCAATTAATCGCGAAGCAGCTTACGATTAGTTACTTCGCGATTAATCATTTTCGATTACTTGCGATTACTTGCGATTACTTCTTTTTTGCAGGAGCTTCACCGAGTTCGCTTTGAGCAACAGAAACGTTTACATTAGTTGCATCAGAATCTGCATCTGCAGACGAAGAATCCGCCGCCGAATCTCCAGCATCCGCAGCCTTAACAGCGTTAAGCTTTACTTCTCCAGTAACGCGTCCCGCTTCCGCAACGTCTCCCAAAGTCTCCTCAACAGCCTTATAAGCATTTTCTGCTACGTTCAAAGTCACTTGCAAAATAGGAGTCTTCATAGAAACCTTTGCTTCAGACTTAATCTTTCGCAAAGTAGCCAAAGCCTCGCCCGCGTAAGCCAAAGTGTCTGCAGAAACACCGTTTGCAGCAGCCTCATATGCCTTAGCACATGGCCAGCTAGAGCGATGCACAGAGCCTTCGCCGTCATGCATCCAACTCCACACTTCTTCCGTAGCATAAGGCAAGTAAGGAGCAAGCAAGCGAGCCAAAGCATCGAGAGCAAGACCAAGAGTTGTGCGAGCAGACTTTACAGCAGCTTCACTTGGAGTACGTCCAGTGGACTCTGCAGTACCATAAGCACGATTCTTTGCAAGCTCAATGTAATCGTCACAGAACTCCCAGAAGAAGGTTTCGATTGCTTCCAAAGCCTTGGAATGCTCGTAAGATTCAAGCGCATCAGTTGCGGTACGAATAACGGATGCGAGCTTTGCCATAACAGAGCGATCCAAGACTTCCGTAACGTTTGCAAAATCCCAATCCGCACTAGCAGACTCAAGAACCTGATGTTCCTCGTTCTCGCGGCCAATTGCGAGCGCAAACTTCGTAGCGTTCAAAAGCTTAATCGCAAGGCGTCGGCCAATCTTCATCTGGCCTTCGTCATAAGTTGCATCCAAGCCGAGTTTTGCTGAAGTTGCCCAGTAGCGCACAGCATCCGCACCAAACTCTTCGATCGGCTTATTTGGCACAACCACGTTGCCCTTAGATTTAGACATCTTCTTGTGGTCTGGGTCCAAAATCCAGCCAGAAAGCGCAGCATGCTTCCAAGGCAAGCAGCCGTTTTCGAGATGCGCGCGATCAACCGTACTAAACAGCCAAGTACGAATAATATCCTGGCCTTGTGGACGCAAATCCATTGGGAAAGTAGCCTTAAACAGAGCTTGATTTTCCTCACCTGGCTCTTCCCAACGAGTCACAATTTGTGGAGTTAAGGAAGATGTAGCCCAAGTGTCCATAATGTCTTGCTCAGCTGTAAAGCCGTTTGGCTGGTCTCGCTGAGATTCATCAAAGCCTTCTGGAACGTCAATAGTTGGGTCGATTGGCAAACGATCTTCGCTAGGCGTCAAAGGATGCTCGTAATCCACTTCCCCATTTTCGTTTACTGGATACCAAAGTGGGAATGGCACACCAAAGAAGCGCTGGCGAGAAATAAGCCAGTCGCCATTCAAGCCGTGAACCCAATTCTCGTAGCGCACGCGCATAAAGTCTGGGTGGAAGTTAAGTTCCTTGCCGCGCTCAATAAGCTCAGCGTTCAGCTTTTCGTCCGTGCCGCCGTTCTTTAAATACCATTGGCGAGAAGTGACGATTTCCAAAGGCTTATCGCCCTTTTCGTAGAAGTTCGTCATACGCTTTGTTGGCTTTGGTTCGCCTTCCATATCTCCAGCTGCTTGCAAAGCTTCAACAACTTCCTTGCGAGCGGAGAACGTGGTTTTGCCGGCAATTTTCTCGAACATTTCACGGCCAGACTCGTCCGTAATCCAATCAGGAGTCGTCATTACAATGCGGCCGTTACGCTGAATAATTGGTCGAGTTGGCAAACTCAAGTCGCGCCACCACTCAACGTCAGTTACGTCACCGAAAGTGCAGCACATTGCAATGCCAGCGCCCTTGTCCATTTGAGCTGCAGGATGCGCCAAAATCGGGACCTTCACCTTAAACAGCGGTGAGTAAACTTCCTGACCAAAGTACTTCTTGTAACGCTCGTCGTCTGGATGCGCGATCAAAGAAGTGCATGCAGCAAGCAATTCTGGGCGCGTAGTTTCAATATAAATTGGCGTACCATCTTCAAAGCGGAACGCAATCTTATGGTAGAAGCCAGGATATTCGCGCGCTTCAAGCTCAGCCTGCGCAACTGCAGTCTGGAATGTAACATCCCACAAGCCTGGAGCGTCTTTCTGATAAGCCTCTCCACGAGCAAGATTGCGCAAGAATGCTTTTTGTGCAACTCGGCGAGGCTGCTCGCCAATAGTGTGATAAGTTTGCGACCAATCAACAGAAAGACCAAGCCTACGCCACAAAGCTTCAAAAAGCTTCTCATCTTGAGAAGTCAAGCGCTCACAAAGCTCAATAAAGTTCTGTCTGCTTACAGGAACCTGATCCTTAGCTTCAATCTTCTTGCCTTCAGTGCCTTCAAAAGGCGGCTTAAAATCAGGGTCATACTTCAACGAAGTATCCACTCGCACACCGTAATAATTCTGCACGCGGCGTTCTGTTGGCAAGCCGTTATCATCCCAACCCATTGGGTAGAAAACGTCAAAACCTTGCATACGCTTATATCGCGCAATCACATCAGTATGCGTGTAAGAAAATACGTGACCAACGTGCAAGTGGCCACTAACGGTTGGAGGTGGAGTATCGATAGAATACACGGCCTTACGGTCGCGAGAATTATGGAATGCGTAAGTCTTAGCTTCGTCCCAATTGCTACGCCACTTGTCTTCAAGACCATCAACGCCAACTTTGTTAGGAAGAGGCGTTAAATGTGCGTGTTTTACTGTGTTATTATCCTGTTCACTCATGAACTGAATATTAGAAACTCAGCGCGACAACGTCAATATTTTTACTAATATTTGTAAAAATTATTCAAATCAACGGTTGCTGGCGACTAATCCCAAACCACACGCACTTATATTCCTGAAATAATCTTGGATTTATTTTACGTTTACATCGTGCAATGGTAAAAGTTGATCAGTCATGTTTGTAGGATACCCACTAACATTAGATTTAGCTACCACAATGCTCTTTCGCGCATACATCCAGTTCGAAACAGCGTAATTATTCAACTCTTTAGCATACTGTTTGACATTTGACTCATATCCTTCTGCATTGGTTGATTTCATTGCCTGTGCAAAATATTTCTGCGACTCATGATCTTGGAACAAATAAGTAGACTTTGTATCTGCATACGCTCCAGAATCCAAAGTGTGATTCATCCATGTGAGTGCTAAGTCATATTTACCATCATGAATTCGCTGTTTCATAGTGTTCTCATCTACTTCTTCGACATTCACACGGAAACCGCCGGTAGCGTTTAACTGAGAACCAAGCGCATTACCAATATTGCTCATTCCAAGAGGTACGAGGAATGTAATTTTACCAAGGTAGGCAGCAGAGAAATATGAGAATAGAGATCGAGCTTTTTGAGGATCGTGTGGATAAGTGCCACTTAAATCCTCGTATCCTGGCGACAATGGAGAAATTGGTCCACGCACAATTTGACCACCAAATGGATCAGCCGATAAAACAGTGTTTATATCCATTGCGTAACTGCTTGCTCTACGAACGTGCTGATCGCAGAAAATAGACGATATTCCAGTGTTATAAGCAATCATTCGTATTCTAGTGCTCTGACCTTCAACAAGTTGAGTATTTGGCATTGACGCCATACGTTTGTTTTCATTGCCATCAAGAGGAACTGCCATTTGAATATCGCCATTCTGCATGGCATTTGCTAAAGATGTATCGTCATTAAAGTATTTAAGAGTTATGCTAGCGCAGCCAGATGCTGTACCCCAATATTTGTCGTTTCTCACAAGAACAAGGTCTGAACCTTTACTATAGCCGTTAACTTTAAAAGGTCCTGTTCCCATAGCGTCTGAAGCGTAGTTTAATGAAGCGCGAGTGTCATATACAATTCCAGCTCTACCTGCTAATCTTCGCAGCAGTAATGGATCTGGCATTTTTAATGAAATGTTTAGAATATCAGGTCCTGAGTTAGATACGCTTGTAATATTCGTCAACTTTTCATAGCCTGGATAGCTTTTTGTAATACCTTGTTGAAGTGATTGCAGTACGGAGCCAGAGTCCATTACGTCTCCATTTGCAAACTTCACGCCTGAACGAATCCTAAACTTATAATTCAAACCGTCGGAAGATACGCTCCAAGACTGAGCAAGACCTGGTTTTAAAGCATTATTGCCGTCTCGTTTAATAAGCGTTTCATAAACGTTTTCAATAAGAGCTATGTTGCAGTGAATCACTGTCGTCAGTCCTAATATCTAAGGATGCTGGGGCTGTACGCAAGCCTATTTTTAAAACTGAGCCTGATGCTGGAACAATACTTTCTGGAACTATTGATCTTCCATCTAAAAATCGCCATCCACCCCATGCAACAACAGACATAATGGCAATTAAGACTATAAAAATAACCCACGAGGACACGCCTTTTTTTAGCTTTTTTTGCATAACGTGCTTTTCTCATATGTGATCCAGATGAGTATCTTTCAAATTCAGACATAGCCAACAGTGTATATCATCGATTGAATCATACGTAGAATTTATGCAGAAAATAATCTAAAAATACCCTAAGAATATTCTAAAAGTTAATTATATGAGATATTAGAAAAATCCGTTACGACAACCACAACGCAGCTACGACAAAATCCACGACAAAATCCACGACAAAACCTACAACATAACTACAACATAACTACAACATAACTACAACATAACTACAACATAACTACAACATAACTACAACATAGCTACAGCGAAACAGATGGGCACAGAAATCTTAGAGGGCAGTCAGCACAATGCGGATTCCTAGCTGTACATATTTTTCTACCATGAAGAATAAGGCGGTGAGACAAATTAGTCCATTCTTCTGGCGGAAAATAAGATGTAATTTCACGCTCAACTTTTATAGGATCTGACTTAGCTATTTTCCAATCGCTTCTCCATCTAAGCCTTGACGTCACACGCATAACGTGGGTATCTACTGGAAACCCTGGGATACCAAAAGCATTGCCCAATACAACGTTTGCTGTTTTTCTTCCTACACCTGGAAGTTTTGTAAGATCATCCATATTATTTGGAACTACACCATTGAAATCGTCCATAAGTTTTTGCGAAAGCTCTATAATATGCTGCGATTTTACTCTATAAAATCCAAGTTGATGGATGATCTCTTGTACCTTATATATTGGTGCGCGCGCTAAATCTTTTGGCGTAGGATAAGTTCTAAAAAGTTGTTCCGTTACAATATTTACACGTCTATCAGTGGTTTGTGCGCTAAGAACAGTGGCTATTAGTAGTTCAAATGGATTTGTAAAATTTAATGCACACTTTGGATTCGGTATTTCTTCGCATAAAATCCTATACTCTTCGCTCATCCTAGCAATTTTTTTAGATTTTCTAGAATTGGAAGATGATTCTTGACTACTATTCACGCTTTGTAATTTAACCAATATAATAAACCACTAATCCTCTACAGGAATTCTAGTCGGAAGCTGCCGACGAATCATTATTATCAGAATCTGTAGAATCTACAACTTCATCCTGAGACTCTAAAGGATCGAAACGATATCCAACATTCCTAACCGTTCCAATAACGTGCTCATATTCAACGCCTAATTTCGCGCGTAACCTACGAATGTGAACATCCACTGTACGAGTTCCACCGTAATAATCGTAACCCCAAACCTCTTGAAGTAGGTGAGCACGAGTGAATACTCGCCGAGGATGCTGAACAAAGTATTTAAGAAGCTCAAATTCTTTATACGCTAAATCAATAGGCTTTCCGTGCAAGCTAACTGTGTAACTCTGCGTATCTACGACTAAATCCCCAGAGCACATTTGACCGCTACTGTTAATTTCCACGCTACCAGAATCAGCTACATGTTCTTTAGAAGTAGATTCAGCCGACCCACCTCGTTGAGAAGCTAGTCTAAGTCTACCTTCTACTTCGGCTGGTGAAGCAGTTGTCAGCATAACATCGCTAACACCCCAAGATGCATTAACAACTGTGAATCCGCCTTCTGTAAGAATTAAGATAACAGACATTGTTAAATTAGAAGCACGAACAATAGAGCATAAAGATTTCGCCAAAGACAAATCTTCTCTAGCATCTACAAGAAGAATAGTGTTTTCTGGCATCTTAAGCATACTAGACGGTTCCATTGGGAGCACTCGCACTCTATGCGAAAGTAGAGTCAAAGATGGCAAAACTTTTGCAGGCGCGGCACAAGAGGTCATCAATGTAATATCCGTCATATTGATACCTCCAGAACGCATAGAATTGAATAACAAATTCAAAATCAAGCTGTTAAAAGAGAATTGTAATCCATACTTAAGATACTTAATAAGAATCGAAGCATGCAAGTGTACGCTTACATATAAAATAAGTTAATACGGCTAAACAATTTATTAAAATTATCTTATAAAACGCGATAGGAGCGTAATATGAGCAACGATAACATCGCACATAATGCAATGCATAATCACATTACGATTGTTGTAACTCAATTCGTTGCTATAGCTCTTTTAGCAATTGCAGCCATTCTGCCAATAGCCACAGCAAAAGCCGTTATAACCGTTTGCGTGATTATTCTTCTGGCTCTAGTTACTTTCTGGCCACTACAAGGTTCTACAGCAGATAAAGCTATTCCGCTTTTTGCCGGAATCGCATCCATGTGGTGCGCGGCATTAGCTTTAAAAGGTTGGCTTCCTAACAGCGTAATAGATAATACAGAAGTTAGTATGGATAAGTTCATTGCAGCTATTCACCCATATGAACGTTGGGCTGTTAGCTTTGCTCTAATTCTTGTTGCTGCAACTTTTGTTAGCTTTGGTCGTCAAATGCTTAGGGAAGAGAGATCTAATCTGGTAAGAAATATTTCACATTCTCTTACAGCAAGTATCGCTTGTGCAGCTCTTCCAGGATGGCTTTTTTTGCCTTCGATTATTCGTTTCACATTCTCCGTGCGTATTCTAGAACTTGGCGTACTGGTAGCAGTATTGGGTTTGCTTGCCGTGATTGTTCTAGCTGGGCTTTCTCATCTTTGGGTTAAAGATGCAAAATACAATACTGACATGCTTTTGCCACAAGTTGGTACTGCTTTGATTCCCGTAATGATGGGCGGAATGGTTGTTTACGCAACTGGTTTAGGAATGCTACTAATCGCTTAAATTTTTTAGAATAAAAAAGTGTCTAACACATAAAAATGTGTTAGACACTAGCAAACGCGTTTCTAAAACGCTCGGAAGATTCGCGACTAATCTCGAAAACTACTTTTCGCTTTCTTCAAGACGCTTGCGAGCTGCGACAATTTCCTTTTCAGCCTGCTCAACTCCAGCCCAGAAGTCACCAGGAAGAACTTCCTTACCTGGCTCCAAAGCCTTGTACTGCTCGAAGAAGTGCTTGATTTCAGCCTTGTGATACTCATTCACGTCATCAATATCCTTGATGTCGTCGAAACGAACATCTGCCGGAACGCACAAAACCTTATCGTCTCCGCCAGCTTCGTCAACCATGTGATACAAGCCAACAGCGCGGCACTCAACAACGCATCCTGGGAACACAGAGTTTGGAATCATAACAAGAGCATCGAGTGGATCGCCATCTTCGCCCAAAGTTCCATCAATGTAACCGTAATCATCTGGATAACCCATAGCTGTGAAAAGGGTACGATCCAAGAAAACGCGACCAGTTTCGTGATCAACTTCATACTTATTCTTGGATCCGCGTGGGATTTCTACCACAACATTGAATGTTTCTGCCATGTTTACTCCTTAATGCGTAAAATAATGCGTAAAACACACTGTTTATCAATCTAACGTTTATACACCTAAATTAGACTGTTCAGTCTAACTCTAGCGCGCAGCAAAGAGCACGTAAAACGCGTTGTATAACATTGGCATTTTAGCAAACAAAAGTCGAAAGCAACCGCACTAAAAAATAGCAGAGAAAAATCTTAATAAAAACGAATAATTACCTTGAAAAAATATTTAAATCCATATTAAAAAATTTCATAAAACTTGCAAAAAACATAAGAAAAATCAAGGAAAAACTAGGGAAAAACTAAGACACGCTATAACTAACTACAGTGTCTTAATACGTAGATAATATGACTACGTTTTGGGCGATGTTAGTCATAAAACAATTCATACCCACATCATGTCCACAACCAAAATTAAACCACGTATTAGCAAGTTGCAGGCAAAATGACAGAGATAAACAACGCAGCTAACACTACAAGCAAACGCAACGCTGCAATAGATGGCATGCGTGCTATTGCTGTTATTGCGATTGTAGCGTTCCACCTACGTCCAATAGTACTTCCAGGAGGATTCTTGGGAGTAACAATGTTTCTTGTTATGGCTGGATACTTCAGCACTGTATCTTTGCTAAAAATGTTTGAAACATCAAATGCGCAAAAGTCGCCAGCAACCAGCGAACAAACCAAAATACCGGTAAAGTCTAAAATATTCGCCTACTTAAAATACTTGTTTAAACGCGTAAAACGAATTTGGCCGTCTACTATAGGGATTATTGCTCTGAGCGCCCCACTAATGTGGCTATTTTCACCAAGTCTTTTAACAAAACTACAATCTGACGCACTAACAGGCGCTAGCTTTACAAGCAATATGGCGTATATTTTGCGAAAAGTATCTTACTTTGAACAATCAGGACTACCATCCCCAATAAAACACCTTTGGTATTTGGGACTTATTATGCAAATCTTTGTATTTTGGCCGATTATACTATGGGTGATTCTTAAAATTGTGCACTCTAAATTTGTAAGAATGTGCGTTACGGCGATTCTTATGCTTGCATGTTCGTTGGCAAACCTAGCAATTACGATTTTTTATGGAGATGGCCAAACCATTGCGCGCGTGTATTACTCTATTGACACTCGAGCTGGAGAATTCTTAATTGGTGCATTACTAGCAATGTATTTCACATGGTTTAGCGAACGTTCCATTATCAAAATTATTGCAGATGCTTGTAAATATATTGTTGGAAACAAAAGCAAAAAAACACAAATCGAAAAAATAGAGGATTCATCAGAGATAGAAGCGCAAAATACACAAAATACGCAAAATAAAAGCCAATCCTCAGAAGCCTCGATACCAGACGATTTACTAGCAGGATTGCAAGTAAACATGATGGAATCTGATAAAGATGGCGAATATGACGAATCCGATGAATCTAATAATGAAATTGCTGGGGAAAAGTGGCAACAAACCAACGAATCAGAAAACACTGATAAAGTAAAAACTGATCTAAAAAATAAATCAGAATCTGGTAAATTCGCAAAAATAGCAAAAACTCTTCAAAAACCTCTAAGCACACTACAAAAATCGATTATAGGATTGGCTGCGTTAATTTTTATTCTATGGTGCTTAGTGAAAGAAGACGGTTCAAAAACCTGGATTGTTTACGGCGGATACACGATATTCGCAATAGTTTGCGCGATTTTAATGTGGTCCTGCCTACAGAAAAATAGTATTTGCACTAAAATACTTGAAATTGCTCCACTGAAATATATAGGTCTAAGATCTTTTGCGATTTACATAGTCCACTTCCCTATTCTAGAAATACTAAACCCTGCTACAAGAACCACACAGATAACTCTTTGGGAACAGGCAGGGCAATGCGTAATAGTTATTATTGCAGCAGAGGTTTTTTACAGAATGTTCGAGATGCCTCTTGCAAATAAGCATATAACCTTTAGTATTATCCAGAAAGACGATATTATCTCGGATGATATAGACGCGAAAAACCCTGATTTATTCTTCAGATACTTTAAACGTTAAAAGTAAGAATATAAGATTGCCGTTTGTTTTAAGAAGAACGGTAATAGTGATTTGTGCAATAGTTGGGCTAGCAATAATTGCAGCGCCAGTTAACTGGAATAGTATTGCGCAAGCGCGAGCTATACAATTAAGACCAGAATTAAACGCGCAAGACGCGAATACTCAAAACAAAACTGCACAAGAAAAAACTGCACAAGAAAAAAATTCCGCTAATACGAAGAAAAAAACAGGCGGAAAGCGCGAGAATATAGAAAAACAAACGCTTCCAACAAAACCATCTGACCATAGGATTCTCAACCCGATTGCAGAAAAAGTGCCAGAAAACATAAATACAAAACCATGGAAAATAGACTCAAAACGCAATGTTTGCACTGCAGACATAACAATGGTTGGAGATTCCGTAACAGAAGGCGCAAAACCATACCTTATGCAAGCATTACCAAACGCTTGGATTGACGGAAAAGTGAGCAGACAAATATTCCACGGAGCGGAAGATTATCAGCAAGATTTAGTTGGGAAACACCCTGGAAGCGTTGTAATCTATGAGCTTGGAACAAACGGACCTCCTAGAGACGAATCTGTTTTGCAAAATATGGTAAATGTTACAGGCGGCAAACCAGTGTATTTTGTAACAACCCGTGTTCCACAGCCTTGGCAAGACGAAACAAACGCAAGACTGCGCGCTTTTGCAGCGAAACGCAAAAACGTTGGAATAATAGACTGGTATGGTTTAAGCGCAGGACACTCCGAATTCTTAACAGACGATGGAATACATTTTGACTCCTATTGGAGGTCCACAATACGCGCAAATGATAAGACTAGCCGTGTGCGGAGGATAATTTACTGGTAAATCCTAGTAAGAATCATGGTAAGTCCTGCGCAAATTTTGGTAAGTCCTGCGCAGCAAATCAAGTCGAAACATTACGATGGTATACATGACTGAATTAAGAACCACAATATGCTCGACTGCGCATAGCGAAGAAACAACAGCTTGGAAAAATCCGCTACGCGATCCACGAGACTTGCGTTTGGCTCGTATTGCAGGACCATGTAGTTTAGTAATATTCGGAATTACTGGCGATTTAGCGCGCAAAAAACTTATGCCAGCCGTATACGATTTGGCGAATCGAGGGCTTTTGCCACCTGGATTTGGTTTAACGGGCTTCGCAAGACGCGACTGGACAGATGAACATTTTGTAAACTTTGTGCGTGAAAATATTCAACAACATTGCCGCACACCATTTCGTGAATCAACATGGATTAACCTTGCTAAAGGCATACGTTTTGTTCGCGGAACATTCGACGACGCAAGCGCATTTGAGCGCTTAAGCAAAACCGTAAGCGAATTAGACAGAGATCGCGGAACTCGCGGAAATCACGCGTTTTACATGTCGGTTCCGCCTTCTAGCTTCCCTGTTGTGGCACAGCAGTTAGCAGCATCGGGGCTTTCACATTCCTCCGAAAACGCGTGGAGACGAGTGATAATAGAAAAACCTTTTGGTCACGATTTAACAAGCGCACAAGAGTTGGATCGCGTAGTTTCCGAGGTTTTTGACCCTAATTCCGTGTTCCGCATAGACCACTATTTAGGCAAAGAAACTGTGCAAAATTTGCTGGCTTTTCGTTTTGCAAATGCAATGTATGAGCCAATTTGGAACGCTAATTATGTTGACCACGTGCAGATTACTATGGCAGAAGATATTGGCATAGGCGGCAGAGCTGGATATTATGATGGGATTGGAGCAGCCAGAGATGTTATTCAAAATCATCTGCTGCAACTAATGGCTCTTACTGCTATGGAAGAGCCAGTAAGTTTTAGTGCTAGTGACTTGACGGCTGAAAAAACTAAGGTCTTGTCTGCTATACGCTTGCCTAAAGATTTAGCAACAAATACTGCGAGAGGTCAATACGCAGAAGGTTGGCAAGGATCGTATAAAGCCGTTGGATATTTGCAAGAGCAAGGAATTAGCCCGGATAGCACTACGGAAACATACGCTGCCGTGCGTTTAGACGTAGACACTCGTCGCTGGGCTGGAGTTCCGTTCTATTTGCGAACCGGAAAGCGCTTAGGAAAGCGCGTTACAGAGATTGCCGTGATTTTTAAGCGCGCTCCACACTTGCCTTTTGAGTCCACTGCTGTGCGCGAACTTGGTAGTAATGCGATTGTGATTCGCGTTCAGCCAGATGAAGGCGTAACAATGCGATTTGGCGCAAAAGTGCCAGGCGGAACATCTATGGAAGTTCGCGATGTTTCTATGGACTTTAGTTATGGAAGATCTTTTACAGAAAACTCTCCAGAAGCCTACGAGCGCCTTATTCTAGACGTTTTACTTGGCGAGCCACCGCTTTTCCCAACTACACAAGAAGTTGATTTAAGTTGGAAAATCTTAGATCCTATTGAAGATTTTTGGAGTTCGCTTGGTACACAGCCTCAGCCATACCGTGCTGGAACGTGGGGTCCAGCGGAAGCTGACGCTATGCTTGCTCGCGATAATCGCCATTGGAGGCTGCCATGATTATTAATCTTCCTAACACAAACACGTCTAAAATCTCTGCAAAAATCGACGAGCTTCACGAAGAGCGTGGAGAATCTGCAACTGGACGCGTGCTAACTCTTCTTATTGACACCACTCTTAAAGATCTTGAAAACGCACTGGGAGCAGCAAATGCAGCTAGTCGCGAACACCCTTGTAGAGTTATTGCCATTGTTCGCGAATCACAAGTCAATATAGCAGATTCACGAAGCGAAGAAACGCCAAACTTAGACGCGCAAGTACGCTTTGGCGCAGATGCTGGAGCTGGGGAAATCATTATTCTCTATCCTCATAATGGCTTAGTTCGACATCCAGATACGCTTGTTATTCCTCTGCTTGTTCCAGACGCGCCGATTGTTGCGTGGTGGCCTACAAATGCACCAGAAAATCCTGCTAAGGACTTGCTTGGAACTATGGCAAGTAGCAGAATCACTGATGCTCAAAATGCGGACAATACCCTTGAAACTGTGAAAAATTTGCGCAAAAACTGGTCTTCTAAAGATGTTGATCTTTCTTGGACTCGTCTTACTCCTTGGCGTGCAATGCTAGCTTCTATGCTTGATCAGCCTCCGCATTTACCTGTTATTAGTGCTAAGGTTAGCGGTCCAAAGCATTATGTTCCGATGCATTTGCTCGCACAATGGCTAAAAATATCGCTTAATGTTCCTGTTGAAATTGTTGAGGATTCGAGCGCGCATGCAATTACGGAGGTAAGTCTTAAAAGACAAGATGGCGTGCTTTCTTTGACTCGTCCTTCTGGAGAAGAACAAGCAATGATAAGTCTTCCAGGACAAGCAACACAGCCAATTGCAATGCCAATTAGATCTTTAGAAGATTGCTTGAGTGAGGAGTTGCGTAGAATCGATCCAGATGAGATCTATGCTCAACTTGTTCACGCAGATTGTTGCACAATGCAAGATAACGAACTTTAATACAACGGGTAAAAAATAATAAAAGGATTCATTATGGCTGAAGATTTTAGATTTGCGCATAACGCAACAGTGTACGGCTACGATAATCAAGATATTCTAGCTGCTGTTGCTGCGCAAAAACTTGTGACTTTGATTATGCAATGGCAAAACAATGTTGAAAATCTTAATAAGCCATTCCATCTTTTGCTAACAGGTGGAACAGATTCTATTCGCATGTTTCAAATGTTAGCTAGCAACCCATTGCTTCCAGCAATCAACTGGTCCAATGTTCATATTTGGTGGGCAGATGAACGTTTTGTAGCTTATAACAGCGACGATCGCAATGCGCTCAAGGCTCGCGAGCTACTTCTTAATATGCTTAGCGATCACAAAGTTTTGCAGGAGTCTCATATTCACGAAATGCCTGCAGATGATCGCAATGCGCAAGAAGTGGCAAATGCTAGCGATGCTGAAAACAATGCGATTTTAGACGCAGCAGCACGCGATTACGAAGAAGAAATTATAGGCTTACTAGGCAAAGAGCCTGTGTTTGATTTGGCAATTCTTGGCATGGGACCAGACGCACATATGGCTTCACTTTTCCCAGGATTGCCGCAAATTCATAATCGCGATCGCATAGTTTTAGGCGTGAATCACTCCCCTAAGCAACCGCCAATGAGATTAACTCTTAGCGCACCCGTGCTGGCTCATAGCCGCCGCACTTGGTTCTTAACGGCTGGAGAGCAAAAAGGAAAAGCTTTAATGAACGCGCTTTCTTCGGATAATAACCCAGATTATCCTGCGTCTTTTGCCAACGGCACGGAAGAAATCGCATGGCTAACCACCGCAGAAACTTTGCACGCTGCAATTCAGTAATCTGCATAATATTCAGCAAGTCAAAAATTAAATGCGCTACATAAATTGGCGCAAATGCGAAAATAGCATGTTTAAAACATGGCGCATTTGGGAAAATCTTCATAAAACCATTGAAATATCAAGGAAATCAATCAATTTAAGAATATTAGTAAAATTCAGCAATAAAATATGCTAAAAAAGATCAGAATAGAGTACATGCCTCTGCATAATAATGCAAAGGCATGTTAGTTATAAATATTATTTGATTTAATCTTGCTTTACTTCTGGGCGATTAGGCTCTGCCCACAAAGTGTGGAATACTCCTGGCTCGTCAATGCGACCGTAAGTGTGAGCGCCGAAGAAATCGCGCTGAGCCTGAATAAGCGAAGCTGGCAAACGCTTGGAACGCAAGCCATCGTAGTATGCAAGCAAGCTAGAGAATGCTGGCACAGGAACCCCGTGCTCAACTGCGCGCGCAATAACACGACGCCAAGCAGCTTGAGACTTTTCAATAGCATCCTTAAAGTAAGGAGCAAAAATCAAGGAAACACTCGCCTGCCCAGATTCAAAAGCCTCGGAAACGCGGTTTAAGAATTGTGCACGAATAATGCATCCGCCTCGCCAAATGCGAGCAACAGCAGCCTGGTCAATCTTCCAATCATGCTCAATTGCAGCAGCTGCAATCTCGTCGAATCCCTGAGCGTAAGAAACAATCTTAGAAGCGTACAAAGCTTGGCGAATATCCTCAATAAACGCCTTGCGCTCAGAATCGCTAAAATCAAAATGCATATCTGGGCCAGTCAAACCTTGGCTTTCGGCAGCTTCACGCAAAGCAACTTGGCTTGAGAGTCCGCGAGCAAACACAGCTTCAGCAATACCCGTTACAGGTATTCCGAGAGAAAGCGCAGACTGCACAGTCCAAGTACCCGTGCCCTTCATACCAGCGTGATCCACCATCATCTCAACCAAAGGCTTACCAGTCTTAGCATCCTTCTGTCGCAAAACATCCGCCGTAATCTCAATCAAATAAGAATCAAGCTCGCCCTTATTCCACTCGCTAAACACATCTGCAATGTCTTCAGACTTCATACCCAAGCCGCGAAGCATTAAATCGTAGCTTTCGGCAATAAGCTGCATATCCGAGTACTCAATACCGTTGTGAACCATCTTTACAAAGTGGCCAGCGCCATCAGTGCCAATATGAGTTACGCAAGGCTCGCCTTCTGCAACAGCTGCAATCGACTTTAAAATAGGGCCAAGAGTCTTCCAAGACTCCTCCGTGCCACCTGGCATCATAGAAGGACCGCGAAGCGCGCCTTCTTCGCCACCAGAAACACCGCAACCAACGTAGTGAAGACCGCGCGCGCGAATGTTACGCTCTCTGCGAATTGTGTCTTCAAAGTAGGAGTTTCCGCCGTCAACAATAATATCTCCTGGCTCCATAGCGTTTGCAAGCTCTTCAATAACAGCGTCTGTAGGAGCACCAGCTTTTACCATAATGATTGCAGTGCGTGGACGCTTAAGCGAAGACACAAATTCTTCAACAGTTTTAGCAGGAACGAAAGCACCTTCACTGCCGTGCTCATTCATTAAAGTTTCGGTGCGTGAATAATGACGATTGTAAACAGCAACTGTATTACCGTGATGTGCAAGATTTCTCGCTAAATTCGACCCCATAGCCGCTAAACCAACAACGCCAATATTTGCCTGGGCTTCCGTCATAATGACACCTCTATCTTTTAATATTTATAACCGTAATATTTATAACCGTTTTATTATTTTATGATTGCTTTATTTTTAACACTTAACCAATCAAAACACACTTTTTTAAGTTTATCTACCTATATGCACAAGCGTCATTCATACGATCACAAAACCTACGACATAACCCACGCGTTAATCGCGATTTTGTGATAAAGATTACATTTTTACTTTTATTAGTCGCTATTAAAAAAACATAAATACCGCTTAAATCTTATAGACACGCGTGATAGCCAAAAATTTGGGCACACTAAATATAGGGATTAGACATACAACACGCCACTATAAATAGTGTTAAGTGGTAGTAGACTGTTAAATCGTGCCAAAAAGCACAAACTTAAATAATCATCAAACAAAAAGATTTAAACACCACATAACGAAGGGAGACGAACCGTGACTATTACAGTTTTCACAAAGCCACATTGCCCGCAGTGCGATGCCACAAAGCGTCAATTCACTAAGCTAGGCGTGAATTTTGAAACAGTAGATTTAACTCAAAGCCCTTCTACTTTAGACCAATTGCGCGCAGCAGGATATCGCCAAGCGCCAGTGGTGATTACTCCAAACTCGTCGTGGAGTGGGTATCGCCCAGATTTGATTGCGCAAATCGCAAGCCAACTAGAAGACGAAAATCAAAGCAATAAAAATAATTAAAGCAATCAACAATCAAGAATAAACAATCAACAATCAAAATAATCAAAGCAATCAAGAAGCATAAAAATGTGTGATCAAGAAAATATGTCACAACCAAGCGAGCCAGAAGCGCGCGCACAAGGCGAATCAATCGGAGCTGTAGTCTATTTTTCTTCCGTCTCCGAAAACACACTACGATTCGTGAAAAATTGCGATTTTCCAAGCAACAATGTGAACGTATATCGCATACCGCTTCGACCAAAAGAGCCAGAATTGCACGTGCGCGAGCCATACGTTTTGATTGTACCGACTTACGGCGGAGGAAACATATCTAAAGCAATACCAATGCAAGTGCGCAAATTCCTAAATAATCGCGAAAATCGTTCGTTTATTCGCGGCGTAATATCTTCTGGAAATACGAATTTTGGAGATGCATATTGCGCTGCAGGCGGTCAAATCGCTGGAAAATGCGCAATCCCAAATATGTATTCGTTTGAACTTACAGGAACTGCAGAAGATATAGAAAAAGTAGCGCAGGGAATACCAAAATTTTTAAGGCAATTAAAAGAAACAGAAGAAACGAAATAAACAAATAAACAAAATCAACAAAATCAACAAAAAACAGCGTTTGAAAAGCAAAACTAACGCACGAGGAAAGGAATAAACACCATGAATAGCACGGATCCGATGAGCGAATCTACTTCGCTTAATCTTGATCACACTGACGACACCAACACTGCTAGCAGCACAGCAGAGCGCATTCGCAACAGCCGCGACTACCACGTTCTTAACGCTATGCTCGGTCTTTTCGACCCAGAAAAAGGTATTCAGTTTGATAAAGATCAGGAAGCAGAAAAGCTTTACGTTTCGGGTTACGTGCAAGAACACAGCATGAAGTTTGCTTCAACTCATGAGCGCTTGAACTATTTGATTAGCAACTACTACTACAACGGAAACGTGTTCGGCAAGTATAGCAGCGAGTTTCTAGATAAGTTCTACGAGCACGCGGAATCTGCTCACCACACTTTTGGCACATTCTTGGGTGCTTTTAAGTTCTACACTTCTTACGCTTTGAAGACTTTCGACGGCAAGCAATATTTTGGAAAACTTCGCTCAGCGCGCAGCTGCAGTCGCTTTGGAACTTGCAGACGGAGACGAAAAAGCAGCGCTCAACTATTTGGACGAGATGCTTGCAGGCCGATTCCAGCCAGCCACTCCAACGTTCTTGAATCTTGGTAAAGCTCAGCGCGGAGAGGCTGTGAGCTGCTTCCTCGTGCGTTTGGAAGATAATATGGAGTCTATTGCACGCGGAATTAACTCTGCTTTGCAGCTTTCTAAGCGCGGCGGCGGCGTGGCTCTGCTTCTTACGAATTTGCGCGAGCTTGGTGCTCCTATTAAGCGCATCGAAAATCAGTCGAGTGGCGTTGTGCCTGTTATGAAGCTTTTGGAAGATTCATTCTCTTATGCTAATCAGCTTGGCGCTCGTCAGGGCGCTGGTGCCGTGTATATTAGCGCTCACCACCCAGATATTATGCGTTTCCTTGACACTAAGCGCGAGAACGCGGACGAGAAGATTCGTATTAAGTCGCTTTCTTTGGGTGTTGTGATTCCAGATATTACTTTTGAGCTTGCTAAGCGTAAGGAAAAGATGGCTTTGTTTAGCCCTTACGACGTTGAGCGCGAATATGGCAAGCCTTTTGCAGACATTTCTGTTACTGAGCATTACGATGAGATGGTTGCAAATCCTCGCATTCACAAGAAGTACATTGATGCTCGCGAATTCTTTATGACGCTTGCGGAGATTCAGTTTGAGTCTGGCTACCCTTACATTTTGTTTGAAGATACTGTAAATCGCACAAATCCTATTGAAGGCCGCATTACTATGAGCAACTTGTGCTCCGAGATTTTGCAAACTCAAGAGGCAAGCACTTATAACGCCGACTTGTCTTATAGCCACGTTGGTCGCGATATTTCTTGCAATCTTGGCTCGCTTAATATTGCTAAGGCGATGGACGGTGACTTGGATACAAGCGTTGATTTGGCTGTGCGCGCGCTCACGTCTGTTTCGGAGCATACTTCGATTGATTCCGTGCCTTCGATTCGTCGCGGAAACGCAGAGGGCCATGCTATTGGCTTGGGTCAAATGAATTTGCACGGTTTCCTTGCTCGCGAGCACATGCAGTACGGAAGCGAGGAAGCTCTTGACTTTACAGACATGTACTTTATGACGGTTGCTTACCACGCTTATAAGGCTTCTCACGCTTTGGCTGTAGAGCGCGGGACTGCTTTTGCAAGCTTTAAGACTAGCGCTTACGCTAAGCCTGCAGGAAAAGGCAACTACTTCGATAAGTACACTGATGGCAGCCGCTCGCTTGAGCCTAAAACTCAAAAGGTTCGCGATTTGTTTGCTCGTTTTAACGTTGCAATTCCAACCGTTTCGGATTGGGAGCAATTGCGCGACGAGATTTTGCGCGATGGCATTTACAATGAGTATTTGCAGGCTGTTCCTCCAACTGGTTCCATATCGTACATAAACCATTCCACGAGTTCAATACACCCGATTGCTTCTCGCATTGAGATTCGCAAAGAGGGCAAAGTTGGCCGCGTCTACTACCCTGCTGCATACATGACGAATGACAATATGCAGTACTTTAAGGATGCTTACGAGATTGGTTGGAAGGCAATTATTGACACTTACGCGGAGGCAACTCAGCATGTAGATCAGGGATTGTCTCTTACTTTGTTCTTCCCAGACACTACGACTACTCGCGATTTGAACAAAGCTCAGATTTACGCGTGGCGTAAGGGTATTAAGACTCTTTACTACATTCGTATTCGCCAGAAGGCTTTGGAAGGTACAGAAATCGAGGGTTGCGTAAGCTGCACGCTGTAAACCTTATGGTTGTAAATCTTTCGCAAATTAAATCAAAAACTTAAAAATTTTATAAAACGTAAACACAAAATCAGGAGTAATTATGACAGAACTCAGCCCAACTGCGCTCGATCCAACAGAACTTCGCAGTAGCTTAGATAAGCCTTTCGGCACGAACCGCGTAATCGCAGACGACGCTATGATGGCAGATTCCATCACCCCAGCTCAATACCGCTATCATCACGGATCTCGCGTGCGCCCAGTTAATTGGAATAATATTGTTGACGACAAGGATTTGGACGTTTGGAATCGTCTTATTGCTAACTTCTGGCTTCCTGAAAAGGTTCCGCTGAGCAACGATATTCCTTCTTGGCGTTCCCTCACCAATCTTGAACGCAAGACAACTACTCGCGTTTTTACAGGCTTAACTTTGCTTGATACCAGCCAGGCAACTATTGGCGAACTTTGCCAGATTGAGCACGCACGCACGGAGCACGAGCAGGCTATTTACACGAATATTGCTTTTATGCAGTCGATTCACGCGCGCTCCTACTCCTCTATTTTCTCCACTCTTTGCTCTAGCGAGGAGATTGACGAGGCTTACCGTTGGGCTGTTGGAAACGATGTTTTGCAGCAGCGCGTTACCACCGTGCTTTGCGAGTACGAGAGCGAAGATCCGCTTAAGCGCAAGATTGCAGCAACTATGCTTTCTTCGCTTCTTCTTTACGCGGGATTCTATCTTCCGCTTTATTTTGCTTCTCGCGGCAAGATGATGAATACTGCCGATATGATTCGCTTGATTTTGCGAGATAAGGCGATTCACGGCTACTATTCTGGCTACAAGTTCCAGCGCGGTTTGGAGCTTAGAAGCGAGAACGACAAGAAGAATCTTGAAAAGTTCACTATGAACTTGCTTGATACTTTGTATGATTTGGAAGTTGAGTATTCTGGTCAGATTTACGAAGGATTTGACTTCCACGATGACGTTTTTGACTTCGTGCGTTACAACGCTAACAAGGCTTTGATGAACCTTGGCTATCCTGCTAAGTACAGCGAAGAAGAAACTCACGTAAGCCCTGAGATTCTTGCGGCTCTTTCTCCTGCAGCCGACGAAAATCACGACTTCTTCTCCGGCTCTGGTTCCAGCTACATTATGGGCAAGTCTGTTGAAACCGACGACGACGATTGGGATTTCTAGTCGCTAGTCGCTTTACTAATTAATTAGGTTGCTTATGCACTTTCATAAGCAACCTTTTTTATTTAATTATTTAAGAATATTTCCGTTTTGGAACTATTTTTAAATATCCGCGTACTTACTGAGTTATCGTGGCAGATTTTATAAGATTTGCATTTTCTGCCATGATAACTGTGTGCGTCACACATTTGCTGGTTCTATTGCAATACGTCCACCTAATGCTTGAACAACCTTCGCAATAGTTTGGAAGCTGGGATTGCCGTCTCGTCTTAAGCTTTTGTAAAGGCTTTCCCTTCCAACCTCGGCTTTTTGAGCAATTTCTTTCATTCCTCTAGCTTTTGCAATATCGCCTATAGCGGCTTGCAACAAGCGAGGATCGTTAAGTTCTGCTGCAGCATTGAGATACGCAATAACATCATCATCGTTCTCAAGATACTCACTCGCATCCCATTTACTTATATTTACCATTTTCTCATCCAATTGCGATACTCATCTGTTTTAAGTATCTCCATAAAAATATTTTATCCTGCAGGATACAATTTTGCAATTTTTGCCATGATAACTTGTTATTTTGTAATAATTGTGTACACAATGGCGCTACTTTGGCATTACGTTGGGTGCTACATGTCTGCTACAATAAAGCAAAGCACGAATAACAAATTTATGATTCTAAGCTTAAAGGAAACGACATGACTTCTACAAAAACGGTTAAAACAGGCAGATTAAGTGTAAGAGTTAATCCAGAAATACGAGATAGTGCATCGCAAGTTCTTGAACATTATGGTCTTGATATGAGTTCAGCAGTCAACCTATTTTTGTATCAGATTGTAAATACGCAACGTTTCCCATTTTCACTTGAAAGTTCTCCATATGAGCACTCTATTGATGAAGCTATGAAAGAAAAACCAATAGCTGCAGGTACTGTTGACGATTTTGCTGAGCTGATGCGCAATGCCTAAACCGCCATTTTATAGTCCAATCTATCTGCGAGATGTTCTACTGTTGTATCAAGTTAAAGAAGATTGCATTATATTCCTACGCTTAGGATCTCATGACGACTTATTCTAGTTAGCAAAAACTGTCACGATAACGCATGATTGCGTTGAGCATATTGAAAAATAATATAATTTAGATTATTATAATTATGATTATAATAATCGCGATTATATTAACTAGAGTGCAGATTCAGCAGCAATAAGATGCGCTGAAAAGTATTGCAATTATTGGCGTAACGGCAGGTGGAATATGGTTTTTGTTGGCAGACAAGACGAGTTACAAGTACTTGAAAAATTATATGAGAACAGCAAACACTCGTTCCAGATGGCAATAGTTTATGGTCGAAGACGAATAGGAAAAACTTCGCTTATTTCACAATTCTGTAAAAATAAGCACGCAATACTTTTTACTGCTCGCGAGCAAACTAATATCGAGAATTTGCGTGATTTCTCGCGCACTGTGTACGACTTCTTCAATCTACCGTCAACTACAGGATCGTTTAATAATTGGAACGACGCTCTCGATTTTGTTGCGCAACAATCTAACGCCGTAGACCAGAATGCTCCTAAATCTCCACTTATTCTAGTTTTCGACGAATTTCCGTACGCAGCTCAAGCAGATAAATCCTTAGCGTCAACATTCCAAGTCGCAATAGATCATAAATTTAAAAACGCGAACATGACTCTTATTTTGTGCGGCAGTAACGAAGGATTCATGGAAAGTGAAGTGCTTGGCAAAAAGAGTCCGCTTTATGGAAGACGTACCGCACAGATTCGCTTGCAACCATTTAATCTTTTTGAAGCATCTGAGCTTATGCCAAATAATGCTACTTGGGAAGATAAAATCAACTATTTTGCATCCCTTGGAGGAACACCATACTATATAGAGCAGTTAGATAATAAGTCTTCGTTTGCGGAAAATCTTGAGCAATTATGCTTTAACATTTCGGGAATTTTGTACGCTGAACCAGACATGCTCATGCGCCAGGAATTGCGCGATCCTTCAACATACAATAGTGTGCTAAATGCTCTTGCTACGGGATGCAATACTCCGACTTTAATATCGGATCGCATTGGATTGCCAGCTACATCAGTGAACGTGTATTTGAAAACATTAGAAGGCCTTGGATTAATTGAAAGAAATATTCCATTTGGCATGAATCCACTTCATTGCAAAAAAGGATTATGGCAGATTTGTGACCCATTCTTTGCGTATTGGTATAGGTTTGTAGCGCCTAATAAAGGATTGATCGAACGCGGACTTTCACACGCTGCCGCAAGTAGTGTTCTTGGCGGTGAGCATGAAGCGTTTAGTACTTTTGTAGGTCAACAGTTTGAGAAAATGTGCGAACAGTGGATTGTGCACCAATGCAAAGTTGACGGAATGGACTTTTTGCCAACTAAGTTAGGTAAATGGTGGGGTGCGGATCCTATTGCTCGTGAGCAAACCGATATTGATATTGTTGCAGAAGACGATATTAACAAGCAGCTTCTTATTGCAGAATGTAAGTGGCGTAATAATCTTAACGAAGCTGAAGCAGTGAGCAAGTTGTTGCAGCGCGCAACTTTAGTTGAGAATGCAAAAAATAGCGATTATAAGAAAATATTTATGTTGTTTACAAAACATCCAACTTCTTACAATCCTCGTCATGCTAAAACAATCATCAACTTCGTTGACGCACAAACAATGTTTTTTAACTGATTGCGCGACAATAGTTACGTACTATATCGCGCAGCCGAAATCACGCGTTATCGCGTCAGTTTTTATAAGATTTGCAATTTTTGTCACGATAACTTCATCTTCTCATATGTTACGTAAATATATATCTTTATTATTTTTGCGACAAAACGACAATTTTGGCGACATAAAAATGTCGCTTTGTGCCATATTTCCCATGTTTATTCTTGACAAACTCATACAGCAACTTTAATATTTTTAATAAAAGTTTAATTTAATTAAAGTTTATAGGCTGAAGAAAGGGGTGATATGGATCATATTCCAAGATGGATGGCTAATCTCACAGACGAAGACATGTCGTTTATAAAGAACTTTGTATTATCGTCTGGATCGTTAAAAGAAATGTCGCAAATGTATCAAGTCTCTTACCCAACGATGAGAATCAGGCTTAACAGGCTCATTGAAAAACTGCGTATAAGCGACAATGAACCAGAAGACCCGTTCGTTCTTTTAGTAAAGAGTCTTGCTATTGACGATAAATACGATGTTGACACAGCTCGAACACTCATAAACGAATATAGAAAAAGAAAGGATGAATCATGAGCTATGCATTATTTGGTCCGATAATTGACATTCTTATCGCACTTGCTATATGTGCTTTAGTGTTCTTTATCGCAAGAAGTCTTATTCGATATGCGCATTCTCTTAAGAAGGACGATAAGTCATCTAAGCAGTCTGCAGAAGATAAAAGAATTGCGTTACAGGACTTATAAAACACAAAACCGAGTTATCGTGGCAGTTTTTGCTAGATTTGCAATTTTTGCCACGATAACTCTTATAAAATAGCAACGAAACAGCATTCTGCATCACATATTAACCGCTTACTTGCATCTGCTGCACAAAGGCGCGTCCAAATACTCGATTGAAAAGCGTCCAAATACTCGATTAAATCGCAAGAAAGCACAATAATTAATTATTCTTGCATAATGGCTATTTCTCTACATGAAGCGGAAGGTGTACATTAATAATCCACGAATCGTCATCTTCAATAACTTTAAAAGTTCCACCAGCCCGTTCCGCAAGCATCTTATGAAGACGCAGTCCATATCCTAATTGCAAGTTAGCAAGAATACCGCGTTGCGCACTATTTATACACGTAATATGACATTCATTGTCATTAAGCATTACATTCATGGCGTATTCTTTAGGCTTTGCAGCATGCTTTTTTACGTTTGCAAGTAGTTCTCGGCAAATATATTCAATTTGAGCACATTCTTCAAAAGGCAAATGCGCTGATCTCGAATCTTCAGCAACTAAATCACTGTTCAAATCAATGGAACCAATATAGCCAAGCTTCTCAAATGACTTTTGCTCACCATCAAATAAAACGCGTAAGCCTGTGCAAAAATCTTTATAACATGTAGTCGATTGCATAGCATCGCCAGTGCTTGCAGTTGTAGCATTGTCAAGAAGAGAAATGATATTACGTGCTCTATGAACAGCTGTAGTAGCACGTTGAAGAATCTCTCGCGAATTTTCATGCTCTTGGTCATGAGTCGTTTGAGGTTCAATAGATTGTTGTGCCATCATCATAATGCTGGAAAGCTCATTAGTTACTTCATCGTGCATGCGAATTGCGGCAATAGTGGCATATTTTTGAAAAACGTTGTAACGCTGTGCAAATAACTGTTCCTGCTGTTGGTGAATAGTAGAAATATAGTATTTTACGATTGCGCTAGAAATAAGAGTGATAAGAAGCCACCACCCCAACACATAAGCGTTTTGAAAATCGCATATAATAAAGAGCCATGAAGATACTCCGCAAGAAGCAAGCACGGTGTACCAAGGTTGAGTAATTACAGCAATTGCCAAACAAATCAATATGGTAAGCATCATAGATGAATAGTTGATATTGGGTGCAACAATTACCAACGGCATCCAAATGAGCACAATAAAAGATGCCTTACGTGGCCATATTGCAATACATAAGCATATTACAATCCATACTATTTCAACTGTAATTGCATGCCAATTAGAGTAGTAATGAAGATTATTATAGGAACAAATTTCAAGAATCAAAGTACAACTTATGATTGCACCAATTCCAATTTTCTGCCAAGCATCATGCGGCAAAAAATTGATCATACGCATTAATAATTTCATAACTACCTACTTTTACACGTTAATTTCTTACACGTTATATGTCATGCGAGTATTTTGCGAGCGCAGCGAGCGCCTGCATGCGACTTTTAACTTGAAGTTTTCCATAAATACGCCGTAAATGCGTGTTGACTGTTGAAACTTTCACATTAAGCTGATCTGCAATCTCTTTCGTAGAAGATCCCTGTTTGCACAAGCGCATAATTTCCGATTCTTGAGGAGACAAAACTGAAGTCTTCGGAAGTTGAGAAATCATATTAAATGATTCTTGCGGAGTGTGAAAATAGTCAATATATTGTGGCAATTCTGGGCAACCGTAGCTTGTTGCGCGCGATTGGATGGCTGCAACTACGTCTGCTAAATTGTCTTTATGTACTAGCGCTTGACCACCCGACTTAGCAACTTGCAATACGTATTCATCTAGCATGTAGGAAGTAATGCCAATTAAAACAATATTGCTATTGCGCTCGCGAATTGCCTTAATTACATCAACACCACTCATTTCTCTCATTGACATATCTACTAAAAGTACGTCAGGAGTATTCTCTGCAACGCAACGATGAATAGCTTGTTTTGCAGAAGAACACATCCATGCACAAACAAAGTTTTCAGGCAAACGACTTTTAAGAAGAAGTTGCATATATCGCAATACAAGCGTGTCATTATCAACAATTGCGTAAGTAGTGTTCATACAATATATGATATCTTGTTTTGGAATCCGCTTATCAAGAGATGTGCGATTGTATTGTTTTTCTCAAATTATCAAGATTGTACACATTAAAGTGCCATACGCTAGCACTTTCCGTTGGCACACTCCATTCTTCGGTTTTGCCATTCGCAGTAAAACGAATTATTTGAGTTGTTGGTTTACTTATAACTTCAAAATTAGTGAGTTGATTCCACGCAATACGACGAAGATACTTATCGTCTAATTTAGCTAGATTACCCGAGCCTAAAATGACATTCGGATTAACAATAATAAACTCATTATTAGTGGCAGCAATAATACGCGCAACAACGCCTTGCGCTACATAGAATAATTTAGGTAACAAAAATAGTTTGATTAAATCTTTCCACCAAGGGTCGTATTTCATTGTAAATACATACGTCTTATCAACTGAAAGATTGTGATCTTTAAAATACTTGACGATATCTTCTTCTCGTATACCGCGCAAAGGATTAGTCATAATAAGCACCTCCTCGTGATTCTTGTTTTGTAAATTATCAACATACTAGCGTGCAGATTTTATCTACACAAATAAGCGTACCTATTTTTAACGATAGTGCTTTTAGAAAACTTTTAAAAAACTTTTACTATTAGCAGTTTGTATGTTCTCAACAATCAACATTTAAGAATATTTCCGTTTTGGAATTATTTTTAAATAGAGGCGTACTTATGGAGTTATCGTGGCAGATTCTGTTAGATTTGCGATTTTTGCCACGATAACGCAAGAGTCTGATTGATACTAGTTTAGCGGAATAACAACATTGACCAGCCAAGTGTCGTCATCTTTTTGCGCGCTTAAAGATCCACCTAAACGTTCCACAGATTTTTTATGAAACAGTAAGCCCTTTGCCAAAAACAAGCCTTTCGCCAAACTTATTCAACGTCGAAATCGAATTCATGCACATTATTATGCATTCGCGCTTATCAACCGTAACGTTCATAGAAAAATCAACGCTAGTATTGCAATGCTTACGAATATTAGTAAGCAGCTCGCTGCACATGCGAATAGCACATTGAGCTTTTTCAGTACTAATAGTTGCAGATGCAGTAAAATCTACCACTCCCCGAACTTTTATCATTCACTGTTAGAGAGCCATAGTACCCAAGCTGCTCGCAAATCTTACGTTCAGCCTGTAAGCGTGCGCGAATATTGCATAAGAAATCAGTCAAACTTATGCGATTATTGCTATTAGAACTATAAATAAACTGCGTGCTGGCAATATTTGAATCTAAAGAATCATCATACTTATGCTCAGCTTGTTCAAGTAGATTAATAACAAGTCGCGTTTTAGAAAGCGCATTACGAGAATGCTCAACAATCTGCTCTAGCGACTCTTTTGTATGATCACTTTTCTCGGTATACAAAGCATCAGTCGCAAGCAATGTAATATCCGTAATCTCATTGTTCACATCGTCGTGCAATTGCAATGCAACAGAAGCAATATAAGACTGGAACTCACTGCGCACAATATCCATTTTTGCGCGATTATTTTCCTCCAACATGTTCAAATACTTGCGCAAAGCGTAGCCACAAATCATGGAAATAAGAATAAAACAAGGGAAAGTAAGCGGAATGTACGCAATTTTTGCAAAGTACATAATATTCAGCGAAACTATGTACGCACAAAGCAAATACTTCCACGAATCGTAAAAGCCTGCAACAAACATGCTAGCGATCAATGAAAAAAGAAAGCAAGTTGCATTTACGCCTGGTACTGCTAACGTTACGCAATATAAAATCGGAGTTACGAGGGATATTTGACGAGGAAAAGCAATCAAAAGAAATATTGCGAACATCCAAACGTATTGGCACACAGATTGTAATGGATTATGCCACAAACCAGCTGTATTGCAAGATTGCACATCCATTGACACTACAAGAATCGCCAATATTATGAATAAAGTTCGTTGAATTTTCCAGCTTTTAACCAACTCAATAACGCGCGAAAATGTTTTCATTAACATGCGTTATCCGTTTCTTGCAAAAGATTCGGATGATTCTGCGGCGAATCATTAAAATATTGCATATTGCTATTTTGCTCACGATTTTGCATTGCAGCAAACGCGGATATTGCTTGCACTCGGTTAGAAACATGTAATTTTTTGTAAATTCTATGAATATGCGTGTTACGTGTTAATAGTGTTTGGCATAAGACCAAGTTGAGACGCAATCTGATTCGTTGTGTACCCTTTAGCGAGCAAATCCATGATTTTTATAGTTCTTGAGAGGCGGCAAAACGCTACGCGACCTTGATTTAGAAAGTCTAATAAAAGATTCTTGCGGAGTAGCAAAATCGTAAGCAACATCTTTAACACATCGGCAGCCATACGCATGCTGATTATCGCAATATTGCAAAGCTTCTGCTAGTCCTTTGAAATTGTCTTTAGCAACCATTGCTTGGCCCACCAACTTGCGCAACCATCGAAGCGTAGGATCTACAATCATACGAAGTCATGCCAATTAAAACAATATTGTTGTTTTGTTCACGAATTGCGCGTATTACCTCTACTCCAGACATGTCTTTCATTGACATAATCATTGACATATCTATCAAAATATAATAATCCGGAGTAGTTTTTGTTACTTGGCAATATTTCAAAGCTTGCACGCCTGATTTTACGCACCATTTGCACACGTACTCGCTTGGCAAAAGCTTGCTGAGCACGTTTCGCATAACCGCTAAAACTAATGGGTCGTTATCTACTATTGCATACGTTTTTTGGCATAATGGCTTTCTTGCAATCACACGCTACTTTTCTTATATTCTACTTTATAAACATAAACGCGCGCAAAGTAGGGCAAATCGTGTAGTAATAAATGATTACAAGTAATGCATGTAAGTCAAACTTGGTTATAATAAGTAACAATATGCGACTTTTGGTTGCGTTGAAATTCATCTTTAATAATGATTGCAGCAGGATTATATGACAAAACGACTAATAGTATTGCACTCCGCAGAAGTAGCTGCGATGGCGCTTGCCTCAACAGCTGCTTTTATGCGTAGCTTTGACTTTTTCGCTTTGTGGCTTGTTCTAGGACTTCTTTCTGTTGCATTGTATTCTTATGCATATTTTTTCTTGCGCAAAAGCGTTATTAAAGAAAAAAATGCGTATATAGAAAATAATATATCTAAGCTTAGCTGTGCGGGCACTAACAGCATAAGTAGTGATGTTGAGAATATAGAGAACAGCAAAGATTACATAATTACTCTTGAGCAAGAGCGCAAAAAAGTCGAATCACAAAATAAGCAAATACTCAACAATTACTCGAATAATTTAACAAATATTATTACATGCTTTATTTGTGGGCTTATTCACGTTCCTTGGATTTATTACTACGGAATTGCAAATGGCGTCTTAACATTGGTGATTTTGTGGCGATCAATAAAGCCCCCACAAGGGCACCCTATTGATCAAAGCGATCTTTAAGGATTTAAGGCTTTAAGGATTTAAGCTTATTGTTGATCTTCCATTGAAAGATTTAATCCTTTTGCGGCATTGCGAAAATATTCTATATGGTCGCCATAGCCGTCTGCAATAATAGCGTCTTCTTTTACAACAAAAGAGCCATTTTCTAGCACAATATATTTTGTAAAGACTTCTTCTAATTGCTTAGCTAATTCATCAATTTCATCTTGTGAAAGCTCTTCGCTACTATTTTCCGCAAAGTTATCTTCCTGCTTTTGAATTTGATTAATGCTATTTTCACTAACATTTCCTATTTTGTTTACGCTATCTTCTGGCTGCCAAGAGTTTATACCAAAATCACTCATGCTTACACTACCCATATCTGCGCTACTCATGTTTGTATCTCCTTGTATCTGTAACGTATTTGCGCAACATATTTGTGCGTTGCTTTAACTCTAATTACAAACATTTTCCGTGCAATCTTGAGTACTAAGTTCTGAGTACATAATATTGCTCGAAGACTTTCGGCATTTATACTAGAAATACAAAATACATACGAACGATAGGCAGCGTACACAAATTAGCTACAATGCTCACGAACAAAACAGCAAATTGGAAGGGAAACAACTCATGAGCAAGGACTCTATAAAACTTATTAAAAAAACGCTTATTTGGATTCTTAAGTGGGCAATATTTACAGCAGTCGAATTTCTTCTTTTGTACGTTGCAATTATTTCTTGGAATCATGATTTTGCACGGTTCATGCACGAATACAGTAATGCTATTATTCCATTTATGGCAACAACCGGAGCCATGATAGCAACGATGAGTCGAAACGAAGGCACTATTTTTGAAGTCAAAGATTAAGGTGGTTATGGCGCTAAAACACAATATTGCAAACAATAAACAATTTATGATATAATTTTACTACGCCGTGACTGCGCCATATTGTAGGTTTGAGGTTAATCTTCAACACGGCGTCTATTTTTATTATTTCAATTTTCAATAATACGGCTGCCACTAGGTACAGCCACTACTCCAAATCCTTCCGCTTTACCTTGACTATTTCTACGAACGTTATTTCTTATCATATTATAAAAAGTTGAATCTCTTTTAGAACATTTTCTATAAACTGCTCCTGCAACTAAATCTGCAAACTGCACACCTACACTGTGATGAGAAGCTGCTATAAATAATCCTTCAATTAGATTGTTATAATCAGCTCGATGTGAGTCATGATTATTGAGTAGATCAAAATGGAAATCATCAAGTTGCTTATTTTGTTTACTATTACGAGCATCAATAACTATCATTCCATAAACTTTTGTACCAGCATTTTTACTTAAATCTTGAAGATAATACTGAAAACGTTCACATATTTTTTCAAACGCAGTGTGATACATATTTTCAGCATTGCCATCTTTATATTTATCGTAATACTCCTTAGTGTTCACTACAGCAGCAATAATTTTAAAATCTTCATTTTCCGAAATCAGCTTAAACAGATTCTCACGCAATTCATTCAATTCATTAACACTCAAATTAGAAAGAGGCGTGGTCTTGTTGCTTAATGGATGATTAATGAAATAACGCCACTTAACTTCCCCCTCAATCCCATATTTCTTTTTTAATCCATGCAGATTACTTTGTAATGATTTCCATTGCGATTCTGGAATGACTAATCCGCCCAAAACAAAATAAGGATTTTGCTCTACAGCATCACGTTTAGGAGCAGTTCCACTCTCGTCCAAAAAAAGAATTTGCATGAGAATATTTTATATGAAATATTCAACATTCTACAGTTATAAACACAGCGCAGCTACTATTGCACTATTAATTAGATTATGCAAATATTTATAAACTATTGTATTTAATACAAATACGAGTATACTTTTGCCTTCTACAGGTATAGTGTAGAAACTGTATTAATACGATGCATTAACTAGCGCCCAACTTCAGCGGACAATATGGAGCTAACAATGAGAAGAAATAATAAATATAAAGGCATGCGCATACTTACTGCTTCAACTATCATTGCAGCAATGTCGCTACTTTCTGTATATCCAATAAGTGCATTAGCTATTACCCCCCCCCCCACTCAACAGAAGTAACCGTAACTAACCCAGCTCCAAAAACACAACTTGTTGTAGATGGCACAAACGGATCAGACACAAACGATGGATCTGAAAGTAAGCCATTAAAAACTATTCAAAAAGCTCTTGAAAAAACTGCACAAAAACCTGCAAATATTACCATTAAAGGCAATTTTTCACTTAATACACCTGTAGAAATTCCACAAGACATTACACTTTCTATCGATAAATCCGGCGCCACAATAACAGGCTCAAATAATACCAACGATGGAATCACGCTGAAATCTGGTTCCACACTTCGCGGTGACGGCGAATTGAAAATGACTGCATTTAAGGTAGCTCTTACAGCGGAAAAAGGCTCTCTTATTACAGATGGCACATACACTTTCAAAGATAACGCAGTAGAAGACAGTCACGGAATTTACCTTGCGGGAACAGTAAAAGGCACAAGCAAAGATAAATTAAAAATTACTGCTGATGACAAATGTAATACAGGTTTTTATGCTGATGGTATTACTTTCGAAAATGCTACTATTAACGTTAAATCACAAATTCGCACATGGTTTGACGCATATGATTTAACTTTGAAAAATTCTTCACTTACTGTAGCAGGCTTCGGAATGTCATACTATGTAAACAAATTAAACATGGACAATTCGGAGTTTGTGATTAATAAAATTGGTTGGAGACACTCAACTGGTTTAACAATTCAAGGCGACTCAACTGTTACCAATAATTCACGAATTGTTGCTAATGCAGGATCTACTGCAGGCATTTCCGTTGGAATATCAAATGGAAAATTAGCCGTTACCAACTCTACTCTTGAATTTAATAATGGTGGCGCTGGCGGCTTAAATGTAAATAGCGGAAAAGTAATTCTCACCAATTCTACAATCAAAGGTGATGGAAAAAATAGTGGAGCGCTTTTTGGAGCTCAAAACAGTGGATCTATTGAACTTAAGGGAGACTGCTTAATAGATAGCCCAGCAAATAAAAATGCAGACGGTGGAGCTGGAACAGGAAATAACTATGTTGTGACTGGAGGCTCACACATGGTTACATATGCTCCTGGATATCACAGCAACAAGGGAAGCACTGTTCCTGTAAACGGTGAAGAAAACGGTAACGAAAAGCTAAGTCTCTTTACTCTTGCTGATAGTTCTGTGAATGAGATAAAACCAATTAACAAAAAAGGAAATACCTACATATACTCAGTTAATAAAGCTTCTAAAGATAACGAAAAGCACGTATGGGTTCCAGCAGCAAAAGTGACATTCGAGTTCAATGATACAAAAGCTGAGGATTCTAAAAAAGCTAAAGGAGCTATATTCTCTGACTCTTCAACTAAAGCAAAAGAATCCCTTGCTATACGCGGTTACGCATTAAACTTTGCAAAAACAGTGGCAGGAGGAAGTACTGAAGTACCAGCAAATCCAATTGCTCCTGGATATAAGTTCCTCGGGTGGTTCTGCAAAAACGCTCAGCATAGCGAGCAAAAATTTACTGAAAAAATGATAATTAAAAGCGACACAACAGTGTACGCAAAGTGGGAAAAAGATTCCTCATCTTATGCTGTTCGCTACCATAATTGCGCTCAAGATGATGCAACATACATTGTTAGTGAAACTAGTCCAAAACGCACTAGCAAAGTTCTTTCATTCTACGAAGTTGTTAAAAATAATGCAAAATTTGCCCGAAAGGGAATGGTCTTCAAAGGTTGGACTACCGATAAAAACGGCAAAGGCAAGACTGTAAAAGCAGGTAGCAATATTTCTATATCGCAAAGTGAAAACTTAATTGACTTATATGCAAATTGGGAAGAAAAAGAATTTACAGTAAAATTCTCTGCAAATGGCGGAACTTTCTCCAATAACAGTATATTTAAGACAAATACAAAAGTATTTGAGATTAAAAAAAGATAAGCGCGGTGGAGATGTTGCTGTTGTTAAGAAAACAGCAACATTTAGCGAAAACAGGACGCTAATCAATCTTATTAAAAGTTTGGATGATAATGTCAATATAGACACACCTGGCATTAGTGGCAAAGCAGATTCTGATTCAGACACAACTTATACAAATCTAGCCACGCGCAAATACTACACGCTTAAGAATAAAGATGAATCGTACAGTATATTCGGAATTACGATTGGAAGTTACTACTATTGGTTCAAAGACAAGAATGGAACTGAAAAAGCTAGTATTGATAACAATTTACGAGTGAACGACGATCTTACCTTCTACCTTAAGTGGGAGATTAATCCAAATGTTAAACAGATACAACAGGAGGATATTAATCTTCCTGCAGATTTATTAACTGGCGAGAACACAGCAACTACAGCGTATAAAGTTACTCCAGGACAAACTATTGATTTCACTGGCACAATCACAGCTTCAGTAGTAAAAGACCAAATGAAGACGATAGAAAAGAAATTTAACACAGTAAATGCGAAAGATTATGACAAAATTACTCTCGAAGATATGACATCTTCGTTCATGGCTACATTTACTATCCCAGACGGTTTAACGCTGCCTGAAAATATCACAAAAAATACACTTAAGCTCGATGGGTTCTCAGATACTTTTGCTATCCAGGATGTGCAAGTTAAAGACAAGACTGTAACAGTTACTATTAATTTGAAATCTGGCATTACAACGTATGCAGCATTGCAGACAGCAGTACAAACAAATCTTGGCGACGCAATGAAAATCACTATTCCGGGAATAAAGATAAATCAAGATTTCTCCGGAAAAGCTACAATCGTTGGAACAGTATCTGGCTCATTCCACGCAGCTGCAACATTTAATGGAACAACGAAATTATTTGACTTTACTTGGAACGGCTCACAAACAAACGATGGTAAGAACTCTGACGCAGCAGCAGGCGCTAATGATATTTCTCTCACCGTAGAATATGATCCACAAACTCCTCCGACACCTCCAACGCCACCTACACCGCCTACGCCTGTTCCTGAACCTACGCCTGTTCCTGAACCTACGCCTGTTCCTGAACCTACGCCTGTTCCTGAACCTACGCCTGTTCCTGAACCTACGCCTGTTCCTGAACCAACACCAAAACAAACACCAGAAAAAACACCATGGCCAAAATATAAGCCGACTCCAGAAAAAACACCAAACATTACGCCACTACCAAAAGAAAATCCAAATAATAAAATCGTAGAAAAACGCAAAAATGATAATAACCAACTTCCAAAAACAGGAAGCGCAATATCACTAACCGCTTTTTCTACAATTTTAACGTTTGGACTTGCTGAAATCATAGCAAAAATTAAAGCACATAAAAATAAATAAACAATAATTTCATAAGAAAAAAACAAACAAAATAGGGGTTAGTATTGTAAACAACTGCACTACTAACCCCTATTAATTACACGCAAATATTCAACAATATAATCACGATTATTATAGTCACGATTATATTAATAAAGTAAGGTAGTTCAAGATTATTTTGCGGATTGAATTGAAGCCTCTTGGCGAGCAACGTCAAGCGCTTTGTTGAAGGCATCACTAGTCCAACTTGCTCCAGCAACAACCGAAATATGCAAATCTTTTAACGGTTTTCCAACGATTTTTCCTGGAATAGCCTCACTGAAAGCGCTCATGTGTTTTTTGGAGATTGGCGTAAACGGATGAGACGTTATTTGCACACTGCTAATATTTCCATTTGCAACGCTTAAATTCACGTCAATGCTATCTTCTGCAACTGGCCCATACTTAGCTTTGATTTTGTAATCGCCATCTTTGTAATTGCCAGTGTCTGTTTTAGGCGAATTTTGCTGATTTTGCTGATTTTGCGAATCCTCACTTTGCGCGGAAGCGTGCGATTGTTGAGCACCAGAATCGTAAGATTTCGAAGCATTGCCACTATCGTTTTCGCTTTGACCAGAGTTTCCTGCAAACTCATCATTCATTGGAACGGCACTCGGCTCGCCGCAAGATGCAAGAAACGCACTTGAGCTAGCCAAAACCGCAATCGCAGCAACCGTTTTTGCAATTTTTTTAGACTTCAAATCATCACGCAAATTAGTGCAGCGTGAAACATTGTGAAACATATTGTCTAAAATCATAAATCATCGCCTTTAAATCTTAAATTAAAACTATGCGCAACTAATCATTTAAAAACTAATCATCTAAATTCGCTAATTTAGGTGACTTAGTAGGCTCATGATTTTGCAAAGCTTCCGCAACGCTTTCATCAACATGTGCACTCGTAAACGCAGGCTTGCCACCAATCGCCTCGTACGCTTTGCGCGCAACCTCATTATTCCAACGTTCACCAACAAGCACACCGTGGTTGAGCATAATTTCACGATCCGCGCATTGAGCAACCAAAGAATCGTGCGTTACAACAATAATCGTAGTTCCCTGGGAATGAAGCTGCTTAAACAAGTCGAGTACAATCTGCTCATTCTTTTCGTCCAAATTACCAGTCGGCTCATCCGCAAGAAGCAACTTCGGGCAGTTAATAAGAGCACGCGCAACGCAAACGCGCTGCTGCTCACCGCCAGAAAGCTGGCTTGGTAAATGATGTGCTCTGTCCTTTAATCCCACGCGTTCCAAGGCTTCCATTGCTTGCGATTCATCTACAACTGAATGATAATATTGCGCAACCATCACATTTTCTACAGCTGTTAAATGTGGCACAAGATAAAACTTTTGAAACACAAGACCGATTACGTTTTTGCGAACGTCTGCAAGCTGACCCGCGTTCAAATCCTCGAGTTTGCGGCCTTGCAAAGCAACGGAGCCTTTAGACGGCGAATCCATGCACCCAATAATGTTCATTAGCGTAGTTTTGCCAGAGCCGCTCGAGCCAACAATCGAAAGCCACTCGCCTTGCGGCACAGTAAGCGACAAATCGTCAACAGCGCGAAGAGAGCCGTATATCTTGGAAACATGGTCCAAAGTCAACAGCATTTCTGGCTCAGCTTTTGTGCTCTCCAGCTTAGTTTCTTTATTCTCTGTCATATTAAATCCTTAACTAAAATCCTTAACTAAACACTCTAAAATCACTCTAAAAATCACTATAAAAGCTATTCTTCTCGAAGCACAATCGCAGGGTCTATTTTTGAAGCGCGCAAAACAGGCGGCAACGCAGCAACGCAAGACGCTGCAACGCTAAACACAATAGAAAACACAACCAGCCACCAATTTACGCTCAAATCTCGCGCAAACACCATTGACGCAAGCAATCGCGCAAATCCATACCCCACTGCTGTACCAGCGATTCCGCCAATAAAACCATAAAGCCCAGATTCTGCAGTGAACTCAATGCCAATGCTTTTAGCGCTCGCACCCAAAGCTTTGCGCAAGCCAATCTCATTTCGGCGCTGCTGCACAATCGAAGAAATCGTAGTGCTTACGCCAACCATCATCAACGCAAGAACAACCAGCGAAACAATCCAAAATAGGCTGCGAAGCATAGCAATAATGCCAGTATCTGCCGCCGTAACTTTAGTAACTTGTTGCGCACGAACACGCATAGAAGTCATATCGTTAATGCTGCGCACAACAGCATCTACGTTCGGCGCAGAAGACGAGTAAGCAATCACGTCCGCACCGCGCTTAACGCCTGTAAGCGCACGCAAATCCGCGTTAGTTGCGTAAAGCATGGAATCTTCGGCATCTCCCGTATCTAAAATGCCGCAAACGCGGAAAGTTGTGCCGTGAGTATCCATAATATCTGTGGAAACTCTGCCTTCAACAAGCTTATTTTGAGAAGATTTATCTGTTTGATTATCTGTTTGATTGCCTGCTTGATTACCTTGCGATTTTTGCGCAAGGCTATCCGAATCCGAGGAATTATCGCCAGCGCGATACGCGATTGCAATGCGCGAACCAATCTTCAATCCCATAGCCGAAGCAACATCTCGCCCAACCATAACGTTGCCACTGCTAGGCCAAGCGCCGTCCACGTTCCAATGCTTATTAAGCGACTTAACAGCGGAGACATCCACTCCAGCAAGCACGTACGGAGCCGCATTAATGCGCACATTTTCGTAACGGTAGGTAGCAAATCGCATAGCACCTTTTGCAAGAACCATGTCGTTAGTGTGCAAAACCATTGCGCGATCAATGCCATTTTTCCACTCGCCTGCAAGCGGCGTCACAATAATATTCGCTCCGTATGCGCGCATTTCGTCACTCATTTGTTGAGGAACAACAATGCAGATTGCAGCCAAGCAAAATAGCGTAGCGGCACCAACAAGAGTGGCAACTACTGCCATAAGCGCACGCGACTTTCGGCGAAAAACCGCGCCAAAAAGCATAGTCGCAAACATTGCGCCATTAGAAGTCATACCCGAACCAGATTTAACGCCCATGAAGCACCTCCGCAGGACGCACATGCAAAATAGAGCGAATAGAAGAGCCAGCAGCAGCAAGAACAGTAATCGCAAGAAGCACAAACACCAGCACAAATACCATTGGTCGAAGCGAAATCGCAGAACCAAACACGCTAAATCCAATCACTTGCGCAACGCCAAAGCCTGCAATCATGCCAATAAGCGCACCAGCGCATGCAATAACCGCTGTTTCCATAAGCATTAGCCGCGCAACAGCACCATCGCGCGCACCCAGCGCCTTGAGCAGCGCAAGCTCCCCCGAGCGCTCCGAAATCGCAGCCGCCATAAGATTCGCAACCGCAACAGCCGCCGCAACCAAGCTAAGCGCCGTCATAAGCACCATCACAGCGCGCGTCTTGTTAAGCACGCTGCCTTGCATAGCCGAAACTTGCCGCACTTGCTTTGCAACAGCTCCTGGAATCACTTCTTCAATTTGGTAAGTAATCGAGCTTGGGTAGGCTGTGCAATACCACGTCTCCCACTCTTCTTGGCTAAGAGCCGCTGGATTCTTCGCCGCTTTACGCGCTAAATCGTTTTCTGGCGTAGTCAATGCTTTAACTTCAATCGCCTCAACCATATTTGGCTTATTTGAAAGGCGTTGTGCCTGGCTGGAATCCGCGTAAATCGCGTTATTGTCGCTATCTCCAGAATCGTAGATACCAACAATTTTAAGTGAGATTTGCCTGCTAGAACGATCTAGTTTTATTCGCTGACCAACTTTTAGATTATGACTTTTAGCAAGATTTGTGCCAACAGCGGCCTCGTGCTTAAAATCGCGCGGGAATCTGCCTTCAAGCATCTTCCACCAAGACCGCATTCCTTGCACACCAACAACTGTTGTTTCTCCAGAAGCGAGCGCAAGCTTGCGATTAAACCACGTGCCAACAATTGGGACTACTGAATTAGCAGAATTAGCAGATTCGGCAGAAGAATTTGCTTTAAGATTTGCATAAATCGTTAGTTTTGGCGCAAAATTCGTTATGTTAAACGCCCAAAAAATCATTTTGATTTTTGCAGCATCCGATTCCTTCAAAAAAGCGGTAGATTCTTGACTTTCAGCATCCGCCAAAGTTTGAGAAGTTCGAGAAGTTTGCGAATTACTATAGTTCGACTTTGTGCGAGACGCATACAAGTCGTTCACAACAGCATTCGACTTAGGCTGAACAATAATATTGGATCCGTAAGAGCTAAGCTCCGCGTTAATTTTGTCTCCAACATCGTAAACAACACTAAGCATTGCAACGCTTACACACGCACTCAAGCACACAACAATCGCTATAAGAACTCGCTTTTTAATCTGCCTTGCAAGAGATCGCGCAACCATTCGAATCATAAACATTTGCAAGCGCTCCTACTTAAAGTGCGAGCTAAGCACGTCTAAATCGGCTGTGTGAATGGTAATTTTTCCGCCACCAGCCTTGTATGGGAATGGAATCGGGTTGCATCCGCCCTTAAAACCAATAGTCGCCAAATTTATTGCAACATCGCATTTTCGGCATATTATCTTGCCGTCTTTTTCGTAGTAGCCTGCGTCTCCGCAATTTTCGCAAGCATCCAAGCCCACTCCATACGCTCCACCATTTTTCTTGATGATTATAAAGCGCATAACAGTGCCATCTTTAGCTTTGTATTGGAATCTATGCAAGTGACCATCGCTAATTTGCACAAAGTTGATTGTTGCTACGCCATCATGCAACTCGTACGGTTCTGGCGGCGTAAGCGTTGGCTTAATATTCATAAGAGACACACCAGCAGTAAGCGTAAGTATTACTACAATTGCAGCCATTAGCGCCGCAAGCGCAGACCTTCTAGACTTGCGCTTAAACGCTCGCTTTGCGCGGATTTGTGCAGAATTTTCTCCAACTACAGGCGTCTTAAAACCAATTACAAGAGAGGCGAATGCAGGAATCAAAAACACGCAAATTTGCGCCATAATCATAAGCGGAGCGTTGTTTATAAGCCAAACAAGAATGCTAAACGAAAAATCGTCTATATACAGCAAAATACTTCCTTGCATAATTTGCAGCAGGGATGTTAAATGCTGAATTAGTAAGATTATTATGCTTAGAATAATTGCGATTCTAAAGGCGCCAATACTCGCGGTTGCGCGCAAAGATCGCACCATAAGACTTATGCAAATCGCAGCAGCCGCGCCAAGAATAAATCCTAGCGCGCGAAGAAGCATATCGGAAGTAAACGGAGGTGTGCTGGAGTCAACGAAAATCGTAAGCTGCAAAATCACGTCTGGGAGCGCGTAAAACACTGTAAACGCTAGGCATAGCGCGCCAATCGCATTGCTTATGTGCAAGGGCAGCGGATTTTTGCGCCATTTTGCAACCGTTTTGCCAGATGCGCCAACACAAGCGATTGTGGCAACGTCTAGCGGAACAGCAATGCAGAGCGCTGGAAGATTCACAAAATTGCGCTGATTAATCACCACGCTTGCGCGCAAAAATGCAAAAACAAGCGCCGCAACTGTTCCAAAAATCAAGCCAAAAAGTCGCCAGCGAGAGCTGATTGGCTTATCTCGCCCCTCGCCAACGCTTAGCGTGGCGCTTAATCCCATTGTAAGCAGCGCAAGAGGGAGCAGCCCTGGAAGTACTGTAACGAACAGCCTGAGCATGTCTCCCTCCTTTGCTGTTTATGTGATTATTTGTTATTTATTTATGCATTATGCATTATTTATTTGTTGTTTTTATTTGTAAAAACTACCACTGGAAAAAACACCACTGGCAAAACTACCACTGACGTGGAGTGTACTTCCAATCGTCGAATGTAGCGGTAATTGGCTCAGTCCAGAATCGGCCAGTCACACCCGTAGCAGGATCTACGTGAAGCATCCAACCCTTCTTTTCTGGCGATTCAACAGAAAGCACTAACTTGTAGTTTCCAGCCTTATCGAGCTTAACATTTGCGCCGTAGTGAGGACCGTCGGAAGCGTTCATTTGCATAAACGTTCCCTTTACAACAGCTTCACCGCTCGCCTTATCAATAATTTGATAATTCACAGTCAAATCTGGAATAAACTCGCCCTTGCCGTAGCCAAGCTTTGTACCTTCCTTGTTTGCGTGAATATCTGCCTCAAGATGGAAGCTTGCCTCGCTTGCCTTTAAGCCCATGCCTGCTGGGACCATGTCAACTGGCTGGAAGTACACAGCGCCAATCGTAAGTGGGCCAATGTTCTGGTCTTGGTTAGGTCCAACTGGAACCTCTTCAAAGCCTTTGTCTCCGCCCTTATCGTCGGCCTTCTGCTCAGATGCTTGTGGCTTTGCAGCGGATTTTGCCGCGTTTCCGTTTGCACCGCAACCAGTGAGTGTTAGCATTCCTGCCAGCGCTAAGGCTGCAATTGCCATCATCTTTTTGTTCTTCATATCTAACCTTTTCTGTTAGTTAATTATCTGTTTATTATTGCTTGATTTTTAGTTTTGATTTTTAGTTTTGACTTATCCGCGAACGGTTGCTTGCGACTTGTGTGTGCGCAAAATAGACACGCATAGCAGTGCAATAACCACGATTGCAGCTACGACTTGCGCCGAAATCGTTTCAACGTACGGATAGAATCCAAGCCAATCGTTAGTTGGCAAGCCTTGAATATAAACCCCAGCGAGCGCATCACCCTCTATAAGCGCGTGCACGCCTCCGCCAGCAAAAATCACCACTAGGATACACATTAGAGCGCTGGTTCCTGTAAAGAATGGGCGAATTGGTATGCGAACGGATGCGAAGCGAATTAGCAGGAAGATTACAACCAAAACAGCGGCTGCAGCTACAAACCCGCCCCAGATCATGGAGTCTGCTCCACTTGATACAGCAAAAATCGCTTGATAGAAGATTACAGTTTCTGCACCTTCGCGAAACACTGCTAAGAAGCTTAGCAGCGCTAGAGAAATCAGGCTTCCTTTAGAAACTGCTGCTGTCGTTTGGTTGCGAATATACTCGTTCCAAGCTTGCACAGAAGATCTTGAAATCATCCAATTGCTTGTGTACAGCAGCATAAGCATTGCAAACAGGGCTACAACGCCTTCCGTAATCTCTTGCTGCGGACCAGAACCGTTAAACAACAATCCAAAAAGCGCAGCAACAATAAGCGAAGCTATGATTCCTGCAACAAGCCCCATGTAAATGTACTTAACCATGCTCTTGTGCCCAGATTTAATAAGATACGCGATTATTGCAGCCACAACCAGCAGCGCTTCCAACCCTTCGCGCAACAAGATTATAAAAGCCTGCCCAAAGGAGCTTGTTATAAATTGCATAAACGGGTTGGCGTTAGATGCCGCTCCGCCGTCTAGTTTTGCTGCATCTTCAATAAGCATTGACTTAAGATCTGTCACGAACTTTTTTGTTTGCTCAAATGTTTTGCCATTGTTCATAGCCTGCCTGCACTCTTTGAACTGGTATTCAACAGTGCTTACCCGGCTTCCGCTTATTGCGTTCATCACGTTCTTCTCAAAACCGAGCTTTTCGTAATATTGGTAGTAGGCTTCGTTTACTAAATCAACAGCTTTGGCAACTTCTTGCTTGTTTCCTTTTGCTGCTTTGTACGTTGATGCAGATTTGTCGAGTATAACGTTCATTTCTCGCGCAACTTGGCTCCAAGTTCTACCATTTCGCCCAAGATTTTTCTTTTTTGCTGCATCGAGCTTTTTACGCTCTTTTGCGATTTGCGTGCGCAACTTGGCTGCGTAAACATTCGGCTTATCTAGCTGCGTGTTTGCATCGAGTTGAGAAGCGGTTTGCGCAATATCTCTTTCCAGAGTAGATGCCACTTCACTAATCTGTGCGCTTTGATTTTGTTGATATACCAAAGTTTGCAGTTGCTGGAACTGGTCACTTTGCGACTGCACCTTATCTTGACCAATTGTGTCTCTAACAACGGTTATGAAGTTTGATGCTACGTATACCGAATTGTATGCAGCTTGGAATCTGGTTGCAGCTCCTGCCATATTTGCACTATTGTATTCGTTTTTACCTTGTTCTATTTGGCTTGTAACTGCTGAAGAAACTTCTGACCAACTGTTATAGGTTTTGTCAGCGTCAGTTGCGTAGGCTATTGTTGGCTCTCCAACTAATCCTACTAATCCAACTACTCCCATTGCACAACTTATTAAAATGCATATTGACAACAAAAATGCCGATGCGCTCGCAACTTTTTGGCGCGCTTTTGCACACGCGTGCATAATGTCTCCATATCTCCTTTGGCTCTATCCACCCATCGAGCGCACACAATTTTTTCTATTTTCGTTTAGTTTTAATCGTTCAAATTTTTTGGCGGCTTTTGCACGGTTTGTATTTCCGTTTTTATTCTGTTTAAAGTCGCTTCGCAAGTAACCCCATGAACATAATATCGATATATCAAGTAGATTGATATAGTTAGACGCAAAAAACACGCAAATATTACAAAAATGATATTGATAATGATAATTATCAATCTTTTTGCGAATCGTATTGAGAAAAACCAATAAGCCCAACAAACTCATTAAACATGTTTCTCATACTTTCTACAATGCGACTTTTCTTCTCAGCGCGCACAATCGCCGCAGCGCCATTGCTATAATCCGCAAGCTCTCGAAGCTCTTTTTCGTTAAGCTGCGCAATAAACCCTTCAATAAGCTTCTTTTTACTACGCAACTGCGGGCTAGCGTCAATCTCCACCCTAATTTTATCTCTGATTTGTGTTGGCGTTTGTTGTGCGTGTGGGGGTTTTGAGTGTTGAATGTGTTGCTTTCGGTTTTGTTTGCTACTAGGGGCATTCAAAACCGAAAGCTTTTTGTTTTTGTTCTATTTGTTTCCATACTGCGTTTTGAACGTTTTACGCATTTTGTGTATAGCTAAAAACTTATACGCGATTTTGCAAGTCACATCTGCATTTGTTATTTCGTTTCATTTGTTATCTCACTGCATTGTTATTTAGTACCCCTTGTTATCTCATCTCTTTTTTGCCAAATTGTGTTATTGCTATCAAAAATACGAACAAAGATATTGCAATTGCACATGGCAAAAATGGTATAAGATTAAATCCGTTTCCTAATCCTGTTGATGTAACTGCATGTAGAGAGCGGGAAACCATATATCCGCTGTAACAATAAGGATAAACTACCCAAAGTGGAGTATTTGCTATTAATACGCCAGGAATCACAAGAAGTATATTTAATCCAACGGATAACATTGACTTTTCAAAAAGAACAGTAATCGCCCACATGACTATTACGCTTGGAATCATAGTCAAAAACAGATCTAAACACCATTTTAGTAGATACATAATTGGGAGCGTTTCTGTAACTCCTGTGCTACTGGTTGCAAACAATCCTGCTATAACGAATACAGCAAAAAATACGACCATTTCCATAAGCAAATAAAATAATAGTACGCAAAATTTTGCAGCAGAAATCGCGTATCGACTAACAGGCAGTGCCAGCATTTTTAGTATTCCGTTATTGCTCGTTTCTCGTCCGGCAATCATCACGCAAATAACAATCATACTAAGAGGAAGCAAATAGTATGAATAGACTAATGCGCTTTGAATAAACATAGCAGCCCATGCGTGTGTATATTCTGGAGTGAAGTATCTATGCAGACTTGCTACACCAGATCCAACCACAATTAGCGGTGCAATAAAAATCAAAGGAACAATTTTACTCCGCTTTACTTTCGTAAATTCAATTTTAAGAAGTTCAAAAAATCTCATTTTCATAATCTCCTTATTCGTAGTGCAGGTTCTTAGCTGTCCACAATCCAGAACATAAAAACAGAAGTGTTTCAACTATTGATACGATTACGACCGTAGTATTAGGTTGCGCGCTCATGGCAACTGCTGGTTTTAGCATAACGATAAAAGGCGATGCCATAAAAAGCACGATGTCTGACGAAGCCAATGCCATGCCGCTTAAAAATCCTGCTACACCAATTCCAAGCGTCACCCACATGTTTTCAAATAGTGATGATACAAAAATCATAAAGGACAATACAGGCATTGATGTAATAAATGAATATGCAGCAAAAGATATAAGAGTACTTACATTAAACGTGCCTTGTGGCAAATCTGTTACACCGATTTTTGCAAGTGCTAAATTTTGTATGCAAATAGCGATTAGTAATAGAACAGTCAGCAGAATAAATTTGCATAGGTACATAGCAGGAACACTCATAGGAAGCATATGCATCTTTTTTACTGCATTTCCCTTAAATTCCATGTTGTAGATAATGCATGCGGCGACTATTATGCCGAACATGTTTAACACCATAATCATGCCGTAAAGCTGTGTAAGGAGAATATCCATAGGAGCTAAAGGCAGGTTTAATATATGTACTTTTTCGTACAATGAAATTCACAAAAGCGTACGCTGCTCCCATAATGCCAATAGCAATCATAAGAGCTATAAAACCAGTTCTCTTGCATTTTTTTAGTTCGATTACAAGCGTTTTCATAGTCTTGCACTCTGCTTCCTGATCTTATTGTCTTCATCAATCATGGATAGGAACATATCTTCCAAATTGTCGGAAGCAAAACCAGATTGTAAAGCATGCTGTCGTAGTTCATCTAAACTACCTTCAAATAACAAGTGTCCGTGATTAAGTATTCCAATATCATCTGCAATAAGCTCAATTTCGGATAGCATATGAGAAGAAATAAGAATCGTGCAATCGTAAAGATCTGGCAACGACTTAATCAGATTTCGGATTTCATGTATGCCAGATGGATCTAGTCCATTTGTTGGCTCATCTAAAATCAAAATAGGTGGCCTACCAAGCAATGCTCCAGCAAGACCAAGCCTTTGCTTCATGCCAAGCGAATATTTTTTTGCAAGACGGTCTCCAAACTCAGAAAGACCCACTAATTCTAATGCGTCATCAACTGCACTCTTAGGCAATGCTAAAATGCGACGTATAATGTCAAGATTTTCTCTACCTGTTAGATTTGCATAGAAAGATGGCGATTCAATAAACGAGCCTATTTCTTTCAAAATAGGTATGCGGTCGGCAGGAAACTGCTTTCCGTCGATTGTAAACACACCTTTTGTTGGAGCCGTAAGCCCTAAGAGCATTTTCATTGTTGTAGATTTTCCAGCTCCATTTGGCCCAAGAAAGCCGTAAATGCTACCTTTGCGAATATGAAGTGAAACATCATTAACAGCAATAAATGACTTATATTTTTTTGTTAAATGTTCTGTTGTAACAATATTGTTCATGGCAATATCTCCTTTCAGGATTTATGATATTGCGTCAACCTTTCTACAACATTCTCTTCACCTTACATCTACCTTACATTTTTATGCGAGGTCAAAAAATGAATATTCACATGGCATAATATATGTTAGGGGGTTCTCCATGAATCTGAATGATTATTTATTGAACAAGCATCTGCTGCTTGTTGACGATGAGCAGGAACTTCTAGATATGGTTGTGTCCATATTAAACGAATACGGTTTTTATAATATAACGACTGCAAAAAGTATAAAAGATGCCGTAGAAGCAACACAAAAATTACGTCCAGAATTAGCAATCCTTGATGTTATGCTCCCCGACGGTAATGGGTTTGAACTAATGAAGCAGATAAAACAATATAGTGATTGTCCTATTTTATTCCTTACTGCTTGCGGTGAAGATGAAGATAAGTTTAAGGGATTTGACTTAGGAGCAGACGATTATATTGTAAAGCCGTTTCTTCCAAAAGAGCTAACGTTTCGCATTATGGCAATTTTAAGACGAAGCTACAAGAGCGAAAATCCCATTGTTAAACTGAAAAATAGTCAGATTGATTTTTCTTCTGCAGAAGTAATAAAAAATAACGAACATATTCCACTTACAGCCAAAGAACACGATTTGCTTTCTGCTTTATATAGAAATGCGGGACGTATCGTAACAATTGACGCGTTATGTGAAGCTGCATGGGGTGATAATCCTTTTGGATATGAAAATTCTTTAATGGCGCATATACGTCGTATCAGAGAAAAAATAGAACTCAATCCATCGCAGCCTGTTTCATTGGTAACAGTAAAAGGTTTAGGATACAAGCTGATTGTGGAGTAAAGCAGAATGAAAAGCATACCAAAACTAATACAACGCTTTATAAGTATTTTTCTACTAAGCACTGTGCTCATAGTATTAATGAATATTATTGCGTTTGTTGTACTTATAGGGAGTTACGCACCCGATAAAGAGATGTCTCCCTATAACATAGCAAAAGAGACGGGAGAAGCATTACAATTATCCGCAAGTGGGGATTATGTATTATCAAAAAATATGTCTTCCAAATTGACAAATTCTGGCGCATGGGCAATTTTGATTGATAATAATACGTTAAGAGTCGTATGGAAAACAAAAGACGTTCCTGCAACTATTCCAAACGATTATACTTTGTCTGATGTAGCTAATTTGAGCATTGGCTACATTGATGGTTATCCAACTTACACTGGTGATAATAAGAATGGAGTTGTCGTAGTCGGATTTCCGCACAAAAGCTTTTGGAAACATACGCAACCAAGTTGGAACTACAGTTTAATCTCAAATTTTCCACAGATTGTTTTAAGCGTATTCTTCATCAACATTTTGCTTATTCTTGGAATTTATTTAATAGCTAATATAAAACTACTAAAATCAATTAATCCGATTACAAAAGGGATACAACGTTTATCTAGTGGAGAAAGCGTGCATATTCCAGAAACAGGAGCACTTTCAGAAATTTCATCTAACATAAATTCTGCTTCCGATATTTTGCAAATACAAAAAGAACAATTGAGAAAAAAGGAGACTGCAAGAGCGAATTGGATAGCTGGAGTTTCGCATGATATTCGTACTCCGTTATCTATGGTTATGGGATATGCGGGACAGTTAGAAAATTCTCTCCATATTTCGCAAGAAGATCGTAAAAAAGCGACGATGATTATTAAGCAAAGTGCAAGAATGAAGAATTTGATTAATGACCTTAATTTGGCTTCAAAACTTGAATATAATATGCAACCCATTATGAAAAAAGAAGAAAATATTGTTGCTGTTGTTAGGCAAGTTGTTGTGGATTTTATGAATATGGGTATGCAAGATGAGTTTTCGATTAAGTGGGAAACAGATGCTAAATTGACTGTTTGCAATATTAATGTAGACAAAGATTTATTAAAACGAGCAATATCTAATCTTATTCAGAACAGCATATCTCATAATGAAAATGGGTGTACGATTTATGTATCCGTTGCTGCAAATAATAACAATTGTATTATTTGCGTTGAGGATAATGGTATAGGTGCTTCAGATGAAAAAATCGAAAAGCTTAATCATGCACCGCACTATATGATTTGCGATACAAGTACTGTAGAGCAACGGCATGGTTTGGGTCTGCTAATTGTTCAACAGATTATTAGCTCTCATAACGGAACGGTTGATATAAGCAGAAGCAAACATGGTGGGCTTAAGGTTGAGTTAACAGTGCCAAGTAAAAAATTTGGGTTATAGGTCTTTTGGCCTATAACCCAAATATCCAGTACTTATTAGTTGTCTTTTTTGTACACTACCAGAAATAATTAAGCCGCTATCTCTAAGATGTCGCATTAAAGAATCAACTGTTTTATAAGACCTTACGCACAATCTCCTTCTATGCAATTTTTTACTTTACAGTAAAATTTATTTTACAATTTTACTATGCACGTTTGAAAGTGGAAGCTGATTGCAACGCTACCGTATTGCTTGCGTCTAGCTTCGATTCTTGCAAGCAAGATAGCTCGCATAGTCATTATTGGGCATTAGTTGGAATTATTCAGCATTACTCAACATCACTCCGCAAAAAAGTGCGCTGGGAATGCACGCGTTTTGCGAAGCGTTTTATTAGGCAGCATTACAGCAAACTCAGCACTGGTGGTTTGCACGATTTTTTTGCAAATCGCTTTCTTGCGATACAAACAACGCACTAGCGAGTGCATCGGCATAAGCTGTTGGAAAATCGCAAGTTTTAGCAGGAATATAAACCCAGCTTGCACATAAATCGCAAGCAGGAATGCCATCAAGCGCATTAATCAAGTGAGTCGCAATTAAATTAGACTCAAAGCCACTTGCATCTTTGCCTAAATAACTTGCGTCTTTTACTTTCCAACGCCTTCTTGCGCTAGACGACGCACACAACGCTCCGCTTGCGATTGATGCCACTGCAACTGCTTGAGTTGTGTCAAACGGATTTTCCAGAGCAACTTTTATTTGGTAATCTTCATTGCTAAAGCAAGCGCGCATATCACCGCCAGCGTTTACCAAAAAATCAAAATTCGCAGGAGAATCGCCGCTAAGCTCCTCTTTAATAATCCGCGTTACAAGATCTACAAAATAACCTTTACCCGCTGCACCAAAATCAAGCTGCACTGGCTGATTCGTGTGAAGCGTTACGCTGCCGCAATCTCGCGAAATATTCCCCCACGTAACTGGCAAAGCGCGGCGATAATTAGCCCAACTGTCACTATCATCACTCGCGCTAGCTGCCGACTCTGGAACGAATTGCACAGAATTGTTGTAGCCAAGTGCAAGCAAATCCGCGCCAACACACGCATCAAAAGCTCCGCGAGTGGCAGCGTAAAACTCGCTATAAAGCGTAAAAAGTGGCCCAGCCCATTCTGGAAACTCAAAATCGCCGCCATCAGCCGCACAAGCCATGCGCGAAACAAGCGAATCTGCACGAAAGCGCGAAAGCACCGATTCATACTCTTCAACAAAAGTGCGAATCCGCTTCTGCACGCGCTGCGAAATCGGCTTGCTGCTAGAGATAATAATCCCCGTTCCAAGCGCGCGCTCAATCGCAACAACGTTCCTAAACATCATTTGACTCACTCCCAACATCAAACACTCTATCAATCATCAAAAACCACAACAATATCCCCCAAAAGCCACAAAATAGCAAAATGTCGTCATAGTTTACAGAAAGCCATGTTCTATGCCTACATTTTGGCAAAATGAAGGCATAGCGTACAAAAAATACTCATCTATACCGACATCGTGGGAAAAATACTGCATCAACAACTATATTAAAATTGATGGTAAAGTCAGCATAAATCACAAATCCTCACTTATATGCATGCCAGATCGCAATTATCTTTAATATTTTCACATCAGCATATTGCCAACGAAAAATACTTACAAAATATAATAAATATAATATTTATGTACTTTACCTTGGTAGAATTTGTCTAAAAATTAATCAACTTATTGAATTCTGTCGAATAAGAAAAATTAGAAACAATATTGACATTCGATATAGTAATTGCAAATCATTAAGACTCTTCAGGAAAAAATCAAATATATTATCATCGCATAAACAAGACTTACTACAACAACCAACATGCTTGCAACATGCCGGTAAAGCTTTTGTATTATTGCAAAAAGATTAATATGCCGACAATGACTTTATTAGCTAAAAATACATTACAACGGTATGAATAATATAAAAATAAACTTACTTTTTGTATTTAGCACTTAATTTATTATTAAATTGTACATATAATTATCCCATATTATTCAGTCGTATATGAAAATCGAAAATTAGTCTACTAACTTATGCAGCTAAAGATGATTATCATGCGTGAATGGGAAAATGATGAAAACAGATCAATTAGGCATGACCCACAAAGATCATCAAGCTTTAGACGTTGCAAAGCTTTATTACAATGGATTATCTCAAGCTGAAGTGAGCGAAGTTTTACATGTTTCAAGGCCGAACGTGTCAAAATTATTATCTCATGCTAAAAAACGTGGATTCGTAAAAATTACAGTAGAAGATCCAAGAGAGAAAGACATACATCTTATAGAAACATTAAAAAAAATATTTTCAACTTGATGAAGTTAGACTTGTCTCTCCTATAAGAGGACGCGATACAAATCTACATAAATCATTAGGAAAAGCTGGTTCACAACTCATAGCTGGTCTTCTGAGAGATGGAGATACAATTGGAATATCTTGGTCAAGGACGATCGATTATGTTGCTTCACAAATGCCAGAGATGCATTTTAATAACATACATGTTGTTCAATTGCGCGGAGACATGTCTTTGCCTTCTATGGATCTTTCTATGATGAACGCATTAAAAGCATTCCATATCGCTTTAAATGCCACTATACATACAATTGCTTATCCAATTATTTTTGAATCTGTTGAAGCTAAACAGGCTGTAGAACGTCAAACTGGCATAAGGAATGTGATTTCTCATGCAGAAAAAGCAAGAATTGTCGTCTATAGTGTTGGTTCAAATGAATCTACATCGCCTCTTATGTCTTCTCCACTCATAACAAACAATGAGAAAAAAGAATTAACTGAAAATTCTGTCGGCGATATTTGTTCACATTTCGTAGATAGAAATGGTAGGGTTTGCTTACCAGATTTAAATGCTCGGACTCTTACGATTTCTTTGCCAGAATTACGGCACAAAGAGCAACGCATTTTAATAGCAGGCGGAAATGAAAAATTAGACTCCATTTATGTTGCATTGACTTGTAAATATGCAAATCGATTGGTTATAGATGTACCAACTGCGCACAAACTAGCGTCGATATGTAAAAAGAGTAACAATTCTTAAAAATTGCACATATGTTCTGAAATTTTGTTCAAATACGTCTCCTGAACTACTACACTCTATGCCTAGAGAAACTGAGGTAGTTTCTCTAAAGTCAAAGGAGACAAAATGGAAGAAAAAGCTAAATACATAGATCACACATTGCTAGCTCCCGATGCAACAACAGAACAGGTCATAAAAATCTGCAACGAAGCGAAAAAGTATGGATTCTGCTCAGTATGCATAAGCCCATGCAGAGTTAAACTAGCTTCAGAGCTCCTTAAAGATAGTGACGTGAAAGTTTGCACTGTAATTGGATTCCCTTCTGGAGCGCATTGTACAGAAGTCAAAAAGTTTGAAACAGAACTTGCAATCAAAGAAGGTGCAAATGAAATCGACATGGTTATTAATATAGGAGCCGCAAAAGAAGGCGACTGGGGATATGTAACCAAGGACATTGAGGCAGTTGTAGAAGGTGCAAATCGCCAAGCTATTGTTAAAGTCATCCTTGAAGTGTGTCTATTAACAGATGAGGAAATAGTAAAGGCCAGCAAATGCGCACAAGAAGCTGGCGCTGATTTTGTTAAAACTTCAACAGGCTTCTCTACAGGAGGAGCAACAGTACACGCTGTCAAACTTATGCGAAAAACTGTTGGACCAGATATGGGCGTTAAAGCTGCTGGGGGAATTCATACATCAGAAGAGATGAACGAAATGATTGAAGCTGGCGCCAACAGAATCGGAGCCTCTGCTGGAGTGAAACTTCTTTCAGGAGAAGAATCATGATTACACAGCAGCCAGATTTAGCAAATGAAGAAACATTTGCTACTAATAAAACTTGGGGAATTATAAAAGATAAAACCATACAACTAAAAGATGGATATCTAAATAAAACTCCTATCTTTCAATACATGCTATTATCGATATGCTTCCCAATGTGGGGAATCGCAGCAAGTCTTAATGATGTATTAATCACTCAATTTAAGTCGGTGTTTTCACTGTCCGATTTTGCATCAGCATTTGTACAATCAGCATTCTACGGGGGGTATTTCTTAATCGCTATACCTGCGTCTAGAGTAATTCGGCATTCTAGCTACAAGGTTGGCATACTGATAGGTCTTACCGTATACATAATTGGATGCTCATTGTTCTTCCCAGCATCCACTATGGCAACATATTCTGTGTTCTTAGTGTCTTTATTTGCAATAGCAGTAGGTCTGTCATTCTTAGAGACATCATGCAACACATATTCATCGATGATTGGAGAAAAACGACTTTCCACTTTGAGATTAAACATTTCTCAAACTTTCTACCCTCTAGGGTCTATCGCTGGTATTCTGCTAGGAAAGTATTTAATCTTCACAGAAGGTGAATCTTTACATAGTCAAATGGCAAAAATGAGTGTGGCAGAGAGCCAAAAGTTTGCCAGGGAAATGTTACAAAGGACTCTACATCCATATAGGGTTATCATTTTAATCCTGTTAGTAATGCTAATTATTATTGCTATAACACAATTCCCATCTTGCAAACCTACACACACTGATGAGGATGCAAAAGATAATAGCATCAATAGTGGAAACACTACGCTATCTAATAAAAAATTCTAGGTTTAGAATCGGCATTCTAACACAATTCTTGTATGTAGGAATGCAGACGGCTGTTTGGTCGTTCACTATTAGACTTGCTCTCAATATAGATCATGGTTTAAATGAACGCACCGCAGCAAACTTCATGATCTTTTCATTCATTGGATTCTTCGCAGGAAAGTTTATTGCAAACTTACTTATGACGAAGATAAATCAAGATCTTGTGCTTATTGGATACTCAGCATGCGGATTTATTGCATTAGTGTATGTAATACTTGTTCCAAATATGACTGCCGTATATGCAGCAGTGTTAGTATCAGCACTATTTGGACCATGTTGGGCAACTATTTACTCGCGTACTCTGGATTCCATAGAAGACAAACGTTTCACAGAGACTGGCGGCGCGGTAATTGTTATGTCAATAATCGGTGGAGCAATTGTTCCCGCAATACAAGGACTTGTATCTGATCACACTGGCTCTATGCAAATCTCATTCATAGTTGATTTAGTCTGCTTTGCAGCAGTATTCATCTATTTCTACTTAATCTACAAAAAATCTAAAAAAGAAAGCTGAATGTCATGTCAGAATTTAATATTAATCTTTTCGAATCGCAGTTCACTGAATCAGTAAAAGAAATATTACACAATAATGAATGGTCTGTTACCACGAAACAATATCCTCAAGGTATAGCATCCTTAACAATACGTAATTCTAGAGGATATGTTGAAGTGCTTCCATTCATGGGACAGATTATTTGGGATGCAAATTTTGATGGTAAAAGTTTGAGAATGGATAACATGTTCTCAAAACCTAAACCAGCAAACCAAATTGTTAACACATACGGGTGCTTTGCATTCCATTCTGGACTTTTAGCTGCAGGGTGCCCTTCTACGGAAGATACGCATCCTTTACACGGTGAATTCCCATGCTCGCATATGGATAATGCAAAATTAATTGTTACCGAGACATCTATAACAATTGAATCTTCCTACGAATACTTACAGGGCTTTGGTGATCACTATGTTGCAAAACCTTCAGTAACTTTACACGAAGGTTCTTCAATGTTTGATATTCATTTAGAAGTAACCAATAAGTCGCTATATGCGTCAATGCCACTACAGTACATGTGCCACATGAACTATGCATTTGTAAAAGACGCTAAAATAACACAAAACTTTGGCAATGACACATTCAAGTTACGAACATCTATTCCTGCTCACGTAAAGCCAACTCCAAGATGGACACAACTTAATGAAGACATACTAAGTGGTAAAAAAGATGCTAATTCATTAGTGGGAGCAGAAGAATTCGATCCAGAAATTGTCTACTTTGCGGATGGAGTAAACAAAATTACAGACAATGCAATTATTGATATGGTTGCTCCAGACGGCACTACATTCGAAACACAATTCTCCACGCAAGAATTCCCTGTTGTAACCAGATGGATTCTTTACAATGCAGATCAAAAAGTTGCAGCTTTTGCTTTGCCTGGAACATCTAGACCAGAGGGGCGCGAAGCTGCTAGGAAAGCTGGCACATTGATTCAATTAAATCCTGGCGAAACAAAGAAATTCACTGTTCATACTGGAATTAAGGAGAAGTAACAATGGAAATTGCAGTAGTTGGATCAAATATGGTTGATTTGATTTCTTACATAAACCGTATGCCAACAGATGGAGAAACAGTAGAAGCCCCAGACTTTCACATGGGCTGTGGAGGGAAAGGTGCTAATCAAGCAGTAGCAGCATCTAGAATGGGCTCAAAAGTATTGATGGTAACAAGAGTTGGTAACGATGTTTTCGCGGAAAACACAATTAACAATTTTGAGAAAAATGGTATTGACTCTAAATTCGTAATGAGAACGGACGCTACATCTGGAGTAGCTCCAATCTTTGTAGATCCACAATCGCGAAACTCAATAATTATAGTCAAAGGAGCAAACGCAAAACTTACACCAAATGACGTGGAAAAAGCTCGCAGTGAAATCTCAAAATGCAAACTGATAGTTCTACAGTTAGAGATTCCTCTAGAAACTGTGTATGCAACAATAAAAATGGGTGCGGAATTGGGTGTACCAGTCCTACTGAATCCAGCTCCAGCAGATCCAGCTTTATCACTAGAGAATATTCGCAATTGCGAATTTATTGTGCCTAACGAAAGCGAGCTTTCTCTCCTTACTGGAATGCCTGTTGACACTAGTGAAGATATCACTAATGCAGCTAGGATGCTATTACAATCTGGTATTCCTAATGTAATTGTTACATTGGGAAGCAAAGGAGCACTATTAGTAAATAGTGAAGGCGAAAAGATGTTTAAAGCTGATGCACAATCCGCTCAAAATGCAGTTGATACAACTGGCGCTGGCGATGCGTTCATTGGATGTTTCAGTCATACATGGGTAAAGACCCATGACATAGAAGCATCTATAAAGGCAGCCAACATATATGCTGGAGATGCTGTAACCAAACGAGGTACACAGTTATCTTATGCTACGGCAGAAGAAGTTGGATTGGAATAGTTTATTATAAAGTCAATATACACTAATTAAGCGTATGGCATAAAAAGTTGGGTTGATTATACTCGATAGTTATCAACCCAACTTTTTGTGTTATACAATGGAAAATTGCTATTGTATCTTCCCAGACCAAAATTAGGGTTAATTGATCAATTTGCCTTCTCATACATCTAATAAGCAAACAAAAAAGAATGTAAACAACAAAAATGTAGTCAAAAATAATATCAGTTTATTAATGCGTGCTCACGCAAACGCGCAATCAGTGTAGCAATGGCATACAAGCTATCTAAAACTTTTAGAACAGCCCCAGATTTTTGGCTCAACCTTCAACGCGACTACGATATTCTGCGATTTGACGAATCCAACATCGGCGACATAACGCCACTCGTTTCGGCGTAACATGATTTACGCGCTTTAATGCCAAACAAATCTAATTTCGCAAAACAGAGCAAATCCCACTTCGCAAATTTGAAAATTTTTTAATTTTGCGAAATGAAACAAACATCGCTTGCCTCACGCAAGCATTTCATTAGCCTTTTTAGAAAGCGCATACCGAATAGGGCGTTCGCCAATAGAATAAACCATTTCAAGCTCAATCAAACCGTTAAGCGCGCTCACAATCTTTCTCTCACCAACCTGCTCACCAATTGCATTTCCAACGTATTCACTTAATTGTTTTCTTGTCATCGGAGTTGGATTATATGAAAAAAGCTTATTTTGCAGCAAAATTGTCATAACTTCGTACTGCACTTTAGAAATCTCTGTTTTTTTGGAAAGCTCGAATAACTTGTTCATGCAGTAAATAGTCTGGTTTACTTGCAAAGTAATATAATTTAACACTTCGCTCTGTGCTTTTACAATATATTCCAACATTTTGCAGCAAAACATAGTTAAATCATTGCAATTAAACAACTCCTGAGCTTTAGAAAAAGCAGCATAGTATCCAGATTTTTCCGCGTAGATTATAGAGCTTAGGCTCAAAATTGTTGGCATCGAAAGCTGCTCATGTAATTGCAAAGCAAGCAAAAACCGCCCAGTTCTGCCGTTTCCATCATAAAATGGATGCACGCTTTCAAAAGCATAGTGGCACATGCACGCCTTAATAAGCGTTGGGACTTCGTTGCTATTCATCAAATGCAATAACTCAGTTAAGTGCTCCTGAATTTCAGTTTCGGTTGCATCTCCATTGTGTATTACATTATCTGCACCATCACGAATACTTACTTTTCCACTTCTAAAGATTTCTCCATCTGGAATGTCTTTTACTCCTAATTCACCTTGCATAATGCGATCGTAGATTTTCCGTATATCTTGCAAGGTTTGTGGAATTGAAGTGCCGCACTCATTAGATTCAACAGCTGATTCTGCAACTGATTTTTTTTTTTGGAATCCGCAAGCTCGAGAAAAAGCTTAGTAAATTCACTAAAACGAGTATGCTTATTCTGCGCTCCTGCAGCATCAAGTGCTTTGGAAAGCTCTTTTCTAGTGCTGTGAACACCTTCAATAATGTTGGTATTTTGCACTTCTTTTGCAATAAGTTGCATTAAATACTCGCGCTGAGCAAAGGGAAGCAACTTGTTCCACTCTTCTTCAATGTTTTTTTCAGTATTCGCAATATCATTCATGTACGTTACAAGATCCGTTACACACATTGCAAAAATCTCATGAGCGTCAAATACGATTCCAGAACGATACGTCACAGGATTATCAATGCGCAATCGATATTCTTCTTCCGCAATATCACAAGGTTTTGCATTACTTTTAGACATCGCAACTATTTTGCGTATTGTTTTGTAATTCATAATGCGACTCCATTTACGTTATTGCGTTTACATTATTGCGTTTACGCTATTGAAGATTTTGTAGTATTTGCTTGCAATATTTTCACTTCGACATTTTGCTTATACGCAAATGACAAATTTATCGCAAAATGATTGCTTAGCTAACGTAAAAGTATATTCTATACCTACATTTTGCCAAAATGAAGGCATAGCGAGTAAAAAACATTCGTCTATACCGACATTTTGGCAAAAACGCACTATAGAAACATCGACAGCGTCGGTAACATCAACATAACGCCACTCGTTTCGGCGCAGACAACACCAATGCTATGCACGCAAAAGTAAAGATTCGGGATTTTACGCAAACATACGCCCCCACTTTCAAAAGTGAAAAAATATTAAAGTTTTGAAAGTAAAAATACGTGTTTGCTTTCAAAAGTAAAAATACTACGAGCTTGAAGATAACATTAGCGACGACGCAACGTTAGAGCGCGAACTTTCGCCACTAAAAGCAATAAAAGACTCATACACTAAAATCCTACTTGCAAACACTCGCCACGATTCTTACGACGTTGAAGGAATCCACGTAATAGACATAGAACAATGGCTAATTGACGCAAAGTGAGTAAAACATAAAAAGGGTTTGTTAGAAGTAATCTAACAAACCCTTAAAACCAGAAGGAAGAATCCCGTCCCTAGCAGGAAACAACCAACCAGCAACAAGCATCAAGCACAATCAAACAGCAACCCAAACTCCACATGGTAAGAAAAGGAAATTTTCGGCAAACCACACGAAAACCCAAGCCACTATTTGAAAGCTTGCGATACGCGTGAAGCAAAACAACACGCGTATCACACGCTCAACGCAAGCCTTTTAACTTAGTGACGCATCTTGCGAACAGCAGCACCCATACCAGCAAGCATAGAAGCAGCCAAAGCAGTCAAAGCAACACCAACACCAGCATTACCAAGGCAGCCTTATCAGCAGTCTTCACATGAACACCAGGAACAACAGGCTTTGTTTCAGGCTTGGATGGAGTATTCTTATCATCCTTCTTAGGAGTTACTTTCTTGCTCTCAAGCTTAGCTAAAGCAGCTTCATCATCAGCAAGCTTCTTCTTAGCAGCATCAACAGCAGCCTCAGCCTTATTAGCAGCAGCCACAAGAGCAGCAACTTGAGCCTCGGTAACTGCGCCTGCCTTAACTAATTGGTTCAACTTACCATCTTTGCCAAGAACAAGAACATGAGTTGCTTGGCTTGAATCTGCAGGAACAACACCATCAACAGTAACTGTTGCTGTATTAGTGTTAGCATTAGCGTAAGCAGAGCTTACCTTATCATTCCAGTCCTCAGCAGCTTTGATTTCCTGCTTATCCTGCTCGATAGTAGCCTTAAGAACAGAAGCATCAGTACCATCAGAAACCTCAGCAAAACCATTATTCTGGTTATACATTGGTATTAGAGACTCAGCCATTGCTGGGGTTGCCATTGCGAAGCCGGCAAGCAAAGTAGCGCCAGCAGCGAAAGCAGCGATAGCCTTCTTATTCATCATTTTAATTTCCTTTCTTCTTCTCCTCCGTGCTAGGAACACGAAAAAGAATTTGCCTTATGCGGTTTCCCGCGTAGCACCAGTTGAACTAGGGATTCACTGGTTGCTGATTCAAAAGATACAACATGCTTTAACAAAAATCAACCAAAACATTCAGCTTACATTCAGGTTTGTTTTGAAGTTTTTCTGAAAATTCACAATAATATACACAATAAAACGTAAAAATTACGACTAATCATATTTAAA
>QWCU01004621.1_pt1 | contig 116032 bp, 98 predicted proteins | sample 1972601 | NCBI WGS metagenome assembly QWCU01 (sample SAMN09866700, study PRJNA288562) | Human vaginal metagenome isolate pre2_vaginal, whole genome shotgun...
TTAGAAATCGTAAGCCTGTTTAAGCTAAAGAAAATCAAGCTTGGACTATGGCTTTTTATTAGCGAACTAATAGTGCCATTCTTGTGCGCATTTATTGCATACGCTGGACCGTCATTTGTAATATTTATGCTTCTAAAGTCTTAAGTTTTGAATTTTATTAATTGACGTATTTTATTAATTTATATTTATTGTGTTATTAAAAATGTTAAAATGCTTGATGTATTTGTTTGCGATTTGATTTAAGAATAGGTTTATTGTGACTTTAAAGAACGTAGGCGGTTTTATACGCGATTTTTTTGCGCGACTTTTCTGATCGCGTTCTTAAAACGCTTAAGCATCTTAGATGGAAGATGGTTCTTGCTGGCATAGTTGTTGGTCTTGTTTCTGGCGTGCTTGTAGCAACTTATAGACTTGGGATTGAGTACGGAACCGATTTTGCGCGATGGATGTATGCGCAAATATTGCAAAACATGCTTTGGATTGTGCCTTGCGTGGTTTTTGCAATTGCTGCTGGGCTTTTTATTGGCTGGATGAGTCGCAAAGAAAGTATGGCGTCTGGAAGCGGCATTCCACAAGTTGTTGGATACGTTCAACGCGGTCTAAAAATGTGTTGGAACACTATTTTGCCTGTTCGATTTGTAGGCGGATTGTTGGGTTCGCTATTTGGCTTGTCTCTTGGGCGCGAAGGCCCTTCGATTCAAATCGGAGCTTGCGGCGCGCAAATGATGTCTCGCATCTTTAGAAAGGGCAATAAAAACGATACGCAAGAGCATTATGTTGTAACCGCTGGAGCGGCAGCTGGCTTATCTGCAGCGTTTAGCGCTCCACTTTCTGGGCTTATGTTTGCTATGGAAGAAGTTCAACACGGATTGTCTTCTACAGTTCTTATGGGAGCTGCTGCTGCATCTATTTGCGCGGACTTTGTGTCTCAAACATGCTTTGGACTTCGACCTGTTTTAGACTTTGGAAGAATTCCAGACTTACCAATGACACTTCATTTTTGGCTGATTCCACTTGGCATTTTTGCAGGGCTTATTGGCTCTTTAATGAACAGATCCTTGCTTGGATTACAAACGCTGTATAAGTATTTGCCAAAGTGGGCTCCCGTATCTGTAGCATGCTTAATCGCGATTCCTGTTGGCTTATATTTGCCAGATGTTCTTGGAGGAGGATCGAATCTTGTTAAGCTCTCTGAATATGGAAAAGCAAGCATAGCGCTTCTGTGCATCCTGTTTGTTGCAAAAATGCTATTTACTTCTACAAGTTTTGGATGCGGAGCGCCTGGCGGAATTTTTATGCCAATTCTTGCTGTCGGCGCACTTGCAGGCGGCGTTGCTTCTCGCGCAATAATAAGCATTCCGATTCTTGGCATTGACGCAAAGCTAATGCCAATTTTTACAGTGTGTGTTATGGCTGGCACGCTTTCGGCTTCTGTAAAAGCTCCGCTCACTTCGATTTTGCTAACTGTAGAAATGTCGGGAACAATGATTCACACTCTTCCAGTTGCTGCATCTGCTTTTATTGCGCTTCTTGTATCCGATATTTTGCACACTAAGCCAATCTATGGCGAACTTCTGGAAAGGTACATGGCTTCCAATCCAAAACTCGTGCGCTAATATGCTTATACGCTTATACAAAAATACGCTAAAACAGCAATGTGGATAACTTTTTGGCGGATTTGCAACGTTTATTGAGCCTTTAACCACATTCTTACAAAAGTATTGCTTATTTATTTTGTATGCGATTCAATAGCTGCATGAGCAATATGAGTATTGATAATTACGATGCGCCTTCGTGCGCCGCTAGGGTACTTAACACATACCCTCCGCAAACGAGCGCGCTTAAAAACGCCATTAATCAGTCTAATAATGTTAACGACTCAACTGTTATTGCATCTTTTAATCGCAGTTGTGAACTGGCTGAAAATCCTACGTTTAACAAAGATTTTGGCGTTATAAGCAATCGTGTTCTTCAAGACGATCGCAATAATAGTGTTGCTCAAAAAACTACTGGAAGCTTGAACTACTCGCTAAAGCCTTTTCCAAAAAATGTTGTAATTGGTTCTGCAGCAAATAGCGGAATTGGCTTAAGCACTACTCTTGCACTTCTTGCAAGCAATATTGCTAGTAAAAAATACGTTGTAGCTTTAATCGATGCAGATATTTCTGAATGGCGGTTTAGATGTTCTACTTGGATTGGAGCAAGACGAAGGCAGAAGATTGCAAGAGGTTCAAGCTCCTTTAGGAAGATTAGACGGCTACGTTTTGCGTTGCGAGCTTTTGCATTGGAACAATGTGGATATTCTGGCCTACTCACCTTGGAAAAATCAGGAGCCTAAGCCATGGGTTATTGAGGCCGCAATTAGAGGTCTTGCTAAAGCTTGCGACGTTGTGATTGTAGATATTGGATCTGGATTTTCGGCAAGAAGGCTTTTACAAAGTCTTCCAACTCTAGCGAATGTTCCAACAATTTTTGCATCGGAGCTTAGCGTTTTATGTTTAGCTCGATTGCGAGCGCATTTGCAAAACCTAGAGTTGGATCATAAAAATTACGCGGAAAATCTAACTTATATTGTTGCAGGCTTAAATCCACGCGGACTTTCTAACAGATTTTGCCCAGTAGAGATTACAGAAGCTTGTGATTATTTACTTTGCAATGTAGAAGGCCCAATTGGTCACGATTCTAAGATGTACGAAGACATAATTGGTGGGTATGGGATTAGAAGCATACCAAAATGCGCGCAAAGTGCGGTAGAAAAAATCACCATATGGCTGCTTGGCGACTCGCGTAAATCGGGTTTAATGGCATCTAACACGCAAAGTAATTCTTCTTACGCATTTGGCAGATTTTCAAAAATAGTGGGTGGTAGGCATGGCTTTACAAGATATTGATTTTGGAATTTTGCAAGATATTGCAGATAATCCAAATGTAACGGATATTGTTGTTACAGACGAGGGAAGAGTTTGGGCAGACTTTGGTCTGGGCCTTAATGAATACAATCCAAGAATCCCGTTTGATAATCCCAGCGTTTTGCGCGAATATGCAGTCTGGCTTTGTGCTCAATTGGGTAAACGATTAGACGACGCATGCCCGATTGCAGACGCTTCTAGCCCACTTGGTGTGCGCATTCATGCTCTTATTGCACCAATAGTTTTGAGCGGAGCTGCTATTTCTATTCGTTTCCCCGCGTTAAAACACTATTGTTTAACGGAGCTTAGCAGCAAAGGCATGTTTCCGATTGAACTATCTAGAATTCTTTATTTACTTGTTGAAAGTCGCGCAAATATTTTGATTACAGGTAGCACGGGTTCGGGAAAAACAACACTTATGAAGGCTCTGTTAGCTTCTTGTAATCCAAAAGACAGAATAGTTACTGTTGAAGAAACTAGGGAATTGGGCTGTGTTTCTAACGATTACGTTTCTTTAGCAACAAGAGAAGCAAACGTTGAAGGCGCAGGATGCATTGATTTACAAGAGCTTGTAAAAGCCACTTTGCGAATGCGACCAGACAGAATCATTTTAGGAGAATGCAGAGGAAAAGAAATCGCTGATTTATTGCGCGTTTTTACATGCGGACACAAAGGCGGAATGACGACTTTGCACGCGGATAAAGTGCAAAAAGTTCCAGCAAGATTAATGGCCTTGGGCTTGCTAGCAGGACTGGAGCCAATGGCACTTTGCGCTCTTGCTGCAGACGCATTCGACGTTGTTATTCACGTTGAGCGCGTAAATGGAATGCGCGTTGTAAAGGAGCTTGGAGTTTTAAGATCTAATGATTCTGGCGCTCTGGAAGGTGTTCCTGTTTTAAGAGTTAAAGGCACGCAAATAGAGGCCACTTTAGCGTGGAAAGATTTTTCATCTAAATGGCATTTGCCACTAAATTCGCAAATCGTTTTAAGAGCTTAATAGGCAAAACAAGCAAACTAACAAACAAAAATAAGGCAAACTAACAATCAAAATAACAAGCAAAAATGAGCTAACAAAGGATTTAACATGAGTATTGAAGAGTCGCTAGCATCTCTTGTTGCATCTTTGAAATCGGGAGCTTCGTTTGAGTCGATTATTAGCGTATGCTCCGATTGCAATGTTAATGGCGATGCGCGCAAAGCATACAACAAACAAATAAATGCAGAATCCATATTACAGTGGTTTGATTCTAGACTAAGCGAAAGCACAATCACGTCTAGTTTAGATAGCTCTTTCAAAAACGCGAAGAATACAAAGAATACAAAAAATTATAAAAATGCCAAAAAACAAAAAGACATTCGTAAAATAGCGCAATCTCTTATGAGTGTATACAAATTAAGTAATTCGATTGGCTGCCCAATGGCAGATTGCGTTCAATCTGTTGCGGATTCTTATTATGCAAACAAAAGGGTTGATGATTTAAGCGCGGAAGTTTTTGCAATGCCAAAAGCCACTATTAAGTTGCTTATTGCACTGCCATTTTTGTCTCTTTTAACTGGTCAGCTTTTGGGAGCAAACCCAATACTAATGATTTTTACAAACTACAAGGGCTATACGCTTTTAGGCGTTGGAATGGCATTTTACGCGGTTGGAGTTATTTGGGTTGCGCGCATCCTTAAAAATTCTAGAAACGCAATGCAATCTGCTTCTTTTAATGGCAATTAAAACGCAATCAAAAACAGCAATAAAAAAAAAATAATCAAAGAAGTATTTTTAGTCAAAACTTAATGCAGTAAAGGAGGATAAATGCTAAGAGCAATTATTATTTGGCTTATTTTAGTTGCGTACATAATTATTTTGTGCAAACTTTTTTCTAAGCAAATGGCATCTAGCTCACTCTATGAGCGCGCTATTAAGCCGAGCGTTTTTATGCAAAACACTTACGATTTTAGACAAAACATAATAAGCGACATAGATCCGATTCTTGGTTTGCAAATGATAATAGTTGCACTAAAAAGTGGTGTTGCAATAACTAGAGCGCTAGACGTAGTTGGTTGTTCTTTGCCTGCATCAAAAGGAATTTGGCTAAGTCGCGTTTCTAAGGCGCTTATCTCTGGAAGCACTTGGAGAGAAGCTTGGAGTGAGCCACATGTTTGCTTTAGTAAAAAAGATAAGAACGCTTACACGTCTTTGATTTTGAGCACATGGCTAAAAAATTCTTTGCGTGAATCTTGGATTTACGGAAGCTCCCCCGTACCAGTACTTAACGCCGTTTTGCAAAACTACGAGCAATCAATGAAGAATGTTGCAAAAAAAGAAAGTTCAAAACTTTCTGTACGACTTCTTTTGCCAGTTGGATTGTGCTTTTTGCCAGCGTTTATTTTTGTTGGCATTTTGCCAACAGTTGCATCATTGATGCACTAATATAAAAGGTTTTTGTAGATTGATAGTCGCGCGCAAAAATGGCACTTAAAAAATTTGTATCCAAGCTGGGTACATAAATAAAAAATAAACAATAAATAAAAGAAAGGAAGGTAAGTAACATGAAAACCATTGCTAAAGCATTTTCAAAACTTTGTTGCGAGCTTACAATAAACGCAAACAAAGGATTGATTAAAGCAGAACAGGCGTGCAATAGTATGCAAAACCGCTTGGATAACAGTCTAAAGAAACTAGACGAAGGAGCGGTTACTGCAGAATATGCGGTTGTTCTTATAGCTGCTACAGCTTTTGCAACAGTTCTTATTGCTATTGCTAAGTCGGATGCTGTGCAAAAAGCTATTGGCGAACTTGTTAAAAGAGCTTTGCACGTTAGCTAATGTACAGAAGAATATACGCGTGAAACATTGCGTGAAACATTCGAAGCTCTTGTTGAGATTTAACAAAATTTGATGATATTAAACAAGATTCAGTTAAACAAGATTAAACGAATACTAAAGAACTAAGCATAAACACTAATTGGAGATTCACTAATGCGAAAGAAATGAGAAAAATGAAGAATTATACGTTTTTGAATATTTTCAACAAAAGGAATGCAAAAAATACGAGCATAAATAGTTACAAGCACACTAAAAGCACTAAATTCACTAAAGATGCTAAAAATATTAAAAATGTTAAAGATTCAGGTGCAGTAACCGCAGAATTTGCGATTATTCTACCTACAGTTGCAATTCTTGCTATAGTGTTAATTTTTGTAGGCAAATCAGTAGTAAATACAATGAATTGCAACGATGCAGCAGGCCAAGTTGCCTATTACATTGCATCTACACACGATTCTAAAGAAGCTCAAAACATAGTGCATAAAGTATCTGGAAAAAATAGTTCTGTAAAAGTCGAATATGTTGGAAATATGGCAAATATTGTTGTTAGTTGCCCAGTCGTGCCAGACCCGCTGAAGGTTTTACCAATGCAAGTAGAAGCGCGCATTAGTCAGGTTTTAATATGAGTCAAAAAAGAGCTAAGCGATTAATAACGCAATGCTTAGAAACTAAACATTCACGCGGAGCGGATTGCGGATCTGGAACTATGCTTGGCATAGGATTAGTAACCGCAATCTGCTCTATTCTGGTTCTTTGTGCGGTTATTGGAACGATTCTTGTTTCCAAGCATCGCGCCTACGCGTTAGCAAATGCATCCGCAATATCGGGAGCGGTTGCTATACAAAACATGCACGGAGACGCTTGCAAAATCGCGCAAAACACAGCTACAGCAAACAATGCAAAAATCGAGTCTTGTGTAGAAAAAGATAACGACGTATCGCTAAAATTAAGCGTTCCTTTACACGTTCCAATGGCCTCTAGAATAACCGTAAGCGCTAAAGCAGGTTTAGTTGATTGTAGCGAGTGAACCATAATGTAGCATGTAGTAGAGTGCGCATCGTTAGCATGTTAGTGCTTAGATGCTTAAAATGGAACAGATGATTTGCTTAAACAGTAAGCGGATTTAAGTTAATATCTAGTTGGCGGTAGGTTATAGTTATGGCACTTGCGTTGTATCGAAGATATAGACCAGACACTTTTGAAGGTGTTATTGGTCAAAATCAGGTTACGATTCCGCTTATTAGAGCGCTTGATCAAGGCAAAATTACGCACGCGTACCTATTTTCTGGTCCGCGCGGATGCGGAAAAACAAGTTCGGCACGAATTTTAGCGCGATGCATTAATTGTGAACAAGGACCAACTTCTAAGCCGTGCGGAAAATGCCAAAGCTGTAAAGATCTTGCAACAGGCGGTCCAGGTTCTATAGATGTTGTAGAAATAGACGCAGCAAGCCACAATGGTGTTGACGACGCTAGAGAATTGCGCGAGCGCGCAGGATTTGCACCAGCAAGAGATAGATATAAGATTTTTATTTTAGACGAAGCTCATATGGTAACTCCTCAAGGCTTTAACGCTTTGCTTAAGATTGTAGAAGAGCCGCCCGAGCACGTTATGTTTATTTTTGCTACGACTGAGCCAGATAAGGTGATTGGAACAATCCGCTCCAGAACTCACCACTACCCGTTTAGACTTGTGCCGCCAGAAGTAATGGGTCCGTATTTAGAAAACATTTGCCAAAAAGAAGGAATTAACGCGCAAAAAGGCGTATTACGACTTGCTATGCGAGCAGGCGGCGGATCGATGCGAGATACTCTTTCTGTGCTAGATCAATTGATGATTGGCTCCGTAGATGGCGTTATATCGCTAGATTCTGCAGTTGCTCTTCTTGGATTTACGCCTTCTAACTTAATTGGGGATGTTGTTGACGCTCTTATTGAAAAAGATGGAGCAAAACTTTACGAAACTGTGCAAAAAGTTATTGTTGGAGGCTTCGACAGTCGCAAGTTTGTAGAAGATTTGCTTGGTCGCTTGCGCGATTTATTGCTATTATCTTCTGCTGGAATAGATAGTGCTAAAAATTTGCTTGGGGATTTATCTCCAGAAGATATGCAAGATTTGCAACGTCAGTCAAGTCAGCTCACTTTGCAAAGCTTGTCTAGAATGGCAGAAATCGTAAATAATGCTTTTGCTGGGATGGCAAATGCTGTTTCGCCTAGAATGAATCTTGAAATTCTTGTTGCGCGCCTGCTTTGCACTAGAACGGATTCGAGCGAAAACGTTAAAACGCAAGTTTATGCAAAAAATGTTGAAGCGCCAAAAGCGAACGTAAAGCATTTTATTGGCTCGGCCGACGCAACTAAAAATGCAAATGCAGCTGAGTTTACAAACGCAACCAAGTCTGCAAGCATAATGCAGAACAATGCGCAAAACGCTCAAAAATCTGTTATTACAAATGCGATTGAAAATGATGAAACAGTTGCAAAGTGGCCAGAACAGCCAGAAAACGCAAATGTGAATGCAAACTCAAACGAGCCTCAAATTTTAGACGTTGACGAAGCTTGGAACAATCTTGTTAAAAGTCTTCCAAACGACGTTCGCGAATACGTAGAGCGAAATCACGTTCCAAAAGTTAGATTAGATGAAAGCAATCCGCTAAAAAGAAAGCTTATTTTAACATTTGACGAACCTATAAGTCAGCATGCTTTTGCGCTTGCTCTTTGCACAACTGCTCCTTACGATGGCAAAAAAGTCCCAGTTGTTGTTATGAGCAAAGTAAAAGACGTTTTTGGTAAAGACGTTTCAATCGCGCCTGATTCGGTTGCAGAAAACGGGCAAAAAGTTGAGTCTGTAGCAAAAATGGATCCGCAAAAGCTTGCGCAAGTTAAGCGCGAATTACTTATGCGCAAAGCTGGAATTGTAAAAGGATTTGGCAAAAAAACAAGCGAAAAAAGCGAGTTGAGCTCTGATAGCCCTTTAGGCGGCGATAATTCTTTAGATAATTCTTTAGACGAATCGCAAGATGACGCTTGGGCTAGTATGGCTTCTGCTCCAATGGGAGATGTGATTGCATATACACAGTCGCAAGATAAATCGCAAGCGCAAGCTAAATCGCAAGCTCAAGCTCAAACTCAGCAACCGCAAGCACTGCCTAGTCGGCAAGAAAAGCAAGCAATAAAGCCATTTAACAGTGCGCAAAACGTGCAAGAAACGCATGAAGCAAAAGAAGATCAGCAATCGCAAGTTTCACCGCAAGCGCAAACTCATTCTTTAGAAGTCATAAATGGCGCTCAAGAAGACGAATGCTCAATGCAAGACGAGTCTTTAGAATCCGCTACAAATTTGAGTATAGACGACTTGGAAAAAATGTTTGAAGTCAAATCTGTAAAAGAATTCAGCGCAAGCGACCCAAATAATCCTAAAAACGCACACACTCGCAAAAAGAAGAAAGAGAAATAAATGCATAATGTGTCATCGTACGAAGGTGCAATCGGCAGAGTTATAGACGCATTTTCTAGCCTTCCTGGAATCGGTCCAAAAGGCGCACAACGAATCGCATTTTACATACTCTCGTCTTCTAACGTGCAAGCGCAAGAACTAATCGACTCAATTAACGACTTAAAAGAAAACGTGCGATTTTGCGAAATTTGTGGAAACGTGTGCGAAAAAAGCCCATGCGTTGTTTGCTTAGATCCCAGAAGAGACCACACAAAAATATGCGTTGTAGAAGAGCCAAAAGACATTATGAGCATTGAGCGCACGCACGAATACGCAGGCGTTTACCACGTTTTGGGCGGAGCGATTAACCCAATGGCAAACGTGGGGCCTGCAGACTTAAAAATAACGCAACTGCTTGAGCGCTTAAAAGACGCGCAAGTAAAAGAGGTTATTTTAGCGCTGGATCCAAATATAGAAGGCGAAGCAACAGTTACGTATTTAGCGCGACTGCTTGAGCCGCTAGGCATAAAGGTGACTAGACTAGCAAGCGGATTGCCAGTTGGCGGAGACCTTGAATATGCAGACGAAGTGACTCTTGGGCGCGCTTTTGCAGGAAGACAAGATGTTTGAAGATTGCACGCGGAAATTGCACGCGGAAAAGTCGCAAGCAGCCGCTAGCCAGAATGCACGCCACTAATATATTGCAAAATAAAAATAAATAAAAATAAATAGAGCACGCTTGGTAATCTGATTTTGTAGTCTGATTTTAGATTAGTTCTTCTAACGCGCGTGCTTTAGAAGCATAACAGCTGAACATAAGGGGTTAAAGTGGCTCTTATAGTGCAGAAATACGGCGGTTCGTCTGTAGAAGACACGGACGCAATTCAACGCGTAGCAAAAAGGATTCTCGATACAAAAGCTGCTGGAAACGACGTTGCGGTTGTTGTTTCTGCTATGGGAGACACAACAGACAATCTGATTGACCAAGCAATGAGCGTAAATGCGCATCCGCCTGCACGAGAGATGGATATGCTTATGACTGCAGGAGAGCGCATTTCTATGAGCCTTCTAGCAATGGCGATTCACGCGCAAGGCTCGCACGCATACTCTTTTACAGGCTCGCAAGCTGGTTTTATGACGGACGCGCAATTCGGAGCGGCGCATATTCGCGCTGTTAAGCCAGATCGCGTTCAGCACGCGCTTAAAAAAGGCAGTGTTGCTATTGTTGCAGGATTCCAAGGAATTAGCGAGATTGGCGACGACACAACGCTTGGGCGAGGCGGCTCAGATACTTCGGCAGTGGCGCTGGCTGTAGCTTTGGGTGCGGATATTTGCGAGATTTACACAGACGTTGATGGCGTTTTTACAGCAGACCCTAGAATTGTTCCAACAGCAAAGCGAATCCCCGTTATTGACTACGATTCAATGCTAGAAATGTCGTCTTGCGGATCGCGCGTTTTGGCTTTGCGATGCGTTGAATATGCGCAACGATTTAGCATGCCATTGCACGTTCGAAGCTCTTTTTCGCACAGAAATGGCACTTTGGTTGTTCCTAATGGCGTAGATCCAAAGAGCCTGCCAAATCTAAGTTAATTATTTATTAAAAGATATAGGCATAAGACACAAAATAAGACGGTAAATAATACAAAGTAAATAAGAAAAGACAATAGACATAGGCAATAGACAGAAGGCGGCAAAATGGCAAATAAAATAGCAAATAAAATGGCAAATGTAGATATTCGCTCCACAATGGGCGATTTATTCCCAGACTTAGGACCAGAAACTCCTGTAATTTCTGGCGTTGCACACGATAGAAGCGAGTCCATGATTACTCTTCGAGGCGTGCCAGACAAGCCTGGAAACGCAGCAAAAGTATTTACAACTCTTGCTACAGCAAACGTTAACATAGACATGATTGCCCAGGCAAGCGCATCCACAGAGACGGCAGACATATCTCTTACAGCTCCAAGCTCGGCTTTAGACGCCGTTTGCAAGGTTTTGCAGGGAGCGCGCGGCGAATTGCAATTTACGTCTATGGACGTGGACCCTTCTGTTGGAAAAGTCGCAGTTGTTGGCGTTGGAATGAAAACCTATTCTGGTCTTGCAGCCACCTTCTTTACGGCTCTAAGCGATCACGGAATTAATATTCTTATGATTTCCACATCCGAGATTCGCATTGCAGCGATTGTTCCAGTAAAGCAGCTCGACGAGGCAGTTCGCGCTCTTCACACAGCCTACGGATTAGACGCAAGCAAAGTCGAAGCTGTTGTTTATGGAGGAAGCGGACGCTAATCGCGCGCAAAAATCACGCAAAAATCACGCTTAAATAATCGCAAAAATCAAAGAAAATCGCAAAATCACGCAAAATAAGGGAGACAAAATGGCAATTATAAGCAACACGGGCGTAAACCTTGCGGTTTTAGGTGCCACTGGCCAAGTCGGAATGGTTATGCGCCGCGTATTAGACGAGCGCGATTTTCCAATTAAAAACTTGCGATTTTTGGCTTCCGCGCACTCTGCTGGAACCGTTTTGAACTATCGCGGCAAAGATGTTGTTGTAGAAGACGTAGAAAAAGCAGATTTAAGCGGAATTGACATTGCGATTTTCTCTGCAGGCGGCGGAACATCCAAAGTGTGGGCGCCGCGATTTGCGGATGCTGGAGCAATAGTAATCGACAACTCTTCTCAATGGCGTATGCATAACGATGTGCCTCTTGTAGTTGCAGAAGTAAATCCGCAAGATTTGAACGATATTCCGCGTGGGATTGTTGCTAATCCAAATTGCACAACAATGGCGTGCATGCCTGTTCTAAAACCACTTTCTGACGCTTTTGGCTTAAAACGACTTATTGTATCTTCTTACCAGGCAGTTTCGGGAGCTGGCAGAGCTGGCGCGTTGCAACTTATGAACGAAGCGCAAGCGGCTTTAGATCAGGGCGCGGATAAGCTTGTGTTTGATGGAGATGCGATTGATTTTCCGCAACCAACAAAAGTTGCGCGCACAATCGCATTCAACGTTGTGCCATTTATTGGCGCGATTGTTGATGACGGATCGCAAGAAACCGACGAGGAGCAAAAGCTTCGCAACGAAAGTCGTAAGATTTTGCACTTGCCAAATCTTGCAGCAAGCTGCACATGCGTGCGCGTAGGAGTTTTTACAGGCCACGGAATGAGCATTAATGCCGAATTTAATCGCGATGTAACTCCAGAGATGGCTCGCGATGTGTTGAAATCGGCCGCTGGCGTTGCGCTAGACGATATTCCTACTCCTCAGCTTGCTGCAGGAAAGTCCGCAAGCTACGTTGGCCGCATTCGCCAAGACCAAGCAGTTGATGGAAAGCGCGGATTAGCAATGTTTATTACAAACGACAATCTTCGCAAAGGCGCTGCTCTTAACGCTGTACAATTAGCAGAAATCGTAGCTAAAAAGCGCGGATTTGCGTATTAATCGAGCTAGGTCGCACTCGCGATTGTAGAAAATTTTACGTAAGATGTAATTATGTCTATTGCTTCGCAAGAAATACAAAAGCAGCTTGACCGCATTGTGGCTCTCGGCTACCCAGATGTTGCAGATATGAGCGCAGCGGCGTTTCGCGCTTTAGCATTGCCACTCATTCGCGCGCTTGAGCAAAGCGATTTGGGAACAAACATTCTTCTTGTTCCTACTCGCGAGCTAGTTTCGCCAGAATCTTTGATTTCTCGAACTAGCATTGAGCGAATGGCTGGGTTTACAACAATGCCGCCTCGAGATATAGCTAGTTTCTTGCCACAAGATGGTTTTGAGCCTCCAGAAGGGCCATTTTACCTTGCGATTGACCCACATACGGGTACATCGTATTTGAATCGCGAGCCAGATGTTGCTAGAAAGCTTATAGACTCCGACGAGCGCCTTCCTTTAACTTTAGAAGAAGGATTAGCGATTGCAACGCAGCATCCTGATTGGCTTGAGAGTAAGAATGGATTTAATCTTTTAGGCTCAAAAAGCTCCGATGGAAGGGTTCCAAGTATTTGGATAAGTCAAGGAGCCGCGCGTCTTGGCGCTGTTTGGCCAAATTCAAGGCACACTTGGCTTGGCAACGCATATTGTACTGCAAGACGCGGCGTATCGCTGTTTCAATAGAGCATCCGCAAACCCCGCAAACCCAGAAAACCCAACAAGTCCCATAAGTAAGGTGTAATTTTGGCATACATAACATTTGATCATGTTGTAAAAGAGTACCCATCTGGTACAGGCGTCGTGCGAGCGCTAGATGATGCCAGTTTTACAGCCGAGCGCGGCAAACTAACTGTTATTTTAGGCGCTTCGGGAGCTGGAAAAACTACAGCATTGAATATTTTAGGCGGCATGGATACAGCAACAAGCGGTAGCGTAACTGTTGGCGATTTAAATGTTACAAAGCTAAATGGCCGTGGGCTTGTAAAGTATCGAAGAGAAGATATTGGATTTGTTTTTCAATTTTATAATCTTGTTCCAAATTTAACGGCATTAGAAAACGTGGAGCTTGCTTCCCAGATTTGCTCGGATCATTTTGACCCAGCTCAAACACTTATTGACGTAGGCTTGGAAAACAGACTTAACAATTTTCCAGCCCAGCTTTCGGGCGGCGAGCAGCAGCGAGTTTCTATTGCGCGCGCACTAGCTAAAAAACCTAAGCTGCTTTTATGCGACGAGCCAACGGGCGCATTAGATTACGAAACTGGAAAAGCTGTTTTGCAATTACTTCAAGATATTTGTCAAAAAGAAGGCATGACGGTTCTTATTATTACGCATAACGCGGCGATTGCTCCTATGGCACACAAAGTTGTGCGATTCCATTCTGGGAAAGTCGTAAGCGAAACTGTTCAAGAAAATCCTACAGCAATTGCAGATATTGAATGGTGATTTGTAGTGAGTATTGAGACTGTAAAATCCAAGATAATCAAGCGTAAAACTGCGATTCGCACTAAGCGCGCACACTCCATTTTGCCAATAGTTTTTATTAGCGCCGTACGAATGTGGATTCATGAATGGCGCCGTTTTTGCGTACTCGCCGTTATAGCAATGCTTGGAGTTGCTGTTATGACAGGCATCTACGCAGGCTGCAACGACATGCTTCTTGGTGCAAACAATGTTTACACAAATCTCAAAGCTTACGACTTGCAAATCGTATCTACTCTTGGATTAACTAAAAACGATGTTAAAGCAATCAAAAAATTGCCCATTGTTAGCGAAGCCGAGGGCGAAAAGTCTTTTAAAGCCACCGCCCACCCGCTAAATAATGCCAGTTTGTCTTACGCAATGAACCTCGTTCAATATAATCACAATTCTAAAAATCTAAATCGACTGCATCTACTGCGCGGCAATATGCCAACTAATAATCACCAAGCTGCCGTAACTGAGCGATTTTTGCACGATAGTGGATTGAATATAGGTAGTACGCTGTTTTTAAGTGTGCAACAAAACTCTGGTTTGCCTAATGCTACTAGTCAAAAGCAAAAATATAAGATTTTAATTACGGGAAGCGTGTTGGATGTTAACGATTTAGACAATCCAAACGGGTATCAGTCAAAAGCTTTCCGTAACTCTGTTATATCGAGATATTCAATTTTCACATCTGCTGCTAGCAAAAGCACTAATAACCACCCATACACATCTATATCGGTGCGATTAGCAGAGCCTAGCCGTGTTAATGATTTTTCGCAAAAGTATCGCGCAATTGTGGCAGATGCTTCAAATCAGATTAAAAATAGCGTACAAAGCGATTGCCAAAAAACGCGCAGAAATCAAGTTATAGAAGACCAGACAAATCAAAAAGTAAATCAGACTATAGCCAACATGCCAATGCTTAAAAACGCTCCCGACTCGGTTTTAGCTAAGGCTCGCGCGCAAATTTACGCAAAAATTAAGCCAGAAGTAAAAAAGAACGTTCCTAAAGCAAAATGGTATATTGCTACTCGCGTTGAAAATGGCAGCTATGCTCGCTTGCGATCCGACGTAGCTTCAATTCAGTCGCTTGGATATGCCTTCCCAGTTCTTTTTCTTGTAGTAGCAATGATGATGAGCCTTACAGCCATGGCAAGAATGGTAGAAGAAGAACGAGCGCTAATAGGAACGTACTTAAGCTTAGGTTATGGACGTTGCGCAGCAATAACAAGGCACGCTTTCTTTGCGATTTTTGCATGCTTTATAGGCGGCGGCATAGGCGATATTCTGGGATTCTTGGCAATTCCATCTTTACTACTTAAGATTTTGCGCGGATTGTACACAGTGCCAGGAGTTGTTTTACGATACGACTGGCTTTACGGCTCGCTTTGTGTGCTCGCGTTTGTAATACCAGTTGCAATATGCACAATAATCGTAAGTTGGAGGGAAACAAGGCAGGTTCCAGCAACATTACTGCGTCCAAAATCTCCAAAAGCTGGCGCTCGCGTGCTGCTTGAACATCTACCTTTTATTTGGAATCGTCTAAGCTTCCTAAACAAAGTATCTATAAGAAATCTAGCTCGTTTTAAAAGCAGATTATTTATGACGATTGGCGGCGTAGCTGGCTGCACAGCATTAATCGTGTGTGCTTTAGCGTTAAACGATACTGTAGCAACTCTTGGAATACGCCAATATGACGGCATCTACCACTACGATATGATTTCTATTTCCACTCCAGATGCATTCCAAAATATGAAGAAAAGTGTGCAAAAAGATAAATCCAACAATCTTGTTGATACCATTTTGCCTGCCTACATTAGCTCTGGAGAAATCGCAAAAAGCGATACAGATAATGGTAAATCTAACAGCAAATCACATAACAGCAAATCACATAACAGCAGCGTTGAAGATTCCGAAAGCGTGCAGATTGTAGTTGTTAAAGATTCAGCAACGTTGTCTAAAATGGTTAATCTTCAAGACGTTAATAACAATTTGCAAACTATTTCGCTTAACGATAACGGGCCTCTTCTTTCTCAAAGCGCGGCATCATCGCTTAACATTTCTCGCGGAGATTATATTAAAATAACTAATTCCAACTTTAAACACGCAAAAGTAAAGTTACAAGCCGTAGTTCGCAATCTTATTGGCTCAAACATATACATGACTTCGCGCTGCTACGAAAAAATATTCGGCTTTAAGAATGGAAAAACCATTAAACACAACGCTTTAATGCTACAACTTCGCGGAAAAGACGACGCAAAAATGCGTTACGCTGATAATGTTGCTAACCAAGAAGGTGTTCTTGCTGTTATGAGCATTACGCGTATGAAACACGCTTTTAGCTTCGATTTAATGAATGCAGTTGTTGCGCTTATAGTAACTTTGGCTGCTGGCTTAGCATTAGCCGTGCTATTCACATTGGCAAGCACCAATATCTCGGAAAGATCTCGAGAGATAGCTACGTTGAAAGTTCTTGGGTTCTATCAAAAAGAAGTTCATGCCTACGTGCATAAAGAGATGTTTGCACTCACAGTAATAGGCGTTCTAGTTGGTTTACCACTAGGAAGACTAGTTGCTGGCTTGCTAACAAACGCCTTGCGAATGCCAGCACTGTATTTTGAAGTCGAGGTATCTTGGCTAAGTTATGCGATTGCTGGCTTTGCAACGCTGATCTTTGCTCTTATTGTTCAATGGTCAACCAGCCCAGCGCTAGACCGCATTGACCCCGTAAGCTCGCTTAAAAGTGTGGAATAATAATCCAATATTTAAGGGTTCCTATAAAATTGAAAGCTCACGTCTAAAAGAATGGAGTTATAGCAATGAGTGATATTGACCAAACTAACAATGGTCACACTAACAAGATGGAGCGCAGCCTTACAAAAAGACACGTACAATTCATTGCTATAGGCGGAACAATCGGCACTGGCCTATTCCTGGGTTCTGGCAAATCCATTAGTCTTACAGGCCCAAGCATTATGTTGGTGTACATAATTGTTGGCTTAATCATGTTTTTGCTTATGCGTGGCATTGGCGAACTCATGTATAAAGACCCAAATCAGCACACTTTTATTAGCTTTATTACAAGATATTTAGGCAAAGGCTGGGGCAATTTTGCAGGATGGTCGTATTGGATAGTGCTTGTGCTTATTGGCATGAGTGAGATTACGGCAGTTAGCACGTATTGCGTTACTTTCTTCCAAACTTTTGGCATAGACGTTAGCAACTGGAAATGGCTTATAGAAGTAGCGTTTTTGGCTGCATTAGTGTGCATAAATCTGGTTGCTGTAAAGCTATTTGGAGAAACAGAGTTTTGGTTCTCAATGATTAAAATCACGCTGATTGTGGCTCTTATTGCAACTGCTGTGGTTATGGTTATTATTGGCTACCATTACCCTGCAACGCAGATTAGTGGCGTTACAAATCCTGCAGGCCACGCGGGATTTGACAATATTTTCAACAACTTCTCACTTATGCCAAATGGGTGGCTGGCATTTTTGATGAGCTTCCAAATGGTGTTCTATGCATACCAGCTTATTGAGTTTGTAGGCGTTACAGTTTCGGAAACTAAGAATCCTCGCCAAGTTTTGCCAAAGGCGATTAACGAGATTATTATGCGAATCTTGATTTTCTACGTTGGAGCGCTTGCTTCAATCATGCTGATTGTTCCTTGGCAACAATTTAAAGCTACCGATTCTAAAGGCGTTTATATGTCTCCGTTTATTATGGTTTTCCAATATGCGGGGCTTCATTGGGCTTCTGCGCTTGTGTTCTTTGTTGTTATTACGGCAGCATCTTCTGCGCTTAATTCGCTGCTTTATTCTGCAGGAAGACACATGTATCAAATTGCTCTGGAATCTAATTCTCCTGTTCTTTCGCATTTGCGCAAAGTTTCGCGCACTAAGGTTCCTGCGCGAGCAATCATTTTCTCCGCTGCATTAATCCTTTTCTCACCGATTATTAACTCGATTCCTGGAGTGCATGGCGCGTTTATTGTGTTTGCTTCTGCGTCTTCGGCAGTAATAATCATGATTTACATCTTGATTATGGTTACGCACAGAAAGTACCGCGCTTCGGCTGATTTTATGCCAGACGGCTTTGTTATGCCGCACTATAAGCTGCTTAATTCACTAACGATTGCTTTCTTTGTGTTTGTGTACATAACGCTGTTTATTAGCGAAGACACTCGCGGATCTGCGATTGGCGGCCTTATTTGGCTCTTGCTTTTTGGAGGCTATTGCGCGTTGCATCAGCGCTGGCAGAATCGCGATTTAGCGGCGGCTTTGGGCAGATAGTTTTTGTGCAAGTAGTTACGCGATTTATGCTACGCTTTTTGTGTGCGAATTATTGTTGCGGATTGTAGTGCAGAATACACTGGTAGGCTTAATGCAAGTCTTCCAACAGCTAAGCGCGTTTTGCTTATTAAAGAAGACGGAAGCGTGCTTATTTTTTCGGAGATTGGCTCATACAAGCCGCTAAATTGGATGGTTGCTCCGTGCACGATGCGCGTTGAGAAGGATTCAGGCGATTCTGAAGAATCGGACGAATCAGACGAATCAGATAGCGAATCTAATGCCGAATCTGTTTTTGCAAACGGAACTGTTCTAAAAATCGCAGCAAAAAAGGGCAACGACATACTTCGCATTGTTTTGCAACACGTTTATAGCGATTCTTCCTACGACTTAGGCGAGGACCCAGGTCTTGTTAAAGACGGTGTGGAAGAGCATTTGCAGCATTACTTAGCAGAGCAAATTGAACGCATTGGCAAAGGTGCAAAGCTTGTTCGACGCGAATACCCTACTGCGATTGGTCCAGTAGATATTATGGCTAAGGATTCTAACGGCGTTCACGTGGCTATTGAGATTAAGAGAAATGGCGGAATTGACGGCGTTGAGCAGCTTACTCGATATTGCGAATTGCTAAACCGCGACCCACTTCTTAAGCCCGTTCGCGGCATTTTTGCAGCGCAAACGATTAGTCCACAAGCGCGCGTTCTTGCTCAAGATAGAGGATTTACTTGCCTTATTTTGGATTATGACGATATGCGAGGTGCTGATTCAAACGAGCTGCGACTTTTTTAGGCATACTAACAAACCAAGAATCGCTATCCTAGCGCATCCACACAGCCACGCATCCACACAGTCATGTCAGCCAGAATGACTGTCATAAACCAGCACATCTCGGTCAAAGTGCGTAAGATCACTGTCAAAATATAGCAAATCACGTTCAAAATCGAAAAAATGACAGTCACAACACTTTTATCACAGTCATGACTGTGATATGATGACAGTGAGAGTGAAAGTGAGAATATCTAAACATTGGCAAATCACACTTAACCAAGGAGCAAGCAATGGCAATCGTAAACGAACAAATCAAAGACGCCATAGAGCGATTGCGCATGCAAAAAACAGATGACTCCAATTATGAGGCAAAAAGCTGTGATGCAAAGCTCAGCGTAAGCGTATGGGAAACAGTAAGCGCATTCGCTAACACAAATGGCGGCACACTACTACTCGGATTAGATGAAAGCAATAATTTTTCCCCAACAAAAAACTTCGATATTAACAAAGTTCGCGACCAATTTATTGAAGGAATAGGCGATGGTGGCGTAAACGGAGTGCGGCTAACATATCCCCCAAAATATGACTTAGAAAGAGTAATCGTAGACAATAATTCTCAAATCCTAGTAATAAAAATCTACGAAAACCCTGCCGACAAAAAGCCATGCTACATTACAGCTAAAGGAAGTAAAGGCGGAAGCTACAAACGCGTTGACGATAAAGACATTCGCATGTCGAATGATGAAGTTTACGAAATAGAAAACGCGCTGCGCCCAAGCGATATAGATTTATCGATCGTTAAAGAAGCTACAAAATCTGATTTAAACAAGGACTTAGTCGAAAACCTTATAACAAGACGAGCAAATTCCAAAGCTTTACGCGGAACTACAACAGAAGATGAAAAGCTCACGCGTCTTAATATTACAGATAGGCAAGGGCGCGTGCGAATGGCAGGACTTTTAACTCTTGGAAACTATCCACAGCAATTTTTCCCGCGATTATTTATTGACGTAACAGCTCACGCAGGAACAGAAAAATCTTCGACTGGAGTACAGCGTTTTATAGATCGCGAAGAATGTAGCGGCGCAATATCTGAAATGATTGAAGATGCCGTAAATGCGGTTATTAAAAATCTTCGAGTTAGCACATTTATTAATGGCGTTGAACGCATAGAAGAATCAGAGATTCCACGCGAAGTTCTACGCGAAGCCATAGCTAATGCAGTAATTCACAGAGAATACCACGAATATTTTCAAGGTCAGCCTGTAAGTGTTGATATTTTCCCCAACAGAGTTGTTATAACAAATCCTGGAGGATTATGGGGAGGAAAAACGCTTGACAACATTGATGACGGCGAATCGAAATGCAGAAACTCTGCGCTTATGCAATTGGCACAATATACTCCAATCGAAGCAAATAGAATTGGAGCAGGCCCAGTTGAAGGTCAAGGCAGCGGAATTGCGTTTATGATTAACGAAATGCAAGCATGGTCGCTGCCAAAACCACAATTTATACCTAAGCTTGGCTCTTTTAGCGTAATTCTGCAGCGCGCAAAAGCAAAACTTCCTCGCAACATGAATTATGTAAATTACGTAGATCACACAAACCGCTCTGAGATAATGGATTCTAACAAAAACTATGTTGAGGAACTCGCTAATACTAAACAAACTAAACAAACGTTGGAAAATTACACTCAAGAGGAACACACACAAGCGGAAAACAAAAACAAGCCACTAAATGACGATATTTTACTAGCGCTTATACCAGTTGACTCTACAATAACGACTCCAGAATTAGCTGAACTGACTCAAAAGTCTCCAGAAACAGTCAGACGACATTTGCGCAAGCTGATTGCAGAAAATAAAGTAAAAGCACTAGGAAAAATAACAAGTAGACAGCGTAAATATATGAAAACTGGCAACTGATTTGCTATGAGCCAATACTAAATTCCACGCAGCCGCACTCCCGCACGTGCCACTCCCGCATGCGCCACTTGCTTACACTAAATCTCACAAACTTACATATTTAAAAACAATTTGCCAGTTTTGGGAGGTTTTTTGAGCAATAATTTGCCAGTTTTGGGATGTTTTTTGAGCAATTATTTGCCAGTTTTAGGATGTTTTTTACGCCATAATTTGCCAGTTTTAGGATGTTTGAGGATTAGCAAACAATAACAGCACTTTAGTAGTCTTCCCATTATGAATATATGGATATTGTTTACGTAAAAGCTACATACTTGCCCTCAGTAAGGTTTTTTCAAAAACACGTGAATATGGAAATTAATAATATGTTCAACTGTACTATTCATTGATTATATAGATATGTTAACTTTTTAAATCTTTTAACCAAACTTAAAAAATCACTTGTTTTCTATTTCTTAAAGACGATATATTGTAAATGCTAATTCTCAATAAGACTGGACTTGTTATCCAGTTTGATTGCTCAGCAGATTTGATGATTATCACTCCAAGGGAAGCTTCAAGCTTCCCCGTTTTTTATTTATTATTTTTCAAATTAGGGGGTTATAGGCCAAAAGTGTGCAAAGCTAAGCTGATGAATATTATGTGTCTATAATCCATAATCTAAACAGCATTAAAAACTCAGCTAACAAACTGAGAAAACAACGGTCATATGTTACTCGCGCAGTACGTAATCTGCGTTAATAAACAAATAATTGCGATTTAGCGTTACTCTCGCAGTACGTAGACTGCGCCAGTAACAGCATTTGACGATTTATTGTTAAATATTCAGCTAATACATGCCTCGAACGCCGCTTAGTATAAGAAATAACCCACATTCGATATACTGCGAGCCTTACTGCCATAAGGGTTATGAGCTTATTTTTACACACTTTTTGCTCGGGCAGTGAATGTGCAGAAAACAGATTCGATTACCGCAAAACGCTTGTATTGCAATGCGTGAGACATGATTTTTTACATACTTTTTTGGCCTATAACCCTTCAGTTATTTTTGCGCTCGATTATTTTGTGTTAAAAGACAAACTCCCAAACAAAGAGCTCTAGGCATAAAACCTAGAGCTCTTCGTTTGAGATCTTTCCGTCACAAAGTACCGCAGGACGCAATTTACTGCCAACCGTTGCGTTGCAAAACGTCGCTGTCAGCCGTCGCAAGCGCGCCAAACGCCACCGTCAGACGAGCTACTGCAACGATGTACCGTATTATCGCCTGCGCCAGCGAGTGCGCCCTTCGCCAGTGTCGCTGCAAACCATAGGCACGCCTTTTGGTGATACAGCTTCTACTCCTGGTCCTGAGCTGCAGAAAGCGCCTGGATGAACAACCATTGCGCCGGAATTTTGTGGCGTCTGTTGTTGAGGTGCTGGAGCAGGAGCAGGTGCGGGAGCAGGTGCGGGAGCAGGAGTTTGAACCTGTTGCTGCGGCTGCTGTTGCTGTTGCTGCGACTGCTGCTGTGGTGCCGGTGCAGGAGTAGGTGCTTGATTTTGTTTAGGATCATTGCTTGTGTTTTTACTCGTATCGCCATTATTTCCGTTATTGCCACTATTACCGGCATTGCGATTAGTGTTAGAACGCAATACTTTTACACTATTTTTTCTTTTACGATTAACGCGTTTGCGCTTACGCGTTGTAGTTTTCTTTTTGCGTTTTATACCATTTTTGCTGTTTTTGCGTTTCCGATTTTTACGATTTTTCTTCTTTTTGCGTGTCTGCTTTTTCTTAGACTTTTTGTTATCAGATTTTGCTTTATTGCGTTCTTCTGCTGTTAATCCGTCTTCGTCTACTACTTCGATGTGTTTCTTTGAATTCTCGTCCTTCTTTCCCTTTTCGTCACTTTTTTCATCCTTTTTTCCGTCTTTATTTTTATCTTTAAAAACCGATTTCCAAAAGTTTTTAACTCCGTCAAACCAAGAACCTGCGACAATTATTTTGGTACTATTGTCGGATTTTTGAGTTGCCGTAATGCAAGAGTTTATTTTATTTTCGCTAGCATACGCAGTCTCAGGGGCAGCAAATAGTGATGTCGACATTGCGAGAGTAATGAGTATGCCCAAAATAGTATTTACAATGGAGCGAGTTGTAGCTTTATGCTTCGTAACGCGCGTAATCTTCTTGCTCATAAGTTTCCTATCTGTAGTTTCGCAAGCTAGGTTATACTACATTCTATTTGATTGTCATTACGTATGTTGCGTTTAGCGTTAGCTTTATTTTCTTGAATATTATGACACAAATATGCTTGATGCAGATTTTTCGCATTTTGGTGAAGATATTATTAACGGTCTTAAAAATGGTACATATAGTATTCAAGAATCAAAAAATGTGCTGGCAATTTTTGTTCTAACATTGTTAATGCAAAAGGACGTATTGTTAGGTCTATTACACTAAGAAAAGCAATTGATTCAGCACAAATTTTTTCTAATGTTCCAATGCTGTGTATACAACTATCTCTTCAGCGCATATCTTCACAAATAGCTGATGTAAGTAGAAAAATTGATATGATGATTGAAGACGCTCGTAGCGAAAGCTCGATTGATAAGTTTATGAATGCGAGAGGCAAGATTAAGTTAGCATCTAATGCATCATCAGAAGAACAAGAAGAATATCTAAAAGAAGCAGACACATATTTAATGGAAGGTCTTAACTCTTTGTATTCGAATATATATAACCGAATCAAAGACTTAGATAGTATTAATAAAAAAAGAATATATGAAAGTATTCATGATGTAGATTCAACACTTTCTTATATTACTGAAGATATGAAAATAATACCGAGATATCTTGGGCTAAGAACATATCTGTTTCATTGTCGTGGAAAGTTTGAGAATATAAAGTCTATTTTCGAGCATTATTCAGGTTTTCTACGTAAATTAAATGAAGCAAGAATTTATAGCGGTAATAAATATACTGCTTTTGAATTAATTCACGAATATTACCAATACAATGAGGAAAATATTAATTTTTGGCTTGAAGAGCCAAAACAGATAATTAATTCAGTTGATTCATATAAGGCTCTATTAGCCAATAAGAGCAGAGATATCTTGTGTTTAGAGGAGGAGCGTTTAGAAAATGAGTAAAGAATGCGAAAAGCGTTGTTGCATGCTTTGTAAGAAATTGCTTATATGCGAGAAATGTTTATGTAAAAGATGTTACTTAGATATAAAAAATAAGTTTTATTTCATTGCTGGTACTGTTGTTGGTGTTGGTGCTGCTGCCTGTCTATCAGTTTTTAGTAAAAATGCAGATGACAATAAAAACAAAAATTCCAGCAACTGTGACAATTCTAATGAAGACTGATCTATTTGCGTAAATTTATAGCTCTTTGTTACTTATTTATCTTTGATAATTCAATTATCGGCAATGACCTAAATCGATACCTAAGAGATTATCAACAAGCTTTATCGCAATACACGTCATATTTGTCTTTCACTTTCACAGCAACAGCTAACTCTTTATATCGTTGATATACTCACAGAATCGTGATAATGTTTAATTATTAAAACAAGGAGCTAACTATGGCTGTTAGTTATAAAAAACTATTACATCGCATGATTGAAGAAGATATTTCCAATCAGGACTTAATGAGAATGAGCAATATTTCCGCCAACATTATTACAAAACTACGCACTGGGCAATATATATCACTGGAAAAAGTGGAAAGTATCTGCGCGGCTTTACACTGCACGCCCAACGATATTTTGGAATTTGTAGCGGAGGGGAAATCTAAATGATTAATATAAGAAAGCTTGAATCAGAATTATGGGAATCTGCAGATTTATTGCGTGCAGGTTCCAATTTAACGTCGAATCAGTATTGCATGCCTGTGCTTGGACTTATTTTCTTACGCTACGCATATAGCAGATACAAGATGGTTGAAGCAGAAATCTTAAAAGGACGCCCATCTCGTGGTGGACGAGTTATGCCTGTTGAAGCAAGCGACTTTGCAGCTAAAAGTGCATTATATCTTCCTAAGGAAGCGCAGTATGATTATTTGTTAAATCTTCCTGAAGATGTTTCTGCTGCAGGACTTGTTAATAAAAACGGTCACAGCATGAATAGTTTGGGAGAAGTGGTTAACAATGCCATGCAGCTCATCGAAGATCAGAGCGAACAGTTAGTTGGTGTACTTCCTAAAAGCTATACCGAATTTTCTGATGAGATTTTATCGGAACTTCTTCGTATATTTAATAACTCTGCTCTTGATGAAGTCGGCGGAGACATTATCGGAAGAATCTATGAGTACTTTTTAAATAAATTTGCAAAAAATATTGCATCAGATGATGGCGTTTTCTTTACGCCTAAGTCTCTTGTAAAGATGATTGTTAATATTATCGAGCCTAAAAGTGGTGTATTACTAGATCCAGCCTGTGGTTCTGGTGGTATGTTTATTCAGTCCGGGGATTTTGTAAATGCTGCAGGAATGAATGCTAACAATACGATGACTTTCTATGGTCAGGAAAAGGTTGAATATAATGCTCAGCTTTGTCTTATGAATATGGCAGTTCATGGACTTACAGGTGTTATTAAATCTGGTGACGAAGCTAATACTTTCTATAACGATACTCACAACCTTGATGGCTGTTGCGACTATGTAATGGCAAATCCACCTTTCAATGTAGACAAGGTAAAGGCCGAATCATGCGAAAGTGCAAAACGTTTGCCTTTTGGTATGCCAGGAGTTAATAAAAATAAAGAAGTTGGAAACGCTAATTATCTTTGGATTTCGTACTTCTATAGTTACCTTAACGAAACAGGCCGTGCAGGTTTTGTAATGGCTTCATCTGCTACCGATAGTCAAGGCAAAGATAAAATCATTAGAGAAAGCCTTGTTAAAACAGGCCATGTAGACGCCATGATTAGTGTGGGAAATAACTTTTTCTATACTAAATCATTACCTTGTTCCCTTTGGTTCTTTGATAAGGGAAAAGCTGAGCCTATCAAGGACAAGGTTCTTTTTATTGATGCAAGAAATTATTTTACAGTCGTTGACCGCACACTTAACGAATGGTCTGAATGGCAACTTAAAAATATGAATGCCATTGTATGGCTTTATCGTGGAGAGATTGATAAATACTCTGCTCTTCTCGATGAATATCGTACTGTTCTTGGTAGTGATAAGCCTTTTGCGGAACAGGTACATGAACTATCCGAGAAGGCAAAAGCACTTCGCGCAGAAGCAAAGAAAGCAGTCGAAGCGGCTGAAAAGCGCGAAAAGAAAAAGACGCAGGAGGCTTATGATACAAAGCTTGCAGACCTTACCGATATGCTCACAGTAGCTAAGGAAGCAAATTGGCTCTACGAAAAATTTGGTGACGGCGTCTATGCCGATGTCCTTGGTCTTTGTAAGGTAGCATCAATTTCTGAAATTGAAGAAAAGGCCTGGTCACTAACTCCCGGAGCTTATGTCGGAGTGGCGCCTATTGAAGATGATGGGGTAGACTTTGAAGAACGCATGACTGAAATCCATCGTGAATTATTGTCTTTGCAGGCAGAATCAAACGACTTGATGAATACCATCTCACAGAATATGAAGGAGATGGGGTTATGAGCTGGAAGTATGTAACATTAGATAAACTTGGGTCTATTTCAAGAGGCAAATCAAAACATAGGCCTAGAAATGATAAAACATTATTTGGTGGTAAATATCCATTTATACAAACTGCAGATGTTAAAGCTGCAGGGTTATATCTGACTGAATATAATGAAACATACAGCGATAAAGGGTTAGCTCAGAGTAAACTGTGGCCTGCTGGTACTCTGTGTATTACTATCGCTGCAAATATTGCTGATACGACTATTTTAGGAATAGATGCTTGTTTTCCTGATAGTGTAATGGGATTCATTCCGTATGAAGATGTATCAAACGTAAAATTTGTAAAATACGCATTCGATATTCTTCAAAGAGACTGTAAAAAAATATCACAGGGAACTGCTCAAGATAACCTTTCATGGAAAAAATTATCCACCATTAAATTTCCTGCACCTGATATTGAAACACAAGATAAGATAGTTTCATTATTATCCTCCTACGATGATCTCATTGAAAACAACCAAAAACAAATTAAACTCCTCGAAGAAGCAGCCCAGAGGCTTTACAAAGAATGGTTTGTTGATTTGCATTTTCCAGGATATGAGGATGTGGAGATAGTCGATGGTGTGCCTGAGGGGTGGGAATGGGCACCTTTTTCTGATGCTTTTGTTTATATTAGAGGTCGTTCGTATACTTCTAAACAACTGGTTGAACAGGGTGGAATAATGATGGTTAACTTGAAGAATATTAATTCATTTGGTGGCTATAAAAGAAATGCAGAAAAAAGGTATATAGGAAACTATAAAGATGATCAGATAGTGCACCCAGGAGACATTGTTATGGGTGTAACTGATATGACAAAAGAAAGACGACTCGTGGGGCATGTTGCAATTATTCCTGATTTGGGTAAAGAAATGACTTTCTCAATGGATTTAATTAAGCTTATTCCTAAATTGGTAACACACAGTTACCTTTATTCGGCAATGAGATTTGGTTACTATAGCAGAAATATATCTCAATTAGCAAATGGCGTTAATGTCTTACATCTTAAACCAGATTCTATGAAAAATATGGAAATGTTAATTCCGAGTACCGATGTGATGAATAAGTATGAGTTGGTATTTGATGCATATAATAGCAGAATTGACTTACTTGAAAAGCAAATAGAGTTTGCATCAGAAGCCCGTGACCGCTTATTACCTAAATTAATGAGCGGAGAAATCGAAGTGTGAAGAAGGTGTCCAATGAGCTATGATTATTCGGAGAATATACTTGTGCAGGAAAGTGCAGGTAACTTACTGCGTGATGAACTAGGCTGGGATATTCAATTTGCCTATAACACAGAAGTGTTAGGTAAAAATGGCACTTTTGGTCGAGAAAACTATAAAGATATTCTGCTTGTTCGTTATTTTAAAGATGCACTTAAAAAGTTTAATCCGTGGATAAATGACAATCAGATCATTGAGGCGCAGCAGGTTTTAGAAAAGAGATTGTCTACTTCTTCACTGCTACAGGTGAATGAAGAAAAATATTTTTTAATTCGTGATGGTATTCCGGTTACAATCAAAAAGCCAAATGGGCAGACTGAAACAAAAAAGGCTGTGGTGATTGATTTTCAGAATCCTGATAACAACTATTTTCTTGCAATAAAAGAACTTAAGATTCATGGAGATTTATATCGCAGAAGAACTGACATTGTAGGCTTTGTAAATGGTATTCCACTTCTCTTTATAGAACTTAAGAAGAATACTGTGGATGTTCAGAATGCCTATGATGATAACTACACAGATTATCAAGATACCATTCCACACTTGTTCTATTACAATGCATTCATTATGCTTTCAAATGGAACAGAAGCTAAGGTTGGTACACTTGGTAGTAAGTTTGAATTCTTCAATGAATGGAAGCGTCTTGCTGAAGAAGACCAAGGAAGTGTCGCTCTTGAAACAATGCTTCGTGGAATTTGTAAAAAAGAAAACTTCCTTGATTTATTTGAGAATTTTATCCTATATGATCATTCTGATGGCCAGACTGTAAAGATACTTGCTCGCAACCACCAATATCTTGGTGTGAACGAAGCTATGAAAGCTTACGCCGAAAGAAAGCTTAATGATGGTAAGCTTGGTGTGTTCTGGCATACACAAGGTTCTGGTAAAAGCTATTCAATGGTATTCTTTGCAAAAAAGATACGAAGAAAAATGGAAGGAACACCAACCTTCGTTATTCTTACAGATCGTGATGAACTTAATACTCAGATTAGTAATACCTTTGAGAATTGTGGGCTTCTTGGTAAAGATATAAAGGCTTCTCAATTTATTGCCACAAGTGGAGATGACCTTGTTAAGAGACTACAAGGAAATCCAAGCTTTATTTTCACTTTGATACAGAAATTTAATAAACCGAACGAAAAGCCAATCTATCCTGATCACGATATCATTATCATGTCAGATGAAGCACATCGTAGTCAATATGGTATTTTTGCTGACAATATGATGAAATTGTTACCTACCGCTGCACGCATCGGCTTTACAGGTACGCCGTTACTTTCGAGTGATAATATCACTGCTCGTACTTTTGGTGGTTATGTATCGGTCTATGACTTTAAAAGAGCTGTTGAAGATGGTGCTACCGTCCCTCTTTACTACGAAAATCGTGGAGAAAAGATTCTTGATTTACACAATCCTGAAATCACGAATCAAATTCTTGATGCTATCGAAAATGCTGATCTTGATGTTAACCAACAAGATAAGCTTGAAGCTGAATTTGCAAAAGAGATACACTTACTTACGGCCGAGCCTAGATTAAAATCGATTGCACGTGACTTTGTGCGCCACTACTCTGATTTATGGACAAGCGGAAAAGCTATGTTCGTTTGCTTAAACAAGGTTACCTGCGTTCGTATGTATAATTATGTGCAGGAATATTGGAAAGAAAAAATCGAAATCTTAAAAGCAAGTTTGAAGAACACCAGCCAACAAGAGTCTATTGAACTTGAAAGAAAAATTAAATGGATGGAAGAAACTGAAATGGCTGTTGTGGTCAGTCAGGAACAGAACGAAATCCAAACATTCAATAAGTGGAATTTAGACATAAAGACTCACCGTACTAAGATGGAAAAGCGTGAGTTAGATAAGGAATTTAAGGATTCAAAAAATCCGCTTCGTGTTGTATTTGTATGTGCAATGTGGCTTACCGGTTTTGATGTTAAATGCCTTTCATGCCTATATCTCGATAAGCCATTAAAGGCTCATACGCTTATGCAGACCATAGCGCGTGCCAACCGAGTAAGCGAAGGTAAAAGTAATGGTTTGATTATAGATTATATTGGGATCGTAAAGGCTTTGAGAAAAGCTCTTGCAGATTATACTGTTAATGCAGGTGGAAATGGTGGTTTGGATCCTACAGTAGATAAGAATAAACTTATTGCTCGTATTGTCGAAACTATTGGTAAAGCAGATAAATTCTTAAGTGAGAATTATTTTGATTTGGAAAATCTTATCAATGCTCATGATTTTAAGAAACTATCATACCTTCGGGAAGCAGCTAATGCAGTATGCGGTTCGATTGATGATAAGAAAACATATACTACATATGCATCTGAGTTGAATCGTCTAATGAAATATACTGACATAGATGATATAACTAGTCACACTCGTAAGCAGTATGAAGCTATTGCTGCTATATATTCTGAATTACAGAAAAAGCGTAAGCACATCAATACCACTGGCCTTATGATTGAAATCAATGAAATTATAAGTGAGTATGTTGAGATTCAGCATACACCTACTATGATGTGTGAAGAACCGCGCAGATTTGATATTAGTGCAATTAATTTTGACCTTCTTCGCAGGGAGTTCGCAAAGGTTAAGACTAAGAACCTTGTTCTAACAGATTTAGAGGAAGTAATCCAACAGAAGATTGATAGTATGCTTTTTGCTAACTCTAATCGAATTAACTACTACGAACGCTATCAACAAATTATTGATGATTATAACAGTGAGCAAGACAGAGTCACAATCGAGAAGACTTTCATGGAATTGATGGATTTGGCTAATCAAATGAGCCATGAAGAAAAACGCTATGTACGTGAAGGTTTTATAAGCGATGAGGAACTTTCTCTTTACGATATGTTGTTCCGTGATGATTTGAGTAGAACCGATATCAAGAAATTAAAAGAAGTTGCAGCATCACTATTACAGAAAATAAAAACTAAAATTGCAGAGTTTGACCATTGGACAGATAAGCAAGAAACAAAAGCAGCTATTGATAATCTTATCCGTGATACTCTTTGGGCGGAATTGCCGGACTGTTACGATGAGGATAGTATCTCTATGTATCGTAAACAGATTTATGAATATGTATATACTCGATATAGAGAAGTTGTTTAAACAAAGTAATATAACCAATCTCAAATACCATTTCGGTATCTGAGTATAAGAAAACGACCGCACAGGAGTATTTCTACTCATGTATGGTCGTTATTTCTTATGTTACCGCTTAAAGGCTTTCAGTCGGTTTTCTTTAATCCCTTACTGAGCACTCCTTTCTCTACGCACTTTTATATCAGTCATGCCTGTGTACAAAATATAAAATATTAAAAATATAAAACACAAAAGCCAGCAACTAAAAGTTGTGAAAGTAAAAGATTAAAGCACAACTAAAAGTTGCGGAAGAAAAACGCTAAAATAGTGAATATGAGTGCAACAGTAGCGAAGAGATACGTTGAAGCAGCTGGCGGAATCATCTACCGCTTGCGCAAAACTGCTAGCAAAGAAAGCAAGCCAAACAATCCGAACAGCACAAATCCAAATAAAGATTTCGGCAATGTTGGCAGCGAATCCAACGCTTGTAATCAAGTGTTAAACGAAAGCAACATAGAACTTTGCCTTGTTTACCGCCCAAAATACAACGATTGGAGCTGGCCAAAAGGCAAGAACGAAGCCAATGAATCGCATCGTCACACTGCTGTGCGCGAAGTTGGCGAAGAGACTGGCTACGCAGTTACACTTGGACCACATATTGCGCAAATCGAGTATCCACTCGAAAACGAAGGCAAAAAATCGTCTGCAAAAAAACGGCATAAAAAGCATCACAAAAAACGGCTCGCAAAATAACGATCAGCCAGAAGTAATCAAGCGAATTCACTATTGGATGATGCGCGAAATCAGCGAAAGCGATGCAATAAAGCGACTTCCAGCATTTGGCCCAATAAAACCAGCAAAACCTACAGAAATTGGCAATGTTATTTGGCTTACACCCGAAGACGCTCGCAAAAAACTTACGCACGATAGCGATCAGCTTGTTTTAGACGCATTCCTTGAGCGAATCGAGTCTGGGCAAGCAAATTATAAAACGCTGATTCTTGTGCGTCACAGCAAAGCGGAATCGCGAAAAGCTTGGCAAGGCAGCGAAGCCACTCGCCCAATCACGCCTCTTGGGTCCGCCGCATCATACGCGCTTGGTCGCGAGCTTGCTTGCTATGCTCCAAACAAAATTGTTTCTTCTCCTTGGAAGCGATGCTTGGAAACTGTAGACGCTTTTGCAAAAAACTCTTCAATCAATATAGAAAAAATTGCAGAGCTTACAGAAGATTTTCACGACAAAAATCCAAAATCAACTCTAAACGTGCTAACAAGTGAAATCAAAAATCTTATAGATACAACTAACGATGGCAACACGACAGAAACAACAACAAAAACAAAAACAGAAACAGAAACACCAACCGCAACAACAGTTATGTGCTTGCATCGCCCAATTATTGGAACATTTTTTGCACATTTAAGGGATATTTCTAAGCCAAAAGCAAATAAACGCATACTTAGTCAAAAATCGCCATATATGCCTACTGGAAGTGCCGTAATTTTGCACATTGTAAGCTCCAAAAAAGGTCCTAAAATCATAAACATAGAAAAGGTTTTGCCAATTGTCTACTAATATTAATTCGCAATCGGGTTCAATTCACTCTAGCAGATCCGCGTTTATGCCAAGTCCAATCGGCTCGAATCGCCCTAGCAGGCCAGCGCAAATGGATCCAGCAATGCTCGCGCAAATCGAAGGCGGCACAGACCCACAAATCGTAAACGAAATTAGTCACACTTCAGCTGCCGTTTTGCTAAACCGCGTTCATAAAACGCAAACTCCCGAAATTGTTGAGCGCGTGCTTAACTTGGTAGAAAACGAGGGCATTGAAATTATTGCGGATTTATGGAGTAAAGCAGAGGCCCAATCTCTTCCTGGAATGCTTTGGCGATTGTATTTGCTTAGAACATCACTACGCAAGAATGGCGACTCTTATGCTGCATATTGGCGCATTGGCGAGCCAGAGGCCACTAGCGCTTCGGCGATTACTGGAGTTGACGAGTCTCCTACAAAAGAAGATATTGCGCGACTTGCCGACTCGATTCTTTCTGGCGCGTTTACTGGCGATTTTGCTGTTGCGCTATATCGCGCTTCTGCGTTTAGCGCGATTATTTCGCGCGGAATGCGCACGTACGCAAAAAGACTAGGCCAGACGCAAAATTCTGAAAGCAGCAGCGCGCAAAAAATTGCCAACGTTTTACACACTTGCGCAAACATGCACGCGCTTTCTTTAGACTTTGCTAGCGGCGCAAAATTGTGGCAGGCAGGCAAGCTTGATTAGATTATGCGCGGCGCGCTGAAATCGAAAAGCATGTATACTCAGGAAGTGACGCTGGCTTGTGCTTAAGCCCCGGGCTCCATTTTTTGCCGCTGCGAGCGGCGTTTGCGCCGACAGGCGCTTTCGCAAGTCAGCGTTTTTAAGTATGTTTTATATTCTCCAACAATTCACAAAATTCAACCTTCATTAACAATTGTTTATATTTTTTCTAAATAATCACGGCACGCCGCTAGCTTAACGTGCAATGCTTGCACTAATCTAGAAGGTATGGATCTTCATGTTTTACATCATCCGCTGGTGGACCACAAGCTCACCGTTTTGCGAGATAAGAATACACCATCTAATATTTTCCGCGAGTTAGTTTCCGAATTGGTAACTCTCGAAGCATACGAAGCAACACGCAATTTGGAAGTTAGCGATCGCGAGATTGAAACTCCTATTTGCAAGATGACTGGCAAGCATTTGAACCGACCACGCCCAATGGTTGTGCCTGTTTTGCGCGCTGGTCTTGGTATGCTCGACGGCATGACTCGCCTTCTTCCAACCGCTGAGGTTGGATTCCTTGGCATGAAGCGCGATGAGCAGACGCTCGACATCGTCACTTATGCTAACCGTTTACCAGAAGATTTGACTGGTCGTCAGTGCTTCCTTCTTGACCCAATGCTTGCCACTGGTGGCACTCTTATTGCTGCTACGCATTATTTGGCAGAGCGCGGCGCTAAAGATGTTACTGCTATTAACATTTTGGCAGCGCCAGAAGGCTTGGAGCGCATTGAGAAGGAGATTGATCCTTCTATTGACTTTAAGGTTGTTGTTTGCGCTGTTGATGAGCATTTGAACGACAAAGCTTATATTGTTCCAGGTCTTGGCGACGCTGGCGATCGCTTGTACGGCTTGATTGACTAATAGTCACTAGCTAAATCAAACGAAAACTAGAATCAAAAGCTAGAAATAAAACTACAAAAAAGCCTGCTGATTTGCAACACTTTGCAAGCTTCAGCAGGCTTTTGTATCTACATCTTTAATTATTTGCCAGTCTCATATTCGTTTAATTTTATTACTATTAAATTCCAGTTCGTGAATACTCCATAACACCATTGAGACAACTACGATAGATGCAGCTGCAACAGTAGCAACATTAACTTGCGGTCCACGATCCATTGTGTACTTGACCATTCCACGATTCAAAACATGTACAACAATAAATTGGCCAAAGAATATTTCAATAAAGCCAGCAAGTATTAATATGCTATCAATAATAATTAATATTTTCTTACGAATTAATCCTCTATTACACAACCCAACAATCATTTGAATTATTGGTGAAATAATTGAAACTAACACAACACCCAAAAGACTTAAATCAAAATCTGCTGGATACTTTCCTGGCATTTTAATAAGCAATAAAACTGCTAAAAATACAAAAGATAATGGTAAAAACCATTCTTTCCAATATTTAACGACGAACACGATAATAAGCTCCTTTAGCATATAAAGCTTCTAAAGCATCTCGCAAAGCTCCACTGTAGCTGATGCCAGCTTTTTGTGCCCAAGTGTCAAGCCAAGCTGGAACAGTAACATTTTTACGAACTGCCTGAGAACCGTATTTTGCAGCATAGGAATCCATATCAAGCGCAACCATTGATAACTTTGAATTAGGATTTTCTACAACAATATCACTAATATCACTAGCTTTTAGCGCAGTCTTACCGCTTTCGAGTTCTGTAAGAACCCATCCACTTGCTGCATCTTCTGCCATAATCAGAGCCTCTGCAAGATTACTGCCGCCAGTTACACACCCTGGCAAATCAGGGACTTCTGCAACAAAACCTCCGCTATTATCTTCGTATGGAGTAAGAATAACAGGATACGCTAATTTCATCATTTCACCTTTGCTTCACTAATTCCCGCCTGACGCCAAATTGACTTAACAACAGATGGGTTAATGCGTAGATTATACACACTATGCGCATAAAATAAAATAATCAATCAAACCGCTATTAAATCACGCATACGCCTATACGCATTTACCGCGGACGAGTTATGGCAACTTTGCGAGCGCGGTCTGCTAATTCGTCTAATTTAGCAAGCTCCGCGCGTTGAGAATCAGTCTGCTTGGGCGCAAATTCTCCGTAACGATTTTGCGCAGCTGTACGAATTAAAAAGTCAGCCATACGCGGATTTTTTGGCAAAACCGATCCGTGCATATACGTTCCAATAACGTTGTATTTGCGAGCACCTTCCGTGTGGTCTTCGCCGTTGTTTCCACAATTTTCGCCATCAACCAATCCAAGTGGCTGCGTTCCATCTTGCAAGCTTGTGCGCCCAGAATGATTCTCGTAGCCCACAATATCGCCAAAATCGGCGCTATGCTCAACAAGATTTCCAATCATGCGCACGTCTTGACCAACCGTATGCTCGCCAAGTATGCCTATGCCTTTAAGCTTTTGCCCCTCAACGGTTTCAAAATACTCTCCAAAAAGCTGGTACAACCCGCAAATCATAAGCATTGGAACGCCATTTTTTGCAAGCTCTCGAATCGCATCCGCGCGCGCAAATAAATCATCTGTAACTCTGCTTTGACCATGATCTTGACCACCGCCGCCAAGAATCATATCTACTCGCTCTGGCCAAGCATCACAAACGTTGTACTCGTACAACACGGGCTTGTAACCGTACAATTCCGCTCGGCGCATAATCGTAAGCACATTGCCATAGTCGCCGTAAATATTCATGTCTTTTGGGTATAGCGACACAATGTCTAGCACGCGATTTTCGGCTTTGCTTGCAACTACAGTATTCGCTTGACTAACATCACTCATATTATTCATGACGACTACTTTCTTTACTTTCCAACTCCAACGTCTTTAACGCTTGCGATTTGCCCCAATGTATCTCGCACGCGAAGCATTGCAGTGTATGTGCAATATATGCGTTTTGCGTTTTTAACATTGCTACTAAAATCGCCATTTACAAAAGCTTTAACATCTTCTTCTAAATCGGTGTTCACATTTCTAGAAGCAACTTTGTTGTATTGCAAACGCAAAGCCATATCCCACGCGCGCGTGCCAGAAACGCAAGCGACTCCAACGCCACTAAGGCTCGTAAAATCAACGTCCCACAGCCAGCTCATATCTCGCCCGTCTGCGTATTCGTCGCAAATCGCAATCATGGTATCGTGATTTTCAGGCTCACACGAGGCGAGCGCAAGTCTAAACCCAATAGGATTTTTCACTAGAACAAGCTCCACAGGAGCGCCGTTAACTTCGATTACTTCGCCTCGCCCAAACGCTGGCGTTACGCGAGAAATCGCATCCATAAGCGCATCGTCGTTAAATTTTGCCAGCGTTGCATCTTTTTTAGCAGCATCCGCCAAAATCGCTCGCACAATCGTCGAAGCAGCAGCAGCGTTAAAAACGTTATACACGCCTCGCAACTTAACGCTAGTAGTATTTCTGCGCCCATCAATCAAAAAATCGGCCTTATTGCCATCAACTTTTGCCAACACAACATCTGCATGCAAAAGATCGCGCGAATCATTATGCAAAGCATCACGCAAAGCATCACGCGAATCGCCAGCCAAATCGCTATTAAAATCGCAACCCAAATCATTATGCAAATCGTCGTCGGTTGGAAACATGCTTCTTAACGAATCATCCAAACCAAAATACTTTACTTTACAAGGCGACAAAACGTCTCTAGAAAGCGCAGAAATTCGCGGATCTTCTCGATTTAGCACAACTACTTGCTTAGTTGCGCGCGCAACATTACTCAACAATTTAGCTGTAGTGTCAATCTCGCCAAATCTATCTAACTGATCTCGCATAACGTTTAGAAGAAGCGAATAGCGAGGCTTTATTTGATTTACAAAATGCACAGCATAAGCTTCATCAAGCTCTAAAACAGCTATATCCGCATCCAACTTTGTGCCAAAAACAGGCATTTCTTGCACCAATGATGCAACAACTCCGCGCGTAAAATTCGATCCCGTAGGATTTGTAAACACGCGCAATCCAGCATCTCTAAGCATAGACGCAACCATGCGAGTTGTAGTGGTTTTGCCATTAGTTCCCGAAATTAGCACAACTCCGTAAGGCAAACTCCCTAGCGTTCTAGCCAAAAACCCACTGTCTAGTGTTTCTACAACTTTGCCTGGCAAAGCACTTCCGCCGTGGTGCAAAGCTCTAGAAACCGCACGAACCAGCTTTCCCACAGCAGGCATAAAAGCATCAAGCAGACTGGCCATCATAGCCTCCAACAGCATCGTTCCCTTGTGCATATGATTGCGACTGGTAGTCTTGCGGCATATCTTTAAACTTAGATGTTGCTCCAAGAAAAGCTAGATTAAACGTTCCTGTAGGGCCATTACGATGCTTTGCCATAATAATGTCTGCTTCGCCAGGGCGATCTTCTTTGTTGTAAAAATCAGGCCTATGCACAAGAAACACAACGTCTGCATCTTGCTCAATAGAACCCGATTCGCGCAAATCCGAAAGCTGCGGCTTTTTATCGTTTCGCATTTCTGGCCCTCGGTTTAGCTGGCTTAGTGCAACAACTGGCACTTCTAGCTCTTTTGCAAGCAGCTTTAACGCGCGCGAAAACTCGGAGACCTCTTGCTGCCTCGATTCAACCCTTTTACCCGAAGTCATAAGTTGCAAATAGTCGATTACAACTAGCTTTAAGTCGTTAGTCTGCTTTAGTCGCCTACATTTTGCGCGAATTTCCATAAGACTCATATTTGGGCTGTCGTCTATAAAAAGCGGAGCATCCTTCATTTTTGACCAAAACGCGTTTAGCTTAGTCCACCTATCGGTTGTAATGTCTTCTGGAGTTCCACGATGCATTGCCGTCATTGGAATATCCGTTTCGGCTGCGATTATTCTTTGAGCAAGCTCCAATTTGTTCATTTCTAGCGAGAACACTATTGTTGTCATATTGTGATGCAACGCTGCAGAACGCGCAAAGTCTATTCCAAGAGTTGACTTTCCCATTGCAGGTCTACCAGCTACGACTACCATTTGCCCTGGTTGCAAGCCTTGCGTACTATCGTCAATGTCTCTAAATCCTGTTGGAACGCCTTTTTCAATCTCGTTGCTTTGCAGCTTGTCTAACTGTTCGAGAGCGTCTTGCACAACAGGACCAATAGCAGAATAATCCTGATGAACTTTGCCCGAGCTCATCTCGTAAACTTCGGATTGTGCAAGGTTCACAACATCTTCCGCTTGGTCTCCAGTGGCCGAATAGCCCATTTGCGCAATCTTTGTTCCAGCAGCAATCACGTTTCGCAAAATCGCATTTTTGTGCACAATATCCGCATAATATAGTGCGTTCGCAGCTGTAGGAACGCATGCTACAAGGCTATGCAAGTAGTCCGCTCCACCAATTTTCTCTAAGTTTTCGTCTTTTAGAAGCTCGTTTGCAACTAAAACAACGTCTACTGGTTGCGACCCAGAAAATAGGCTTATAATCGCGTCGTAAATTGTTTGATGCTTTGGAACGTAAAAGTCTGCCGTTTCTAGGATTTGCGAAACTTCGCCAATAGCATCTTTGCTCATTAGCATTCCGCCTAGAACGGCCATTTCTGCGTCTTCGTCGTGAGGTGGAACCTTGTCAAACAAACTAACATTAGCGTTAGCGTTGTTTAATCGGTTTGAGTCTTTTCGATTTGACTGCCACATATCATTATCTGCCATAAAATCGAGTATAAACGTCTGCACGGAGCACGCAAACAAAAGTTTATATAAACTAACACAAATCGTAAGTTAAATGCTTTGCGATTTTACGAATCAACTTAAAAGTAACAAGTCACAAATCACAATTCACAAATCAACTTAAAAATCACAGATTTGCGCACTTCATCCAATCATCCGTTTTAACTCTAAGCGAATTTCCAAGCGCACGTCCGCCAATATACACAGCATTAAGAGCAACCCACAGCGATATTGTTTTAGTAATATCTCCCGCAAAAAGAGCCACATCTGCCACACAAACCGCACTAATTGCAAGAAGATAAACAACTGCTGTAATTGAGCATGATTTAGCTAAATACTTGTGGTCTCCAGCTCCGATTAACACTCCGTCTAGCGCCCACATAAATCCAGATAGCGGCAAGAAAATTCCAAGAATCGTCATTCCGATTGAAACCAAAAGTTGCACTTCTGCATTTGGACTAAACAGCGGCGAGCATAACCATCCTGCAAATATCATTACAATTCCAACTATTACGCTACTTAATGCTCCTACTTGTGCGCAAACTTTTGTTATTACATTAGCGCGTTTTAATAATCCAGCTCCAAGCGCAGATGCGACTATTGTTTGAGCTGCAATTCCTATAGCGTCTAATATGTTCATAACAAAATTCCAGCAAGAATTTGCAACTTGATATGCTGCTAAAGTGTTGGTTCCAAGTCGCGCAGCCGCTGCAACAGTTGCCACCATGCACGCGCGTAATGCCAATGTGCGTATAAACAGCGGAATGCCACCAATTCCAGCGCTTTTAAGTATGCTGTGTGCTTGCGGACGCAAACGTGCTTTTTCGCGAGCTGCCCAAAAAATCGCTGGAAGCGTTAAAACAATACCCATATACCATTGCGCTATCATTGTTGCTATTCCTAGCAACATTGCAGGCAAACCTGGCATAACAGTTTGAGTGTAAACAATCGCGTTTTTAAGCGTTTCGCCACTTGCGCCAAAACTTTGGCAAAGCGGGCGCGCAAACACCATTAAAACAAGCGTTAGAACAACCCCAAGCACGAGAGCAAGCCACAATCCATCCATTCCAACGCTTAGCCCTTGGCGATTTTTGCCAGCACCCAATAACCTTGCGACTTGGCTTGTTGTGTTGTACGCCAAAAATAGGCATAATCCCGTTGTTGTTAAAAGCACGGTTGAGCCTATTGAAAGTCCCGCTAATTGCGTTTTGCCTAAATGACCTACTATTGCAGTGTCTACTAAAACAAACGCTGGTTCTGCAATAAGCTGGCCAAATGTAGGAATAGCTAGAGAAAATATGTGTTGCAGTAGGTCTTTTTTGTTAACGTTTTCACTCTGATCGCTCATAATAATGGCCTATTTAACGCCTTTTCATGCCTTTTTGGTAATTGAATCATTTATCTCGAATTATGCAATCGCTATCATAAAATTTTTTGAATTGCAAACTGAATATGATTTCAAAAAAAGTTATCCGCAGGATATCCACAAAGTTATCCCCCATTTGTGGACAACTTTTATAGATATACACAGCAACACGCCTAAAATGTGGATAACTAAAAGTTTTATCCACATTGCGCAATCCGAGTGTGTCACATTTGCGTCTTATCTTCAGCGTCAATCGCAGATTTTTCTTGAGCAATACCAGAAAAATCGTACGCGCGCTCACCTTGATCCGCTAAATCAACGCCCTTACGCTCTTTAGCTTCCGATATTCTCCAACCAAAAAGCTTCTCTAATCCAAACGCAAGCAACGCGCTAACGGCTCCAGAATAAAGAATCGTGATTGCAAGAAGGCATATTTGCGCAATTAGCTGATGCCAATCGCCAGTAGAAAGCAATCCACTTGCATCCGCAAATAATCCAACAGCTAGAATTCCAATAAACGCAGCAATGCCATTTACGCTTACAACGTGTAACGCACCATCATAGCGAGTAAAAGTCTTAGAATGCGTAGCAAGGCATGTAACAACTCCAACAATCGCACCCAATACAACCGCCCACAAAGGCGCTATAACGTCTGCAGCGGCAGCACTAGCAGCCAAACCAGCCATGATTCCACTAGCTGCACCAACAGCACTAAAGCACCCCGAGCGCAAGCGTTCCGTAACGCCCCAAGCAAGCATAGACGCAGACGCTGTAATAGTTGAGCTAACCCACGCGTACCCAGCAACTCCTGGAAGACCTACAGAAGAGCCAATCATTAAGCCAAGCCAGCCAAACCAAATGATGAAAATTCCAAGAACAACAAATGGAACATTGTGCGGAGCGCGCGCAGAAACATTGGCAAAATTGCCATTAGCTGCAAGCTCGCTAGCGTTTTCTAAGGAAGAATCGCCCTTAGCTTTAGAATCATCGCTAGAAGCAGCAGAATCATTAGTCTTATTAGACTTTGCGACTTCCATCAAAAGTGCGCGAACTAAATTGCCCTTGTGCTCCGAATTTGCGCCACCCAAAGTCGCAAAAGACTTGGTATGCAAAACAAAATTCTTAAGAGGAAAATGAGCATGACCGCCAATAATAAGCACAATTGCTAAAGCCGAAACTGCCGCAGCTACGTGCAACAAAGATCCGCCTGCAAAATCATGAACCTGGATTCCAAGAGCCTGAGATATAGCGCCATTTGGCGAAAGCAGCCCGCCTCCGCAAACCATGTGCGCAAGAGGTGCAAACACAAGCGTTACCCAAACGGCAACGAATATTAGCCAAATCGCATAGCGCACACGACCAGCAAGCGCTCCAGTTATAAGAGCTACAGCAACAACCGCGCACGCAAGTCTAAATGCCGCTGGAATTCCGCCAGCAAGACCAGTGTTTGCGTCCATCGAAGTAAAAATGCCGTGATCTGCCACCATTGAATCGCGTAGTAGCAATCCGCTTACAGGGTCTCCAACAACGCCGCCAATCATGTCTTTGCCAGCAAAGGCCATTGACCAGCCCCAAAGCGTCCAAACTATGGTTGTTACCGCAATTGCACCAGCGGAAAGCATCATCATGTTAACCATTGATGTTGCGCGCTCACGGCCACCATAAAACAGTGCGATTCCTGGCGTAATTATAAACACTAATGCGGCAGCTAGTAACGCCCATTGCGGATCCATTGCGGTCATTTTTCACCTCACAAACGCAACCATCGGTGGTTGCAATTTAATTTATATTCTAATCAACTCAAGCTAAAAGTTACTAAAGCAAAATTGCTTAATCTAAACTGCGACTAAAGCTAAAAGCAACTCAAGCCAAAATGCCGTCTACAAAACTTTCTGGATCAAACGGCGCAAGGTCGTCTGGACCTTCTCCTAGCCCAACAAGCTTTACAGGAACTCCAAGCTCGCGTTGAACAGAAATCACAATTCCGCCCTTTGCGGAACCGTCTAACTTTGTTAGCACAACGCCCGTAATCCCAATAGCTTGAGCAAAGACTTTTGCTTGAGCCATTCCATTTTGGCCAGTTGTAGCATCAAGCACTAAAAGCACTTCGTCTACAGGAACAGTTTTTTCAACTACGCGGCGGATTTTGCCAAGCTCTTCCATAAGATTTGCCTTATTTTGCAACCTTCCAGCCGTGTCTACAATCAAAACGTCTGCGTTTGCTTCTTTGGCAGCCGTAGCGCCATCAAAAGCCACGGAAGCAGGATCTGCTCCATCTTTTTGACTACGCACAACTTTAACACCTGCAGCATTTGCCCAAGTTTCAAGCTGATCGGCAGCAGCCGCGCGGAAAGTATCAGCAGCAGCAAGAATTACAGAACGATTTTTAGAAACCATTAGTCGCGCAAGCTTGCCAGCAGTAGTGGTTTTTCCAGTGCCATTTACGCCAACCATCATGATTACGCTTGGCTTATTTGCATCTTGCAAATCTGCTTTTAGACTTCTATCTGCTTTGACTCCAACAACATCCAGCAGTTTTGCGCGCAATGTTTCGCGAACCTCTTGCGCGCTGGCAGCATCAGAAATCCTGGCGTCTTTTTTAAGCGACTCAACCAACTCTTCGCTTGCTTGCGCGCCAACATCCGCCATTAAAAGCGTATCTTCTACATCTTGCCAATCGTCTTCACTAATATTATCTTTGCTTAAAATGTTAAAAAGCGCGCGTCCAAAAGGATTTTGACTATTTGCAAGCTTGCCTCTAAGCCTAGCCATTCTAGACGTTGCATTTTCTGGCAATTGCTCGCTAAAATCGCTATTATTTTCAGCGCTACTAGACAATGGGTCTTCTTTGCTAGTAGGTATTACTGGGCCATGCGATTTTCCAATAATTCGCAAAACAACAGCTACCGCCACTAAAGCAACAGCTAAAATAACTGCGCCAACAGTAAACCATATAACCAAATTTAAGTCCATAACCATGTTCATATAATAAGCCTATGAAATTAAAGGGACACATTAAAGAAAATTAGCTTAAATTATAGTTGAAATTGTTGATTATTCGCAAAAATCACGCAAATATTAGTGTTCTAATACAATAATTTTTATAGACCATTATGAGTGAAAATTTATGCTACATTTACAAACCACTTTAATGGCCACTTTACAATCAAACTAAATTGGGGTGATATTTTATGGAAAATTTGCCATTAGTCAATGTTTACGGAGCCGATTGGTGTGGCGATTGCATTCGCGCAAAGTCCGCGCTTAACCAGTTTAATGTTGCTTTTACTTGGCACAATATTGAGTCCGAAGACGGAGCTGCTCAAAAAGCTGTTGAGATTAGCGGTCAGAAGCATATTCCTGTTGTGACTTTTAGCGACGGCAGCTTTATGGTTGAGCCATCCGCAAGCCAAATCAAAGATAAGATTATGCAATTAGGACAACTTGCAAACTAACACGCCAACATCAAAAAAGTTGGATTAGTCTACAAAATGTAGTATACTGGGCATTTGTTGCCCCTTTAGCTCAATTGGCAGAGCAGAGTCCTTTTAAGTCTTGGGTTGTGGGTTCGAGTCCCACAGGGGGCACAAAATAAGCACTGCACGTAGCAGATGGTTCTTAAATTCCAAATCATCTTGTTACATGCAGTGCTTTTATGCTATAACACTTAGATTTCTATATCTATACAAACAGATAACAGGCAAATAACAGATAAATAGCATATAAATATAAACTTATTTACCTATTTACGCTACTCTCCAGCAAACACCACGCCCTTACGCAGCATAATGTTAGCGTATTGAGCACGCTCACCCGTGGCAACAACACAATACGCCTTCTTTGCCTCATCGTAGAACGCAAATCTTTCAAGAGTTCCTAAAGTGCTTGCTCCACGTTTATCGTATTTAGCAATAATATCTTCATATTCTTTCCAGATTGGAGTTTCGCAAGGGTCTCCTGGAACAACTTCCATAAGTGTAGCTGGCTTATCGGTGTATTGATCAAGTGGCATCAACTTTAAGATTGCAGTTAGCAATTCCGAAGTTCCATGACCATCGCAGCGTACAACTATAGCGTCTTTTCCTACAGACTCAGTTGGAAAATTTCCATCGGCCAATACTAAAACATCTCCATGGCCCATTTCACAAAGAACCTTCAGCAACGCTGGAGGAATTATAGAATCTACACCTTTTAACATAATAATCTCCCTTGATTAATTGATAAATAACTATTATTAGTTGGCAATCATTGACAACTAACAAGAAAATTCTATCACCATTCACAAAAGAAATTAACAAAATTCCTAAAATAAATACGAATTATTCCACATTTCAAAGAGAATAATTCCACACTTCACTAAACAAAAGTAAAGCAGGCGCAAAACAGGTGTAAAGTAAGGAATCTCTTAAAACGCTAGCAAAACAAAAATGCTCACAAAAGCACGCAAAAGCTCACAAAAAGCTCAGCTTGCCCAAACACTTGCGTCTTGATCATACTCGTCATCGTCGTCGCTCGCCGCAACCGCAGGAGCGGCTGCAGGCGCAGGCGTGGAATACGTATACTCGTCATCTACAACGCCAGAATCCGCATCCGCATTAATCGCAGCCAAAACGCGCTTATCCATCTTGTATTGAGGCAAAACGTTCTTAATGTAACTTGTTACTGCATCTTGCATAGAAACGTCGTGCCCAACGCGCTCTGCCATAAACCAACGATGATCCAAAACTTCGTGGAAGAATTGTGCAGGCTGGATTTGCGACCTAAACTCAGGCGGAATCATGCGAACAGTAGGCTCAAACACTTCGCGCATCCAGTCTGTAGCAACAATCTCCAGCTCTTCGCCTTGACGCCATGTAGAAGTGCGATACGCGTCTAAATCGTTAAGAAGCCTACGAGCTTGATTTTCTTGCACATCTAAGCCAGTCAAACGCAAAAGCTTTCTAGAAGCGTATCCAGCGTCCACAACTCGCGGTCTAACCAAAACTCTTCGCCCATCTTCGGAAGTCTTCATCTCAAGCTCGTCTACATCAAATCCAAGCTCGTTAAGGCGATTCACGCGGCGCTCAATACGCCACATTTCGTCTGGGCTAAACTTATCTACGTCTGTAAGCGTGCTCCAAAGCGAATGGTATCTGTCTACAAGCCTGTTTCCAATGCTAATTTCGTCAACTTCTCCAGGCAAAAGCTGGCCAGAACTCAAATCCATTAATTCGCCGATTATATTTGTGCGAGCTAAATCAATATCGTACTCGCGCTGGCCTTCGGTAAGGCTTCCGTGCAAATCGCCAGTTTCCGCGTCCACCAAAAACGCAGTAAATGCGTCGGCATCTCGCAAGAACAGAACGTTAGAAAGCGAAACATCTCCCCAATAGAATCCCGAAAGATGCAAGCGAACCATAAGCACAGCAAGCGCATCAATCAAACGCTCCGCAGTATCTGGGCGCAAAGTTCTAGCAAATAGTGCTCGATAAGGCAGTGAGAATTTAAGATGACGAGTAACAAGCATTGCTTCAAGCGGCTCACCATTCTTATCTTTTCTACCAGCAACAACTGCTATAGGCTTAACTGTTGGAAGTTCCAGCTTGCGCAAACGTCTTAAAAGCTCATATTCGCGCTCCGCGACTTGACGAGTAATCTCCTTCATTGCGTACACTTCGTCGCCTACGTGCACAAAACGCACAACGTGCCTAGATATGCCTCGAGGAAGGTTAACAAAAAGATTTGTAGGCCATTGAGAAAGCGGCAGCTCCCAAGGAAGCATAAACATTTGAGGATTAGAGCTTGCAGCAGTAATCTTCAACGCTGGCGGTTCCGCAGAAGATACGGTCTCGCTAAAAGCAGAAACCGATGTTGCTTGCGCAGCACGCGGATCCATTAAAGGAGTTTCGTTCCATTCCATAAAATCTAGTCTACCCGTAAAGATGAACGCTAATAACCAAATAATCACCAAATGTGAATAAATGCAAATACAACTACAGATTAAAATAAGCTAAATCATGCGAAAACGGGGCTCGCCTAGCGAACCCCGCCATACCCTTATACAGAAATCTTGGGCACTCAAAACAAGAATCAAGTGCCCAAGAAAACGCTAGTTCAAACGCAACTCTGTAGAAGGCGCAAACAGGTGCATCTTGGATGGATCAATCTTAATCTTTACAACGTCACCAACCTTTGGAAGCGCACGTGGGTTCACGCGAATCGTTGTGAGCTTGTTCTGGTCGCTCATCATTGTAGATGCTTCTTCTGGAGATCCATCGGTGATGATGTTTCCGTAGATGTAACCGTCGGAGCCAAGATCTTCCACGTTTACAACCTTCAAGGAGAAGGCATTTGGATCGTCGGAAGTTGCCAAGCTTGCATCTTCTGGACGGAAGCCAACAATAATCTGACCCTTATCTTCCTCGGCAAGCTTATCAACAGCTTCTGCTGGAAGAGTGATGGAATCCTCGCCAATTTGAGCCTTGCCATCAACCACTGGATGCTGGTTAATGTTCATAGATGGGGAACCAATGAAGCCTGCAACAAACACGTTTGCTGGGCGGTCATAAAGCTCGGTTGGAGCGCCAACCTGCTGCAAAATGCCAAGCTTAATAACGGCAATGCGGTCACCCATTGTCAAAGCCTCGGTCTGATCGTGCGTTACGTAAAGAGTAGTAACGCCGAGCTGACGCTGCAATGCCGCGATTTGCGTACGAGTCTGTACGCGAAGCTTTGCATCAAGGTTGGAAAGAGGCTCATCCATAAGGAAGACTTTTGGTTCACGAACAATTGCGCGACCCATTGCAACACGCTGACGCTGACCACCAGACAAAGCCTTTGGCTTACGATCCAAGTACTCAGTCAAATCCAAAACTTCAGCAGCTTTTTCAACGCGCTTGCGGATTTCTTCCTTGTTTACGCCTGCAATCTTAAGAGCAAAGCCCATGTTATCTGCAACAGTCATATGTGGATACAATGCGTAGTTCTGGAACACCATTGCGATATCGCGATCTTTTGGCTGCATTGTAGTAACGTCTTGACCACCAATAAGAATGCGACCCTTGTTAACCTCTTCCAAGCCAGCCAACATTCGCAGCGTTGTGGACTTACCGCAACCAGATGGACCAACGAGTACAAGGAACTCGCCATCCTTAATAGTCATGTTCAAATCATCAACCGAAGGCTTATCGTTGCCTGGGTAGATTCGAGTTACATGATCAAATACAACTTCTGCCATGATATTTTCCTTTCATCGGCAGGTACGTGCCGAACGATCCGTTGTGAAGGGTGTGCACTAAAGACCCCAAGTCCTACATCGGCGGCGTCAATCGTCCACATTTACTTACATGGTTCATTGAAGGTTCTCTTCGTTGAGCCATGATTCAATATATCATGTTTATTCAGTAAAAACAGCAAAATTACAGTATTTTCTAACACTTCGGCGTGTCGAGTATAAAAATCACTCATAAACAAAGGCTTATAAACACGATTACTTTTACAGTAGATATATAAACATTTGTTTATAAAATCGCGTGTTTAGTGTTAAAAAACAAATTGGCATAGCTGCACACTAACATAATGCATTATGGAAGATGTGAGCATGTTTGACTTGCGCTCTGGCCAAAATGTTGGCGGATACACGCTGATTGAGCGACTGGGCGGAGGCGCTATGGGCTCCGTTTGGCGAGTAAAAGACGACGGTGGCCATTTTTACGCAATGAAGATTTTGCGCGCATCAATGCTAGAAAACCAAGACGATGATTTGGAATCTGCAGAAGTTAGCAATCCGCAAGAGCAAGCAAGACTTAGACTTAGGCGCGAGGCGCTAGCTTTGCAAAAAATACACCACGAAGGCGTGTGCTCAATAGTAGATATGGAGCTTGATGCTTCAATCGCTTTTATAGTCACAGAACTTATTGACGGCCACAATCTTAAAGAAGACGTTGCAATTAACGGCCCATACACTGGTGGCGATTTAGAACGACTTGCGCACAAACTAATCGATGCCGTAAAAGCAGTTCATAGTGCTGGCATAATTCACCGAGATATTAAGCCTACAAACATAATGATTTCCACTACTGGCCCCGTTTTAGTTGATTTTGGAATATCTATGGGGCAGGGCGAGTCGCATGTTACGCGAACTGGCCTTGTAATGGGAACCCCAGGATTTATTGCTCCAGAAATCATTGAAGGCGGAGAATCGAGCGAACTTACAGATTGGTGGAGCGTGGCTGCCGTTCTAGCTTTTGCAGCAACAGGAAAGCCTGTTTTTGGAACCAAGCCAATAATGGCAGTTTTAGAAAGAGCAGCATCTGGGAACGCAAATCTTAATGGCCTTCCAATAAGAACAATGCAAGCATTCAAAAGCGCATTAAATCCTAAAAGAAGCGAAAGATGCACTCCCGAACAGCTTGAAAACGCAATTTTCCAAGATGCTATGAACCCTACAGACTGGCAGGATTCAAGCTACCCTTTTGAGCACAGCTTTAGTGGAGAAACTGTACCCAATAATACAAAAATTCACGATTTTAACACGACTTTTCAAACAAAAACGCTTCCAGAAAACCCTAGAAAAATGTGGGTTTCTAAGAATATTGACAATACAACTTTGTTACACTCTACAGAATCGGATTTAATAGACCCCGAGCCAACATCTTTACTAGACGCCACTAGCACATCCACTACCAAGGTATACGCAAACGGGTTAGAACAAGCTATAGATCCAGAACAGGTTACAGAGCCAGAACAAATCGCAAATTCAGAACAAGCAACCAAAATTGCTGAGCCGCCTGAGGTAGATGAAAATCCGCATCCAAACGTAAATAAATACTTATTTCGCGGGCGAGTGGCGGCGGCTGTATTCATTACTCTTGCAAGCTTACTAGCTGCGATTTCTCCAATAGATGCATTTGCTGCAAATCTTATTTTTATGCTAATTACAGCAACAATCGGATACAATGTTTGCTCAAGCGTACGCAGAAAACGCGCGAACGAATCCGTTGGCGGAAAAGACGTATTCATAAGAATCGCTAGCATACCGTGGCATTTTATTAAAGCAATCGCATACTCGATTGAAAAAATCCTAACTCTTGCAATAGCAGGCATTATTGGCGCATACGTGTACCCAATTTTAATACATGCATCTAGTCAATTAATCAAAGTTCAAGTTTGGTCAATTAGCGTGATTTTACCAACATACGCTCCAGATATTTGTTCGCCAACTTCAATTGGGTACATTATTGGATTTATTGCAGGATGGATTATTTCTTTTATATTAGGATAAAACTAAAATATTCGCCGTTGGAGCAGGGGCCATTTGCGGCGCGGGAAAATCGCAAGCAACCGATGGCGATTAAGTCCGTTGATACCGTAATCTAAACTATTCTTTTAGATTAATTTACTTATGTATGTTATTTGTAAAAATCAGGGGAAGGATAGGCATGCCTAACAGTAGCAAAAGCGCGCAAAATCAATCAAATCAAAATCTTCAAGCGCGCAAAGCTAAAGAATTACGCCAACAAACAATCGTTGGAATTGTTGTTGTTGTCATTTTAATTGGCATGATTGCAGCAATTGGAATTACAGCCCTTAACGCCACTAATGCGCAAAATCAAAAGAATGTCGAGCAAGCTCAACAAGCAAGACGAGCTGTTAAAAAGCTTACGACTAATCAAAAGCCTAAGTACGCAAACAAACAAGGCGGAATTTTAATCAGCAAAAACGGCTATAACACAACGGCTCCAAACGCTCCGACTATAGCGGTTTATGCCGATCCTCTGTGCCCAGGATGCGGTAATTTTAATCGCGATTCCGATCAAATGCTTATTGCAATGATGAAAGCCGGCCAAATCAACCTTGAGATTCACCCAATGTCGTTCTTGGATAGAATTTCTAGCGACCACTATTCAACACGCGTAACTGGCGCAATCGCATACATTTCTTCTAACGACGACAATCCTTCGCACTTACTTCAATTTATTAACAACATTTTTGCAGAAGACTTCCAGCCAGAAGAAGGCGACGACTACAAGCCTGTTAGCAACAAAAAGCTGATTGAGCAAGCCATAAACGCGGGCGTTAGCGAAGAAGTGGCAAACAAAGCATTCAACAGAAATTATCTTGATTGGCAAAACGCTATTAATGCCGATACACCAAATCGCAAGGCTTTGTGGAATGTTAGCGGATCAAATAAGGGAGCTATGACAACTCCTACAACCACTATCAACGGGAAGCTGCTTGATATGGTTGAGGTTAGCAAGAAGAAGCTTAGTACACCAGATGCAATTCTTAAGTCTATTGGATTAGACAAGTCTAAGGTTGGAGTTGAAGGTGTTATGCCAAAAGTAACAGATAAAGATCAGCCAAATCCTCTTGACTAGTTCTTGTTGATTAGTGTGTTGGTTCCAAAAGTTGCACTTGGCAACGGGTGCTGATACACTAATCAATGTTTTGCTCGCGAAGATTTTTAACTAGCGTGCAAGAACTCGCCTCCTTAGCTCAGATGGCCAGAGCGGCCGCCTTGTAAGCGGCAGGTCGCCGGTTCGATCCCGGCAGGAGGCTCCATTTTATAGGCGTTTTGCATAACAAAAACAATCTAAATTATAAAAATCCACTTGTATGCATATTATGAGTCATAAGCATATAAAAAGTTTTTAGTAAATTTACAATAACAATAATAAGATAATAAGTCATAAATAAATTTATTGTATGATGAATCGTAAAGCTTACAAGAACAATTTATGCTGATTACTTCGCTTGAGTAAGTTCTCGGGAACCTTCCCCCAACTCAGGGTTTCCGAGCAAGAGGATGGAGCGTCCCCCAACCAGCTCCTCCTCATGGGGGCAGGACAAATCCCCTTCTCTCCTGCCCCCCTTTACCTTTTATAGTTTTATAGTTTAAGATTGATTCTTCTTAACGCATTTTTAATGAGTTAGATCATATGCTTATATTCTTATTTTTTGGCTGATTGCAATCATTGCTATAATTAAAATTCAGTTTTGCGTTGAAAGTGAGGTTGAATGGCACGCAGATGGACACCTCAGCGGTTTGTAATAATGAGAAGACTGCGCGTTTTTATATGCGTTCTAGCTCTTGTTATTTCTAGCACTGGGATTTTTGCACTTTCTGCGCGTAAATCTATTGCTTTAATCATAAATGGCAAAACTAAAGTAGTAACAACTTATGCATCTACTACACAAAGACTTCTACAAGAACAAAAAGTACCAGTTAAAACACACGACCAAGTTATTAGTACTTCGGGAGACATATTAGCAGATCACGCAACTGTTACCGTTAGAAGCGCTTATCAAACATCCATTACAGTAGACGGTGTAACAATACCATTTTGGACTGTTGCAACAAGCATTGACCAATTAATCGGATTCTTCCAAGCAAACGCAGATCATGCTGCAAAAATAACTGTTAATTTGCAAAACATTTATAACAAGCTTACTGGTGGACTTTCTATAAACAAAAAAGGACCAGTCACAGTTATTTGCGATAACAAAACAAGAGTTGTTCCAGACGGAACACTGCCAGCAAGCTCCATTCTTGATTCTTTAGGAATAGTCTTAGGAAAAGAAGACCAAGTAACTGTTAGCGAAGAAAATGGAAAAACTTTTCTTCGCATTCTTAGAGTAACGCATGGAAAAGAATCTAGAAACGTTGTTATTCCATTTAGCACTATAAACGTAAACGACTCAAGTCTTGCAATAGGAGCTAGAGTTATTAAACAAGCTGGCGCAAATGGCGAGCGCATAGATTTGTATAACGTGACTTATGTAGATGGCAAAGCTCAAAGTGCAACGCTAATAAAGCAGTCAATTGTTAAGCCGTCGATTGATCAAATTGTTGCAATTGGCGCAAAGTCTACTCCTAGAACACAAAACGAGTCTAAGCCAAGCAAACGAATCAATAAACAAGAAGAAAACAAGAAACCAAATAGTCAAACTAATCAAACTCAATCTCAAAAAACAAACACAAATCAACAAAATACACAAAACAAGAGCGCACAACAGGGCGCGCAAAATCAAAACATTCAACAAAATAATAACAACAATCAGCAAAATTCTAAGCAAACTGATGAAACTTCACAAGCTATAAAACAAACACCTGCCCCAACACCAACTCCTGCACCTGCACCTGCAGATAACCCAAACGGCATGGTTCATGCAACGCCCGAACAAGCAAAACTTTATGCTCAAGCAGCATGCGCACAACTTGGTTGGACTGGAGCAATGTGGGAAGACCTTGTTAAATTGTGGACAAAAGAATCGAATTGGCGCTGGAATGCAGAAAATAAAGGCTCTGGCGCGTACGGAATTCCGCAATCACTTCCAGCAGATAAAATGGCGAGTGCGGGAGCAAATTGGCACGAAGATGCATCAATACAAATAACGTGGGGCCTTAGTTACATTAGAAGTAAATACGGAAATCCTAGCGAAGCGTGGAAGCATTCACAAGAAATTGGATGGTATTAAAGTTTGGATGGTATTAAATTGACGAAAGATAATATTGAAAATCAACAAGGCCGTCTTCTTGGAGCAGTAGATATTCGCGCAATTGCAGCGCAAGAGGGCATTACGCCTACAAAAAAGTTTGGTCAAAATTTTGTTATTGACCCAGGAACAGTTAAAAAAATCGTTGCTGCGTCAAAAATTAATTCAAACGATTTTGTTATGGAAGTAGGCCCTGGTCTTGGCTCTCTTACACTTGCGATTCTTCAAGCGGGCGCAAATCTTACTGCTGTAGAAATAGATCCGCATCTTGCTAAGCGTTTGCCAAGAACCGTTAAAGAATTTATGCCTAATGCTTTAGAACGGTTTAATGTGATTCTTAAAGACGCGTTAGAGGTAAACGCTCAAGATGTTCCCGATTTAGCAAAAGCGGCGCACTTTACGCTTGTTGCAAATCTTCCATACAACGTTGCAACACCGATTATTCTTACTCTTTTAGAAAAATTCGATAATCTTACAAGCTTTCTTGTAATGGTTCAAAAAGAAGTTGCAGATCGCTTATGCGCGCAGCCTGGCAATAAAACGTATGGCACTCCAAGCGTAAAGTTGGCTTGGTATGGTACTGCTCAAAAAGCTGGTTTGATTGGCAGAAACGTATTTTGGCCTGCTCCAAACGTTGACTCCGCGCTAGTGTACTTTAAGAGAAACGATAATCCAAAAGGCAGCGAGCAAGAAAAAGAAAAAGTGTTTAAGATTATTGATGCAGCATTCCAGCAGAGAAGAAAAACGCTAAACGCAGCACTAAAAGGCATTGTTCCTAAAGAAGCTTACGAACTTTCTAAGATTGATTCAACAAGACGAGGCGAAACTTTAACTTGCGACGAATTTTTAGCTCTGTCTAAAGCTTTTAACAGTTAAAATACGCTTATAAACGCCGTCATGCATAGTAAGTAAAATAGCTAACACTTATGCATACGCATACGCACGCAAGAAGCACATAGTATAAAGCACACAGTACAGATCGGAAGTTAGCATGACGCAGTTTTACGACGAGCGACTAGCCCGAAGAGAGTTCATGTATCAAAGAAAACGATTTGTGCTATCGTCTGTTGCAATCGGAGTTGCAATTGCCTTTGTTTTAGCTCTTATTGTGCAATCGCATCTTTTTGGAATCGCTGCTCCTAGAACTCCAGAAGTAGACCCAAACTATGGCGTTCAAGCGCCTTGTGCTATAAAAAACAAAGACGAAAATAAAGCGTCTTATATAGATAATCGCGCTGTTTCTATACGCGTTCTAAATGGAACAAAATTCCGCGGATTTGCGCGAGCAGTCGGGGAAGGCCTTAGAAATCGCGGTTTTAACTTAATCGAAGTTGGAAATAGCGAAACACGCGTTAAGCGCACAACAATCTATTTTGGAAAACAGTCGATTAACGAAGCTTATACACTAGTAGCCAATTTTAAGGACGCCATTTTGCGTATGGACGACCGTCAAGATAAGCTTATTGACGTTGTTTTAGGAGCCACTTTTAGCAATCTTCGTCCTAAAACCGACGTTCCTGCTGCTGGAGCTGCAATTAACGAGATTAGAGGCTGCGCAGCGTATAACACAATTAAGAATCTTCCAAAAAGCTGCAAACCACAAGCCTATTCAGTAAGATTCTAGCTTATATAGACGCTTTGCGCGATTCGCTTTATTCAGCTTGACTTTCGTACCATTTTTTAAGCTCGTCAACAGCAACACTGTGCTCTACAGGGCCATTATCTAGTCTGTATTCCAACATGTGCTTGTATGCTTTACCAACAATAGGACCAGGCTCCAAACCAAGAAGATTCATGATTTCATTGCCATCCAAGTCTGGACGAATTGCGTTAAAATCTTCCTGCTTTTTTAATTCGCGTACACGATCTTCCATCTCGTCCATCGCATGCTCAAACATAAGCGACTTGCGCTTGTTTTGAGTAGTAGCATCTGCGCGCGTTAGGCGATTTAGACGCTCGTACAAATGCCCAGAATCCTTAACATACCTTCTAACTGCAGAATCCGTCCAAGGCTCGTCTACGTAGCCATGGAATCGCAAATGCAAATTCACAAGCTCGCTTACATCGTCAATAATATGATGGTCAAAATGCAAAGCTTTCATGCGCTTTCGAGTCATTTTAGCTCCAACAATATCGTGATGATGGAAGCTAACTTTTCCGCCGTCTTCAAACTTTCTAGTGCGCGGCTTGCCAATATCGTGCAAAAGAGCAGCAAGTCGCAAAGTTAAATCTGGGCCAGGAACCGCACCTTCGTCATCTGTTTCAAGCGCTATTGCGCGCTCAAGAACCATCATTGTGTGCTCGAAAACATCCTTATGCCTGTGATGCTCATCAATTTCTAAGCGCAAAGCAGGAATTTCTGGCAAAACCCTATCTGCAATACCAGAATCAACCATTGCTTCAATTCCAGCGCGCGGATTTGCCGAAAGAAGCATCTTTGTTATTTCGTCACGAACGCGCTCCGCAGAAACAATATCTAATCTAGAAACCATGCTCAAAATGGCCTCAGCCGTGCTTGCTTCAATAGTGAAACCAAGTTGAGCAACAAAGCGAACAGCACGCATCATTCTTAAAGGATCGTCGTCAAAAGATTGACGTGGGTCTACCGGAGTTCGCAAAATACCTTTAGATAAGTCGCTTGCTCCGCCAAATGGATCCACAAATTCTAGACTTGGCACGCGCAAAGCCATTGCGTTTACAGTAAAATCGCGTCTAGAAAGATCACCTTCCAAAGTATCGCCATATTTTACTTCTGGCTTTCTGGAATCTGGATTATAAGCATCGCATCTGTAAGTTGTTATCTCTACTTTTACTTCGGTTCCGTCTTTTCTGCGCTTCAAAGCTCCAAGCGTGCCAAACTTTCTACCCATGTCCCAAAAACCGTCATGACCCCAAGACCTAAGAAGTGGCTCAAACTCTTCTGGCTTAGCAGATGTGCAAAAGTCAAGATCGTGCGAAACTCTATGCAAAAGCATGTCTCGCACAGGGCCGCCAACAAGCGCCAACTCGTAATTGCGATCGGCAAATAATTTACCCAACTCTATGGCTTCTGGCCAAACTTCAAAGTTCACAGACACGCTTAAAAACACCCTTTCAGCAAAAAATCAAACTACATTCCAGCATACCGTTACCCCAATGCACAGCGGATTGAGTAAGGTGGAGTGTATGGTTACTCCGAAAGACTTAAGACGCATGCTCGCCAGAGCCTCGGATAATCATACCCAAAACACTCCAAGCATTCGAGTCACTCCTCTTGATGTTGCTAGAATGAAAAGCAAAATTCATCCACAACAGGCCGAAGAAGAGGACTCGATTTTTGTTGATATTTCGGGCTTTTCAGGCAGCTACACTGTTGAAAACATTCATGTTAATATAACGGAATCCAGGCAGCAAATATCTTCTATTAATGCCCCTTCTCCTGCATTAATGCCTCAAAGAAGAGTTAATGACGGCCCTAAAACTTTTGCTTCTCTAGACGCACAGGATTTGCCTATTGTTCGAGAATATTCCGCTGGAGGATTAGTTTTTGACTCTCTTGGGCGTGTCGCGGTTATAGCACGGCATTCGCGAAGTGGACACATGGAATGGTGCTTGCCAAAAGGCCATATTGAAAAAGGCGAAACACCGCAACAAACAGCAGTTAGAGAGATTCGCGAAGAAACGGGTATTCTTGGCGAAGTTGTTGATTCAATTGCAACTATCGACTACTGGTTTACTGGAACAAGCCAGCGTGTGCATAAACTTGTTCACCACTTTGCGCTTAAGTATGTTAGCGGCGAATTATCTGTTCTTGGAGACCCAGATCACGAAGCAGAAGACGCGATTTGGGTTGATTTTAAGAACCTTAACGACATTTTAAGCTACCCAAACGAACGAAAAATAGCATGGATGTATGCTAAAAAGGCGAATAGGCGGCAAAACCGTGATTAACGTTACTAACGTGATTAATGTGATTGATTTTTCAAAAAACCAGTTGCGTAAGTCGCAAAAAAACGCGTTTTTAAGACTTTGCGTAACCACAGTTCTAATGGCACTCTTGCTTGCGACTTTCCCATTTTTCTTCGCACCAAAAGTCGCGTATGCTAATCAGTCTTCCTTAAGCTCCTACTCTTTGTATAACACAAAATTCAAAGGAATCTCGCTAAAAATCGTAAAGTCAACTTCGATTCTTACAGATAAAAGCGGATACCACATTAATCTTCTGCTTAAAAATAACAGTTCTAAAGATTTTCCAGAAGGCAAAATTCAAGTCACTTTTAACCCTTGGTACACTTTTATGTCTAGAACCGACTTGCAAAAATGGAGCCAAGCCGAGTCTAGGATTCCAACGCCTCAACTAATAGGCGAAGTTAGTGTTCCAGCGCTTGCAAGCGGAAAATCCTATAGTGCGCAAATTGACGTTGATGCAAACAGTCAAAATCTTTCAAACATTATTTATTGGGGTCCAAAACCTGTTTCAATAACGTATTCTTCTTTAGATTTTAAGCATTATTATTCTGTTAAATCGTTTGTAACTCGAGCAAATATTGGCATTAAAAACGTTCAAACTCCGCCAATTAATGTGACTTTACTAATGCCAATAATCGCAAAATCTTCCGATTGGCGTTTTAACATTAGCAAGCACAATATTTCTCCTTCTATTAACGCCATTAGTGAATCGCAAGAAGATTTGTCAAGCTCTACAGCAGGCTCTACAGCAGACTCCACAACTAACAGAAAAATCAGACTTAGTAAAAGCAGTATTAAGCGCATTACTTCTTTGATAAATCTTGTTCAAAAGCATCCAAAGTTGCAAACAATAGCAGACCCAAACACTCTTAAATTTAGTGAACCAACATTTACGCCTTCCGTATTTATGCAAAATAACGGTTTTAACATAAGCAGGTATGCGGAATCTGAAAATCGTGTTTCTTATAAACTAGCTGGAATTGGTTTAGATTCTTGGAGTAAAAAATCATCTATATTAGAAAATTCAACAACAAAGCCGCTAAATCTTGATTCCTACGCTTTTCAAACAGGCGAAAAATGGACTCTACGCGCACTAGAGAAGGCTGCCGCAAACGGATACAAAACAGTAGTGGCCACTAGCGGATTCGACCCTCTAGCAAACCGTTTTGCCGTAAAAAATGGTGTTTACGAGGTTCAAACATCTTCGGGAAGCGTAAAAGTGCTTTCTTGCCAAGAAACGCTTAACGAATTAATAAATGGACATTTTACAAGCGCTCAATCGGCAGCAGAAACTACTAGCGCAGGACTTCTAAACAGACTTGCAGCACAAAGCGCCTTCTACCAGATGGAACAGCCTTATATGCCTAGGCATTTGCTACTAACGTTTAGCCCAGATTCTTCTATACCTTTAATCGAATCAGTTGTAAGCATTCTAGAAAAATCGCCTTGGATTAGTCTTCTAGATATAAATTCTTTAACACACTCAAAAGCTATTACTAAAGAACACCTTGGATATAGCCCAGTTCCTAAGGCGAGTTCAATCGAAGGAAAATCATTAATCGCAAGCAAAGCTAAGATTAGCCAACTAGCTTCCGATAGAATGCTAGTAAACCAATTTATAAACAGCATTCTTGATCAAAATGAGCTTAATAACCATAAAACCAGCGAATCAGATGCTCAATCTCTTGCAAAGCAAAACGCAAAGCTAAAAATTAATCAAAATAGCAAAATCTGGAGCGAAAATCTTATTAAACTTTTTGACGCAATGGCTCAAAGAGAGCTAGATAATACGTTAAATAGCGCTAGCCAATCAAACAGTAGCGCTAGCGAATCGCAGACACAAACCAAAAATGGCACTCACGATTTGGCTAAAATGCTCATTTCTGGAATCAATATTATTCCTCCAAAAGACGTTACTCTTGTAAGCGAAACAGCAACCATGCCGATTACAATCAGCAACACAAACCCATACCCGATTAGCGTATATTTAACTGCGTATACCAATTCTATGGAAATAGTAACTAGAAGAAAAACACCAGTTAAAATCGCAGCAAATAGCGAATCCCAGGTGATTTTGCCACTTAGATCTACAACATCTAGCAAAGTTAAAGCCACTTTTGCTCTAGAAGATAGAAACCACAACGTTTTTAGTAGCACTAAAGAGACGGCAATCACAAGCACGCTGCAAATCAGCGATAAAAGCGGTACGATTATTATAATATTTGCTTTTGCACTTGGAGCTTTTGGGCTTTTCAGGCAGTTTAATCGTAAAAAGGACCCAGACGAATGAATTCAGTAGGCCGCAACTCGATTATAATGGCAAGCGGCACAGCCGCTTCTAGAATCACTGGCCAGATTAGAACAATTTTGCTCGCCGCAGCCCTTGGCACAACTGGTTTGGCAGCAAACGCTTACCAGGCTGGGTCTATGATTCCTCAGCTTATTTATACGCTTGTTTCTGGCGGAATTTTCAATGCTGTTCTTGTTCCACAAATCGTTAAGACTCTAGAAAAACAAGATGCAAAAAATAGGCTAAATAAGCTAATAACATTTGCTATTATTCTGCTTTTAGGCGTAACCGCTTTAATGGCGATTGCCACACCTGTTTTAACATGGCTTTACGTTGGATCAAACCCAGCAATGATTGCACTTACAAACGCTTTTACGCTATGGTGTATGCCTCAAATATTCTTCTACGGCCTTTATACCGTACTCGGCCAAGTTCTGGCTGCTAAAGGCAAATTTGCAATGTATGCTTGGAGCTCGGTTGCTGCAAACATTGTTAGTTGCACGGGATTTGGCGTGTTTATTGCGATTTTTGGAAAGGCAAGTAGACAGCCTGCGCATTTTTGGAACAACACTACAATGCTTTTAACTGCAGGCTTTTGGACTTTAGGCGTTGCAGCTCAAGCACTTGTTTTGTTTATTCCTCTTAAAAAAATCGGATTAAAGTATAAGCCAAGTTTTGGCATTAGTGGCATTGGCTTGCGCTCTATGGGACCTGTTGCAGCTTGGAGTTTTGCAATAGTGGCTGTTAGTCAGCTTTCTACAATGGCTACAACTCACATAACAACAAGCGCACCTTCTATAGCCGAAGAAACATTGGGATTAAGCCAATTTGATGTTGCAGGAAACGCCACTTTTCAAAACGCATACACAATGTTTATTCTGCCATATTCGCTTATAGCTGTATCGGTTGCAACCGCTGTTTTTCCAAAGATCTCCAAGTCGATTGCACAACACGATTTATCTACAGTTCGCGCAGATTTAAGCTCCTGCATTAGAAGCGTTAGCATTTTAATGTGCTTCTTTAGCGTTGCTTTTATTGTTATTCCAATGCCTATCTCTTTGGCTCTTTTGCCTTCAATTAGCATAAAAGAAGCATACTTAATGGCGGATCCGCTTATGATGCTTTCGATTGGCTTGCCACTATCTAGCGCCTATTTGATTATTCAACGCACATTCTACGCTTTTGAAGACGGAAAGCATCCATTTATGTTTTGTGCAGCGCAACTTTGCGTAGAGCTTGTTATTGTGTTTTCTTGCATAAAGTTCCTTCCACCAAACTACTGGGTTAGCGCTTTAGCAGCAGCTGCATCATTTAGCTACATTCTTACTTTCCCTGCGCTTGTTAAAATGATTAGGTCTCGTTTTAACAATAATTTAGACGATAAGCAGCTTATTGTTACTCACATAAAGGTGATTGCGGCTTCGATTGTTTCTATTGTTGTTGGAATTTTGACTAGAGAATTTATTTACAAGTGGATTTCTTTAGATTCACCAAAGCTTCGTGGTGTTAATCGATGGTTGCTTGCGATTTTTGTTTGCGCAATTATAACTATTATTCTTGTAATCGTTTACGTATCTACTCTTTTGCTTTTAAGAACAAGCGAATTGGCGATTATTATTAATCCAATTCTTAAAAAAATCGGCGTAAAATGGTCGTTCTTGCTAAATCTTGAGCGCGCAAATGCTGTTAAAAGTAATGTAAAAAGTAATGCCAAAAACAGCAGCGAAAGCAGCGGCAAAAATGGCAACAAAAATAATTCGTCTCGCATTGTTCGTTCAAAAATAGGCAAAAACAGTGCATAATGTGCAATAAAAGGCCACAATAGTCAACAATAATCGTCACAATACAAGTTGATAATCATAAATCAACACAGTGAGCAATAATTAAATCAAAATAAATAAACAACAATAATTGCAAAATAAGGAGCGTTTTACTAAATTCTTCAATTACAATAATTGATGGGATTTATTATTTACGCATATTCATTACTCATGTAGGAAGCCGGGGAGTAGATGAAACCTCAGTTGGGAGATATTATACTTAATCGCTATGCTCTAATATCACCTTTGCGAGAAGAAGCAGGCATTCAAGTATGGAAAGCTAGCGACCGCATACTTGCTAGAGATTGCCAGCTCTTTATTGTGCGCGACCGTAGATTCCTTCCCGAAGTAAACACAATATCTTCTACTCTTGCACTATCTAGAATCCGCAAATTTACGCCAGTTCTAAAAATTCACAACATAGATGACGTTGCAATTATTATAACTGAGTTGGATTCTGGAATAACTGTAGACGACTACATAAAATCACATAGCTCTACACTTAGCTACGAAGCTATACGCTCTATTGTTGCCGAAGCAGCAAACGCGCTTAGCAAACTTCTTGCATCTGGAATAACTCATTATGCTATTTCAACAAACACGGTAAGAATCACAAATAATGGAGTAGAGCTAGCTTGCGCGCCAATAAGCCCTCTACTAAAAGACGTTACTGTTGAATATTCAAAGCAAGATTCACAAGACAAACAAGATAAGCCGAGTACTAAAAATAAGCAAGACGCGCAGGATTCACAGAATTCGCAGGATTCGCAAAACAAAAGCGAAAATCAAAATAAAAGCGAAGAACAGTCTAAAAACTTGCCACAAAGTGTAGAAAACATTGCAACACATCAGCTTTCTGCGCTTTTATATGCTCTTCTTACGCGCACTGGATACACGCAAAATAACACAGTTTTTAACGTTTCTAGACTTGCAGACGGCGTTCCTGGCGAATTTGTTATGATTTGCAAAAGAGGCCTTTCTTCTGCTAAGGATTCAAGCATTATTCCAATGGCATCTATTGGGGAGCTTCTGGCACTTTTAGGCACATATACTCCTGTTAAAAAGCTTAGCGAAAAAGATATTATTCTTAACAACGATGCAAGCGAATCTTCTATTCAAAAAGCATTACTTTTACCTTGCAAAGACAATGATCTTATTGATTTTCCAGAAGGATTATCTAAGAACGAAGATTTGCTTGAAAACGAACTATCAAGTCAAGAATCTATTGGTATTTTAGATTCAAGTGATTTATCAATAAAAAACGAAGACAAAAAGCCTAACAAGTTTGGCAAAAACGCTAAAAATACTGGTCTTAAAAATGCAAGCAAAACCATTGGTGCTTTAAGCGCTTTGCTAAAAAGAAATGGTGATAATTCTGGGAAAAAACTTGATTCTTTGCCAGAGTCCGATTCAACTGGAACAGACTACGACTTCCACGATATTGCTGCAGCAGAAATGGCGAATATTTTAGCTCCAACTGAGCTAGACGCCGATGATTCAATTTTTCACAATTTGTCTTCAACATACACAAGTTTCCCTAGCTATTCAACCGATAAATCGCAAGCAAGCGAAGAGAATAAGGTTGGCGAAAATAAAAATAATAAAAATAACGAGAATAGCAAGAATGCAAACATTGGCAATGATTCTACAAACGACTCGTACGCAAAAGAAAATGGCAATAAAAGCGCGTTAAACGCTTTAGACTCGCTAACTTCTGGAAACGATTATTCACAAAAAGATGACTTATCTTCGCCACTAATGCCTAGAAGATTCGACTTTGAAGACCTTCTAAGCAGTAACACAAAACACACGGAGTTGCTTTCTAAGCCGCAAATCTTGCCATTAGAAGCCGAATCAACAGGAAGAGTGCCTGTTGTAGACAGCAATGGGCGTTTTGTTGCTCCTGGCGAAGAATCCGCTAGAGCATTGCGAGAAGAGGAGCTAGAAAACGAGGAATATGGCGATTACAGCAGCCAAAATGCTGGATTATTGTCTCACTCATCCATGCCTCCTAGCTTCCAGCCTCACGAGCATCAAGACGACTTAAAAGCAAAGAAATCTTCGAATCAAAACAATGTAGACATTGCAGATGCAAAGATTTTTGGAGGACTTTCAACAAAAGTCTTAGCTATTGGCATTGTTGCATTGCTGGTAGTTGTTGTTTTTGCAATATCTTTGCATAGTCTTTTTAACTCTCATGAAGCGCCATCAAACTTTGCAAAATCTAATTCTTGGGATTCGCAAAGTGTTGAAAATGTGCCTTTTGGAAGCCAAGGTGTTCTTTCGGAAGATAAAAGCGATTCGTCTAAAGAAAAGCAACCAAATAAGCCTGGTACTAGTAAATCTGATGCAAATAAGGCTGGAGAAAAGAATAAGGATAATAAGAGCAATAAGAACAATAAGAGCAATAAGAGCCTTAAAAACAAGCATAAAAAGCAAAATAAGCGCAAGAAAGTAAAGCAAGTACCAGCGCCTAAAATGCCTACTAACAACACGCCTTACCCTATAGATATTCAGCAATTCTTGGAAGATACGGGCAATCAGCGCGGCTACGGCTACTACATGCACTTAACTCAGCCTCAAGAAGCATACAGATTTGTTGTTTCGATTCGCTCTTCGGGCGGGCATGGATATTTGATTGCAAATTCCAAGAACGATCCTAGCGCTGGAGAAAAAGTTGCAGACTTTACCTTTGACGCTAGCGGAGTAACAGATGTAAAGTTCAAAAAGCCTATAACAGCGCAAGACTTTATTTTGTGGGTTCCAGAAGGCTCTATACCAATGAATGGGCTATACATAAACTACGTTAGAATTTACTAAAAATTATTAAAATTATTAGGACTATTAGGAATATTTTATGAAAACTGTGCAAAAAAGCGTAATTATTATTGGTTCTGGCCCTGCTGGGTACACTTCAGCTTTGTATTTAGCGCGCGCTGGATACAGCCCTCTAGTTATTGCTGGAGCGCTAACACCTGGCGGGCAGCTTATGAACACTACCGAAGTGGAAAATTATCCAGGTTTTGCAGACGGCATTTTAGGCCCAGACCTAATGGAAGCAATGCAAAAACAGGCAGAAAAATTCGGAGCACAAATCTTGCTTAACGATGTTATTTCTGTAGATTTTAATGGCGATTCAAAAGCGGTTACAACCAATGATGGTGTAACTTATACATCTAAGGCTGTAATCGTTTCTACGGGCTCACAAGTGCGCAAATTAGGCGTTCCAGGAGAGCAGGAGTACTCGGGCCGCGGTGTTTCTTATTGTGCAACTTGTGACGGATTCTTCTTTAGGGAAAAGCCTATTGTTGTTGTAGGCGGCGGTGATTCTGCTTTCGAAGAAGCACTTTTCTTAACTCGTTTTGGCTCTTGCGTAACGCTTATTCATAGGCGTGATTCATTCCGCGCGTCTAAGATTATGGTTGACCGCGCGCGCAAAAACGAGAAGATTAACTTTGTTTTAGATTCTGTTGTTTGCTCTGTAAACGGCGTGGATGGAGATGCACAATCTGTAACTGTTAAGAATGTTAAAACTGGCGAGACGCAAAATATTGAAGCATGTGGCATTTTTGTTGCTATTGGCCACTCCCCATCTACAAGTTTCTTAGATGGTGCTTTAGATCTTAACGAAGATGGAACTATTGCTGTGCAAGGAGCATCTACTAAAACTTCAATTCCTGGCGTTTTTGCTGCTGGCGATGTTGTAGATAGCGTGTATAGGCAAGCAATATCTGCTGCTGGTATGGGCTGCCGCGCGGCCCTTGATGCACAAGCCTATTTGAATGATTTGAATGATTTAACTGATTTGAACAAACAATAATTTTTTGTTCCACGTGAAACAACAACCCCCAATAATTGTATTAACAGCTTATTGGGGGTTTATTATTAATCTTTTTTATCTACTAAAATATTGACTATTCGTTGCAATTCTTCTGGAGAGGAAAATACGATTTCGATTCTTCCGTGATTTTCACTTCCTTTAATGGCAACTTTTGTGGAGAATCTATCTTCAAGCTGCTTTCTAATTGGAGAAGACACCCACTTGTTGTTTCGTTTAACTCTAGTTCTTCTAGAAGAATCGTCTCCATTGTCTACTTTAATCGAAACAATTTCTTCCGTACTGCGAACCGATAAGCCTTCTGCAATAATACGTTTTGCAAGAGCTTCCATTTCTTCTGTAGAAGCTAATGCAAGAAGAGCGCGGGCGTGACCTGCAGAAAGAACTCCCGACGCAATATGTTTTTGCACGCTGGCTGGCAAATTCAAAAGTCGCAAGGTGTTTGCGATTTGAGGACGGGACTTAGAAACGGATTTAGAAAGCTGAATTTGCGTAAGTCCAAAATCATCAATCATTTGAGCATAAGCTGCAGCTTCTTCTAGCGGATTTAATGCAACTCTGTGCAAATTCTCCAAAAGTGCATCCCTAAGCATGTTTTCATCCGAAGTGGTTCTAACAATCGCTGGAATCTTTTTAAGACCTGCTAACTGTGTTGCTCTACACCTTCGCTCGCCCATTATTAACTCATAATGAGCATTGTGCAAATCATCTTTACTTACATCCTTGATTTTTCGCACAACAATTGGCTGCAAAACTCCAACCTCTTTGATTGAAGCAGATAATTCTTGAAGCTCTTCTTCGTCAAAAATCGTACGTGGCTGATGAGCGTTTGGAACAATATCGCTCGGATCTAAATACTCTAGATACCCACCTTCAATAGGCTTTAGCTCTTGCGTTTGGCTTGTTTGTTTATCTTGCGATATTTTTTCTGCAACTTTATTTTTATCATTATCTTCGTTCTTTTGCTTTGAAGAAACAAATGACTTAGAAGCAGAATCACCAAAGAAAAAGTCAATTGGCCTTGTAACGTCATCAATTGACGGCATAGAAGTTCGCTTTGCTGAATGCTTATTTTTGCTTGCGATTGATGGCACTGTTTCACGTGAAACAGAAGTATTTTCCCCCAATTTTTGGCTTAAATGCGGGGAAATTGAGTCATCAACGCTAGGAACTTTGGCGGTCTTTTTGACAAACACTTTGGTTTCACGTGAAACATTTTTTTGCGTATTTTTATCTACGATTTTACTGTCTGTTTCACGTGAAACAGTGCTCGACGTGGTGCTACTCTCTAATGTTTCATGTGAAACATCTTCAATCTTTTTGTTAGCAAACTCATCTAAACTATCTTCTCCAGGAAGTGCAGGGAATAATGCACCCAATCCTTTACCCAAACGCGATTTACTTGCACTCATCACTCATTACCCTCTCTTTTTGAATCAATAACAGACAAAATTACGTCAGACTTATTAGCTATCTCAAATGCAGCTTCTCTATAAGAAACAGCACCTGTTCCATGCGGATCGTAGGTTATAACACTTTGATTAAAACTTGGCGCTTCTGGAATCTTAACAGTTCGCGGAATAGTGGTATTAAGAACAATATTTGGATAATGATTTTTAACTTCTTGAAAAACTTCCCTACCAAGAAGAGTTCGCTTATCAAACATTGTTACAAGCATTGTAGAAACAACAAGCGCAGGATTATAGTGCTTTTGAACCAAACCAATTGTTCTAATCAACTGGCCTAAGCCTTCAAGAGCATAGTATTCTGCTTGAATCGGAATTAGCATCTCGTGCACAGCACACATTGCATTAATTACTAAAAGACCAAGAGAAGGTGGGCAATCAATAAAAACGTAATCGTAATGTTCACTGCTGGATCTTAAAAACTCATCAATTGCATTCTTAAGAAGATTATTCCTATCTTCCATTTGAGCAACTTCTAATTCAGCACCACTTAACTCAATCGAAGCTGGAACAACATCTAGCCCTGCAATATCTGGGCACTCTTGTTTAACATCAGCAATAGTCTTTCTTCCTTCAATAACATCATAAATAGAAGGATCTGCGGAAGAATGGGGTATATTCATTGCCGTAGAAGCATTACCTTGCGGATCCATATCAATCAATAAAACTTTTGAACCACCAACAGCCATTGCTGCCGACAAATTCACAGCGGAACTGGTTTTTCCAACTCCGCCTTTTTGATTCGCAACCGCAATAAAACGTGTAGTCTTCGGCTTAGGGAACACAACGCCATCAATGGCGTGAAAGCGACTGGTTATATCTGCCAACTCACTGCCCAAGGAAGATCCAGAATCCCCAAAAATACGTTTAATTGTATCTTCTGCTGATTCCACCATTCACACCACCCCGCCCACCTATGGGAAATTACCAAACTTAACCAATTTAACCGTAGTATTTTCAAGTTTCCTTTCTTCTATGGACATAAAACACCATAAAAATTGCAGAAAATACTACAAAAATATTATAAAAACACACAGTTTCACGTGAAACATATAACATCTTTATTCAGTTTCACGTGAAACATTCAATGAAAGTTAACGCAACAAAATAAATGCGCACAAAAGTACAGAACTAAATCACAAAAATTAAATCAGCCTTTATCAATCAGCCTTTATCAATTATTACAACACTTGTTGATTGAAGGCCTTTAGCAACAGGGGCATCAACTACTCTAGGATTTAACCCCTTTACTTTTTTAATCATCTTTTCAGCTTTATCAATCTCCGCTTGTGCAGACTTTCCTTTTAACGCGATTAGTTGGCCATTCTTGCCTAATAGTGGAATGGTCCATCCAGCCAATTTTGTCATAGGTGCAACAGCTCTACATGTAACTACGTCAAAGGCTGGAATTTCGTGAGACTTAACTTTAGCAATAACTTCGTCTGATCTTCCATGAAAAACTGTAACATTTTTTAGGTCCATAACCTCTACGCATTCTTTTAACCAAAGAACTCGTCTTTCCATTGGTTCAATTAATGTTACTTTGCAATCTGGCAAACAAGCAGCAACAACAATTCCTGGAAAACCTCCGCCGCTTCCAACGTCTGCGATGGATTTTTTATTTGACTTTTCAACTGCTTTTTTAACAAATGGAACAACTGCGGCCGAATTTAGAATATGCCTTTCCCAAAGAATATTCATATCCCTTGGGCCAACAAGGCCGCGAACTAATCCCTCTTCCTTAAGTTTCACGTGAAACATCTTACATTTATCAAGAGCATTGCCTAAGACTTCACTCAACAAAGGGGAGTTATCTAATTCATCTACATTGTTTTCATCTACATTGTTTTGTAAATTGTCAGCCTGTTCCATATCTAAAATCTTTTCTGCAAATCAGCTCCTCAAACAAAAAGTAACACAATAAAACATTTTTGTTCCATTGTGTTACTTTTTATTTAAGCTAATTGCTACTCTGTATATTCTTCGTCCAACTCTACGTCTACATCATCCATGTCTACATCCACATCTTCATCTAAATCATCGTCTTCAATGGCACTTGCAGGCATATAAACAGTAACGTAGCGATGTGGTTCTTCTCCATGAGACCTAGACCTTAAGCCTTCTTCTCTAACTGTATCGTGAATAACTTTACGCTCAAACGAATTCATTGGCTTCAAATCAACAGAATCGCCAGTCTCGCGAACTTCATCAACAGCATCCAACGCAATATCTCGCAAATGTTGACGCTTACGCTTAAGGAACCCATCAACGTCTACAATTAAGTGCGATCTTTCACCAGTTTTTTGCTGAACAGCTAGACGGCTCAATTGTTGCAAAGCATCAACAACCTCTCCATCTCTACCAATCAAATGCTTAATGTCGGAATCATCATCCGCAACAATTTGAATCATTGGCCTATTGTTGCGAACGCCCATTTCAATATCGCCTTCGTAGTCGGCAATATCTAAAAGTCCTTCTAAGTAATCGGCAGCTATATCAGCTTCCTCATTGAGCTGGTCAATGCTCCTGGTCTCGTCTTGTGCCATTTACATACTCCTTAATTTCAATAAATGTCAAGAATCACAATTCTGTGTACAGTTTAACTGAAGATAAATCCAAATTTATAAATTATTTTAATAATTTTAATAAATCTAATAAATAAATTCACATTTACCTTGTTTTTACATTATTTACTTGTTTTTCGCTTGCGATTAGGCTGCTTACGTTGGAATCCTTCTGATTCTCTGCGCTTAGCTTCTTCTCGAGCCTGTTGAAGCTTTTCTTCTTCAATAGAAGGCAAACCTTCGCGCTTTCTGCGCTCGGATTCCTTTTTGTAATCACGCTCTTCTTTTTCCTCGGCTGCAGGAGATCCTGGAGTTGGGAAGGCGTACACCTGCCAAATAGAGCGAAGCATATTCATAATGTTGTTTACAAGCCAATAAACAAGCATTGCAAACGGAAGAGCAAATGCAGAGAAAACATAGATTAATGGGAATCCCCACATCATAAGTTTTTGCATCGTATACTGGGGACCCTGCTTCGATTCTGGCGGAAGATTCTTACGAATATTGTTAAATTGCATGTACCACATTGCAGCACACATCAAAATAACAAAGATTACAATAACAACTTTTCCGCCTGCTTGAACCGTCATAAACGTGTCGGAAACACCAACACCAAACACATGCGTTTTAACAAATTGCTGTGCTGTAGCAACATCAAAAGCACCAAGAGCAGTATGCTTTCCTCTAGCAATAAATGGAATAACAGAAAGCGTATACCAAATACTCATAAATGCTGGGCCTTGAATCATCATTGGCAAGCAGCTTCCAGCAGGATTTGCGTTATTCTCCTGATACAGCTTCATCATTTCTCGCTGCATGGCTTCTTTGCTAGCAGAATCGTTTTTACCCTTATACTTTTGCTGAATTTTCTTCATTTTAGGAGCGATCGCTTGCATATTGCGCATACCTTTAATGCTTTTTATAAAGGCAGGGAATATGCACGCGTGCACAACAAGCACAAGAAAGACGATTGAAAGAACCCAGGAGAATCCAATTTCATTCATTCCAATAAGAACAAATAGCTTGTGGAAAAGCGCCATTACTTGAGTCATAAGCCACTCAACTGGCGTAAGGATTTTATAGAACCATCCCCAGGGTCCGTTATCAAGTAAAAAGTGGTCTTGATTAAACATTAGTTTTCCTTGTCTTGATCAGCCAAGGGAGTTAACCGTGGCTCTTCATGCGCTTTGGACCAAGCGCAACGATAAAAAATTGAATATTTGCGTGGTACATCGTCAATACTGCAGCTGGTCCATGGTCTACAGCGCAATAGTCGCAAAGCGGCTAGGATACCGCCCTTAAACGCTCCATAGCGGCTAATTGCTTCAATAGCGTATCTTGAGCAAGTTGGGTAGTATCGGCAGCAAGCTGGTCTATTAGCAGAAATCGCGCGTTGATACCAGCGAATCGCTTTTATAATCAAATTCGCTACAACACTTTTTCTGCTATTCATAGCTGTATCACTATTCCTTAAACCAACTTATTGTTGTTTTCGCCGATTTTCAACGATTCTGATGGTTGATTTAGTTGGTATTCTTGGTGTTCTTCTTGCGCTATTTGCTGGCTTTGATTTTGAACAATTTTGGTTATTTTCTCAAAAATCTTTTTAACCTGCTCATTTAATGATTCAAACGATGCACTAGCAGCAGTAGATTTAGCTCTTAGAACTACGTCACAACCATTTGGAAGTAACGATTGATGCTGTTTTGCTATTACTCTAAAGCGTCTTTTTACTTTATTTCTAACAACAGCTTTTCCTACGCTTTTAGATACAGCAAGCCCTAGCCTTAAGTCAGCTTCATTTTGTTGAGGCTGATTTAAGGTATCACAAAATGCCGCGGGTGTATTACCATCACAACCCGTGGCAATCTGATTCAGACTTGTTTTTTCGCCTTCGTTAAGCGCGTTTAACACGGCTATATCGCCACGCATGCTGTAATGCGCGACGATATCCCGTGAACACACCTTGCGTCGTTTTTTGAGCACCGCAACAAAATCGCGATGGCTTTTCAGCCTATCCATGCTTTACGACGCGCTCCATCTCAGGCAGATAGTGTCTTACGACCCTTAGCGCGACGACGGTTAATCACTGCGCGGCCAGCACGAGTACGCATGCGAACGCGGAAGCCGTGCTTCATGTGACGACGACGGTTGTTAGGCTGGAATGTCCTCTTCATAACTAACGCTCCTGTATTAAACGTGTTTACAATTACTCTTGAATAAGTCAAATTTTTCAATACCGTAAAATTTTCTGTACATTTTTTACCAAATCAAACAACTTGTAAAAGCCTTGAAAAATGTGGATTAGCAGCTTTTATTTTATCCACAAATTACACACATGTTATTCACAATTAAGTATTTTCAACACGCGAGGCTGTGGATAACTTCTTAGGGTCGGAGTAAACATATTCTACTAGCACTCTTTACGCGCGCGAATAGATATGCATTCTGTTATGCATTTCTGTTGGTTAAGCGTAAAGACTCGAATAAAATGTTTCTGCCAGTTTAGGGGGTGTAGCATGACGGATTCTTTTAGCGATCCAAATGCGCAAGCCACTATTGTGTGGTCAAATACCCTTGCAGTGTTGCGTCATAATGCTCTTTTAAGCAATCGAGATAAAAGCTGGTTTGAAAGTGTAAAACCTGAATCTATTTTTGGAACTACCATTGTTCTTTGTGTCTCCAATATAGAAACACAGCAAGCTTTGCAAAATGAGCTTAGTTCAGCGTTACTTACGTCATTAAAAATTTGTACTGGAAAAGATATGTTTCCAGCTTTTAAGATTGTTCCTCAATCAGAAAACAACAATACTGCCACTAATAGCGCAGACACTAACATCAATGCCGCTAATAGCTCTTCCGATTTAAGCAATCTTAATCAGAATGTAAACGAGAATTCCCGAGTATTTTCAACATCTTTAGAAGAAAATACAAACGTTAATTCAGACTTATCTTCTTCTAAAAGCAACTATTTAGAAAACATAAAATCAGATTTTGGTGCACAAACTGTTGAAAACACTAGCATTCCTGTAAACACTAATAGTGTTGAAAATGTTGATTCAGCTAGCAACACTCCTGTTCAAAAAGATTTTGACTACGCAACTGGCTTAAATACCATGCAAAACACTGGTTTAGTTAATTCTGGTATTAATTCTGGTATTAATAGTTCACAAGCAAAAATTCCTTCTTCAATAAAAAGGGATCCTGTTACTCACTTAAATACTTGCGCAACTTTTGACACTTTTGTTCCTGGAGATTCTAATCGTTTTGCGCGCACGGTTGCTTTAGCTGTTGCAGAAGGTTCTGGAAAAGACTTTAATCCTTTATGTATTTACGGCGGATCTGGCTTAGGTAAAACACATTTGCTTAATGCTATTGGCAATTATGCTCTTGTTAAGGATTCTTCACTTAAGGTTCGTTATATTACAAGTGAGGAATTTACTAACGAATTTATTGAGGCTTTGCAAAATACAAGTCAAAACCAGGGTCAAATCGCTAATTTTAATAGGCGATTCCGCGAGGTTGATGTTCTTTTAATCGACGACATTCAGTTTTTGGGAGGAAAAGAAGCAACTCTGGAACAATTCTTCCATACTTTTAATGCTCTTTATCAAGCAAGTAAAAGAATTGTTATTGCTTCCGATGTTGCTCCTAAAAACCTTAGAGGATTTGAATCAAGACTTATTTCTAGATTTGAATCTGGATTAACTGTTGATATTAAGCCGCCTGATTTAGAAACCCGAATAGCCATTCTAAGAATGATGGCATTAATGAATAATTCTAACGTTCCTAGCGATGTTCTAGATCTTATTGCGGAACGTTTTACAGAGAATATTCGTGAGCTTGAAGGTGCTTTAACTAGAGTTACAGCCGTTGCATCATTAAGTAATCAACCCGTAAGCAAAGCCTTGGCAGAACAAGCTTTACAAGACTTCTTTGCTTCCGATATTGAAATTCGCCCAACAGATATTATTGGTCAAGTCGCTAAGTACTTCCACATGACTTTTGACGAGATTGTTGGCAGATCTAGAACTAAGAATGTTGCTTTGGCGCGTCAAATTGCAATGTATTTAGCTAGAGAAATGACAAGCATGAGTCTTGTTGATATTGGCGAAGTCTTTGGTGGGCGCGATCACACGACTGTTATGCATGCATATACTCGAATTAGCGGAGAGATGCAAGAAAAGCAGGAAATCTATAACTATGTTATGGAATTAACTGTTAGATTAAAACAAAATCCTGCAAACAAAAAGTAGTTTTACACAAATCTGTGCAACTCTGTGAATTAAAATAAAAAAAGTTATCCACATAGTTAGTCACAAATGTGGTTAAACCCTGCGGATAAGCGGTGGAAAACGCCGTTAAAAAAGTGAATAAACTGTTTATAAAGCAGTTCAAAATGTGGATTACTGAAAAAATAGCTTCGATTGTGGATAACTCGGCTCTTTCTGCACATAATTACTCATAGGTTATCCACATTTTTCTTATGTGCATAACGGCTTTAACAAAGCCTTTCTAGACACATGTCAACATTTCCACATTGCTTATTACTACTATTACTTTATTTTTGGATAATAATAATATTTTTTATTAACGATTAGCATTTATTTCTAAATTAGATTTTCATTAGCCAATGAGATAGAATAAACACAGTTTTAATGAAATGAGGAAATATGAAAGTTGAAGTTAATTCCGCTTCTTTTGCAGACGCACTATCTTGGACTACTCGCGTTATAGATAATCGTCCAGCAAATCCTATTCTTGCAGGCTTAAAGCTAGAAGCAAAAGACGGAACTTTGCAACTTTGTGCATTCAACTATCAACTTTCTAGCCGTCATCACATTGAAGCAGGTGTAGACGAAGCAGGTAGTGTACTCGTTTTAGGCAGACTACTTGCAGATATAACAAAATCTTTGCCAGCAGAAAAAACGTATTTATCTTCTACTGAAACAACTCTTACGATTACTTCTGGTAAGTCAACATTTACTTTGCAACTTATGCCAGAAGGAGAATATCCAGATTTACCAGAAGTTCCTTCAAAACTTGGTCAAGTAGATGCTCCTACTTTTGTTCAAGCTGTAAATCAAGCTTCTGTAGCAGTTTCTAGAGAAGAAGATAGACCAGTTTTAACAGGAATTCATGCTCGTTTTGAAGATGATACTGTTACTTTTACAGCTACAGACAGATATCGTCTTGCTCGTTCCACCTTTAGATGGACTCCAGATCATAGCGATATAAATACTTCAACTCTTATTAAAGGAAGTATTCTTAAAGATATTTCACGCTCTGTTGACGAGCATCAAAATGTTGTTATTAGCTTAGATGAGCAAGAACCTTCTGTTCTTGGATTTGAAAATTCTGGACGAGTTAGTACTTCTCAACTTATTGATGGAGAATTTCCTTCTGTAGATAGTCTTTTTGTTGATGAGTATCCTATTCACGCAATTATTAATCGACAAATGCTTATTAACGCAATTAAGCGCGTTGCTATTGTTGCAGAAAAATATGCTCCAATCTATATGTCTTTTGCGGAAAATGAACTTACTTTAAGTGCTGGAAATGAAAGTGAATCTAAAGCAAAAGAAACTATTGACATAGATATGGATGGTCAAGATATTATTGTTGCTTTTAATCCTAATTATTTGATTGAAGGATTAAGCGTTATTAGTGAGCCATTTGTTCACGTAAAAATCATATCTACTATTAAGGCTGTTGAATTTAATGGTCAACAAGAAGCAGATGGCGATGAATCAATGAATTACAGATATCTTGTTGTTCCAATGCATCCTTAAAACGAATACTTATAACGAATAACTCGAATAACTGTAGCTAAATAAATGTATGTTTCAAAGCTTGCATTAGATCATTTTCGTTCGTGGAATAATTGCATACTCGACTTTTCCCCAAAAATTAATATTCTATTAGGTTCAAACGGTTTAGGTAAAACTAATATTGTTGAATCGTTAGAAGTTATTTCAACGGGAACAAGTCATAGAGTATCTTCTTTAATGCCATTAATAGAGATAAATCATAATTGCGCTACAATACGTGCAAATGTTAAGGATTTTAACAATACTTTTAATAGCAATACTTTAGATAGTTCAAATGATTTAGATGAAACAACATTTGAACTAAGCATTAATCTAAAGGGTGCTAATAGAGCAAGGATTAATGGTAAAAAATCTCTATATATGAAAGATATAGTTGGCTTAATTCCTTGTGTTTCTTTTACTCCAAGAGACCAAAATTTGATTGTTTCAGATCCTACTGTTAGAAGAACATTCATTGATCAAGCTGGAGCATTATTAATACCAAACTATTTGCCTATTTTGCAAGAATATAATCATATTGCAAAGCAGCGTTCTGCACTATTAAAAAATTTGTCTAATAATTATTCACCAAATTCAATGAATAATTACAATACGGTTTCTGATTTAGAAGTATGGACTGCTAAATTTATTGAAGCTGGAATAATTCTTACAAAATTACGCAAACAAATAATAGAGTTACTTAATAATGTTTTTTCAAATATTGTTAAACATCTTTCTAACTCATCTAATTTTGCTTCAATCGAATATAATCCTTCTTTTAGTGAGATTGATTTTAGCGAAAATAATTTTGAAGACGATTTTGAAGAAGACGATTTTGAAGAAAATAATGATAATTCTATTAGTCTTGCGATTAGTGAGCATTTTCAAAGAATTTATAATGGAGAAGTTGCAAGAGGATACAATCTAATAGGGCCTCATCGAGACGATTTTACTATATTGCTTAATAATTATAATGCAAAAGAATTTGCTTCAAACGGTGAATCTTGGACTCTTGCATTAGCATTAAAAATGGCTTTATTTAAGTCATTAGAAAAAAAGAATGGAAAAAAACCTATTGTTATTTTAGATGATGTTTTTGCACAACTAGACGAGTCTAGAAGAAAACAAATTTTAGAATTTGCAAAAAATCAAGATCAAGTTTTTATTACTGTTGCGTCTTTAAGTGATATACCAAAAGATAAAAGTTTGTTGGAAAACTCGATTATTGATGTGTCTAAAATAGCAAAAAATCTAAATGAAGATGATTCTAAATCTTTAGAAAACAATATTGATATTAGTCATAAAATTTTATTGGAAAATATTGTTAATAGTCGTAAAAATAGTGTTGATTATATTGAAAATAGTCAAAATAAATCTACTGACTTAGGGGATATTAGATGAAAATTCCCGTAAATAAAATACTAAAATTAGATACAAGAAAGCTTCCAGAACTAATTTTTACGCCTATTAAAAAGAAGGCAATAAAAAAGGTAGTTAATGAACAGAATGCTTATAAAGCTTTAGAAAGTTTTGGAAAACCTGGTAGAGATCCACAAAATCTTTATTCTTTACTTGCAAATTTTGCTAATCAAAACAATTGGAATGAGCAACTTTCTATAGCAAAAATGCGCGAAGATTGGTGGAAAATAGTTGGAAAAAGCGCATCATTGAATTGCTATATAGACAAAATAAAAGATGGCGTTTTAATTGTTAGAACAAAATCAAATGTTTGGTATACGCAACTTAGCTATTGCAAGCCTATGCTTGAGAAAAAAATATTTGAATATTCTAAGAATATTAATATTAAAGAAGTCAAAATAGTTGGCCCATCTTTGCAAAAAACAGGCAAAAAATCAATAAACAGTAGGTTTAATATTAAGAATCACTAATAATGGCTCTTAATAAAGAGCGGTCATTATGCATGTGTAGAATGTTATGTAATATAGTTAAATCGCTAGAAGACCCTTTTTTGTGCTTTCTAGCGTGTATCGACCTCGTAAATGCCTCTTGGCATGAGGTAATACGGGAAGGGATCTAAAGTGTTAAACACTGAAGATAATTCAATGGAAAATTCTGTTGAAGAACATAAACTAGATGATGCTCAGCTAGATGATTCACTTTCTCCTGAACATTATGATGCTAGTGATCTTCGAGTTCTAGAAGGATTGGAAGCAGTTCGAATTAGGCCAGGTATGTATATTGGTTCAACTGGTCCTAGAGGATTGCATCATCTTGTATACGAGATTGTAGATAATTCGGTTGATGAAGCTTTGGCTGGTTATGCTTCTCACATTGAAGTGACAATTTTGCCAGACAATGCAATAAAAGTTGTGGACGATGGACGTGGTATTCCAGTTGACGAAGTGCCAGGCGAAGGTGTTTCTGGTGTTGAAACAGTTATGACTAAGCTTCACGCTGGCGGAAAGTTTGGCGGCGGCGGATACGCTGTTTCTGGCGGCTTGCACGGCGTTGGTATATCTGTTGTTAATGCTCTTTCTACGCGTGTAGAAATCGAAGTTCGTCGTCAAGGATTCCATTGGACTCAAACGTATGTAGATCAGCATCCAACTGCTCCTCTTAAAAAAGGGCAGCCAATGGAAGATGGTGAATCTACGGGAACTTCTGTAACGTTCTGGCCAGATGGCGCAATTTTTGAAACAACTACATATGATTTTGAGACTTTGCGATCTAGATTCCAGCAAATGGCTTTTCTTAACAAGGGATTGAAGATTTCTCTAACTGATTTGCGTAAACCAGATGAAGCAGGGGACGAAGTCACTGGAGAAAATGAATCAATTAGCGAAGAAAAGCATCAAAGCGTTAGCTACAAGTATGATCATGGAATTAAAGATTATGTTGACTACTTGGTTAAATCGCGTAAAGCTGTTCCTGTAGAGCCAGATGTTATTGATTTTGAGGCAGAAGATCTTGAGATTGGTATTTCTGCAGAAATCGCTATGCAATGGACTGTTGCATATTCGGAAGCAGTTCATACTTTTGCAAACACGATTTCTACTACAGAAGGTGGAACTCACGAAGAAGGATTCCGTGCTGCGCTTACTACATTAGTAAATCGTTATGCTCGAGAAAAGAACATATTAAAAGAAAAAGATACTAATCTTTCTGGTGATGATGTTCGAGAAGGCTTAACAGCAGTTGTTTCCGTAAAGCTTACAACTCCACAGTTTGAAGGTCAGACTAAAACAAAGCTTGGAAATTCCGAAGCTAAGACTTTTGTTCAGCGAGTTATGACCGAAAAGCTTGGAGATTGGTTCGATGCTCATCCAAGTGAAGCAAAGAACATTATTCAAAAAGCAATTGAAGCATCGCGTGCGCGTCTTGCAGCTAAGAAAGCTCGCGAAAATACGCGTAGAAAGTCAATATTTGAAACTGCTGGAATGCCAGATAAATTGAAGGATTGCCAGTCAAATAATCCAGAAGAATGCGAGCTGTTTATAGTGGAGGGCGATTCCGCAGGTGGCTCCGCAATTCAAGGACGAGACCCTATTACTCAAGCAATTTTGCCATTGCGCGGTAAGATTTTGAATACTGAGCGCGCATCAATCGACAGAATGATGAAGTCGGAAACTATTGAGTCCTTAATCACTGCTGTTGGTGGCGGTTATGGTGAAGACTTCGACTTAAGCAAAGTTAGATATCACAAAGTCATTATTATGGCTGATGCTGATGTTGATGGTGCTCATATTGCTACATTGAATTTAACACTGTTCTTCCGTTATATGCGTCCAATGATTACAGCAGGCTACGTTTACGTTGCAATGCCTCCGCTTTATCGTTTGAAGTGGAGCAAGGGTGCGCATGATTTTGTTTATACGGATGCAGAGCGAGACAGAGTTCTTGCAGAAGGTAAAGCTGCAGGCAGACAACTTCCTAAAGGCGAAGGCATTCAGCGATACAAGGGCTTGGGTGAGATGAGCTATCAGGAATTGTGGGAAACAACAATGGACCCTGAGCACAGAATCTTAAAGCAAATTCATATTGAAGATGCTGCTCGAGCTGATGAAACGTTCTCAATGCTTATGGGAGACGAAGTGGAACCTCGTAGGCTCTTTATTCAACGTAATGCTCACGACGCAAGATTTATTGACGCTTAAAAAGTCAAAAAATTGTCAATAAAAGCATTAAAGCAAATAAACTTAAAGCTAAATAAAAAGGAATTACAGTGGTAGACGAAATAAATGCCGCTAATAATAGCGAAGAGCCAAATCAGTTGCCTGATGGTTCAATGGAACCACAAAGCCCGCAAGAAGCAGATAGTACTGATTATGGCTTAATGAAAGGTGCTCGCGTAAAGCATATGGATTTGCAACAAGAGATGCGCGAATCCTACCTTGCTTATGCGCTTTCTGTTATTGTTGAGCGAGCTTTACCAGATGTTCGAGATGGTTTGAAGCCTGTTCATCGTCGCGTTATTTACGCAATGTATGATGGTGGATATAGGCCTGATCGCGGTTACAACAAGTGCTCTCGCGTTGTTGGCGATGTTATGGGTAAGTATCACCCTCATGGTGATTCTGCTATCTATGACACTTTAGTGCGTATGGCTCAGTCTTGGTCAATGCGCTATATGCTTGTTGATGGTCAAGGAAACTTTGGTTCCCCAGGTGATGATCCTGCAGCAGCAATGCGTTATACGGAATGTNATTCCACCTCATAATATGCGTGAGGTTGCCGATGGCGTACATTGGGCTTTGGATCACCCAGATGCCAGTAATTCCGAGCTTCTAGAAGCTTTAATTCAGCGAATTAAAGGTCCAGATTTTCCTACCGGAGCTACAATCTTAGGTCACAAGGGAATTGAGCAAGCGTACCGTACGGGTCGTGGCTTAATTACAATGCGCGCTGTAGTTAATACCGAGGAAATTAAGGGACGTATGTGCTTGGTTGTTACTGAGCTTCCATACCAAGTTAATCCTGATCGTTTAGCTGCCTCTATTAGGGAAGCTGTGCGAGATGGAAAGATTCAAGGCATTGCAGATATGCGCGATGAAACGTCTGGTCGTACTGGTCAGCGTTTGGTTCTTGTTCTTAAGCGAGATGCTGTTCCAAAAGTTGTTTTGAACAACTTGTATAAGCATTCGCAATTGCAACAAACTTTCGGCGCTAATATGCTTGCGCTTGTTGATGGTGTTCCTCGCACTTTGAGCTTGGATGCGTTTATTCGTCATTGGGTAAGTCATCAGCTTGAAGTTATTGATAGGCGTACACGCTACTTAAAGCGCGAGGCAGAAGAGCGAGATCATATTTTGCAAGGCTACTTAAAAGCTTTGGATATGATTGACGAAGTTGTTGCATTAATTAGATCTTCTAAAGATGTTGAAACAGCTCGCACTGGTTTGATGAATTTGCTTGATGTTGATGAAGTTCAAGCAGATGCTATTCTTGCAATGCAACTTCGTAGGCTCGCAGCTTTGGAGCGTCAAAAGATTCTAGACGAGCATGAAGAATTAATGCGCAAGATTGAAGATTACAACGATATTCTTGCAAGCCCAGAGCGTCAGCGCAAGATTGTTGGCGATGAGCTTGACGAAATCGTAGCAAAGTATGGCGATGAGCGCAGAACTAAGATTCTTCCATTCTCGGGAGAAATGAATGTTGAAGATCTTATTGCCGAAGAAAACGTTGTTGTAACAGTTACTCGCGCAGGCTATATTAAGCGCACAAAAGCAGACGAGTATCGTGCTCAGCATCGTGGAGGCAAAGGTATTAAGGGAGCAAAGCTTCGTGAAGATGATGTTGTAGATCACTTCTTCTTAACATCTACTCACAATTGGCTTTTGTTCTTTACTAATCGCGGACGCGTTTACCGCATTAAAGCATATGAGCTTCCAGAAGGATCAAGAGATTCTAAAGGTCAGCATGTTGCAAATCTTCTTCAATTTACTCCTGGAGAAACAATTCAAGCGGTATTGTCAATTCAAAATTATGATGTAGCAAAGTATTTGGTTTTGGCAACTCGTTCTGGAAAAGTTAAGAAAACTGCTTTGCAAGAATATGATTCTACACGACAAGGTGGCTTGATTGCTGTTCGACTAATGGCAAACGAAGAAACTGGGGAGTCAACAGACGAGCTGATTGGTGCAGCTTTGTGCAACCCAGAAGACGACATTATTCTTGTTTCTAAACTTGGTATGAGCCTTAAGTTTAGAGCAGATGATGAACAACTTCGACCAATGGGCCGTCAAACTGCAGGTGTTCAAGGCATGAGATTCCGTGAAGGCGACGAACTGCTGGATATGGATGTTGTATCTGTAGATACAAGCAAAGATCTTCTTGTTGTTACAAACGAAGGATTTGCTAAGCGTACAGCTATTGAAGAGTATCGTTTGCAAGGAAGAAACGGCTACGGTGTTAAAGCGGTACAGCTTACAGAAGGCCGCGGTTCTTTGGTTGGTGCTTTGATTGTTGAAGAAACAGATCAAGTAATGGCAATTATGAAGTCTGGTAAAGTGATTCGTTCCGACGTTAACGAAGTTAAGCGCACAGGTAGAACCACTCAAGGCGTGACTTTAGCAAAGCCAGATAAGGGTGACGAAATCATCTCGATTGCTCGAAACGAGGAAAGAGATGATGATGAAACTCAAAATGAAGAATCATCAGAAAAAACTATTGGAAGGAACTTAGATGAGTGAAGATTTTGAAGCATCCAATAGCAAAGTTAGTGGAGAATCTAATACTAGTTCTCCAAGAACAGTAGGTGCAACAGCTACGTCTTCTTCTAATGCGTATAGCGTTAGAAAATCTACTCAACCAAGAGCTAGAAGGATGAGTCTTTCCCTAGTTAGAGTAGATGCTTGGAGTGTTGCAAAAGTAACATTTTTGCTAAGTGTTGCTGGCGGAATAATACAAGTTATTGCAGCGGGATTAGTTTGGCTATTTCTAAACATGATTGGTGTTTTTGATCAAGTAACACAGATTGTTTCATCAACAGGCTTAGATAGCAACGGTTTTAACCTTGCAGACGTGTTTTCTTTGCCAACTGTTTTAAGTGCTGTAATAATTTTTTCTGTTGTGGAAATAGTTATTGCAACATTATTATCTGCAATTGGATCTTTGCTTTATAACGTTGTTGGGTCATTAGTTGGTGGAATTCACTTAACTCTTGGTGATGACTAAAGCAAAAAGCACGTATAAATAATAATTTAATCTCATAAAATTAATCCCCACTAAACTTTAAGTAGATTAGTGGGGATTAGTTTTTATAAAAATCATTTATAAAAATCATTAAACAAACTATTTTTTATAAGATAAATCTCGAATATCTTCCAAAATTTTAATTATCTTTTCTTCGCGATCTTTGCGTTTTTCTTCATCACTCTTTTCTTTTTCAAATTGTAAGAAAGGAAGACCAATCTCCCTTAACTTATTAATAGGAAGAACAATGCAAAAATAAACAGCTGCAGCAACAATAAGGAAGTTTAAGATTGATCCAAGAACGGCACCAAATGATATTGTTGCACCATTTATTGTTATTGTTAAAACACCATCAAGATCCGGCTTTCCACAAATCATTGCTATAAGTGGATTAATAATGTTTTTAACAATCGAAGTAACAACGGAAGTTACGGCGCTGCCCATAACAACACCAACCGCCATGTCGATTACACTACCTCGTGCAATAAATTTTTTGAAACCATTAAACATAGAAAATCCCTTCTGCTATTTAATATTTGATGTCTATTTTTATGCCTATATTATTTTAATTTTCTTAATATTTTGTTGTAAATAAAACTATTACTTTTAGATAGATTAAGAATAGACAAAACAAGTATTGGATACATTATTGCAGAAGTTAAAACATCACTAGGGAAGTGCGCTGCAACAACAAGTCTAGAAATTGCAACAATAGCAACAATAATAATGCTAACGATTAATCCAAGCCTTAAGAAAGACTTATTTGCAATATAAATAATCATAAGAGCCATTGAACAAATAGCTACTGCTGCTGCAGTGTGACCACTTGGAAAACTTGGATCTGGTGGAACTTTAATTTTTACACCAATAAATGGTCTAGGCCTATGAACTATGAATTTAACAGCAAAGATATAAATCATTGGCAAAAGGCAAGTCGCAAGCTGTATTAGAGTTATGCGCCAATCTCGTTTTATAAAATAAGAAATAACAGCCAAAATAAAAAGTATAACAATACATGATTTTGTAGAAAAAACTATTGCAAGTAGTTTAGAAAGAGCCATTATAAAAGACGGAGAATAGTTGTGGAAAAATGCTACGATTCCTGCTTCAAAAGATCTTTCTGCACTATTAACAAGCAAAAGTTTTCCAATTAACGGCACTAAAATCAAAAGAAGTATAACAGTAGAACACTTCTTATTATTAGTTATATAGAACTTTATTTTTTCTAAAAATTCGTAAAGCTTATTTTTTTGATTCATAGTTAAAGACTACACTTAGAAATATATAATAAATTTGTAGTATATATTTGTAATATTAAATGGGTTTATAAGTTTTATTTGTTTATTTTGCATAATTTTGTAAAAATGTAGTATATAAATAAGTATGTAAATAAATTTAGCAAACGCATGTTTGGTATTTAGATGTGATTTGTACACCGTACGAGGTGACGAGTAGTATGAGGAAAGGTAGAAAGGGTTTACAATGAGCGTGCTTGACAGACTTGAGAAGAGCGTTGAAGGTGCAATGAATGGAGTCTTCGCAAAATTCGGGTCTAAAGACTTGCAACCTGTTGATCTTTCTAGTGCATTAGAGCGAGAAATTGATAACCAGTCTATGCCAATTGATCGCGATCGTACGGTTGCGCCAAATGAGTATCACTTTAAGCTTAGTACTCCAGACTTTGATCAGCTTGGTAGTGAAGCTTTAGCAAATGAGCTTGCGGATAATCTTACACAGTATGCAAAAAGTCAGCATTATGCTTTTGTTGGCCCAGTTGCAGTTATTTTTGAAGAAGATACCGATCTGACAAAAGGTAATTTCAATTTAACTTCTGATTCTGTTCCAGGAAACGCTGTTCCTGTAACAACGCAAGAGCAGTCAGAAAATCATCCAATGCTGGAGATTAATGGGAATAGGTATTTGTTAACAAAAGATCGCACAATATTAGGCAGAGGCTCTGGTTGCGATATTGTTATTGATGATCCTGGAATTTCTCGTAGGCATCTTGGAATAGACGTTACACCAGACGGTGTTATTGCTAGGGATCTTGGTTCCACTAATGGTACTTATGTTGAAGGTCATCAAACTCCAGCAGCAACGCTATTAGATGGAAACACTATTACTATTGGGCGCACCCGTATTCTTTATTGGGCTTCGGATCAAGATCAGGAGTAGTGGACGAATACGTAAAGAGATACGAGTACACGCATGATATTAACCGAGTTGACTTTTGCTATACTTAAGTACAGTTTTTTAGTACTTTTGTGGGTATTCGTATGGTTTGCTGTTAGATCTTTACGCAAAGATATTGAGATTTTTAGTCCTAAAAAGTCTAAAGCTTGGAAGAATAAGTCTCATCGTAGGTCAAATCCTTCTAATGATGAATCTTTAAGAAATAACAATATTGCTTCTGCTAATTTAGAGAAGAATAATCAAGCTGAGATGCCAACTTTGCTTGTTATTATTGATGGTCCTTTAGCTGGTTCTTCATTCCCATTGGAACCTTCTGGCGTAACTCTTGGAAGATCTGCAAACAATACGGTTGTTCTAAATGACGAGTTTGTTTCTTCTCATCACGCGCGCGTGTATTTTAATCAATCTGTAAATTCTTGGGTTCTTGAAGATTTAGGTAGCACTAACGGAACTATGATAGGTCATAGTAGAGTTAATGAACCTGTTGTTTTGCCTCCGCGCAAGCCTGTGCGAATCGGAGCAACAATGTTTGAATTGAGGTGAGTAAATGGCGCAAATTCGATTCAAACATTGAAGATAAAACAAGTAGTCAAAAACAGCAAGATCAAGTTGATTCTGTAAGTAATGACGTTTCAAGTAGTGACGTTGCAAGTGTTGCAAACGTTGTAAGTAGTGACGCTGTAAATAATAATCCAGTAAATAATGCTGCAAAAAGTGAAGAACAAAACTTAAATAAGGCATACTTTATAGATAAAGCGTTGTTTATGTATTCAACAGCTGTTAGCGATGTTGGTACTGTTAGAAGCAATAATCAAGATTCTGCGTTTGCTGGAGAAAGATTGTCCGCTATTTGCGACGGTATGGGCGGTCATGCTGGAGGAGATACGGCTTCTACAATCGCAATTAGGTCTTTAGCGCACATTGAGCAAGATTCAAGGCCAAACGATATAAAAGCTGTTTCTTCAATGATGGAAACTTCGATTATGGCAGCACACGACGCAATTGTTGGTAAAGCCAAAAGAGAACGCAGACTTGCTGGCATGGGAACAACAGTAACAGCCGTATCTCTTGTAAATGGTTACTGGGTTCTTGCACATTTGGGTGATTCTAGAGCGTACTTGTTGCGAGATAATCATCTTACAAGAATGACTTGCGACCATAGCTACGTTCAACATTTAATAGACACTGGTCACATTACTCCAGAAGAAGCAAGAAATCATCCGCAGCGAAATGTTGTTATGCGCGTTTTAGGTGATTTTGATATTGACCCAAGGCCAGATATTGCTATTAGGCAGGCGCACCCTTCCGATCGCTGGCTTTTATGCTCGGATGGTGTGTGTGGAGTGTTAGAAGATTCCACAATTCAAGAAGTTATGAGCACTGTATCTAATCAAGAAGAGTGTGCTCAAAAACTTGTTTCTATGGCGCTTAAAGCTGGAAGTACTGATAATGCAACTGCTGTTATAGCAGATGCAACTTTGGCACTAGACGCAGATGCTTTTGACTTGCCTCACCAAACTCCATTAATTGGCGGTGCTGCAAGCAAAGATTTAGAGTCTATAGCAGATATTGTTAATAAGGCTGTTTCTTCTACGCCACCATTGCGTGAAGGTAAGGATTCTCCTGCTCAAAGAGCTGCTGCTCTTATACAAACAGATTTAAAATCGGAAGAAAAAGATAAGAAAATTGTAGAAACTACTCGACTTGTGCAGCCTTCGCATTTAAGAAACGAAGAGGAATTAAGGTCTACAGACACAAACGAGATTCCTATTGTAAAAAAGAAGAACGGTAGAATATCAACAGATCCTAGGGATCCAGATGTCCAGCGTGCTGTAAAAAGAGAACAAGCAGAAGCACACAAAGCAAATAGAATTAGAAGAAGATGGATGAGAATAGGTGTTGCTTTTGCAACGCTTGTTGTGTGTGCGATTGTTGCTTGTGGAGCTTATCTTGTTTATTCTTGGACTCAAAAGCAATACTACATTGGTAAAGGAAATGGCAAAGTAGTTATTTACCAAGGTGTTCCTACTAACATATTTGGATTAGAGCTTTCACATCAGATTGAAGAAACAAATATTAAAGTCAAGAATCTGGATAAGTCTTGGCAAGATCAGCTTAATGAAGGTATTAGTTTTAGCAGTCTTAAAGAAGCAAGAGGTCATGCAAGGCTAATTGGAAGAGAAATGCGCGCTCGAGAAAGCGAGAAGCGTGGTAATAAGCCAAAAAGTATTATTTCTAATTCAGATAATAAAGACGGAAATAATAGTGGAGTTGTAGATTCAAGCAATGATTCAGGAGGTAAAACCTCGTGAACATGTTTAGTATGCGCATTAAGCAAATATCTTTGCTTCTGTTTTCTGTAATTATATCTGCAGTGGCATTTTTGCAAATGTTTCTAAGGATTGATGGATTCGTTCCAGCAAACTATGTTGGTATGCTTGCTTTAACAACAGCGTTGTACCTTGTTTTGTGGGGCGTTTTGATTGTAAAAAAGCCTTATTCTAGCCAGGTAATACTCCCTTGTATTCTTCTTCTTACAGCTATTGGCACTGTTATGATTGCAAGAATAGATAAACAGCACAACACTAATGTTGCTATGAAACAGCTTATTTGGGTTTGTGTTGCTCTTGTATTATCCATAATTTTTGTGATGGTTCTAGAAGATTATAGGATTCTTAGAAGATTCTCGTACGTTAGCATGGTGATTGGTCTTGTTCTTCTTTTATCTCCAATGCTTCCAATAATCGGTAAGGAAATTGGCGGAGCGAGAATTTGGATTGGTTTTGGAAACCACACTATTCAGCCAGGAGAATTCGCAAAACTATTCTTAGCTTTCTTCTTTGCAGCATACTTGTTTGATCATAGAGACAGACTTGCAGTTGGTGGAACAAAGATTTTTGGAATTCATCTTCCACGATTCAAAGATATGGGTCCTATAGCGCTTGTTTGGGCTGCTTCAATGTGTGTGCTTGTTGTGCAACACGATTTAGGAACATCATTAATGTTCTTTGCAATGTTTGTTTCTATGCTTTACGTTGCAACTGGAAGAAAAGGCTGGCTTGCAATAGGCTTTATAGCATTTATAATTGGATGTTTAGTTGCTGTTAAGCTTTTTGCACACGTTCAATACAGAGTTGACGCTTGGCTTAATCCATACGACCCCGTTATTTACAACAGATTCCCAGGTGGGTCTGCTCAAATTGTTACTGGATTATTTGGCCTTGCTGCAGGAGGCATAACTGGAACAGGATTAGGCCAAGGTCATCCTTCTTTAACTCCACTTGCTAATTCCGATTTTATTTACGCTTCGGTTGGGGAAGAATTAGGATTAACTGGTTTGTTTATAGTCTTAATTCTTTACATGATTATTATTGCGTCGGGCATGATTACTGCTATGAAGATTAAAGACGGTTTTGGAAAGCTTCTTGCATCTGGTCTTGTTTTTACAATGGCGTTCCAAGTATTTACTGTTGTTGGCGGAATCACGCTTGTTATTCCACTTACTGGCTTAACAATGCCTTATATGGCAGCTGGTGGTTCTTCTCTAGTTGCTAACTATTTGCTTGCATCTATTTTGATTGTTATATCTAATGCTGCTAATAAGCCAGAGGCTGCTATATCGTCTGATACTTTCCAATACGAAGCTTTAGCTGCTCTTAGGGAAAGAGAGCTTAAGCAAAGAGAAAATAAGTCCTCTAATCTTAACTCCTCTAATCTTAAAGAAGATGGGGGTGAATCTTATGAATAAATGTTTGAAGCAGCTTTTTAGTGCAGTAATTGTGTTGTTTGTTGTTTTATGTATTTCTAGCACGTATATAACATCTATAAAAGCAAACGAATTAAATTCTGATCCTAGAAATAGGCGCGCGCTATATCACGAATTTGGCGCTCCAAGAGGAGCAATTCTTGCATCCGATGGAACTGTTTTAGCGAAATCAGATCCATCTAAAGATGCATTCGTGTATCAAAGGTCATATTTTAACGGCCCTGCTTATGCTCCAATAACGGGTTATTATTCAATAAGTCAAAGAGCAGATAGAGGAATAGAGGCTTCTAGAAATCAGCTTTTAAGTGGAGAATCCGACGCGCTATTCCTTCAAAAGTTTAAGTCTCTATTTACAGGAGCAGAAAACAGAGGTGCTTCTATAGAAACATCTATTAACACTAAGCTTCAAACTCTTGCATACAATCTGCTAAAAGACAAGAATGGCGCTTTAGTTGCAATAGAGCCAAAAACTGGAAGAATACTAGCAATGGTTAGTACGCCTAGCTACGATCCTTCTTCTCTTGCATCTCACAATGTTTCTTCAGCAAACAGAGCATATAAGGATCTTATATCTAACATATATAATCCAATGCTAAATCATTCAATATCTGAACTTTATGCTCCTGGTTCCACTTTCAAAACGGTTGTTGCTGCAACAGCGCTAGAAACTGGAAAATATGATTTAAATACTTCGATTCCAGCTGGATCTTCGTACACTCTTCCAGGAACGCAAACTCATCTTACAAATGTTGTTCCAAGTGCTAGCGGATCGAATGGTCAAATATCTTTTGAAGATGCTTTAGCTTATTCTTCAAATACTGCATTTGCACAACTAGGAGTTTCTTTAGGGGCAGATGCGATTGTTAAGCAGGCTAAAAAGTTTGGATTATTTAGCTCATTTACTTTAGACGGATCTGATTCAACAGGATTCCCAATGAGAGTTGTTGCGTCTTTGCTTAATCAAAAGCCAACGCAAGATAAGCTTGCTCTTCAGTCGATTGGTCAGGGAGACGCTAGGGTTACTCCTCTTCAAAACGCTATGATTGCAGCTGCTATTGCAAATAATGGAACACTTATGAAGCCAACGCTTGTTGATTGCGTAAGGTCTAGTGACTTGTCTGTTATTTCTCAAACAACGCCTACTGTTATGAGTCAGGCTTTAAGTGCGCAAAGTGCTGCAAAACTCAATGCTATGATGCAAAGTGTAGTTGTAAAAAGTAATCAAAATCTTTCTTTGCCAAATGTTGCTGTTGCAGCAAAATCGGGAACAGCACAAATTGGGTTTAGAAATCAAGCTATTAATGGGTGGGTTATTGGATTTGCTCCTGCACAAGATCCTAAAATAGCTGTAGCAGTTGTTATTCACAACGCTAGTACGTATGGAACGCTTACAGCAGGGCCAATTATGAGACAGGTGATGAAGGAGGCGCTTAAGCAATGAAACTTGTTGAAGGACAGTTAGTTCATCATCGATACAGACTAGATAGAAGACTTGCACAAGGAGGCATGGGAGAAGTCTGGAAGGGCTTTGATATACAGCTCGGCAGGATTGTTGCCGTTAAAGCGCTTAGAACCGATACAAGCAATGTTGAAGCTAAATTACGCAGACTTAGAGCAGAAGCACATAATTCAGCAAATCTTGCTCACCCAAATATTGCAGCGTTATTTGACTACTACGAGCATGATGGCATTGGTTTTTTGATTATGGAATATGTTCCCAGCAAGTCTTTAGCAGACTTATATCATAAAGAAAAAACTGTTGAGCCAACGCGATTGCTGCCTATACTTATTCAAACTGCAAGAGGTCTTTTTGTTGCACATTCCCACGGCGTTATTCATAGAGATGTTAAGCCAGCAAATATTATGGTTTCCGAAACGGGAAGCGTAAAGATAACAGATTTTGGTGTTTCGTACTCTAGCGACCAAGAGCAGATTACTCAGGATGGAATGGTTGTTGGAACAGCTCAATACATTTCCCCAGAGCAAGCTCAAGGAGAGCAAGCAACAGCCCAGTCCGATATTTATTCTCTTGGAGTTGTTGCATACGAAGGACTTTGTGGACATAGGCCATTTACTGGAACTACGCCTGTAGATATTGCAGCCGCACACGTTAATGACCCTGTTCCACCTCTTCCAGATAGTGTTGACCTTCAATTAAGACAGTTTGTAATGTCAATGCTTTCTAAGAATCCAAAAGATAGGCCTAAAGATGCTCTTGTTGTTTCAAAAGTGCTTGCAAAAATTGAAAGAAGACTTTTGGATCAGCAAACAGCGTTTAACAATAAAAACACAATAGATTCTTCTAACGGTCAGCGCATTAAACGCAGCGTTAGAAGTGTTCCAAAAACACAAGTTAATATTATTAACATTTTGAATAATAACGACCGCAAGGAGCAGCAATGAGTAACACAATGCCTACCTCATTAGCGAATGGACGGTACCAATTAGGTGAATTGATTGGCCGCGGTGGAATGGCCGAAGTGCGAGTCGCAGAAGATAAGCGCTTGGGTCGTACCGTTGCTGTTAAAATCATGCGTTCTGATTTGGCAAATGACGAAATCTTTTTGTCTCGCTTCCGCCGAGAAGCACATTCTATTGCGCAAATGAATAATCCAAACATAGTGAATATCTATGATTCTGGAGAAGAGTCTGTTGTAGACGACAATGGCGTAGAAGAGCATTTGCCGTATCTTGTTATGGAATATGTTAAAGGAAAAACGCTTCGCGATATTCTTAAGATGAATGGCGCTTTAAGCCAGCGTGATTCTGAGCAGGTTATGCTTGGAGTTTTGAACGCCCTGGAGTATTCGCATAGAATGGGCGTTATTCACCGAGATATTAAGCCTGGAAACATTATGATTTCCGAGCAGGGCATTGTTAAGGTTATGGATTTTGGAATCGCAAGAGCGCTAGACGATTCTGCAACAACAATGACACAATCGCAAGGTGTTGTTGGAACTGCGCAATATTTGTCTCCAGAGCAGGCCCGTGGAGAACAGGTGGATATGAGATCCGACTTGTATTCTGCAGGATGCGTCTTATACGAGATGCTAACTGGAAGGCCGCCTTTTACTGGCGATTCTGCAGTTGCAATCGCATATCAGCATGTTTCAGAAGTTGCAACTCCTCTAAGTACGCTTGTTCCAGGTCTTCCTTCAATGTGGGATAAGATTTGCGCAAAAGCAATGGCAAAAGATAGGCAGAATAGGTACGCAACGGCTGCTGAATTTAAGAACGACATATTAGCGTTTATGAACGGCGGTGTTCCTGTTGCAGCAGCATTTAATCCGCTAACAGATTTAGCTAATATGCGCGCAAGAAAGCAGGCAGAGCAGAATGCTGCAACTCAAGCTATTGGAGCGGCAGACACTGCCTCTACTCAAAGTTTTGGCGCGATTACAGGCCAGTTTGATGCGTATCCAAATACGGGCTACAACACAAGAGCCGCTCAGCGCGCTGCAAATCAGGCAAAAAGAAGTAAGCGCATTGTTATTGCTTCTGTTGTGTCTGCGATTGTTTGCGCGATTGTTGTTGGCGGAATTCTATTTATGCTAAATCGCAGTAAGCTAGCTGGAGATATTGTTGTTCCAACATTTAGCGAAACTACAACTCAAGATGCTGCTAAAGAAAAGCTTCGCGCGCTTGGTCTTATTCCAGATATTTTGGAAGACGATAAGTCTACTAAGCCAGAAGGTACTTTTACCAAGCAATCTCCTAAAGGCGGAGAGAAGGTTGCGTCTGGGTCTAGAGTTAGCGTTTGGTTCTCTATTGGTCCTCAATCAACTAAGGTTCCAGATGTTACTGGAAAGTCGCAAGAAGCAGCTAGAAAAGCTCTTGAGCGTGCAGGATTTAAGATTTCTAACGTTAGAGTGGAAGATAGTACAGACGTTAAAAAGAATCACGTTACTAGAACTGACCCAGTTGCAGATTCGTTTGCCGATAAAGGTTCAATGGTAACTTTGTACATTTCTTCTGGCTTAACTAAGGTTCCAGATGGAATGGTTGGACAGTCCAAAGATATTGTTGCTGGAGAATTGCAAAATCTTGGATTTACTGTTAATACCGTAGAAGAAGAATCCGACACTGTTGCAGAAGGAATGGTTACTAAAATGAATCCGTCTTCTGGAGCTGCTGTAAAACCTCATAGCGCTATAACTGTGTATGTTTCTAAAGGAAAGCCTAAGGTAGAAGTTCCTCATGTTGCTCTTGGAACATCAACGTTAAAGCAAGCTAAGCAAATACTAGAAGCAAAGGGCTTTAAGGTTGTTGCTGATGGCTCCGCTACAGATGACGATATTGTTGATAGTATGTCGGAAAAAGAAGGGTCTAAGATAGATAAAGGCTCTACAATAACGCTTACTGTAAAAACTCCTCAGACTTCTGTAGACACCACTACAAAGCCTGGAAGAACTTCAACATCTGACTCATCTTCTACAACAACAAGCGATAGCGATAAATAACAAGAAGCCGCCTAGCTTGCCGTTGTTTTAACGGTGCTAGGCGGCGTTTTGTATTTAACTTGTAAGCTACTAAGATTAATAGTTTGTGTTTTAATAAGCTATTTTAATAAGCTATCAAACCAATGATTTATAAGCTGCTTGTAATCTAATAAGCTAGAAAACTAATTAGATAAGTAAACTGTAAACTAATAGATTCCTAGCTTATTAGTAGCGATTTAATAAATCGTTGTTGTGTATGCAGACATTTCTCTTAAGAATGGAATTGTTGCCGAAGCAAACGGATATATCCATTGCATAAGAATTGCAATTGCTGTTACGTAGATTAGTGCACAAAGAACTAATCTTATTGGCAAAATACCAGGCTGCAAGCGCATAAGTCCGCCAAAAAATGCTAAATTCTGGCTTTGGCTTTAATCCAGCTCGAATTTGACGTCTTAGAGGCCACTGCCAAGCTATAGCTGCTGCAGCGAAGATAATAATGTACGCAACTATAGCAATAAGCATAATTGGCACAAGTGAATCTAGCTTAGAAACCAAAGACTGCTGTTCGTTGTTTACAAACTTAACTTGACCGTTTGCATCTACCGTAGAAAGCTCTTTAGGAATACCGTCGGAAACCTTAGCCCAATAATCAAACTCGCCAAAGCTAATAAAGCGGAACTTAGGAGTTGAATATTTTGGCTCACAAGTAACAAGCGTAATCATGCGCTTTTTAGGATTCTTGCTGTGATTTATTGGGTCTTGATCAAGAACTTCACTTTGATCTGGTCTAACAATCTTGTGAGTAACGTACTTATAAACGAACCAATAATCTTTTGTGCGAATAATAATAGGATCGCCCTTTTGGAATCGGTCAACGTCTGCTAAAGGCTGACCGTAACCATTTCGGTGACCACTAATAGCCAAGTTTCCAATTTCTCCTGGCATTTCTGTTTTAGGGAAGTGTGCAAGTCCTCGCCTATTTAATATTTCTAGGCTAACGCCTTCAACAATATTGCGCTCCCATTGATCGCCAAACCTAGGAATGTATGCTCGAGCAACAAGTTCTCCATACTTTACTTTTTGCAATTTAGGAGGATCGTCTACTTGAGGAAGAGCAATCTTGGTTTTTTTACCAGCAGCAGGATTCTTCCACGAAACAGCCTCTCTGGTTTCAAACTGTACATGCTCGGATTGAGCGCCCGTCCACCACATTTGCCAGACAATGTACAATGCGCAAACAACTGCAAAAGCTATAAGAAGTTCTCCAACAACGCCAGCTATTGTCCAAAGTGCGCTAGCCTTTGTTGCTTTGGCTTCGCTACGTTCGTGCTTGTAGTTAGAACGCTTCATTTTACTCCTTTATTGTTTGGTGGAATGGTGTTGGGGAATATTGTCAATAATATCTGCATCTTTTGGAACCGATGCAAACCTTAGAGGCTGCAATAATGCAGACGACTCTAAGAACTTTAGGTTCCCCCTTTTTTCCACTTTCCATCCCAGCCCAAAAGTACTGACATAGTCTTTATATGTTTGAATTGCTGGAGAATTATCCAACGATTCTATCATGTCTTCTATTGAGCCAATAGCAGATATTCTATACGGTGGCGAGTACTGATGGCCTTGCAACATAAGCACATTTCCAATACAAACAACAGCTGAATTAAACAAGATTCTTTGACCCTGAATTGTTATAGCCTCCGCTCCGCCTTTCCATAGGGCATTTACAACGGCTTCTATATCTTGTTGGTGAATTACATAGTCGTTTATGTTTGCGGAGCTTCCAGACCCGTTTACGGCCGTTTTCCAAAGTGGCGAATCGTTTAGTGTTACCGTAATTCCTGGTCCTTGTATTGCTGGGAGTATTGTGCTTGCGCCAGTATCGTCGGAAGAATCAGACCCGCTTGCGCTGCTTGTTAACGTTTTGTTTAGAAGATTAACTTTAGAATCTAACTCTTTAACCTCTTCTCTCAAAGATTTTGCTCTTTGAGAATTTCTTTCCACCATTTGCCCCGTATCGGAAGTTACAAATGCAGTACGATTTATGCGCAAATTAGTAACGAATAAGTAACCAGTGAAACAAATTGCTAGGGCAACGGCAACGCTTCCTAACAGCGATTTTCTAGCGCCGTGTTTACCTGTTTGCTTTGCCATATTACCCATTCTTCTTCTTGCGTTCGAGTGTAACTATTATTATAGCGTGTAGCCGATTGATTGGAGTGTTACTGTTATGGCTGACGAAGAATTGAATAAATTGAACACCACTTCATCTGCCGATGTGGATGAATCTCAAAACTCTTCTAAAGAAGACTTGTATGGTGTTCCTATGGAACAGGTTGAAGCTGTTTTGAACGCAACTGCCGATAAGTCGTCGTTGTCTCCGCAAATACAGCGCATGATGAAGCGTCAAGAAGAAAATACTCGCAGAGTTGAAGAGTCCATTAAGGGCACTAAAGCTAATGCTGGATGGTTTGTTCCACTATTTTGCACGCTTATGATTGTTGGCTTGTTCTGGGCTGTTATTTATTACTTGAATCCTGCTTTGCCAATTCCAGGAATTGGAGCGTTTAATCTTTTGATTGCAGCGTGCTTGGTTATGGCTGGATTCTTAATGACAATGTGCTGGAGATAGTTTATAAATAGCTTGTATATAGCTTGATTTTCTGGCTGCATGTAATAAGCATGCAGCCATTTTTGTATGCGTGTTTTGTGTTTTTGCGCATTTTGTGTGTTTATTGCTCCGCTTTGCTTGCACAAATAAGAACATGATTATTTTTAGAATCGGTAGTTGCAATAATCCTAGTGTTTCCACCGTCTTTTAACTTAAGCCTTTTCTTTAAGTCGTTTACGCTCAGCGGAAAATTGTATGTTGCAATATTTGCGTAATTTATTTTAGAAAGAGCTTTACTGATTTCTTTTTTGTTTAAGCTACAAATATTGTCTATTTTCCAAATGTTTCCAGGAAAATCCGATTTATATTCGCAAGATATAAAAACGTGGCTGTTGCTTGCGATTTGAACTACGTTGTATTTAGTGCTTAAAATCTTAAAAAATCCCGACTTCATAATTGAAGAATTTGGCTCATAAACATATTTAGCGCAGTTTTTCCAATCACTTATTGAATCATTTGAATCATTTGAGTTTTGTTCGGTTTTTATGTGTGATTCTTGCGATTTTTGCGTCTCTTGCACTTCTTCTACTTTATTTAAGTCCAGATTATATTTTGCGTTAAAAACGGTTACTGAATCGTTGTTTGCGCAATAAACTTCAATATGCGAATGCATGTTTGAGTCCAATACTAAAAGCAGCTCTTTGCACTCATTGTTGTGTGAAACAATGTGTACTTGACTAACGTTTCCACAAAAATCGCAAACAGCTTTTCTCCAATCAAGCATTGGAGATAGCTTAATAATCACAAATTTTGCTACTTGCAGCATGCGTGGTTTTAGTTCTAAAACATTAGGGGTGCAATCTTTAATCGCGTACGTTCTAGATCCGCTTTTATCTCGTCTTGCAGGATCAATGTAAATAAGCGTTGCGTAGTCTACTTTTTCTAAAACTTCTACGCTTGTTGAGTTTACGCATTGAACATTGTTGAAGTGCATAGCAGTCATATTGTGCTGGCTTATGGCAGATAGTTCTTCTTGAGTTTCTACGCAAATTGCTTTGCAAAACTCTTGGCTCATAATTGCGCAATCTACTCCAAATCCGCCAGTTAAGTCGATTAGGGTTGTTTTGCACTTATCAATATTGTTGTTTTTTATAAGACGATTTGCTATGCGTGCTTTATATTGTGCGGTTGCTTGCGATGAGCACTGTTCCATAGAAATATGTGATGGGTATATAACTTGATCGTTTTTGTACCACATTGGCAACTTTGTTTTTGCAATTTGCATTCCGCTTATTTGATTAACAGCAAAAGCAACATTCACGTTTGGGTTATTAGACGCTTTTAGCGCAGCTTCTTTTGGGTTTGTATTTTGATTTTGAAGAATAAAATCAATAGTTTGCTGATTTTGATCTTGTAGTTGTTTTGTGTGAGTGTTGTTGGATTGCATAATTCTATTTTTGATTAAGGTTTAGAGAAAGTCACAATTTTTCAAAAATGTGGATAACTTTTATACACTTGTTAACATGGCTGAAAATGCAGAGTTATCAACGATTGTGTATAACAATGTGGATAACTTATTTAGATATACCCATGTTATACCCAGGTTATGCACATTCATGTCCACAATTGTGGAGAACTACACGCGTGTAATTTAACGAGATTTATTGTAAACAGAATGCGCTTATTGCAAGAAGAACAATAAGTGTTAGTAAAGAGTAAACAGCAAATCTCTCATTAAAAGATGCTTTTTTAAGAAGAGGATTATTAGTGCCGAGTAAAGCAGACAGAACTATTCCAGTAACAATTCCACCAATATGAGCTTGCCAAGCAATATTTGGAACCAAAAGAGGCATTGCAAGCGTTAGGCCAATCCAAATTAAAGTGCCATTAACACTTTCGCCAAGTCGCCATTGCGCAACCAAAAGAGCGCCAATAAGCCCCATAATCGCTCCCGAAGCCCCATAAGCTGCAATCACCCAGTCTTGTGTAAGCTTTGAGTAAAGTAGAGTTGCAACGCATCCACCAAGCCCACTAATAGCGTATAAGAAAAAGAACTTCCATTTACCAAAGAATCTCTCAAGTTCTACGCCAAGTGAATACAAGCAAATCATGTTAAAAAGAATGTGCGTAAGTTCTGGCGCGTGAACAAACATAGACGTAAACCAAGTCCAGCTTGCTTTTGTAATCAAAAATGGCGCAAAAGCAGTATTTTCAACAAATAGTTGATATGCGCTTGGCAAAAAAGTGTGAAGAATCATCTCAATAATCCACACAAACACGCAAATGTAGATAATTGAATACGTTGCGGTTTTGCAATTAGTTTTAAAGCGCTTAACAATAGTGTTTATGTCAAAATTGTTCATAAAATAACATTATCTAATTGCATACACAAATTTGCATACATAAGTAGCGACCATAATGGTCATTAAAAATGTTTCGTAAGATTTATGCTGTTTTGTGCATAAAAATATAATAAAAAGATGCAAGTGTTAAAAAAAATCACTATTATAGTGAATACACGAGTGAAACTCGATACAAACTGTTGACTTGGACGAGCAGGTCAGCTTAACGAAAGGAGCCATCATGGAGAACAGGTCCTCTGGCGGTTGGAAGTTCTTTGCACTGCTCTTTGGAGCACTGCTCGCAGGTATTGCAGCATTGTATGTTTACAAGCAGCATAATCCTGATTACGATCCATGGGAGCAGCCATGGGAGAACAGCTCTTCGCCAATTAACATAGGCGCAGAAAAAGAAGATAAAGACGAAGAAGCTAGTAAGCCAGTAGAAGCTTAAAGCTTAACTGTTTATAAAAACGAGTGGCGGTAGATTTCTTTGAGAACCTGCCGCCACTCGTTTTTTATTTTGTGTTTTATTTAAATATTTTTTAGAACAAAGGATAAGAACTAGGTCGAGTGTTCTGTTCGATTCCTCTTGTATTGTCTGCAATCTCTCTAGTGTTGTTAGCAATTGCGCTTGTATTGTCTGCAATAATAAAGCTATTAACGCATGTCATAGTTTGAAGAATGTTAGAAATCTTCTGTAGCTTAATCATCTCTTCTTGATTCTCAAGCATTGTATTCTGATTATCGACCATAGCATTTAGCTTTTGCCTCATATCCATTTGATTATTAAGAACTTGGTTATGATATTGATCTCGCTTGTATGCAGTAATCATCTCTTTGATTGTATCTGCTTCGTGATTCTTAACTAGAGAAATAAAATATTCAACAGAATCTAAAACATAGTAATCATTTGGATACCAAGAAGAAGTTTCTGCAAGCATACGCTCTTTAATGTCATTCATTTCTTTGTATAGTGCATTACGACGCTCGTCAACCATGTTATTGTGTTGAACAATCTGATCATTCTTCTCTTTAATTTGTGCATTTAATTCAGAAACACGTTTTTCTTCTTTATTGTTATCGCGATTAATTTTTTTATTATATTTTTTAACAATAATCGCAGCCACAATAGCCGCAACAACGAATGCAATAACATTAATAGCAGCATAAAATACAAACGATCCAACATTGTTGTATTTAACCGAAAAAGTATAAGCATTCCACAATCCACTAAGCCAAGCTAATATAAGCAGAACCAGTAAGACTCTTCCTGTAGTTAACATTTCTTTGCTGTTCTTTGCTTTTCCAACGGCAAACACGGCTGTTATAACTACGCAAAAAATAAGTCCGTTAATATTTCCACTTAGTGCAGTAATAACTCCGAATACGACGCTAAATGCTATTCCAGCCATAAAAAGACCATAATCAGATTTTTCTTTAGCGCTGTCTGTTTTGATAAGGTTTTTAAGAATAAGTTGCTGTTCAGATAGTAATTGTCGTTTTTCTTTTTCTGCTTGCATAAACAGACTAAGTTTTTCATTAAACTTTTGTATATAATCCCTTACAGAATATAATCCGTTTAATAATTCGGCACCTTCTGGGAGCAAACTATGCTGCATATTTTCTTCTACAGACATATTTTTTCCTTAATCTTAGATTAATTAAAACGTATATTTACCGCGTTATATTGTATGACTTTAAGATTACAAGTAACACATTTTATAAAAGATTGAAGAACGCATAAAACGCATAAAACATATAAAAAGAGCAGCGGAAAATATTCCCACTGCTCTTTTCTTTATCTAATAGCTACTACAATTAGCGCCTTTTGCTTATTCAGCAGTTGGAAGAGCGCCAGTGTGCCAAATGCGATCGAGGTAATCTTCGATAGAGCGATCGGAAGAGAAGTAACCAGAGTTGGCTACGTTCAACACAGCCATGCGTGCCCACTTCATAGGATCGCGGTAAGTTTCCTCAATTTGAGCTTGAATATCCATGTAAGAGCTAAAGTCAGCCATTGCCATGAAGTAATCGTGAGTAAGCCAATCGTTGACGAGTGGCTCATACACGCTCTTGTCGCCGTTGGAGAAGGTGCCGTCAGCAACCATGTCTACAGCGGTCTTCAAGCGAGGATCAGACTCGTAGTACTTGCGGGAGCCGCCGTGATCGTAGCCTTCAGCGTAGAGCTTCTCAACCTCGTCAACAGTCATGCCGAAGAGGAAGAAGTTCTCAGCGCCAACGCGTTCACGAATCTCAACGTTTGCACCGTCGAGAGTACCAACAGTCAAAGCACCGTTCAAAGCGAACTTCATGTTACCAGTGCCAGAAGCTTCCTTACCAGCTTGAGAAATCTGCTCATCCAAATCGGTTGCAGGAATCAAGTTCATAGCAAGTTCAATGTTGTAGTTCTCTGGGAAGAACACTGCAAGCTTGCCCTTGCATGCTGGATCGTTGTTCACAACGCGAGCAACATTGTTGATGAGCTGAATCGTAAGCTTTGCCATAGCATAGCCTGGAGCGGACTTAGCGCCGAAGAACACGGTGCGTGGAAGCATCTTGTCTACGTCGATTGTGCCATTCTTGATTCCAGCGTATGTGGAGATAACCTGGAGGATCTTCATGGACTGGCGCTTGTACTCGTGCAAACGCTTAACAATGGTGTTAAACATAGTGTCTGGGTTGATTTCAAAGCCATACTTGTGCTTTGCAAAATCAACGAAGGCAAGCTTGTTCTCCTGCTTGACTTTAGCGAACTTCTTCACGAAGGATGGATCGTCAGCCAATGGCTTCAAACCTTCAAGAAGCTCCAAATCACCCTGCCATGCGTCGGTGCCCAAGCCCTCAGTAATAAGAGCAGACATGCGTGGGTTGCTCAAACGCACAAAGCGACGAGGAGTTACGCCGTTAGTAACATTCTTGAACTTATCTGGGTAAACGCTGGAGAAGTCCTTTAATGTAACATCCTTCAACAACTCAGAGTGAAGCTCAGCAACGCCATTAACGTAAGAGCCGCCGTAGGTAGCCAAGTAAGCCATGCGAACTACAGCACCTTCGCCATTTTCGTCGGCGTCGGTAGCGATGCGCATGCGCTCAACTTGATCTTCGGAAACGCCCTTGCTGCGAAGCTCGTTGCGGAACTGCTCGCTAATGCCTTGAATAATCTCAAGGTGGCGTGGCAAAAGTTCGCCAATAAGCTTGGCTGGCCAAACTTCCAAAGCTTCTGGAAGAAGCGTGTGGCAAGTGTAGTTGAAGGTCTTAGTAGTAATGCCCCAAGCGGTGTTCCAATCGTAGCCGTACTCGTCCATAAGAACGCGCATAAGCTCTGGAATACCAATAACTGGGTGAGTATCGTTCAACTGGAAGTTGATCTTGCTTGGGAAGGTTGTAAGATCTGGCTTATCTTGACCAGGATAGAATACGCGAATAGCGTCGTGAATAGAAGCAGCTACGAAGAAGTATTGCTGCTCAAGACGCAAAGCCTTGCCCTGTGGAGTGGAATCTTCTGGATAAAGAATCTTAGAAATGTTTTCTGCTTCAACCTGTGGCTTAACAGCATCCAAGTACTCAGACTTGTTGAAGGTGAGCAAATCGAATTCGTCGTAAGACTTAGCAGTCCACAAGCGAAGAGTGTTTACGCGACCAGAGTTGTAGCCTGGAACCATGTAGTCAACTGGTACTGCGCGAACAGCCCAATCTGGCTTCCACACGCGCTTGCCATTTTCTTCAACAACCTTGCCGCCAAAGTTAACGCGCTGATCTCTGCCGTAGTCAACGTGACCCCATGGCTCTTCGTTGCTAAGCCAGTAATCAGGGGTTTCTACCTGCTTGCCCTGCTCGTCGAAGCGCTGCTTAAAAATGCCGTAACGATATTGGATGCCGTAGCCGAATGCTGGAACGCCGATAGAGGCGAGCGAGTCAATAAAGCAGGCTGCGAGACGACCCAAACCGCCGTTACCTAAACCTGGCTCATACTCAGCATCGATAACATCTTTTGGCTCAAAACCAAGCTTTGTAACAGCCTTGTTGAACTGATCGGTAAGGCCAGCGTTAAGCAAAGCATTTTCAAGCTGCTTGCCCATTAAGAACTCTGCGCTCAAATAGCCAACAGCCTTGGTGTTTCCGTTAATCATGTCATGCTGTGTCTGCATCCAAGAGTCCATCAAATGACGACGGACAGCGGTAGCAGCGGCAACATACACATCAGCCGTAGTGGCCTGTTCTGGGGTGACACCCTGGGTGTACTTCAGATTTTCTTGAAGTTCTTTGGCAAATGCCGCCGCAGTAGTCTTGGCTTTCGGCGCGACGTGTTTAGTCATATTTGACTCCTTGTGCCGTGAATAATATATTTACCTAAAATGTGCGAATAGCAACCCTTGATTATGTTGGTTGTAGCCACGCCAAATTGCACTTAACAAGACGGTACGCGGCAATGCACACGTTTTCATTGTTGATGATATCACAACCCCAAACCCTTATTAATAATTATTCACAATATGACTTTTATAAAACAACATTAAAATCGCAAATAATACTTAGACAATTCGTGAGATAATTCAAATATGGCTGTTATACGAGAAGCGGATATAAGTGGCGCTAAAAAATCGTTTGAAACGTGGGCAAATAGTGCAAAATCTTATATAAATTCTATGAAAATAGATTCTACGAACAATAAAAAAGATTTGTGCTGCATAAACACAAGCGAAATAGGCGTTAGCGTAAACGACGAAGCAATGGCTGTTAGATATTCGCTTTATGTGCTAGAGCATATAGCTCCAGGATGCGCTGTAGAAGTAAGAGTGGCGCCTTGGGGAGCTGTAAAAATTTTAGAGGGCCCACATTCGGATCCGCATAATTTAACACCGCCAGATGTTATAGAACTTGACCCAGATGTTTGGTTGCGACTTTCTTGCGCAATAACAAAATGGGATTACGAGCAGCAAATTGGGAATATAAGCGCAGTTGGAGAGCGAGACGATTTAAGCAATTTGCTGCCCGAACTTACAAAAGCTCTTTTTAACAATTAATGCTAACTAAGGGTATTTGCCTACATGCTTATCTACATATAGAATTAAGCGTTCTCGTGCAAATTCTTGTGCAAAAATTACTTGTTCTTATGCATAAAACTAGGCATAGGCATAGGAATGTGATGATGAACAACGCCAGAATTGCTAGACGACTTGTCTTTAGTAGCGGCCTGAGCGGCAGACTGAGCAGCCCACTCGGCGTAGTCGTCTAAATCGTCATCTCCACTCGAAACGGAATCATGCAAGCTATCAACACTATCATTACCAGCATTAGTGTTGGTGTCTTTAGAATCATCCTCTACAGATAAGCTTTCGGAATCATCTTGATTATCTAGATAATCCTCGGTGTTATTGTAGCTATCAGATTCAAACGGATCGAAGGATTCTTGACCAGGCTCGTGAGTATTAAGCTCTTTAGCAAGCTCGTCGTAATCCGTATCGGTCGTCAGGTATTTGAGCTTACGGGCAATTTTCTGTTGCTTTGCCTTCTGTCGTCCGCGGCCCATCTGACCCCCTCATATTTACCGAAACAATCAATTCATCACACAAGAGCGTACCACTTTGCCGCAACAGAGTATATTGTCTGAGTGAACTTTTACCATAAAAGCCATATTTTAGGCGTAAAAATCGCAAGAAAAATTGCGTGTGTAAGGAGTTAGAAATGGCAGAAGAAGCACAGGTTACAGCTGCTGGAAACGAGATAAGCGCAAGCTTTGTGGCAGCTCAAAAACGTTCAGACGCAACGCTTGAGAAGCTAAAAGCAAATCCTAGCTCCTTTACAATGCTTACAGGAGATAGGCCAACAGGAAGACTTCACTTAGGTCATTACTTTGGTTCGATTCGCGAGCGTGTCGCAATGCAAAATCTTGGCGTAAACACAAACGTGATTATTGCAGACTATCAGGTGATTACGGATAGAGACACTGTTGAACACGTAGAAGATAACGTGCTAAACCTTGTTCTTGACTACATGGCTGCTGGAATTGACCCTAAAAAAACCATGATTTTTACGCACTCCGCTGTGCCTGCAGAAAACCAGCTTATGCTGCCATTCTTGTCTTTAGTTACAGAAGCAGAATTGCATAGAAATCCTACTGTTAAAGCCGAAATGGAAGCTTCTGGTCATGCTTTAACAGGACTTTTGCTTACATACCCGGTGCATCAAGCTTGCGATATTCTGTTTTGCAAAGCAAACGTTGTGCCAATTGGCAAAGATAATTTGCCGCATATTGAGATTACGCGCACGATTGCTCGCAGGTTTAACGAGAGATATGCAAAGAAGAATCCTGTTTTTCCAGAGCCAGCTGCGATTCTTTCGGATACGCCAGAAATCCCAGGATTAGACGGCCGCAAGATGAGCAAGTCTTACGGAAACTCGATTATGCTTGGCGCAACCGCCGAAGAAACAGCAAAGTTGATTAAGAAGAGTCCAACTGATTCTGAGCGCACAATTACTTTTGACCCAGTGGCTCGTCCGCAAGTTTCTGCGCTTTTGACTACTGCTGGTTTGGTTACAGGCAGAGATCCAAAAGATATTGCGCAAGAAATCGGCAACGCGGGCGCAGGAGCACTAAAAGCGTACGTTATTGAATCTGTAAACAACTTCCTTGCCCCACACCGCCAGCGTAGAGCGGAATTGGCCAAAGATATGGATTCAATTCGCGATATTTTGCACGATGGAAATGCGCGAGCTGCTGCGATTGCGCAAGAGACGCTTGATCAAGTGCGAGAAGCAATGAATATGAAGTATTGATTAATTCTTGATTGATAAAGCTTTCTTGATTGCATATTTTGATTGTATGCAAATAGAACGCGCATAAATAAAACGCCCAGTAGCAGCTGGGCGTTTTATTTATTAGCTTATGACTAAATGTCGTATCGCCAGCTTTTATCTGTTATAACGCGCGCAACTGCAAGCCCTAATGGCAAGCAAATAATCACCATAAACGCGCGGAAAGTCCAGTCTAAAGCAGGAAGAGTATTAAACTGCCCAAGATAAAACATTGCGCGATACATATAAAGTCCAGGAACCATAATCACAATAGATGGAACTGTAAGACTAATACGCGGATAACCCAAGTATTGAGGCGCCCAACCCCTATGCACAATTGCACGCCAAGCGGAAGCCAAAAGGCCAGCAAGCAAAGCGCCAGTAAATGCTGCGATTTCTGCAGCAATACCAAAATCAGCCATTGTTAAGCGCAAAGTATCGGTAATTGCGCCGATTATTCCAGCAACAAAACACATTCGTTGAGGCGAATTAAACAGAACGGAGAATCCCCACACGCCTGCAAACGCTGTAATCATTCTAAGAACAGCATTAAGCCAAGGATTTAAGCCAAGCGGAGTAAAACCTTGAGGGTCTAGCTGAACAAGACTTGCAACCATCCAGCCAGCAAGAGTACCCATTAGAATAATTGCCATTGTGTAGCAAAGTCGCTGAATGCCAGAAGGAAAATCAATCTTAGCAATATCTAAGCCTCCTGTAATAAGCGGGAAGCCTGGAATTACAAACAAAACAGAGCCAATATAAGCCGTATTGTGATGCAAAGCAGAAGGGTCAAAGCAGCCAATAATGCGCAAAGAAGCAATGCAACTTAAAGCGCCAACAGCAACAGCAATAAACGTTACAACAAATTGGTTTAGATGATGCATAAACATGCGTCTTCTAACGTAGTGGCCGATTCCAGCGCCAATAAAAGCACCAAGCATATCGTAAGCGCTGCCGCCGAGCAAAAATGCGAAGGATGCGCATGCTACTGCAGAGGCAAGGCCTGCAAACCACGGTTTATAAAGAGGCTTGCGGTTTTTGATTAAGTCTAAGCGGTCGTGAACTTGACGAACCGTAAGCGGCGCGGAAAAATCGCCAGCAGGATTTGTGTTAGATGAAGTAGTGGAATTGTTTTTAAGCTCTGAATTCAAATTATTTTGGCTATTTTGAGTATTTTTAACATTCTTGACATTTTGAACGTGAGAAAAATGCTCAACATACGTTTTTTCTGGCTGAAGCGCAAAAATTCCGCGAGGTTTTTCTTTGCGAATCGCCTCTTGAATTGCCATTTTTTCTTCGACTTTTGCAGCATGCTCCTCCGACTGCTTAGCTGTTTGAACAATCGCGTTCTCGTTACTGCTAGCTTGAAGAGTGTCTACTAATTCCTTGGAAACAGTGGCTTTTGAATGATATAAGGAATCGTTTCCAAGCTTAACGTTAAACCAATCTGCAAAATGTTCGAGCAGCCAAATTCTCTCTGTGTTTACGCCAGTAGTAGGAAGATCAACAACTTCTGTAATTCGCTCATGCTTATCTGTGCAAGTAGCTTCAATATCGGTTAAATTAACGTCTGCACGAACATTTACACCCATAGGTTCGCCAACGCGGTGCATAAGCTCGCGAACGCGGTAGCTTCCAGTTCCAGCGCCTAAACCTAAAGCGCCAACTCGAATAATAATGCTAGATTTTGCTGCAATTCCAGCTTGTGTAACTGGTTTATCCCAATCGCGCTCAACATCTTCCATATCTAGCGGAATCGCGTGCGTTTGAAAGCGCCCAGAAGGCTTTCCAACAATATGACCAGTCGAAAGTATTTGCGGCTTATTGCTATCGCTGTTACTGCCGTTATTATTGACGTTATTGCTATCGCTGATATCCGCGTTATTCTCTTCTATGCTCACAATTTTTTAGTATACGCATTGCATTGCCTATAAAAAATTTATATAAAAAATCAGTCCTAAGGTCGGTTCACAATTATTTTGGAATCTCGCTGGAAACAAAGGCTGTGGGCTTGCAACTTTTGACCTAAATAACCGCGGAGGAGCCGCGGAAGTCAAACGACCAAGCAACCTTATGACTAGCACAAGGAGGTCTGATGACAACTCAAAATCAACAGGTAACTCCAGCAGACGCAACGATTGTAACGTCTGGTTTAGGGCGAAAAGGCCCCGAGGAGCGTGAACTTCCAGCATCGCTTAAGCAAGACATGGATTTGTGCTTGCATATTCTGCGCGATGTTTTGGGCGAATTTGATGAAAAATTATTAACCGTATTTGACGAAGTGCGCTTAAATGCTGTAGACGCAAGTGCTGCACACTTTAATCAAATGCTTGATGCTCAAGAAACAGAAAACGACGGATTAAGCAAGGCTGTAGAAAAAATCAACGGCATGGATTTGCCAGATATGCAATTGCTTGCGCGCGCGTTTGCTACATACTTCCATCTTGCAAACCTTTGCGAAGAAAACTACAGGGTTTCTGTGCTGCATCAGCGCGAGTGTGATGTTGAGGACTCCAATCCAGTGGACCCAGTAAACGAGCTAACTTGCGCATATCATAAGTTGCTTACGGAAATGAGCCCTGCACAAGCTAAGGAATTGCTTGCAAAGCTTGAGTTCCACCCAGTTTTTACTGCGCACCCAACAGAAGCTAGGCGCAAGGCTGTAGCTGGTAAAATCCGCAGAATATCAAAGCTTCTAAGCAAGCACAATAGTTTAGGCGGATCGGATAAGCGCGAAAACTACAGGCGTCTATACAACGAGATTGACGCATTGCTGCGTACGTCTCCAATCGCACTTAAAAAGCCAACTCCTGTTGAAGAAGCGGACACGATTCTAGATATTTTTGACGCCACTTTGTTCAACACAATTCCTCTGGTTTATCGTAGATTTGACGATTGGCTGCTAGGTAAGAAGGCTGGCTTAGTGCCGCCGCGTTGCCCAGCATTCTTCCATCCAGGAAGCTGGATTGGCTCAGATAGAGACGGAAATCCAAACGTTACGGCAAAAGTTAGCAGGCAAGTTGCTCGAAAGTTTAGCGACCACGTTCTTGCTGCCCTAGAGGCGCGCACGCGTGAAGTTGGAAAATGCTTAACAATGGAAACGCGCACAACTCCTCCAAGCGTTGAGCTTTTGGAGCTTTGGAATCGCCAGCGAGAAATGAGCGAGCAGCTAACAGAAAGCGCATCCGACGTTTCCAACAGCGAGCCACATAGAGCCGTTATGCTTGTTATGGCAGATCGTTTGCATAGAACGATTAGCCGAGATACAGACTTAATGTATCATTCTTGCGAAGATTTTATTGAAGACTTGCACATTGTGCAAAGGTCTCTTGCGGCTGCTGGCGATTCGCGCGCGGCTTATGGTCCGTTGCAAGATCTTATTTGGCAAGCGCAAACCTTTGGATTCCACATGGTGGAAATGGAGTTCCGTCAGCATTCGCTCGTGCATTCGCGCGCTTTGGAAGATATTCGCGAACACGGTTTGCATGGAGAGCGTGGACCTCTTCAGCCAATGACTCGCGAAGTTCTAGACACTTTCCGCGCGCTTGGAGCAATTCAAAAGCGCAACGGTATGCGTGCAGCTCGCCGCTACATTATTTCGTTTGCAAAGTCTGCTCAGCATGTTCGCGATGTGTTTGAGCTTAATCGCCTTGCGTTTGCGCACCCTCAAGATGCGCCAACAATCGACGTAATCCCGCTTTTTGAGCAGCTGGAAGATTTGCAAAATTCGGTTAATGTTTTGGAAGAAATCATTAAGATTCCAGAAGTTCAGGCTCGATTAAAGGCCACTGGCCGCAAGATGGAAGTTATGCTCGGCTACTCCGACTCTTCCAAAGACGCTGGCCCTACTTCTGCAACGCTTGCTTTACATTCTGCTCAAGAGCGCATTGCTCAATGGGCTAAAAAGCACGATATTGACCTAACGCTGTTCCATGGCCGCGGAGGTGCTGTTGGACGAGGCGGAGGTCCTGCAAACCGTGCTGTTTTGGCTCAGCCAGTTGGGTCGGTAAATTGCCGATTTAAGCTTACTGAGCAAGGCGAGGTAATTTTTGCTCGCTACGGCAACCCAATTTTGGCTATTCGCCACTTGGAATCCGTGGCTGCTGCAACTTTGCTTCAGTCGGCTCCAAGCGTTGAGAAAACAAACACAGAGATGACGCATAAGTATGCGGATATGGCTCAAAAGCTTGATGTTGCAGCGCATAATCGTTTTATTGATTTGCTTCAAACAGATGACTTTACGCCGTGGTTCTCAACTGTTACTCCGCTTAGTGAGATTGGTTTGCTCCCAATTGGTTCTCGCCCTGCAAAGCGTGGTCTTGGTGCAAAGTCTTTGGACGATTTGCGCACAATCCCGTGGGTGTTCTCTTGGGCGCAAGCTCGAATCAACTTGGCAGCGTGGTACGGCTTGGGTACAGCTTGCGAAAAGTTTGGCGACTTGGAAACTTTGCGCAGGGCTTACGAAGAGTGGCCACTGTTTAGTACTTTTATTGACAACATTGAGATGTCTTTGGCTAAAACGGATGAGCGAATTGCTCGCATGTATCTAAGCCTTGGAGATCGCGAAGATTTGAGTAATAAAGTGCTTTCCGAGATGCAACTTACTCGCAAGTGGGTTTTGCAAATTGTTGGAGATAAATGGCCGTTGCAACATCGCCATGTGCTTGGCCAGGCGATTCGCGTGCGCTCGCCTTATGTGGACGCGCTTTCTGTAATTCAGTCACTTGCATTGCATAAGCTGCGCAACAAGGTAGATAAAGAAGAGCTTAGCGAAAGCCAGCAAGCAGAGTTTATTTACTTGATTCTTTGCACAGTTTCTGGTGTTGCTGCAGGCTTGCAAAACACTGGATGATTTTAATAAATTACTGAATCAAGAAGGCTCTCGTATTTGCGAATTGAAATACGGGAGCTTTTTTGATAATAGGCTTATATTCTTAAACAAAATTCTTATTTACTACGAAAGATACAATATATTTTAAGTCAAAAATTTTACACTTTAAGCAACTGAAAATATTGCCAATGCCAGTGTAGGAGGTAATAATGCAAGAAGAAGTCAGCGAAGATTTTGCTAATGAAGATTCAGTTTTAGCTACATCGGTATTAAACGCAATGCTCGCAGGGAATCGCAAATTTGCAGACGGCAATTCAGATCATGCAGGCGTAAATTCAGAATCGCGCATGAAACTTATTGACGGTCAGCATCCTGGAGCTGTTGTGCTTTCGTGCGCAGATTCGCGAGTTGCTCCAGAATTTATATTCGACGCTGGTTTGGGCGATATTTTTTCTGTTCGCACAGCTGGAGAAGTGTTGGATTATGCCGTAATAGCTTCGCTAGAATACGCTGTAAGTGATTTGGGAGTAAAAGTGTTGGTTGTGCTTGGGCATGAGCATTGCGGCGCCGTACAGGCTGTTTTGCCGAATGTGCAAAAGCTGGTTTCTGAATACGGCGAAGATAAAACAAACGAAATAATTGAGTCGAGCGAGTCAATATTGCTGCGTTCTTTAGGTCCTGCTGCGCTCGCAGGTGTTGAGGAAAATTTAGATACAGATGATATTGAACGTATTCACGTGTCTAATATTTTGGCTGAAATTTGCGAAAAATCACAAATAATTCGCGAAGCTGTTTTCAAAGACGCTTTGATGCTTGTTGGAGCAAGGTATCGAATGAGTGACGGCTTGGTGGAAGTGTTGTCATGCTAAAAACAGAAACCGAAGCAAAAACAACTATCCAAGTAGAAAAAGCAAGTAAAGCAAAACAAGCAAATTCTGCAAACTATCTTTTTTTGATTGCAGGAGTGCCTTTTGTGGCTCTTATTATTGCCATGGCCCCAGCATTGCAAGCGCGCAACCCGTGGCTGCCTGTAAACACTGTTATTAGGGGTGTTTCTGGCTTGCTTTTGCAAGCCGTTCCTTTTACGCTGATTGGTGTTCTTGTTTCTGCTGCTGTAGAAACATGGGTTACGGAAGATTTTATTGAAAAACACGCTCCAAAGTCTATTGCAAACGGCTTTTTGGCTGCGATTCTTGCAGGTGTGTGCGTTCCTGTTTGCGATTGCGTTGTTGTTCCAACTTTTTCTCGTCTTGTTGCGCGAAAGCTGCCATTGCCTTGTGCTGTAACGTTTTTGTGCGCTGTGCCAGTGGTAAATCCTGTTTCTATTTGGGCCACTTGGTATGCTTTTGCAGACGTTCCAGCAGTTGCTGTAACTCGAGTGGCTTTGGGCGTTGGTGTTGCTCTTTTAGTGGGTGTTAGTTTTGTGATTTTTCCCGTAAAGTCGCAAGTTTTAAGGCAGAATGTATTGGAAAAAGTTCGCGCGGATTGTGTTGATTGTGCAGCGTGCGCAGATTTTAATAAGTTGCAAAGTGGCAATTCTTCGTATAAAAATTCTTCCAGCTTTAAGTCTGATATTAAAAATAGTTTGAAAACTTACGCACATCACATTTACTCAGATTTTATGCGACTAATGCCAATAATTTTGTTTGGAACAATAGTAGCTTCGATTATTCGAGTTTGGCTTGGTGCAGATCCTGCGTCAAAAGTTAATACAACAACTGTTTTTGTTGCGATTCCAGCAATGATGCTAATAGCGTACGCAAGTTCACTTTGCTCCAGTTCCGACGCTGTAATCGCTCGCTCTTTGGCTTCTTCTCTTCCAATGAGTTCGGTAATTGTTTTTCTACTTTTTGGGCCAATGCTAGACATAAAAAACACGCTTATGCTTGTTGAAGATTGCAAAACTGGCTTTGTTTTGCGCTTAATTGCAACGATTGTTGTGTTCTGCTTGTTTGCTGCGCTTATTGTTCATTTTGCGTGGGGAGTAATGCTGTGAGTGATGCTGTGATTATAAATTCTGCAAATTCTGCAAATTCTGCAAAATTGTCTAAAAAAATAACATTTCCAAGTATTATTCAGGCGTTGTGCTTATTTTGTTTTTCTGCAACGTTGATGCACAGTGCGCTAAGCGGATCTTACGCAATTTTAACTACTCCGCGTGCCTTTGCTTATCTTATTTTTGCTGCGATTTTGCTTTTTGTTTTAGGGATTTGCTCACTTTTTGGAATTTTTTCTGCGCATGTTAAAGATTGCAAAAAAATAATGGTTTCAATCGTAGCGCCAATGCTTATTATTTTAATCCCATTGCAAATGTCTCAATCTGCACTGGGTGGCGGTTCTTTAAAGTCTGCAGGTTTTGACGAATATGCATCTGGTCGCGCAATAGCAATCGCGTCTAATCGTAAAAATAATAAAAAAAATTTAAGCGGATTAGATGTAGTTAATAAAAAAATTGTTGTTTCAGACGATGATTTTGGCAATTGGTATAACGAAATTGACCATAATTTTGATAAATACAAAGATTATACGATTGTTGTAAAAGGGTTTGTAAGCAAAGAATCTACGCTTTCTAAAGATCAGGTTCGCATATCTAGACAGTTTATGTCTTGTTGCATTTTAGATATGAGCCCATTTGGTTTTGTTGCACAAATGCCTAAAAATTTGCAGTTTTCGCAGCATCAGTGGGTTGTTGTTAAAGCCAAAATAGCTCTTGGAAAAGTTGGGGTAAAAGGTTACTCGCAAGATGGAATTGTTCTTAAAGTTGAATCCGCTAGCGTTTTGAATAAAGCGCCTTCGGGGTATTTCTATAGAACTTGATTGCGTGTATTTGTTTATTATCCGCATATTATCAACATTATTAATATTAATATTGCTTTTATATGCACTTTTTATATGCGCTAAATTCAACTAAGATAGCAAGTATGTCGTTGGGTTTTAACATTGCACTCATTGTTGTGTTCCTTTTGTTTGGTTCCATATTTGCAGCAACCGAACTTGAAACACTTTTCTTTCCACTCTTCAAATCGGAGTTACGCTTTCTGGTTTTCTTTCGGCATCTTTTGGTGAATCTGCAATAGCGCCTCATGTTGTGCCATTAGTGGAGTCTTGGGGTGTTTCAAAACATGTAGCAGGACCGCTTACGACTATTGTTTTAACGCTTATAATATCGTATTTTTCAATCGTAATTTCTGAGCTTGTTCCAAAAAGAATCGCAATGCAGCGATCGGAGCAAATCGCAAGGGCTGTTGTTCCTGCAGTAGACGTGTTTTCTAAAATATGCAAGCCGCTAATATGGTTGATTGCTAAGAATACCAACGGTTTTGTGCGCCTTCTTGGGTTCGATCCTAATGAAAAAGAAAGTGAAGTTTCCGACGAAGAGTTGCGCGTTTTGGTTAATTCCAATAAAAAACTTAGTCAAGATGAGCGCACGATTTTAGACGATGTTTTTGACGCTTCCGAGACGATTGTTGCAGAAGTTATGCGCCCGCGTGCAGACGTTGAGTTTTTGGATGGCTCACTAAGTCTAGAAGATGCTGCTGCAAAGATTCGCGAGCTTCCGTATTCTAGGTACCCAGTAACAGGCAAGGATTTTGATGATGTTATTGGATTTGTTCACGTTCGAGATTTGCTGGATGTTAAAGATCCAAATGCAAAAACTGTAGCAGACGTAACTAGAGAGGGAATAAGTCTTCCTGGAACGTCTAAGTTGCTTCCAAGCCTTGAGCTTCTTAGAAAGCGAGGGGTTCATCTTGCGGTTGTTATTGACGAATATGGTGGAACTGATGGTATTGTAACTCTTGAAGACATGACCGAGGAGCTGGTTGGAGATATTCGAGACGAGTACGACTTGCCAGATGAGTCTGATTTAACCCGCGATAGTAAGTCTACGGCGTTTGTAAACGGAGTGGCTACTGTTGACGGCGGAATGACGATTGAAGACTTTGCAGACGTTACTGGAATCGAATTGGAAGATGGCCCTTACGAAACGGTTGCAGGGTATTTTTTGGCTCGTACAGGCTCGATGGGTAAGGTTGGCGCTGTTTTGCACGATGCGGATGGCTACGATATGACTGTTGCAGAAGTGGATGGTCGTAGAATTGCTACGATTGAAGTTAGAAAAACAGAGCAAAATAAAGATTTGAACAAAATCAATAGTAAAAATTAATAAAAAACAAAAAATGGAGGATACTATGGCTTTAATGCATATTGTGCCAGGCTTAGATGAGGCTTCTAGTGAGAAAGCTATTGCGGTTTTGCAAAATCGTTTAAGCCACGAGCAGGAAGCTGCTTTAGTCTTAAAGCATGCACATTGGAATGTTACAGGCCCAGACTTTATTGCAGTTCACGAAATGCTTGACCCTCAAGTTGCAGAAGTTTTGGCTCAAGCAGATGAGACAGCTGAGCGAATTGCAACGCTTGGAGGCTCCCCACTTGGTCGCGCAGACGATGTTGTAGCTTCGCGCACATGGAAGCGTTTTGCTCTTAGTGGTAGAAAGTCCACCAAAGAGTATTTGCAAGCGTTAATTGAGTATTACAACGATATGATTGCAGACGATAGGAATGCCATTGCGCAGCTTGATAATCTTGATATTGTTAGCTCAAACATTATTCAAGACCATGTTCAGCAGCTTGAAAAGTTCCAGTGGTTTATGCGTAGCCATTTAGAATAATTTTGTAGAATAATTTTGCGACACGCTTAGATTTGCTATTTGACATTTTCTGTGTCTGTGCTAATCTAACTACTTGTATGTTTTCAACATACAAGTTGGGCCCGTAGCTCAGGTGGTTAGAGCGCATCCCTGATAAGGATGAGGTCGGAGGTTCAAGTCCTCCCGGGCCCACGAAATTGAACATCTTGTTCATTTTCTCCAATGGGGCTATGGCGCAGCTGGTAGCGCATCTGCTTTGCAAGCAGAGGGTCAGGAGTTCGAGTCTCCTTAGCTCCACAAATAGGGTTTCTATATATTCATTAACAAATAAACATAAGTATCTTTACGCCGTGTATTGAGTTTGCTGTTATAAATAGCTGCTCAATGGGTTAACAAGGCGTGAAATCGTGTGTTAGCAGCGTTTATCGCAGTTAGCCTGATCAGCGTAAGGAAAGTGTATGCGTAAACTTTTAGCGTATTGCCGTCGTGCTCCTCAATTAGTAATAGTTTTAGTTTTGTTTCCATTTATTGCGGCGTTTTATTCTAGAAATCTGACTTTTATACTCGACTTTTGCAAAGCTATAAGCAAGACGTTAAATTACCTATTTTCATTGATAAATTTTGATTTTAATGTGCAAATAAGCCTTACAATCGGGCAAAGTATAATAACATGTTTAGTTTTATACACATGTGTTAAGTCGCTTTTAAGTATGATTGATGATTTGGCGCATGGCACACTTGGAATTGACTTGCTTGCGTTTGTTGCATTGCTTGCAACGCTTTGTATAGGCGAATTTTGGGCAAGTTATTTGATTGTTGTAATGGTGTTTACAGGCGAAGCAATCGAAGACTTTGCGCAAGATGCAGCGCAAAAAAAGTCTATCTCTTTTAGTAAACGCATCTCCGCAAACCGCGCATTTAATGACACTTCCTGGAATAGTGTGTGGTGAATCTTGTGAGCAATGTGCTCTGCTTGATCATAGTCATTTTAGAAAAGTAAGCAATGAATCTTCGATAGGGGCGTTGCAAGAACCTAAAGATTTTACTAGTTGTGAATCGTGTAAAAAATGTAACAATAACTCTAAAGAATGCCCAATATTGCAAGATGTAAAGTCTTCTAGCCAATTACAAAGATACAAAACAGTTCCAGTTGAAGATCTAAAAATCGGCAATGTAATAGTTGTTCTTCCAGGAGAAACAGTTCCTGTAGACGTTGAGCTTTTAAGCGGTTCTGCTGTTCTAGACACAAGCGCAATAAATGGCGAGTCGCTTCCGCGCGAAGTGTTTGCTGGCGCGCAAGTGTTGTCTGGATGCGTAAATGGCGGCGTTGTGTTAATTATGCGCGTAACTAAGTTATCGCAAAATTCACAATACCAAAAAATCATGAAGTTGGTGGAATCTGCAAGATCTTCTAAAGCTGCAGTAGTACGATTCGCGGATATGCTTTCTGTGCCTTTTACTGTGCTTTCATTTGTGATTGCAGGCGTCGCTTGGGCTGCATCTGGTCAGGCTTTAAGATTTGCGCAAGTTTTGGTGCTAGCTACTCCTTGCCCGCTATTAATCGCTGTTCCAGTGGCGTTTATGGCAGGAACAGGAAGACTTGCAAAACTTGGTATTGTGGTAAAAAGCCAAGATGTTTTAGAGCAGCTAAGCAGAGTAACAGATGTGTTCTTTGACAAAACGGGAACGCTTACTGTTAAACAGCCTCAAGTTGTTAGAGTGGATTTAGCGAATCATCAAGATAGCGAAAATCAGGAAAATCAAGAAAATAGTGGGTTGCAAAATAGGATACTAATGTTTGCTGGTGTCCTGGAAACATACTCACAGCACATTCTTGCAGGAGGAATTGCAAAAGCTGGATCGGATCTTTGGCAAAACACGCATCCATCTGCAGTTCCGCAACTTCCGAGTGTGCGTGAATACCCAGTTATAAGCGGTGTTAAAGAAACTGCTGGTCAAGGTATATGTGCAAGTGTGGATGGTGTAAACGTTAGAGTAGGTCGCAAAAAATACGTTTTGCAGGCGTCAGCTGGCAATTCCGAGGATGAGTCGCAAGCAACCGAAGATAAAGCCAAACGTGCAAATGTAGAAAATATATCAAAAATAGAAAGCAATTTTGAAGAGCTTTCTGCCGACGAAATGGCAACATACGTTTCTTTTGATGGCAAACTTGTTGGGCGAATTGTTCTAAAAGACGTGCCTCGAGAAAATGCAAAATCTACGATTCAAAAACTAAAGGAGCTTGGTGTTCGTTCAATAAGCATGCTTACTGGAGATGGTCTGCAAGCGGCTCAAACAATAGCAAAAAGCGTTGGAATCGAGCATGTTAAAGCGAATTTGCTTCCAGAAGACAAGCTTGAGTGCGTAAAACAGCACTATAAGAATACGGATAGTGTTAATGCAGATAATAAGTATTCGGAAGGTAGCACAAGCTTACTGAGCACGGATGCTTTCGACTTTTCTGTCGGAAAAACACAAAAATGTAGCATAACGATGATGGTTGGAGATGGCGTAAACGATGCTCCTGTTTTGGCTGCAGCAAACATTGGTGTGGCTTTGACTGATGGCACCGATACAGCGGCTTCGGAGTGCGCGCAAGTTGTGATTATGAACAACAACATTTATGCTGTAGCAAACGCTGTAAGTGTTGCAAAACACACGAAGCGTGTTATGGTTCAAGCTGTTATGTTGGGAATTGGATT